>Ga0302326_10000111_pt1 | contig 212248 bp, 167 predicted proteins | sample Palsa_T0_3_FD_202264 | JGI IMG/M metagenome (GOLD analysis project Ga0302326, IMG submission 202264) | Peat permafrost microbial communities from Stordalen Mire near Abisko, Sweden - Palsa_T0_3 | ecosystem: Environmental > Terrestrial > Soil > Palsa > Peat permafrost | place: Sweden: Abisko... | reverse complement strand
GTGAGTTCCTCTCCGGTCAGGGTTTGGACGTCGACGCCCTGGCTCCGCAAGTGGACGGCAAGTTCCTGAGCGCGTTCATTCGTGCTGTAAAGCCGATTGAATCCAAAGAGAAAGTGCGCTCCGGCCCGGCCTGTTGTGATTAGAAATAGTTCAGGGATTTCATGGCGCACCATTACAACGTTCTGTTCCTGTGCACCGGCAACTCGGCCCGCTCCATCATGGCCGAAGCCCTCCTAAATGGTAGACGCAACCCGCATTTCACTGCCTTCAGCGCAGGCAGCTTTCCTTCCGGCACGGTGCGCCCAGAAGCACTCAAACAGTTGCAGCTTGCCAACCTGCCAATAGAAGGCGCGCGAAGCAAGAGTTGGGAAGAGTTCGCCAAGCCCGGCGCGCCGCAAATGAGCTTTGTCTTTACCGTGTGCGACGACGCCGCAAGAGAAGTCTGTCCCATCTGGCCCGGCCAACCTATGACCGCCCACTGGGGAATCGCCGATCCTGCTTCCGTCGGTGGCACCCCCGAAGAAATAGACCGAGCGTTCAGAGACGCGTTTGTTACGCTCGGCCGCAGGATCAATCTATTTCTAAGTTTGCCCCTCGCATCTCTCGACGCTCTCGCGATTAAAAAAGAAATCGACCGCATCGGACAACAATGACGCACACGCTTTTGCGCCGAATCGTTTCAGAGTTCGCGGGCACCGGGTTTCTCGTCGCCGCTGTCGTCGGTTCCGGAATTATGGGTGAACGTCTGGCCGGCGGCAATGTGGCAATAGCGCTTCTGGCCAACACCATCGCCACGGGCGCGGCGCTAGCCGCTTTGATTCTCACCTTCGGAGCAATCTCAGGCGCGCATTTCAACCCTGCTGTCACACTCGTGGACGCCATCGAGCATGGCGTCTCGTGGACAGTCGCGGTGTGCTACGTTTCCGCCCAGTGTATCGGAGCGATCGGTGGCGCGATCGCCGCGCACATCATGTTCGACCTGCCGGTAATAGCTGTGTCCCATCATGCACGCAGTGGTTCGGCTCAGGTATTCAGCGAATTCGTAGCGACCTTCGGTTTGTTGTGCGTGATCTGGGGCTGCTCGCGTCAGCGCTCTAAAGTGGTTCCGTTCGCCGTCGCCGCGTACATCACGGCCGCATATTGGTTTACTTCCTCAACGTCCTTTGCAAATCCAGCGGTCACAATCGCTCGTTCACTCACCGACACATTCGCAGGAATTCGCCCAGCCGATGTGCCTCTGTTTGTGATCGCGCAACTCGCCGGAGCGATCGCTGCAACATCTTTATTCCGCTGGCTCGTTCCCAGCCTGCACGCAAGAGCCACAAATTTGCTTGACCTTGGAACGGGTTCCAACCCTTAATTCTGGCTGCGATATTCAGCGCTGTTTTATGCGACAGCACATTAGCTGGCCCACAATCTCCGCCCGAAGCCACACCGCGGCAAGACGCCCACACCGCCTGTCCTATGAGCGACAGCCATTCGACCATGGAGGAACGAGGTCGAACCGACATGGGCTTCTCACAGACCGACACAACACATCACTTCTTCCTGAGTGCGGACGGCGGTGTCATCCAGGTCGAAGCGAATAAAGGTACAGACTCCGATGATCGAGCTAGCATCAGAATGCACCTCGCACATATAACGAAGGCATTTCAAGACGGAGACTTCGCCATTCCGATGTTCGTTCACGACACGGTTCCCCCAGAAGTCCCGCAAATGAAACGATTGCGAAAGCACATTCGCTACTCATTCGAGGAGACCCCAAACGGCGCACGCGTGGTTATTTCATCCTCGGACCATCACGCAATTGCAGCCATCCACCGTTTCTTGCGATTCCAAATCGCGGAACACAACACCGGCGACCCAATGGATGCTCGCTAGACCCGACGAAAACGCAAAACAAAAAGGCTCGTCCCGTAAATCGCGGAGCGAGCCTTTCGCAAGCATCGGGCAAACCGTCAGGGAATACGGATCACCGAATATGAATCCGCAATCCCGCAACCCTCTCGGCTAGTCGATGTCGGGCTGAATCGGTTCGCCCGTCGACGGATCGAGAATGAGCACGTGGTTCTTCGGTTTTTCGCCAAAGTCGAAGAAGCCATTCAGCGTTCCGGCCTCGGCGTCGTTAGAACCATTCCCGATGCGGCCCAAATCCCAATTGTCTTCGATGAAGCGAACAATCGAGGATTGGTCCGTCAGGCGGTGGTCCACATAATTGTGCTTCGCGTAGGGCGAGATCACCAGCAATGGCAAGCGTGGGCCGTAGCCGCAACGGCCAGGCGTGCCACCGGCGGGAGTTGCGCCGCAAGTTCCCACACCCGTTAATGCGTCGTCTCCGGCGCTGTCAGATTGGCTCACCACGGTATCCATGGCGTGATCGTACCAGCCGTCGGAATCGTCGTAAGCAATGATGATCGCGGTGTCCTTCCAATACGGGCTTTGCTCGATGGCGTTGATGGTATTGACGATAAACGTCTGTTCGTCGAGCGGATCGGAATAGCCCGGGTGACCATCCTGCACGCCCTTGGCCTTCAAGTACGACACCGCGGGCAGCCGGCCTTCGGTTAACGCGGTGGTGAATAGGCTCAGGTCGTATTGGTGGTTGGCCTGGTCGGTCTTGCCGATTTTGGAATCGTCGGTCGGTGGCAGGTGGTTGGGATTGGCGGTCGCCTTATAGTATTGAAACGGTTCATGGTGCGGAATGTAGTCATGGTAGCCGGTCGGTGAGGCCAAGCCGATGCTAACCGCTCCGCACGCAGGTGTGCCGTCCGGATTCACGCCGGTCAAGGCAAATCCGCCAGCGAACCAGCCCCAGGTGAGGCCCTTTCTGTTCAGGAGGTCGCCGATGTTCAGCCCGGACATGGTCACGCGTGTCGACTTGGCCGTGCCCACCACGGGGGTGGTCAAGCAATTGTCATAGCCGGGGCGAGGATCGCCGATCAGCGCACCGTATGTTGTGGAAGGATTCGCGTTACCGCCCGCAATGTCGCCGGCCGGATTGCCGGGGGTCGTGCCGTTGGCGGCGAAAGGCAGCAGCGTCGCGCAGCAGGTGTTCCCGCTAACGACGTTGATCGCGCCGACGCTCGAAGGACCGAAGTTGGTACCGAAGGAGTTGTCGCTCATGGCGTAATGCTGCGCGTAATGCCAAAGGGCGGTGACGGTGTTGCCGTCGAAGTAGCCCATGACAATGCCGTTCCCTTTGCCCGCATCAAAGCAATAATTTGAGTTTCCCGGGGGATACGGTTCGTTGGTCGCCGGGTTGATGGGATCTCCGGAGCCCGTTTGTTGAACGAACATGTCCATTAGGCCCTTGTCGAAAGCCGCTTGTTCCGGCGTGTAATCGTGATCCTGATCGCAAGTTACCGCTTCCGAGTGGCTTAGCAGGAAGGGTTGCGTGGAGTTGGGATTCTCGTCCAGCAAACCGCCCGCCAGCAGGTTGTTGACGCGCGGTGTCTCGTCTTTGGCGTGGAACGCCGGAACGCCGTCGGGGTTCGTGGCGTAGGGGTAGGTGCCGAAATAATGGTCGAAGGAGACGTTCTCGTCGAAAATCACCACCACGTGTTTGATCGGGGTAGTGGTGTCCGGTTCTGCTTGTTGAGCGAAGGATAGTCCGGGCAGCGCCACAGTGAGTGTGAGTGCTGTCAGCGCGGAGGCGAGACAGCGTAAAGGCTTTTGAATCATAGCTCTCCTTTGTTTCTGGATAATTCCTGACGTGCACCTTCGCCTTTCCCGGCGGGGACCCGCCAGCCACGAGCGCGGAGACCGGCAACGCTAGAAGGGCACAGCCTCTACCGGGATACGCTGGGCGTGTTATGCGCGCGTGAATGAAAAATGAATACTTTGTGCCCTCCGCCGGCAACCCTAGGTCGCTCAATCAATTATTAAAATTTTGTTTTGACAACACCTCAACTTCTTCAGAATCATCACTTACAAAGATTTCTATGTGGGGGCACCTCGCGGCCTTGTGCTTCTCTTGTGGTGATGCTACCGCCTTTACGTGCGCCTCAAGAGGCAGTAGCCGGTTTACCTGCGTGCCCAGAACAGCGGAAGAAATCTCCGTCCACACGCGCACCGAAGGCCCAGCCCACGGCCGGTTAAAGGCCCGGTCTAAAGCATCGTGTATACTTCTTTGGTCCACTTTTTTCATGATTCCTTTCCTGCACATTGGCCCGCTGACCATTCCCACGTTCGGCCTGATGGTGGCCACGGCGTTACTGGTCTCCGGCTATATGCTTCAGGCCGACATCAATCGTCGCGGAAATCTTGGCGTCGCGAGCGGCAGGAAGTCGTCAAAGCCGCGCGAACGCTCGCAGCAGGACGAAGGCTTTCTGATCGTCACCATCGCGGGCATCGCCGGCCTCCTGGGTGCCCGCCTGTACCACGTGCTGGAAACGCCGCGCGAATTTTTCGCCAATCCGTGGCCCATGCTCTTTACGCGCTACGGCTTTGCCTGGTTCGGCGGCTTTCTGGGCGGAATTCTCGCGCTCATTTTTCTGGCGCGCCATTTTAAGCTTCCGCTCCTCGAGTTCTTTGACATTTGCTCGCCGGCCGCCGCCGTCGGCTACGCCATCGGCCGCATCGGCTGCCTGCTCAGCGGCGACGGTGATTACGGCCGGCCCACTTTGCTGCCTTGGGGCATGAGTTTCCCCAACGGCGTCGTGCCCACCACCGACACCTGTGTGCAGTTCGGCTGGCCGGCGACTTGCCGTGTGCATCCCACTCCGATCTACGAATTTCTGATCTGGATCGCCATCGCCGCCTTTTTGTGGCACATGGGCACGAAATCCCTTCGTGGTCCCAAAGCGAAGGGCGAAATTTTCTGCAATTATTTGATGCTCACGGGACTCGCGCGCTTCCTGGTGGAATTTTTGCGCATCAATCCCCGTTCCTTTTTCGGGTTATCCAACGCCCAAGCCGCGAGTCTTGTTTCCATTCTTGTTGGCGCGGTGCTTCTTTGGCGTGTTAAAAGCCGGTACTATGCGCTTAAACAAGAACACCGCATCGTCGAGCACATAGATTCTCGCGGCGAAGTTTTGCAGCCGGAGTATCACAAACCCACTCCCGAATGTCCGCATCCCGAACGGTGGCACATGTACGATTCCATGAGCGCGGAAGTAGAAGTACTGGATTTTCTGAAAGCGTTAGTCGTCACGCTGAAGCCGGAACTGGTCGTCGAGACCGGAACCTTCTCCGGACTCAGCACCTTGCGCATTGCCGAAGGCTTGCAGGGCAACGGCCTCGGCAAAGTGATCACCTGCGAATACGACGCAAAAATCTACGCCGCCGCGGTCGAAAGATTTAAGTCCTCAGGACTGTCGCGGTGGATCGAGGCACGCAACGAATCCAGCCTGGAAACGAAAATCCACGGCCAGATCGACATGCTCTTTTGCGATAGCGAGACCAGCATCCGCGAACAGGAAGTGCGCCGTTTCCTGCCGCAAATCAGCCCCTACGGCATCATTGTGATGCACGATGCCAGCTCCACCATGAAAGCCGTCCGCGAAGCCGCGCTAAAAATGGAACAGGAAGGCCTGCTTTCGGTGCTACTGCTGGCAACTCCACGCGGCTTGGTCCTGGCCCAAAAACGCCAAGGCCGCGCTTAGGCATTCGGTCACAAAGCGTATCGGTCGCGAACCAATCATTTCATCGCAAGATAAAGATTCGCCAAAGGATGGTCATTCCGAGCGAAGCCAGGGATCTGCTTTTCGCGCTCAATTGCGCCAACTACGGTTTATAAACTTTGCCTTCCTTCATCACAAAGGCCACATGTTCGAGCACGCGCACATCCGCCAGCGGATCCCCGTTCACTGCGATAATATCCGCCGACTTTCCTGGCGCGATGGATCCGAATTCTTCCGGCTTGCCGATTAGCGTGGCCGCGTTGATCGTCGCCGATTGAATCGCCTGCATCGGCGTTTGACCGTACTTCACCTGATACGCAAACTGTTTCGCATTCGTCCCGTGCGGACAAACGCTGGCGTCCGTGCCAAAAGCAATGTTCACGCCGAGCAATACCGCTTTTTTGAAATTCTGCCGCTGCACCTCGGCGAACTGCTGTTCTTTGGCTTGAAAGTCCGCCGGAGCGCTGTTCGGACCGCCGGCCATGATGCATTCGTCGTCATAGATATCCGCGACCAGATAGGTTCCATGCTCCTTCATCATGCGCAAGCCTTCGTCATCGATCATCGTGCCGTGCTCGATCGAAGCCACGCCAGCGCGCACGGCATTCTTGATCCCGCTCGCGGCGTGCGCGTGCGCGGCCACGCGCAACCCTTTTTTGTTGGCCTCTTCCACGGCCGCGCGAATCTCCTCATACGTGAAATCATCCGTTGTCGGCGTGCTCCCGTGCGACAAAAAAGCTCCCGTGGCGATTACCTTGATCAAATCCACGTCATTGGCTTCCAGTGCGCGCACGCGCTGGCGCACTTCATCCGGGCCATCGGCCACGCCAAACCGCAAATCCCACGGCAAGGTAATATCCGGCGCCACGCCATTCAGCGAACCGCCGCCTCCGGTAATGGTGATATACGCGCCGGCGACAAACATGCGCGGTCCGATCACGTCGCCGCGCGCAATGGCATCGCGCAACGCCACATCCACGAGCGCCCGATAGGTGCCCACATCACGGACGGTGGTAAATCCGGCGAGCAAAGTAACCTTGGCGTTGGGGATGGATTCAAAGGCGCGCACCGCGGAAGTTTTTCGCAGCTCGGAAAGCGGATCCGTATCGTTTGGATCTCCCACCAGATGGGTGTGGCAATCAATCAGTCCCGGCAACACCGTCATGTTGGAAAGGTCGATCATCGCAGCGCCGGCAGGAATCGCCGCGGCCGCGCCACCCACGGCAACGATCTTGCCATCGCGCACCACGATCACTTGGTTCGCCAGCACTTTCCCCGCATCGACATCGATCAATTTGCCGGCGCGAATCACGGTCGTGGTCGCAGGCACGGCTTGCGCCGGCGCGCTTGCCGCTTGCGCCGCCGCATAAGCAGGGCAGTAAACGAGAAATAAAAAAATCCACAAGCCGCGCTGCAGCACGTGAGTCCTTTCCTGATACTTGTGAGTCATGAAAGGCGGGATATTCTGTTCCGGCCGCCGCTGCATTTCAAGAAATAAAGCGAGCCAGGCGGCACGGAATGACGAGAAAAATCAAAGCATCTGGCGCAGAACGTATTGCAAAATGCCGCCGTGCTTGTAATACGAAACTTCTTCCGGAGTATCGGCCCGCGCAATCGCCGAAAAAGTTTTTACTGTTCCGTCGCTGGCGCTGGCCTTCACCGTTACGGTTTTCTTCGGCGAGAGTGCGGCCACGCCTTCGATGTCAAACACTTCGTGCCCGGTCAAGCCGAGCGTTTCGCGATTTTGCCCCGAAAGAAATTCCAGCGGCAGCACGCCCATGCCAATCAAATTACTGCGATGAATGCGCTCGTAACTTTCCGCAATGACCGCGCGAACGCCTAGCAGCCGCGTGCCCTTGGCCGCCCAATCGCGCGACGATCCCGAGCCGTACTCTTTCCCGGCCAGCACCACCAGCGGCACGCCGTCTTCGCGATATTTCAGCGCCGCGTCGTAAATAAACATTTTTTCGCCGTTCGGCAAATGCAGCGTCCAACTGCCTTCCGTCCCCGGCGCCAGTTGATTGCGCAGCCGAATGTTAGCAAACGTTCCGCGCATCATCACTTCATGATTGCCGCGGCGCGCCCCGTAAGAATTAAACTCGTGGGGCTTCACGCCGTTGGCGATCAAATATTTTCCCGCCGGAGAATCCACGGCAATCGAACCCGCCGGTGAAATATGATCCGTCGTAACGCTGTCGCCCAGAATCGCCAGTACCCGCGCACCGTGAATATCCGCCAGGGCCGGCGGAGACTTCGGCATGTTCTCGAAGTACGGCGGCATCTTGATATAAGTCGATTTCGCATCCCACTGATACACATCTCCCACCGGAATCGGCATCGACTTCCAACGCGCATCGCCTTCGTAAACCTGCGCATATTGTTTGCGATACTGCGCGCTGGTCACCGAATCCCGCACGGTGCCGGCGATCTCCTGCGGCGTGGGCCAGACGTCGCTCAGAAACACCGGCTTGCCGTCGCTGCCGGTTCCGAGCGGCTCGGTTGTCAGATCGATATCCATACGCCCAGCCAGCGCGTACGCCACCACCAGCGGCGGCGACGCCAGATAATTCGCGCGCACCAGCGGATGAATGCGCCCTTCAAAATTACGGTTGCCGCTGAGCACCGCGACGGCCACCATATTGTTGTCTTTGATCGCCGCGCCGATGTTTTCCGCCAGCGGCCCGCTGTTGCCGATGCACGTGGTGCAGCCGTAGCCCACGAGCTGAAACTTAAGTTCGTCGAGATACTTCGTCAGTCCCGCAGCATGCAAGTAATCGGTCACTACTTTCGAGCCCGGCGCCAAACTCGTTTTCACCCAAGGCTTGGTGCGCAACCCGCGCTCCACTGCTTTTTTCGCCAACAGCGCCGCGCCGAGCATCAGCGATGGATTCGACGTGTTGGTGCAACTGGTGATGGCCGCGATGACCACCGCGCCGCTGGACAGATCGAAGGAGTCGCCGTTGTTGCGCAACTGCACGTGCTTCGTGGCCGTGCCGTCCAGCACTTTCATAAACGACGATTTCGCCTGCCGCAGCGCCACGCGATCCTGCGGACGCTTGGGTCCCGCGAGCGTTGGTTCCACGCTGCTCAAATCCAGTTCCAGGGTGTCGCTGAAGATGGGATCCGCGGTTTCATCCGTGCGGAACAGCGCTTGCTCCTTGCAATAGGCCTCGACCAGCGCCACCTGCTCCTGGCTGCGCGCGGTGAATTCCAGATACGCGAGGGTTTCCGAGTCCACGGGAAAAAATCCCATGGTCGCGCCATATTCCGGGGCCATGTTCGCAATCGTGGCACGGTCGGGAATGCTCAAGCTCGAAAGGCCGGAGCCGTAGAACTCCACGAATTTTCCGACGACACCTTTCTTGCGCAGCATCTCCGTCACCGTCAGCACCAGATCGGTGGCCGTCGCGCCCTCGCGCAGGCGCCCGTGTAGACGGAATCCCACCACTTCGGGGATGAGCATGGAAGACGGCTGACCCAGCATCGCGGCTTCGGCTTCAATACCGCCCACGCCCCAGCCAAACACGCCCAGCGCGTTGATCATGGTGGTGTGCGAATCCGTGCCCACCACGGAATCCGGATAGGCCTCGAACCGCCTTCCGGAAGGCGAGACACAAACCACGCGCGCCAAATATTCGAGATTCACCTGATGACAAATGCCGGTATCGGGCGGGACAACCTTGAAATTCTGAAATGCCGTCTGCCCCCAGCGCAAAAACGCGTAGCGCTCGACGTTGCGCTGAAACTCCAGTTCGGCGTTTAACCCAAATGCATTCGCCGTGCCAAAACTATCCACCTGCACGGAATGATCGATGACCAGTTCAGCGGGAAAAAGCGGATTGATGCGCTTGGGGTTGCCGCCCATGCGCGTAAAGGCTTCGCGCATCGTGGCCAGATCCACCACCGCGGGCACGCCGGTGAAATCCTGCAACAGGACGCGGGCGGGCATGAAGGCGATTTCTTTTTCCGCGGAATGCGGCTTCCAGGATGCCAGCGCAGCGATATCCGCCGCATGCACGAAGTGTCCATCTTCGCAGCGCAACAAATTTTCCAGCAGGATGCGCAGGGAAAAGGGCAACTTATTCAAATGCCCCACGCCGTGTGTTTCCAGTTTTTCCAGCCGCCGAATTTCAAAAGTCTGCGCGCCGACGTGGAGCGTGTCACTGGTCCCAAAAGAATTTCCCGCGGAGATGACCATTCCAGCCGTCCTTTCCGGCAATTCGTTCCTCCATGATAACCGAATTCCAATCGACCCGCGGGCGGCTATACTGTAGTGGTCCCGCTCTAACGCGCTGCGGAAGTGGCCGGCGCGCACCAACGATGAACATCGTGCTGATCAGCACCTACGAGCTCGGCCGCCAGCCTTTTGGCCTGGTGTCGCCCGCTGCGTGGTTGCGCAAACGCGGCCACCGGGTGACCTGCCTGGACCTCTCGCGCCAATCGTTAATTCCTGAAGCAATCAACGCCGCCGAATTAATGGGCATCTATCTGCCGATGCACACGGCGACGCGCCTAGCGGCGCAGCTGATTCCGGAGTTGCGCCGCCAAAATCCGCAAGCGCATCTCTGCTGCTATGGCTTATATGCGCCCATGAATGTCGACCTGTTCCGGTCACTCGGCGTGCAAACGATGCTCGGCGGAGAATTTGAGGATGAGCTGACCAATTTGGCCGAACAGCTATCGGCCCTCTCAGACGTGGCACCGTCGCAATTACAGAAGCCAGCAGGACCGGCGAGGCAACTGTCCCCGTTGATTTCGCTCGGAAGATTGTCGTTTGAAGTTCCCGACCGCGGGGGTCTGCCACCCATCGAAAAATACGCGCACCTGGTGATTCCCGGCGAAGGTCACCGCGTGGTGGGGTCGACGGAAGCCAGCCGCGGCTGCAAACATCTGTGCCGCCATTGCCCGATCGTGCCGGTGTACAAGGGCGTCTTTCGCATCGTGCAGCGCGGCGTGGTGCTGGAAGACATTCGCCGCCAAGTCGCCACCGGGGCGCAGCACATCTCTTTCGGCGATCCCGATTTTTTCAATGGCATCGGCCACGCGCTGGAAATCATAAAATTGTTTCACGAGGAATTTCCCGAGGTCACCTACGACGTCACGATAAAAATCGAGCACCTGAAAAAATATTCGCAGCATCTCGCTACCTTGCGCGACACCGGCTGCCTGTTCGTAATCAGCGCGGTGGAATCCGTGAACAACACCTTTCTGCAAATTCTCGACAAAGGCCACACGCGCGAAGAGTTTCTCGAAGTCGCGGGAATGTTTCGCAAACTGGGCATGACGCTGCATCCGACCTTTGTGCCGTTCTCTCCGTGGACCACGATGGAAGATTTTCTCGATTTGCTGCGCGTGATTTACGAGGAAAATTTAATCGAAAACGTCGCACCCATTCAATTCGGCATCCGCCTGCTGATTCCCGCGGGCTCGCGCTTGCTCGAACTTCTCGAAGTGCGGAATTTCGTCGGGGCCTTCGACGCGCAATCTCTGGTATTCCCTTGGCGGCACAGGGACCCGCGCATGGATGCGCTCAGCGCCGAAATCCAGCGAATCGCCGCGCATGCAGACGCGCAAAATCTTTCTCGTGCCGCTGCGTTCGCCGGTATCTGGCTGGCGGCACACGCCGCCGCGGGCATTTTAGCGCCAGCTCTGACGCAGCAACAGGCACCTATCGCCGTGCCCTTCTTGAGCGAACCGTGGTATTGCTGCGCCGAACCGACGGCCGCGCAATTCGTATCCATCGGCGCAACGTCTTCTCCGCCCGCTGCAGCCATCGCGGCCAAGCCCGCGCCGGCAAAAGATCCCGCGATTTCCGCGGAGCAGTTCGTCTGAAATCGCCTGCGATTCGGCGACTTATGCACGAAACCCGCAAACGCGTCTTGCTCTTCACTTCCAAGCTGGGCTACCAGACGCGCAGTTTCGCCGACGCCGCGGAAAAATTGAACGTCGAACTCGTTTACATCACCGATCGCTGCCACCAACTGGATGATCCCTGGGAAGATCGCGCCATCCCGGTGCATTTTGAAAGGCCCGCCGAAGCCGCGCAAATAGCGGTGGAAACATTAAGACGCGAAAGCATCGACGGAATTTTGGCGTTGGGAGATCGTCCCGCGCACGCCGCGGCTTTCGCGGCGCGCGCGCTCAGCATTCCGTTTCATCATCCGGCGGCGGTGGAAGCCTGTCGCAGCAAACTTCGCACGCGCGAAGTCTTGCGCGCCGCCGGCCTGCCGGTGCCCTGGTTTCGGGCGATCGCGCTGGAGGTCATCCCCGAGCCCGCGTTTTTGGAAATTAAGTTCCCGTGCGTTCTAAAACCGCTCTCGCTCTCGGCGAGCCAGGGAGTGATTCGCGCGAACGACCGGCAGGAATTTATCGCTGCGGCCACGCGCATTCGCAAGCTGCTGCAAACTCCGGAGATTCAAGCGACCCACGAACCGCACCTGAACGAAATCATCGTGGAAGGCTATCTGCCCGGCAGGGAAGTGGCGGTGGAAGCGCTGATGACCGAGGGCGAAATTCGCATTCTGGCCATCTTCGACAAACCGGATCCGCTCGAGGGTCCGTACTTCGAAGAAACCATCTACGTGACACCCACGCGGCTCGCGCCGCAACAAGTCGCCGCGATAGAAAACTCACTGCGCGCGTCAGCCGCAGCACTCGGCTTGTCTCACGGTCCGCTGCACGCAGAATTTCGCATTGGTGAAATTCTGCAAGATGGCCCGCAAGATGGCGATAGTCAAGGCGGAGGCAATTGCGGCGGTTCGGACGTTTGCGAAGGCCCGGACGGTCAGGGCGTGCGCGTGTGGCCGCTGGAGATCGCACCGCGCCCGATCGGCGGGCTATGTGCGCGCTCGCTCCGTTTCAAAATGCAGGACGCGGAAATCATCGGCCTCGAAGAACTTCTGCTGCGTCACGCGCTGGATTTGCCGGGCGCCGGGTCTCCGCGCGAATCGCAAGCCTCCGGCGTTATGATGGTGCCTGTTCCGCGAAGCGGCATCTACACCGGCGTGGATGGCCAAGAAGGCGCTGCGGCCACACCCGGGGTAACGGAAATTCTGATCACTACCCGACCGCATGACTACATTGCCGCGTGGCCCGAAGGCGCCAGCTACTTGGGTTTTATTTTTGCCGAGGGAAAAGATCCGGAGTTTGTAGAAAACGCGCTGCGCCAGTCCCATGGCAAACTACACTTTCACATCACGCCCGGCCTGGCCGTGCATCATCCATCCGTGCAAATTTGAGGACCGCGCTAAGTTTCGAGAATCGCGTTAGTGGGGACCGACGGGCCAGCCCAGCCGGCATTTTGCGCGAAACCACTCAACCTTTCGCTTTCGGCGCCACATATCCCTCCGGAAGCTTCGCGCCAGCGCCAAAGAAAAACTGTTCCATCTGCTCTTCCATAATTTTCATGGAATTCGGATCCAGCGGATTCAGCCGGTACTCGTTCATTACCATCTTGGAGTGCTCGATCCACAATTTCCAGGCGTCTTTCGAGACATTCTCGAATACACGCTTGCCGATTTCGCCTTTCCAAGGCACGCGATCCAGCCCCGGCATATCCCTACCGAACTTTACACAATGCACGACGCGCTCGCCGGGCTTTGCCGGCACGCTCACCGCCGGTGTCGGCGTACAAGATTCATCAGCCATCATCGATCCTCCGCATATTCCATGAAGCTTTACCTTACTGCACAATGCAAAAAATTCCTAGCAGCCGTAAATTGCCCGCGCGGGCCATCGCTGGGGCGCCGCGCTGGCGGCAATTCCCGCGGTACACACGAACGCAAATCGGCTAACATCTCCGCCGCGCTGTTTTCAAGACCAGGAGCCTGAGACTATGACCCGCACCAGCGTCATCCTAGTTCTTTTCGCCGCCGCGGTTCTCGAAGCTGGCGGCGACGCGGTCGTCAGGTTCGGCCTCCGCTCGAGGGCGCCTTGGCAACGCGTGCTACTCTTCGCCGCGGGCGCGGTCGTTCTTTTTGCGTACGGCTGGACGGTGAATCGCCCGTCGTGGGACTTCGGAAAACTTCTGGGTCTTTATGTGGTCTTCTTCTTCGTCGTCGCGCAGTTCATTTCCTGGATGGCGTTCAAACAAACACCCTCGCTGCACGTGCTCCTTGGTGGAGCGCTGATTGTCGCCGGCGGCGTGGTGATTACCCTCGGCCGCTAACGACTGTGACCCCGTAACTCCGATAATCCATTGAGCACGCTTTTCTTTGAATCGTCTTCTATCTTTAGGGTGTTGGTATATTCTAAACTCCCTTCCGTAAATCGACCGTGGCAGCCGTGTTTCTTGACCCTCTCCACAGACTGGAATTTAAGTGTCCCTGACGCCTCTCGAAGCTACACGTTCTTTTGTGCCGGCAAACGCATGCAACCGCAGGCCAAAGGGCCGCCCGATTTTCTGTCTGCGCGCCTGCTGTTATGCCGTGGTGCTCGCGCTGCTCGCGTATTCCGGGGCGGCGGCTACCGGGGCAAAAAAAATCATCCTCGATACGGATCCAGGTACCGACGATGCGATGGCCCTAATGCTGGCGCTCAACTCGCCGGAACTTGATGTTCGCGCGGTTACCGTCGTACCTGGCAACGTCACCGCCGCGCAAGGCCTTGAAAACGCTTTGCGCATGGTCTCATTGGCGAATCGCTGCGACGTTCCGGTGGCCGGCGGCGCGCAGCATCCGCTGTTTCAAAAACTCATCACCGCGGAATTTTGGCACGGTAAGAACGGCCTGGCCGATATCGAGCTGCCTCGCAGCAAATGCAAAGTGGACGCGCGTTTCGGCCCGGACCTGATCATCGCACTGGTGCACGCCTCGCCGCACGAAATCACGCTCGTGCCCGTCGGCCCGCTCACGAACATTGCTCTCGCTGTCGAAAAGGATCCTTCCATCGTTCCGCTGGTCAAGGAAGTGATTCTGATGGGCGGGTCGATCAAAGGCGGCAACGTCAACGCCAGTGCGGAAGCCAACATTTACAACGATCCGGAGGCCGCGCAAATCGTTTTTCAGGCGGGTTGGCCGCTCACCATGGTGGGATTGGACGTAGGCGATAAAACGCTTTTCACCCGCAAACATCTTGAACAACTCGGCCAAACCCACGGGCCAGTAAATGATTTCATCTACAGCGTCGCCAAGTTTTTGGTCGAACTTTCCGAAAAATTCGGCGACACCGGCACCCCTATGTACGATCCACTCGCGGTCGGCGTGGCCATCGACGCGGCTCTGGTCACCGCTCCCGCCATGCAGGTGGAGGTGGAAACACGAGGGGAGTTCACGCGCGGCGAGACGGTGGCCAATCGCCGGAACGAAGTGGAGCGGAACGTGCTCCGCCATTTCCCCGAAGGCGACCGTTACGTCATAGAAGGCGTCGATAAAGTCGCGCCCAACGCCAAAGTTTGTACCGATGTGCAAGCGGAGAAATTCTTGCAGCTATTTGTTTCCCGAATTCAACGCAAATAGCGCCGCCCGTGATGCGCTTGGCGACACCGACACGGAAGTCCAGCCGGAGGGATGATTGACTTCAGAAACGCGACTGTTTCTTCATAAGTTTGGCGTCGCCGCCTGCGTTGTGGTGCTGTACGTCCTTCTGGACCGCTCCACGGTTTTTTTTCAAATATGGCCGGGGGTCAGTGCATGGTATCCACCAGCGGGATTGACCTTCGCGGTGCTGATTGGATTCGGGCCGGGTTATCTGCCGGTGCTGCTCATCGCAGAGGGTATCTCGTCGATCCTGAATTATCATGTGCCGGTCTTTTCGTATTCATTTCTCGTGGACAATCCCGCGACCGTTTGCTCGTACACCGCAGCCACGGTCTTTTTGCGCCGCGTGGTCAAGATCGCCCCGAGCCTCGGTTCTTTACGCGATGTATTGTGGTTGTTGCTGGTGGCCATTTGCTCCTCAGGCGTAGTGGCCTTCACGGGCGTTCGCCTGCTTGAGGCCGACCACTTCATTCCCGCGGGACAATATCTGAAGGCGAGCTTGAACTGGTGGGTGGGCGATGCCGTGGCGATCAGCTCCATGGGGCCCGTTTGTCTCATCTACATTGTGCCGTGGCTGCAGCAATTCACGAAAGGCGCGCAGGCGAGCGAAAGCGCAAATTCGCCGAAACCCCACGCCAGCCGCCACGAGCTCCAGGGGGCGCGCCGCGGCGCGGAGTCCTGTTTGTTTGCCCTTAGCGTCGGAGTGGGGCTCTGGGTGGTTCTCAGCGGCAAGTTTTCCCGCGGCAACGAAATGTTCTACCTGGTTTTCCTGCCGCTCATCTGGGTAGCGGTGCGGCGCGGGTTGCGAGGCGCCGCTGCAGCCATACTGGCGTTGGATTCGGGAATCATCCTGGCGCTGCGCGTTCATCCGCGAACGCCTTCGGAACTCACCTCGCTGCAGTTCTTGATGTTGATCATTTCGCTTACCGGACTAGTTTTGGGCGCATTGATTAGCGAACGCGACGCCACCGAGCTGCGCCTGTCCGAGGAAGAGGCGCGCATTCGGTTGCTGCTGGAATCCACCGGGGAAGCCATCTACGGCGTCGATCGCAAGGGACGATGTACTTTCTGCAATCTGGCGACGTTGCGCATGTTGCGATGCGATTCGCGGGAGCGTCTTTTGGGGCGCAACATTCACGACGTCATCCATCACACGCGCCGCGACGGCTCCCCCTGTACGGTGAGCGAATGCGCGTGGCAAAAACAATTCCGGGTCGGAGGAAGTTACCACGCCATCGACGAACTTCTGTGGCGCACGGACGGCACGGCATTTGACGCCGAAATTTGGTGTCATCCGCTTCTCGAACACGGCGAATCTCAGGGTGCGGTGGTCACCTTCGTGGACATATCTGAACGAAAAAAAACGCAACAAGCGCTGCACCAGGCCAAAGAAGACGCGGAAGCCGCAAACCGCGCCAAGAGCGAATTTCTCGCCAATATGAGCCATGAGATTCGCACGCCGATGAACGGCATCTTGGGCATGACCACTCTGGCGCTGGACACTAACCTGAACCCGGAGCAACGCGAATATCTGAGCATGGTGCAAAGTTCCGGCGAATCCTTGCTCACGCTGTTGAACGACATTCTGGATCTTTCCAAGATCGAAGCGGGCAAGCTCGAGCTTGAAATCGCCGCAATATCAGTGGAAGACTGCATCGAAGAGGCCTTGCAGCCCCTGACCAGGAGAGCCCAGCAGAAAGGCGTCGACCTGCTGTGGAACGTCGCCGGCGACGTTCCCGAATCGGTGCGTGGCGATGCCACGCGTCTGCGCCAGGTCTTGATCAATCTGGCCGGAAACGCCATGAAGTTCACCACCGAGGGAAGCGTGGCCATATACGCGCGTTTGGCTGGCACGGACGAACAGCGACTGGTGCTGCAGTTCACCATCTCCGACACCGGCATCGGCATCCCAGAGGAAAAACAACAAAAAATCTTCGAGGTTTTCGCGCAAGCGGATATGTCCACCACTCGTCGTTTTGGCGGGACCGGTCTTGGTCTGGCCATTAGCCAGCGCCTCGTGCAACTGATGGGCGGACGCATCTGGGTGGAAAGCAAAGTGGGACTCGGCAGCAAATTCCATTTCACCATCAAAGTATTGCCCGAACTTGCCTCGGAGAGTTTCCCTGCGTTTCCCAGCAGGCCGTCGCCGCTGCAGGCCCAGCGCATCCTGGCCATAGATGGCGATCGGTCGAATCGTGAATTGCTCGAGCGCCTGCTTCCGCGTTGGCACGTGAACGTGGTGACCGCCGCGAATATTCAGGAGGCGATGGCCCGGCTGAAAGACCCACGATTTGCCGCTGAAAAGTTTTTTGCGATCCTGCTGGAGAAGAGCCCGCGGGCCCCCGTCAGCTTTGCAGCGCTCGCCGCCCTGCACGCTGCAGCGGGCCGTGTTGTCCCGGTGATCCTGGTTCTTTCGCAACCGCTCGATCCTTCTGAGCGGGAGCAGTGGGCGGCTAAAGGGGTGACGCGCACGATTCTGAAGCCGTATCGACGCTCGACGTTGTACGAAGCACTGCAGGAATGCCAAGCAGGTCCGCAGGGACCGCTCACCTTGCATCCCGTAAAGCCCGCCAAACAGTCCGGACGGAGTTTACGCATTTTGCTGGTGGAGGATAATCTGGTCAATCAGCGATTGATCTCGCGGCTGCTGGAAAAAATGCGGCACCTGGTCACCATTGCCGGCAACGGCCAAATCGCTTTGCAGCTCTTGTCTGAGAAGGAGTTCGACCTGGCCGCCATGGATATGCAGATGCCCGTCATGGATGGACTGCGAGCCACCGAACAGATTCGTGCGGGCGAGAAAAATACCGGCCGGCACCTCCCCATCGTCGCCATGACGGCAAATGCGTTCGATTCGGATCGCCAGCTCTGCCATGAATGCGGAATGGACGGTTACATTTCCAAGCCCGTCACTGCCGTGGCCATCGAAATGGAAATTGCCCGGGTCATGGCCCTGCTCGAAAAAGATCAGAAAACCGAAACCCTTCGATAAGCGCATCTGCGTCTCAACGCCTTGAATCCGCCGGCGCGAGGGCCGTTCGTGGACTCGGGTCCAGCGTCCGCTCAGACGGAACAACCGTCAACAGCACAACGATCTCTCGAATGTATATATCGGTTGTCGGGCAGGCATCTCGCGCATAAAATAGGCCGCGTTGCAGGCCGCATGGCATTGACTAGACAAATTTTTACCAAAGGATGAACGACTACCTCATCGGCGATGCGACCTCTTCTTTTTCCATCTCGCAGTTGCGCGTCGGCCTCTGGCCCATTCTCGCCACCATCGCATTAGGCTTCGTGGTCATCCTCCCCGGAGGTATCGCCGCCGGCTGGGTCATGCACCGCATCGGCGTGGACCGCTCTATGGCCATGCCTTGGCTGGCTCGCTACGTGGCGGATGTTGTGATGCTCGTACTCGCCACGCTGCTCATCGCTTGGCTCGGCAGAGGTCGTTTCGCCGAGTACGGTTTCGCGTGGCCCGAGAATAAATCATACGTATTACCGGCCATTGCCTGGGGCGCAAGCTTTGGCGTGGTCATGACTTTGGTAGATTATTTTCCGCAAATTATTGCGCACGCCGCGCCTACCGACTACCAACCGCTGAGTGCCTCCAACATTGCTGGCTGGCTCAGCTTCGAGGGAATTTTTGTGGGCTTCGGCGAAGAAATCGCTTTCCGCGGTTTGCTGCAAACCTTTCTCATGCAGCGTACCTCCGGCCGCATCCGCTTCCTGCGGTACGACATGCACATTGCAGGAGTCATTCTGGCTTTCCTATTCGCGCTCGCGCACATCACCAGTTTCTGGACGCAGCCTCTCCCGTACGCTCTCGGTCAGCAGGTCTATGGCTTTGCGCTTGGCATTCTTTACGCTTACTGGCGCGAAAAATCCGGCAGCCTCCTCGCACCCATCCTTGGGCACAACTTTAGCGACGGCGTCGAATACCCACTAATCTTCCTGATGATGTGGGCCTGGCGCTAAGTGCGCTAAGAGGCTGCCGACATGTCAATTCCGGTATAATCCCCGGCGAAAGCGGAGGCATGTTCTTGTTAATAAATCTGTCGAGAAATTTCTTCCCGGTGTTCGCGGCGAGACGATCCGCCTGCGTGGCTTGCCTGGTCTTGGCCGCCTGCATCCCGCAGACCTGTCGTGCGCAACAAGCGGAGCAGGAAAAGGAAAAAGTATTGTGGCAGAAACTCGGAGCCACTATCGCCGACATCGACCATCGCCTCGACGGCGTGCTCGGCGTGGCCGTCCTCGACCTCTCCTCCGGCCAAAGCTATTTTCTGCACGCTGACGAGGTCCTACCCACCGCCAGCTCCATCAAAATCGCCATTCTCGCCGAGTTATTTCTTCAAGCTCAGCAAGGCAAGATCAAGCTTAACGACTTTTATACCCTGCAGCAGAGCGACATCGTCGGCGGCAGTGGCATCGCCGAGGCCCTGACGCCCGGCGTCACGCGTCTAACCATTCGCGACGTCGCAGCGCTGATGATTTCCGTCAGCGATAATTCCGCCACCAATGTGATTATCGATCGCGTCGGCATGGAAAACGTTAACGCGCTCCTCGATTCGCTCGGCCTGACGCATACGCGGTTGCGCCGCAAGATGATGGATCTCCAGGCCGCCAGCCAGGGCCGCGAAAATATCTCCACTCCCCGCGAAATGATGCAGCTCCTCGAAGCGCTCTATCGCGGAAAAGTTCTCAACAAACAGTACACCCAAGATTTTTTCAAGCTTCTCAGCGTCCACAAAGAAAGCTACATTCCCTACGATTTGCCCGAAGATCTCCGCGTTGCCAATAAGCCCGGCGAACTCGAGGGCGTGCGCAACGATTCCGGCATCGTGTTCACCGGCAGCCGCCCTTACGTGATCAGCGTTATGACCACTTACCTGCGCCGCGAACGCGACGGCGGCAACGCCATCACCGCCATCTCGACGGCCGCGTACCAGATGTTCGACCGCCTCAGCCGCGCCTCCGAGTTCGGCCGGGTCATCTCTCCACACGACACTGGAACTCCGTAATCCTGGCCAGGCTCGCCGTCCGCTTTAAAAAGTATCGATGCCCGCGAGCCGCATAGCTTTTTGCGGTTCGGCATTAGCCATGAACCAGTTCCAAACGCCGCCGTGGCGCAGATTCTCGATGCTGAGCAGCGTCACGCCGACGTCGAGGCCCAGTGTGTCTGGCGACACCCATCCGGTCCCCGGATTGAAGGCGTCCGCCAATCCGTAGCGGCCCCAGATCTTGTCGCCGAATTTATCTTTCATACCGTGCATCGCGGGAATACAAATATCCGGGGCCAGCATTAGCGAACCGCCCGCAGCGCATGGCACGACGCTACCGTCTATCTTTCCGTGACGCGGAGGTCCGCCCCATGCGGCATAACCGGTTGGACTCGAAGAACTGGTAATTCCCCAAATCGCCTGCGTGTAACCGGGGAACTCCTTCGCAACTTCGGTGTAACACCATTCGCGGTGCGCACGCGTCGCGACGCGGCAGTTCTCAAGCCAGTCGACTTTAGTTCCGCGGCTCTCTCGCCGACCACGAAAATCGAACCAGGCAAAAGGGTACTGATAGGTCCACAGAAGCGATGTTCCGATGTAGTTGTAATTCGCATAGGAATTCGGTTCGCGTCCCCACGCGTACCAGGCGTCCGGCGGCAGGGCATGCGTCGGAGAACCAATTCCCAGCAAGTACATGGCCGCAAGCTGGCAGTACTTGTCGTAGCGAAACTTGATGAAACCGTCGGGCGTCCAGCCGTGAGAAAGCAACTTGCCGTCGCCATTGGTCATCCATGGGAAATCGTAACGGCTGTAGAGCAGTGTAGCGAGATCGCCGATTTCACGGTCTTCGTGAAAGTACTGCCTACAGGTGAGCGCGCCTGCCAGCAGCCAGATGGAATCGCTCGTCGAAATCTCGGCATTTTTCCAGCGCTCACCGGTATGCGCGTCGATGAAGTGATAGAACCATCCGTTCGTCGCGAGCACCTTGCCGTCGGTATAGCTTCGCAGCGTGCGGCGCGCGCGATCCTTGGCTTGCTCTCGCGTGATCCATTTTTGTTCCGCGCCGATGCATAGCGCCGTCAGGCAGAAGCCCGTCACACCGGTGCTGCCGCGCGGCTCGTCGCCCTTCTTGTCGTTGTCGGCAGGGTCGCCATGAATCAGGTCTCTGCAGATACCGGTTTCCGGATCGCTGGCGTCCCAAAAATAGGCGAAACAGCGGCGCGCGAGATCATCCAGCAGCGCATCGTCTTGATAATGTTGCGCAAACACAAAGCCACACGGCGCAGCCAGCGCCGCACCTGCCGCACCTTTCAGAAAAGTGCGCCGCTTAAACGACAGGTTCTTGACAGAATGCATTGGATTTCCCTGGTACGGGGCGCGCCGTGCTACGGCGTGACACCATAGCTCTGTCCGATGCCGCAGGACTACCGGCAGCCGCTTTTGAGTGATTAACGTTACGCCCACCTACCCACGCCGCGAGCGCGACGACACCATCACTGCCATCTCGACGGCTGCTGCACCGCAATTTGCCCTGGCCGGAGAGGCCCACAGCGAGCGCGGTTAATGCCTCGTCACCGCGGCAGTCACGCCACTCAATGAATCCTGCCACGCATGCGCGATCATCCCAGGGCGCACGCTTCCGCGCCAGTGCGCCAGAATTCCGAACATCGCTCCGTAAAGTGCGATCAAAATCACCATCCGGAAGCCCTGGTATGTGTGAGCCGCGCCGAACGCCGCGGCAGAGAGCAGAATCCCGGCGGTAGCGTTTTTCGTCAGCGCTATGAACTGGTGTTGCAGATAACCTCGAAAGATCGCTTCCTCGCAAATACCCGCCGTAACCGAGAGCGCTATCCACAGTGTTAATTCCATGCCCCCGTGCGGCAGGAAGAACTCCATTCTGTGAGCCCCGCCCGCAATCTGCAGCAGCCGGCCGAGAATGAACAGCAGGCCGGTCGAGACGACCCAGTATGCCGCCGCGATTCCAATATCCTTGAACACGTGCCGAACAGATTCCCAACGCTTTCCTAAAACGTCGGCTACGGGCGCGCCAAACCGCCTCACCCCTGCCACCACAAAACCGACCACGAGCCATTCAAACACGAGGGTAAGCAAATAAACCCGCACGCGGTGCGGATTCGCCTCGGTCCTCATCCGATCTGCGCGGATGCTTCCCAGAAACGCCCATACGGCTAAGATTGCCACCACGAGAATCGTGTGGATGGGACCAGCAATTTGCCGGTAGCGGTCTGACACGGGCGCAAGCGTCGCACCATTCTCCATGGCTTACTCCTTATCGTGAACGCCGCTCTCGCACTCTCTATTAATTTTCCCAGCCTCGTGACGAACGTATCTTGGCAGACTGCGGCTTCGAAGGGTGAAATATCGCAGAACATCGTTTGTGTCCGGTTGTCGCCCTTACTAAAAGCCGATCCAACTCAACCAATCTCAGCCGCTTGACATGCACCCGCCCGTGTCTTCACTATCTCGTGAGCTTTAAACGGTGCAACACCGCGCCGGGAAACGTCGAGGTCCAGCCCTGTGCCCGACATCACCACGCTCTTCTGGGATATCGGCGGAGTCGTGCTTACCAACGGCTGGGACCGCCACGCCCGCCGACACGCCTCCACCGAGTTTAATTTCGATTGGGACGAATTTCAGGATCGTCACGATTTGGCCTTCCCGGCCTTCGATGCCGGCCACACTTCGCTGGACGAATACCTCAACCGCACCCTTTTCTATCGTCCGCGCCCCTTTACGCGCGAACAATTCACCGACTTTATGTTGGCGCAGTCCAAGGAATACCCGGAATCTCGCGCCATGCTCCACGCCGTAGCTCGCTCTGGGAAATATTTTGTCGGGGCCATCAATAACGAGCCGCTGGAACTGAACCAGTTCCGTATCTCAACCTTCAAACTTCATCAGGACTTCCAAGTTTTCTTCAGCTCCTGCTACGTGCACTCGCGCAAACCCGAGGAATTAATTTTTCGTTTCGCCCTAGCGGTCACGCAGCGGCCCGCCGCGCAGTGCCTTTTTATCGATGACCGACCGCTCAATCTGGAAAGCCCGCGCCGCCTGGGCATGCACGCCATTCACTACCAAAACGCCGGGCAGTTGTGCGAGGAGCTGAAATCCTATGGCGTGGAGGTATAGCTTCGGCGGTGCGCGGCAGCGCGGATGGCCGCGCCAAAGCTGGCATTGAATCGTTTAAATGTTGCATAATGGGGGGAATTTCATGACCACACAAAACAATCGTTCCGGATACGGCGGCGTGGCCGAAGCTTGCACCGTCGTACTCTTCGGCGCTTCCGGGGATCTGGCCAAGCGCAAAGTCATTCCCGCCATGTATGACCTTGCGATTCACAAAGCCTTGGGGCCACGCTACGGCATCATCGGCTTTGCCCGCACCCCGATGACCGACGAAAGTTTCCGCTCCACCGTCGGCGATGCCGCTAAAACCATTTCCGAAGTCGGTCCCATCGATCCCAAACAATGGAGCGATTTTGCTGCCAACCTTTATTACAGTGCCGGCGACTACGGGAAGCCCGAGTCCTACGCCGAACTCGCCAAGCGCTTGAAAGAACTTTCCGAACAGAAAAATCTTGGCGGCAACCGGCTTTTTTACATTTCCACTCCTCCGGAAGTTTATCCAGATATCGTCGAACAACTCGGCAAGGCCGGCCTCAACAAACCTGCTTCGGCCGACTCCTGGGTTCGCATCATCATCGAAAAACCCTTTGGCCGCGATCTCGCCTCCGCCGAGGATTTGAATCACAAAGTGCTCAGCGTCTTTGACGAAAAACAGGTCTACCGCATCGATCACTACCTCGGCAAGGACACCGTGCAAAACCTCCTGGTGCTGCGCTTCGGCAACGGCATCTTCGAGCCGCTGTGGAATCGCAACTACGTCGACCACGTGCAAATCACCGCTGGCGAAACCCTTGGCGTCGAACGCCGCGGCGGATTCTACGAAACCACCGGCGCGCTGCGCGATATGATCCAAAGCCACGTTCTGCAACTTACTTCGCTCGTCGCTGTTGAGCCGCCCGCGTCCTTCGAGGCCACCGCCGTGCGCAACGAGAAACTGAAAGTTCTGCAATCCATTCGCCCCTTCAATCCGGAAATGATGGCCCATTCCGTAGTGCGCGGACAGTACGCGGCCGGAAAAATCGGCGACAAAGACGTTCCCGGCTACCGCCAGGAACAAGGCGTTGACCCTCACTCACGCACGGAGACTTTTGTCGCCGCCAAAGTGCTCATCGACAATTGGCGCTGGGCCGGCGTGCCATTTTATCTGCGCACTGGAAAACGTCTGGCCAAGCGCAGCACGCAAATCGTCATCGAATTTCGCTGCGCCCCACACATGGTTTTCCGCGATAAAGGCATCGAACCGAACCGCCTTATTCTCAATATCCAGCCGGACGAAGGCATCTCCATTTCTTTCGGCGCCAAACGGCCTGGCACGGAAATGAATATTGGCAATGTCACCATGAAATTTAGCTACCAGGAAGGTTTCGGCGAACCCCCGCGCAGCGCCTACGCCACGCTTCTGAATGACTGCGTGCGCGGCGACGCCACGCTTTTCGATAGCGGGGACAACGTCGAAGCCGCTTGGGCGCTTATCGATCCGATTCTCGATCTTTGGGGCGCGATGAAAAGCGCCAGTGTCCCGCAATACGCTTCCGGAAGCTGGGGCCCGGCGGAATCCGATGCGCTGATTGAGCGCGACGGCCGCCGCTGGCACAACCCGCAGTGAGCATTGCAACGCGGCGTTGAGCAGCAACGCCAGGCGCTGCGAACGGGGCGTACGCAGCGGAGCGGAAAAAGCGGGATGCAACCGCGCAAACGAAACAGATGCAATCCTGGGGGCTATGGTGATTCTTGCGGGCGATGTTGGCGGAACAAAATGCAATCTCGCGCTGTTTGCCGAAAAAGACGGCAAACTGAACCTCGTTTTCAGCCAGCGTTTTGCCAGCAAGGAATTCGCGCGATTCGATTTGATCGTCAGGGAATTTGCGCGCGTCGCTGCTCCGCACCTCGGCAACGGTAAGATTGAAGCGGCGGGATTCGGCATCGCGGGACCGGTAATTCACGGGCAGGTGCGCGCCACGAATCTTCCCTGGATTGTCGAAGCCAAATACCTGAAAACCGAATTCAACGTCGCGCACGTCGAATTGATGAACGATTTGGGCGCGTGGGGCCATAGCTTGCAGCATCTTGCGCCGGAGGATTTTTGCGAGCTGAATCCCGGCAAAGCCGAACCTGGCGGGACACAGGCATTGCTCGCCGCCGGCACCGGCCTGGGCGAGTCCATCCTCGTCTGGAACAAAGGGCGCTACTACGTCGTGCCCTCGGAAGGCGGCCACTCCGATTTTGCGCCCCACTCCGAGCAGCAGATCGAACTGCTGCGTTTCATGCGCCGCCGTTATCCGCAAGTCAGCTGGGAACTGATTCTTTCCGGCCGTGGCTTCCGCACCATTCACGAATTTCTCGCTCCCAATATTAGGCACGCTTCGTTTGAGGATCCGGACTCGGATCCTGCGCCAGAAATTACGCGCAACGGCTTGAATAGATCCTGCCGCACGTGTGTGGACACGCTGGATTTGTGGACCTCTATTTACGGCGCGGAAGCGGGAAATTTAGCGTTGAAGGTTCTCGCGCTCGGCGGCGTGTACGTCGCCGGCGGCATCGCCGTAAAAATCCTGGAAAAAATGAAAGACGGCGCCTTCGCCGCCGCCTTCAAGGATAAATGGCACTTCGAGGGCCTGCTCAGCAATATCCCCGTCTCCGTAATCCTGAACGAAACCGCGCCGCTTCTCGGCGCCGCCTACGAAGCCCTGGCTGCACTGGGGAAATAGCTCGCCACGCGATCATCTTACTGGCATTCCATCCGCCGAGACCGACGTTCGGAACAAACTAACATTGGCAGTCCGAGCGGAGTGAGGAATCTGCTTTTAACCGTTCGGCATAGAAACTCTTGCATTCGCGATTCGTTTTTCCGCCTCTTGCCTTGTTACGCTTTTTGTCGTGCCCTTCTTGGAAAATTATTTCGGCGAATGGAAGCCAGTATCCCGCGCGGCGGGAACGGCGTGGCTGGTGTGTTATGCGGCATTTCTTCTGTACGCCTTTGCCGATCGCCCCGGCTTTCTGTTTCTCGACTACGTGAACCTGATCATTCATGAAGGTGGTCACTTTTTCTTCAGCTGGTTCGGATACACCATCATGATTCTTGGCGGCACGCTTGGTGAACTTCTGGTTCCGCTGCTTTGTGCCGCGTATTTTTTCTGGCAGCGCGAAGTGACGGCCACGGCGTTCTGTGGTTTCTGGTTCTTCGAAAATTTCCTTTACATCGGGACGTATATGGCCGATGCGCGCGTCATGGCGTTGCCGCTCGTGGGCTCCGGCGACCACGATTGGGAGATTCTTTTTGGACAATGGGGTCTCCTTCTGCAGGATCAGAAGATCGGAGGCGCGACGCGTTCCCTCGGCTGGATGGGCATGCTGGCGACGGTGGCGTGGCTGGCGTGGCACTCATCGATGGACAACCGTAATGCAGGCCCTGGCGAAATACCGACGGCCGTGTGAATCGGCGATACATCCCGCAAAACCGAAAACGCGGCCGGGCCCGCGAACATCTTGCAGAGCACCGACATTATCTTTTTTGGTAAACTACATCGCGCGTCCTTCACACCTATAACGCAGGATCGCATCCGCGGCGAGGAGTGCATGTCCGCCGCCAGGAGAAACACATGAGCACCGCGGTCACCTCAGCGGCACAAGAACTGCAAAATTACTTCAACGGAGGCTGGCACCGCTCCTCAGCTACGGAATTCGTAGACGTCACCAATCCCGCGACTGCCGAAGTCCTCGCGCACACGCCAATTTCCACCTCCGCCGATGTCGATGCAGCGGTGCAAGCAGCGGCAGGGGCGTTTCCCGCGTGGCGCAGAACTTCCCCCGGTGAACGCATCCAATATCTTTTCAAGCTGAAAAACCTGCTTGAAGAACACATCGACGAACTGGCGGCGATCACCACGCGCGAGAATGGCAAGACGTTTGCCGAAGCCAAAGCCGAAATGCGCCGGGGCATTGAGAATGTGGAGGTCGCGTGCGGCATTCCCATGATGATGCAAGGCCACGTGCTCGAAGACGTGACACCCGGTGTGGATGAGATGCAGATTCGGCAACCGTTGGGCGTGGTCGCAGCGATTGTGCCCTTCAATTTTCCAGCGATGATTTCGTTCTGGTTTTTACCGTACGCCATCGCTTGCGGCAATACCTTCGTGCTGAAACCGTCCGAGCGCGTGCCGCTGACCATGCATCGCGCCATGGAGCTGCTGGAGAAAACCGGCCTCCCCAAAGGCGTCGTGAATATTGTGAACGGCGGAAAAGACGTGGTGAATGCGCTGTGCGACCACCCGCAAGTGTGTGCGATTAGTTTCGTGGGTTCGACGCCGGTGGCGAAACATGTGTATACACGCGCGGCGGCCAGCGGGAAGCGCATGCAGTGCCAGGGCGGCGCGAAAAATCATGTGATTGTCTTGCCCGACGCGGACATGGATTTGGCCAAACAAATCATCAGCGACAGCGCGTTTGGTTGCGCGGGCCAGCGCTGTCTGGCTGTTTCCGTAGCCGTGACGATTGGCGAAGCGCAGAAAACATTTCGCGATGCCATTACGCAAGCCGCTTCCGCGATCCGCGTGGGCAATGGCATGGACAAAGGGGTTCACATGGGGCCGGTAATCTCCTCCCAGAGCAAGCAGCGGATTGAAGGGTTGATCTCCGCGGGGGTCAAAGAAGGCGCCAAACCGTTGATGGATGGACGCAACACGAAGATCGCGGGATCTGAGTCGGGTAACTTTCTGACGCCGACGGTGCTGGACGGTCTGCCGGCGGACAGTCAATTGGCGCACACGGAGATTTTTGGGCCGGTGCTGAGCCTGGTACACGCTGATTCCATCGACGAGGCGCTGGAATTCCTGCGGCGCAGTCCGTATGGCAATCAAGCTTCCCTGTTCACCACCAGCGGCGCAGCGGCGCGTAAATTCCGATACGAAGCGCCGGCCGGAAATATTGGCATCAACATTGGCGTGGCCGCGCCGATGGCATATTTCCCGTTCAGCGGGTGGAAAGAAAGCTTTTTCGGCATTTTGCACGGGCAGGGGCGGGATGCCGTGGAGTTCTACACCGAATCGAAAATTGTGGTGGAGCGCTGGTCGCGCCAGGAAACTCGCAAGTTTTAATTCGCGTTGCGGATTTAGCAGCGGACCGCAAGCTCAAAGAATAAAGTTTGTTGCTGAAAAATGACTCACCGTGCATTTCGCGCTGAAACGATTTCTTTATGATCGCCAAACCTTTGCACCTGGACGTCAACGAACAGATCGAATGCGCACAGACGCTGGCGTCGCGTTTTTATACTGATCCGGCGATTCTGGCGATTGAGCGCGCGCGGATTTTTCATCGTACATGGCAGCTCGTGGGCACGCTGAGCCAAGGGTGCGGAGAAGCGAATGGCGTGGCGCGGACGATTGCCGATCCGGAAACTTATTTCACGGCGGAAGTCGCGGGCGAACCGATTATCGTGGTGCGAGACCAAAAAGGGATGCTGCGCGCGTTCAGCAATGTGTGCCGCCATCGCGCGGGCCCGATTGCGCTGGGCAGCGGTTGCAAAAATGTTCTGCGCTGCCAGTACCATGGCTGGACGTACACGCTGGATGGAAAATTGATTGGCACGCCGGATGTGGAGGGTGTGGAGTTTTTCGATCGCAGCACCATGGGCATGGTGCCGCTGCGCGTAGGAACGTGGGAGCAATTTATTTTCGTGAATTTCGACGACGCCGGGCCGCCGCTCGGCGATTTTCTTGGGCAGATTCCGCAGCAAGCCGATGGTTTCGCATTTGCCGGCTTGCAATCCGCAGAGCGGCGGGATTATGTGATCGATTGTAACTGGAAGGTGTACGTAGACAACTATCTCGAGGGCTACCACATTCCCATCGCCCATCCGGGATTGATGAAAGAGATCGATTACGCAAACTACCGTACGGGCACGTTTCGCTATCATTCGCAGCAGTTCGCGCCAATTCGCGCGATGAAGGAGGGCGACAGTGCGAAGCGTTTTTACGCGCCGGGCGGCGGCTTGCAGGAAGCGTTGTATTTCTGGATTTTCCCCAACCTGATGCTGAATATTTATCCGGACAATATTTCAACCAATGTGGTCGTGCCGCTTTCGCAAGACAAGACGCTGACGATCTTTGAGTGGTTTTTCCACGATGTTAAATCGCCGCAGAGCCAGGAACGAATCGCGCGCGCCATTGCTTTCAGCGACGAAGTGCAGCAGGAAGACATCATGCTGTGCAGCAACGTGCAAAAAGGCCTGCATTCCGCCGCCTACGACCGCGGCCGGTATTCGGTGAAGCGCGAAAATGGCGTCCACCATTTCCACATGCTGTTGCGAGAGTTCCTCGGCCAAGTTTGAAACAGCGGCGCAGTGGGCGTAAAGACCACCGAAAGAGGCGGACCCGTATGCCATTGGATCGGCGAGGATTTGTGCGGACGAGTTTTTTGACGGCGGGAGCGCTAATGATCGGCGCGGGGTCGGGTGCAAATGCGGCGGAAGGTGAGGATTTGCTGGGGCGGATGACTTGGATGAACGCACCGGCGTCAGAGAAGCGCGACGGCGGTCGGCTGATCGTACGCAGCCGGGCAAAGACGGATTTTTGGCGGAAGACATTTTATGGGTATATCACCGACAACGGCCACTTTTTTCATTTGCCGGTTCGCGGAGACTTTACGTTTCGAGCGCGCGTCAATGGGCAGTATGCGGCGTTGTATGACCAGGCGGGATTGATGGTGCGCGTGGATGCGGAGAACTGGATGAAATGCGGGACGGAATTTTTTGAAGAGCAGCGGCACGCGAGCGTGGTATTCACGCGGGATTTTTCGGATTGGTCCACGATGCCGGATCTTTCCGAAAGTGCGGCCATTTGGTGGCAAGCAGTGCGAAAGAAAGATTCCATCGAGACGCTATGCTCGCTCGACGGAAAGAAGTTTACCTCGGTGCGGCAGGGATATTTTGTACCCGGAATTGAGGCGCAGGTGGGGATTATGTGTGCAGCGCCGGAAGGTGCGGGCTTCGATGCTACCTTCAGCGATTTGAAGCTCGACGTGGGGTAGCAGCGCTGCGAGCTCCGCCGACTGCTAGAGCTTTGCGGTTTAAACTACGCAGCTCTATCAAAATAACGTCTAAACCTTCTTCCGCGAAAGGAATTAGGAAGTGGTCCACTCCGCTGGATGTCGCGGCGGAGTGGAGCGTCCCTGAAAGTTGCTGCTACTGAGCGTGAACTACCGCTGCTGAGTCTGCTGGGCCTGTTGCGTTTGCTGCTGGGGCAGCTGCGGGGCTTGCTGCGCGGTGACGGTGGGATCTTTCTCTCTGGGCGCCATGGAGACGACAACATACTCGCGATCTTTGCCGTCAGATTCGGGTGTGCGGAGGATCAACACGTCTTTGTGGAGACGGAACTGGGCGGTCTCACCGATCGGCAGAAGAGCCGGATGCTTATCGTCTTTGGGCCGGATGTGATAGACGACGTGATCGCTTTGCAGCACGTATTCCTGGCAGAGGAGTTGCTGCGTTTTCTTGTGCTGATCGTCGGTGCCCAGGAGTTCACCGGCAACGGACTTGGCGCCCTTTTCCTGCGTGCCGCAGGCGGCGGAGTCCATGCGCAATAGGGTGCCGGTTTGATAGTCGTCGTGCTGTTTGGCGCAAGCGGTCCCCGCCAAGAGTAAAGACACGAACAGTAGTCTGGTCTTCATACATTCCTCCGCACGCAGATTGACAAATGGGGTTTTGCGGCTGAAATAGGACGAAGGTTTTGTTGTGCCGTGACAATTACCGGCTGGAAGGACAGGTCGCGAGACGGTTCGCGGAACAGGCGGCAGCCAGCCGCGGCTGAAGCAGCCCGACGCTGAAAGAGAAAGACCGCAGGCCGGATTAAAGCCCGGCATCAACGAACCAGACGCCCGCGCTACACAAACCCTTAAGCCGGATTGCTATGGGTGCGCGGGCGCGGGGGCCGGTGTGGCGGATGGCGCCGTTGACGGAGTGTTGTTGAAATTGAAATTTACTTTGGGGACGACACGGGCACCTTCGTCGGTCTTGAAGTACGCGTCGTTACGAGTGAAACCGGACATGCTGGCAACCAGGGAGTTGGGGAAGGTGGCGATGTTGGTGTTGTAGGCTTGCACGGCTTCGTTGTAGCGGCGGCGTTCGATGGCGATGCGGTTTTCCGTGCCAGCCAGTTCGTCTTGCAGGCGGAGGAAGTTTTCGTTGGATTTGAGCTGAGGATAATTTTCGACGATGACCAACAGGCGGCTGAGGGCGGAGTCTAGTTGGCCGTTAGCGGCGATTTTGTCGGTGGGAGTCTGCGCGCCAATCAGGGCGGAACGGGCTTTGGCGATGTCGCCAAAGACGACTTGCTCCTGCGTGGCGTAGCCTTTGACAGTTTCGACGAGATTGGGAATTAGATCGGCGCGGCGTTGCAAGTCGACATCGACTTGCGACCATTGGGCGTTGACGGCCTCGCGCTGGACGACCATTTGGTTGCGGCGCGAGACGAACGAACCGCCCAGCATGAAGGCGATCAGAATGACGATGACCAGAACGACGAGTGCGATTTTCATGGTTCCCTCAAAGTGGTGTTGGTTAAAGATAGCCTAACATTCGAGCGTTTTGCTGAAATTTTGGAAAAACCAAATCCCTCGCTTCGCTCGGGACGACAATTATTGGTGTGGGCGATGAGTCGGCTCACGGATTGGCCTTCGCGACGCGTTGCCATTCGTGCTTGGGGATAAGGTGGTCAAGCGCGGCGATTACTTTTTCCAGGGCTTTCAGGTACGAGCCGTAGATGGCCAGGATGTCGTGGTTGGCGGCTGGAGAATCGCGGAGTTGCAGTGCCGTGGTGAGGGCGGAGACGTCGGCGCCGGTGACCGCAGCGGTGCGCGCGACGATTTCGGCGCGCGCGGTGGGCGGAGTTTCGTTGAAGGCGATCAGCACGTGACGGAAGAGGGTGACCACGCTGGAGGTGGATTTGATTAGGACGGCGGTCAGTTCGCCGGGGCGGTCGGCGGCCAATAGAAAATGCTGGCGGAGTTTTAATTGCGTGGTGCGCAGTTCGTGCTCGAGCTCCACGCGGTGGAGATTCATGGGTACGTTGATTGCGGCTACCGGATCATCGCCGTAGAGGACTTTGTGGGCTTCGCGGATGTCCAGGAGCTCGATGGCGAAGACGTCGGCGGAGCGGGCTAATTCTTCTGCAGTGAAAAAGAGTGGCGCGGGTTCGCGTTGGTCGATGATCCACCATTTCACGGCAGGGGAGACGCGACGGAGATCGGGCCCGGCCACGGATTCGAGGATGACCAGGACGTTGAGGTCGGAATGATCCCGATGAAAGTCACCGCGGGCCGCGGAGCCATAGAGGACAACGGAATGGAGATTTGTGCCAGCCATTTCTTTGAGGCGGTTGACAAGGTCAGTTAGCTTGGATTCGGTTGAGAGCATGTTGTCTCCTGCTTGCATCGCACTGCTGTCACGTTGCGTCCTTTTTCGTTTGTCGAAAAAGGCGAACCAAATACCGTCCCGACATGAGAAATCTTGCCGGGAAGGGGCGCGGCGTACTGCGCTCTACAAAGGCCGAGACTAAGCTCAGGCGGTACAAGATCGTAAAGGCAAGCGAGTCGCACAACGGCGATGCTCGGCGGAAGTGTGAATTGTGCTACCAACCGCCGGAGGCGCCGCCCCCGCCGCTGCTGCCTCCGCCGAAGCCTCCGAATCCACCGCCGCCGGAGAAGCCGCCGCCGCTGCCGCCAAAACCTCCGCCGCCGCGATAGCCGCCGCCCCCGCCGCTGTTCATTAGCATTCCCAGGAGGAACCAAAGACAGCCGCTGCTGCTTCCTCCGGCTCCGCGAGCTCTAGCAGCGCGGCTCGCGAAGACGAAGAACAGGATGATTACGATGAGGAAAAACCACAGCCCGATCGGTGAGCTGGAGCCGTTGGAGGGGCGAGGGGTTCGGAATTGCGGCTGCCCGGAGAGGGTGACGCCACGGTCATCGGCGACGTACTTGGCGAGTTGCCATGCAGCGGTTTGGATGGCGCGGTCGTAATCGTTGGCGCGAAGGAAGGGAACCATGGCGCGGCCAGTGTCTCCGGCGCGGGCATCGTTGATGACTGGTTCGAGGCCGTAGCCCACCTCGATGCGGTATTTGCGCTGATCCGGGGAGATGAGGAGGAGCACGCCGCGATCGTCTTTTTTGCTGCCGATGCCCAGATGTTTGTAGAGATCGGCGGCGTAGTTTTCGACGGACTCGTCCTGGAAGTCGTGAACGGTAACGATGGCCATCTGTGCACCGGTTTTTTGTTCGAGCTCGGTGCAGAGCTCTTCGAGAGAGTTTTTGGTCCCGGGACTCAGCGTGCCGGCGAGATCGGTTACGTAGCCGGTGGCCGTGATCTTGGAAATGTCCTCTGCGCGGGTGACGGGCGATGACGAGAGTTGCAATGCCGCCGCCAGGAGGATTAGCGCGGCGAAACGTTGGGCGATGGGGACGCGCATCATTGAGGAAGAGCTTGTTGGCCGTTTGACTATAGGGCTAGAACAGCCAGGAGTAAAGGACACTTCCCACTTCGCCCGGCGTCGCGACCGGGCCATGTCTCGAACGTGATGATTTGCGTGCGATTTGTAGGAATCGAACCCCATGGGCACGCCACATAGAACTTTGCGTAACCGCTCATTCTAAGATGGTTAAAGTCGCTTGTTTTGATACGGTTTCGTAAGTGTTGATTCCAGTTGGGTTAGGACTTTACCCTGCAGCTTTCACCAAGCTGCACAACTGGGCCCGTTACGATCCTCTCGATGGGTTGCGAGGGCTGCGAGTTCGCACCTATAATCCGGTGTCGCGCGAATCGGGAACTGGGGAGGATGCGTGCCGGTTGGAACCGCGTTTCATGAACGAACGCTTGCGCTGTGCGAGAGCCTGAACTACCGGGAGTGGTCGGGCTACTACACCGTGGGCGTTTACGAAATGCACCACGAGCACGAGTACAACGCCATTCGCAATTCGGCGGCGTTGATTGATATTTCTCCTTTATTTAAGTATCGGATTACGGGAAAAGATGCCAGCAAGTTCGTGAATCGGGTGATCACGAGGGACATTCAGAAGGTGGCGGTCGATCAGGTGATCTATTGCTGCTGGTGCGATCCCGAAGGGAAAGTGATCGATGACGGGACCATCACGCGGCTGGGAGAAAACGATTATCGCTGGACCGCGGCGGACGCGAGTTTGCGCTGGTTTCAGCAGAATGCTCTTGGTCTCGACGTGGAGATCCTGGATATTTCCGAGCACGTCGCGGCGCTCGCGGTGCAAGGCCCTACTTCCGGGAGATTGCTGCAAGGGGTCACGAATGCGGACATCGCCCACCTGAAATATTTTCGCGTGACGCACGGAAAAATCGCGGGCGTTCCTGTCGATATTTCGCGGACCGGCTACACGGGAGATCTCGGCTTTGAAATTTGGATGCCTTGGAAGGACGCGGTAAAAGTCTGGGATGCGCTGGTCAGCAAGGGCAGGGCGTTCGATGTGCATCCGGCGGGAATGATTGCGCTGGATGTGGCGCGGATCGAGGCTGGACTGATTCTCATCGAGGTCGATTACATTTCGAGCAAGAAGGCGCTGATCGATTCGCAAAAATACTCGCCAGCGGAAGTCGGATTGGGAAAACTGGTCGATCTGAAAAAAGAGAATTTTGTCGGGCGTGATGTATTAGTCCGCGAGGCAAAGAAAGGGGCGGAGCGGGCGCTGGTGGGACTGGAAATTAATTGGATGGAAGTAGAAGCGCTGTACGACAAAATGCGCATGGCGCCGCAGGTGCCGACGGTGGCCTCGCGCGTCGCGGTGCCGGTGTATCGCGGGGACAAGCAGATCGGCAAGGCTACTTCCACAACGTGGTCGCCAACGCTGAAGAAAATGATTGCTTTGGCGTGCGTCCATCGGCAAAGCGCCGTGCTCGACAACGTTCTGCAAATGGAAATGACCGTCGAAGCGGTACGGCACAGCGTTTCGGCAAAGGTGGTAGCGATGCCATTCTTTAATCCGGCGCGCAAGACCGCAGTACCTATCGTTTAGCTTCTAGCCCTGCGCGGCAGAAAGCGGATTCCTCGCGGCGCTCGGAATGACAAATCACCAAGAAAATGCCGGAAGCGCTTTATGTTTTTGGCGCTAGTGGGCGGCAAATTGTTCGGCAGACGAAAGTAAAGCGTCCAGCGCGGATCGATCAAGAAGCTTGCCGCGCACCAGCACCGCGGCGATCCGCGACGAATTGTGAATGTCTGCCAGTGGATCGGCATTGAGCAGCACCAGGTCCGCAATTTTTCCTTTTTCGATGGTGCCCTGCGTCGCGCTTTTGCCCATAAATTCCGAGGCGCGGCTGGTGGCGGCTTGCAGAGCTTGCATCGGCGTTAGCCCGGCGTCGACTAGCAATGCCAATTCGTCATGCAGACTGAAACCGGGATATACGAAAGGTGCGGCGGTGTCCGTGCCCGCGAGAATTTTTACTCCGGCCTGCTGCATTTCGCCAACGACGTGTTCGGACTTTTCCATCAGGCCGTGGCGTAGCACGTATTCGCGCTGCGTGGCTCCCGAGGCTTGCTGCCCCGCGTTTTCCTTCCAGCGCTCAAGTACCCGCCGGGGAACATACTTCATGCGTGGATCCTGCACGTTCGCCAGATTTTCCCCGGGATAGGCGTCCTGCCGCAGGACGACAAGCGTGGGCGTCTGCCACGTTCCGTTGGCGAGAAATTCGCTGAGCAGCGCGCTCGCCGGGCGCTCTGAGAACGTTCGCAGCAGTTCGGCGTCCCAGTCGAGCTGCCGAGTCGTCGATGAGACATATTGTTCTTTTCCCGCGGCCGCGGAGAATTGCTCGCGCATGAGTCGCGGTTCGTCACTCGAGCAGGCACGAAGTACGCCGGTAAGATGCTCGATACTTTTCTGGCCGGCGGCCGAAGCTTCCGCCGCAGTGACGCGATCGGGAACGTGGCCGACAAAGGAAATGTGTTCGGCCTTGCAGGCCGCCGCAATGGCAAAGTAGTCGTCGCGGCTTAGATTCGACTGCACCTTGATAAAATCGACGCCACGGCGGATCAAATCGCGCACGTCTTCCCCAGCCTGCACTTCATTGGTTACCACGAGCGAGGGCTGAAACGCGGGCGGATCGCCGTCGAGATATGGTCCTGCGAGGATGATGCGCGGCCCCAGCCGCTGTCCTTCTTCGATCTCGCGCCGCAACGGCAGGAGCGATTCGAGATATCCGCCCATATCACGCACCGAAGTAATGCCGTTGGCGATTAGCAACGGAATCATGAATTTCCGGCTACCGTCCGGTTCGCCAGCGCCGGTCAAATGAACGTGCATGTCGATCAGACCGGGAATTAAGAATTTCCCGCGGCCATCCACAATATTTGCGCGCTGCGGAATCTTTGCTTCAGGGGAGGGGGATATCGATGCGATGTGTCCCCGCGCAATTATCACCGTCACATCGGGCTGGGCGGGCGCGCCGGTCGCATCGATGACCGTAACGTAGGTGATCGCGATGGGGGCTTCCGCCGGACCTTCGCGCTGCTGGCACGACCAGGCCAGCGCGCCTGCGGCTATGACCAGGCATAGTTGGAGAGATCGCGACAAAATTCTGCGAGGCGAAGGGTTCACTGGTTCAGACGATTGTATTTCTTCAGTATGGCGCGCAATCTATCGTGCGGCAACGCAATCACTTTGTGATTGTCGATTCCCGTCATCGTCTCCGCGCCGACCATGGCGTTCACGATGGCCTCTTCCGTAGCCCATACGGTTGCGGCAAACAGATCGTCCATCTTGTCGTTGGGGAGCATTTTGATATCCACAACCTTCTCCGCGGTGGCAGCTCCGGAGTTCGCGGTGGAGAATGCGATGAAAATATCCCCGGAGCCATTCCCGGAAAAGCTTCCGAGCCGCCCAAGAGCAAGGGTCACACGGCGCGCCACGCGGTTCAATTGCGCCGACACGAGCGGCGCGTCGGTGGCCACCACGACGATGATAGAGCCGCGCTCTACGTCGTCAAACTTGGCCGATGTATAAGGAACATCTTCCGGAATCTCTTTGCCCACGGGCACGCCCGCGATGCGCAGGTTCTCCCGGCGGCCGAAATTGCATTGCACAAGCACGCCAACGGTGTAGCCCCCTTGGGGCGGCTCCAGTTTTCGTGACGATGTTCCGATACCGCCTTTGAATCCGTTGCAAACCATACCGGTCCCGCCGCCGACGCTTCCTTCCGCAAGCGGGCCGGATGCCGCGGAGCCGATGGCGTGGAATACGTCTTCCGGCTTTACGTGAAAGCCATTTATATCGTTCAGAAATCCGTCCCAGGTTTCCGCCACCACCGGCAACGACCACCATTCGTCGTCGGGTTCAGGTTCCTTGTGATTGACGCGCCACTGAATCACGGCATCGCGGACGACGCCGACACTGTGGGTATTGGTGATCATCACCGGGCCTTCAAGAAATCCGGATTCCTCGACCCAAGTGGTGCCGGTCATTTCCCCGTTGCCGTTTTGCGAAAACCATCCGGCAAATACAGGGTCCGCCATGGAGTTCTGTCCGCGCGGCATGACGGCCGTGACGCCTGTGCGGACCGGGCCCTTGCCGATGACCAGTTTACCCTCGCCGGAAATCAGCGTAGTCTCTCCGACGGTGACGCCGGCAACATCGGTGATGGCGTTCAGCGGGCCGGGAGTGCCTTCAAAGGGCACGCCCAGATCGCGGGCGCGTGGTTTGACCGCGTTTGTCTGTTGCCCCGAGGCGGCAGCCATGATGAGGAATAACGCCGGTAATATTGCGAAAGCACGAATCCATTTGCACATTCTTGCGTGTCTCCATGGACTTCGCTATGAATTTTATTTATAAGTGCGCGAGTAACGTTTAAGGGCCGTAGCGGTGCCATTGTAGCAAAGGGCGGCAGGCGATTCTTGGAATCCGGGGCTATTCGTGCCAACATTCATTGGTCACAGCTGGGCTACACAATATTCACAGAAAAAGAATACCTGGAGTATTTGATGACACGCCTTCTCCTAAGAACCGCACTGTTCTGCGCCGCCACGCTGCGATGCGGTTTTCCCGCCGTGGCTCAAGAAGCCGCGAAGCATCCCGTCACTTTCGACGACCTAATTCACATGCACCGCGTCGCCGATCCGAAGATTTCTCCGGATGGTCAATGGATTGCGTACGCGGTATCTACGCCCGATATGGATGCGAATCGTAACGCCGGAAACATCTGGGCGGTACGCAGCTCGGGGGGCGAGGCGTTGCAACTTACAACCAGTGGACATGATTCTTCACCGGTGTGGTCGCCGGATGGGAAGACTTTAGCTTTTTTGTCTTCGCGTGACGAAAATTCGCAAGTGTATCTTCTACCGATGGACGGCGGGGAAGCGCGCGAGGTCACGCATCTTTCCACCGGGGCGGACATTGTTAAATATTCTCCGGATGGCAAAACCATAGCATTCACCTCATCCGTGTATCCGGATTGCAAAGACGACGCGTGTAACCGTGCCCGCGACGCGGAAAAGGAAAAGTCCAAGGTAAAGGCTCATGTGTACGAGCAGCTATTGTATCGGCACTGGACGCACTGGTTTGAGGGCAAGCGCGCACATCTGTTTGTGATGTCCGTGGATGGCAGCGCGGCGCCCAGGGATCTCACACCTGGCGCCAACTATGACGTCCCTCCCGACGAGCGCGGCGGGCCGGAAGATATAAATTATTCGCCGGACGGACAAGAGATCTGCTTCACGGCGGTTACGGATAAGGTGGAAGCGCTCAGCACGAACGGCGATCTGTTTCTGGTTGCTATTTCTGGGGGCGAACCGAAACGCATCACCACGAATCCCGGATTCGATGGCAATCCGGTGTACTCGCCGGATGGACGTTACATCGCGTATCACGCGCAGTTAACCCCGGGCTATGAATCGGATCGTTGGCGGCTGATGTTGTATGACCGTCAAGCGGGAAAGGCCAGCAGCCTTACGGACAATTTCGATCGCAGTGCGGCGGACCTCGGGTGGTCTTCCGACAGCAAGAGCATCTACTTCAGCGCGGAAAATGAGACGCTATCGCCGATCTACGCGATCGCCCCGCAGGCGGGAGCGACGCCGAGGAAATTAATCGGCGACGGATTCAACAGCGCTATTTCTGTGAGCGCTGATGGCAAAACTCTGGCGTTCGAGCGTACCAACCTCACCATGCCCGCGGAAGTTTTCGCCGCCAACGCCGACGGCACGAATGTGCGCCAACTTTCCCATCAAAATGATGAGCTGCTGGGGAAACTACAGATGAACGCCCCGGAGACGTATTGGTTTGACGCGGCGGACGGCACAAAAATCCAGGCCATGATGATTCGGCCGCCGAATTTCGATGCGGCAAAAAAATATCCACTGCTGGTGCTGCTGCACGGCGGTCCGCAGACGATGTGGTCCAACGCGTGGGGTTATCGCTGGAACGCGCAAGTTTTCTCCGCGCCGGGTTACGTCACGCTGATGATCAACCGGCGGGGATCCACGGGGTACGGCCAGAAATTCACGGATGAAATTGCCGGCGATTGGGGTGGCAAAGCGTATACCGACGTGATGAGCGGGATCGATTACACACTGAAAAAATATCCGTACGTGGACGGTGCACGCATGGCTGCCGCGGGCGGTTCCTACGGCGGCTTCATGGCGGACTGGATTGCCACGCATTCCGGGCGGTTTAAGGCGATCGTCAGCCACGCCGGCGTCTACGATCAAACGTCGATGTACGCCACAGAAGAGCTGTGGTTTAACGAGCACGACATGCAGGGTACGCCGTGGGGGAACCCCGAAGTTTACAAGAAATGGTCGGCCGCGACTTATGCAGGAGAGCTGGGAAAGTACAAGACGCCGACTTTGGTGATTGCCGGTGAAAATGATTTCCGCGTGCCCTATACGCAATCTCTGGAATTTTTTGATTCTCTGCAACGCCAGGGCGTGCCGTCAAAGCTGGTGGTGTTTCCCGATGAAGGGCATTGGGTGCTAAAACCGCAAAACGCGCAGTTTTGGTACAAGACATTTTTGGACTGGCTGGCGGAATATCTTAAATAACTGTACCCGACGATTTAAGAACCCATCAATTTTTGGAGCGCGCCGCGCGCGAAGCGAAACAGGTGATACAGCAGGAACGCGCAAAGCACCAACAACAAAATCACCAGGATGATCGTCGCGAGCGGATGCGCGGAAGCCATCCAGCTGAGCCACACTGCCAATACATCTTCGCCCAAACTTAGCACCCAATTGCTGAACGGCTCGGGGCTCACGTTGGCGGCGGCGCGTGCGCTGGCCTTTGCGCCGTGCGAGGTGAGCGCCACGCCTCCTGCCAGCAACGCTGCGCCCCATCGCCATTCCGGGGCAGCGGCGCCGGAAGCAGCGTACACCAACACCGCGGCGGCGGGCGGCCGAATGAAGGTGTGCAGGGCGTCCCAAATGGTATCGAGGTAAGGAATTTTGTCGGCGAAAAACTGAATCGCGTACAACGCGCAGGCGAAGCCGATGACCCACGGATGCGCCAGAGCCCGCATGGCCTCCGGCAATTGAATAACACCGAGGCGTTGCAGTATACCCAAAGTGGCGACGGTGGCGTAAAGATTCAGCCCGAAGGAAAATCCGGTGCCCAGCGCCAAGCCGATGATTTGTAATGGATTCATCGATCGCGGGGTGAGCGGTGACGATGGTCAGCCGCGCCTTTAGGCGACAAGTCTCCCACAGGAAATGAGTCTGGCCTCACAAAAAAAACGTGGCCAGCACAAAATGGTGGAATAAATAACGGAAATTGCGTGGAATGGTTAGCTAGTCATTGGGACGCTGACATGGTGGAGCGGTCGCGTGCATGCTGGTAAATCGACAGATTCACGAAGGCTGCCTGCAAGAGTGGTGTGGCCAGGCCGCGTTTCTGCCCGTGTTCCAGAAGGTCACCCAGAATCGTGGCTACTTCCACGGGCGCGCCTCTGGTGAGATCGCGATACATGGAGGAGGTCATGCGCGAATTTGGCACGGTGAGCTGAGCGCGCTGACGCTCGAGGAAAGCTTCCGTTTGCGGATATCCGCAGGCGGCCGCGATGGCAGAGCACTCACTGAGCAGCTCGAGAGAGAGAGCCGCGCCTCCCGGGATGGCGGTAATCTGGCCGAGGTCGCCACGGAGGAGGCAGTTGATGGCGCCCAGCGCGGCAAGCTGCACCCATTTCTGCCACATGTCCGCCATGATATGAGAGGACATTGCGGCGTCGAAGCCCGCGCCGCGAAGCGTCCCATCCACATTGTGCAGCCGTGCCGTCGTTTGCCCGTCGAGTTCGCCGTAAGTGAGGCTCTGGAAATCCGCCAGTTGCTTGATGCGGCCAGCTTCGTCAATTTCTGCGGCTACCACGCAGACTCCGCCGAGAACGGCGCGCTCGCCGAAGCGCTCTACGAGAAGGTCGATGTGACGCATGCCATTGAGCACCGGAAGAATCATCGTGTCTGGACCGACGGCGGAAGCGAAGTCGTTCATGGCATCAGAAAGCGCGTAGCTTTTCACGCCGAGCAAGAGCAGGTCGAAAGGTTTGGAGAGCTGGCTGGCAGAAATAAGTTTCGGCTGCAGCTTCACGTTCCCATGTGGACTAAGGATCTGCAGTCCGTGCTTGTTCATTTCTTCTGCTCGTTTAGCGCGGACAAGAAAGGTGACATCACGATTGGCCTGAAGCAGACGGCCACCAAAATACCCGCCGACGGCGCCGGCACCCACAACCAGGATTTGCATAATTCCCTCCCTGTGCTTTGACAATTCCGTAATGCGAGTCGATGCGCCGCCTTGTTCCGCTTAGCGAGGATCGAGCCATAGCGTTTGGCGCGAGACGCGATGGTCTCATGGAAGGGCGCCTGTCTAGGTACGCCGGTTTCAGTAGATGCCCGGCGGATGCAACTTGCCACGTGAGGTTATTCCTCGCGGTGCGCGCGGAGGATCTGAAAAAAGGGAACTGGCGCGCCCGGGGAGACTCGAACTCCCGACATTCTGCTTAGAAGGCAGATACTCTATCCAGCTGAGCTACGGGCGCACAGGTTCAATTCTAAAGCATTTTTGGGACAGGGCGAAAGAAGCGAATTACAGGCTTCGCAAAAAGAACTGCGCCGCCTTCCGATCAAATGCCACAAGTAAGGTCGCGGTTGGATGTACGAAGGGCGGACCAGCGTGGAGGAAGGCTTACGCGATACGCAAGTCGCGCGGCGGGGCGGTGCTGGGCACCTCGGGTTGAAATCCCCAGAAGCGCAAATCGCAATCGTCGCAGCAGTAGGGCCAAACCAGCGCCAAGCGCAAGAATACGCGTTCTACAAAGCCGCGGCGTTCCGAGCGGCGAATCGCCTCACTCTCGCAGTTCGGGCAGTGAAATAGGGTTTTCGCAAAGCAGAGGTGCATGAGCCGAGCCTCTGCAAGCTAGTATTAGTACTCTTGGTACTGAATGCACCTAGCGTTCCTGTTCGGCGCGCTTTCTAATTAACTGACCCTTCGTACAGGTCCGACAAATCTGTTTATGTTCATTTTTTTCACGTAGTTACAGCCCGCGTAATCTCTGGTGGAAATGCAGGAGCGCCCAGTCCGCAGTTAGGGCTTGAGCACGGCACGACAAAATACGCGGATGTTTTGGGCTTTCGGAAGAAAGGGGTGCGGTTCACTACGCAGACAAATGTACGGGGTCTATTATTTAGTTGTCAATACAAATATTGGATATCACATGCGTTCGCTCGCTGGTCCTGCTTGTGCGCCACTGTATAGATACACTACAGTTTTCGAGTGCAGAATTTAAGCGCGACGCGTTTTCCAGCTTTCCCGCCGTTTGAGCCTCATGTTTTCTTGAAAAGTGGGCACGCGATGACGATTGCGGCGGTGTATTGGCCGCGGCGGTTTGCTTTGCCGCGGGCGGAAGATCGCTTATTTCGGGCGGATCCATGGTCGCAGCTTCTGGGGCATTGTCATTGGCAGCCGGGGAAGGGGCGGGATGCGCCGGTGATGGTGGTTGTGCATGGACTGGAAGGGTCGAGCGATTCTGGCTATATGCGCGGGATTGGGGAGCGGGCGTTTGCGCGCGGTTATCACGTGGTGCGGATGAATCAGCGGAATTGCGGGGGGACGGAGGCGCTGACGCCTACGTTGTACAACTCTGGAATGAGCGCGGATTATCTGGCGGTTTTTGAGGAACTCGTGAAGGTGGATGGGTTTCGCGAGATTTTCTTTATCGGGTATTCGATGGGCGGGAATTTGGTGATGAAGATGGCTGGGGAGTTCGGTGCACAGGCACCGGCGGAATTGCGCGGGGTGTGCGGGGTGTGTCCGGCGATGGATTTGGCGGCGTGCGCGGATGCGCTGGAGCGGCGGGACAATTATTTGTATCAGCGGCATTTTGTGGCGGGATTGATGTCGCGCTATGAGCGCAAAGCGAAATTATTTCCGGATCGTTATCCGCCAGCGAAGCAATTGGGGCCGATTCGGTCGGTGCGGGAATTCGATGATGCGATTACCGCGCCTTCAGCGGGCTATCGCGATGCGGATGATTATTATGAGCATGCCAGCGCGAAGAATGTTGTAGGGCAGGTGAGCGTACCGATGTTGGTGATTACGGCGGAAGATGATCCGTTTGTTCCGTACGTGTCGTTTTTGGCGGTGGGGCTGGAGAAGAATCCATCAATCCGATTTGACGCGCCGTTGTATGGTGGGCATTGCGCGTTCATTTCGCGGCATGCGGGCAAAGAGAGGTTTTGGGCGGAGCAGCGGGTGGTGGAATTTTGCGAAGCAGCGCGCGCGAGGCGGTAGACGATGCTGAACAGGTCGATCGAAATTCACGAGGTTGTCGTGCACCGCGTTTCGTCGTCTCAAGGCTTGCGTGGAGCGGAGTGAAATGGGTCGGGCTGAGGTGTAATGGGATTTTCCTCAGGACTTGGAATGTCCAGGTTGACGACGACTGGCTCTTGTCCGCTGCGGACGATTACGGCTTCGACGGGCTCGTCCTTTCTGGCGTTTAGCTCTTGATGCGGCACATAGGGCGGGACGTACACGAAATCGCCCGGGCCCGCCTCGTCCACGAACTCCAAACGCTCTCCCCAGCGGAAACGAGCGCGCCCGCGAACGATGTAGATCACGGTTTCGACTTCTCCGTGATGATGCGGACCGGTCTTGGCATTCGGATGCACCACCACGGTGCCGGCCCAGAGTTTTTGCGCGCCAACGCGGGCGTGGGAGATGGCTTCGGCGCGGGTCATGCCGGGAGTTTGCGGTGTATTGGTATCTAGTTGGCCGCTTCTAACGATGCGCAGGCCATGTAGTTTCCAATCAGGTTTTTTATTCGTCTCGATTGCCATACGGTTCGCCTTATACGAAATCTAGGGGCTTTTCTAGGGAGGCTTGGAAGCCCTTTGTTAGGAGTTTGGCGGGGCCGTCGGTGGCGATGACTATGTCGTCTTCGCAGCGCAGGCCGAATTCGCCTGGGATGTAGATGCCCGGCTCGTTGGAAAACGTCATATTGGCTTCCAGGAGCGTTGTGCTGGCGCGTACGAGGTAGGGATGTTCGTGGCCGTCGAGGCCGATACCATGGCCCAGTCGATGGGTGAAGAATTTGTAGTCGGGGCCGTAGCCGGCGCCGGTGATTACGGCGCGAGCGGCGGCGTCCACGGAGCCGGAGAGCTTGCCTGCGCGCGCGGCATCAAGCGCCGCATTTTGCGCGTGGCGCACAATTTCGAAAACCGCCGCGACTCTTTCCGAAGGCTCGCCAAGTACACCGGTGCGGGTCACGTCGGATTGATAGCCTTCCACGGCGCAGCCGCCGTCGATCAGCACCACATCGCCGGGCTTGAGCGCGCGCGGTTGCAATGTGCCGTGCGGCAGCGCTGCCGACACGCCGATCAACGTCAGAGCATCGCCGCGCAAACCCATTTTCGCGAAACCCGCCTCCACCAGATTGCCCAGATCCTCCTGCGAAAGCCCTTCTTTTAGCGAGGCAAACACCGCGGCGAAAACATCAAAGGTGGCATCGCAAGCCAAACGCATTAGGTCAAGTTCGTGAGCGGATTTGTGCGCGCGGCAACCGATGGTGATGAGATCGGCCGAGACGCAGGTGAAGCCCGGCGCCGTCGCGCGAAAATGGTCAAAAAACGTAAAGCCAGCGGTTTCTTCGATGCCCGCCTGGCCGGTGCGCAGGCCCCGATCGGCAAGCGCGCCCGCCGCGATGCGTGTGGGGCTCTGGTCTTCCTGCCAAATGCGCACTTCCATCGGAAACTTAAGCTTTTCCCGCAGCCGCCCTTCTTCGAAAGCTGGCACGACCAGGATGGGCTCGCCAGTTTTCGGGATGAGCAGCCCGAGCAGGCGTTCGCTGAGGCCCCAGCGGATGCCGGTGAAGTAATAAAGCGACGTGCCCGGCGCGATGAACAGGACATCGAACGCGGGCTGACTTTCCGCCATGCGCTTTTGCGCCTCCGCCATGCGGGCGCGAAATTCTTCGGGTTGAATGGGATGGATGCGATCGGCAAGCGGCCGCAGATTTGCGAATGGGGTTGGGAGTGCTGAGCAATTCTCCGAGGCGGAAACCGCGCCGGCGGTCGCGGACGATGGCGCGAGCAAGAAAGCGGCAGCGGTGCTGTTCAGAAAGTCGCGACGGGATGATTTCGCAAAAGTCCGGAAATTTTCGTTTGGCATGGCAAAGAAAAGGTTTTATGCGTAGACGGCGTTGTTGTCAAGGCGTGTCTGCAACCTGCCGGCAACTGATTATTCACGCCGCACGGCTAGAACATTCCTGCCCTTGATTTGTATTTCAATGCCCAGTGGCGGACGTACGTCCGAGCCTTGCACGATAGCCCCGCGGACCCAAATATTTCCCGGCAGCATGATCATTTTTGCGGGGTCGAAAACCGTGCGGGTGCAGGGATTGCCGACCATGGCGTGTTTGGCGTTGCGAAATTCATAATCCGTGCGCAGCTTGTCCAAATCCGTGATGTACTCCAGGCGGCAAGTACTATATGCGGAAGTCATCACCAGCCCCCAATACCCGGCAGCTTGCGACGCGGAACCTCCGGACAACCGAATGAGCAACGATGGAATGTTCTCTCCGGTGGTGCGGTCGCGAAAAATAAACTCTTTGGCGCTCCAAGGCTTGCTCATTTCCGCGACCGAGGCGATGACGGGATCGTCGTCGGTCGCCACGGGAAGTAGCGAATCGGGATCGGGAGCGGGGGCCGGCACCTGAAGACGGGGAGGCTCCGGAGGCAGAGCCGGCTCGACGGGTTTAGGCCGCAGAACAAAGTGCGCCCCGAGCCCGACGATGAAGAGAATCACCAAAAGGATGCCGATCGTACCGAGCGCAGGCCTTCTCGTGAGCGGTCCGGGAGCGTCGGAAAGGCCCGGAATGCGCGGCATCTCAGGCTTAAAGCGTTGACTATCGAGCTGATCGGTCATGATGTACCACGTCGGACTGCAATCATTTTAAGGCTCCGCAGGGCAGCGGACAATTAAAGTAGTCGCAATGTGTCGAATCAGAGCCGTCGGAAAGGGGTGTGGTAAACCACCACCGCTTGCTTATTGCATCGGTTATCTTAACAGCTACACCGCCTTATGTACGTCCTTGTCTACCGCGCTAAAGAAATCTACTGTAATGTGGATCGAGGGTAAGGCGGAATCCTCCGCACAAACGTATGAGCGCTGAAACACGTGGGGGCGCGCGGACATTCGTCCGCAGCTTAAACATCCTGCTAAAGTTCGCACGTCTATATGAATTTGGACACGCGCGGACGGCTGCTCAATTTGAAACCACATGGAAAGAACTGCGCGCCGCGCTGGATGAGAGCGCCGGCGGCGGGCTGTTGCTGGGCGCGTCAGGAAGCCAAATACTGCTCGATGGCGTGCCGCTGGGCACCGCCGCGGGCGAGCGCAGTTTCGCGCAACTACTGATCACTTCTGGAATTGCAAGTATCCATTTTTCACCCACCTTGACGCAGCCGCAATTTGCGCGATTTGTGCGTGCCTTTCCCAGCGGCAACGCCAAACCTCAATCGCTTGCCGACCAGTTGAAATCTGCGCTGGCCGGTGAAACCAGCATCAAGGTGAACGAGATCCGCTATGTGGCGGAAGACTCTTCCACGGCTGGCATAAAAGTCGCGTCGCAACTTGTCGCCAAAACCCTGGGCGCTCAAGGCGACAAATTCCGAGACTTTCTTGAAGATCCAAACAAAATGTTGCAGATGATTCTCGCCGCAGAGAGTCTGCGTAGTAGTGGCGGAGGCGGTGGGAGTGGGTTGCCGGGACTAGGCTCCAGCGGCACCGGCCCGGGATTCGGCGGCAGCGGCGGTCCTGGCGGCGGTGCGCCTGGAGGTGGCTCGGGAGCAGACGGCGTGACCCGGGCAAGTGGTGGCGACGGAACGGCTGGGGCAGCGAGTTTGTGGGATGCCCGCCCAGGAGGCGGTTCCGGATCCGGTTCAGGTGTCGGAGGCGGGGGTGGGGGACTCGGTCTTGGTGGTCCTGGGGGGTTCGGCACAGGTAGCGGAACAGGCGCCGGTGGAGGCACAGGGTCGGGCAGTGGCGGTTCGGGTAGCGGGACCGGAACTGGGGGCGGAAGAGGTAGTGGCAGCGGCAGTGGCAGTGGTAGTGGTGGCGGAGAAGGTGTCACCGGACGTTGGTTGGCTGCGTCCTCGATGATCCGCAGCAACATCCCGCCCATGCCTGGGGACAAAGAAGGCGGAGGCGGCACATCCGAGGGATACACGGTCGAAGAAGACAGTATTCGCTCCGTCCTGGGATTGTTCGCGCAATTGGGTAAGTCGCGCAAGGATTCGGAGCCACGCATGGATGCGCAGATGTTCCAATCGCGCCTGAGCGCCATGCCAGTACGCACGCAGTACACTTTGCAGCAGGCGCTCGCGGGATTGGCGGCGCAGGCTCCCGATAGCAAACCCGATCAACCAATGCTGCTGAAATTGGCTGAGCACGTGGCCATTCGCTTCGCGCTAGACAGTTACGAACGCGGCGAACTTCGCGTGAACGCCGTCAAGCAAATGCTCGATCGCATGAACACCGAAATCGAGGCGCTGCGCAAAATTCTAGGAACGCAAGAGCAGTTGATGGCCAACGCCGGTCTGCAGGTGCAGACTTACACGGAACTGCTCGATCAGGAATTCTGGGAGCAGGTTCCGGAAGAAAATAAGAAAGAAGTGCTGATCTCGGATGAATCCTGGTGCGTTCCGCCGCGCAACATTCGATTGTTTCTTGAAGATATGTTGCGTCGCGGCGAATTAAAAACGGTCAACGAAGTATTGATGAAATATGCGGCCTGCGTGGGGTTGGAAGCCGCGGAAGCGCGGCGCACAACGGCCATCGGGCTTTCCGATTTGGCGGAACTCTATGGCAGCGGAGACGGCAGCGCTTTGATGGAAGCGATTCGCCGGCTGGGCAACCAGTTGGCGCTGGAACGCGAACCCGAGGTGCAAACGCTGGTCAGTGCCGCGTTTGTCCGCTTGAGCCAAGAGGCGGCGTCCAAGCGCTGTTACCCCGCTATGCAACAGGCGCTCGCTTCACTGGACAGCATCGAGGCGCAGCGACCCGGAGCGACGCAGAGCCTGCGACCACGCATCGGCGCGGAAGAGCGTTTGCCGGAATTTATCGAGGAAGCGCTGCGCAGCGGGCACATCGCAGACGGCATGACCGATATTTTGAATTTGATGCCGCTGGCGACGATCCATTATGTGACCAATCGTTTCGGGCACTGCGGTTTCCGCGAGGACTGCGACCTGCTGATCAAGATCGTGGGAGGCTTGGGCCCCGAAGCCGCGCAAAATCTCGTGGAGATGCTGCAGACGGCGCCGGCCGCGGAAGCTGCCGAAGCCGTAGGCTTGCTGAGCCAGATCGATCCCGACAGCCTGGAAAAAGTCCTGCCAATGCGCCTGGCGCAATGGCCGCGCTCAGCGCATGACCGCACCGTTCGGCAGCTTTCTTCAGCGCCGGCAGCGCAGCGCGCGCGCTTGCTCGGGGAACTGTACGACTCCCTGGACGTTTTGATTCGTCCGCTGGCCATCGATGAAATGGGCATGAGCGGCCAGCACGTCGTCATCCCCAAGCTCCTGGAACTTGCGGAAAACAGCGCGACTTCCGAATACGTGCGCCTGAAAGCCATCGAGGCGCTGGGGCGTTTGCGCGCCGCAGCCGCCAGCGAATTCCTGCAGCGCATTCTAGATGCCCGACAGGTCTGGAGGTGGCAGTATCCGGCCGAGACGCGCATCGCCGCCGTCCAGGCTCTGACCCGCATTGATCCCGCCATGGCCATGCAAAAAACGGCCTCGAGCGGCTTGGACCGCAAAGATTTGGGACTGGAACCATTAGACCCCGATACAGCAAGTTCGGTGATCCGTCAGCGTCGCTACGCGCGGTTGAAGCTTGCCCGCAACATCCAGGGTGTGACCACCAATTTGCGCGAGAATTTCCGCCTCTCGATCCCGGAACTGAATCTGGGCGGCGGTGTTGGCGTGGGTGAGCGTCATCTGGCGCCAGGCTCGCTCATCTACCTGAAATTGTCGCAAGGCGTGCGCAATATCAAAGCGCAAGCAATTGTGCGCGGAGCGCGGCCGCAAGCCATGGCTTTTGAGTTCGTGGATATGGATCTCGACGACCGCAGCCGTTTGCGCAAAATGTTGCTGGAAGTGGGCGGCCTGCCTATCGTCTCCGCGGTAACCAATCGCACGCGTCGTCGCGGCCGCATCACTTTGTCGAAGCACTGATACTTTCGGCACGGTCGATCCGTGAGACGCGCTCCTATCTCACAACGTCGACGTTTGCTCTTCCTGTCCTCGCGTTGAATTCCCGTACCCTCGAACAGGTGCCGTACTTGCCCCTTCGGTGGCGTGACGTGCGGGGCACATAGACCCTCTGTACCATTGCCCTAAACGAGTGGGAATCCTAAGGTACTAGGCAAGCAGTCCTATTGCAGGACGCGCCACGCATGATGAAACCCGATCCCAAGAGCACTTCTGGACGAGCTTTCGTTCGCAGCCTGAACATCCTGCTGAAGTTTGCCCGCCTGTACGGCTACGATCACGCGAGAACCATGGCACAGCTTGACACCGCCTGGGAGGAGCTGCACGCCGCCATTCCTCCGGGCAACGAGACCGGATTGTTGCTCGGAGCCACGGGCTCGCAGCTATTACTCGATGGCGTCCCGCTCGAGGGCGCACCGGCTGAAAAACAGTTTGCGTCGCTGCTCTCTGCCGCGGGCCTGGCCAGCGTGCAATTTTTCCCTTGCGTTACCCAAGATGAATTGGTGCATTTCGCGCACGCCTTTCCCACCAGCAAAGCCAAACCATCCGAACTGGCATTGCAATTGAAGTCCGCGCTGACGGGCGCGAAGGGCATTCGTATCAACGAAATTTGTTTCGTGGCCACCGATGCGCGCTTGAAAGACGCCAGCGTGGCGGCGCAGATCGCGGCGGCGTCGCTGGGGGACAAACACGAAGACTTTAAGAAATGGCTCAACGACCCGCAAAAATTGCTGGAGCTGATCGCCGCGGCGCAAGGCTCCAAGGGCGGTGGCGAATCAAGAGGATCAGGCGGTCGCGGCGGCTACGGCGAAAACGGAGGTCACGCAGGGGCCGGCGGGGATCCCAGCGCTGGGAGTGGAGGTGCGGGCCGTGTCTCCACTGAGAATTCTTCAGAAGGCAGCGTTTACGATGGCAGCGCCCTGCAGGATGCCGTAGGCTCCGGAGAATTCATCGTACCGAATCCTTCGGTAGCAAGAATAATTCGCACGGGCGATCCAAGCGAAGCAGAACTTTTCGGAATCCTGAATGCGCTCACGAGTTTCGGGCAAATGGGTGCGACGGGCGGCGTGGCGGCGGCAGGAGCGTTTCAAGCGCAGATGGCGGAATTGCCGGGACACGCTCAGGACATTCTGAAACAAGCAATTGCGGGGCTTGCCGCGCAAGCGCCTGTGGGCAAGCCGGACGAATCTGTTTTGGTGCAACTGGCCGAACATTTAGCGATTCGCTTCGCGCTGGAGCGCTTTGAACAGGGCGAAGTGAAGGTCAATGCCGTGCGGCAGATGCTGGACCGCATGAACGCGGAAATTGAGAATCTACGCAAAATCCTCGGCGCGCATGAAGACAAGATGAGCGAAGCGGGGATTCTGGCCGAATCGCACCGCGAAATTCTGGACCGCCAGTTCTGGGCCGCGGTGCCGGACAGCGGTAAGCGCGAAGTGCTGTTATCGGGAGAGGCCTGGTGTATCCCGCCGCGCAACGTGCAGTCTTACGTGGGCGATTTAATCGCGCAAGGCAACGTGGCGGAGGCCATCAGCATTCTGCAAAACTACGCGGCCTGCGCGGATAGCGACGAATCCGACGCGCGCAAAAAGACCGCTGTTGGCCTTTCGGAAATGGCTGATCTATATGCCAAGGCCGATCCGAAACTGTTGGGCGAAGCGCTGCGGCACCTAGGCCTGCGATTGAATCTGGAGCAGGATGCCGAATTGCAGGGTTTGGTGAGTGCCGCGTTCGTGCGCCTCAGTCAGGAAGCCGCTACTAGCCGCTGCTATCCCGCCATGGAGCAGGCGTTGGATTTGTTGGTGGCCGTCGAGGCTCAACGCCCGGGCGTCGGCCGCAGTCTGCGCTCGAAAATGGGTATCGAAGAGCGCGTGCCCGAATTTGTCGACGAAGCGTTGCGCGCACGTCAGGCGGCCGCTGGATTGACCAGCGTGCTGAAACTTTTGCCCCAATCGGCCATCGAGCAGTTGGCGGCGCGCTTCAATCGCTGTGCTCTACGCGATGATTCCGAGCACATTTCCAATCTCGCTCACGACCTGGGCGAAGAGGGCTTGCAGTATTTGCGCAACACCCTGCGTGGCGGCCCGGTCGTGGAAGCCGTGGAAATGGCTGGTTTGCTCACGAAACTCGATCCGCAGGCGGTACAGGTGTTCCTGCCGGCGCGCATGAAAGATTTTGGACGCACCGCACAGGATCGCATCATTCGCCAGATCTCTTCGTCGGGTGCGGTTGGACGCTGCCGCATTCTCCTCGAGCTCATCGATCATGTGGATCCCATGGTGATTCCGCTAGTCATTGACGAGATTGGTGTAACCTCCGATCGCGAAGCGCTTGGGCGCTTGCTCACCATCGCGGATGGCGATCTGCCCTTGGGTGGCGGCCCGTACTTGCGCCTGAAAGCCATTGAAGCGCTGGGCCGCATTTCCGCGCCCGAATCCATTTCCACGCTGCAGCGCATTGCCAGCGCGCGAAAGGTTTTTGGCTGGGCGCAGCCGCAGGAATTACGCATCGCGGCGCTGCAGGCGCTCGAAAGATTGCAACCGGATTGGTTCAGGGAGTTCTGCCCGAAAGCCGGAATCGACAGTGACGATCTGACTTTCGCGCCACTCGCGATCTCGGCTGACTCCAAATTTGTTCGCCAACGCCGCCACCCCCGCGTGCGGCTGCGCAAACCAATGCGCGCCGTCAGCACCAATCTCAAGGAAAATTGTTCACTGGATATCAAGACCGCCAGCTTGACGGGCGGCGTAGCCACCATCAGCCGTCACCTGGCGCCCGGAACCCCAGTGCAACTGAGGCTGCAATTGGGGCTGCGCAATCTGCAGGCCGCGGCCCTGATGCGCGATTACCGCGCCCAAGACATGGCCTTCGAAATTGTGGATATTTCTCTCGAAGAGCGCACCAAATACCGCCGCCTGCTGCTGGATAGCCGCTGCGACACGGACGCCAGGCCGGAATCGGATCATCCTGCGGCTAACACCGAACTTTCCGTCACCCGCTAAGGTCGCATCCCACCACGGCTTTCGTCGCTACCGCTTTCTGAAACAGGCGATTGGCCCCTCCGCTGCAGCCGTGAATGCCACACGACCGCTCTTCTTGGCGCTGGCGCTTCCAACCGGTTAGAATAGGATGTTACGTGCGCCGCCGTGCGGCCAATGTGGCGCGACTCTGGTTGTGGTGCACATCAAAACCGTCAGGAAACGGCGAAACCCTTCATGGAAGTAGCTCAAGTATTAGACCGCGTCGTCGCGCGGTTCATCGGCACGAAGCATGAGCGCGACGTCAAGAAATTGCAGCCCAGCGTGGCGGCTATCAATGCCGCGGAGCCGGAGGTGCAGGCTCTCAGTGACGAGGAGCTGAAGGGGCGTTTCGCACAGTTGAAGACCGAGGTGCAGGAACGTTTACAGGACGCGGACCCTGCGGAACCGGAATATCGCGAGCAATTGCAGAAGGCTCTGGAGCCGGTGATCGTGCCCACTTTCGCGTTGGTACGTGAGGCTGGGCGGCGATTCTTGAGAATGCGCCATTTTGACGTGCAGCTCATCGGCGGCATGGTGCTGCACGAAGGCAAAATCGCGGAAATGAAAACGGGCGAAGGAAAAACCCTAGTGGCCACCTTGCCAGCAGTGCTGAATGCCCTCGCAGGCCGCGGCGTGCACATCGTTACCGTGAATGATTATCTGGCGCGGCGCGATGCCGAGTGGATGAGTCCGCTATATCGCGGCTTGGGATTGACCGTCGGTGTAATCGTGCACGACCTCGACGATGAACAGCGGCGCGCAGCGTATGGCGCGGACATCACCTACGGAACCAACAACGAATTTGGTTTCGATTATTTGCGTGACAATATGAAATACGATTTGGCCACCTGCGTCCAACGCGGCCATCATTTCGGAATCGTCGACGAAGTCGACTCGATTTTGATCGATGAAGCGCGCACTCCGCTGATTATTTCCGGACCCTCTGAAGAATCCACCGACAAGTACGCCAAAATCGACAAGATTATTCCCAAGCTGATTCAGGATATCGATTACACCCTGGACGAAAAGCACCGCACCGCGACGCTCACGGAGGAGGGCTTTGCGAAATGCGAACGGCTGCTAGGGCTGAGCAATATGTCCGACCCAGCGAACATCGACATCATGCACCACGTGTATCAGGCCATGCGCGCGCATGCGCTATACAAGAAGGACGTGGATTACGTCATCAAAGACGGCGAAGTGATCATCGTGGATGAGTTTACCGGGCGGCAGATGCCCGGCCGGCGCTGGTCGGACGGCTTGCACCAGGCTGTGGAAGCCAAGGAGGGCGTCAAGATCGAACGCGAAAATCAGACGCTGGCGACCATCACGTTTCAGAATTATTTTCGCATGTACAAAAAACTTTCCGGCATGACCGGAACGGCGGAAACCGAAGCTTCGGAATTCGCGAAGATCTACAATCTCGACGTAGTGGTGATTCCCACCAATCGCTCGCTGATTCGCAAGGAGCATCCGGACGTCGTTTATCGGACCGAGGTGGAAAAATTCGAGGCCGTCGTCAACGGCATCTTGCAGGAAGATGATTCGCTGGCGAACGGTATTCGGCAATATCACGAGCGGGGCCAGCCAGTGCTGGTCGGTACGATTTCCATCGAAAAGTCCGAAGCCATTGCAGAATTGCTGAAGCGTCACGGCATTCCGCACCAAGTGCTGAACGCCAAGCAGCACGAGCGCGAATCGGGCGTGGTAGCGCAGGCGGGGCGCAAAGGTGCGGTCACCGTAGCCACGAACATGGCGGGCCGCGGAACGGACATTTTGCTAGGGGGCAATCCCGAGCAGATGACGCGCGATTATTTCCTGAAGAAGCGCCTCGCGATGCCTTACGCCTCCGCTCCGGCGGTGATTGGCGACGGGGTGGCTGCCACCGACGCGCCGGCAGCGGTGCCCATGGTACTTTTCCAACACGAGGGCAAAATTCTTCAAGTTCCGTCGGATCAATGGAAGCCGCTGTACGACGAGTTTGCCGCGCAGTGCAAAGCCGAACACGACGAAGTTGTTGAGCTTGGCGGCTTGCACATTCTTGGCACCGAACGCCATGAGGCCCGCCGCATCGACAATCAGCTTCGCGGGCGCGCGGGTCGCCAGGGCGACCCGGGCTCGTCGCGATTCTTCCTTTCACTCGAAGACGATCTCATGCGAATTTTTGGCGGTGAAAAGGTGAAGGCGCTGATGTTCCGCCTGGGCATGACCGAAGGCGTGCCCATCGAGTCCGGATTGATCTCGCGTCGCATCGAAAATTCCCAGAAAACTGTCGAAGCGCAAAACTTCGATGCTCGTAAGCATTTGCTGGAATACGACGACGTGATGAACAAGCAGCGCGAGACCATTTACGGCATTCGCCGCTCCGCGTTGGAAGGAAAGGATCAGCGCGACTACGTCTTGAGCGTCGCGGAAGAAGTAGCCCGCGAACTGGTGGAGACATTCTGTCCGCGCGAGCAACACCCGGACCAGTGGAATGGTACGCAGTTTCTGGCGGAAACGAATGCGCAGTTTGGCCTGGACATGAAGGCCGCCGGGGCGGATCCCGCGACGCTGTCGCATGATGAATTGGCCGACAAAACGGTGGAAGCGATCAAGAACCGTTACGAGGAGAAAGAAAAACAGTTTGGCGCCGAGCTGATGCGCTGGCTCGAACGCCGCATCATTCTGGATGTGGTCGATTCGCAGTGGAAAGATCACCTGCTGTCTCTCGATCATTTAAAAGAAGCGATCGGCCTGCGTGGCTATGGCCAAAAAGATCCGCTGGTGGAGTTCAAAAAAGAAGCTTTCACTATGTTTGAAGACATGATGGCGCGCATCGATAACGAAACCGTGCGCTATCTCTTCCACATCCAGGTGCAGAGGGGTGACGAGGCGCCGCGTGCGGGTGGGCCACCGGACGGTTCGCAACAGCCGCCTCCGATTCGTCTACAGGCCCGGCCAGAACCGCCGAAGCCGCAACAGATGAAGGCCGCCGCACCGGGAATTTCTGGAGCGAATGTTACGTCCTCCGGACTGCCCGCTCCGGCGCAAAGAATCGGAGCGGCAGCAGCCGCGCGCGGAGATGCCGCGCCGGCCACGCCGCAACATTTGCCGGCTTTCGCCAAGGAAATGGAACGCCGCCAGCAGCGCCAGCAGCAAGATTTACAGTATCAAACGGGCCAAGGCCAGGCCGAAGCGCCGAAGCCGGTGAAGGCTGGGGCGAAGAAAGTTGGGCGCAACGATTTGTGCCCTTGCGGCTCCGGCAAAAAATACAAAAAATGCCATGGAGGAAATGCCTAGGGCGGCAATCTTCGAGAGTTTGCAGATTCACTGCGATTTGCGAGGCTTGCCAATTCCGGCAATTTCGATCCTACGAATAACGTGTCATTCCGAGCGAAGCGGGAAATCTGATTCGTCTCCTGAGAATAAAAAACTATGCCACCGGCACCGCAACAGGTTCCCGAACGCCAGCCCATTCCGGGTGTCAAAAATCTCGTGGCCGTCGCCAGCGGAAAGGGCGGCGTCGGAAAAACTACTGTGGCCGTAAACCTGGCGATTGCGCTGGCGAAATTCGGCCACAAAGTCGGATTGATGGACGCCGATGTGTATGGGCCCAACGTGCCGATCATGCTGGGCACGCTAGAACAACCGAAAGCCACAGCAGAGCGCCGCATTTATCCGGTGGACGCGCTGGGCGTGAAGATGATTTCCATGGGCCTGCTGAATCCCGGCGATAAACCGATGGTGTGGCGCGGCCCGATGCTGCACAGCGTCATCACGCAATTTCTCCGCAGCGTCGAATGGGGCGAGCTGGACTATCTGATCATTGATCTGCCTCCCGGCACGGGCGATGTGCAACTCACGTTGATTCAGACGGTGGCGGTCACCGGCGCGGTGGTGGTTACTACGCCTTCTACGGTCGCGCTGGCGGACGTGCGCAAAGCCATCGAAATGTTTCGCCAGGTAAACGTGGAAGTCCTGGGCGTGGTGGAAAACATGAGCACCTTTTCTTGTCCGCACTGCGCGCAACCCATCGACATTTTTGGCCACGGAGACGGTGCAAAAACCGCGCTCGAGTACGGTGTTCCCGTACTGGGCGAAATCGAGATCGATCCCCGCATTCGAGTTGGCGGCGATGTTGGCAAGCCGGTGGCCTCGTTCGGGGAATCTGCCCCAGGAGCGAAGAGTCTCTTCGCGTTGGCGCGCGCCGTGGTCAAACGCGTCGACGAAGTTCGTCCCACTTCCGGCGGCCCATCCGTGCAGATCGATTGAAAAATTTTCTATAAACGCAATACGTTACAATCGTTTGTGCTCGCAGCTGGGCACTCGGAATCCCGGGAAACTTTTCCGTCCTCGATAGCGTACATCCCAGCGAGGTTCTTCCATGAGCGAAAGCGTCGCCAGCGGCACGTCCACGCTTGACTACACTTCAACGGGCGCCCGAGTCGCTATTGGCGCGTTCCTTGTCAGTTCTTCCCACGGATGCTATCTTGACGGAGTTCCTTTTTCACGGCGGATTGCTGGCGGCACGCCGTATATCGTTTCCTTGCAACAGGATAGCGCCCGCCGCGCAGGGAAGAACACTCGTTGCCACATCGACCAGACATTCGCGCCTTTCGCGGCAAACGCCCCGTCATCGCCCCCTCCGCGTACATTGATCCTGCGTCCGTAATCATCGGCGACGTGACCATCGGCGAAGACTCCAGCGTCTGGCCCATGTGCGTGATCCGCGGCGACGTGTATCATATCCGCATCGGCGCGCGCACCAACATTCAGGACGGCTCCGTCTTGCACGTGATGCGCAACGAGTGGGAGCTGATCCTTGGCGACGAAGTTACCGTCGGTCATTCCGCCACCTTGCACGGCTGCAGGATCGAGTCACTCTGCCTGATCGGCATGGGTGCCATAATTTTAAATGGCGCGGTGATCGGCGCCGGGAGTATCGTCGCCGCCGGAGCATTAATTCCAGAACGCACCGTAATCCCGCCACGCAGCTTGGTGATGGGCGCCCCCGGCAAAGTGAAGAGCACCCTTACTGAGCTGCACCTGGCCAGCATCCGCGATTACGCCCAGCGCTACGTGGAATACGGCAAGGTTTACAAGGATGAAAAGGAGGACCTGGGGTGAGCGAAAACGCTTCGGTTTCTGGTCAGCCGCATCGTTTTCGTTTGATCCGGGGACTCCGTGACCTGCTTCCCCCCGAATCGTCTCTGTGGAACCATGTCGAACGTGTCGCTAGAGAGGTCTTCGGTTCTTTTGGACTAGGAGAGATACGTCCTCCTATTTTTGAGGCCGCCAATCTCTTTGAAAAAAGCATAGGCGAGGATACAGACGTCGCCGCCAAAGAATTATATTTCTGGGTAGATTCCCCTAGGACGAACACAGGGATTCGTAGGACCAGAGCGGTGGCAAAGCAGACTCATGAAAAGGCAAGCGATGCTAACTCCCGGGTTCGTGCTGAACTGATCCGCCAAGCGGAAAGTGAGTCGTTTGATTCTTTGGAGGAAACCGATCTCGTCGCCCTACGCCCGGAGGCGACCGCGTCCGTTTGTCGTGCGTATATCGAACACGGGATGCAACAACTTCCCCAACCAGTGAAGCTTTACTACATGGGGCCGATGTTCCGGCGCGAGCGCCCGCAGAAGGGCCGCTATCGCCAGTTCTACCAGATCGGCGCGGAAGTGCTTGGCGGCAACGATGCTCCTGCGACCGACGCCGAAGTCATCGAAATGGTGATGACGTTTTTCGACAAGCTTGAGCTGCCGGGCCTCGAACTAAACATTAATTCGATCGGCCACAACGCTCCGGATTGCCGGCCAAAATATGTGGAGTTGTTGCGGGCTGAATTGCGCAAAGTGAAAGATCAGCTTGGAACGGACAGTCAGCGCCGCATTGAAACGAATCCGTTGCGTGTGCTTGATTCAAAACTCGAATCCGAGCAGGCCATCATCGCCAAGCTACCGCGCATCGCTGATCACCTTTGCGACGCGTGCGCCACGCACTACGCCGACGTAAAAAACCAGCTTCAGCTGCGCGGCGTGATTTATCGCGAGAACTGGCGCCTCGTGCGTGGTCTCGACTACTACATGCGCACCACGTTTGAGGTCACCGCGAAGGGACTGGGTTCGCAAAATGCGGTGTGCGGCGGCGGGCGCTACGATGGACTCGTCGAGTTGCTTGGCGGTCCGCCCACCAAAGGCATCGGCTTCGCCATTGGCGAAGACCGCTTGATCCTCTCGCTGCAGGATGCTGGCAAGGGGGCCGTCCAGCAGGGAAGGGACGTTTACATCGCGTGGATGGGCAAACACGCCTACCCCGCTGCCGTGCACATCGGGAAATTGCTGCGCAACGCAGGCTTCAGCGTGGAATTGCCGCCATCCGAGCAAAAATTCGGCAAAGCCCTCGAGCGCGCCAGCAAGCTCGACTCGCGTTACGCCCTCATCCTCGGCGATAATGAAGTCTCCGAAGGTTCATACACGCTCAAGACGCTGGCCGACGGAACGCAGCAACATTTCACCGAGCCGCAACTGCTCGAATTTCTAAAATTGTGATGGCGGGTCTTTAGACCCGTGCTTTTTATTTTCAATGGGTAAGCTGCGGACGATGCACAACAGGACGCACCTGAAGGGAAACTAGAGTCGTGCTGGATTTTCTAGGCAATTTAAAACGCACAAACTATTGCGGAGCGCTGCGCAACAGCGACGCTGGCCGCAATGTGGTCATCATGGGCTGGGTAGCGCGCCGCCGTGACCTGGGCAATCTTCTCTTCCTGGACATCCGCGATCGCGCGGGCATCGTGCAGGTAGTCTTCAACAAAGAAACGCAGCCCGAAGCGCACGCGAAAGCCGAACAAGCCCGCTCGGAATTTGTGGTGGCTGTGGAGGGCAAGGTCATCCTCCGCGGCAAACCCAATCCCGATTTGGCCACCGGCGAAATCGAAGTTATCGCTACACGCCTGCACATTTTAAATAACGCCAAGACGCCGCCGTTTCAAATCGAGGAGGACATCAACGCGGCGGAAGAAACGCGTTTGCGTTATCGCTATCTGGATCTGCGCCGGCCGAAGCCGCACGCCAACCTGGCGCTTCGCCACAAAGTCTTCCTTGAAATTCGCGAGACCATGGACGAGATGGGCTTTCTCGAAGTCGAAACGCCCATGCTCACGCGCTCCACTCCGGAAGGCGCGCGCGACTATCTGGTGCCCAGCCGCGTGCACCACGGACAGTTCTACGCGCTGCCGCAATCGCCACAAATCTTCAAACAGATCCTGATGATTGGCGGACTCGACCGCTACTTCCAAATCGTCAAATGTTTCCGCGATGAGGATTTGCGTGCCGACCGCCAGCCGGAATTCACCCAGCTCGACGTGGAAATGTCTTTTCCGCGCCAGGAAGATATTTTCGCCGTCATCGAAAACGTCATGGTGCGCGCCTGCGCGGTGGCGGGCGTCAAAGCCGATGCGCCGTTTCCGCACATGCTCTACAAAGAGGCCATTCGCAAATACGGCAGCGACAAGCCCGATATGCGCTTTGCCATGGAACTGCACGAAGTGACCAGCGCGTTTCCGCCCGAAGCCAAAGAAAAATTGCAGATTGCCGGGAATGTCTTTGCGTTTGCGGCTCGCGGTGCGGCGGGCTATTCACGAAAGCAACTCGATGAGCTTACGGAGAAAGGGAAGGGCATTGGCGCGCGCGGAGTTTACTTCGTCAAGCTGGCGCCGGAAGGCCCGACTTCCACGATGGAAAAGCTGCTCGGCGCGGACAACGTCAAGAAGCTGGCCGACGCTTGCGGCGCAAAAACCGGCGACCTGGTGGTGGCCGTTGCCGCGAAACAGGAAATCAAAGGCACGGAAGCCGCCGCGTTGCTCGCGGGACAATTGCGCTTGCAGCTTGGCGAAGCCCTGGGTGTCATCGACAAAACCAAGTGGAAATTTCTCTGGCTCACCGGTTTCCCGCTCTTTGAATGGAACGAAAATGACCAGGCCTGGGTCAGCGCCCAGCACCCCTTCACCGGCATCGTCGATGAAGATTTGGAAAAGCTCGAGTCGGCGCCATGGGAAGTTCGCTCCAAAGGCTACGACCTCGTGCTGAACGGCGTCGAACTGGGCTCCGGCAGCATCCGAATCCATCGTCAGGACATTCAGGAGCGCCTCTTCAAGGCCCTCGGCCTAAGCGAAGAACAAATCCGCCGGCGCTTTGGCTTTTTCGTCGACGCATTAACCTACGGCACCCCGCCGCACGGCGGCATCGCGCTGGGTCTCGACCGCGTGGTGATGTTGCTCGCCGGCGAAAAATCCATTCGCGAAGTTGTAGCTTTTCCCAAAACGACGAAAGCCCAAGACATTATGGCCGAGTCTCCGTCAGCAGTCGATGGTCCACAAGAAGAAGAACTAGAACTGATGGCGGCATATTCTTCGCTGGCCAACCACAATTGGAGTCTGGCAGGGCTTTGTGACCGCCTTTGGCGGACGATCGACAAGGCGACGATCTCCTCGAACTTGCCCGTTAATACGTCCTTTCAACAGTCCATGAGCTTGATCCTTGCCAAAGCTCAGGACGATGCCCGATCTGTCATTCGACTATCTAAGTCCGGGTACGGCACCCAGGCAGCCGCCTTGTCGAGGTCTCTTATTGAATCTGCGATCAACGCCGACTATATCCAACAAGACCCAGAGCAGCGTGCTCGGGCATTTACAAAGTCTTTGGCGGAAAGCAATAAAAGGCTCGCCAAGAGGATGAAGCCGCATGCGACCGCGGATGAAATGCAGTCGCTCATTAAAGCTGCGGAAGACATCCAAACTGAATCCAACTGGCCCAAAACACTGCGGCAGAGAGCCGATCACCTACCAAAGCCGAACTACCTGTACGATGTTGTGTATCTCATGCTGTCGCAGTTAGTCCACTCCGATGTAGCGACGGCGGCGGGGAGACTCTCACATGGAGAGAGTGCTTCTCAATTTGTGCTCCAGGTTGGGCCCAGCAACGAATGGGTGCCTCAGGCGCTCGCCACGTGTTTCATTGCGCTCCACGAGATAGCAAAGGTAGCGTTCTCTGCCTACGGACTACCCCAATATGGCCTTGAGCCCCTGGCGACCGAATTTCAAAAACTAACCCGTGAATTTGAAGTGGTTAGTGCCTAACGCATGAGCCGCGTACGCATATTGCCGGAAGCGGTCGCCAATAAAATCGCCGCCGGAGAAGTCGTTGAGCGCCCGGCATCGGTGGTCAAGGAGCTGCTCGAAAACGCGCTGGATGCCGGCGCGAAGAGTATTCGTGTGGAAGTGGAAGTGGGCGGCAAGCGCATGATTCGCGTCATTGACGACGGGCACGGGATGACCCACGACGATGCCTTGTTGGCCTTCGAGCGGCACGCCACCAGCAAATTGCGCACGGCGGACGATTTGCTCTGCGTGGCCACCCTAGGCTTTCGCGGAGAAGCCATGCCCACCATTGCCGCCGTTTCGCGCCTTACGCTGGAAACGCGCGATGCCGCCGAGGCCGAGGGCACCCGCATCGAATTCGCCGGCGGAAAACTGGTCAACGTGAAATCCGCGGGCTTGCCTCCCGGAACTACCGTCAGCGTGGCCGATTTATTTTATTGTGTTCCGGCGCGCCGCAAATTCCTGAAGTCCGATACCACCGAGTTGGGGCACATCGCTTCGCTGGTGACCCACTACGCACTGGCTAATCCAGACAAACAGTTTCAGCTCACCACGCCCACGCAAACCATTATCGATTGTCCCCCTACGGAAAAAATGGCGGATCGTATCTACCAGCTTTTCGGGCGCCAAGCGCTGGAGGAATTGGTGGAAATATCGCCCGTCACCTCGCCGTTTCGCTCCGCGATCACTGAGCCGGAGCTGGAAGCCGGCGAAGAAAAAGCCACGCTCACGGTGTCGGGCTTCACTTCGCGCCCGGAGGTGCAGCGGCCCAATCGCAATGGCATCTATGTTTTCGTCAATCGGCGTCTGGTCCGCGACCGCCTGATTTTGCACGCCATTCACGAAGCTTATCGCAACATTCTGCCGCCCAATGTTTTCCCCGCAACACTCCTAATGCTGGAAATGCCCTACGACGAAGTCGACGTCAACGTGCACCCGGCGAAAATTGAAGTGCGCTTCCGCCGTGCGCAATTCGTACACGATTTAACGCGAGATACTATTCGGCAAACACTGATGGCCGCGCGGTCCGTGGCCAGTTTTGCGGCGGGCGCTGGGGCGGCGCAACCGGGAGCGAATTATGCTGCACTGCCCTCGCCTCCTGCTTCATCTACCTTGTCCCCGCCATTCCTCGCCGGCGTTACCGCCGCGCTCCCTGATTCCGGCGTCCCGCGCGCCGTGATTCCCTCGTTTGCGCCCTCGCTGGGGCCGTCCCTGGCCGAAGTCGGTCTCGGCTCCGGCGTCGGGTCCGATAGCGCTTTCGATCTCACCTCCGCCCCGCTACGGCCGGAGGAGCAGCGCTTCGCTTTTGCGCCAGGAGCATCATTCGGGAAAACTCCCGGCGCGACGCCTGCTTTCGATACGATAGCGATCGATGCCCCATCCGGCGCGGCTTCCTCCGCGGGAAAATCTCCTGTGCCGCCCTGGGTGGCAAATCTTGCGGATGCCAACGGCCATGCGTCCGCTTCTCTGCCGCGCCCCGAGCAGATCGCCGATCTAAAACCGCTTGGCCAAGTTAGCTCCAGTTTTATCGTGGCGGTGAACGGCGCTGGGCTTTGGATTGTCGACCAGCATGTGGCGCATGAACGGGTGCTCTTCGAGCAGCATCTCGACGCGCGCCGCACCGGAAAAATAGAATCGCAGCGCATGCTGATGCCCATGGTGGTCGACCTTTCGCCGCGCCAAATCGTGATCTTCGAAAAGATCGCTGAAGAATTGGCGGCCAACGGTTTTGAAGTCGAGCCCATGGGTCCGAAAAGCTTCGCCATTCAAGCGGTGCCTGCCGGAATCCTCGCGTCTGATGCGGAAAAATTGCTTACGGAAATTCTCGACGGCCTCGACCGCGAAAACGCGGCCATTTCTATCGACACGCTGCAGGCCAAGATCGCCGCCTCCACCGCCTGTCACGCGGCTATCAAAGTAAACATGCCGCTCGATCAAACCAAAATGGAATGGCTCCTGGGTGCGCTCGCAAAGACCGATTGCCCCATGAGCTGCCCGCACGGTCGCCCCGTGGTCCTAAGATATTCGGTAAAGGAAATCGAGAAAGCTTTTCATCGCATTTGAAGTAGCAACGCTGATCGAAGAGAGCAAGGGGGCTCATGGAATGACCGATGCGCAGAAAACTGCGGTAATTTTTGGCTTAGCCAATAAACGCAGCATCGCCTGGGCCATCGCCCTGAAATTGCAGGAAGCCGGCTATCGCTTGGCCATCGTTTATCAGAACGAGCGCCTCGAACAGGAAGCGCGGGATCTCATCACCGATTTGCCCGGCGCCACGGGCTTCATGTGCGATCTCTCTTACGACGACCAGATCGCCAAACTATTCGACGAACTGCGCGCCCGATATGGAGTTCTGCATGGCGTGGTCCACAGCGTGGCGTTCGCCCCCGCGGACGCCATGAAAGGTGAATTCGTCGATACCACCCGCGAAGGTTTTCGCATCGCGCATGACGTTAGCGTGTACTCGCTGATCGCTGTGGCGCGCGCGGCTGTGCCGCTGATGACTTCGGGGGGCGGTATCGTCACCATGAGTTATTACGGCGCGGAAAAAGTTGTGCCCAAATATAACGTCATGGGTGTGGCGAAAGCTGCGCTCGAAGCGAGCGTGCGTTACCTTGCCAGCGATCTCGGTGCAAAAAGTATTCGCGTGAATGCCATTTCGGCTGGGCCCATCAAGACCCTTGCTGCGCGGGGCGTTTCCGGGTTGGGTGAAATGCTAAAAGCTCACGCGGAACGCGCGCCCTTGAAGCGCAACGTCGATCCCGCCGAAGTAGGGGGCACCGCGGTGTTTCTGCTTTCCGATGCTGCATCGGGCATCACCGGTGAAACCATCTACGTCGATTGCGGTTACAACATCATGGGTTTTTGACCTTGCGTGAAACAGTCACACAAATCACGCCCTGCAAAGGAAAACCCCAATAGCTCATGCCGAAACTAACCATCGCCATTGACGGACCTGCGGGATCCGGCAAGAGCAGCGTCGCGCGCCGGGTAGCGCAGATGCTGGGGTATTTGTATCTGGACAGCGGCGCGATGTATCGCGCCCTCGCTCTGAAAGCTGTGCACCAGAATATTTCACTCGACGATGAAGTCCGACTCGTTGCCCTCGCCAAGGTTACGCGCATCGAGTTGCAGCCGCCTACTAACGAACAGGAACGCACCGGTGCAAAGAACCGCGTGTTTCTTGATGGCTTGGAAGTCACGCAAGCCATTCGCACCGCGGAAGTGGCGCAGGCCGCTTCGCGTCTGGCGACGATCGGCACGGTTAGGGAAGTGCTCGTGGCCAAGCAACAACACGCCGGCGCCGGCGGCCGCGTGGTCATGGAAGGCCGGGACATCGGCACCGTGGTGTTTCCCAAGGCCGAGCTAAAGATTTTTCTCGAGGCCGCTCCCGATGTGCGTGCCCACCGCCGCTGGAAAGAGCATCAGGAAAAGGGCGATCCCGTGACGCTGGCGGAAGTGCTTGTGGAAGTCCGCGAACGCGATCAGCGCGATCGCGAACGCAGAGTTTCACCTCTGGTGCGTGCCGGCGACGCCATTCTCGTGGACAACACCGCCATGAACATCGAAGAGACCGCCAAGCTGGTGGTGATGCTCGCGCGGCAGCGCGATGAACAGTTGTCGAATGTCCGGGGGACGATATGACACGCGTCACGATGATCGTTTATATTGCTTCGGTCCTGTGCCTTGTGCCGGGTTTGGCTATGGGGCAGAACACTGATCTGCGCCGATACGACAAGACTGAGGCCGCGCGGCGGGGCTTCCGTGAATACCTCGATGAAGACTGGAAGCGCTGGATGGCGGAATATCCGGAGATGGCCACGAGCGTGGGCTTCCCCGGACAGAATCGGCGCTGGGCCGACGATTCTCCGCAGGGTATCGCGGCCCGCAAACAGCACTTGCAACAAAGCCTTGCGATGCTCAAATCCATCTCGCGAGCAGAGCTCTCTCCCACCGAGCAGCTGAATTACGACTTATACCTTGAGCTCCTGAGTACCGCGGAAGAAGGCTTGCAGTATGGCGATGATCCAATGCCATTTCGCAACGTGGTGCCACAAAACCTGTGGATGCCCGTGACGCAGATGGGCGGCGTGCAACAGGGCGCCGCGGAAACCATTTCCAGCATGCCGAGCGGCAGCGTGAGCGATTACGAAGACATTCTGGCGCGTCTCGTCGCGCTGCCGTCGTATGTCGAGCAACAACAAGCGTTGCTACAAGAGGGGTTAAAGCGCGGATACACTCCTCCCAAGCTGATGTTGCGCGATCTTCCCAAGCAAATCTCCGATCTGATTCCTGCGGATCCTTTAAAGAGCGCGCTGCTGCAACCTTTCACGGAATTTCCCGCCGCGATTTCCGAAGCAGAACGCGCGCGGCTGGCGGGGCGCGCCAAAGAGATTTACAGTTCCGCCGTCGCGCCCGCGTTTCAGAAGCTGCATGACTATGTGGCCGCCACCTACATTCCCGCGTGCCGCGACACCATCGCGGCCACGGCGTTGCCAAACGGCTCCGCGGCTTATGCCTTTCACGTGCGCTGGCAAACCACCACCAATCTCACGCCGCAGCAAATTCACGAAATCGGATTGTCCGAAGTGAAACGCATCCGCGCCGAAATGGATCAGGTCATCGCCGCCGCGCAATTTCACGGGAGCTTTCATGAGTTCACGGAATTTCTGCGCAACGATGCGCGCTTTTACTACGACAATGCCGAAGACCTGGTCAACGGTTACCGCATCATCGACAAACGAATCGATCCGGAACTGACGCGCGAGTTCGGCAAGCTGCCACGCCTGACGTATGGTGTGACCCCCATCCCGGATTTCAAAGCGCCCTCGCAGACCACCGCTTACTACCAGCCCGGGGCACCCGCGGCTGGCCGCCCGGGCTATTTCTTCGTCAATACCTATAAGCTGCGGTCCAGGCCGACGTGGGAGATGGAGGCGTTGTCGCTGCATGAATCCGTTCCCGGTCATCACCTTCAAATTTCCCTGGCCCAAGAACTGAACGATCTGCCGGATTTTCGACGGAACGTTGGCTATTCGGCATTTGTGGAAGGCTGGGCGCTGTACTCGGAAAGCCTGGGAGATGAGCTCGGCTTGTACAAAGATCCGTACTCCAAGTTCGGGCAGCTTTCCTATGAAATGTGGCGCGCCGTGCGCCTGGTGGTGGACACCGGGATGCACTCGATGGGCTGGAGTCGCGAACAAGCCATCCAATTTTTCAAAGAGAACACCGGAAAAACCGATCAGGACATCACCGTGGAAGTGGACCGCTACCTAGTGTGGCCCGGTCAAGCCCTGGCTTACAAACTCGGCCAGCTAAAGATCAGGCAACTTCGCACGGCCGCGGAAACCCAGCTTGGCGCCAACTTCAATGTACGGCAATTTCATGACGCGGTGCTGGCGAATGGCGCGGTGCCGCTGAGCATTCTCGAGCAACATGTGCACCAATGGCTGGCGGCCGCCGCGGCCAAGAGCGCCGGGACGCCGGCCGTTTCGCCGCACTGAGCGTCTACCTGCTTGCACTAAGTAGGAAACGCTAAGCTATTGATTATATAATACGTTGCGCATTGCCTCGGGGCCACTGGTCAGCAACCCCCTGTGGAATGAACACTTACATAAATGTGACAAAACAAATGCTTTAAATCTCCTGAAATGAATACTTGCAGGGATTCTTATGTGGTGTACCCGCCTGGCAAGCTCAGCAGGTCGCATCTCGAGTAGAAGCTAGACAAAGTTGACGTGCAAATCCGCTGCCTTGCTGTCGCTCTAAATGGTTTCGATTGCGCAAGATGAACCGGTCGCTGATGCACGGGCAAGAGTGCCTGCAACCAAAGAACTACGTGGGTGCGGACATCGAGCCCAAGAAGTCGGCGTTGGACTTGGTCTTGGTGAGGCGGCTGACCAGGAGCTCCATGGCTTCAACGGTCGAGAGCGGGCTAAGCACTTTGCGCAAGACCCACACGCGGCTCAACTCGTCGGGCGGTAGCAGCAATTCGTCTTTACGTGTTCCGGAGCGTTGAATGTCGATGGCCGGGAAGACGCGTTTGTCGGAGAGCCGACGGTCCAGGTTGATTTCCATGTTGCCGGTGCCCTTGAACTCTTCAAAGATCACGTCATCCATGCGGCTGCCAGTGTCGATCAACGCGGTCGCGATGATGGTGAGCGAGCCGCCTTCTTCGACGTGGCGAGCGGCGGCAAAGAAGCGGCGAGGTCGTTGCAGGGCGTTGGCGTCGATACCGCCCGATAAGACCTTGCCGGAGGGCGGCGTGACCGCGTTATAGGCGCGCGCGAGGCGGGTGACGCTGTCCAGCAGGACGACAACGTCGCGCTTGTGCTCGACCAGCCGCTTGGCCTTTTCGAGAACCATTTCGGCGACTTGAATATGGCGCTGCGGGGCTTCATCGAACGTGGAACTAATGACCTCGCCCTTTACCGTGCGCTGCATGTCCGTGACTTCTTCCGGGCGCTCGTCGATCAGCAGCACGATCAGCGCGACTTCCGGATGATTTACGGTGATGGAATTCGCGATGGACTGCAACATCATGGTTTTGCCGGTTCGCGGCGGCGCAACGATCAGTCCGCGCTGGCCTTTGCCGACCGGGCAAAGCAAATCCAAAACGCGCCCGGTCATATTGTCTTTTGTGGTTTCCATCTTGAGGCGGCCCTGGGGATAGAGCGGCGTCAGGTTGTCGAAGAATATCTTGCTGCGCGCGACTTCGGGATCCTCAAAATTGACCGCCTCGACCTTGATCAGTGCGAAATAGCGCTCGCCATCTTTGGGCGGGCGCACCTGGCCCGAGACGGTATCGCCGGTGCGCAGATCGAACTTGCGAATCTGCGACGGGGAAACGTAAATGTCGTCGGGACCCGGCAGGTAGTTGTATTCCGGCGCGCGCAGAAAGCCGAAGCCATCCGGCAGACATTCGAGCACGCCTTCCGAGAATATCAAGCCGTTCTTCTCCGTTTGCGCGCGGAGGATCTGGAAGATCAACTCCTGCTTGCGCATGCCGCTGGCGCCGGGGATATTGAGTTCCTTGGCGATCTTGGCCAGATCGGTAATGTTCTTTTCTTTTAGTTCGGCCAAGCTGATGCTGATTTGATTGTTGCCTTCAACTGTTTCTTTCATATGTCCTTAATGGTGAAAATATTTGAGAATGACCCTGATCTTTCGGGAATTTTTGTAACGGGGCGTCACACCACAATGGGCATCGTTCGCGCGGCAAGAGAATAAATGCTGACCGTGGTGCGGAAGCATTCGCCGGCGGCGAGGTCCAGCCGCGATGGGCAAACCAGACTTACGATAACTTTGCGTCAACTGGGCGGCGAAGCAGAGCCACGACAGACTGGCGGCAGTCCGCGGGGCGGACCGGGCCCGAACAACGCTGCTTAGTTGGTTAAACTCGTGTCCTTCTCGGCTCCAGCCAGAAACGCATCCGCCCCGGGTGCGTCGGCGACAACCGGCACGACGGGCACATGCTCAACAGGTACAATGGGGCGCTCCAGGGCTATTTGCAGAACTTCATCCATGGTCTCGACGAAATGCAGCGTGAGACTCGAGAGGATTTCCTGCGGGATGTCCGCGAGGTCCTTCTCATTGTCCTTCGGAAGCACTGCAATACGCAAGCCCATTCGGTGGGCGGCCAGTAATTTCTCCTTCATACCGCCGATGGGCAGGACCTTGCCGCGCAAGGTGATTTCGCCCGTCATGGTCACGTCGCGACGGACCGGGTTGCGGGTGAGCGCGCTGACCAGGGAGGTGCAGATGGTGATGCCGGCGGAGGGACCGTCCTTGGGGATGGCGCCTTCGGGGACGTGCACGTGGATATCGATGTTGCGGTAAAAATCCTTGGGCAAGCCGAGCAACGCGGAACGGGAGCGCACGTAGCTCATGGCGGCTTGCGCGGATTCCTGCATCACGTCGCCGAGTTTCCCGGTAAGCGTGAGGCGGCCTTTGCCTTCCATAATGGTGGCTTCGGTGGCGAGAACCGTGCCGCCGACTTCGGTCCACGCCAGGCCGGTAGTGAGGCCGATTTCGTTCTGTTTTTCCAGCCAGAACTCGCGGTATTTCAGGACGCCCAGGAAGTCGTTGACATTGGCGGGCTTGATTTCCGCGGTGGAAGCGACGCCGCTGGTGACCACTTTGCGAGCCATCTTGCGACCGATGTTCTGGATTTCCCGTTCGAGGCTGCGCACGCCGGCCTCGTGCGTGTAATGGCGAATCATGTGCAGCAGGCCCTCGTCGGTAAACTGCAAGTTCTTTTCCGTCAGGCCCGTGGCTTCACGCGCGCGTTTTACCAGGAAACGCTTGGCGATTTCGAGTTTTTCCTGCTCGGTGTAGCCAGGAATGCGCAGAATTTCCATGCGATCCTGCAGCGGCTGCGGAATGGTGTGGAGCACGTTAGCGGTGCACACGAACATGACCTTGGATAGATCGTATTCGACGTCGAGATAGTGGTCGGTGAAGGCGTAGTTCAGTTCGGGATCGAGAACTTCCATCAGCGCCGCAGAGGGATCGCCGCGAAAATCGGTGGACATCTTATCCACTTCGTCCAGAACGAAAATCGGATTTACTGCGCCGGCTTTCTTCATCATCTGGATGATTTGGCCGGGCAAGGCGCCGATGTAGGTACGGCGGTGACCGCGAATTTCCGCCTCATCGCGTACGCCGCCCAGCGAAACACGCACAAATTTGCGGCCAGTGGCATGACCGATAGACATCGCCAGTGAAGTCTTGCCAACGCCCGGAGGTCCGACGAAGCACAGAATGGAGCCCTTGGGATTTTTCACCAACTGGCGGACGGCGAGAAATTCAAGAATGCGTTCCTTAACCTTGTCGAGCCCGTAATGCTCCTCGTTGAGAATTTTTTCGGCGGCGAGAATATCGCGAATTTCCTTGGACTTTTTCTTCCAGGGCACGGCGAGCAGCCAATCGAGGTAGTTGCGGCTGACCGTGGATTCCGCAGACATAGGCGGCATCAGTTCGAGGCGCTTCAGTTCCTGAATGGCTTTCTCGTGGACTTCCTTGCTCATGCCGGCAGCGTCGATTTTTTTCTTCAGCTCGTCGATTTCGTTTTTTTCGCCGCGGCCGAGCTCTTTCTGGATGGCCTTGAGTTTTTCGTTGAGGTAGTACTCTTTCTGAGCGCGCTCCATCTGGCGCTTGACCCGGGTATTGATGTTGCGGTCGACGTTGAGCTTTTCGAGCTCGATTTCGAGAATGTCGCCGATGCGGTTGAGCCTCTCGACGGGATCAGTGGTCTCGAGAAGATCCTGCTTTTCATCGACGGGCAGTTGGAGATTGGCGGCAATGGTGTCGGACAGACGGGCGGGATCGTCAACGCGCGCCGCGGCGATCATGGTGTCGTAGTTCAGGCTTTGCGAGAGCTTGATGAATTGTTCGTAGAGGCCGGTAATTTTCGCGACGGCCTGCTCGACTTGAGGGGAGGGTTCGACCTTTGCGCCAAGCAGGCGCACGGTGGCGCGGAAAAAGCCTTCTTCGGTGGCCACGGAAACGGCGCGCGCCCGCTCCACGCCCTCGACGAGAACCTTGATGTTGCCGTCCGGCAGCTTCACGCTCTGCACGATATTGGCGAGCGTGCCCACGGCATAGATTTCTTCCGGTTTGGGATCGTCGATGGACGCGTCATGCTGCGTGGAAAGGAAAATCTTCTTGTCGCCGGCCAAAGCTTCTTCGAGCGCGCGGACGCTGGCTTCGCGGCCGACGATGAACGGGGTCATCTGCTGCGGGAAAATGACCATGTCGCGCACCGGCATCATGGGTACGCGCTTAATTTCCTGCTTCTCACGAGTGAACATTAGGGCCCCTGAAAATTTTCGGCGGCAAAAGCAACGAATGCCGCGGCGTTGCGAGCGAGCAGGCGGGAACTACCCAGCCTTTTCGAGCAAGCTCCAGTTGATCTCGCGCGTCCGCACCATTTCCGCGGTGACGATAAAGTCGCGCACCTTGCGCTGCATCGGCAGGTGATACATAAGCTCCAGCATGAGGTCTTCGAGAATCATGCGCAAGCCGCGCGCCCCGACCTTGCGCTGAAGCGCCAACTCCGCCACGGTGTCCAGAGCGTCGTCGGTGAAGCGCAATTTTACGTTTTCAAATTCAAAGAGGCGCTGGTATTGCTTGAGGAGCGCGTTCTTCGGCTCCGTCAGAATCTTTACGAGCGCGCCTTTGTCGAGGTCGTTCATCACGCCAGCGACGGGGAGGCGGCCGACAAACTCCGGAATCAAGCCGTAGCGGATCAAATCTCCCGGCTGGACCTGTTCGAGGAGCTCGGTGTTGCGGCGCTGCGGGGTGGTGACCGGTTTCCCATCGGTGTGGAATCCGAGCGCCCGGCGTCCGGCACGTTTCTCGATAATTCTTTCGAGACCGACGAAAGCTCCGCCGCAGATAAATAAAATGTTCGTGGTATCGACGGGCGTAAATTCCTGGTGGGGATGTTTACGTCCGCCTTGCGGCGGAACGTTGGCCACCGTGCCCTCCAGAATTTTCAAGAGAGCTTGTTGCACGCCTTCTCCGCTGACGTCGCGGGTGATCGAGGGATTTTCGTCTTTCTTGGCGATCTTATCGATCTCGTCGATGTAAATAATTCCGGTCTGCGCCTTTTGCACGTCGCCATCGGCGGCCTGCAGCAGCTTCAGAATGATGTTCTCGACGTCTTCGCCCACGTAGCCGGCTTCAGTGAGCGTGGTGGCATCCACGATGGCGAACGGCACGTCCAGCATACGCGATAAGGTTTGCGCCAAAAGCGTCTTGCCCGTGCCGGTGGGACCGATCAGCAAAATGTTGGACTTACTCAGTTCGACTTCACCGGGCTGCTTATTCAGAAAGATACGTTTGTAATGGTTGTAAACCGCGACCGCGAGCTTTTTCTTCGTGCGGTCCTGCCCGATGACGTACCCATCGAGAAACTGCTTAATTTCGGGTGGGCGGGGAAGACGCCGGGCGGGGGCCGCGGCTTGTTCACGCTTTTCGTCTTCCAAAATTGTCTGGCACACGCCCACACACTCGTTGCAGATGTAGGCGCGCGGATAGTCCGAAGGCGAACTGATCAGCTTTTCCACCTGTTCCTGGGTTTTGTGGCAGAAGGAACAGCGCAAAGGCTCATCTGGATAGGGTTTTTTCACTGGTGTGAAGGCCTCGTCTCCGCTGGGCTTGGAGCGGAGGTACTTACCACATTCTAGGCTGAATTCTCTCCGGAACGAAGTACAAACTCGTGGCGCTGCTACCTGTTTACAACATGCGCTTCTGGAACGGAGTTGTCCCCCGAGAAACTCCGTTCGCGAATTTATGACGCACTCTCAACGCCGCCACAAAAAGCGGATCTCCAAACGACATCAGCGGTGCTTGAAAATAATCTCGTCAATCATCCCGTATTCCTTGGCTTGCTCGGGGTTCATGATGTAATCGCGCTCAACGTCTTTTTCGATGCGGTCGACCAGCTGGCCGCTGTGTTTTGCCAAGATGGCGTTAATGACGGTGCGCATGCGCAGGATTTCCTTGGCATGCAAATCGATGTCGGTGGCCTGGCCACCGAGGCCGGACATCCACGGCTGGTGAATGAGGATGCGAGCGTTGGGGAGAGCGAAACGCTTTTTGGCTGCGCCGCCGGCAAGTAGCACTGCGGCGATGGAAGCGGCTTGTCCGACGCAGGTGGTGACCACATCGGGCTTCACGAATTGCATGGTGTCGTAGATGGCAAATCCCGCGGTGATGGAACCGCCGGGGGAATTAATGTACAGCTGAATGTCGCGCTCAGGATCTTCGGCCTGCAGGAAAAGCATCTGCGCGGTGGCCAAATTGGCTACGTGGTCGTCAATCGGGGTGCCGATGAAAATAATGTGCTCTTTCAGCAGGCGCGAATAGATGTCGTAGGCACGCTCGCCCCGGCTGGTCTGTTCCACAACCATGGGGATCAGCGTGGTGGCTTGCGGCGGGGTCATCGGCCGATCGCTGGGGATCGAGAAATCTGTCGCGTGATAGGGCTGTTCGTCGAGATTTTTCATTGGCTGTTTTTTTAAGGGATTAAGGCTATGTATCGGTTTCGGCGCCACTGGCAGTAGCTTCCGGTTCCGCTTTGGCGACCGTCTTGATCTGGGAGTTTTGCGCCAGCCAGTCGAGCGTTTTGTCGCTGCGTAGCTTCGATTTCATCCTATCGAGCGTTCCTTCCTTTGTCAAACGAGCGCGAATGACATCCGCCGACTCGCCGCTATGGGTGGCCATGTGCTCGAGTTCCGCCTGGACCTCTTCATCGGTCACGTCGATGTTCTCCGTTGTGGCGATGCGGTCCACGATCAATTCGGCTTTGACATCGTCCCTGGAGCGCTCTTCCTGGCGGTTGCGGAGCGACACCCAATCGATGTTTACGGCTCGCGGATCGACGCCTTGCTGCGCCAGTTGCCGCACCATCCGCTGCAGGCGCACATCCTTTTGATGTTCGACGAGCGCCTGGGGTACGGGGAAGTCCTGCAGCTTGACCAGTTCGGCCAGGACCTTTTCGCGCTTCGCGTCTTTTACTTGATGCTCGAGCTGGTGCTGCTGATTCTCGCGGATTTTGGACTTTAGTTCGTCGAGCGTGGTGGCGTCGCTCACGTCCTTGGCAAATTCGTCGTTCAGCTCCGGCAATGTCTTGGTCTTCACCCCGAGCACGTCCACTTCGTAATGGTAGGTTTTCCCGGAAAGCTTTGGGTCGGGATAGTCTGCTGGATAGTCCACATCAAAGGTTTTGTGGTCGCCGGCGCTCGCGCCGCGCAGATTTTCGTTGAACGGCGCCATGGTCTCTTCCGCGCCGATGTGACAGAGCACGCTTTCGGCCTGCAACGGCTCGCTGCCGTCGCCGGGGGTGCCCACCAATTTCAACTGTGCGTAGTCGCCCTCGGCCACGGCTCGGCCCTCCACCGGGACAAACGTGGAGGCTCGCTCACGAGCTTCCTCCAGTGCACGGTCGACATCCGCCTCGGTGACTTCCATCGGCGGCAATTCCAGCGTCAGATCCTTGTAATTGCCCAGTTCAAATTCGGGAAGGACTTCAAAGACCGCCGTAAACTTCAGTGGTTGCCCCTCGTTAAAGTCCAGCTTTTCCACCGAAGGCTGCGAGACGGGCTGCAACTTTTGTTCGTTGACCGCTTTCTCAAGTTTCTCCGGTACCAGCGATTGCAACACCTCGCCCTTAATATCGTCGGCGAAGCGCTTGCGAATGAGGGTTAGCGGGGCCTTGCCTTTGCGAAAGCCCGGCACATTTGCCAGCCGCGCGAACTCCTTGGCCACTTTATCGATTGCTTTGGTGACGTCTTCCGCCGGAATTTCCAGTTCCAATTCCCGCCGGCAAGTTGACGCAGCTGTTTCCGCCATAAAAACTTTCTCTCCTCGAACGTAATTTCGCCAAATTGAGGCGCTTCGCCGGGCTTGCCAGCGCAGCTTCTAACCGGTCACGGCAAACCCGCCACGTAAAAAGCGAAAGACCGGTTTACTTGGGATGCTCAAGAAATTGCCGACAGGCGAGAACGCACCCTTGCTTCGCGATACACCAGTATATTGGACCTGTACCAAAAGCGTCAATTCACCACCGACGGCCGCGAACCAGTGGAGTTCAGTCGGCCGCCGCGCTGCGTTGCAGTGCTTTGGACATATCCGCATGCAGCAAGCGGTGAAACAAATGTTCGCCGGCCTCCCGCCGGACCGACAATCGTCCGGCCACATACGCGCGCGAACCAAGGCCGCGCTGCACGGAATCGCAGATGGCCTCGTCCTCGTCCTGCACAATTTCGCTCACGGCGATACTCTCGCGATTGCGCGCCGCGGCCGCTTCGCGCACATCCGCAAAGTAATAATCGAACACCACGGCGCACTTATCCACGCCCAGCGGCAAGACCAAATTTGTATCCATGACGCCTTCGTAGGCATTCAGCATGAAATTTGGATACACCCATAAATAAAATGCCCGCCCCTGACGCGTGGCGGCCACGCCCGCCTCCGAAGCGGCATCGGAGGAAAGCGGGCTTGATTGCAAACACGCCGTGGCGAAATTCTCGATCGTATATTTAGTGTATTCGATGACGCTGCTGAGACCCTTGTGCGCATGGGGCACGTGATAGCCGCCATCCAGATAATTGTCCACATACACCTTCCAGTTGCAGTTCAGCGTGTACACGCGCCGGTCGAAATAGTGCAGCTTCCTGGTGATTTCGAGCGGCGCAACAATTTCGGGTACTGCGCTCAGAAATTCCAGCAACGGCATGGCCTGCCCATCGAGATTCACAAAAACAAAATTCTCCCAGGTCTCCACGCGCACGGGCACCAGCCCATTTTTGGCTCGTTCAAAATCGCAAACGCCTTCAAACTCCACCATGCCCTTCAGAGTTCCATCATTTCCATAGGTCCAGCCGTGATAAGGACACCGAAACTGCTTCGCGCACCCCGCGGACTCCTTGACCACCACCGCGGCATGATGCCGGCAGACGTTATAGAACGCGCGCAACACTCCATCCTCGCCGCGGGCCACCACAATCGGTTCTCCGGCGATGTCCGCGGTAAAAAATTGCCCGCGCTCATGTATCTGGTCCACGCGGCCAACCGCTTGCCACGAAGGCGCGAATACCCCAGTCCGTTCCAACTCAAAAAATTCCCGGTCAAAATACCACGGCGAAGGAATGGTCCAGGCTTTTTCCAGGGCATGGTCCGGATTGTAGAGATTCACCAAAGAGCGCAAACTTCGCTGCATCGCCACTCCTCGTTAGAAAGGCTCGACTGACCGCATCGGTAGCGGGGCTGCGGGTGATTTGGTGCGGGAGAAGGGATTTGAACCCCTATGGCCTTGCGGCCGCCAGCTCCTAAGGCTGGTGCGTCTGCCAGTTCCGCCACTCCCGCGCTATGCATTTCTGGCCTTTTTTAACTATACCGAAAACTCCAAGTCCCGCGCTATGCATCTAACAAGCTGGATAAACACCTCAGTCCAGCGCATAATAAGCATCCCGCGGAGCACCTCGGTCCCCGCAAGTTGAAACCTCCTGCGGGTTTAGCCATAGCATTTAGCATCGCTGAATCGCGGACGTACCAGCGTGGCATCACCCGCTGCTTCCCGAGGGCAGCCGCATGATCCTTCAAGACCGCGGAAATCAACTCGTTATCATTCGCCAGACCGACCACGCCATCTTGTCCGGCTTTTTCGCTCGCGAATGGGGCAACGAACTGTTTAAACGGCCGGAGCCGTTCGATTCCGTGCGTCTTGCCGCCGCCGAACACGACAATGGCTGGACCGAGTGGGAGCGTCATCCCCAAATCGATAACGCTACTTTTCTGCCCTACACCTTCATGTCCATCCCCACCTCCGAACACATCGAAATCTACAAACGCGGCATCGACCGCATCGTGCAAAAAGACCGCTACGCGGGGCTGCTTGCCGCCATGCACGCCGTAGGACTGTACGACCGCTCCCGCGCCACCATCCCGGGCTTCTCCGCAAAATATGTGAAATCCAACGAAAGCCAACTGGTCGCGGATTTCGTGCAGCGCTTGCGCCTTCAGCAATTGCGTCTGAAAGTTGATCTCCGCGCCGACCCCGCGATGAAATCGTTCGTCGAGGAAAAGACCATGCAAATCAATGCGCAGCGCCTCGAAGCGCTTGACCGCCTCTCTCTCTATTTTTGTCTGGCCCCGCTGGCCGAACAAACCATCGACGCCGTCCCGGTGGACGAGCAAGGCGCCGAAGCCGACTGGGAACTCCGCCCGCAAGCCAACAATCAAGCCGACGCACAAGCCAGGAACTCCGTGGTGCTGACCCCTTATCCTTTCCGCCGCGATCCGCTGGACATCAGCATCCTGGCGCGCCGCATCCCCAAGCAGCGCTATGCCAACGATTTCGATTTGCAAAACGAAATCGCTGCAGCTCCGTATTTCGCATTGCACTTTACCCTAAGTGCCACCGGTGCCCGCGCCCGCGCCGTCGCCGTGTGACTTCCCTGCGCTCTTCGGAAGCGGGAATTACTCGCGATACGCACGGCCGCACTTCCTTCGCCGTTCCTGATGCTTTAATCGTTGCACACTCCAGCGGGTTTTGGTACGCTCCGCGCCATCTCATCCGTACAGCGGGGGTTCCTTCATGGCATTTTGTCGAGCGTGTGGCGCGGAGGTCAGTGGCGCAACTTTTTGTCCCAAGTGTGGCGCCAGCCAAGCGAGCGCGGCGGGAGGGCCGGCATCCGTGACCCCATCGAGTGACGGCCTCTCCGAGAATGTCGCAGGCCTACTGTGCTACGTTCTCGGCTGGGTAACGGGAATTATCTTCTTGCTTATCGACAAGCGGCCATTTGTGAAATTCCACGCGGCGCAATCTATCGTAGTCTTCGGCGGACTCACCATTGTGCGTGTCGGACTTGGAATCGTGCTGTCGACAGGCGGGCTTCTGGGCCTTGGCCTTTGGGCCGCGGTCATGGGGCTGATTGGCATTGTGGCGCTGATTCTCTGGATTTTCCTGATGTTCAAGGCTTATCAGCACGAACTGTTCAGGGTGCCCATCGCCGCGGGCATCGCCGAAAGCATCGCCGGCAAGTAGTTGTCTTGTTCCGACTGTCCGTTCGGAAATAGGGCGAGCCAAGGCAGCATCTATCGATTGCCGCCGCGCTTTTTACGCCGTTGGCATGCGACGGCTAACAATCGCCCAATTCTAAAAGTCCTTTCGACTTGACATTCCTTCAGTCTCCCCGCATCGTAAAAAGCTTCGTCAGCCCCTTTTTCGCTGACGTATACCCAGGAAAGGTCTCCCAGTTTCCCGATGACCCGCGTCCGCCTCTGCTTCCATGATCGCTGCTTTGACGGTACGGCCTCCGCCGCGCTCTTCTATCGCTTCTATCGCGAACGCTTCGATCCCTCCGCCGAATTTGGCTTCACGGGCATGACGCACAAAGCGGCGCAGCCCTGGAAACCGGATCTCTTTGACGGTGACGAGAACGCGATCGTCGATTTCAAATTTTCCAACTCTCCCAAACTCACCTGGTGGTTCGACCACCACCAAAGCGCCTTCCTCACCGCCGCCGACGCCGAACAGTTTCGCCACCATGCCGGCGAGCATATGTTCTACGATCCCACATACAAATCCTGCACCAAATTCATCGCCACCGTCGCCAGCGAAAAATTCGGTTTCAGCGTCGCCCCGCTCGCCGAACTGATCCACTGGGGCGACATTATCGACGGTGCACAATATGCCAGCCCGGAAGCCGCGGTAGAAATGGTCGAACCCGCTACGCAGCTTGCCTTGGTCATTGAAGCCGCCCCGGAAAATGGGCTGCCTGCCCGCATAATCCCCGAACTGGCCTATCGCCCGCTGGCGGAAATGGTAAAGCTCCCGATCGTGGCCCAGCATCTGGGCCCCCTGTTGAAACGCCATCGTGATTCCATCGAAATACTTCGCCAGCGGTGTGAATCCCGCGACGGCGTGGTGTTCTTCGACGTCGCCGATTTGGATCTCGAGGGCTACAACAAATTCATCCCTTATCTGCTTCATCCTGAGTCGGTTTACTCCGTTAGCGTTAGCGCCTCCCCTGTTCGTGCGAAAATCTCGCTTGGTACCAATCCTTGGAATCAGGCCCATGCCGACGCTAACCTCGCCTCTCTGGCCGAACAATATGGCGGCGGGGGACATCAGCGCGTATCTGCCATCTCCTTCGACCCCAGCGATCTTCCTCGCGCCCGCGAAGTCGCCGCCACCCTAACCGCCCAGTTGCGGAAAAAGTAGTTGCCATCTCGACGCGTTCGCGGCGCTCTATGGGGGCGCCGTTTCTAGCCAGATTTTTCTCCGAATCCAGCCTCTTCCTCGTTCCAAGCCCGTTTTCGGCTCTAATGACAAAAATCCCCGCGCCATGTAAAATTCTGAAGTCGTGGACCGGTAGCTCAATGGTAGAGCAGCTGACTCTTAATCAGCGGGTTGCAGGTTCGAGTCCTGCCCGGTTCACCAAATCTTTTCAATGACTTAGCCTCTTCCGATTTTTCGCTCACAAAAAACTGTGCCTTATTTTGTGCGCACTCGTTGGCAAAGTCGGCGCCGCTGAGATTCTCCGCGGCCTGCGCCTCGCCTTATTCTGGACGTGTGAGTAGCGCGCTCCATTATCGCGCGAGAAACATGACCGGCATGTGCCATGACCGTAGTATCCGACGTCTAAGATTCGGCTAGTCTCGAAATGGAAGTACGCCGGGGTCGTGGAACCTGCACGACATGCGTGCCGTCGTGCGGGCGCTGCCCCGCGCAACCTTTCACCGATGGTTTCGCCCCAAGACTTTCCTTATCCAATTTCGTTCACATGGAAGACCGCCATTTGCCTTGTGCGCAAGAAAAGCCTGAAAAAAATGCTGAACCACCTCGTAACCGGGGCCCGGCACGCAAATAGCCCTGTGCTCATGATCTGTTAGACACTATGTCCGCAAACCCACCCTCTACTTGCGAAAGACTGGCGTACGATTAAGGTCCCTTCCAAAAAACCGCCGCACGGCTACAGGCTGACCTTTCTCAACCTTCAGCATCGTGTAGGAGTCGCGTTTCCATCTCTACCTTCGGGTGAAATGAAGACCAACGTCACTGACCGCCAGCAGGCTGGGTCGGACTTCTTGTTGCTAATCGAGCGCCTGTCGCTTGCAACCTCAATTGCAAAGCTGGGTTTTTGGGACTACGACCCGACCAGCAATGCGTTTACCTGGGATGCCACGATGTGTCAAATCTACGGCTTCGCGTCGAGCGCTCCGATACCGTATGAAAAATGGTCTTCCGCCGTTTGGCCAGAAGATCTGCCGTCAACTGAAGCTACCTTGCAAAGAGTCATGCGCGAGAAGAATCTGGGAACTGTGGTGGAATTCCGCATCACCCGCGCAGACGGCGCTCTCAGGAATGTCTCAGCGGTCGGGAAGGCCGTTCTCGATGAGCGCGGGAACGTAGCCCGGATAATCGGCGTCAACATAGACATCACCGCACGTAAACAGGCGGAGGCGCGACTTCTCGAAAACGAAGAACGCTTTCGCATTCTGGTCGAGGGGGTACAGGACTATGCGATCTTCACCCTCGATCCAATCGGTAAAGTCGTCAGTTGGAACGCCGGCGCCCAACGCATCAAGGGTTACAAAGCCGAGGAGATCATCGGCCAGAATTTCTCGCGCTTCTATCTTCAAAAGGACATCGACCTAGGTAAACCGAAAGAGGAGCTCCAGGTCGCAGCGACAAGTGGCCGCTCGGAAATAGAACACTGGCGAGTCCGTAAAGACGGGTCGCACTTTTGGGCCAACGTAGTCATCACCGCCGCACGTGACCCTTCCGGGTGTCTCCTCGGCTTTTCCGAGATCAGCCGCGACATCAGCGAGCGGAAGGAAACCGAGGCCAAGTATCGCGGGCTACTCGAGGCCGCTCCCGATGCCATGGTCGTCGTGAACGCGGCCGGAGAAATCGTCCTGCTAAACGTCCAAGTCGAAAAACAGTTCGGCTACCACCGCGATGAACTCCTCGGCCAGAAGGTCACCAACATCATTCCCGAGGGCTTCGCGGAACGCTTGATCGCCGATGGTACGCGCACCGCCGCCGAAGCTCTCGCGCAGCAGATCGGTACGGGCATTGAACTCATCGCCCGCCGCAAGGATGGCAGCGTTTTTCCCATCGAGATCATGCTCAGTCCTCTGGAGAGCTCCGGAGGTATCCTCGTCACTGCCGCCATCCGCGACATCAGCGTTCGTAATGCCGCCGCGAAGCATCTCGCGCAGATGGAGAGCAGGTATCGCGGACTTTTGGAAGCCGCTCCGGACGCCATGGTGGTGGTTAACGCTGCGGGGGAAATCGTCCTGCTCAATGCCCAAGCCGAAAAACAATTCGGCTACCGCCGCGACGAACTCCTCGGCCAGAAGGTCAAGAACATCATTCCCGAAGGCTTTGCGGAGCGGCTCATCGCTGACGGTACTCGAACCGCAGCGGCTGCCTTGGCGCAGCAGATCGGTACAGGGATTGAGCTCACTGCGCGGCGGAAAGATGGCAGCGATTTCCCCATCGAGATCATGCTCAGCCCGCTCGAAAACGCCGAAGGAATCCTGGTAACCGCAGCCATCCGCGACATCACAGAAAAGAAGCTGGCCCAGGAAGGCATCCAACAACAACAGCACCTCCTGCAACTGATTATCGAGAGCATCGCGGATGGCGTGGTTGTGGCGGATTGCAATGGCAAGTTTCTGCTGTTTAATTCGGCGGCGAAGCGATGCTTGGGAATCGGTGCTGTGGACGCCGCTCCCGACCAGTGGTCCGAGCAATATGGGACTTATTTCCCGGACGCTGTTACGCCATATCCATCAGGCGACTTGCCGTTGGTGCGGGCGTTGCGGGGCGAAAACGTGGATTCAACCGAAGTCTTCGTCCGCAACGCCGCAGTTCCGGACGGCCGTTGGCTTTATATTATCGGTGGACCTCTCAGAGACGAGTCGGGTGCCCTGCGGGGCGGCGTTGTCGTATTACACGACATCACCGAACACAAGAAAGCCGATAAACAGCTGCTCAAGACCGTGGCGGAGCTGAAGCGTTCCAATGACGAACTGCAGCAGTTTGCCTCCGTGGCATCCCACGATCTCCAGGAGCCCTTGCGCATGGTGGCTAGCTATACGCAGCTCCTAGCCAAACGCTACAAAGGGCGGCTGGACGCCGATGCCGATGAGTTCATCGGTTATGCCGTAGACGGATCCAACCGCATGCAGGGCTTGATCCAGGATCTGCTCGCCTACTCGCGCGCGGGTACCAACGGAAAGGCGCTCCATGAGATTTCCAGCGAAACCGCATTGCAAGAAGCGCTCTCAAACTTACGAGCAACGATGGAGGAAAGCGGTGCGCTTGTAACTCACGACGCCCTGCCCGCCATCACCACGGACGTTACCCAATTGGCCCAGGTATTTCAGAACCTCGTCGGGAACGCCATCAAATACCGCAGTGCTGAGATTCCTCATATCCATGTTTCTGCGGAGAAAACCGACGGCAAGGAATGGATCTTTTCCGTACGCGACAATGGCTTGGGCATCGACCCGCAATATTTTGAAAGGATCTTCATCCTTTTCCAGCGTTTGCATGGGCAAACAGAGTTCAAGGGCAGCGGAATCGGATTGACAATTTGCAAGAAAATTGTCGAGCGCCTGGGTGGAAGAATCTGGGTCGCGTCACAGCCCGGAGTTGGTTCAACCTTCTTCTTTGCCCTGCCGGAAAGAGCTTCCAAGTGACGAACTTGACTGTCGCCGATGCGGTACCCATCGAAGTTCTGCTGGTTGAAGATAGCGCCGGGGATGTCCGGCTCACACGAGAAGCGTTCAGAGATGCCAAGGTGCGCATCAACTTGCACGTCGCCTGTGATGGGGCGGAAGCCATGGCTTTTCTGGGGCGCCAGGGAGAGTACGCCAACGTCCCTCGTCCCGACCTCATCTTGCTCGACCTAAACCTGCCCAAGAAAGACGGCCGGGAGGTCCTTGAGGACATCAAGAATAGTCCGACGCTCAAGAGCATTCCTGTCGTTATCTTAACCACGTCCTCGTCCGACGCGGATATCTTGGGGAGCTATCGGCTCCACGCGAATTGCTACATCACCAAGCCTGTGGACCTCGAGGGCTTCCTCAACGTTGTGAAGAGCATCGACAGCTTTTGGCTGTCCGTGGTCAAGTTGCCGCACGAAGAACGCTAATGAAAGAAGCGACACTCCAAATTCTTCTGGTTGAGGACAATGAGGGAGACGCCCGCTTGCTGCGTGAAATGTTCCGCAGTGAGGCGCCCGGAAGTTTCAGACTGACCCACCTCTTGCGTATGAGCGAGGCGATGGTTCATCTCGCGAAGGGCGGCGTGGACATCGTCCTGCTCGACATGGGCTTGCCCGATGCCCATGGTCTCGATACCGTCCGCATGGCCCACGCCGTGGCCCCAGCCGTCCCGCTCATCGTCATCTCCGGCCTGGACGACGAGGCGCTTGCCGCACGAGCCATGAAGGAAGGCGCGCAAGACTACCTGATTAAAGGCCAAATCGAAAATCGCGCCCTGCCCCGCGCCCTTCGCCATGCCATTGAGCGTCACCGCATGCAAGCGGAAACCGACCTCATCCGCACCAATCAGCTGCAGTTTAAGGACGAGTTCCTCTCCCATGTTTCCCACGAGCTGCGCTCCCCGCTCACAGCCATCTACCAGTTCGTCACCATCCTTCTCGACCGCCTCGCCGGTGAATTGAATCCCGAGCAGCTCGAGTACCTGGGCATCATTTTGCGTAATACCAAGCAACTACAATCCATGATCAATGATTTACTCGAGGTGACGCGGGTGCAGGCCGCCAAATTGAAGATTGATCTGCAATGTACGTCCGTCTCCGCTGCCATCCTCGATGCCGTCAACACCCTCCAGGGCGCCGCCGCGGCAAAAAGCATCACGCTTACCTCCTCGGCTGCCGTGGCCTTGCCGCCGGTCTGCGCCGACCCCATCCGCCTGCTACAAATTCTTATCATCCTCCTCGATAACGCCATTAAGTTCACTCCTCCGAATGGCAAGGTAAACATTCAAGCTCGTATTTTCGAGGAAGATCCGTCTTTCCTGCTTCTCCGGGTCTCCGATACCGGTTGCGGCATTGGTGGGGACATGACCGAGCGAATTTTTGAACGCCTCTTCCAAACTGCGCATCCCGATTTGGCAGGCCGCAAAGGCTTGGGCCTCGGCTTATTTATCTGTAAAGACTTAGTCACCCGCCAGGGCGGGCGCATCTGGGCAACAAGCGCACTCGGGCAAGGCGCCGTTTTGTTCGTTGCCTTGCCCGTCTTTTCACTGCCCAATTTGATCGCCCCCGCACTGAAAAGAGAACGAAATACGCAAGGCCCCATCGTCCTCGTACTGGTAGAGATAGGTTCACAAACCGGCTGGCCTTCCGACGAACGGCGCGCCGAACAATCTCAACCCATCCGCGATATTTTACAGGGATGCTTGCACTCCGATCTGGACATCCTGCTGCCAAAGATGGGTTCGGCAGGTACCGCAGAACTCCTCTTTATCCTGGCTCTTACCGACGACATTGGTGGTGCGGCCATTGCCAAGCGCATCCGCGAACGCTTGGACGGCTGCGAACTGGTGCAGCAAGCTGGCTTGACTGTCACAGTTTCTCACCGCTCACTCGAGCCCATCAAACGCGACGCCAGTGAATCCATGAAGGACTTTGCCGAGCGCGTGGGCGCGCAAATTCAGCAACAGATGAATGACGAAATCTCTTACAGGATGGTGGTTCATGGCTAAGAAAATTCTCATTGTCGATGACGATCCAGATGTACGCCAAGGCATGTATTTGCGCCTCAAGGCCAATAATTACAATGCCATCTTCGCTGCCGACGGCCTCACTGCTATGTCCGAGGCTCGCAAGCAAGAGCCAGACTTAATCATTCTCGACCTCGGCCTGCCTGCCGGAGACGGTTTCGTCGTCATGGAAAGGCTCAAGACCATTCCCGCTATGGCCGTTATACCTGTCATAGTGGTCTCCGCTCGCGCCGGTCACGGCAATCAGCAGCGCGCCGTCAAGGCCGGCGCCAAGGCCTTTCTCGAAAAACCCGTGGATAACGACCGACTTTTGGCTGCCATTCGCAAAGCCCTCGGCGAACTCACTCCGCCGGAGGACGCACCGTCAAAACGCCCCGAAATACTCGGCTGATCGATTCAGATCGAATAGCTGTATCTGGCAACTGCGTCGGACATCAGACTATAAATACGCACTCCATTTTCCTGATACATCCAACTTGTCGAGGCCGCTGAAATTATTAACTTATCGTTAATTAGTAGCTGACCACCACTGATGGCTGTCGAGTGGCATCGAGTCCCGTTGTCCAAGTTGCGCGTTTAGGCACTTACGGGTGCAGGATGGCGATTACTATTCAAGCGCCATACAGCACGTGTGCCTTGTTCGCGCGATTGAGTTGGCTGACCATGAAGCAAGGAACCAGGAAAGGTCTGCCCTGGAAGCGCTGAATGACGCCCCTTCTCAATGTTCAGGAACTGCACGTCTCGTATACTCCGCGGACTGGGCAGCGGTTCATGGCGCTTTCGGGGGTGAGTTTTGCGCTTGCGGCGGGAGAAATTCTGGGCGTATTGGGAGAGTCAGGATCAGGCAAGAGCACCCTTGCGGCGGCACTGCTGCGAATGTTGCCGACAAATGGAAGGGTTGTAAAAGGCGCGGCCCTCTTTGAGGGACGAGATCTTTTGCGCGCCGAAATGCGTGATGTGGAAAGAATTCGTGGCAACCGCATCGCACTGATCTTTCAAGAACCGTCTCAGGCTTTGCATCCCGCCATTCGCGTGGGGGAGCAGGTCAGCGATGTGATTGCCGCGCACAAGGATTTGCCCCGGCGGGCAGTGCGAGAAAAAGCGCGGGAGGTTCTTGCCACTGTTTTTCCAGGCGAAACGGAACGAATTGCGAATTCGTATCCGCACCAACTGAGCGGCGGACAACGAGCACGAGTTTTGATCGCGCAAGCGATTTCCTGCGGGCCTTCACTGATCATCGCCGACGAACCGACGGCGTCTCTTGATCCAGAGATGCAGCAGGAAATTCTTACGGTCTTTCGCGATCTGCGGCAGAAACTTCAGCTTGCGCTGATTTGGATCACACACTATCCAGCGCTGCTCGCGGGTTTTGCAGATCGCGTGATGCTGTCGTATGCGGGGAAAATTGTAGAGATTGGTCCCACGGAGAGGGTCCTTAATTCCCCGCACCATCCGTACACTCGATCGCTGTTGCGCTCTGCGCCGCCATCGATCGAAAACGGAAAAAGCAGCCGCAAAGAGTTTCTTCCGATGATCTCCGGTGAGCCACCTGGTTCAATTCTTCCCGGAGGAAAATGCTCATTTGAGCCGCGGTGTGACGATCGCATGCATCTGTGTGCGCAGCGAGAACCGGCTATGGTGCGGCTGAGCAACGCGCACGAAGTTTCGTGTTTCAAGCATGGTGGGTGAATCGGTTTGTTGTGAGACGACGAGACGCGAGGCGCCGTGTTGGAACCACTTCTGAGAGCGGAAGACGTCGTGAAGAGGTATCAACGCGGCCGCGCGTTTGGACGCAGCCCAGAAGTGGTCGCACTCGCCGGAGTTTCGCTGGCGATTTGTTCGGGCGCTACCTTGGCACTTGTGGGGCCGTCGGGCTGTGGGAAAAGCACACTGGCGCTGTGTTTGGCTGGATTGGAGCGCGTGAGCTCGGGGAAAATTTGGTTCGCCGGGAAAGAGGTGGGGGCTCTGGAAGAGAAACAGCAGCGCACGGTTCGGTCCAACATTCAGATGGTGTTTCAGGATCCTGCGAGTTCGCTGAACCCGCGATTGAGTGCGTTGGAGTTGGTGACGGAACCGTTAAATATTCAGAAACGTTTCGATGAAGGGGAAAGGCGCGACCGAAGCCGCTATTTCCTGGAACGCGTTGGAATCCGCCGAGAAAAAATGAATCGACGGCCCGGCGAATTCAGCGGCGGACAACGGCAGAGAATCGCCATCGCGCGTGCGCTGGTACTCGATCCAAAAGTTTTGATTTTGGATGAGGCGCTTTCTGCGTTGGACTATTCCGTGCAAGCGCAAGTGGCCAATTTGTTGCTTGAACTGCAGTTTTCGCTGGGACAGACGTACATTTTCATCACTCACGACTTGGCGATGGCCGCGCACCTGGCCGACGAAATTGCCGTGATGGACTCCGGCCGCATCGCGGAAATGGGCGTCACGGAACATATTGTAGACGCACCGCAACACGCGGTCACCCGGCGCTTGCTGCTCGCCGCCCGCGGCGGCAACGTTGTGGCGAGCGCGCCACAGGCAGTCTAATGCGCTATTTGTCGCGCAGGTTGTTGCAAGCCGTTTTTCTCCTTTTCGGCGTTTCCGTCCTTACTTTTCTTTTCTCCTCATTGGCGCCCGGAAATTATCTCGATGAGATACGGCTGAATCCGCAGATTTCTTCCGCGACTCTCGCTTCGCTACGCGTGCAGTACGATCTAGATCGCCCGCTGCCGTTGCGTTATGCACGATGGGTAAAGTCAATCGCTCGAGGCCAGCTGGGGTATTCCTTCGCCTACAACAGTCCCGTTGCGCCGCTGCTCTCGGTTCGCGCACGAAACACACTGCTGCTCACCTTGACCTCCACGCTGCTTGCCTGGGCGCTGGCCCTGCCTCTAGGAGTCTGGAGCGCCGAGAAGCTCGGCCGCTTACCGGATCGCGCGCTTTCCCTAGTCGCAGCAACGCTGATGGTCATTCCCGACCTGGTGCTCGCGCTTGGTCTGCTGATTCTGGCGGCCCGCACTGGATGGTTTCCGACCGGTGGGATGGTCTCGGTCGGTTTCGAGGACCTATCGCCCTTCGGAAAACTTCGCGATCTGGTCATGCACATGGCGTTACCGGTTGCCGCGCTGGTGCTATCGGCACTCCCAATCTTGGTGCGGCATGTCCGTGCCGCAATGGCAGAGGCACTCAGCTCACCGGCTCTGCGCGCGGCTGTGGCGCACGGCATTCCGCGTCGCAAACTGCTCTATCGCTACGCGCTTCGCGCTGCGGCCAATCCGCTGATTTCCCTTTTTGGGTTTAGCGTGGGATCGCTGTTGAGCGCATCACTGTTGGTGGAAATCGTGATGAGCTGGCCGGGACTCGGCCCGCTTCTGTTGGAGGCCATCCTGGCACGCGATCTGTACGTGGTGATTGGTGGCGTCCTTTTCTCTACGATTTTTCTGGTAGCAGGTAATTTCCTGGCGGACCTGCTGCTGTACTGGGCCGATCCGCGCATTCGCGTCGAGGTTCGCGGCCGATGATGGAACGGCCAAAACTCGTTCGATGGATCATCGTCCTAGGTCTGCTGCACGCAATTGTCGCGTGCGCCGGGTTTCTCGCGCCGTACGATCCGATCGAACAAGACCGCGACCGTCCCTACGCGCCTCCGATGCGGGTTCACGTTGTGGACCACGGACATTTTCATGTTAGGCCGTTCTTTTATCAGGTACATGAGCGCCAAGGATCTTTCGGCGACTTCGAAGAGAAAAAAAGCACAACGTTCTCGTTGCATTTTTTCGTGCCCGGCGCGCGTTACCGCCTGTTCGGATTTGTGCCATCGCGCCTGCACTTGTTCGGGGCAGACGGCGCTCGGTTGTATGTTTTGGGCAGCGATGGGTTGGGCCGCGACCAATTCTCTCGCATCTTATATGGCGGGCAGATCTCACTGCTTTCTGGCTTACTCGGCGCAGGCGCCACGCTGTTTTTTGGTGCATTCATTGGCACGGTCGCCGGCTTTTACGGTGGATGGCGGGATGCGCTACTGATGCGGCTCGCGGAATTATTTCTGGCGCTGCCGTGGTTGTATCTGCTCTTTGCGCTGCGGGCATTCTTGCCACTGTCGGTTTCCCCGATGAAGGCGTTTCTGCTCGTGATCACCGTTCTTGCCGCGGTTGGATGGGCGCGCCCTGCTCGGCTGGTGCGCGGAGTGGTCCTAAACGCTAAGGAGCGCGACTTCGTCCGCGCAGCGCGAGGTTTTGGCGCCAGCGATGTTTATTTGCTGCGGCGTCACGTCCTGCCCGAAACGCGCAGCGTGCTCCTAACGCAGGCAGCGATTCTCGTGCCACAGTTCGTACTCGCCGAGATGACCCTCTCATTTCTCGGATTGGGCATACCGGAGCCGGAGCCGAGTTGGGGGAATCAGCTGGCCGCACTCCAGCAGTACAGCGTGCTGGTGTCTTATTGGTGGATTTACCTGCCGGCGCTGGCCATCGTGCCGTTCTTTGTAGGATACCAAGGCCTTGCGAGCGCATTGCACGTGGATGCTCCGACGGAGAAGATAGAAGGGAGACGTGGAGGGGACCCATCATGAGACAGGAAAGAACTGTTTACCTGCACAGGTGGATCCGCAGCGAACTTCTCCTTACGTTCGCCGCATTATTTCTCTCCGCCACCCCCACCGCTGCCCAGCAAACACGTTCCAATCCAGAGTCTCTTATCGTTCCGGGCGAGATTGGTCGTACTGGTGGACGAATTGTCGTATCACTGCGGGCCGAGCCAAAAACGCTGAACCCACTGATCGCGACGGATGCGCCATCGCGCGAAGTAATCGGCGTGATGCAAGCCGATTTGGTGCACATCGATCGCGCAACACAGCTCACGGAACCTGCCCTCGCTAAGTCATGGAGAGTCTCTCCGGACGGCCTGCAGTACACGCTGACGTTGCGGAAGGGGCTGCGCTTCTCGGACGGCAAGCCGCTGGACGCGGACGATGTTTTGTTCACGATTCGCGCATGCTTGGATGAAAACGTTCATGCCACGCAACGCGATTTGCTGATCGTCGGCGGGAAACCGATCACCGTGCGCAAGGTCGATGCCGCAACCGTAGTCTTTCAACTGGCAAAACCCTACGGCGCGGGTGAGCGTCTATTCGACGGATTCGCGATCTTGCCGCGCCATTTACTGGAGAAATCCTACCAAGACGGGAAGCTGGCGCAGTCCGGAGCGTTGTCCACGGCGACGAATTTGTGGGCGGGAGCCGGACCTTATCGCTTGAAGGACTACACCCCCGGGCAGAAGCTGGTGCTGGAGCGAAATCCGTTCTATTGGAAATTGGACGCGAAGGGAAACAGCTTGCCGTATGTGGACGAAGTAGTGTTTCTGTTCGTGCCCAGCGCGGATGCGCAGGTATTGCGATTTCAATCAGGTGAAACGGACCTGATCAGCAGGCTGGGTGCCGAGAATTTTTCCGTGCTTTCGCGGCAGGCTCACGGGTACACCATGACCGACGCAGGCCCAGGCCTCGAATACAATTTTCTATTCTTTAATTTGAATGATCTTGGGGAAAAGGTTTCGCCGGAAATAGCGCGAAAGTCGAAATGGTTTCGTGAAGTGAAGTTTCGGCAGGCGGTCTCGGCCGCCATCGACCGAGATGCGATCGTGCGGCTGGTGTACCAGGGGAGAGGAGCGGCGCTGTGGGGGCCGGTGACCCCTGGGAACCCCCGCTGGGTGAACACCTCCATTCCGCACCCTGCGCGCTCGCTCGACCACGCGCGGTCCCTTCTGAAGGAGGCGGGATACTCCTGGAAGAATGGAGCAGCCGGAGATTCAGAGTTAGTGGATGCCGATGGGAGCGCCGTGGAATTCTCCATTTTGACGAGCTCTTCGAACGCCGACCGTACGAAAATGGCGGCAATTATCCAGGACGATTTAAAGGAATTGGGCATGCACGTCCAGGTGGTGCCGCTGGAATTTCGTTCGTTGATCGATCGCGTCTCGCAAACGAAGGAATACGACGCGTGCCTTCTGGGGCTGGCGAGTTTTGACGCCGATCCAAATTCCGACATTAACGTGTGGCTCTCGAGTGGCGAAACACATCTGTGGAATCCGTCGCAGGCCCATCCCGCAACCCCGTGGGAGAGCGAGATCGACGCACTGATGGAGCAGCAACTCGATACGCCCGGCTTTGCACAACGAAAAAAACTCTACGATCGTGTGCAACAAATTTTGGTGGACTATCAGCCGATGATTTTTCTCGCCAGCCCGGATATTTTGACCGGCGCAAAGAACGATATCGGTAATTTCCATCCGTCCGTTCTCGAGCCATACGTTCTCTGGAACGTCGAACAACTTTATTTTCGCAACGAACAGGCGCGCGCCGCCAGATGAGTCGGGTGTTTACCGCAACGATCAAAAAACCTCCTGCGGTATGGAGTGACACCCGGCTGGTCGCGGAATGTCTGTCCGGAAGTGAAGAGGCCTGGTCCATCCTGATCGACAAGTACAAAGCGCTAATTTATTCCATTCCCGTCAAATACGGTCTTCCAGCACATGAAGCCGCGGAGGTATTTCAAGCCACCTGCGTCGAATTGCTCGCTCGCTTGCCGGAGCTGCGCGAGCCACGCGCGCTTCCGAAGTGGCTGATACAAGTGACGCACCATCAGTGTCACCGATGGAAACAGCAACAGACGCGGGTGGTCAGCCGCGACTCCGAGGATCTCGCTGTTCTGGAGACTCCGGCCATTGCGGAAGGCCTGGTTCAGCAAACACAAGAAGAACAGATGCTCCGCGATGCCATGGGGGCGCTTTCGCCGCAGTGCCAGCGACTGGTCGAACTGCTGTTTTTTGAAACGCCGGCCCGTCCATACGCGGAGGTGGCGGCGGAATTGGGTTTGGCGGTCGGATCGATCGGATTCATTCGGCAGAAATGTATTCAAAGGCTGCGCCGGCAACTTAATGATATGGGATTCCACTGATGCCTGTCACGGACGAGAGCGCCGGCGGCGATTCATTATTTCCGGAATTGGCCACACTCACTGATAATGCCTCTCGCGACAAATTCTTGTCACGTCACAACGCTCTGCTGCGCAGCGGGGTCGTCAAGCGACTAGCCGACGTGGTCGTCGAAAAAATTCGCGTGAACACACGCGAAGCTCTTTCGCTGGCTGATGCCGCGCTGATGATCGCGCAGAAATTGGGGTCGGACGAAGACAAGGCCCTCGCCTTACGGGCTAGAGCCAATGCTTTGTATGCCACTGGCGACAATCGCGCGGCGGTTGAGCACCACGAACGGGCCTGTAAGTTATACGAGAAGCTAAGAATCTGGAAAGAAGCGGCACGCACGCTAAGCAGTTCCATCCAGCCGCTGATTTTACTTGGAGAATACGACCGGGCCTTTCAGGCTTCGGAACGCGCGCGAAAGATATTCACCGAACAGGGCGAGACGCGGCGTATTGCTAGTCTCGAGAATAACGTTGGCAATATCTTCCATCGCCAGGATCGCTTCGAAGAAGCCTTGGCGCACTACGAACGCGCGTACAAAACGCTTTCCGAGTTTCAGGATTGGGAGCGCGTGGCCATCGCGCTGCACAACATGGCCATGTGCCTGATCAGTTTAAATGATTTCCCTCGGTCGCTGGACTGCTACCAGAAATCGCGCGAGCTTGCCGAGCGTTATGGCATGCCGCTGCTGCGCGACCAGGCGGACTACAACATCGCGTATTTATATTATTTCCGCGGAGAATACAGCCGCGCCATTGAAATGCTGTTTGCCACGCGACGCGCCTGCGAAATCACGGGCGACGCTTACCATTTGGCTCTTTGCCACCTAGACCTCTCGGAAATTTATCTCGAACTGAACTTAAGCGAAGAAGCTCGTGAAATGGCGCACGAAGGTTTCCAGCGCTTCGAAAAACTCGGTATGGGCTACGAAGCCGCCAAGACCTTAGCGAACGAAGCGATGGCATACGGACAGCAGGGGAAAACCGTGCAAGCGCTGGAACGCTTCACCAAAGCGCGCGAAATATTCGCGCGAGAAAAAAATCTCGTGTGGCCCTGGCTTTTGGATTTATACCAGGCGCTACTGCTGTTTCATGAAGGGCGCTACTTCGAAGCCCGGAGGCTGGGCGCGGGAGCTGCAGATTTCTTTGACCGGACCATACTTCGGGGTAAAGCCGCGCTCGCGCATTTGCTGCTCGCCCGGATTGCCATGCAGGTCGGCGAGCTGGAAGTCGCAACCAAAGAAACGGAATCCGCCGTTACAAAAATGGCGGGACTGCAGACGCCAGTCCTCGCGTACGAGGCGCACATGCTCCGCGCGCAGCTGGCTCAGAGCCGCGGTGATCGCGCGGCGGTCTTGCCCTCCTACCGCCAAGCCTGCAAATCCCTGGAGACCATGCGCAGCCGCCTGCACTCCGAGGAGCTGAAGATATCCTTTGTGAAGAATCGCTTGCAGGTCTACGAAGCGCTGGTCGATATGTATTTAGGCGAAGAATCGGGCGTGATTTCCACCGCGGAAGCTTTCGGTTGGATGGAGGCGGCAAAATCCCGCAGCATGTCAGAAATGATTTTTCAGAGTGGGCAAACGCTGCCGCTCGGTGACGAGGGGCAAAGCGAATTGGTCCGGCGCATCCGCGATCTTCGCGAAGAATTGAACTGGTATTACCACCGCATCGAACAGGAACAGTTGCGCCCGGAAGAGAATTCACCCGCACGCCTTCAACAACTGCAGGAAAAAGCCGCATCGCATGAAAATGAACTGTTGCGCAGGCTCCGCGAACTGCCTGCACAAGAGCGCGAGAATGCCGCGCTGGAAGTGCCGGCCGATTTTTCTCTGGAGCGTTTGCAGGCTGCCATCCCGGGAGACACTGCCCTGATCGAATATTACTCCACTGGAGAACGATTGGTAGTTGCGATCGTTACGCGCAGGAGCATCGAAATCATTCCGGTGTCGGTGGTGTCGCGTGTCCTGCATTTCCTCCATCTGTTCCGGTTTCAGATCTCGAAGTTTCGCATGGGAGCGGCTTACGCGCAGCGTTTTCAAGAGCCGCTTCGTCGTGCCACACAAGGTCATCTGGAGGCGTTGCACCGCGAGCTCATCGCGCCGATTCAGCAACACGTCCAGGCGAAGCACCTGGTTTTTGTGCCCCACGGCGCTTTGCACTTTCTTCCGTTCCACGCGTTGCGAGACGGCGATGGCTATATATGCGATGCGCACACGGTTTCCTACGCGCCGAGCGCAACGGTGTTTACGCTGTGCCAGGAGAGAACCCACAAAGATCTTCGCAACTCGCTCGTAATGGGCATTCCCGATGAGCGCGCGCCCGAAATCCTTTCAGAAGTGCGGTCCGTCGCCGCGCTGCTCCCGCATCCGGAACTTTTTCTCGGCGGAAAAGCCACCGTCGATGTACTGCGGCAACGCGGATCGACAAGCAACTTACTGCATGTCGCCACCCACGGGTCCTATCGTCAAGACAATCCGATGTTCTCCGGCATCCGCATGGGAGACGGCTATCTGAATCTGTACGATCTTTACCAGATGCGTTTACCGTCGAGACTTGTGACGCTGAGCGGATGCGCCACGGGCATGAACTTCGTCTCGGTCGGCGATGAATTATTGGGGTTGCAGCGCGGTTTATTCTGCGCCGGCGCCACTTCCTTGCTGCTGTCTTTGTGGGATGTCCACGATCAGAGCACCTCCCAACTGATGGAAGCATTCTACAAAAACTATATGCAAAGTGAGGATTTGGCCGCCTCGCTGCAATCGGCCATGCAACAGCTTCGCGAAGAAAATCCTCATCCGTACTTCTGGGCGCCCTTTGTGTTGATCGGCAAAGTCGCTGAACGTATTAGAGTTAGCTAGTTTTTCCCTGCCTATATTTTTTGCCTCCCGAGTCGCCCTTATGTAGTGGGTGAGGTTCTAAGCACCCCGCCGGGGGGCGGGATTACGAGTATGAATGAGGGGGATTGGAATGGAGCACTCTACGAACGAAGAATGGATCGATTTTGCAAACCAGGTTACTCCGCGAGCTAAGCTGGAAGCGATGCGGAAACATCTGGCAAGCGGCTGCACGCGGTGCGAAGAGAAACTGGCACTGTGGCAGAAGGTTCGCAGCACAGCGGCATCAGAGGCCCAATTTCAACCGCCGGCAGCAACGGTTCGCGCAGCGAAGGCGGCTTTCGCGGCAGCAGGAATGGGCCAGCAACAGAAAAAAGCAGATTCGCTGATTCAGGTTTTGTTCGACAGTTTATTGCAGCCAGCGCTTAGCGGAACACGGTCAACGTTTATGGGTCCAAGACAAATGCTGTATCGCGCGGACTGCTATCAGATCGACGTACAGATCGAGCCCAAACCCGGAGGCAATTTGCTGGTGGTCACCGGCCAGTTGATGGATGTGAGCGTTCCGGAAATGGTGAGCCGCGGCGCGCAGGTCAAGTTGTCCGACGGCCGTGGCAACTGTGTACACCTGGTGGCCAATGAATTTGGCGAGTTTCGCGGCGAGATCGACAACTCCGGAGATCTGGAGCTGTCCGTCGGACGACAAGACAACACGCCGATCACGATTGCACTCCGCAATCCCCTCGGCGATTCGCCCGGAGGCATGTCATGAAAGCCCGGCGGAAATTCAAATTTTTCACGGTTTGCCAAACGGTACGCACGTACCAGGGGCAAATAGTTCCATCGATTGGCACAAAAAGCACACTCGTACCATTGGCGAAAATAGATGATTTTTCCAGACTATCTGCACATCCTTTCTTGCCAGTGGCGGAGTGATTCAGCAGCAGGAGTTCCAAAGAATTTTGGAAGGGAACACTCTATGAAACGCCGTTTACAAATCTTTGCGATATTGGTTCTGGTGGCTGCCGCTGGCGTTCAGCCAGCTGCCGCGCAAAACCGCTACATTGTGCGCAGCAGCAAAGGATCGAACTCGGTTCTCGGCCTCTGTTTGTCCGCGGGTTGCCAGGTGCAGGGTGCGCTCGATGGCCCGATCGGACAGACCTATCTCGTAACTTCCAACGGGAACTTGATATCAACTCTTCTCAATGGAACATTGAACCTGCTCGACACCTTACTCGGTATTGAAAGCATCGAGCCGGATCAACTGCTCACGCTTCCGCAGGTTTCGCTCACCAGCATCCCTGCTGCTCTAAACGACAATTTGCCAGTGAACTATTACGGAACCGTCGTATCGAACGGCTACGTTTCACAACCTGCGACACAGATCATCCGCCTCAGCGATGCGCAACAGGGTTTCAATCTAAGCGGAACCGGCATCGTCGCGGTGATCGATACCGGCGTGGATACCAATCACCCCGTACTCGTTCCCGTGCTTCTCCCTGGCTATGACTTTACGCGCGATCAGCCCGGCGCCTCAGAGTTCCTGGACGTGCCGCAACTGCAGACTTCGAGCAACGGCTCAGAGGTTGAGCAACCGGTACTGGTGCAGCAATCGAGTGCTGCGATTCTCGATCAGTCTTCCGCCGCGATTCTGGATGGCGGTCCGTACTCCGCGTTTGGCCACGGCACCATGACCACGGGATTGGTACATCTAGTAGCGCCAAGAGCCAAGATTTTGCCGCTGAAAGCTTTCACCTCCGGCGGCACTGGCTACCTCTCGAACATCGTCGCGGCGTTGTATTACGCGGTGCAGCATCAGGCCAATGTGGTGAATATGAGCTTCGACGTTTCCACTCCTTCCCAGGCATTGAATCAGGCTATCTCTTACGCGAACCAGAACGGACTTGTTCTGGTAGCCGCCGCTGGCAATGAAAGTACCAGCGCGCCAGTCTATCCCGCGGCCCTCAACGGCAGCGTGATGGGCATTGCTTCGACCTCCGATTCAGACCAGCTTTCTTCCTTCTCAAACTATGGCTCGACGGATGTGTGGATCGCGGCGCCCGGAGAAAACGTCGTGAGCACCTACCCCGGGGGCACCTACGCCAGCGCTTCCGGCACGTCGTTCAGTTCCCCCTTGGTTGCGGGAACGTCGGCTTTGCTCTTGCAAGCAGACTCCTCTCTCAATCCGTCAAATGCTGCCGCGGCGCTTTCGCACGCCGTCCAACTCACCCTCAATCTCAATCATGGCCGCCTGGACGCGTATCAAGCGGTCTCGGCATTGGTGAATAACCCGGGCTCTACTGCCCAATCGAATCCTTGCTTCTTGTTCTGTCGGTAGCTGGGCAGAACAAGAACGCAATCGGTGAACAGGTTGATCTCGACTGTCCAAGGCAGCATGGCGGACTCACTCAGAGTCAAGCAAGTTGAAGAGCAGATCTCCGCCCTGCGCAGGTCGGTGATCTGCTCCTTCAATCAGCTGCTCGATCTGAAGGATCTGAACACCGGCGTGCACAGCACGCGCCTCGCGGAATGGGGCATGCGCGTCGGACAAGAGCTTGGTCTTTCCGAAGAAGAACTTCACAACCTGGAAGTAGCGGCATTGCTCCACGATATCGGCAAAGTGGGAATTCCCGACGCCATTCTCCGTAAACCGGCACGGCTTGACCCCGACGAATACGCGCTGATGAAGAAGCATCCGGAATATGGCTGGGCAGTGTTGCGCATTCTTCCCGGTTTTGAGCGCGCGGCGCTCGACATTCTGCATCACCACGAAAATTACGACGGTAAAGGCTACCCGGCAGGATTGAAAAAAACGGAAATTCCAGTCGTGTCACGCATCGTTTCGGTGATCGACGCGTTCGACGCCATGGTTTCGTCGCGCCCGTATCGCAACGGCCTTCCTCCTGAAGAAGCGGTTCGCCGGCTGGTCGAGTCGAGCGGCGCGCAATTTGATCCCGCCGTTGTACAGTGCTTTCTTTCCTTCGCGCGCTCAGAAATGGCCATGGTCTTCGCCGCCGCCGGCACCTCCATCGCCTCCGCTCTTTAAGGCCGGTTCAATCCAGCTTGGACTGCCGCTCAATCTGCGGCTTGGATTTTCGAGTCTTCCCCCGTTCACCGAACGCTCTTGGAATTTCTGCGGCGCACGGCATCCCGCTCGGCAGGTTAGTGTTCTTCCGTGGGCAACATCAGGACGGAGTAATCCGTGCCTGCAATTGTTTTCCATCCGAGTGAGGAAGCTTCCGGTGGCGGGTCACGCGTCACGACCGCTTTTGCTTGGGTCGCCGCCAGCCACCTCAGCACTTCGCCTTGTTCCTGCCGGTCGGCGGACCAAAAACTCGCAACATCTTCAGCAGGAATCTCCGTAACGATGCGCACCCGTGCCACGTGCGCCCATCCATGATCGGTCAGCGCATACCCCAGGTACGAGACACGCCCTCCCGGCTGCACTCCCCATTCCTGCAGTGCCAGCGCCACCTTCGAATCCGTGGCTTTTGTCCGGTCGAAAAGTTTTACGGCTTCGTGACCCACGTTAAATGCCGCATCGACGAATAACAAAAGTGCAACTGCCAGGATGACGCTTTGCCCAACCTTTTGCTTCTCCGCGCTGCATTCGTCACTCCATGCCGCGCAACCAGCCAAAAATAAGCCCATCGTAAATCCTGCCAGCATGCGCCCCTCCGCGCGAATCAGGGCGTATATCGCCAAACCCGCGCTCGCTGGGAACCACAGTACACCGTAGCTTGCAAATCGCCGGGCGAATCCGCGCAAATCGCTCGCGTAAAATAGTAAGACCAGGAAACCGGCAGTTAACGGGCCAAGCTGTATAAAATACAAATCGAAATAATATTTCAGGACGATGTGTATTCGATTGACTTGCCGCCCAAGATTGAATCGCAACCGTCCGCCTTTGTAACCCGATGACGGATCGGACCACGGAGGATAAGTCCCGAGATGGAGGATCGGCGTGAAATCCATCGCGTGCGGCGTTACCGCGGGTGCTCCGCGCGTGACTGCCGGATTGCCGCTACTCCCGTCGACATCCATCACTTGCCGATAGTTCACCGCCCCGGCATCCCCGTAGGTCCATCGTCCTTTGCTCTGTGATAGTTCGAAGATGTAGGGGGCGCTCACAGCCGCGAATACCACGAGCGCCAATGCCACCCCTGGCAAAGCCATTGTCCATTCTTTGCGGAACAGGAGTGCGATCAGGAAAACAAATCCCAGTGGAAACATCACCGCCTTCACCAGATACGCGATTCCCAGCAGAACGCCCAGCAGCACATATGTTGACAATTTCCCGCCCGCCGGGAACGTGCGCATACAAAAGGCGGAAATCAGCAAATAGAGCGCGAACACCAGAATGTCCGGCTGTTCGAGGTACGGCGGCGTCAAAAATGTCGATATCCAAAAAAACAGCGCGTACCCGCCCAGCCGGATCGCATCGTCCGAAAGCAGTGGTGCTCTATCGGCATCATTCCCGGTTTCCGAACTCCTCCGAAATGAAAAGAACGCCGCGAGGCACAGCTCAAATCCGAATAGTGCAAGTGCGAGGCTTGCCACCGCGAACAAATGAATGGCCAGCGATTCACGAAACGGTCCGACATGGAATAGCTTCATCCATCCCGCCAATAAGAATGGATAAGCCGGACTCCAATAGCCGTTCACCAGCGCGTGCCAATTTCCAGCCAGGCAGGAATATGAAATATCCAGATACGAAACAGCGTCGGCGTCCAACGGGTTCCGCGCCGCAAATGCCTCGATCAACCAGGTAAACAGCATGATCGCCCGGATTGTTATGCGACATTTTCTTGAACACACGATGTGATCATTCACGCCGTTATTCTATGTCAGGCGCGCGGCCGCGGGGGTGCGGATATACATGCGGCGCCGCTGCGCACTCAAGCCGAAAGTGCCGGCTTTTACGATGAAAGACTGAATTCGGATGGATTCAGATCGACTTGACGATTTCCAGCTCGCCGTCCTTGCGCAGAACTTCCACGGCGATCCCGCGCGAATGACGCTTCAGCAGCAGATCCACCCTTGCGGGACCCACCCGCAAATGCTCGATGCGCAGTTCATCCAGATTGGCGGGCAGCACCGGATTCGCGAACGAAATTTTCTTTTCCTGCGCGGAAATGTTCATGCCCATGCACGAAAGCAACAGCAAATACGCGGCGCCGGACGCCCATGCCTGCGGGGCGCAGGCCACCGGATAGTGCGTGGGTCCGCCGCCATCGCCGCGCTTGTGAAATCCGCAGAATAGTTCCGGAAGGCGGTGCAAATCAAAATGCAAGCTGGCCTCGTACAAACCGGACAGGATCCGCACGCTCTTTTCCTGCTCACCATAGAGCGAGAGTCCCAGTCCAATCAACGCGTTGTCATGCGGCCACACCGAACCGTTGTGATAGGACATCGGGTTGTACCGCACTTCACTTGCGGCCAGCGTACGCACGCCCCAGCCGGAAAACATCTCGTCGTTGGTCAGTGTCTCCGCCAGCGTCGATGCGTGTTCGCGCTCCGCAATTCCAGTGAACAGCGCATGTCCGGCATTGGATGCGCGTACGTTGCATGGTTTCTTTTTTCCGTCCAGCGCCAGCACATAGCTTCTCAGCTCTGGCGACCAGAATTCTGCCGCAAATTTCTGCTTCAACTTCGCGGCCTCCGCATTCAGGCGATCGCGGGACGCCCCGTCACCCCGAGCCTCGGCCAGCAGCGCTACGGCGCGTTTCGCGCCATAGACGTAGCTTTGCACTTCACATAGCGCGATGGGCGGCTCCGCCAGTCGTCCGTCGCTGTAAAACACCGAATCATAGGAGTCTTTCCAACCCTGCTGCGACAATCCATTGGTCGATTTTTGCTGGTACTCCACAAAGCCGTCGCCATCCACATCGCCGTATTTCCCGATCCACTCAAGGGCTGCCAGAATATTGCTCCAAATACTCTTGATGAATTCGAGATCGCCCGTACGCGTGTAATAAGCGCCGGCCAGAATCAAAAACAGCGGCGTGGCATCCACGCTACCGTAATATTTTCCGAAGGGTACTTCACCCAGCGCGGCCATCTCTCCTCGCCGCATTTCGTGCAGGATTTTTCCGGGCTCGGCGTCGCGTGCGGTATCTTTCTCCGTTGCCTGTACCTCCGCCAGAAATTGCAGCACGCCTTTGGCGATTTCCGGAGCCAGCCACAGGCATTCCAGCGCGGTAATAATTCCGTCGCGCCCAAACACCGTGCTGAACCACGGCACTCCCGCATACGGATAATTTTCTTCCGGATTGCCCTCCAGCAGCATGCTCAAGTCCGCCTCGCTGCGCGCCAGAAATGTATTGAAACGCTTGCTGGAGGTACTTATCCGGCATTGCCGCAGCGGCCCGGACTCCACGCGCTGATGCAGGGTTTTAAACGCAGTAGGGTAGGGAATTGCCGCGCCCTGTTCGTCGCCGTGAGTGCATTGCACGTTAATGTTCAGCAGCATCTCTTGTTTCGGCTTCAGCGTCAGGTCGAATTGCGCATGTTCTTCGGTCAGCGATTGCGGCGCCGGCGAAAAATGTATGCGCGTGCGTCTTTCCACGTCGTCGAGTCCGCGATAGGCCAGCGTAACTTCATCTGTTTGCACCCGGGATGGCAGCCGTTCGCCTTCGCGTTTGCGCGGAGTGCCGCGCACCTCGAAGATATCCGCAAAGTCCGCATCGAAGCGGACGCTAAACGAGGCTTGCAGCGTTTCCAGATTATAGTTCAGTACGCGGATCTGCTCATGGCAGCACGCCCGATCCAGAAATTTACACCGGAACAGGTGAATGGTGCCGCGATGCAACTCGATCTTGCTGTCCACCGTGTTATCCACGTTGCTCAGGTCCACGGCCAAAAAACCGTTATGCTCGCGAATCGTGGAACTCAGCAGCATCGGCTCGCGGCCGTTTATGCGTAACGTGAATCGCGACAGGTGTCGTGTGTCCGCGTAGAAAATTCCGAACTGCACCGGTCCCAGCGCTTCCACATCACCCATCCGGTTGAACACCGCGAACGTCTCGCCATATTTCAACACCCTTGTGCGGTCGTCCGCGAGCGACGAGGTCGCCCGCACGTAATACTGATCCTCGACCTTCAAAACATCCTTGAGGTGATTGCTCATTTAGCGTTAGCGGCCGTCCGCACCGGCCAGTTCAGCTTGGAGCCGTTGCCGCCCGCGAACGCCGCCGCGGGTTCGCCAAGGAGCGATTCGTATGCCTGCAGATAGTCTTTGGCCATTCGGACATCTGTGAACCGCCTCTCAAATGCTGCGCGGCATGCAACGCGACTCAGCGTTGGAACGCGCATCACTGCTTCTGCGGCTGCCTGTTCGGAGTTCACGATAAATCCGGAAACTCCGTCTTCCAGAATTTCCGGCACGGACCCGCAGCAGAACGCGATCGTTGGCGTGCCGCAAGCCATGGCTTCGATCATCGTCAAACCGAACGGCTCGGGCCAGTCAATCGGAAATAGATAGGCGTACGCATTCCCCAGAAATTCGCTTTTTTCCGATTCGGTAATCTCTCCGATGTATTCAATTCCGGGATTCTTCAGCAGCGGCTTGATCTGCGTGTCGAAATATTCCCTGTCCACGCGGTCGATCTTTGCGGCAATTTTCAACGGCATGCCCGCTTTCAATGCAATGCGGATGGCGCGATCCGGACGCTTTTCCGGCGATATTCTTCCCAGGAATGCTAGATATTTCCCCTGCTCATCGCTGGCTTTCAGTAGCTCGGCCGGCAAGCCGTGATAGACATTGCCAACCCAGTTGACCTGGCCAACGGGCTCGCGCTGCGCATAAGAAATCGAAACGAGCGGCATCTCGTTAAAGTGCCGGTACAGCGGCTCCAAATCCGGCAAGTCCAGGCGGCCGTGCAGCGTGGTGACATTGCGCAGGCCCATATTTTTGCTGAAAGGAAAATGCGTGTAATCCGTGTGGAAGTGAATGATGTCGAATTCATCGGCCATCTGGATCACTTTATCCAGCATCACTGCGTGATGCGCCATAGGGTCGACGCAATCGTCGCTCAGTCGCAACGAGCGTTCACAGCCTGGGACCAGGCGCGCCCCGGTAATCGAATCGCCGCTGGCGAACAACGTCACCTCGTTGCCTTGCTTCACTAGGGCTTCCGTCAAATACGAAACCGCCCGTTCCGTTCCGCCATAGAGATGCGGCGGAACACTTTCGTACAGCGGTGCAACCTGTGCGATTTTCATACGATTGGCCCTTTTTCTTTACTTTGAGAGCAACCCCGCCAGTGTAGTTCGCCCCAGTTATCCGCGCCATCCGGTACACACTGTAGCGGTGCTTTCGGCATACCAGTCACCACCGGCGCGAATACATTGCCCGCGGGATGGCATTGCCCGCGTGTTTTGGGAGAGCCTGCGTAGGTGGAACGTGTGAAAGCACCAACCGTCAGGGATTAGTTATCACGGGAGCAGAAATATGCCGTCGTCGAGGCGAATGACCACCCGAGCCACTTCAAGGGCAAGAGTAAATGCTGGTCCCCACCGGAAAAGCGTTGAAGACGTCTCCAATCCCGGCGAAAACAAAGAACCGGCTCCCCGGCGCGAAACTCCGCAGCCGCAAGACACCGAGAATCCTCCAAACGAAAATCTGAACAAGGATCCGGACGAAGCTTACGGCGACACGGAAATCCCCAGTTCGCATCGTCGACGCTGACTATCGCTAGACAATAATCAAGCCCATTTTGGAAACTTGCGTTTGCCAAGGAGGGCCTCGGCGGCCCACCACCTCAGGTACACTGGGAATCGTCCGCGCCTTTTCCGTCTTAATCCGCCTCGCCAATTCCAGCCCTACCCTTTCCCCCGCATCTTCGCCGCCCACCACCGTGAACCCACCAGCAAAAATCTCCAATCCTTAAAAAACTCCGGCGGTTTTCCTTCCACAGCATGCCCAACAAATTGCAACACCCAACCAAACACAAACAATCCCACAGCCACAAAAAGCAGCCGGTGCCAAAAAATTCCGGCCAAAGCCACCGGCCCCGATAAAATAATGATCGGTATCCCAAACGTGTGCGTAAGCCGGTTCACCGGGTGCTGGTGCCCCTTCGAATACTCCGCGATCCAACTTTCCCAGCTCCGTCCTCCCAACATATTCACCCCTCCCATTCTCCGTCGCTGCAATCTCTCTTTGCTTAAAACCGCACATTACGCGCCCAACCCGCGCAGCGCAAGCAACACCTTCGCCGTTGTCACCGCCTGCCCCACGTGCCGCTTCGTGTGCTCGGCAACATGCACCAATATTCCTCCCAAACTGCTCGTCAATCGCCTCTTACCCACGAATCGCGCCGACCCGAGATTCACCACACAGAGCGTTTTCACCCGTACCGCCGCCCGCGCGACCGCATCCTCAAACTCCGCCAGGCTCGCCACGCCAGTTCCGCCTCTGTTCCCTCCCGCCCGAGCGCTTCGACCTGCTCCTCACTCAGCGCTCCAGCCTCCGCATAAGTCAGCAGCCGGTCCAAGCTCCGAGCCATGTGCCGCAGCTGAAACCCCGGCGACGGCAATCCCCAGGGCCGGGCGTTCCACTCCGCATCGCGCAAATCTCCGCACCAGCGCCGCACGTCTTCCACCGCAAGCTCCAGCGCGTGCACCACTCCGCGTCCGACAGCAGGTGTCTCCGCGAGCGTCCCCCGCAACCAAGGTTCGACCACATCTGGCCGTGGTACCCCTCACCCGCCCACCTCTTGTCCCATCGCCGACCTCCGCAAACGATAGAGAACACACATTCTAAATGTCTTGCGTGGAAATATCCGAGCGGCCGGGCATTCGCCGTCTACGTCCAAAATCAGTCTGCGTCCTTTTTCGGCGTTGGAGCCGGCGGCAAACCGCCGGTGGTCGGCAAACTGACGTCCGACACATGCTCCAGCGCCAGGCAGATCCGTCAGGCTGCGAGCGAAACTACCCCCGCCGTTCAGCACGCCGCGACGTTAAAACCGGATGAGGTATTTAGGTATTTTTTTTCGGCCGGCGGCAATCGTTCGCGATCGTCCGACGACTTCCGGTGCTTGTCGCCAAGGCCAGCTTGCGATACAGTCTCGTGTCCACCCTGAGGTTCGCTTTGACCAAGAGCGTAAGAAAAGCCAGTCGAAAGCCCGCGCAGGAAGCCCGCTCCCATCCCGGCGAATCCGTCCGTATCCTCATCTCGCGCACCCGCATTCGCCGCCGCATTCAGGAGATCGCCCGCCAGATTCGCAAGGATTTCGCCACGGAGCCGCTCCACCTTGTCGGCGTATTGAAGGGCGCGGTATTTTTCCTCGCCGATCTCGCCCGCGAAATCCCAGGCGAGGTCTCTTTTGACTTCATCGCCCTGTCCAGCTACGGCAAAAACACCCATTCCTCCGGGCAGGTACGGTTAACCCGCGACCTCGATTCCAGCATCGAAGGTAAGAACGTGATCGTGGTCGAAGACATCCTCGATACCGGCATGACCCTGAAATACCTCCTCGGCGTTTTCCAACATCGCAAACCCAAGAATCTCCGCGTCGCGGTCCTCTTGGACAAACCCGAGCGGCGTATCGCTGAGGTTCATGCGGATTACACCGGTTTTTCTATCCCGAACGAATTCGTGGTGGGCTATGGCCTCGATTACGCCGAGCGCTACCGCAACCTGCTGGACGTGGGAGTCTTAAAACTACCCGAACCCGCTTCCGATGCCCCCGCCGAGAGAGCCGCCGCTCCATGAGCGCGACTCGCGACCACTCCTCGCGCGATTCCGCGAGCATCGCCGGGATTATCGATCACACCATACTCAAGCCCGAGGCTACTCGCTCGGATATCGAACGTATCTGTAAAGAAGCCCTCGCCTATAGATTTTGTTCCGTCTGCGTCAACCCGGTTTATCTGCCCTTTGTTGCCGCGGTGCTCCATGGTTCCGACGTGCGAGCCTGCGTGGTGGTGGGCTTTCCGCTGGGTGCAAATCTCACAACCACAAAGGTAGCTGAAGCCCAAGCCGCGCTGGGCGACGGCGCACGGGAACTGGATATGGTCATCCACATCGGGGGGCTCAAATCGCTCGCCGACAATGTGGTTTCCGCCGACATCCGCGCGATATCCGATGCCGCGCACGCCGAAGACGCGATCTGCAAAGTGATCATCGAAACGTGTTTGCTGAATCAGGAAGAAAAAGAACGCGCCTGTCGCCTGGCCGTGGCCGCCGGCGCTGACTTCGTTAAGACCTCGACGGGTTTCGGCAGCGCCGGCGCTACCGTCGAAGACGTAGCTCTCATGCGCAGGGTGGTAGGCGAGGAGATTGGTGTAAAAGCCTCCGGCGGCATCCGCACCCTCGACGACCTGCTGAGAATGGTCGATGCTGGCGCTACCCGCATCGGTTCTAGCAACAGCGTAAAAATCGTGGAGGAAGCCCGCCAGCGCTTCGGCTCGTAGCGCGCAGACCGAAGATCAGAATCTTCCGCAAGTTGGTCCGCCCGGCCTGCCGCGGATGAAATCTCGCACGGAAAATGCGCCTCGCCCCAAACCTTATTTGGGCGTCGTGCCTTCTGGTTCTAGGCCTGCATCTTTCGAGTTAACTGAGGATCATGGGCGCTCAAGTCCCGCCAGCACGCCGCGCATGTAAGCAAAACTGCTAATCACGCCGGGCATGGGATCATCGGCGCGAACTTCATATTCCAGATCCACGAACCCTTGATACTTCATGGTGATAAGTGTTTCAAAGATTTTCCGGACCGGCATCATGCCGTCGCCCACCGCTACCTGGCTTTCCTTGTCGTGGAAGTCCGTAAGGTCCTTCATGTGCATATTGAATAGCCGCGGACCCGCTTCGTGGATCGCCTGCAGCACATCCGTGCCCGCGCGCACGGTGTGTCCAACATCGATACAGCAACCGATGCGCGGATCCATTCCTTTTACCGCTTTCAACACGTCCAGCGGCGACGCCCATAGCGTATCTTCCGGCCCATGATTGTGGATGGCGATGCGAAAGTCGTACTCTTGCACGAATTTTTCGATGCGCGGAAGCGTTCCCGGCGCGGGGTCGCCCGCAACGATCACGTTGATGCCCGCGCGCTTGCAGTGCTCGAACTTGGCGCGGATGTCCGCATCTTCATTTTTGTCGAAGTAGATCACTCCAGCCGCGTGCAGGGTGATGCGCGCCGCGGCGTATTCTGCCAGCGCGAATCTCTCGCCCTCGGGGTCTGCCGGCAGATGATCCTTGACATCCTTGGCATTCAGCGCCGACACACGAAGCTGTTTCATGAAACCGATCATCTGCGCGCGCGTGAAGTTACGAAAAGTGTAGCTGGCCAGTCCCAGGCGAAGCAGCGATGTTTCGCCGGGCGAGAGCGGAGCCTGTTCGAGTGCAAGAGTATTGCGCGACGCGGTCAATGAAGCGGCTAACAACGCTCCAAAGCGCAGGAAATTGCGACGGGTAAAATTGATTTCCATCTGTTGATCTCTCGCTCTCCGAAATATAAGCAAAGAGTTTGTTACATCAATTTTCGGATGATTTCCGCGTGGACTGGCCCCGCGCAGATTACCGGCGCGGATTACAAATGTGGCGCCCAGCCCGGCTCGTAGTCCCGTCCCCAAAACTTCATTGCTTCCGGATCATTCTGGATGGTGCCGTCTTTCGTGTCGAGATGCAGTTCCCGGCCAACTTCCCAGGCGATGTTGGAGAGCTGCAGCATAGTGACAACAACATTGCCGACGTCGATGGGCGCGTTCAGTTTTTGGCCTTTGCGGATTCCAGCGATGAAATTTGCGAAATGAGCATCGGTCATGGAGTCCGCCCCTTGGAGATCGGATGACGAGGTGGTGCTGCCGGCCTTAAACTCTTGTTTTTTATTTCCGTTGAGGTCGTAAATTTCGTAACCATCACGATCGACAATGACCGTACCGGTCGTGCCCATGATCGCGGAACCCCGATCGCGCCCGTAAAACTTCATGCCCTGGCAACTCTTGCCTTCCCAGGAAATCATAGCGTCGTCGTAGCCGAAGCTGGTCAACAGCGTATCGTAAAACTGCCAGTCGTCTTTGAAATGATATCGGCCGCCGGTGGATGTGACGTCTCTGGGATAATCCACGCCCAGTGCCCAGCGGCAGACATCGACCTCGTGTGTGCCATTATTCAGGGACTCGCCAGTGCCATAAATTCTGAACCAGTGCCAGTTGTAAGGATGGACATTACTGCGATACGGGCGGCGCGGCGCGGGCCCCTGCCACAAATCCCAATCGAGTTGCGCGGGGACAGGCACTTCCTTTCCGGTACCAATCGACTTTCGAACGTTGCTGTACCAGGCCTTCGCGTGGTACGGCCTGCCGATGAGACCTTCGTGAATTTTGCCGATGACTTCGATGGTGTGGGGTGAAGAACGCTGCTGCGTGCCCATCTGTACGAGCCGTTGATATCTCTGTTGCGCCTGCACCAGCATGGCGCCTTCCGCCGGATTGTGGCTGCAGGGCTTTTCCACGTACACATGCTTGCCTGCCTGCAAACCGGCGAGCGCCATCGGTGTGTGCGAGTGGTCCGGGCTGGCAATGGTGATGGCATCCACATCCTTTCGCTCGAGAATCTTGCGAAAGTCCTTTTCCGCCACGGGAGCTTCGCCCATTTCCCGCTGCGTGGTGTCCGCGAACTTTTTGAGAATGTCGCTGTCCACATCGCAGACATGAGAGATGCGCGCACTGTTTTTATTCGCTCTTAACCCCGCTAAGTGTGCGTAGCCGCGGCTATTGAGACCGATCACGGCAAAATTTAAGCGATCGTTGGAACCGATGATTTGGCGGTAGCTTCTTGCGGTGGAAGTAAAAGCCAGGCCCGCTGCACCCACAGCCAGCGCATCAATAAATTCGCGTCGTGTAACCATAAATTTCTCCGCACGCCTTTCTCGATGCAACAGTGATGGCCCAGCGTCAAACGAGAAGCTGGGCCCTAATCAGCACGGGATACCAGCCTTGGATAGCGCCTTTTTCAACCCGTCCATGCTAATTCGCGTGGAGGCTTCGGGCGTGCCCGCGCCGTGCCAGTGGGTCTCGAGACTCAGGCCGAAATGGAAGCCGTCGCGCTGCAAAGCCTGCAGCTGGCCCACCCAATCTACAACGCCAGCGCCTACCGCGGCCCACTCATATTTATGATCCGCTTTGCGGATCACGTCCTTGCAGTGGCAATGGCCGATGCGGTCTTTCGGGAGCAGTTGATAGCCGCCGGGATAGGGTTCGCTTCCGATGGCAGCTGCATTCCCCGGATCCCAGTTGAGCATAAAATATTTTTCCGGAATCGCCTGCAGCACCGCGGCGGACTCTTCCCCGGTAGCCGTATTGCAAGACATTTCATTTTCAAGCAGAAGAATCAAGTTTTCTTTAGCGCAACGTTGTGCCGCTTGTTGCAGTTTTGCATTGATGGCCGCGCGGTACGGCCGCTGGTCATCGAGCCGCCAGAAGTCGAAACAGCGAATTCTGTCCGTATTGAAGAATTTTGCGAGCGCGATGCAGTGGTCAAGCAGCTTATCCTGCGCGCCAGCGTCGAAGTCGGCATGAAACTGGTCGCGCGTTTCGCTCAAAGGAGAGCGGGGCGCACCGGGCCAGTCGGTCTTGAACAGCGGGCTGGCTATATCCGTGACGCGAAGTCGATGCTCCTCGAGAATTCTCCGCGCGTTTTGCAGCTCGTTGGCGTTAAGCGCGGTCACATTCTTATCCCACATGGAGCGCAGTTCAATCCAGCGCAGCCCGAAATCGCCAGACACGATCTGACACGCGCGCTCAAAATCCCGCGTAATTTCGTCGTTGATTACCGCCAGCCGGAAGGGACACGGGCTCGCGGGAATCTGCGGATGGGCGAAACGCGTCTCTGGGTTGGCCGCTTCGCTGCGCAGTGGCGGCAGAATCGCTCCAAGTCCCGCAAGTCCCAAGCCCGCAAGCGCCTCGCGTCGTGTGTATGCCATTCCGGGCCTCCCGCCATCCTCACGGGTCTTACATTTGTATCTTTCTATTTTCCGCCATCTTGCGAAACTTCTATCGAACAATACCGCAATTTGCGCAAACTTGCAGTCGAGCGCTGCGATGGCGCGGGTATTGCGTAATCTGCTTCGGGGGCGGCCAATGGCCTTTTATTCAAAAGCGACGAGGCAAGATGCCAACAATCGCCGGTCTTCCACGCCTGCTATAATGGGAATAGCGCATGACTCCCGAGGCTCACGCACAAGCTACCGTTGCCGAGACGCCGCGCAATATCCCGGCGGAAGTGCTTGCCACGCTTGCCGAGATTGGCGAAGAGGTCAACGCGTCGCTGGACCTAGACGAGGTGCTGGCGCGGGCTGCCGCGCTGATCAAACGGCACATCGACTATGAGATTTTTGGCGTGCTGCTGAAAGAGGGGGACGGCAGCTATTTGAAGCATCGGTTTGCGATCGGGTACCCGCTGAATCTGGCGGAGAATCTGCGCATACCGATGGGCCAGGGAATTACCGGAATTGCCGCGGCAACCGCGCATCCCGTGCGCGTGTCGGACACCGCCACGGATCCGCGCTACATCAATGCGATTGACAGCGTGCGCTCCGAGCTGGCTGTGCCGCTTATGTTGCAGGGGCAAGTGATCGGCGTCCTGGACGTGCAAAGCCGCCACCCGGAATATTTCACGCCGGATCAGCAGCGCATTCTGACGCTGCTCGCCAGCCGGCTCTCCATCGCTATCGAGAATGCGCGGCTATTTGAGCGCGTTCGCCTGCAAGCCGATACGCTGTTGCTGCTCAACGAAGTTGGCCGCGAGACCAGCTCCATTCTGGATGTGGAAGAGTTGCTCCGCCGGGCCGCCGAGCAGATCAAACGCGTGATCGATTATCAGATTCTCAGCTTGATGCTGTATGACGAGGAGCAGAAGGTTTTTCGTCACCGCATTGACGTAAAACATGGTCAGCGGGTGCAAAGCAAACTTCGCGTGGCCGCCAGTGATGGGATCGTCGGGGCGGCGGCGCTGCTGCGCGAAGCGGTCATCGTTCCGGACGTCACCGTCGACGATCGCTACCTTATGGTGAATCCCGAGACGCGCTCGGAGCTGGCGATTCCCATGATCCACAAAGGCAAAGTCATCGGCGTGCTGGATCTCGAAAGTCCGCAACTGAATTATTTTACGCAGGATCACGTGCAGACGCTTTCGATACTGGCCGCGAATCTTGCGGTGTCACTGGAGAATGCGCGGTTATATGAACAGGTGGCGCGCGATGAGGCCCGCCTGGACCGCGACCTGCAGGCGGCGAAGCGAATTCAAGGCGCGCTGCTGCGACCGGTTCCGGTTGAAGACTATGGCCTCGATATAGCGGCGCGATATCTTTCCGCACGCGAAGTATGCGGCGATCTGTACGAGTTTTTGCGTTACGGTCCCCAGCAACTGGGAATCGCGCTCGGCGACGTCAGCGGCAAAGGCACCGCCGCGGCGCTGTACGGCGCAGTGGCCATAGGCATCATGCGCAGTCTGGCTCCGCAAAAGCTGCAACCCGCGGAAATGCTGCACGAAATGAATCATATTGTCGGCGAGCAGCGCATCGAAGGGCGTTTCATGACGGCGTGCTTCGCCACGTGGCAGAAAGGGCGCCAAAAACTACGGGTGGCCAACGCCGGCCAATCGCAGCCGCTGCTGTACAAAGACGGGCGCTGCGGAAAAATCGAACTCACCGGGTATCCCTTGGGCATTTTTGAAGAAGCGGACTACGACGAGTGGGGCGTGACGCTCAACTCCGGCGACATTCTGGTGTTTCACTCCGACGGAATTGCGGAAGCCTCGAATTCCGAGGGACAATTTTTCGGCACTGAGCGCCTGCGCACGTTCATCGAGGAGCGTCACGAAGTTAGCGCCACCGAACTGTCCGACGCGATCCTGCGCGAAGTGGACTTGTTCACCCATAGCGCGCCGCTGTCCGATGACCGGACCCTGGTGATCGTTAAAGTTCGATGAGCGCGCATCGCCCCGCATCGCCGGCAGGTCCGGCTTTCGTCGATCCAGCAACATTCACGCCAAATTTCACCTGGAAGTCGCGCCGTCGCGAAGGCGACGAGCTGTATTGCGAGAACGTTCGGCTGACGGACGTTGCGGAATCCTTTGGCACGCCGACGTATCTTTACAGCGGCGCGGCTATCAACGAGGCATATAGGGAGCTGGATGCGGGATTGCGGAGCGTGCCCCACACGCTATGCTTCGCGGTAAAGTCCAACGGCAATCTGGGCATCCTGCGACGTTTGGCCAAACTCGGTAGCGGCTTCGACATCGTTTCCGGCGGAGAACTTTATCGCCTGGGTCAAATTGGGGTGCCTGGTAAGCGTATTGTTTTTTCCGGCGTGGGAAAAAGCCGTGAGGAAATCCGCGAAACGCTGCAATACCGCGGCGGAAAGCGCGGCGCGGCTCCAGGCATCCTGCTCTTCAACATCGAGTCTGAAAGCGAACTGCAAGTGTTGCAGGAGGAATCGGCTCGCGCACAACGCAGCGGAGCTACGGCGCCTGCTGTCGCGATACGCGTCAATCCTGACGTCACCGCGGGCGGGCACCGGCACATTTCCACCGGCCGTCACGACCATAAATTTGGGCTGGATTGGTCTGACGCAAGGCGGCTTTATATTGTGCACAAGGACAGCAGATACATCCGGTGGCGCGGCATCAGCATGCACATCGGTTCGCAAATTGTCATGCTGGATCCTTTCCGCACGGCACTGCGCCGTTTGAAGAAATACGTAAGAGAATTGCGGCGCGAAGGAATTGCATTGAAGTATCTCGACGTTGGCGGGGGCTTGGGGGTGCGCTATACCGACGAAAAGATTCCCGGACGCACAAAATATGCCGCTATGGTTGCGCGCGCGGCAAAATCTTTGGGCTTGCATGTGCTGCTTGAGCCGGGACGCTCGATTGTTGCCGCGACGGGTGTTTTGTTGACACGCGTGATTTATACGAAGGCGAACCGTAGGAAAGAGTTTGTGGTTGTTGACGCGGCCATGAACGACCTGATGCGTCCGGCGTTGTACGGTGCCACGCATCCGATTACGCGCGTGGTTCGCAAGAGCCGTCACGATCCGGATTCCACCGACCGAGCGGATATTGTTGGTCCCGTTTGCGAAACGGGCGATTGTTTTTTGCGCGATTGGCCGCTGGGCGGCGACGTGCGTGCGGGCGAAGTTTTGGCGATCTGGACGGCCGGGGCATACGGCATGTCGCAGGCGTCCAATTACAACGCACGTTGTCGTCCCTGTGAAGTGCTGGTCGAAGGCCGGCGGACAAAATTAATCCGGCGGCGTGAATCCCGCCAAGATCTTCTGCGTCACGATATTCGCAAACGAAAAAAGTAGATTTCTCGCTGCGCTCGGAATGACCGAGTTAGCGGCCTCATGCTTCGCCCCACTTCAGCTTGCCGCGCAATATCTCGAAATACGATTTCCGTAACGGTTGAATCAGTCGAAGCATTTCCTGCGCGCGGACGATGCGCACAAAATCGGTGGCTTGCAGAACGATTCCTTTTTGGCCATCCAAGGTCAGAAACACAGACTCCGTGTTGGCCAGCAATTTCATCTCGATGCATGCCGAATCTCGCACCACGACGGGCCGATCACTCAAGGTGTGCGGACAGATGGGCGTAATGACGAACGACTCGACCGTAGGATGCACAATGGGTCCGCCGGCGGACAACGAATACGCGGTGGAACCTGTGGGTGTGGCCACGATGAGTCCATCGGCGCGATAGCGGCAGACAAGTTCCTGGTCGATCCACAATTCCAGATCGATCATGCGCGCCAGGGCGCCTTTGTTGATGACCGCTTCGTTCAGGACCCGCTGCGTGTCTATAATTTTTCCGTCGCGCTCGAGATCTACTCGCAACATCACACGCTCGCTGACGGTGTACCGTCCTGCCAGAGTATCTTCCAGCGCGGGATAAAGTTCGTCGACGGTGAAACTGGTCAAGAATCCCAGGCTGCCCATGTTGATGGGCAGAATCGGAATGCCGTGAAGGGCAGCGACACGCGCCGCCGCGAGTAACGTTCCATCTCCGCCGAGAACCAGCAGCAATTGTGAGGTCGCCGCGACATGCTCGCGCGTGCTTCCTGGAGCGGAACCCGCCGGCAAGGAAGCAGCAGTCTCTTCATCGTAGAGCGCGGCAATGCCGCGCTTTGCCAGCCAGTCCAGCAGCGGCGGCACCATCTTAGCGAGATTCGATTTACGCGGCCGGGCGATAATTCCGATTTTTTCGAAATGCGGTGCTGTGGGCATGTGCCAGTGATTTTACTCCCGCGGCTTTTTTCGCGCGTGCAGAAAATATTCCTGATTGCCTTCGGCGCCCGTCAGCCTGCTAGGTTGCAGCCCCAGCCATTGCACTCCGGCGCGGTCGCCAGCCTCGCGCACTTGCAAGATGGCCCTCTCATGGAGGGCGTGGTCCGCGACGATTCCGCCTTCGCCAATTTCATCGCGACGCAATTCAAATTGCGGTTTTACCAAGACCAGTACATCCGCTCCCTCGCGGGCGCAGGCCACCGCCGGCGCGAGCACTTTCGTAGCGGAGATAAACGAAACATCTATGACCACCAAATCGACCGGCTCGCTAACATCCGAGCGGCGCAGTTCCCGCGCATTGCGCTCCACGCGAACGACCCGCGCATCCCGCTGCAACTCCCACGCAAGCTGCGAGATGTTCACATCCACGGAATAAACCCGGGTCGCGTCGTGTTGCAGCAAACAATCGGTGAATCCACCGGTCGAGCTACCCACATCGAGGCAAATGCGGCCATTCACGGCGATGCCGAAATCATCAACCGCGCCTTCGAGCTTAATCCCACCCCGGCTGGCGAATTGTTGCGCGCGGCCATTCAATGCGATGCGCGCATCTTGAGCCACAGCGGTTCCGGCGGATTTTGCGCGTTGGTCATTTACTTGTACTTCGCCGGCAAGAATCATGGCCAAGGCTTGTTGCAAGGATTCCGCCAGGCCGCGCTCCACGAGCAGGGCGTCCAGCCGTTTGCGCGGTGTTTTGGTTTTCATAATTGCAAGAGAGCGCATCAGAAAAAATGTCGCGCGCAAAATCAATCTTTACGTTCGGCGTAAAACCAGGAATTCGGCAATCTCACGCAAGCGAGCGCCGCGCTCGCCGTAAGGCTCCAGCGCCGCGATGGCTTTGTGCGCCAATTCATGGGCGATTTCATGGGAGCGCGGAAGGCCGTAGAGGGCGGGATAGGTGGCTTTCTGCTGAGCAATGTCTTTGCCGGCTGTTTTTCCCAGCGCAGCGGAAGATTCTTCCACATCCAAGATATCGTCGGTCACCTGAAATGCCCATCCGATGGTCTCGCCAAATTTACGCAAGCGCGTCACGTCTTTTGCCGGCGCGCCGGCGCAGAGAGCTCCAGCGGTGACGGACGCGCGAATCAGCGCGGCAGTTTTGGAGCGGTGAATATATTCGAGCATCTTCGCGCCGATGCGCTTGCCTTCGGCTTCGATGTCGGCCATCTGACCGCCGACCATGCCGTTTACAGTACCCGCCGCGGTGGCCACCTCCGTGAGCATGGCCACGCGGTGTTCCGCATCTACCGGCGTAGCGCCAACCAGCTCGAATGCCAGCGTCAGCAAAGCGTCACCGGCTAAAATCGCCGTGGCTTCCCCAAATTGTTTGTGGCAAGTCGGTTTTCCGCGGCGCAAGTCATCATTATCGAGCGCGGGCAAATCATCGTGAATCAGCGAATAGGTATGGATACATTCGATACCGGAGGCAGGATGCAAAGCCGCGGTGACGTCTTCCGCGAAAATTCGTGCGGCCTCCAAACACAAGATCGGCCGGATACGTTTTCCTCCGGCGAAAACGCTATAGCGCATGGCGGCATGAATGGACGCCGGCGGAGTTTCCTCTGCGGGCAAGAGTTTCTCCAACGCGGCGTCGACCGCGATACGGTCTTCTTCAAAAAAGTCAGGAAGCTTCATCAGGGTAGGGAATTACCACTGGCCGTAGCAGCAGATCGCGCTGTGAGAACTGGGTTCATGGTTCCGGCTCCGGTTCCGGATCAAACGGCTGGGAGACCAATTTGCCATCGGCTTTTTTGAGCAAAATTTCAACCCGCCCTTCGGCTTCTTCGAGCTGCTTCTGGCATTCGCGAGAAAGCTCGACGCCCTCTTCAAACAGCCTCATGGCATCGTCGAGCGAGAGCTGCGGACTTTCGAGCTTGCGCACCACTTCTTCGAGGCGCGCCAGCGACCGCTCGAATTCCGGCTTCTTTGGCGGCTCCGTTTTTTTGGGTGTCGGGGGCGTATTCACTCTTTGCAGCTCTTTTCCTGGCGCGACGTTTGCCGCGATTCATCCTGCCATGCATTCTAAGTCAGGCACAAGAGTGGCACAACACTCGACGCGGTGGCTACGGCGAGGCTGCATCAGCGCGCATGTGAAGTACCGGACTGCCGCTCCACATGCATTCCAGCAATTACGGGGACAACTTCGCATTTTTGAGCGCCAGCTTGACCACCCAATTGGCGCGCCCGAGGGATCTGCGATCCCTTTCTTAAGCAGCAAAGCTAGATTTTTGCGTGTGGCCCTTTTTCTTTTTCACGAAGAGTAACTCTCACGGCTGCAACGTCAAAAAGTGACGGCGCGTCGCGAGTTCCGCGGCATCGCTAAACGGCGCCAGAATCTCGTTTCCCTCATACCAATAAGAAAACTGGTCCGTGTAGTGCGAACTGCCGAGCTGCCCGGATTCGCCCGCGGGAAGCAACAAGATCGATTGGTCCCAATCCGCCAAATCCGCCACAAAGCGCATCGCCGGACCTTCGTGGGGATTCGCCGCGCGCACGCTATAGCCGGTGCCGGATTGCGGCTTTCCCGCGATACTCAAAAGTTTCTTCAGCAACCCATCGCGACCGAGGGGATGCAGCATGTCGAGGGAATCAAATCGTTTCCACGGCCATTCCTTCACGCGCTCGCTCTTGGTTACTTCCGCCATTTTCGCGACCGAGAGGTCCGCCGCCGCCGCGAGCAACTGGTCGTAATTCTTATACTCCGCAGGCAGCCAGTTGGCCGGCCGGTTCGTCAAAGTCCGCTGCAGAAACGACATGGAACGCCACTCGAAGAGATTTGTTTCGTTTCCGAGATACGGCTGAAGAATCAGCCGCAGTGTCGCGCGCCGCACGCCCTCCAAAAAGGGAACCTCGGGTGAGTTGGCATCCGCAATTCCATTCCAGTCTTTGAGCCCATCGATCAATAGCTGCGCACGCTGATCCTTCGGTTTCGCCGTTTGCACCGCCACCAACAGCTGCATGCTTAAGAAAACGTGGGGATAGCTGTACGTGTCCGTTTGCACTTTCAGCATGTCTTCCGGGCGCAGGTCACGTTTGTCGTGCAGCAAATCGTAAATGCGCGCAGTGCGATAGGGTTCTTCCCAGCGGTCCGTCAGGTACGGCTTGTAGCCTGGCCCGACCACTCGAGCATTGGCGGTAACGATCAATCCACTCTCCGGATTAAAAGCCTGCGGCAATTGCTCGAACGGCACGTAACCGGTCCACTCGTAATCGTCGCTATCTCCCGGGACGGGAACTTCGCCACGCCCTTTCTTGCGAATCGGCACACGCGCCGCCATGATGTATCCGATGTTTCCTTGAACGTCGGCGTAGACGGCATTTTGTCCCGGGCCCCAAACTTTTTTCATCGTATTGCGAAACTCTTCCCAATTTTTAGCCTTGCCTAAAAAGTTGTAACTGTTCGCCAGGCCTCCGGGTTCCGTGGCGGTCCAGCGCAATGCGTAAGCTTTTTCCCCGTCGTGCTGCACCACCGGACCGTGGCGCGTGACGACCACGGAAAAATGCTCGTCCCGCTGCCCTTTGACTTTGATGACTTCGTCAATCGTTTGTGCTTTGGTCCATGCGCCTTTTACGAGATATTCGTCGTGCACGGCGGGATTGAAGGTTTCGATATACAAATCCTGGACATCCGCGCCGTTGTTCGTGAAGCCCCAGGCGATTTTGTCGTTGTGCCCGATCACCACCATGGGCGCACCCGGCAGCGTAAACCCTTTCACATTCCATCCCGGCGCGGTCAGATGCAACTCATACCAGATGGGCGGGACAGACAGCTCCAGATGCGTGTCGTTCGCGAGCAACGGTTTTCCCGAAGCCGTATGGGCTCCGCTCACGACCCAATTGTTGCTTCCGAGACCCTGCCGAATTTCGGCAGCGGTTTGCCGAAAAAGCTCCCGCACGCCGGGCAAAAGTTCTTGAACGGGCGTGCCCATATCAGCTGGCGACGAAACGTCGAGCGCCGACGTTAGATCCACGAAACGATCTTCCGCGTTGCCTTCGGTGGTGCTGGTCTGCGCTTTCAGCACAGTGTCTGGCTTCATGTCATCGTCATCATCATTGTCGTCGTCATCGCCGCCTTTTTTCGCATGGGCGCCTTTCGATCCATCGTTCGGAACATCGGGATCGCCAATCACAAAATGATCCATGGCCGCACCCTCGGCAAAAAGCTCTTTTGCCCGCTCGGTCCCCACCCGCTCGGTAACTTTCGCCCGCGCCAACTCTTCTTCCCAGGTATTCGTGAGCGTCAGGTACATGTATCCGGAAATTGCCAACGTATCGGAAGGCTGCCAGGGTCGCGGCTTGTATCGTAGCAAGGAAAATTCCAGCGGCAGGCGATTGATATTGCGCTCAATAAAACGATTCACGCCGTGCGCGTAAGCTTCCATAATTTCGCGCGTCTCTCCGTCGAGTTGAGCCGCGTCGCGTTCCGCCGCGCGATCGAAACCTAGGGTGCGGAAATTTTTATCGATCTTCAGTGTGGCGGGTCCCAATACCTCCGACAGTTGACCTTTGGCCGCACGCCGCAGCAAATCCATCTGCCACAGGCGGTCCTGGGCCATCACATAGCCTTCCGCCTCCACCATGTCTTGCACCGACGACGCGCGAATGTGCGGCACGCCCCAGCCGTCACGCTCTACCGTCACCTGCTTCTGCAACCCCGCAACCCTCACCGTGCCGTCCATTTGCGGCAGCGGCCGGTACACCACCCACCACACCACGCCGCAGGCGATCAGCACGACGATGGACACCAGCCACATCAACCAGCGAAACATCGTCCGCAAAGTCTCTCCAGTCCTGTATTGCGAATTGCCTCAGGCGCAAATTTCGAGTCTAGAGTACGACCCCGGCGGGCGCAACTGGCGCAAATTCCAAGATGCGCAACTTTACAGGTGTAACCCTACTGTAGGAGTGCAACTTCAGCCGATCGGAGCGCTGAACAGCCGCGGTGGTCAGATTGGGTTCGCGGTCTGTGCTGATCGCCACCCTATGCTTCCGGCACATACGGTCATCCCACAACAGTGAGTGCAGCTATCCACACTGTGCCGTTAGGACTGCAATAACGGCGGCTCAGGTTGAGCTAAATCCAATGAAATCAGTGGACTTTAATTGGCGGGCGGGTTGCCAACTGAAGAGTGCCCGGTTAACTGAAGAGTGCCCGGTTAGGGAGACAGCCATGTCATCGAAACAAACCGAGATTCACGACCAGAGAGAAAACGAACCGATCATTTTTCACCACGTGGAGACTTCCTCAGAGGAAATTTCGGGTCGCGCCCGCACCATCGCGGTTTGGCTTGGGCTTTTTGCGTGCGCCATTTTGGTCAGCCAGTTCGGCCGGCCGTCGCGCGCGCGCGAGGCGGAATTCCTGCGGGGAGCGGCTAAGGTCGAAGCTTTGGGAAGGACCGCGCAGAATGTCCCCAACGCGAATCCACTTATTGCGGGTGCGGATGCCTCAGTGCGCAACGCGGAGGTAAAACAAGTGACGCCCGCGGCGTATGTCAGCAAGAAATACGGGGTGGCGTGGCAGTACTCGCGCTCCTACGTCCTTAGAAAGGGAGCAAACGCCAATTTGAATTTAGCGGGGCAGCCGGCGGCGGCTTCGGCACTTGCGAACGAAGGCACGGTGACGCTGGCGACCGTGAACATACCGGCACGCTTGTACGCAGGCACGGATTTCAGAAGCGCATCGCTGACGGTGCGCGTGAATCCGCAAATTTCGGAAAACGCATGCGGTCAAATCAAAATTTCGGCCGCGGACGGAGGAGAAAATGCGGTTTTTCCTTCTTCCGACGTGACGGTTGGCACGATCGATTTTACCGAGGCCAGCGTTGATGTTGACGATGACAGCGCCTCGCCGGGACGGGCGACGCAGGAAAAGTTCTACCACGTGTATGACAACGATGCGTGCTACGAGTTCGCCATGAGCGTTAGCACGGACGCAGGGTCCGCGAAGCTGCCACAAGCTGGCGTCGAACGCGACGAGATTTTCGAGCGGCTTAACGAAATTTTGACTAGCGTCACGATTGTTCCGCGAAAGGGATACGTGACAGGGGCCGCTGATGGACAGCCTGTACCGCGTTAGCGCGCTGGTTGAAGGTTTCCCATACGGGCCAACAGGTACTACATAATCTTGCCGTCGGAGCTTAGATCGTGAACTTCGCCCAGATTGAGGGAGCGAATGCCGGGTTCGATTTTGGCGCGGTCGCCGACGACGATCCAGATGAAATTGTCGGGGTGCACGACGGTTTTTGCGGCGGCTTCCACGTCGGGAACGGTAAGCGCGCGGACTTTTCCGGCGTAGGTTTCGTAGTAGTCGTCAGGGAGGTCGTACTGCACCTGATCGTCAATAGAGGTTTCCAGGGAGTCGAGGGTTTCGCGGGAGCCCGGCAGTTTCAAGGTTTCGTTGGCTTGCGTCTTGGCAAGTTCGTCGGGGGCCACAGGCTTGTCGGAAAGGATTCCGCGCAGTTCTTTATTTGCTTCGACGAGGGATTCTTTGGTCTTGTCCGTTTGCACCGGTCCGATGAAAGTGAAGGGCCGTTGCGCACGGGCCTTGACAAGAACGGTGCGAACGCCGTAGCTCCAGTGCTTATCTTCACGCAGATTCATGTTCAGGCGTGAACCGAAAGTTCCGCCGAGTTCATCGTTCATCGCCACGATGGCTACTTCCTGCGGATTGGACGTGGGCGGGGCGATGTTCGCCACGTAAATTACGGATTGCTGGGCGCCGGGTTTGTCCATGATGTACACGGAGGATTTGGAGGGCAGCGAAACGGTGCCGATGTTTTTCTTTGGGACCTCCGCGGCTTTCCAATCGGCGAAAAGTTTTTCCAGTTTGGGTTTTATTTCTTCCATCCTGGTGTCGCCCACGATCACTAGCGTCGAGTCGTTGGGCCGGAACCACACGCTATGAAACTTGACGAGATCTTCGCGCGTGAGTTTGCCGACGCTTTCCGTATTGCCGGACCCGCTTAGCGGATTGCCATAGGCATGACCCGCGCCATAGAGGAGCGCAGGCATCACGCGCTGCGCCATCTGTATCGGCGTGTTTTCTTCGCGCTGGATGGCGGCGAGTTGCAGTTTTTGCTGGCGCTTAAAATCGGCCTCGGGAAAAGCGGGATGCAGAATCACATCCGCGAAGAGATCCAGCGACGGATCCAGTTTGGCCTTCAAAGCGGAGAGCTTAACGATTGAGGAATCGAGATTCGATGCGGCAGTAAGTTCGGCGCCGAGGAGCTCCAATTTATCGTTGATTTGCAGGGCATTGAGTGTCTTAGTGCCGCCAGTGAGCAGCGCGGTGGTCAGGCTGGCGGTACCGGGAGAAGCCAGCTGATCGGCGGCGAAACCGGCGTCGGTTATAAGCGAAAAGTTGACGATGGGTGTGTCGTGGCGCTCGGCCAGAACGATTTTCAGTCCGTTGGGAAGAGTGGTTTTCTGAAGCTTAGGAAGCTTTAGCTCCGGCGGAGCTCCGGCATCCGGCAATTTCGAGCGGTCCACTGCCGCGGCGGCGGTTTTGTACTCGGGGAAGGGCAGGACGTCGAGAATGTAGACGCCGTCGCTGAGCCAGCGGCGCGCCGCTTCGCGCAAATCTTCCGCGGTGGCGGCTTGAATACGCTTCTCGGTGATTTTATAAGCGTCAGGACTGCCGAGAAAAACTTCGCTGCTGGCGAGAATGTCGGATTTGCCGCCGAAGCCGCCGATGCGCTCGGCGCCCCGGATGAATGCGGCTTCATCCTGAACTTTCACGCGCGCGAGTTCTTCGGGAGTGGGGCCGTCTTTGAGGAATCTGGCCAACTCTTCATCGATCTCTTTTTCAACTTTGTCGAGATCCGCTTGCACTTTGTCCGCAGGCTGGCCGGGACGCGCGGTGACCTGAATTGTAAATTGCCCAGCAATTTCATTGGTGTCAGCATAAGCGACGGTGGCAGTGGCGATCTGATCGTCGTAGACCAAGCGCTTGTACAAGCGGGAAGTTTTTCCCTTGGCTAAAACGTCGCTGACCATGTCCAGATAATCGCCGTCGGCGCTGCCGTATTCCGGGATGTTCCAGACTTTGTAGATGCGCGCTTGCGGAACGCGGTCCTGCACGATTTCACGATGGGTGCCGGTGCGCTTGGCGATCCACACTTGCTGGTGGGCGACGGGAGGGCCAGCGGGAATGTCGCCGAAATATTTTTGTACTTTTTCCTTAGCGGTCTGCGTATCGATATCGCCGGCGATGACGATGACCACGTTCGACGGGCCGTAATAGGTCTTGAACCAGTCTTGCACGTCGCTCATGGAGGCGGCGTCGAGGTCAGCCATGTCGCCAATTGTCGTCCATGAATAAGGGTGACCGGCGGGATAGGTATTTTTCGTGAGCAATTGGCGGGTGACGCCATAGGGCTGGTTTTCGCCCTGCCGTTTCTCGTTTTGCACCACGCCGCGCTGCAGGTCGAGCGTCTTTTGATCGAGCGAGCCGAGCAGGTGGCCCATGCGGTCCGATTCCATAAACAAGGCGATATCGACGGCGGAGGTGGGCACGTCTTCGAAATAGTTGGTGCGGTCGGTATTGGTGGTGCCGTTGAGGTCCGTGGCGCCGATTTTCTCCATCACGTCGATATAGCTGCCCTTGGCGTGCTCGCTGCCGCCGAACATGAGGTGTTCAAAGAGGTGAGCAAAGCCCGTCTTGCCGGGTTTTTCGTTTCCCGAACCGACGTGGTACCACATGTTCACGGCAACGATGGGGGCCTTGTGATCTTCGTGGACGATTACGGTGAGACCGTTGTCAAGAACAAATTTAGTGTAAGGAATATCGACGATCGTGGCCTGCGCGAACGCGCCAGCGGCGGTCGCGGCCATGATGGCCACCGCCAAAAACGTGAACCATCCAAATCGCACACGCATGAAGCAATCCTCCGCAGACATTTTGCAAACTTTGCGAGTCTACACCCACCCGCCGCATATTGGAATGCGCACCGCGTCGACCGTCTGAGCCGGCAGCGTTTATCAGGCACTGAGATTCACCGTCCGCTTAGATGTTAAGTCGCCTCACCGGACATCCGCCGGATTCTTCCGCCTGGTTTTGGCTTTCCCTCTTCTCAAAAGTCTTAACATGGAATAGGATTTCCGACTTGGAGGTGCTCCATGCCATTCAACATCATGACTTTGTCAAGAGTGGATATGCCCGTGAGCCAGGCAGAGGGCCTGAAGATTCTGGAACGCGATCAATTCTGCTGCAGATACTGCGGATTAGATGGCAAGGCCAGCTTTGAAAACGCGCTGGTCATGTCGGTTGATTTTGTCGTGCCACGCGCTCACAAGGGTAAGAAGGATCCTGCCAACCTGGTAGCCTGCTGCCGTCCGTGCAACATGATCAAAGGCACGCAAGTCTACAAGAGCTTTGAAGATGCTAAGAAATTTGTGCTGGTGCAGCGAGAAGAGTTGCGCAGGAATTGGGAAGCCAAGCGCTCCCGGCCCGCGGCAAAAACCGCTTCCGCTTAATCTGTATCGAACGGGCGGTGTCCCAGATTAAGACATTGGCAGCCCAGACGGCTCCCAGACCGAGATATGCGGCGGCGCCAGCAGCACGGGAGTCCATGCCTCTGACACGATGAGCCGGCTCACGAACACAGAGTCCGCCGAAGATCAAACTCAGGCCCCAGGAAATAAGCGAAGTTAACATGGAAAAAAGCGCCACAAGAGCGATCGCGCCGCGCGCCGTCTTCGGCAGACCGGCCAAAGCGCGGATGGCGCGATACTCTAAGTCGATTTCATCCGACTGGCAGGCGTAAAGACAACCGTATGCGCGGGCCGGTTAGGAGACGGAATGCGGCATTCCTTCGTCTAACATCCAGCACTCAAACTGGGTAAATCCGGGGGGCGAACGAGTAAGGACTTGGCCAGTTACGACGCGGAGGACCGATGGAATCGCTGATGTCGGACTTGCGATATGCGTGGCGTGAACTGTGGAAGCGGCCCGGGTTCGCGCTCACGGCCATCTTGTCGTTGGCGCTGGGCATCGGGGCTACGAGCGCGGTATTCAGCGTGGTATACGCAGTGCTGATCGATCCGTTTCCGTATCCCGGGTCGGGTCGCATCATGGAGCTGCACCTCAAGGACAAAGCGGGGAACGACCGTTTTGCGGGGGTGAACGGCCCTCAACTGGAACAGCTCCGCCAGAATAAGCTTTTCGAGAGTGTGGTCGCCCTCGACGAATGGAACCTCACCACGACGGATGGCGACGTCCCGGAAGACGTTCGGGCCTCGTACCTTTCCCCAAACGCCCCCAACCACTGGGGTATCCGGGCCCTGAAAGGGCGCTGGCTGATACCTTCCGACGCGCCCTTCGGCCAGGATCCGCAGCCGGTGGTAGTCCTGCCTTATCAGTTCTGGCAAAGGTATTTCCTCGGAGATCCCAACGTTGTAGGCCGCAAGATCCAGTTGGTTCATAAGAGCTACGAAATTGTTGGCGTGATGCCACCGCGCTTCAAATGGGGCGCCGCGGATTTGTATGTGCCGCTTAAGGTCTCCAGTGACCCAAACAATTATTTCGGTGCGTCGCTAAAGCTTCGGCCGGGCGTTACAGTGGCCCAGGCCAACGCGGAGCTACAGCCGGTTATCGAGAGCTTCGCGAAACTGGCGCCGACGCGTTATCCGGAGACGTTTCGCGTCAATCTACAGAGCATTATTGATATTTACGCCAAGCCGCTGGGACCCACGCTTTATCTGTTGCTCGGCGCGGTCGCGTCTCTGCTGCTGATCGGTTGCGCCAACGTCTCGATTCTGCTGCTGGCGCGCGGCACGGAGCGCCAGCATGAACTTGCCGTGCGCGCTGCAGTGGGCGCCGACCGGCTCCGCATGATCAGGCAACTCTTGACGGAATCGCTGGTGATCGCGATGGCCGGCGCGGTTCTGGGAGTGTTGCTGGCGTGGCGGAGTTTGTCGCTGATCGTCGCCTGGTTGCCGGAGGACTCCTTTCCGGCGGAGTCGGTGATTAAGATGAACCTGCCGGTGCTGTTTTTCAGCGTGGGTTTGGCGTTCGCCACCGCGATCATATTCGGGCTCGCGCCCGCGTTGCGGTTATCGCGGCCGGACATTGCGCGGCTGATGCAGGGAAGCGGACGGCGAGTGGCCGGAAGCACGACCGCCAAACGCGTGCACGGCGGTCTGGTCGCGGCGCAGGTGGCACTGACACTGGTAATGCTGAGCGGGGCGAGTGCGGCCGGCAAAGGTTTTCTGCGGATGCTGAACATGGACCTAGGCTACGATCCGCACAACCGGGTGTCGCTTCCCATTCCCGTGCACGACAACACGCATATGTCTTGGCAAGACCGCTCGCAGTACTTCGAGCAGATTCGTGCGAGGATCGCGGCCCTACCGGAGGTGATCGAAGCAGGTATCTCGACCAATGCCACACCTCCGTCCAACGGTAACGACACTCAGGTGGAAATCTTTGGGAGCACGTCTGCCGAAAAGCCCGAAGTACGCCTGAACACTGTCAGTCCCGAGTACTTTTCACTCTTGCGGATTCCCCTTGCGCAGGGTCGCGTCTGGGATCGCGCCGAAACCATGCGTGGAGCTCCGCTCGCCGTCATCAATCAGACCATGGCGCGGCAATGTTGGCCGAATGGCAACGCCATCGGTCAGCAAGTTCGTATTGCCGCGCTGAAGGGCGAGTCGGCCTATGATCCGTCCGCTCCGGGAAGCGATGGCTGGCTACGAGTCGTTGGGGTCGTCGCAGATGCCCGCGATGATGGACTGCGTAATCGGGTCAAGCCTGCCGTCTATGTGCCATATACGTTGCACATGTGGATGTTCACGCAGATCCTGGTGCACACGCAGATCAATCCCTTATCGATGTTGCACGACATGCGCGCGCAGCTGATTACCGTTGATCCGGACCAGCAGGTCATGCGTGTTCGCGATTTGCAGACGTGGATCACCAACCAACCCGAATACGGGGAGCAGCGGCTGGTGGCCACGTTGTTCGGCATATTCTCTTTTCTCGGGCTGGCGCTCGCGGCTTTGGGGCTTTACAGTGTCGTGTCCTATGGAGTGGCGACGCGGACGAACGAATTTGGGATTCGTATGGCCCTCGGTGCGCAGGCCCGCGACGTGCTTCGCATCGTACTTGCGGCGGCGGCTGTGGACGTGGGAGTTGGTGCGGCGGCGGGGATTCTGTTGTGCATCGTTTTCGGAAAGTTCGCTACGAAATGGGTCATGGAGAGTTCGCGTGATCCACTGATCCTCGGGGGCGTGACGGTGATGCTTATCGTGGCCGCGACACTGGCCTGGATCGTGCCGGCGCGGCGCGCCGCATCTGTGGATCCCATGGAAGCGCTGCGTTACGAGTAGCGGGTGTTTCCGCCCGCGCCAGCCAACACCAGAAACGCACATCGGAAACTGCGCCACTTTGGCGCATGCCTCCTCCCTACATTTGTCCGTGGGCTTGCGAGCGTCTAGAATCGACTGGGAGAGATTTATGGCTGATGAACTGGTCATAGCGGGACGTGCGTTTCGCTCCCGTCTGATTGTGGGCACGGGGAAGTACCGCAGTTTTCAGGAGATGGCTCGGGCGCATGCTGCGTCTGGAGCGGATATGGTGACGGTGGCGGTACGGCGCGTGAATTTGACGGACAAATCCCAGGAATCGCTTTTGGATTTCATCGATCGCGAGAAAATTTTTATTTTGCCGAATACCGCAGCATGCTACACGGCGGAAGAAGCCATTCGTACCGCGCGACTGGGACGCGAGGTGGGGCTGTCAAATTGGGTGAAACTCGAAGTCATTGGGGATCCGCAGACGCTTTTCCCGGACACCGAACAGCTGATTGAAGCGACACGGGTGCTGGTGAAAGACGGATTCGTTGTGTTGCCATATACCAACGACGATTTGATCGCGGCGCGAAAATTAGTGGATGCGGGCGCGGCGGCGGTAATGCCGCTGGCGGCGCCCATAGGCTCGGGACTCGGGATTCAGAATCCAGCGAACTTGCGAATTTTGCGCGAGCGTATCACCGAAGTGCCCCTGATTGTCGATGCGGGCGTGGGTACGGCTTCGGATGCCGCGGTAGCGATGGAGTTGGGGGCCGATGGAATTTTGATGAACACGGCGATTGCGGAGGCTCAGGACTCGGCGCTGATGGCCGAGGCCATGCGCGACGCGACGGTTGCCGGGCGGAAAAGCTTTCTCGCGGGCCGAATGCCCAAGCGTTTGTATGCGACTGCTTCGAGTCCGTTGTCTGGAGTGGTGCGATAGGAAGTTCGAGAAGTTATACCCGAACAACCGTAGCGCAGCATGCTTCACCTCAGCAAAACGTGATTATTTCGAGTCGCGAATGACGCTATCGCCAGCTTGCGATCCAGAAGCCCAGAGCCGTGCTGATCAGCCAGGCGGCGAGTGTCCATTTAAAGGACTTAGAGAAGTGGCGCAGATTATCGATTTTGGATTTGCAGATTTGCGCTAGTTCAAAAACCTGGTCCGTCACATTTCGCAACAATTGGTCTGGTGTCGCGGTTGCGACAGCGGCGAAATATTGTTCGCTGTCTTTGTGGCGGATGACATGCTCGTAGTACAGCAGCTCTGAACCCTGGCGCGGCGACTGATGATGACGGGCGATGCGCGGCATGAGCACGTGCGAAATTAAATACAGCGACCACGCGAATCCCAGTGCCAGCACAACATAACTGATCAAATAGAGCGCGCAAACCGCCCCCTCGACGTTCGCGCTCCAATGCAATTTGGGAAAAACTTCTTTTCCGAGGGGAATGGTGCTGGCGCCGAAAAACAGCAGGAAGGTCACCAGGTAACCCGCTTTGAGATCCGCGGACCGGATGATGGCTTGCTGGTCCTCAAAATTACGCCAGGCGAAGTTTAGCTGGTCTTCCTTGGCCAAGTGAGAGGTTTCGCTGGTCGCCATGCTCAGTGCGCGAGGATAACGCAGGCTGGATGCGGAAGGCCATTAATTTTTCTCCGCGGTGAATACGCGGAATTCCGGGTGTAGGTGCGCTGGATGGTGGATGGCGGGGACGATCGGTCGAGTCTGCGCCGCAGTCCCTCCAGCGTTGGCGAACGCGAAAGCATTTGTTCCCACGGCGTAAATCAGGTATGCAAGGACGAGTGTTACGCCCGGAAGAATTCCCGCGAGCCTAAGCCGGCCGCAATTTTCATTAGGACACCTCGGGCAGCCAAGACCGGCATCACGAGAAGGAAGAAAGAGAAGGCTGTGAGCGTGGAGCTGACGGGTAGGCAACATTTTTCGAGAAGGGAGTTGTAGCCCAGCGTGGCGAGCGAAATACTGAGCCGGGTTGAGATTCAGAGGCAGGTTCAGATGGGCGCGCGGTCGACGCCAATGGCGAGTCGCCGATTGGCGTACATCGACTGGATGCGCGGACTGGCCTGCCTCCTTATGTTTCAGGCGCACTCTTACGACTCCTGGCTCAGCCCCGAGGCGCGCAGCGGTTCGTGGTATCGCTGGTCGCAATTGCTGGGCACTGGACCGGCGCCGATTTTTTTGTTTGTGTGCGGAGTTTCCTTTGCATTGGTCACGGAGCGTTTGTGGGAAAAGGGAGCCGACCGGGACGCCATCGCGCGGCAAACCATTTGGCGTGGTTTTGAAATTTATGCCGCGGGCGTTTTGTTTCGCGTGCAGGAATACGTGCTTGGCTACCCGAAGTCGCCGTGGACGGATTTGCTACGCGTCGACGTGCTGAATATTTTGGGTATTGCCATGATGTTGATGGGCGTCGTTTGTTGGCTGGCCACTTCTCGGCGCTTGGCGGTTTCGCGGCGTGTTTCGATTGCGAGCGCATTGTTCTTGGCGACCGTGGTGGCCATGGTTACCCCCGTCCTTTACACCACGCACCGGCTCGAGTTTTTACCCTGGCCGATCGAATCGTATATCGATGGAGTGCACACCTTTAACGTACCGCAGCCCTGGTTGTTCCCCATTTTCCCGTGGATTGCGTTCGCGTTCGCCGGTTTGGCCGTGGGATTTTTTCTATTTACGGAGTTTGCGCAGCGCGATGAGCGCCGCGCCTTCTTTTGCCTGGGCGCCTCCGGTGTTTTGTGTTGCGTCCTTGCATCTCTTTGCGATCGTGTGCCCATCCATCTATATGCCGTATACGATTATTGGCACACCAGCCCGCAGTTTTTGCTGTTGCGTTGTGGAATCATGCTGCTGATCATGTTCGCATCCTACGCGTGGTGCCAATGGGGCTTGGCGCTGCGCGGATTTAGTCCCGCCATTCAGCTGGGTCAAACTTCGCTGCTTGTGTATTGGGTGCATATCGAATTTGTTTACGGGCGTTTGTCGATTCTACCGAAGCGGCAGTGCAGCGTCAGCAGGGCTACCCTGGGGCTGACGGCCATCTTTTTTGCCATGCTGTTGCTATCGATCTTGCGAACAAATTGGAAACGCCGCAAGGTTGCGGCGCGGAAAGCGGCAACCTCGCAACGCCCCAGCTTGGCTCTTTAGAAATTTTCCAGCGAATTTCCGAGGTTACGGTGAGGTCAGGGCTTTTTGGGCTGGCCCTGGTCGGGCCACTGGTCCTGGGAAATTCTGATGATGACCTCGCCGGGCTTGCCCAGCAGGGAACCTTCTCGCGCCAGTTTCTCGATGCTGCGCGGATCGGTTTTCAGGTCGTGCACGTGTTCCGCCAGTTCGTCATTTTCCGTATTGAGTTTGGCTAGATGCGCTTTCACCGCGTCGATCTCCGCGCGGGTGCGGCTCATGGCCAGGAATCCGTGTGTACCGAAAATATCGTGGACCACTAGAAACAAGATTAGCAGCCCCAGAACGCCGCGGCCGTATTGACGCCACAGCGACGCCAATCTGTCGCTCGCCGGTGCTGCGTTGGCTTTCAAACTTTGCAATCGAACTCGCTCAATTCGCAAGAAGCCAGTCGGTCGCTTCCTTTGCTAATTTCGCCGAAACGGCCGCGCTCTCCGCCTCGATATAGAGACGCAAAAGTGGTTCAGTGCCGCTCAAGCGCGCCAGTATCCATGAACCATCGTCGAAAGCAAATTTTGCACCGTCCGTGCGGTCGATGGATACGACTTTGCGGCCCACCAGTGTCGAACTGTCCACCGCGACCTTATGGATCGCATTTGCTTTTTGTTCGTCGCTGAGGTGCAGATTCTCGCGCATGGGCCAGAATTCCCGCCCCAATTTCCTGAACATGCCCCGAATCTGTTCACCGAGGGACGCCCCGCGCGCGGCAATCATTTCCGCCACCAGCAGGCAAGCCAGAATGCCATCTTTTTCCGGCACATGACCGCGAATCGTCAGCCCGGCGCTCTCTTCTCCTCCCAGCGCGATCTTGTCTTCGCGAATGAGTTGGCCGATGTATTTGAAACCTACCGGAGTTTGATAAGTCGTTTGGCCACGCGATTTGGCAGCAGCGTCGATCATCTGCGAAGTGGCCACGCTGCGCGCGGCAGGTAAGTTCCAGCCGCGGCTCTCGACCATGTAGTCGTATACGAGTGCCAGGATATGATTGGGCTGGATCCACTCGCCGTCCTGATCCACGATGCCGAAGCGGTCGGCGTCGCCGTCGGTCGCCAGGCCCGCCGAGGATTTCGTTTCCACCACGGCCTTGCGCAAAGAGGCCAGATTCTTTTCGGAGACGTCCGGTCCGGTACCGTCGAAGAGGCAATCGCGTTCCGTCCGCAAGCTTTGCACGGGAATGCCGTGATCGGCGAGAATTTTGTTTAGATAACCCGCGCCGCAGCCGTGCAGGGCATCCACGACGAACTTACTTTTCGCTTTCTGCAGCACGTCGAACCGCACCAATTCCGCCAAACGTTTCAAATAGGGTTCGCGCAAATTTATTTTTTGGGTCTTGTGAGAGTGTTTCGCACGGTGCTCCCTGGCTTTCGGAAACGGCCCGTTCTTCTCGATGATTTTCATCACGCGCGTTTCGATGTCCTTGGTAACTTCCGGCAGAGCGGGCCCGGCATCGCTGGAAGAAAATTTCAAGCCGTGATATTGCGCGGGATTGTGGCTGGCGGTGAAGTTGATGGCACCATCCAGTTTGCTGCGCATGATCTCGAAAGCCACTGCCGGGGTAGGACTGAAAGTTTCCGAGAGTAACGCGCAAATGCCGTATTCTTCCAGTATACTTACTGCGAGTTGCGAAAACTCTTCAGAGTAAAAGCGCGGGTCGTAGCCGACCAGAATCGTCGGGTTTGCAGATTTGCTTTTGACATGCTCCGCAATCGCGTTGACGGCCAGGCGAACATTAGCAAAGGTAAAATCGTCAGCGATCAGGCCGCGCCAGCCGGACGTGCCGAACTTGATGGGAGAGGTCGTCATGAGACGTATTCTAGCCTTTCAGGCCCGATTGCCAAATACCCAGCCGGACGGCAGTGCCGTCGCTGACGTCATTAAAGACTTTATTCAACTGGGAGGGAAGTCATGATCGCAAGCAGGGAGGGGATAACAGATGCCAGAATCGTCCTCGTCACCGTGGATTCGCTCCGGGAAGGGCGCAGGATCGCGAAGAGCCTGGTGAAACACAAGCTGGCCGCCTGCGTCAATGTGTTGCTTTCACCGGTGAACTCTATTTACCGCTGGAAAGAAAAGGTTGAGTTGACGCATGAGTATTTTCTGGTGATCAAGACGACCGCCGGCGGTTACGCCGCGCTGGAGAAAGAGATCGCACGCCTGCACAGTTACGATGTGCCGGAAATTATAGCCCTACCCATTGTCGCCGGCTTGCCGGAGTATCTGGCTTGGTTGCGCGCGTCCGTAGCGTGAGCGGGCTAGCGCGGAACTATACGTACAGCAGTGCCTGGTCCAGGTCCGCGTTGATGTCTTCCACATCTTCGATGCCGACCGACAGCCGTACCAGTCCTTCGGTGATCCCGATGCGCTCGCGGGTTTCCACCGGCATGGACGCATGCGTCATCTGCGCGGGCAACGAAATGAGTGATTCCACACCCCCCAGGCTTTCCGCAAGCGCGCACAATTTCACCTGATTTAGAAAGCGCCGCGCGGCGTCCAAGGAGCCCAAATCGAACGATATCATTGCACCGGGCCCGCGTTGCTGCCGCCGTGCAATCTCGTGTTGCGGATGCGACGGCAAGCCGGGGTAGTGCACCTTCCGCACCTTCGGATGTGCATCCAGATGCCGCGCCACGACGATGCCATTGGCGTTATGCTGCAGCATTCTTACCGCCAGCGTCTTGATTCCGCGCGAAACCAGGAAGCAATCCATGGGAGCCAGGCCGGACCCTGCCGAGCGCTGAATAAAATAAATCTTCTCCGCGTCTTCGGGACGCGTCAGTACCACGGCCCCGCCCGTCGCGTCGCTGTGGCCGTTCAAATATTTGGTCATGGAGTGGACAACAATATGCGCGCCAAGTTCGATGGGCCGCTGCAGGTAGGGAGTAAGAAAAGTGTTGTCGACCACTACCGTGATATTGCGTCCACTGGCGATTTTCGCAACCGCCGCGATGTCCGTGACGCGCATGGTGGGGTTCGTCGGCGTCTCGATATACAATATTTTCGTGTTGGGGCGGAAGGATGCGTGTACCAGGTCCGGCGACGAGGTGTCCACAAAACTGAATTCCAAGCCAAAATGGACGAGCAATTGCGTCGCCAGGCGAAATACTCCACCGTAAACGGCTTCGGAAAGCACCACATGGTCCCCGGGGCGCAGCATGCGGAACACGGCGTCGATGCCCGCCATGCCGGAAGAAAAAACGTATGCGCTGTGCCCGCCTTCGAGTTTCACAATGGTCCGCTCGAGCGCTTTGCGATTCGGGTGATTGCTGCGTGCATAGTCGTAACCCTTGTGCTTGCCAAGTTCTTCGTAGACGTATGTAGACGTCTGATAAATGGGCGCGACGATCGCTCCCGTAGCCGGATCCGGCTCCTGGCCCACATGAATGGCGTTGGTGGCAAAACCCATCGTGATCTCCTTAATTTCGTCAGCGCGGCATCGCAGCGCCCTCTAGCGGATACTGTGAGTTTGATCCCCGTCTAGTTTCGGGAGAGGTTTACACAAAACGCTACAGCAGCATTGGCGAGCGCGTCAAATTTGCACTTCGCCGGCGTCCCACGTTGCCGGGCGTCTGCGGCGAGAGACCATGGCAAGAGCAGCTTACAGCCAACGCGCGGCATCATACCGATTGCCCGGCGCTTGACCGTAAACCACACTCCCATACAGGATAGAGGCTAGCTTATTCCATGAACAGTCGTCCAAGAATATCGCGCGTGATGGTTCTATGCTCGGTGGCCGCGCTTTGCTGCGCGCTGGCCGTACCGTGGCAACCTGGTGCGGCTCAGAACTCGCCCAACCCGCCGCCGAGTTCGGACGCTCCGCAGACCGGCACATCTCAACCCAACGCGTCACAACAGCGCCCGCCGGTGAACAGCCGCATCACCATCGAGGTTACCGGTGGCGAAAAGAACGTCGCGGTGGAGAACGCCAGCGTATATGTAAAGTATGTGGAAGAACACAAAATCACCAAGGATAAAAAGCTGGAATTGAATGTGAAGACCAGCCGTGAAGGGTTGGCCCATGTGCCCAACGCGCCGGTCGGCCGGGTGTTGATCCAAGTGGTTGCAGAGGGCTGGAAAAGTTATGGGCGCTGGTACGACATCACCGATGTGAACCAGGACTTTAAGATTCACCTGGAACGGCCGCCGAAGTGGTATTAGTTTTGCATCAGCCTCTACCTGCGGCTTTAGTCTGCAAAACTTTTCCCTTGTTTCCGAGTTCAACCGAATAAAAACTTCTCGAGGTAAATATTTTTTTCATGGCAAATGAATTCAGCGCGGAGAAAAATGCTCTGGCTCAGTTACAACCATCGCGATTGCACAGAAACGGTGCAAAGTGGTGAAGCGTGTTGAAGCGCGGGTAGTTACAGGGCACGAACGGTTCATTTCCACAAAGTTTTCAACACTTGTGTTGAAAACTTAATTTAAGGGAAATATGGTATGGCGTTTTCGGCATCCGCCGTGCACAGCCGAGGACGTTTTTCTCGTTGCGGCACCGCAAGAAAATGGTACAGTTCCGATCAAGCGCCGTTCATGAATGAAACTTTTGAAGGCCCGTTCTCGCTGGTGCAGATGTTCGTCGGCAGCATTATCGCCCGTCCGCTCCGTAGTGCCCTCAGCATCATCGCCATCGCGATCCAAGTCGTTCTGATACTGATGATTGTAGGGCTCACTTCCGGCGTTCTTTCCGAATGGGGAAAGCGCGTCGAAGGCGTGGGCGCGGATATTCTGGTCCAGCCTCCGAACTCTTCGATTTTCTTCGCGTTCTCCAGCGCTGTGATGCAAGAGAGCGTCGGCGACCAGATCGCCGCACTTCCCGGCGTCGACGAAGTGGCGCCTACAGTGATCCTCACCGAACCAAAAAATCTCATGATGATTTACGGCATCGACTATAAGCGTTTCAATGCCTTAAGCCGCGGCTTCCTGTACCGCGCCGGACGGCCCTTCGCCGCGCCGGACGAAGCCATCGCGGACGACATTATGGCGCAACAGCGTCACCTGAAAGTGGGAAGCCACATCACGCTGCTGAACCATAATTTTACCGTCACCGGTATCGTGGCCCACGGCAAAGGCGCGCGTTTCTTCATTCCCATCCGCACCGCGCAAGACATTGCCGGTGCGGAGAATCGTGTCTCAATGTTTTACGTGCGCAGCAAAGGAGACACGGAAGGCACTCGCGCGCAGATCCTCAAGTTGCTGCCGCAGAGCAACGTGCGCTCGCTTTCGGAATACGTTTCCCTGATGACCTCTTCCAACCTGCCGCAACTAAGGCCCTTCACACGGACCATGGTCTGGCTGGGGATCGTCATCAGCTTCCTAGTAGTGCTGCTCAATATGCACACCATGGTCATGGAGCGCACGCGCGAAATAGGGATTCTCAAAGCTCTCGGATTTACGCGCCTGGCGGTAGTCCGCATGTTACTGGGCGAGACGCTCGTAATCGCGCTGCTGGGTACTACCCTGGGGATTGTGCTGACGTTTTTGATCCGGGGGATCTTGAAAGAAACCAGCCCCGGCCTCACCGTGCTAATCTCCGCGAGCTGGGTTTTTTCCGCTATTGTGCTGGCGCTGGCGGGAGCCGCCGCCGGCGCGCTGTACCCCGCGTTGCGTGCTGCAAGTTTCGATCCCGTTGTCGCCCTGGCTTACGAATAACTCACGCTTAGGCGCGGCGATGACGACTCGGCCTCGTTTGCGCGACAAGGGTCGCCGCATGAACTTCCATTGCATCCTGGTCGCAATCGAACGATAATTCCGGAAACCGCTGGTCGTCGATGCAGGCTAACTGAATGAACTCTAGTACGCCCATCCGGCAAAAGGAGATTCTGTGCCTCGCATATCCGCTATGTTGATGTGTCTGGGCCTGTGTTTACTCTCCGCGGCCTCCTCCCGCGCGCAACTGGGCATGAGTATCTTTGAGAAGCCCACGATCGCCAGCTTATTTCATCCCGTTGTCGGCGGCGGCGCGGTCTACCAGGACACGCGGCGAAACGCCCCAAATGATTCGCCAACCACGGAAGAGCTGAGCATTGTGGCCAAAGATACCGTCGACGGCAAAGAGGCTTATTGGATGGAGGTCGCTCGCGCTGAGAAAAAGGGCGGTACCATGTACGCCAAAGTGCTGATCACTAAGGATGACTTCCAATTTCACCGCATGGTTTTCCAGCAGCCGGGCCAGCAAGCCATGGAGATGCCGTTTCATCCCGGCCAAAACGCCAAGGACAACACCGTGGCCAAGAATCTCGACAATTGGCATCAGCTCGGCACCGAGTCTGTCACCGTTCCTGCCGGCACCTTCTCCTGCCAGCACTGGAAGAGTGATTCGGGCAGCGAAGTTTGGACTAGCGACCAGGTAACGCCGTTTGGCGCGGTGAAAGAAGTGAACGCCTCCAGCAGCAAAGTGCTCTTGAAGGTGATCAGCGACGCGCAGGACCACATCACCGGTCCCGTGAAGCAATTCGATCCCCAGCAGATGATGCAGCAGATGCAAAAGCAGAGACAACCGCCGAATTGAACCCAACACCGTGCGCTTCACCGATAGGCGCATTCCCGCCAGGATTGGTTGCGTCATGAATCGCACTGTTTTTCCTGCGGCGCGAAAGTTTCCGCGCCGAAGTTTTTGTGGTCCAATAGGCGGCGTATTCCCGGAGCAATCTCGATGGAACTCCCGATGGACAAGCATTACGAGGCGCGCATTCTCGAACGTCGCGATATCGCGCACGATTTGTGGCTCATCCGCGTCGATCCGGGCGGCCCGTTCAAATATCTCGCGGGACAGTACGCCACGCTCGGCGTTGAATTCGAAGGCAAACGCCTCGAACGCGCTTATTCCATCGTCTCCTCGCCGTACGAAGACACGCTGGAGTTTTTCGTTGAGCTGGTGCCGCAAGGCTTGCTCACACCGCACCTTTACAAATTGCAAGTGGGCGACACGCTGCTCTGCCGCAAAATTTCCAAAGGCCGCTTCACGCTGGATTTGCGTAGCGGCCACAAACATCATCTGCTGCTTTCCACGGTAACCGGCATCGCACCCTTCGTGAGCTACGTCCGCACGCTGTATCGCGATTGGAAAGAAGGCAAGAGCCCCATGCCTGGCGATCACAAGCTCTATTGCCTGCAGGGTGGCAGCCGATCCTGGGAGCTTGGCTATCGCGACGAAATGGATAAAATCGCGGCGGAGGTGCCCTGGTTCAAATTTGCCACCACCATCAGCCGCCCATGGGAGGATGAGGCGTGGACCGGAGAGACCGGACGCGTCGACGATTTGATTCGCAAATATACCGATGTGTGGAGTCTGCGCCCCGCCGAAACTACCGGCTATCTCTGCGGGCATCCCAACATGGTGGAAAACGGTCGTGGCATTTTGCAACGTGCCGGCTGGAAAAAAGACTCCCTATTTGAAGAAGTGTACTTCCAGCCCGCAAAGGAAGCCGAAGAATAAATATCGCTCTCTCCGTGCCCGGCTAATGCAGGACTGATCCAGTCCGAGTCTCCGCAATCTCCTGCGTTACATCCTCGATGGTCTCCAGCGGACATAGCACGTGTACTTGCTCCTCCGGATCGCTAACATCGATTTTTATCGCGCCATCTTTTGTGGCCACCACCACATGCTCGTCGCCGTCTTTTACTTCCACCAAAACGGAATCCGGCAGCTTTCCTAACTCGTGTGCCGCGGCGCGAGCTATCGGCATATATTCGCGCGCGTCGCGGGAGGCTTTTTCGAACTCGCGTCGCGGTACAAAATTCATGGCCATGGGAATGGCGGCCGCGGGCAGCCATAGGTGCACGTGTGAGCCGCCCTGACGATATTCATCGACGTCCACACGCAGCAGGCCTTCACGAAAGGTATATGCCCCGGTAGCCACGATCGTGCCAAGGACCCCCAGTCCCACTTTAGCGAGCAGGATCATCGCGCGCCTCCTTCCGAATCATTGGTGTTCTTGGAGTCTATCCAGACGCGCACTGTGTCCTCTCCATCCTTGACCGAGACCAGTTCGGTATCGCCCTGTGCGGAGAGCACGCGCAGCCCGGCAACGAGGTCCAGTTCGTCCTTGCCACCGGAGAGCATCGCGTCCACCACCGCAAGCGGAATCTTTACTTCCACGTGGGAGACACTCGTGGCTACGGTTTGCTTGGCCGCGCGATCATCTTGTTTTTTATCGGCAGAGTCATTCTCTGCATGATGGCGATGCGGAATGTGGCCAGCCCCGTCCGTGACATGCACCAGCAAGAATCCGCCCTGTTTGGCTACGCGCACATCTTCCCCATCGCTGCCCTTCACGGTGACAAACTCGCCGTCTTTGGCGCTACGGACCGCTTCGAGCAGCGCGCGCAAGTCCACGCCCTCGGTGTCCAGCTTGTCGATGGTGATCTTCCCGCCATGCAGTTCCTTCTTATTGATGGCCGGCAGAATTTTCTCAGCGAGTTCTAGAGGCACATTCACGCACACGGTCTCACCCTTGGAGTCCGTGCTAACCACCCGCACATGCAACCACCGGTCGGCGTTTGTCGCGGATTGGGCGTACCCCGCGCACGGCGACAGGAGCAGTGCTGCGGCAATAACCGGGGACCATAGTTTGCGGGAGTGTAGGGCACTACGGATCATTAAGTTGCTCATGGCGAAATTCTCCTTCGGCGATTGCCTGCCGCCGGGTTTCCGGCTGCGGTGCAATGGCGTCGGCAGTGAGCCGGCGGTTAATAGGAATACGAGCGGGGCGCCAGGAAAGTTCCAGGCAATTTTTTCGTACCCGCGTGTCGCATGTCTTGGTGTTGTAACAGTCTTACCGCGAGTCTGGTAGATGGGTACTAAAGGATTTAGCCGACAGCGTGAGAACAGCAGAACCACATAGAATGACGAAGATGTGCCGCGTGGGGCGCAGCCATTGAAAGTTCTAATCGCCGACGATAGCGAAGGCATTCGCGAAGTGATCAGGGGCGTGGTCGAAAGCCACGACGGCTGGGGCGTCTGCGGGTATGCAAAGGACGGCGCAGAGGCCGTCCGAAAGAGCGCGGAGTTGCAGCCGGATATCGTGCTGCTGGACCTGGCCATGCCCGTGCTCGACGGCTTTCACGCCGCACAGCAGATTGTCGCCCGCAACCCCGAGGTGATCGTCGTAATGGTCACGCAACATTGTTCAACGTCCCTGCGCGCGGAGGCTCTGAAGTTCGGCATACACGAGGTAATCAACAAGTGTGATGCCGTGGAGTATCTGGTGCGCACCATCGCAGACGTGGCCAATGCCCACGGAAAGGGCCGCGGCGCCATCGCGGGCGGTTGGTCGGGTCGCGTGCCCCAAGAGCGTGACAGGTCCAATCCTTGAAACGCGAACCATGCGCGCCGTAGAACAACTCCCTACTGAGACTTCGACCACTTCAGATAGACAGCGGCGAGCGGCGGAAGCGTAAGCTCCAGAGAATACGGGCGGCCCATGTGTTGGAGGGCTTCCGCCTGGGCGTTTCCCTGATTGCCGACGTTCGAGCCGCCGTAACGCTCGGCGTCGCTGTTAAAGACCTCGCGATAGGTGCCGGGTTCAGGGACGCCGATACGGTATTTCTTACGGACCACCGGGGTGGCGTTTAGGACGGCAACGAGGAAATCGCCGGGAGCTCTGCCTCGCCGTATAAACGACAGCACGCTGTTATCGCCGTCATTGGCGTCGATCCAGTCGAAGCCCGGCCAGTCAAAATCCACTTCGTGAAGGGCGGGTTCGGCCTGGTAGAGATGGTTGAGGTCGGCAACCATTTGTTGAACGCCGCGGTGCGAATCGTATTTCAGCAAATGCCAGTCGAGGCTGTGTTTTTCCGTCCATTCGTGGCGTTGAGCGAATTCCTGACCCATGAAGAGCAATTTCTTCCCGGGATGGGCGTATTGATAGGCATAGAGCAGACGCAGATTGGCGAATTGCTGCCATAGATCCCCGGGCATTTTATGCAGCAGGGAATTTTTGCCGTGCACCACTTCATCGTGGGAAAAGGGCAGCAGGAAATTTTCCGTGAAGGCGTAGATCAGGGAAAAGGTGAGTTTGTTGTGTTCGTACTTGCGATGAACCGGATCGGCGGAAAAATATTTTAGCGTATCGTTCATCCAGCCCATATTCCATTTGAGGCTGAAGCCTAGGCCGCCGAGATAGGTGGGCCGCGAAACGCTGGGCCAGGCGGTGGACTCCTCGGCAATCGTCAGGATGCCGGGATACCTCTCGTAAGCCACTTCGTTGAGGCGTTTTAAAAAGGCGATAGCCTCAAGATTCTCGCGTCCTCCATATTGATTCGGCACCCATTCGTCTTGCTTGCGCGAATAATCGAGATACAGCATGGAGGCCACGGCGTCTACGCGCAGACCGTCGATGTGATATTTGTCCAGCCAGAAGAGGGCATTGGAAATCAAGTAATTTTGCACTTCGTTCCGGCCGTAGTTGTAGACCAGCGTGCCCCAGTCCGGATGCGAGCCCTGGCGTGGATCGGAATGCTCGTAAAGATGGGTTCCGTCGAATTGCGAGAGACCGTAGGTGTCGCGCGGGAAGTGCGCGGGAGTCCAGTCCAGAAAAACGCCCAGGTCCGCCTGGTGGCAGCGATCGATGAATTCCATGAACTCCGCGGGTGTGCCGAAGCGGCTGGTGGCGGCGTAATAGCCGATGGTCTGGTAACCCCAGGAGCCGTCAAAAGGATGCTCCATGATGGGAAGTAGTTCGATGTGCGTGTAGCCGAGTTCTATCACGTAGGGTATTAGCTGGTCGCCCAATTCGCGATAGGTCAGCCAGCGATTTTTTTGCTCCGGCATGGTGCGCCAGGAGCCCAGGTGCACTTCGTAAATCGCAATCGGGGAATCCAGCCATTTTTTAGTGGTGCGGCGTCGAATCCAATCGCCATCGCTCCATCGGTGTTGGTCGAGCCGCGCGACCACCGAGCCGGTATTCGGCCGCAGTTCCGAGCGAAACCCGTAAGGGTCCGCTTTCAATGGCAGCATGTTGCCGTTCGGGCCAATGATTTCGTATTTGTAAATCGCCCCTTCGGCGAGTTCCGGAACGAATAACTCCCAGATGCCTGAGGAGCCGCGCGGCCGCATTACATCCACGCGGCCATCCCAGCGATTGAAGTCGCCGACCACGCTGACCCGTCGCGCGCTGGGCGCCCACACCGCGAAATGCACGCCGGTTACGCCTTCGTGCATGACCACGTGCGCGCCCAGTTTTTCATAGGTATCGTAGTGCCGCCCTTCGCCCATCAGGTATAGATCAAATTCGCTGATGGAGTACGGGAACGCGTAAGTGTCGTAAACCTCGTGCTGTTCGCCGTGGTACGTCACGAAATGAATTTTGTAGCTGGCCGGGGCTGGAGCGGTGGTTTGGCTGGAAAGAAATGTGGCTTCAAAGAAGCCTTCGGGCCGCAGTTTGACGGCGTCCACGACTTTGGCCATGGCGACCGGCGGGCGATCCGCTGCGAGGCTGTTCAGAGAAATGCTAGCTTCCGCGGCCCAAGGCAGAAAAAATCGTATGGCCCATCCGCCGGAGACTGGGTGCGGGCCAAGCAGAGCGAAGGGGTCGGTGTTGCGCCCGGAAACGAGCGCGTCAATGCTGCGCGCTAAAGCCTTTTCAGTAGTGTCGCGTGGTGATCCGTTCGGTGTCGGCGGTAGCGATCCGATGGTTTCTTCGGCCAATGGTTGCCTCAGCGAGGTGCGCCTGGCAATCGGTTCGGATTGCGCCACGCACCGTAATGGATTCTATGGTCTTGCCGAAGCAATTTGCAAACACCGGTCCGGGTGCGATCGAATTACGGCCGCCCAACTCGCGCGCCCATGACAAGCTTCGAGCGACGACGGATGAGGACTCGATGCCAGCCTTCGGTGCCTGGGGCCTGCGCGCGTTGCGGTTAGCAAGGATGTGGAGGAAGCTTTACTTGGACGGCGGCCGAGGGTTCTACGCTTGCAGGGCATCACAGCGCGGGGTACATTCCTTGTCTCGCGAACAAATGCGAAGTGCGGAAGGTTTGAAGGTTCGGTTCAGGAGTCACCGTCTGGTATGAGCACATTCTGCAGCAACCGTTGTCACATTTTGGTTTTCGTTCTGACGGCAATTTTCCTCTTGCAGCATGGAGCGCTTGCGCAAGACCGGGGGCAGGCGCGCTCGATGGTGATTTCGCGCAACGGAATTGTGGCGGCGGAGTCGCCGCTGGCGGCGCAGGCCGGCGTGCAAATCTTGCAGCATGGCGGAAATGCGGTCGATGCCGCGATTGCCGCGAACGCCATGATGGGGGTCGTGGCGCCGATGATGAATGGCATCGGCGGCGATTTGTTCGTGATTGTATATGACGCCAAAGCCGGCAAGCTTTATGGGTTGAATGCCAGCGGCTGGGCGCCCAAGGGGCTGACTCCGGAATATCTGCGCAAACAGGGATTGCGCGATATGCCGCAGCAAGGCGTCAATGCCATTACCGTGCCGGGCGTTGTGGACGGCTGGCAGAAATTGGCGGAGCGCTTCGGACGCAAGAAACTGGCGGAAGATTTGGCGGCGGCGATCCGCACGGCGCAAGATGGCTTTCCCGTACCCGAAATGACGGCGGCGGTCTGGGGACTGGAAGTCGATCATCTGCGCGGGGATGATGCGGCGTCGAAAACGTATCTGCCGCAGGATCGCGCTCCGAAGACTGGAGAAATCTTTCGCAATGCGGATTTGGCGGAATCGTTGCAGGAAATCGCCAGCGGGGGACGCGACGCGTTTTACAAAGGTGCGATTGCCGCGAAACTTCTGGATGCCATGAAGCGGCACGGCGGCGTGATGAACGCGCAGGATCTGGCGGAATACGCGAGCGAATGGAACGAGCCGATTTCCACGACGTACCGCGATTGGACCGTGTACGAAATGCCGCCGAACGGTCAGGGTTTGGCGGCGCTGGAAATGCTGAATATTCTGGAGACCTTTCCACTCGGGCAAAAGGACACCGGATTTGGCTCGACGAAAGCGCTGCAGGCGGAGATCGAAGCGAAGAAATTGGCGTACGCCGATCTGGCGAAATACATCGGCGATCCCCGGAAACAAAAGTTGCCGGTGACAACGCTGCTTTCCAAAGCCTGGGCCGTGGAGCGCGCGAAATTGATTGATCCGGATCACGCCAATTGCGACGTGCAGCCCGGGCTGATCGCCGGCGGCAACGATACAACTTATTTGAGCGTGGTGGATCGCGACGGAAACATGGTGTCGCTGATCCAGAGCAATTACTCCGCGTTCGGCTCCGGCATTGTGGCGGCGGGCACGGGTTTCGTGTTGCACAATCGCGGCGGGCTCTTCAGCCTGGACCCAGCGTCGCCAGACGTGCTCGCGGGTCGGAAACGTCCCTTGCATACGATCATCCCGGGCTTTGCGCAGAAAGGCGACACGCGCCTGGCTTTCGGCATCATGGGCGGATGGAACCAGTCGCAAGCGCACGCGCAATTCATCTCTGACATCGCCGATTTCAAGATGAACATTCAGGGCGCGATGGAAGCCCCGCGCTTCACCAAGAAGACCTTCACTGGTTGCGATGTGGAATTGGAAAACCGGTTCGCCGGGAAAACTCGCGACGAACTCACCGCCAAGGGGCACAAAATCGAACTGAAGGGCACGTTCTCCAGCGACATGGGCGGCGGCCAAGCGGTGATGCGGGACTTCGCCGCCGGTGTGAACTACGGCGCGTCCGACCCACGCAAAGACGGCGAAGCCATTCCGGAACTTCCCCAGAATTGAGGCGAGAGAGACTCCAGCAGGGCCCCGATTCCACCGAGACAGCCCTCCATAGGCCCAAGTTGCGCAACAGAGGGGTATAGTTCTGCAACTGAGCGCCTGAACCCATTTAAAGAACTGAGCTAAACCTATTGCCATGTGCGGTTTGCTGCTGCAAAGAGTGGCCCGCAAGGTGCATCTGTACGGAGGGTCAGGGTAACGCGGCCCGCAGCTACGCCACCCAGAAGCTGGAGCTCTCGATGGGTAGGCCCGCGTTTGCCGCGTTTGTTTCCCCGATTCCCTGGAATTCCCGGATCTTTCTCATTCTATTGGCCCTAATGAGCGGCGTGACCTTCTCGGCTCGCTGCCGTGCCCAGACCGTGGATGTCAGCGGCCGCTATCAGTGTATCCAGGTAAAAGTCCAAAATAGGGTGGTGGCGTGCACGGCGGCGCCACTCATTCTGAGGAATGACGGGCGCTTCGAGCTGCGCGGCTGGGAAGGCAGCTATCTGGTCAACGGCCAGTGGGTGGAGCTGTCCGATTCGCTGCTGAAGGCGCGCGGCAAGATCGAGCCGGGACACCGAATCGTACTGCACTACTACGGCAAAAAGGGATTCGTGGAGATCATTTACGAGCGGCGAGTCGCGGAGCTCGGGAAGACGGCGCTTGGCTAAAATGGCGAGGCCTATTCGGTTTCACTTGGTGTGGTATGAAGAGCTGAACGGTTTCGGCGATGTTGCCGGCACCCCTGGAGCCGAAGGGCAACTGATGGAAATGCAACCGGTTGCGCGGATATCGATCCTTCGCGGTAGTGACACAGGTGACGAGTATTTCGACTTCGAAACCCTCGATGGCGACGGCCACGGCTGAGGGCAATGACCGGAAAGCGTACACGCACGAGAGACGCGCCCCCCGGGTCCATAAAATTTTCAAATCTTTTTCATTCCAAAGAACTTAAAGATGTGTGGCGGCTACCGGTTGTACCAGCGGTAGCCTTCGCGTTGTTCTTTGGTGATTTCGCTGGCGACCTTGAGAGTTCGCGCGCGACGATAGTCGCCGCAGGCGGCCAGGATGGCGTTGAGCAGCGCGATAGGGGCGGTGTAAGAAGCAATAAAGGAGGTGGATTCGATAGAGGCCAGGAAGACTTCGTGGCATTCGCGGACTAAAGGGGAAAGATAAGAGTCGGTGATGCCGACGCAGTAGGCGCTATGTTTTCTTGCCAGCTGCGCGCCCTCGACGGTCTGGCGGAGGCCGCGACGAAAGGAGATGGCGATAACCAGATCTTGCTTGCGCACCGCGCGTGCGAGATGCGCGATACGGCCGGGAAAGGTGGCGGCGACAACAGGGAGACCGAGAATACTCAGCTGATATTCAAAATAGTGGGCAAGATACTGCGCCAAATCGCCGGCCAGGACCAGGATTTTTCGCGCTTTGTAAACGCGCTTGGCGAGAGCGACGATGCGTTTGGTTTCGAGGCTGTTCTTGAGGCCCTGCAGATTTTTGAGATCCTGCTCCAGAGAGATACGCACGCGGGCAGGTAAGCCGCCGTCACCCTCGCCGGCTTTCATCGTGTCGAGGGAAGTGGCAAAGGCCAGCGAGAGTTCGTGGAGATGGTGCTGGAAGTCGCGGTAGGTAGCGAAACCGAGGCCTTGCACGATACGCACCACCGTAGCGGGATCCGTTCCTAGGCGCTCGGCCAAGGCGCGGATGCTGAGGAGTACGTATTCGCGGGGATGCTCGAGAATCGGGCGAATGACTTCCTGACGTTTCTTGCTTAGTTTTTCGAGGTTTTCGTTCACATTCAAGGCGCGGACCTGTGTGTTCCTTGATAGCCCACGGAATCAGATGGGCAAAGCCTTGCCGATTATGAAAAGTAAGTCAAGGAGAGTCATAAGAGTTAGCGGGCTCGTCGGGCCCGAGGAGGGCGCACCTAGATGTGGGCGGCGATGGCGAGTCTGGCAGAGCCCACAGACAGAGGTGGTCGTGCTTCTTAGGATTTTGCCGCGACTTTGTTTTCGAGGCCGGGAACAGCGAGGCCCGGCGCCACCACCGGCTGCAGGAAAGGCATCATGGCGCGTAGCTTGGGGCCGAGTTGCTCGATGGCCAGAGTTTGTTCGCGCTGGCGGGTGGCCAGGAAATTGGGGCAGCCTTTTTCGTTTTCCTCAATCCATTTTTTGGCGAAGCTGCCGTCTTTGATTTCGGCTAGGAGCTTTTTCATCTCGTCCTTGGTTTGTTGCGTGACCAGGCGGGGACCGGCGGTGTAATCGCCGTGCTCGGCGGTGTCGCTGATGGAATAGCGCATGTAGCTGAGGCCGCCGCGGTAGATCAGGTCAACGATTAGTTTTAGTTCGTGCATGCACTCGAAATAGGCTACTTCCGGCTGGTAGCCGGCCTCGGTTAGGGTTTCGAAGCCGGCTTTGATTAGGGCGCTCACGCCGCCGCAGAGGACGGCTTGTTCGCCGAAGAGGTCGGTTTCGGTTTCTTCGGTGAAGCTGGTTTCCAGGACGCCTGCGCGGGTGCAGCCCAGACCTTTCGCGTAGGAGAGAGCGAGAGCTTTGGCTTGGCCGGAGGCGTCTTGTTCTATCGCGATGAGGGCTGGCGTGCCGCCGCCTTCGGTGAAAACTTCGCGGACGCGGTGGCCGGGCGCTTTGGGAGCGATCATGGAGACGTCGATGTCTTTGGGCGGCTTGATGGTGCCGAAGCGGATGTTGAAGCCGTGGGCGAACATTAAGGTTTTGCCCGCTTTGAGATTTGGGACGATGGATTCATTGTAGATTCTTTGTTGCTTGGTGTCCGGGGCGAGAATCATGATTACGTCGGCCCACGCGGCGGCTTCCGCGGGCGTGTTGACGACCAGGCCGTCTCTTTCGGCTTTAGCCTTGGAGGCGCTGCCGGGTTGCAGGCCGACGCGGACTTCTACGCCGCTGTCGCGGAGGTTTAGGGCGTGGGCGTGGCCCTGCGAGCCATAGCCAATGATGGCTACTTTTTTGGATTGGATCAGGGTGATGTCGGCCGCGTTTTCGTAGTAGAGATTTGCCATGGCGTTTCCTTTCGGATTCTTGCTCGATCGTTGCGACTGGTGCGAAAACCGCAATAAGTCAAGAGCGCCGGGACGAAAGCCCGGCCGCTACAACATCACCAAGCAGGCGGGCTAAACAGCGCGGTAGCTGCCAAAGTTCTTACACTGGCGCGTCTTGTGCTGGAGGCTGCAATAGGTCGCCGCCGCGGGTCATGGAGATGCGTCCGCTGCGGGCCATTTCCAGGACGCCGAACGGGCGAAGGACTTCGATCAAGCCGTCGATTTTGTCCACCGTGCCGCTGACTTCGATGATTAGAGATTCGGGGGCCACGTCTACGACGCGGCCGCGAAAAACCTTTATCAGCTCCATCAGGTGGGGGCGGTTTTGTTGGTCGGCCTTCACTTTGATTAGCGCCAGGTCGCGTTCCAGCAAGCTACGGTCGCTGATGTTTTCGGCGAGGAGGACGTCGACTAGTTTTTCCAGGCTGGCTTCGAGGCGGTGGCCGCCTTTGGGATCGGTGTGGGCCACGATGGTCATGCGAGCGATTTGGTCGTTGTCCGTGGGGCCCACGGTGAGCGAATCAATGTTGATGGCCAGGCGGCGGGCTAGCGAGGAGACGCGATTCAGGACGCCGGGTTTGTTTTCAACGTAGGCTACTAGAGTTTGCATGGTTTCCTCATTCGGTGTCGTGCGTATCGAGAATTTTTGTTGCGGCTGCTAGATTCTGACCTAGGGAGCTGAGCCCGATTTTTGCTGCTTCATTTACGGCCCGATTAAAGTCGGGCCCGCCCGCGCGGGCCGGCGCTATTCGGAACTGCCGCTACGGCTCCGTCGCGGTTTCTACCAGCGGATTGTTTGGACGGCGAATCATTTCGTGTAAACCCTTGCCTGCCGGGACCATGGGATAGACGGAGTCTTCCTGTTCCACGCGGAAATCCATTAGCACCGATTCGGGAACTTCTCTTGCGCTGCGGATGGTGTTGATGGAGTCGGTGCGATTGGTTACGCGTTCGCCGCGGATGCCGAAGGCGTTGGCGAGAGCGGCGAAATCGGGAGCTACTAGCGGGGTGGCGACGTAACGCTTGTCGTAGAAAAATTCCTGCCACTGGCGAACCATGCCCAGATAGCCATTGTTAACGATGGCGATTTTGATGTTGATTTTTTCCTGGACGATGGTGGCCAGCTCGCACATGGTCATTTGGAAGCCGCCGTCGCCGACTACTACCCACACTTCGGAGTTGGGCTTGGCGAATTTTGCGCCGATGGCGGCCGGGAGCGCGAAACCCATGGTGCCGAGGCCGCCGGAGGTGATCAGGCTGCGCGGGGCGTTGTGGTGGTAATACTGGGCTTCCCACATTTGGTGCTGGCCGACGTCAGTGACGACGATGGCTTCGCCCTTGGTTTCTTTCCAGATATCGTTGATCACGTGGGCCGCGTAGAGGTGGCCGTTGTCTGGAAGGCTTTGGATGTCGCGGACGGCGGAGTCGCCTTGTAGTTCGGCGATGTGACGGAGCCAATCGGCGTGCTCGCGAGTGATGACGTGCGGCTCGAGGGCTTCGAGGATTTCGCGGGCGTCGCCGACGAGCGCAGCGTCTACCTGGACATTCTTGTTGATTTCGGCGCGGTCGATTTCAATGTGGATTTTGCGAGCGGTGCGGGCGTAGGTGCGCAGGTCGCCAGTGACGCGGTCGTCGAAGCGCATACCCACGGCGATGAGCAGGTCGGCTTCCTGAATCGCGTGGTTGACCCAGGCTTCGCCGTGCATGCCCATCATGCCGAGATTCAATTTTTCGTTGGCGGGGAAGCAGCCGATGCCAAGGAGCGTCATGGCTACCGGGATGTTGGCGGATTTTACGAACTCAGCAAATTTTTTCATCGCGCCGCTGACCATGATGCCGTGGCCGGCCAGGATCAGCGGGCGCTTGGCGGTATTTAGAAGTTCCACGGCGCGATCGAGTTCGGCTTGGTCGCAAGTTTTGTGTTTGCGCTTGACGGGCAATTTCGGCGCCGCCGCTTCCCAATCAAATTCCGCGGAAGCTTGTTGCGCGTCCTTGGTGATGTCTACCAGGACGGGTCCCGGACGGCCGGTGTTGGCGATGACGAAGGCTTCGCGGACGGTGCGTGCGATGTCTTCGGCGCGCGAGACGATTACGTTGTGCTTGGTGATCGGCATGGTGATGCCGGTAATGTCGATTTCCTGAAAAGCGTCGGAGCCCAGGAGTTTGCTGGAGACCTGACCAGTGATGCAAACCACTGGCGAGGAATCGAGCATAGCGGTAGCTATGCCGGTGACCATATTCGTTGCGCCAGGGCCGGAGGTGGCCATCGCCACGCCAACATCTCCGCTGGCGCGGGCGTAGCCGTCGGCCATGTGTGTGGCGCCCTGTTCGTGGCGGACGAGCACGTGATGCAATTTGGATTTGCCGAGCGCGTCGTAGACCGGCAGGATGGCGCCGCCGGGATAACCGAAAAGGTCGCGCACGCCAAGCTTGGTAAGCGACTCACAAAGAATTTCCGCACCCGTGAGCTTCATAGCGTCCTTCCTAATTGGCCTAATTGCGAGGCGCCGGGAGTTTGGCCAGCGCGAGAAAACGATGCCGGAACGGCGGTAATGGCGCCCAACGAGGACGAGGAGACGAGCAAGGCGTATTTAGCGAATACGCCGTTGGTGAAGCGCGGGGCGGGCGGTTTCCACCCTGCGAGCCGTTGCTGAATTTCCGCGTCGCTTAATTCGACATTAAGTTTGCGCGCGGGAACATCGAAGACGATGACATCGCCATCCGCTATGGCGGCGATGGGACCACCGTTGGCGGCTTCCGGAGCCACGTGGCCGGCCATGAGGCCGTGGGTTGCACCGGAGAAGCGGCCATCCGTGAGCAGCGCCACAGAATCGCCGAGGCCGGCACCGACCAGAGCTGCGGTCACGGCCAACATTTCGCGCATGCCCGGACCGCCCTTGGGACCTTCATAGCGAATGACGATTACATCACCCGGCTTAATCGCGCGGCTGTCCACGGCGGCGAAAGCAGCCTCTTCGGTATTAAATACTCTTGCCGGTCCGCGGAACGTTTTGAAATCGTGGCCCGCTACTTTCATAACGCAACCTTCCGGCGCCAGATTTCCTTTCAAGATCACCAGGCCGCCGGTGGGCTTAAGCGGCGCGCTTAGTTTCCGGACGACTTGCTGGCCGGGTGTTTCTTTGGCGGCGCCCGCTTCTTCGCCAAGGGTACGGCCTGTGACGGTGAGGGCGTCGCCGCGCAGCAGTCCGGCTTCAACCAGGCGCTTCGCGAGTAGTGCCGTACCGCCTGCCGCGTATAGTTCTGTAGCGACAAATCGGCCGGCCGGTTTCAGGTCCGCAAGAATGGGGGTGCGCTTGCTGATGCGATCGAAATCGTCGATGTTGAGCGAAAGGTGCGCTTCATTCGCGATGGCCAGCAAGTGCAGAACGGCGTTGGTCGACCCACCGCTGGCGGCTACGCCAGTGATGGCGTTTTCGATGGCCGTTTTGGTGATGATTTTAGAGGGCGTAACGTTTTTGCGTAACAGATCCAGCACAAGCTCACCGGAGCGTTTGCCCGCGGCGGCTTTTCCGGAATTTGTCGCCGGGACGCTGGACAAACCCATGGGGGCGATGCCGAGAAATTCCGAGACCATGGCCATGGTGTTGGCGGTGAACTGTCCGCCGCAGGCGCCGGCACCGGGACAAGCGGCGACCTCCAGGGCGTGCAGTTGCGCATCGCTCATGGCGCCACTCGAGTGCTTTCCTACCGCTTCGTAGACGTCCTGAATGGTTACCGCATGGCCTTCAAACTGACCGGGAGCGATGGAGCCGCCGTACAAGATCAGGCCGGGAATGTTCAGCCTGGCGAGAGCCATGATGCCGCCGGGAATCGTTTTGTCGCAGCCGACCAGGACGATCAAAGCGTCAAAAAGAGTGCCGCGGGTGACCAATTCGATGGAATCGGCGATGACTTCGCGGCTGATCAGCGAGGCGCGCATGCCTTCGGTGCCCATGGTGATGCCGTCGGAGATGGAGACGGTGTTGAATTCGAGCGGCGTGCCGCCCGCTGCGCGGATGCCTTCCTTTACGTGGACCGCGAGTTCGCGGAGGTGGTAATTGCAAGGGCCGATTTCGATCCAAGTGTTGGCTACACCGATGAGCGGCTTGGCGAAATCAGAGTCGCCGAACCCGCAGGCGCGCAACATGGCGCGCGCGCCCGCACGGTTTGCGCCATCGATCAAGATATGGCTGCGAGGCTTTAACGTCGATTGCGTCACGATCGCGGTCTCCTGGCCGAAGGCATTTAAAAAGCACGGATGAAAAACCAAAGCCATCATCCGGTAACGGGATGATGGCCCCTGAAGCTTTTCGCAGCCGAAAGGTCAAGCCGCCATCATCCAGTTTTCGCCCGCGCTTTGGCGGGGCGCACACGCAAGATCGGGCGCGAACACAATCGCAATGCGCCCAGCGCGCATGGTGGCGATGCGAGACACAGCTTCGCCACTAAAGTAGCAGGATGAACCTGGAGGGCCAATCAGTCCAATTAATAGTTTTGTGCGATTAAATAAGCTGCAGTTATGGCCGCAGTTTGCGCTTGGAGTTCGTGGCGGAACTTTACAAGTGTTTTTGAGGAATTAAAGAAGCTCCGGGAGATAATGTTCTGGCGGCGCAGAGGAGCGCCGGGTAACTTCCAGCGGCCAGACAGCGTCTTTAGTAAAGTAGCTGTAGCAATGCGGCACCGCGCGGTCTTGATGCGGTGGAATCTGTGTGGTGACCATGTCGAAACTCACGCAAATGCGTTTTGGGCAGTCCGCCGGGTTTCTCGCGGCGATTCTCCTCCTCTGGCCCATCGGAATCAGGGCGCAGGATCCGCAGACGCCGGATGCTGCTCCTTCCAACCCACCGATTGGCGGGCGGCAGCATCGCCAGGGACAGGACGAAAATGGCCCGAGGCCGGTGTTTGGACGCATCGCGTCGATTCAGGACGGTTCCATGCGCATTACGCGGCCCGATGGTTCGGAGACGACGGTAAAGATTACAGCACAGACGGAATTTCGCCGGGATCGCGAAGCGGCCAAGCTGAAGGATTTTAAGGTGGGCGACGGTGTGCTGGTTCGCGGCGAAGAAAACCCCGACTACAGCGTAACAGCGCAAATGGTCGTGGGGCGCACGGGCAATGGCGGACCGAATGGCGGCCCAAACCGGCAGAATCCAGTTGGCACGCTGGGCAAGGATTTTGTTGTTGGAGAAGTGAAAGCCATCGATCCGCCGAGCATTACGGTGATGCGTACGGACAATGTGAAGCAAGAATTCGAGTTGAATGAGGACACCTCCTTGCACAAGGGCCGCGAGAGCGTCACGATGGCGGACATTCAGGTGGGCGACCACGTATTCGCGCGCGGTGCGTTGCAGCAGAATCAGTTCGTGCCTAAATCAGTGATGGTCATCGAACCGGACCAGTGGAAGAGAATGCAGGAGATGGGCATTACGTCTCCGGCGGTGGGCAGAGCGACGCAGTCAGGCGGTGGTCAAAGTGGTGGACAGGGTAATGCTCCTGCCGGGGGGCAAGCTGCTGCGCCCGGTGGTGCGCCGAGTAACGCGCCGAGCAAGCCAACGGAGCCGCCGAATTGAAGTTGGGACGAGCGGCGAAAATTCTGGTGTTTGCTGCGGTAGTTTGGCTTGGCAAACCTGCGCGCCCCCAGGATGCACCATTACCGCAGAGTAGTGCGCCGGCTGCGGCGGACAACGCAACACAAAGTCCGCCCGTGGTGCCTCCGCCGGCCACAACCGCATCGTCGCCCGCAGCCGCCCCTGGAGCGCCACAGGCGATCGCGTACCACATTGCTGGAAGCGTGCACTCGGGCAAAACGCCGTTGCCGGGAGTTGCCGTCACGGCAGCGAACACGCTCACGGGCAAGAAATTTTCCGCGGTGACCGCTAGCGATGGAACATTTCTCTTGGCGGGGATTCCGCGCGGACGCTACGTGGTGCGCGTGGAATTTATGGGCTTCGCAACGGCAACGCAGGAAGTGGTGCTCAATCCGGAAAATACGTCGGGAAAGGTTGATGTGGAATTGCTGCTCGCTTCACGGCAGGAACAACAGTCGAACGCCGCGAGCGCTGCGTTAACAGCGGCGGGCCGAGGATTTCAGAGTATGGCGCTCGACAGCGCACTGTCTTCCTTGTCCGGCGGAGCGATTCCGGCAGGTCAGGCCACCGGTACGGGGGACCTCGCCACGCTGCCGCTGAATGGGGCCGGCGCGGACGCGCCGACCGAATCTGTGAGCATCACCGGAGCGCAGGGCCGGACACAGGATTTTGGCGGTGGCAATGAAGATGAATTGCAGCAGCGCATCCAGGAATTCCGAGAACGCGCGCAACGAGAAGGTTTTGGAGGAGGTGCGGGGGGCGGTGGCGGCGGAGCGTTCGGTGGTCCCGGAGGCGGCATTTTCTCCATTGGACGCATGCCCCAGGGCTTCAACGTCAATCAACCGCACGGGTTTCTCTATTTTAATGACGACAACGCCTCGCTGGACGCCGCGCCGTACGCGCTGTTGGGCCACGTGAGTCAGAAGGCCAGCTATAACCAGGCAAAATTTGGGGCGAATATCGGCGGGCCGCTGAATATTCCTAAAATTTTCAATGGCGGCAACAAGACGTTTTTCTTTTTTGGCTGGAACGGCACCCGGGGCAGTACGCCGTATGATTCCTTTTCGAATGTGCCGACACTCGCGGAACGTGGCGGGGACTTCAGCGCCCTTCTCGGAACGCCGGTCGTCGGGCAAAATGGGGCTCAGGTAATCAATCAGTGCACGGGTCAGCCGGTGCTCACGGGCCAAATCTTCGATCCCGCAACGATCCGCGTCGTCAACGGCCAAACGTGCAGCAATCCATTTCCCGGCAATATGATTTCGTCGGCGTTGAGCCCGGCGGCCATTTCATTATTGAGCTACATTCCGGAACCGAATGGCCCCGGCGCGTCGCAGAACTTTCATTACGTCACTTCGGATGAATCCAATTCGGATGCTGTGAGCATTCGTCTAATCCACAATTTTATTGCGGGCGACGGCCCGGGCGGTTTATTGGGCGGGGGACGTGGTGGTGGGGGCGGCGGCGGCCGGCGCGGCCCGCAGAACAATATTAATCTCGGATTGAACTATTCGCGCACGTCCGCGAATTTGGTGAATCCCTTTCCGTCGCTCGCGGGTGGCACAGATACCCAGGGAGTTAACGCGACGGCAGGCTGGACCTATGGTAAAGGCAGACTCTCCAATACGGTGCGTGCCACCTACAACCACAACCACGTTTCTACTTCCAATCTCTATTCTAACATTCTGAATGTCGCCGGAGCCGCGGGTATCGGCGGCATTTCGAGCGATCCTTTTGATTGGGGGCTTCCGACCATAAGTTTCAGTTCATTCAGCGGCCTGAGCGACCCCGTACCGAGCCGCGAACTCGATCAGACGTACACGCTCACCGATATAGTCACCTGGCATCGCGGCAAGCACAATTTGCGCCTGGGCGCTGACTACCGCCGCATCCTGCAGAATTTTCGTTCCGCCAAGAATGCCGAGGGCAGCTTTATTTTTACCGGGTATGCCACCGCGTTGGGCGGCGATCAGCAGGCCAATCCCGGTACCGGTTCGGATTTCGCGGATTTTCTACTGGGGCTGCCGCAACAGACCAGCATCCAGACCGTCAGCTCCGGCACCGACGCGTTCAACTTTGCAGCGAACGCTTATGATTTTTACGCGCAGGACGACTGGCGGGTGGGCGCGAATCTGACCATTAATGCCGGTCTGCGCTACGAATACAACGGGCCGTTCACCGAAGCGCAGAATCGCATCGCCAATCTGGACGTCGCGCCCAGTTTTTCTGCCGCTGACCTGGTTTTACCGGGTGGCACCGGCACGTATTATGGGACTTATCCCGCTTCGCTGATTCGGCCAGACCGCGATGACTTTGCGCCGCGCGTGGGTATTGCCTGGAAACCTCCAGCAAAAATTTCTCCCAAGACCGTAGTTCGCGCCGGGTATGGCATCAACTACAATCTGGCGCAATATTCGACCATCATCCGTAACTTTGCATTCCAGCCGCCCTTCGCGGAAGCGGCCACGAACGCCAGCACCGCGCCGGGAGATCTTACGCTGGCCGATGGTTTCCCCGCCATCAACACGGGAACGATCACGAACAATTTTGCGGTCGATCCGAACTACCGCATCGGCTACGTGCAGATATGGAACTTGAACGTGCAGCGCGAACTGGGGCCGGGCGTGGTCATCAATATTGGTTATAACGGCGCCAAAGGCACCAACCTGGATCTGGATCGCGCGCTGGAAATTCCCGGCTTGCAACCGTTTATATACGAATCGTCGGAAGGGAATTCCATATTGCACGCCGGGACTTTCTCGATTCGCAAGCGTCTCGCTAAGGGCATCGGCGTGGGCGGCACTTACGTTTTTTCCAAGTCCATTGACGATGCGGGGTCCATCGGCGGCGGTTCCGTGGTCGTGGCACAGAATCCCTTTGACATTTCGGCGGATCGCGGACTTTCTACTTTCGATCAACGCCACAAGTTCACGGGCAATTGGATTTATCAATTGCCGCTAGGAGACAATCACCGCTTTGCGTCGAGTGGTGCCGCCGCGCATATCTTAGGGAATTGGCAGTGGAGCGGTGATTTCACCATCGCGTCCGGCCTTCCATTTACGCCGCACGTGCTGGGAAATACTCTGGACATCGATCGTGGCGTCAGCGGATCGCTTCGCGCGAATTATATCGAAGGTCAGCCCATTGGCGTGGCAAACCAGGGCGCGTCCGAATGGTTCAACGTCGATGCGTTTTGCGTTCCGCAGACCACGGCTAGTTTGGCGTTTGGCACTGTGCCCACCTGCGTAAATGCCACCGATTCTCCGTACGGCGATGTCGGGCGCAACATCATCGAGGGGCCTGGGCAATTTACTGTGGACATGTCCGTCAGCAAGACGTTTGTGCTTAAGGAATTTCGCGCGCTGGAACTGCGCCTGACTGCCAGCAACGTATTTAATACCGTGCAATTCACTTCGATTGGCTCGGTGGTGAATTCGCCGAGTTTCGGCGAAGTGACCAGCGCAGGGAATATGCGGCGCGTGACGATGTACGCGAGGTTTCGCTTTTAATGAGCCCGCCCATGCTTAATCCACGCAGGCACGCCTCATCGCTTGGCACGGCACTGAACACTATCGCATTATCGTTGTCGATTGGAGCGCTCGCGGTTCGACTGTGCGTTCCGGCGGCGGCGCAGTCTCCCGGCGCGGCATCATCGCAATCGTTTCCGCCGGCAACAACTCCGCCCAATGCGCAACAGGAAGTCTCGCCGATCCGCGTCAACAGCGAGTTGGTGCTGGTGAATGTGGTCGCGCGCGATAAAAAAGGCAATTTAATCCACGATTTAAAAAAAGAGGACTTCTCGCTGTTCGAGGACAACCGGCAACAGAAGATTTCCACTTTCGACTTCGAAGACGTCGACGAATTGCAAACTGCCGGCGCCGCCGATGCGACGGTCTCCGGTGTTGCCGCGCAGGGGTCACTGCTGCGTTCCACGGAGCAAGGTACTCTGCAGGCCCGCGACCGGCGCTTGATGGTGCTGTTCTTCGACTTCAGTGCGATGGAACCGGAGGAGATCGATCGCGCCGTGGACGCCGCGAATAAGTTTATCCAGACGAAAATGCAGCCGGCGGATCTCATCGCCGTGGTGTCGCTGACCACCAACCTGCAAGTGAATATGGATTTCACCGATGACCGCGCCAAGCTGCGGGCCGTCCTCACGGCCTTTTCTTCGGGAGCGGGCCAGGGCTTCGACAACGGCCTGACCGGCACCGCGGAAGGCGCCGCGGAGACGAGCGGTTCGTTTACCCCCGACGACACCGACTACAACACCTTTAACGCCGACCGCAAATTGATCGCGTTGCAGTCCGTGATGATGACGCTGGGAAAAATTCCGCAGAAGAAATCGATCATTTTTTTCAGTAATGGTATTACGCAGTCGGGCATCGACAATCAATCCGCCCTGCGGGCCGCTACTGCGGCGGCCGTAAAGGCTAACGTATCGATTTATCCGATGGACATTCGCGGATTGCAGGCTCTCCCCCCCGGCGGCGAAGCGCAGTCCGCCAGCCTGCACGGGGTTTCGGCGTATTCCGGGGCCTCGATCACCAATGATCTGAGCGCGAACGCGTCGTCGCAAGACACGCTCGCCACGCTGGCTTCCGACACCGGCGGCAAAGCGTTCTTCGATTCCAACGATTTCACCGGCGTTTTTTCGCAGGTGCAAAAAGATAGCTCGGCTTATTACGTGCTGGGCTTTACCAGCGGCAACCCCGCGAAAGATGGGAAATTCCGCCGTCTGCGCGTGCAAATCAATCGCCCGGATATAAAACTCGAATACCGGACGGGCTATTACGCTGGCCGGGATTTTGTGCATTCGACGCACGCCGATCGCGAACAACAACTCAACGACGAGTTAGCCTCGGAACTTCCGCAGACCGATGTAGCGCTCTACGCCGGCGCCGCTTATTTCCGGCAGGATGATTCGCACTATCAGTTGCTTGTCTCGCTGGTGATCCCGGGCTCGCAAATTCCCTTCTCGCAACAGAAGGACCGCGACAACGCCACCATCGACGTCATCGGAGAAGTGCGCCTGGGCGATAAAGTCCGCGTCGGCCAACTGCGCGACACGATCAAACTTGCCGTGGACGCCAGTCAGCAAGTGCGCCGTAAGAATGTGCAATACAACACCTCATTCCTGCTCGCGCCGGGCAGCTACCATTTGAAATTTGTGGTGCGGGAAAATCAAAACGGACGCATGGGCAGTTTCGAAACGGATATCCAGGTTCCCGATCTGCGCAAAGTTCCGCTCAAGATGAGTTCGGTAGTTCTGGCGAGCCAGCGCACGCCCGCAACCGCCAAGAAAAACACCTCGAAACTTTTGGTGCAGGACCAGAGCGAGCTGGTGCCTAACATCACCCACGTCTTCACGCCGGACCAACACTTATACATGCAGTATGAAGTCTACGACGCCGCGAAGAACAAGGGCTCGCAACCGCCGGCGCCAGCCAAGGATGCGGCAGGGAACGGTCCGCCCGCACAATCGAAGCCGCAACACGGCGGCGTACGAATATTGTCGAGTATTGAATTTCTGCAGAACGGCGTGAAAGTGTACGAATCCAAGCCGCTGGTCGCCAGCGAAGTCACTGTGCCAGACCGCAAAGCGGTGGTTTTTCAGATCGATATTCCCTTGCAATCGCTCAAGCCCGGATTCTACACCTGCCAGGTTAACGTCATCGACGACGTGGCGGGCACCTTTGCATTCCCGCGCTGGCCGATTCTGATCAAGACGGCGGCTCCGGCGAGCACGCCGGCGGCTGCGACCACGGGACAGTAGTCACTCTTCCGTTTCGTGCGTTACGATGTGCACATCCACGGCCGGAGACTCCCGCAAGAATCGATGCACCACCGACAAATATAAGTATTTACGCCAGTCATGCAGGGGAGCGCGGCCAAAAATCACCTGCGTGATATGTTTGGTGCGCACAAACTCCGCGATTTCATCCGCCACACTGGATCCCTTCAGGCGAATCACCTGCGCGCCCAGGCTGTCCGCGAACCGGAAATTAGCCATCAGCGCATTCTGATTGAGTTCCCTGGCGCCAAATTCCCGATCCACATGCACGACGTACAACTCCGCATCCATCCGCCGCGCCATGCGCGCCGCCCGAGCAATCAAGTATTGTCCCGAAGGATTGGCCGAGATGCACACGGCTATGCGTTCGCGCACCGCCCAGTTCTTGCGAATCTCCTTGTCTTCCATGTACGTTTCCAGGCTGCGGTCCACCTGCTCGGCGACCTGCCGCAAGGCCAGTTCACGCAAGGCAATCAAATTGCCGCGGCGAAAGAAGTTCGTCAGCGAACGCTCGACTTTATCCGTGCTGTAAACGTCTCCGCGTTTCATGCGCGCGTGCAGCGCCTCCGGGGTCAAGTCCACCATCACGGTTTCTGCAGCCGTCAACGGCACCCAATCCGGCACCGTCTCCCGCACGGAAATTCCCGTGATCGACCGCACAATCGGCGCGATGCTCTCGATATGCTGGATGTTCAGCGTGGAGACAACGTCGATGTTCGCCGCTAGCAATTCCTGCACGTCTTCATACCGCTTGCGGTGCTTGCTTCCCGGGATATTTGTATGCGCGAGTTCATCCACCAGCACCACCTGCGGATGGCGTGCCAGAATTGCATCTACATCCATTTCTTCAAACAGCGTGCCTTTGTACTCCAGTTTGAGACGCGGAACGCTCGGAATCTGCGTAACCAATTCCTCGATACCCTTGCGTCCGTGCGTCTCCACCACGCCGACGACCACGTCTTCGCCTCTCCCCTTGCGGCGAATAGCCTCGCTTAGCATGCTGTAGGTCTTGCCGACACCCGGGGCATAGCCCAGGAATAATTTGAATATCCCGCGAGCTTTTTGCGGCGGTGATGCTACTGCCAGCCAGTCTTCCGGTTTCTTAGCCAAGAATTCTTTTTTCTCCTTGGAATCCCGGTCACCGGGTGACCACGCACGATTCTTTCTAGGTGGTTCCTGAAGTCGAGATGTGCACCGTGGGGTACAATGCTGGAATGCAACGGTTTCTCGCCGGAAGAATCTTCGGCTTGGCTACCTCGTTCGTTCTCGTAGCGGGCATCACGCTGCTGTACACCCACGCCGTTCGCGTCAATCAGACCACCGTAGCGCTCTCTTTCCTTTTGGCAATTCTAGCAGTTTCTGCAGTGTGGGGAATGGCTGTCTCCGTCGTGATGTCTCTCGCCGCCGTGCTGGTCTTCAATTATTATTTTCTGCCGCCCATCCACACGTTCACCATCGCGGACCCGCAGAATTGGGTGGCGCTCGGCGCATTCCTTTTTGTTTCCACCATGGGGAGTCAGCTTTCCGCCCGCATTCGCAAGGAAGCTGACGAGGCCATCAGCCGCCGCCGCGAACTCGAACGCCTCTACAAGTTCAGCCAAAAATTGCTTGGCGAAGGTAACGTCCTGCAGCTCATGAATGCCATCCCCGATTACATCGTCGAAAGCTTTGAGGCCGGTGCCGCCGAACTTTTTCTGCCGCTCAAAGATAAATTCTATCGCTCCGGCTTTGGCGCCTCGCATCTCGACGAGGAAAGCATGAAGACCGCGTTCGTGCGCGATGAAGCTTCCATTCAGCCCCAACAATCTCTGTATTTTTTGCCGGTGCGCTTGGGAGTTCGCCCGATTGCCAGCTTCGGCATTTCCGGTGCACGCTTATCGCGGCAAACTCTCGACGCCATAAGCAGCCTGGTGGCCATCGCCATCGAACGCGCCCGCGCCGTCGAGCAGCTCGGGCAGACGGAAGCGGAGCGCCAGGGAGAGCGCCTCAAATCCGCTTTGCTTGACTCGATCACCCACGATTTTCGTACTCCGCTCACGTCGATGAAAGCCGCGGTCACGAGCTTGCTCTCCTCGCCCCCGACCGACCCAAGGCAGAGCCGCGAACTACTTACCATCATCAACGAAGAATGCGACCGGCTGAATCATCTGGTCGAAGAAGCCGCCGAAATGGCTCGTTTGGAAGCCGGCGAGGTGCAGTTAAATCTTGAGCCCCATTCCATCTCGGAAATTGTGGACTCCGCGCTCGCGGAGTTAAAAACTTCGCTGGCGGGGCGGCCTGTGGAGGTGCGCTTAAATCCCGACGTGACTCCCGTGGTAGCCGACTTCGACCGCGCCCGCGATGTGCTGATGAAGCTCGTCGACAACGCCAATCTCTATTCACCGAAGGGCCAAGCGATAACTATTTCCGCCGAGCAGTCTGGCGATCAGGTCACCACCAGCGTCGCCGATCACGGTCCGGGTATCGACGATTTCGAGCAAGGCATGATCTTCGACAAATTCTATCGTGGCAAAGATCAGCGCTACTCGGTTCGCGGCTCGGGCATGGGCTTGCCCATTGCCAAAGCCATCGTGAATGCCCACCGCGGAAATATTTCCGTCACCAGTCAGCTCGGCAGCGGCTCGGTTTTTTCTTTCAGTCTGCCCGCAGCCCGCGCCGCGGAAGCCAGGTGATCTCTCGATGAGCGCTGCGAATATTTTGGTCGTCGATGACGAGCCGCAAATCCGCCGCGTGCTGCGCTCCACGCTTACGGCGCACGGTTACGTCTTAATCGACGCGAAAACCGGCGAAGAGGCCGTGGACATTGCGCGCAAATCCAAGCCCGACCTGATCCTCCTGGATTTGAACATGCCGGGAATGGGAGGAATAGAAACTTGCCGCGAAATCCGCGCTTTCTCGAATGCCCCCATCATTATGTTGACGGTACGCAGCGCAGAGCGCGACAAAGTGCTGGCATTGGATGCCGGAGCGGATGACTACGTGGTCAAACCCTTTGGTATCGACGAGCTTCTCGCTCGAGTCCGCGCCAGCCTGCGCCGCTACTCGACAGGAGAAACGCTGCCGCCCTTTATCGCCAAAGACCTCTCCATGGATTTTGAAACCCGGCGCGTGGAAGTTCGCGGCGAAGAAGTGCACCTGACGCCGAAAGAATTCGATGTGATGAAACACCTGGTGATGAATCAGGGCAAGCCGCTGACTCATCGCCGCCTGCTGCAAGCCGTTTGGGGCCCGGATTATGGGGAAGAAACCGAAAACCTCCGCGTGGTAATCAATCAATTGAGAAAAAAGATCGAAGCCGATCCCACGCATCCGAAATTTATTCTGACCGAACCGTGGGTGGGGTATCGCTTCCAGCCACCGAAGACGGCCGCTCGTAAAGCCTGATTGCGGATAGCACCGGCACCCTGGCCTGTGCGATTTTTGCGTGGCAAAAGGCGGCGATTTGCCACCCATCCCTCAAGAAGCGGTGACCTAAGGAGTGCTGGCCGCTTGCAAACGCTGCCGGAGTGCCTGCGCTACTGGTGCTGCGTCGTTAGTGGATGCTGTGCGTCGAGATCCAAATCTAACTCGAGGACGTTGATGCGCGGTTCGCCGAGAATGCTGAACTGGCGTGTCGCGGTGTGGCGTGCAACCAGGCTTCGCAGCTCTGTGGCATCGATGTGGCGCTCGCGCGCTACGCGCGGAATTTGAAATTCGCCGGCATCGGGCGAAATGTCGGGATCCAGCCCCGACGCCGAACTCGTCACCAAATCCACGGGAATCGCGGCGCCCGGATTCTCCCCGTGCAACCTTTCCACGTCTCCCTTGACGCGATCCAGCAACAAGTGATTCGTCGGTCCCAAATTCGCCGATCCGGAATTGGCCGCATCGTATCCATCGCCGGCCCCGGATGGCCGGGAATGGAAATATCCCGGTCCTGTGAAGGCCTGCCCCAGTAGTCGCGACCCCACCAAAGCATTGTGGCTGTAAATCAAACTCCCGTTTGCCTTCGCGGGGTACAGCGCTTGCGCCAGACCGGTCACCACTAAAGGATAAATAAGGCCAAACAGAACGGTCGTCACGACCGTCATCAGCACCGCGATTTTAAGATTTTTCTTCATGCGTGTCCTCAGATCGTGTGCAAGTAGCGAATAAGTATGTCGATCAATTTAATGCCAAAGAACGGCGCAATCACTCCGCCCAAGCCATAAATCAACACGTTGCGTCGTAGCAACGCCGCCGCGCCCAAGGGTCTGTACCGTACTCCGCGGAGCGCCAGTGGAATCAGTGCAACGATGATCAGCGCGTTAAAAATCACCGCGGAAAGAATCGCTGACTGTGGCGTCGCCAGGTGCATCACATTCAAAACTTCCAGTTGTGGGAATGCCGCCGCAAACATAGCGGGAATTATGGCGAAGTATTTCGCCACGTCATTCGCGACGGAAAAGGTCGTTAAAGCCCCGCGCGTAATCAGCAACTGCTTTCCAATCTCCACAATCTCAATCAGTTTCGTGGGATTGGAATCGAGGTCCACCATATTCCCGGCCTCTTTTGCCGCTTGCGTGCCCGTGTTCATCGCCACGCCGACGTCCGCTTGCGCCAGCGCTGGAGCATCGTTGGTGCCGTCGCCGGTCATGGCCACCAGCTTGCCTTTGGCTTGTTCGCGCTTGATCAGCGCCATTTTGTCTTCCGGCTTGGCCTCCGCCAGAAAGTCATCCACGCCGGCCTGCCGCGCAATCGCCGCCGCGGTCAACGGATTGTCTCCGGTAATCATCATGGTGCGGATGCCCATGGCGCGTAGATGATCGAACCGCTCTCGCATCCCCCCCTTGACAATGTCCGTCAGCGCAATCACGCCGAGTACGCGCCAATTTTCCGTTACCAGCAGTGGTGTTCCTCCTCCATTGGAAATCTCCGCCACCGCCTGTTCCGTTTCCGCTGGCACGCGGTGTCCGCGCTCCGCGACATACTTCGCAATCGCATCTTTCGCGCCTTTGCGAATTTCCACGCCATCCAGATTTACCCCCGACATGCGCGTTTGCGCCGTGAACGGCACGAAGGTGGTCTCTCGCGTGGACAAATCCCGTCCGCGAAGACCGTACTTCTCTTTCGCCAGTACCACGATCGAGCGCCCTTCGGGGGTTTCATCCGCCAGCGATGCCAATTGCGCGGCATTGGCCAAATCTTTTTCATCCACGCCGGGGGCCGTCACAAAAGTTGTTGCCGCGCGATTGCCCAGTGTAATCGTCCCCGTTTTGTCCAGCAGCAGAATATCCACGTCTCCGGCGGCCTCCACCGCGCGGCCCGACATGGCCAAAACGTTCCGCCGCACCAGTCGGTCCATTCCAGCTATGCCAATGGCCGAAAGCAATCCGCCAATCGTCGTGGGGATCAGGCATACCAGCAGGGCCACCAGCACAAACAGGCTCTGCGGCGCGCCGGAATAAACCGCGAAAGGTTGCAATGTCACCACCGCCAGCAAAAACAAAATCGTCAGGCCCGCGAGCAAAATATTGAGTGCAATCTCGTTCGGCGTCTTCTGCCGCTCTGCGCCTTCCACCAGCTTGATCATGCGATCGATAAATGTTTCGCCGGGATTGGAGGTAATTTTCACCCGAATCTGGTCTGATAACACGCGCGTCCCGCCCGTCACCGCCGAGCGATCCCCGCCCGACTCGCGAATCACCGGCGCGGATTCGCCCGTAATTGCCGACTCGTCCACCGAAGCAATCCCCTCGATCACCTCGCCGTCGCCGGGAATCATCTCTCCGGCCACCACCAGCACGATATCTCCCGAGCGCAGCTTCGACCCAGCCACCTCTTCCGTCTCGCCATTTTCTTTCACGCGATGCGCCACGGTCTCCGCCCGCGCCTTGCGCAAAGTATCGGCCTGCGCCTTGCCGCGCCCCTCCGCCATGGCCTCCGCAAAATTCGCAAAGAGCAGCGTGAACCAGAGCCAAATCGTGATCTGCAAACTGAACCCAAATCCCGCCGCATGATGCAGCACGCCATCGGTCAAATCGATGCTCGCCGCCACCGCGCCCACCTCTACCACAAACATCACCGGATTTTTCCACATCAACCGCGGATCCAGTTTCAACACCGAGTCCCACATCGCGCGCAGCAACAGCGCGCTATCGGTAAAAGACGAACTTCGCGAATGTCCGGTTTGGCTCATGGTGGATTAAAAGGATCTCCCTGCCAGCATCAACAGATGTTCCAGAATCGGGCCAAGACTCAACGCTGGAAAAAATGTCAGCGCTCCGACGATGACCACCGTGGAAACCAGCAGCGCGGAAAACAGCGGCGTGGTGACGGGAAAAGTTCCGGCGGACTGCGGCACGGTCTTCTTGCGTGCCAGGCTCCCGGCAATCGCCAGGGTGGGTATCACCGCGAAAAATCGTCCTAGCAATGTGGAGATTCCCGTGGTCGCGTTGTACCACGGCGTATTCGCATTAATCCCGGCGAACGCTGAACCGTTATTCCCGGTCGCCGAGGTGAACGCGTAGAGAATTTGCGACAATCCGTGCGGCCCGGGATTCGAAATGCTCGACGTTCCAAACGCCGAAACGGACGATACCGCCGAAAACAGCAGCACCGTCAGCGGGAAAATCAGAATCGAAAGCGCCGCCATTTTTACCTCATACGCTTCAATTTTCTTTCCCAGATATTCCGGTGTCCTTCCCACCATCAACCCCGCCAAAAATACCGCCAGAATCACAAATACCAGCATTCCGTATAGCCCGGAACCCACTCCTCCAAACACCACCTCGCCCAGCAGAATATTCACCAGTGGGACGAGTCCCCCGAGCGGTGTAAACGAATCGTGCCACCCGTTGATCGCCCCGCAACTCGCATCCGTCGTAACCGTGGCGAAGAGCGCGGAATTCGCGATTCCGAACCGCACTTCTTTGCCTTCCATGTTCCCGCCAGGCTGCGTCGCGCTCGCCTGCTGATTCACACCCGTCAGCAGTGGATTTCCCCGCGCCTCCGCCCAGTACGCCGTTGTGACGCCCACCAAGAACAGCGCCAGCATTGCGGCCCAAACCGCCCAACCGTGCCGCTGCGACCGCGTCATGCGCCCCAGCGTGTATGTCAACCCCGATGGAATCGCGAAAATTAGAAACATCTGCAGAAAATTGGCAAACGGCGTCGGATTCTCAAAAGGATGCGCGCTGTTCGCATTAAAAAATCCCCCGCCGTTCGTGCCAAACATCTTGATCGCTTCCTGCGAAGCCGCTGGGCCCGTGGCGATCACTTGCTGCGTAATCACTTTTGTAGCGGGTTTGCCGTCTGCGCCGGTACTGGTAATCGTCTGCGGCTCTAAGACCTGCGCCACGGCGTACGGCTTCAAATTTTGCACCACCCCCTGCGAGACAAACACCATCGCGATCAACAAACACGCCGGTAGCAGCACCCACAAAAGGCACCGCGTCAAATCCACCCAGAAATTCCCAATCGTCTCGGACTCCCGCCGCGCCACTCCGCGAATCATCGCGATGGCCAGCGCGATCCCCACCGCCGCCGACGTAAAGTTGTGATACGCCAGCCCGGCCATCTGCGTCAGGTAACTCATGGTAGTTTCCGGCACATACGCCTGCCAGTTCGTATTCGTCGTAAAGGACGCCGCGGTATTCCATGCCAGGTAGGATTCTACGTTTACAAATTTCTGCGGATTCAGCGGCAGCCACAACTGCACGCGCTCGATCAAATACAGCAGCAACATGGAGACGCCGCTGAACATCAGCATCGCCACGGCATATTCCTTCCAGCGCATCTCCCGCGTTTCGTCCACGCCGCAGAGCCGGTAAATCAGCTTCTCAACCGGCCGCAAAATGTAATCGAGAAATGTTTTTTGACGCTCAAAGACGCGCACCATGAAAACGCCCAGCGGTTTGGCCACAAAAAAAATCGCCGCCACAAATAACCCGATTTGGAACCACCCGTTCGCCGTCATGGTTAGAATTTCTCCGGCTTCAGCAACGCGAACAGCAAATATCCGAACAAGAGCACACACACCACGATCAGCAGCGCATTTCCCGTCATTCTCTTGCCCCCGTCACTTCAGCCGCTCGCAAGCACGCACGTAAAGTATCGCGATCGCGAAAAACAACACGCTAACCGCCACGAACATGAGATCGCGCACGAAATACCCCTTCCCAATGAAGTACAGCTTAGGCTCGACTGCCTTAAGAAACGGTGAGTCGCGCCTAAAGATTTTGTTAGCAGCGCCATTCTAAGCGTTCCTACAGGATTCGCTGCGACAACTTACCGTGAGCGCGGGATAGTGCCCCGCTCGCCCCCGCCGCTACTCTCGGGCTCGTATCACCAATCTCCGGAGGAAAATCATGGAATCCGCAGCTCTTAAGGAACTTTATATCGACGAACTAAGAGATCTATATAACGCAGAAAACCAACTCATTAAAGCTCTTCCAAAGATGGCCAAAGCCGCCAATTCTGAAGAGCTCCGCACAGGTTTTGAAGAACATCTCGAGCAAACCAGGGGCCACGCGCAACGCATCGAGCAGATTTTCCAAGCCCTCGGCGAAAAACCCTCCGGCAAAAAGTGTAAAGCCATGGAGGGCCTCGTCGAAGAAGGCTCCGAAGCAATCAACGAGGACTTCGAAGGCGAAGTCATGGATGCCGCTTTGATCGGCGCCGCCCGCCGCGTTGAGCATTACGAAATCGCGGCCTACAGCACGGTAATCAAATTTGCCGAACTGCTCGGCCAAAACGACGCTGCCCAGCTTCTCGAGCAAACTCTCGAAGAAGAAACCGAAACGGATGAGAAGCTCGTCGGCTTGGTCGACGAATTCTCCGTCGAACCCTCCGGCAAGGAGTCCGGCGAAGAAGTCTCCGCTCCAGCGCCTGCCAACAATAGGAAATCCCGGACGGCGCGCGCCTAACCAACAGCATCGCCGATTTGCTCGTACAAGACTCAGAATTCTGCGCCCTATGTCGGCAACGAAACAACCGTTGGTGCTTTCCCGGGGTTCCAACGATCAAAAAGTCCGGACCGCGACTCATCTCGCCGGTCCGGATTTTTTCGTTAGCGTAAAAAAAATCAGTTGCTTCCCGGCTTCAGCGGAGAGAAACTCTCACCGGCAAGGTATCTGTAGCCTAGTACAAAATCGATTCAAACCTTTCCGCGAGATCTACATGATGCATCGTCTTGTCGGTTGTTTCTGTTTGCTGTTCTGCTTCGCGGCTATTTCCCAAGCCTCTCCTCCAGAAAACGTCTGCACCGGTGATCCACATCAGCCGCGCCAACTCTTCAACGGTAAGGACCTTACCGGCTGGAAGCATGTCGGCCCGGGCTACATGACCGTTGAACCCGACGGTCTGATCCATACTCACGGCGGCATGGGCCTCCTGGTTTGGACCGGCGGGAAAGTCGGCAATTGTAAAATCCACGTCGTCTACCGCATGCGTGACGAAAACGATAATTCCGGCGTCTTCATCCGCATTCCCATCGAGCCGCGTGAAGAGTGGATGCCCGTCCACTACGGCTTCGAGGTCCAGATCGACAACCACCCGGAAACCTCCAACGAAGACGAATACCACTCCACCGGAATGCTGTACTCCCTCACAAAACCCCTGGCCAAAGCATGGAAACCCGGGCCCGAATGGAACGTCATGGATATTACCCTCGACGGGCCGCGTACCATCGTGGTCCTCAACGGCGTTAAGATCACCGACTACAAAGATGGCGATCCCGTCCCCGAACGCAAATTCGACTTCGAGCCACAGCGCGGCCCGCGTCCTGATTTTGGTTTCATCGGCCTGCAAAATCACAGCGACAACGACATCGTCTTTTTCAAGGAAATTTCCATCTCGCCGCTCAAAAAGAATGCGCCGCCGGCGGGAAAGCCATAGCCTTTAGCCGCAAGCTCAAAGCTCGCACGTACCGAAATCGCACCAGGAGAGGGATGCTCACATGAAAAGAAAAAAGGATTTCTCTCGTCGTGAATTCCTGCAAACCGGAGCCGCCGTGGCTGGCACCCTCTTCGCTGCCGCCAATGCGAAAACGGCCAGCACCGTCCTCCTCGATCCTCATCCTTACGCTTCTGCCCCGCAATCCGTAGCTCCCAGCGACCGCGTTCGCTTCGGCATGATCGGCATCGGCATGCAGGGCTCCGGCCTGCTCACTGACGCCATTACGCTGCCTGGCGTCACGTGCGTCGCTGCTGCCGATCTCTACGACGGCCGCCACCTCCTCGCTCGCGAAATCACCAACAATCCCAGCCTTCCGGTTACCCGCCATTATCAGGAACTCCTCGACCGCAAAGACATCGACTGCATCGTCGCCGCCGTCCCTGACCATTGGCACAAGCGCGTCGTCGTCGACGCCTGCAACGCCGGCAAGGACATCTACTGCGAAAAGCCCATGTCTCACACTGCCGAACAGGGCTTCGAGATGGTCGCCGCCGCACAGAGGAACAGCCGCATTGTGCAAATTGGCTCGCAGCGTGTCAGTTCCGTGCTTGGCTACAAAGCTCGCGACCTGTACCACGCTGGCGTTATCGGCGACGTGGAAATGGTGGAGCTGACCCTGGGCCGCAACGATCCCACCGGCGCGTGGGAATATCCGCCGCCTCCCGATCTCTCCCCGGACAATCTGGACTGGGACACTTGGCTCAATGACGCCCCCAAAATTCCCTTCAACAACTTCCATTTCGCCCGCTGGCGCTGTTGGAAGGAATACGGCACCGGCGTCGGCGGCGACCTCATGGTGCACCTCATCAGCGGCATGCAAAACACTCTCGGCTGGAACGAAATCCCCCGCAGCGCTCAAGCGCTCGGCGGCATTTTCCGCTGGCCCGACGGCCGCAATATGCCGGACCTTCACGTGGTCCTTTTCGACTATCACGGCATTCCCGTTTATGTCCGTCTCGGCCTCGGCACCGAAACCCAGGAACTGGCGCGCTTCATGGGTCCCAAAGGCATTCTGGACACCGGCGAAAACGAAATTCGCGTCTCCCCGCAACGCGGCATCGACACCAGCCCCAGCTACTACGCCAGCGGCTTCCCGCAGAAAATGCGCGAAGCCTACATCAAGCAATGGCACGCCGACCACGACCCCGCTGTCGGCACCGAGCCTTTCATGGCTGACACTATCTATAAAGGCTGGGATTGGGACGACATGCGTCCTCACCTGTGGAATTTTTTCCAGGCGGTGAAATCCCGCAAGCCGGTAATCGAGGACGCTGTCTTTGGCAACCACGCCGCCATCGCCTGCCACATGGCCAACGAATCCTACTTCCGCAAAAAACCCGTCTACTGGGACGAGACTACCCGCACCATCAAAAGCTAACGCGATAGCATCGGCTCGGCACAGTTAAATCCACGCACGTACATCGGCCCAGTTAGGATTGCCATGGTTAGAGTTTGTCGTTCCGAGCGCGGCGGGGAATCTGCTTTTTGAATTTTCCGCGCCGGCAAAAATAAATCGCGCGAGAAAATGTCCATGTCGCTCAACCACCAATTCCTCCTGGCCGTCGCCCTCGACGAAGCTCGCCAAGGCCTCTCCGAAAACGGCATCCCCATCGGCGCCGCCATCTTCGACGCCACCGGTAAACTCCTCGGCGCCGGCCACAACCGCCGCGTCCAGCACAACGACCCCAGCGCCCACGGCGAAACCGACGCTTTCCGCAACGCCGGCCGCCAGCGCACCTACCGCGACAAAATCATGGTCACCACGCTAGCCCCCTGCTGGTATTGCAGCGGCCTCGTCCGCCAGTTCGGCTTCCAAACTTTGATCGTAGGTGAAAGCCAAAATTTCCCAGGTGGCATCGCGTGGCTCCGCGAACATGGCGTGAACGTGATCGACCTGAACAATCAGGAATGCGTCGCCCTCCTGGCCGAGTACATCAAAAAAAATCCCGCCATCTGGCACGAAGACATCGGCAAAGATTAACCCTGGCGGGCCATCCTTATGTAGGCGCGCGGCATGCTGCATCGCAGCTTGCCGGGCGTAAGATTCCTCGCCGAGGTGCCGTTGCACGAACACCCTTCAGTCAATTGCTAGCGGACTCTCGCCCAACCGCGCCGCAAATCCCAGCAATCGCGCATCCGCCCCTCGCGCGGCCACCAGCTGCACCCCCGCTCCACCCGCCGCAGGCAGCGTCATCGCCGGCACCCCCGCCAAACTAAATGGCGTCGCATAACGCAAAATCTTCTTCCGCGCATCCGTTTGATCCGCGCCCGCGATCAGTCGCGACACGGGCGCGCAGGGCGCAATCAAAAAGTCGCACGCGCGCAAAAGCAAATCCATCCGTTCCCGAAACGCCGCATGCCTCTCGCGCAGCGTCAAAATTTCGCCTTCCGGAATCGACGCTCCCCACGCCAGCCGCTCCGCAATCCCCGCCTCAAAAACCGAAAAATCATAGCCCGTCTGTCGCCCATGAAACGCCGCCGCTTCATGCGCCTGAATCGGTGCATAAATTTCCATCGCCTCTTCCCAAAACGCGCTATCCACCGTAACAATCTTCGCCACCCGCGCGAGCTTCACCCGCCACCGTGAAAACTGTTCCAGCACATTCGCATCGCAATCGCCAATAAATTCATCCGCCACGCACCCAATCGTCAAATCTGTTCGAGCCGCGTGTCTCGGCACCTCCAAATCAAAAAGCCCCTTCGCCAGCGTCGGCCCATCCCGCAAATCCCGAAACACCCACCCCAGCGTGTCAAACGACGGGGCCAAGTGTATCCCGCCGCTCCACAGTCCACGCTCGTAAGCCAATCCAATCGAGCACCGATACCCCGCCAACCCGCACAGCGCCGCCGGTACCCGAATCGACCCGCCAGTATCTGTCCCAATCGCCGCTATCGCCGACCCCTCCATCACGCTTGCCGCCGCCCCGCTCGAAGAACCGCCCGTCAGCCACTCCGCATGCCCTGGCTGCACGCAATCCCCATAATCTGGATTCTGCCCGGTGATCCCATAAGTCAATTGGTGAATGTGCGTCTTCCCGGTAATTACCGCCCCCTGCGCGCGCAACCGCGCCGCCACCGCCGAATCCTCGCGCGCCACGCCATTGTTCCCCGCGTAAAATCGCGATCCGCACGTGGTGACGAATCCCGCTAGATCCAGGCAATCTTTCAACGCCACAGGCAAGCCGTAAAGCGCGGGTTTCTCCCCCTCGCGGAAGCGCGAATCGAGTCCATCCGCCTCCTGCAACGTCCACGCGGCATTCCGCCCCAAATAAACATTCCGCGCTGCATTGCTGTTGGCGCGCTCCAGTGCCCGCTCCGCAACGCTGCGCGGTGCCGCCTCGCCAGTTTCGAATTGTCCAGAAAGCCGCCGCAAAGGACTCGCGTCGTCAGCCATGCTCCACATTCTATATTGTCCGTCGCAAGGGGCTTGGGCGCGCTATTTCTTATCTTTTTCCACTTCTTTATACAGCCTATCGATTTTCTTTCGCACTTTCCCGCCGTCTTCCGCGTGCGGATCTAAATCGAGATACTTCGTATAAGACTTGATGGCCAGCCGTTTTTGTCCTTTTTTTTCCTGCGCCTCGCCCAAATATAAATACGGAATCGCAAAACCCGGCTTGGCCACAATGGCGTCTTCGAAGCGGTCGATCGCCGCGTCCGTGTCACCCTTGTTCATATAGTAGTGTCCCACTTGCATATCCTTTTCCGCGCGCAACGGATCCCATACCGGCTGATCCGCCGCATTTTGCGTCGCCGTGTCCGTATTCTTGTCCCCCTTCTTCTTCAATTTGGGCGCGTCCGCCGGAGCAGGCGCCGGAGCCGCTCCGGCAGGTTCGGACGGGGGCGCCGGCTGCGATTGCTCCGGCGCATCGGAAGGCCTGCCGCCATTTCCGTTAGCGGGATCTTGTGCGCGTGCGCCGGCCGCCAACACCATCAGCAACAAGCTCGCCGCCATCAGGCCAGCAGCCAAAACCCGTCTCGCTTCATCTAAAAATACACGGCGCAAATCCATTTCTCCTTGTGAGCGGCGGCACCGCGCGATACATGCGAGGATGCTCGACAACGTCTTTGTAGGTGCCGGGCTTCAGCCCGGACTGGAAGACCGCCGTCCGGCTGCGCTTAAGCCTCAGCCGCATTTTAGTATGATAGAAGCTGCCTGCAATTTGTAGCGCCGGCTGTGCCAATTCCATGGAACCACGCGAAAAAGCCGCCTTGCTTCCCGATGCCCCTGGCGTCTACATCTTCAAAGACGCTGGCGGCGCCGTGATCTACGTCGGCAAAGCCACCTCGCTGCGCAGCCGCGCACGTTCCTATTTTCTCGAATCCCGCTGGGTCGATGCCAAAACCGGATCGCTCGCCCGTGAAATCGCCGACCTGGACACCATTGTGGTCGACAATCCCCGCGAAGCTCTGGCCCTCGAATACACTCTAATTAAACGCTACCGCCCAAAGTTCAACGTCCTTCTCCGCGACGACAAGACCTATCCCTACATCAAACTCACCGCCGGAGAAAAATATCCTCGCGTCTATTTCACTCGCCGCGTCAAAAAAGATGGCTCCCTCTACTTCGGCCCCTTCTTTCCCGCCAGCCTGGCGCGCCGCATTCTACATTTCATCCACAAACGTTTTTTGGTTCCCAGTTGCACGGTGGACCTGACGAAAACTCACCCGCGGCCCTGCCTGCAGTACTACATCAAACGCTGCCTGGGTCCCTGTGTCGCCGGCCTCACCACCGACGACGAGTACGCCCAGGCCACCCGCGACGCCCGCCTGTTCCTCGAAGGTCGTCGTCACGATCTGGCCAAGAGTCTCGAAGCCCGCATGACCACCGCCGCCGAAAACGAGCACTACGAACAAGCCGCCTCTTATCGCGACCTGATTCGCACCCTCGAAGATATTGAAGAACGGCAGCGTATCGCCGCCGCGCAAGGCGACGACACCGACGTTCTCGCCTATTACGCCGAGCCCCCTCTCGTCGCCGCCAATCTCTTTCACTTGCGCGCCGGACGCGTCGTCGATCGCCGGGAATTTTACTGGGAAGATTTGGACGAATTCGAGCCTCAGGAATTTGTCACCTCGCTGCTGAAACAGCTCTATCTGGAATCCGACTATCTCCCCAAAATAATCAACGTTCCCGCGGAATTGGAAGACCGCGAAATCCTGGAACAAGCGCTGGCCGAGCGCAGCGGCCATCGCGTGGAAATCCTCACCCCGCAGCGCGGCAGCAAGCGCGCCTTCGTGGACCTGGTCGAAAATAACGCCAAACATTCCTTTGAGCAGCGTTTCCGCGTCCTGAAACCCACTTCCAAAACCATCGCCGAAGCCGTGCAAAACGCTCTCGATCTCCCCGACGAACCAAAACGCATCGAAAGTTTCGACATCTCTCACACCCAGGGCACCGACACCGTAGCCTCCATGGTCGTCTGGGAAGACGGCCGCATGAAAAAGTCCGACTACCGCAAATTCATCATTCGCGGCCTCTCAACCACCACCTCCGGTAGCACAGGCACTCTTGCAATTGCCTCCAGTAGCACAGGCATTCCTGCCTGTGCAGCACCGTCGCCCACCACCGCCTCCAGTGGCACAGGCACTCTTGCAGTTGCCTCTAGTGGCACAGGCACTCTTGCAGTTGCCTCTAGTGGCACAGGCATTCCTGCCTGTGCAGCACCGTCGCCCACGCCACAAAACATCGCGACATTCGAAGACGTCTCCGCGACCGCAGCTAAACCACTCGCGCCAACCCAGCAACCATCCGATTTACTCCCCGCAGAAAAAATCGAACTCCTCCCCATCCGCAAAAACCTCCCGCAAATCCCCCCTGGCCAGAACGACGATTTCGCCAGCATGTACGAAGCCGTCCTCCGCCGTTACCGCCTCCTCCAGGAAGAACAAAAATCCATGCCCAGTTTGATCCTCATCGACGGTGGCATCGGCCAGCTTCGCGCCGCCGCCCAAGCTCTCGAAACCTTGCAAATCATCAATCAGCCGTTGGCCAGCATCGCAAAAAAAGAAGAAATCCTTTACGTTTACGGCCGTGAAGACGAGCCTTGCATGCTCGACCGCCACTCCCCGGTCCTCCACCTCATCCAGCAGATCCGCGACGAAACCCATCGCTTCGCCGTCACCTTCCACCGTCTGCGCCGCGGCAAGCGCCAGACCCGTTCCGCCCTGAACGACATTCCGGGCGTCGGCCCGCTCACCGCGCAAAAACTGCTGCGCGCCTTCGGCAGCGTCGCCAACTTGCGCCGCGCTGACCTCGATAGCCTCAGCCGCGTCGTTCCGCGCAGAAGCGCTGAGCGAATTCTCGCGCAACTTGCGGAAAATCAACGCTCTGCCGCGAACGCCGCAAGCGATAAACCCGCCGAAGAAAGCCCCAACTCTCCCCCCGATGCGCCCTCCACTGCACCAAAACTGCGGGTTCCTTCGCGCTAAATCTATAACCGGATATCTCCCCCAATACTGGTTAGCCTGTATTGCACCATTCTTTTTCGCGTGCTACTTTTTTTGCGGAGGATCATCATCATGGCGGACAATGTAGGCTCGAAGATCAGTTTTTTCCTTGTGGGCCTGGGAGTCGGAGCGCTGGTGGGAGTGTTGTTTGCGCCGCGGTCCGGCGAAGAGACTCGTGATCTCATCGCGCAAAAGGCGGATGACAGCAAGGAATTTGCGCAGCGTAAAGCTCGCGAACTTCGCGAACGCGCCGACGACTTGATCGAGCGCGGCAAGGATATGGCCTCGCGCAAGAAGGAATCCATTTCCGCGGCCGTGGATGCCGGACGCGAAGCGTATCTGCGCGAAGCGTCAGCGCGCCCGGAACGCGGATAACTGTTCCTCCGCGGCATATTCTGCCGCGAGGGTCGCGATCGTCGCGAGGGTTCTGTAGCGATTCCGCCCTCTGGGGGCGCTTGAGTCGCGCATGGACTTGAGTCGCGCATGGAATCGAGGCGTGCATGGAATCTTGGTTCGTAATATTGAGCATCGTATCGACCGTTGCGCTCATCGTGCAGGTGACCATCCTGGCCGTGCTCTTTTTTGAAGCGAAGCGCACCATGGAAAGGGTGAATCGCGTAACGGACGATTTGAACGCGCGAGTCAGCCCCATGATCACGCGCGTGCAGTTGCTGCTCGACGAAACGCAGCCCAAAATCACCAGCATGGTCAATGACGCCTCGCACGTGGTGTACATCGCGCGGGGCCAGGCGCAAAAAGTGGATCGCGTCGTCACCGATGCCGCGGACCGTCTGCGCGGGCAAATTGTGCACGCGGACCGCATTTTGACCAACGCGCTGGATGCCGTCGAGGATGCCGGAATTCAGATGCGCCGCAACGTTTTGCAACCGGTCAGAAAAGCATCGGCGTTGCTCACCGGAATCAAAGTAGGCTTGGACCTTCTGCGCTCGCGCAGCGCGGCCCGCGGCCCAAAGCCCGACGAACCGCTCGAACAGCAGGAAGAAGAGCTGTTCATTTAATCCAATCTTTTGATCCGGTTTTTCGCGGCTTCGCTGCTGCGAACCTCTACTCACCAAACCCACAGAAGCGACGTAAAAAGCGAGTCATCGAAGCCAGCCGCCTGCCAGTACACGATCTTCTTCGTCGTACAAAACTGCCCCTTGGCCTCGAGTGATGGCGCGCTGCGGCACGTCAAAGGTAACGCGAATGTTTTCGCCGAATCGCGCGGTGGCGGCGGCTGCGGTTGAGAGGTCGGCGACGGCGCCTCCGGTAATCGTTTCGATTGTGGCGATCGCTGGTTCGTGCTTGTGGCGAATTTTCACCCTGGCGCGCATCGGTTGCGCCGGCGCTTCGCAGGATACCCAATTTACATTTTCGACTTCGCAAGCGGCCGTGCGCAGGGTGTCGTCATCGCCCACGACCACGCGATTTTGTTCCGCGTCGATGCGCAACACGTAAAGCGGTTTTCCCGCAGCGAAGCCCAGCCCTTTGCGCTGGCCGATGGTGAAGTTGTGCACGCCGTCATGGTGGCCGACGACTTCTCCGGCTTCGTTGACGATTTCGCCCGCGCTGCGATTGAGCGAAATGCCGCGTTCAGCGGAATAGGCTTGAATGAATTGCACGTAGTTGCCGTTGGGCACGAAACAAAGTTCCATGCTTTCCGGTTTTTCCGCGACAGGAAGACCGGCGGCGCGCGCCAAATCGCGGACCTCCTCCTTCGTGAGTTCCCCGAGAGGGAATTCGCTGCGCGAAAGCTGCTCCTGGGTTAATCCCCAGAGAAAATAAGATTGATCCTTGCTGTCGTCGCGCGCGCGCAGCAGCTCCCAGCGCTGCGTCGCTGGATTCCTGCGGATGCGCGCGTAGTGGCCGGTGGCAAGTTTGGCCGCGCCAATCTGCCGCGCCATGCGCAGCAGCGGCTCGAACTTCACATCCGTGTTGCAGTTGGTGCAGGCGATGGGCGTGCGGCCGGACAAATATTGATCCACGAACGGGCGCACGACGCGCTCTTCAAAATGCGCCTCGAAGTTGACCACGTAGTGCGGAAAATTCAGATGTTGCGCGACACGCTTGGCGTCATAGACGTCGTCCAGCGAGCAGCAACGATGTTGCGCGGGACCGCTGCCTTGCAATTCCGGAAGGCGGCGCTGATTCCAAAGCTGCATGGTCAGGCCGATGACGGCGCGGCCCTGTTGCTGCAGAAGCGCGGCCACGGCCGAGCTGTCCACGCCGCCAGACATGGCGACCGCGACGACGTGCGATTCCGTGGTGTCCGCCGTGGGCAGCGTGTCGAGTTGTGTTTCCGTGTTCAAGTTCTATCTCTTCGTGGCACAGGCACTCTTGCCTGTGCGCCTTTATTCCACTGCTGCTTGGCGTTTCATTGCGTTCATGCTGCCCAGGGCTGACGCTGCACAGGCAAGAATGCCTGTGCTACTGCTGCATTATAACCTTTGCCCTGCGCCTACAGACGTCCGCGCGTACGCCGGCGAAAGTTCACGCAGCCGCGCGACCGCTGCAGGAATTATTTGCAACGCGAGATCGATTTCGCCTTCGGTGGTTTGGCGGCCCAGGCTGAAACGCAGGCTGGCGCGGGCGTCTGCCGGTGAAAGGCCGATGGCCGTGAGCACGTGCGACGGTTCGACGGCTCCGGAGGAGCAAGCCGCGCCGGTCGAACATGCGAGGCCCTGCAGATCGAGGGAGATCAACAGAGCTTCGCCCTCGATGCCGGGGAAAATAATATTGCTGGTGTTGGGAGTGCGTGGCGCGGCGGAAGCGTTGGCGTGAGAGTCCGGCACGCGAGCGAGAATTTCACGCTCCAATCGATCCCGCAGAGCAGCGATGCGCGCTGCGTTTTCGACCAACGATTTACGCGCGATTGCGCAGGCCGCACCCAGCCCAACAATGCCCGCAACATTTTCCGTTCCCGGCCGCGCGCCGCGCTGGTGGTGTCCGCCGTAGAGGAGTTGCTGCAAGCGCGTGCCGCTGCGGATGTACAGAGCGCCGATGCCCTTGGGCGCGTAAATTTTATGTCCGGAGAGCGCGAGCAGATCCACGCCGAGCGCGTTTACATCGACCGGAATTTTTCCGGCGGATTGCACCGCGTCGGTGTGGAAATAGGTGTCGGCTTGCGCGGCGATACGGCCGATTTCCCGGAGCGGTTGGACGGTGCCGAGTTCGTTGTTCGCATGCATGATGGTGATGAGCGCAGTTTCCGGACAAATCGCCGCGCGTACCGCGGCTGGATCCACCAGCCCATTTTTATCCACCGGCAAATAGGTGACCGCAGCACCGCGTTTTTCGAGCGCCTGGCAGGCGTTGAGAACGGCTTCGTGTTCGATGGCGGTGGTGATGATGTGCGGATGGGAGGCGCAGGAGGTGGAGGAAGTAAAGGAGGTAAAGGAATCGAGAGGAGACGCCACAATGCCGAAGACAGCGTGATTGTCCGATTCCGTTCCGCCGCTGGTAAAAACAATTTCCTTAGGATCGGCGCCGATGAGGGCGGCCACCTGTTCGCGAGCGATTTCGACGGCAGAACGGGCACGCTGTCCCGGACTGTGAATGGACGAAGCGTTGGCAAAATCATCGGAGAAGTAGGGAAGCATGGCGTCGAGCACGGCAGGGTCGACGGGGGTGGTGGCGTTGTAGTCGAGATAGACTTGGGTCGTCCCGAGTGCGGGCGGTGTTCCGTTCGACGCTGGAGATTTAGTGGTCACGCGCAGCTTCCAGAATAACAGGAACCACGGAGCCTGGCGTCCGCGCCGCCTGCGAGGAGTAGGGAATGGCCGGGACACGGTGGACCACATTTGCGAAAGAAATAGATTCTAAAGGAGTTGGAGGGTACCTGTTTTGAAACAATAGGATTCTAAAGGGTTTAGAAGGGGTGTGGGATGGCACCCCGACGGAACGATCAGATTCCATTGGAGTTAGCGTTTGATTCGCAATTTCGGTGTTTTGAACGGCTGAGAGGCACCCCACCCCCCGGTGTTTTTCGCAAAGAGTGCGGGAGCCAAAGAAAACAAACGGGATAGACGATTTTGTGAATTGAGAAGAGTGTGTAAGCTGTTGAAAACAAACGCTGTCGCATCTGACGTGATTTGTAAACGTGACTCGGTGCTGTAATCGGTGGGGTGAAGCGTGCGAGATTGTCGAGGAGCCCGGGGTCACCGATGATCCTTCGTTCACTTGTCGCAGCCAAATATACCATTCCGGTAATCAGTTGGTCAAGAACTTTGACCGAGGATCGGCGCGCTCTTGTGGCTGAAGACTTACGGTTTGAAGTTTGAGCTGAATGACTCAGCCGAAAGATAGAAAGATCACCGCCGAGACGCAGAGATGCAGAGAAGCCAGAGAAACGCAGAGAAGCCAGAGAAACGCAGAGAAGAGATCAAAGAATACTGCCGAGCGGCTTGCTCGGGGGGCGATTCTTGCTGCGGTTGCGGGATCCGAACAGCAGTTCGGCGGCTACACAATCTGCACCGAACTGGCGTGGTGCACCTGGCACAAGCCGCACGTCACTCCTCCCGGAGAAGGACCGCGGGATCGATTTTCAGGGCGCGATGGGCTGGGATCCAAGTGGCCAACAGGCCTAGCAACAGCATGGCTACCACGAAGCCTAGCAAAACCAGAGGATCGCGCGGCGTGGCTTGGTAGACGATGAGTGCCAGGACGCGGGTGGCGAAAATTCCCAGGAGCAGGCCCACTGCCGAGCCGAAGGCTAGCAGTTTGAAGGCGCGTCCCAGGGCGGCTTTTAGCACTTCGGTGCGCTGGGCGCCCAGGGCCATGCGAATGCCCAGTTCGCGCAGGCGCCTGCTGACGGAGTAGGCGGCCATGCCAAAGATGCCGGTGACGGAGAGCATGGCGCCCATGGCACCGAGCACTCCGAGGGACACAGTGGCCAGGCGGGAGGCGAAGAGGGCGCTGTCGAGTTTTTTGTTCCACGTCTGGAGGAAGAAAGGCATCCCGGGGTCCAGGCCACGAAGCGCACTCCGGATGGCGGGCGCCAGTTGTTGCAAGTCTCCGTTGGTGCGCACGACGATCCACATTTCACTGGAGGGCGATTGCAGGATGGGAAGAAATAACGCCGGTTGCGGATCTTCGGTGAGGTTCTTGTATTTTCCATCTTCGACAATGCCAACCACTTGGGTGCGTGTACCATCGCGCTTCTTGAAGTATGCGTCCATGGCGTTGGTTGCGGAGCCGAAGACTTTCCTCGCGAACTCGCGATTCACGATAGCCACGCTCGGCGACTTTTCATCGTCGTGCCACGAGAAAGTCCTGCCCGCCAACAAGGCGGTGCCCGCGGCGTGAAAATAGTCAGGAGAGATGCCGTACGCTAGAGGAAAAGCGGCGGCATTCGAGGACTTTAGATTGGTGGTTTCATCGGTGAAAACCGCAGTGTCACTCCAGCCTTCGTTGAGGGGCGGCCAGTCGCTGAATCCTACCGAGTTTACTCCCGGAATTGCCTGCAGAGCCTCGATCATGCGCTTTTGCATGGCGCGCACCGCGTCGCCGCGGTAGCCGGCCATATTCAAGTCGGTGTCCACCATCATCGCGTTGCGCGGCTCAAAACCGAAGTTGCTGTGCAGTGAGCGTACGAGTCCACGCACAGCCACGAGCGAAGAAGTGACCAACACGGCGCAAATGGCGATCTGCACCACAAGCAGTGCATCGCGGACAGTGACGCGCCGCCCGACCTTGCCGAGGGAGCCAGATTTGACGATTTGATATGGATCGGTGCGCAGCACTTGTCTTACGGGGACGGCTCCGAAGAGAAAGCCGCTCACTAGAGTCAGCACCAAAGCCACGGCATAAACGCTGGCGTCGGGGTTGACGGGCACATGGATGGGATATCTGGGAAGTGGCTGCCAGACGCTTAGCCCGCGCAACAGCACGATGCTGCCTAATAGCCCGACCGTGCCCCCGATGATGGAGATCAGCACGGCCTCGGTGAAGAGCTGGCGCAGAATGCGCAAGGGGCTGGAGCCAAGCGCGAGTCGCAGAGCGATTTCGCGAGAACGGTCAGAGGCGCGCGCGGCGAAAAGGCTGCCGAGGTTAGCGCAGGCGGCCAGGAGAATCAGCGCCGCCAAGAGCGTCAATCCGGTGACGAAGGCCCGTACGGGACGTCCTAGAAAGTCGCCGTAAAGACCGGGACGCGCCAGAGAAAAAGTCATTTGGGTATCGTCTTTGGGATAGGTCTTTTCCAGGTAGGAGCCAATCGAGTTGAGATCGGCGACCGCTTGCGCGGGAATGACTCCAGCCTTCAAATGTCCTAGCACCATGGAAACGCTGCGGATGCCGCGCTCGTTTAGAAAGCTGGCTCCATCGATCTGTTCCTGATCCACGAGGGGCACGAAGAAATCAGGAGAGAAAAATAATAGGGAGCCGTGGAAACCGGGCGGGGCCACGCCGAGGATGGTAAAGGGATGCTTATCGAGTTGAACGGTGCGGCCCACGACGTCACGAGCATCCTGAAAATGGACGTGCCAATACGCGTAGGTGAGAACGATATAGGGGGCGCTGTTTGGGCCACGTTCGTCGGAGCCGTGGAAGAAACGACCGAGATACGGTTGAATGCCCAATACGTCGAAGTAGCTCCCGCTCACTTCGAACAGCCAGACCGGAGAGGTACTTTCGCCGGTGTTCAGCCCCGCCTGCTGGATGCTGTAGGCGGCGAGATCATCGAAGGTGCGGTTGCGATCGCGCAGGTCGAGATAGTCGGGATAGGATTGCGTCGGCATTTTATCGCTTCCGCGCTCGAGTCCGTAAAGACTCTGGGGCTGCGGTAGATCCACCGGGCGCAGGATCAGTCCGTTCAACACACTGAAGACCACGGCATTTGCACCGATGGCGAGGGCCAGGGTGATGACGGCCACGGCGGTAAAACCGGGATTTTTGCGAGCATGCGCAGGCCGAAGCGCACATCTCTCCAGAAGATTTCAAGCCAGAGGCCAGCGCGCTGCTCGCGGCATTCCTCTTTGGCGCGCTGGTAGCCGCCGAAGGCGATGCGTGCGCGGCGCTCGGCTTCCGCGCGAGGCAGGCCGGAACGTTCGAGATGGTCGGCGTGGGCCTGGATGTGGGATTGAAATTCCTCGTCGAGATCGCGGTCTTCGCGGTTGCGATTGAAGAGTGTGGAGAGAAAGGAGCGCAGATAAGCCAGAAGTTTCATGCTTCCTGCGGTTCGGCGCCGAGTACCGAGCCCATTGCGGCGACCAGACGGTTCCAGCCGTCTTGCTCCTGACGGAGGCGTTTGCGTCCGGAGAGGTTTAGTTCGTAATACTTTGCGCGGCGGTTGTTTTCGGAAGTGCCCCACTGGGCTTTCAAGTAGCCCTGGCGGACGAGGCGGAACAACGCGGGATACAAGGCGCCCTGTTCGATGAGGAGCGCGCCGCGAGAGATTTGCTCGATGCGCAGGAGCACGCCGTAGCCGTGGAGCGGACCGAGGGAGACGGCTTTGAGGATGAGGAGATCGAGGGTGCCGGGAAGGAGCTGGGCGTGGCCGGGCATGTCTTCTCCTAAGAGGATTAGGAGGGTAGCAGAGACTCTCCTAAGCTGTCAAGGAGAAGGAACCCGCATACGGAAAAGATGCAGGCCAGCGGCGCGGCCCCGGGCCTCCAGATCGTTCTCTCGCTTGCAAGGCGCTCTAACGCGCGTGCGTTGCAGCTTCCTCGATCAGAGCGGCGGCTTCTTTGGGGTGAGAGATGTAGACGCAGTGACTGGCGCCTGCGACTTCCACCTTGTGACTCTTGGCACGTGTGGCATACCAGCGTTCGAGATCGGGGTTGATGGTGCGGTCGGAGCCGGCAACGAGCATCCAGCTGGGTTTGGTGTGCCATGCGGCGACGGTGATGGCTCCGGAAAAATTGTCGCCCAGATTGAAAACTTGCGAGCGTGCCATGAAGGCGGCTTGTTCGGCCGGGAGATCGGCGGCGAAGTATTCGTGGAACTGCGCGGGATCAACGTAGGTGAAGCCGTCTGGGGTCTTCTTTATGGCGCCAGACTTGGCGAGGTCGCTAGGGAAGCGTTTGCCGTCGGCGGATTCGGTTTCGCCAGCGTCTGGCATATGGGCGGCGATGTACACCAAGCCGACGACGGATGGATCCGTGCCAGCTTCGGTGATTACGGCCCCGCCGTAGCTGTGGGCGACCAGGATCGTCGGTCCATCTTGCAGGGCCAGGACGCGCTTGGTTGCGGCTACGTCTTCTTTGAAGGAGGTTTCGGGCTCTTGAACGATGGTGACGTTGTAACCATCCTTCACGAGGATGTCGTAGACACCTTTCCAGCCGGAGCCATCCGCCCAGGCGCCGTGGACCAAGACAATATTGCGAACGCGCGCGTTCTGGGCGGAAAGTGCGCCGCAGGCGAAGAGCAGCAAAAGAATGCAAAGCGACTGGGATATCGGTCTTGCTAATCGCATAACAACCTCCTCCGAAGAGTCAGAATTTGATGGGACCTATTCGATTCCAGTGGTTGGATTCTGTGCCTATGCCCGAGGATGAAAGTTTTTTTCGAGAGACAAATCGCTTTCTGCCGGTGCAAGCGGAACGGGCACATTATAAGGGTTACAGACAGCAAAGGTACCGGGGGAAGCCCGGCCGCTAAGGGGGTTCGACACTGCGGTTGCCACTATTGTTGGTCACTATTGTTGGTCATTATTCTTGATCGGGGGTTTTTGGAATTTGGCGCACAGACGGCTCCAGGCGATTGGAGCTTTGAACAGACAGCATCCAGCCGGGGTATTCGGGCGGGAGGGCACTGACATCGTCGAGTTGCTTGATTTCGTCCGGGGTGAGCTTGAGGTCCACGGCGGCGATGTTGTCGTGCAGTTGGTCGATGCGCTTGGCGCCGATAATGATGGAGCTGACGACGGGTTTGGTGAGCAGCCAGGCGAGGGAGATGCGAGCCGGGCTGCAATTGTGGGCTTTGGCGATGGGCGCGATGGCGTCGAGAATATTCCAGGTGCGTTCCTTATCGACCAGAGGAAAATCGAATGCGGAACGACGAGAGTCCGCGGGCTTTTGATTGGAGCGGCTGAATTTTCCGGAAAGCAGACCACCGGCCAGGGGACTCCAAACGAGCAGACCGGTTTTTGTGGCCTCGAGAAGCGGAACGAGTTCGCGTTCGAGGTCGCGTCCGGCGATGGAGTAGTAGGCCTGCAGGGTGTCGAAACGCGCGAGATTTTTGAACTCGGAGATGCTGAGGGCTCTGGCGATTTTCCAGGCTTGCCAATTCGAGCAGCCGATGTAGCGGACTTTGCCCTGAGTGACCAGGTCGTTTAACGCGCGGAGGGTTTCATCGACGGGCGTGACCGAGTCGTTGCCGTGAATCTGGTACAGGTCGATGTGGTCCATCTGCAGGCGACGCAGACTGGCATCGACGGCGTCCATGATGTGGCCGCGCGAAGCGCCGACATCGTTACGGCCGGGTCCCACGCGACCGAAAACTTTGGTGGCGATGACCACGTCTTTGCGGGCGAGGTTCAGATTCTTCAGCGATTGACCGAGGGTTTTTTCGCTTTCGCCGTCGGAATAGATATCCGCGGTGTCGAAGAAGTTGATGCCCGCGTCGACGCAGGCTTTGATGAGGGAGTCGGCTTCCGTCTGACCGGTGCCGCCGATGGCCTTCCAGATGCCTTGGCCGCCGTGGAAGGTCATGGTGCCGAAACAGAGAGTGGAAACGAGAAGACCGGTGTCGCCGAGTGTTTTATATTGCATCGATGAATCCTCTGTGGGGAATCTAATTTATTCAGGCTAAGGACGCGCGGTTTTTGATTCCGGGCGGCCGACCAATTTTTGCAGGACCGTTGGCAGTTCGGTGGTTCCGGTGACGCTTTCGGCGCCCGGTACGCCAAAGTCGATCCAGCCGGCGTTGAAGGAGTCGAGCATTTCGACGCGGGGCGCGGTGCGAGCTTCCGGCATGCCTTGGGCGACGAAATTTTTCACCCAGGTTTCGTGCGGAGCGGCGATGACCTCGACCTTGCGGCCGAGAACACTGGAAAAGGCCTCCGCTAGATCGAGCGGAGAGTATCTGCGCGGGCCATCGACCTCAATGTAGCGGGTTCCCGTCCACGATTGCAGCAAGACGTCAGCGGCGGTGCGCCCGATGTCTTGCGTGGCGACCATGGGGACTTTGCGATCCAGCGGATGGAGGTAGGAAAACAACTTGCCCTCGCGAGCGGAGGTTACGTCCCAGGCGGAGTTTTCCATGAACCATCCGGCGCGCAGAAAGGCGGACGGAATCGGGAGCGAGCCGAGTTGCTCCTCGAGGAGGTGCAAAGCGGTGATGAGGCCGAGACCGCTGGGCTTTTCCGCACCGATCGAGGAAAGATAAACGGCTTTTGGCGGAAGGTTGGCGGAGAGGGCCTGTCGCAAGGACGCGATGGTCTTGCGCGATTCCGCGAAGTTCGGAGATGGGGCGATGTGGGGCGGGAGCATGGCGAAGACGCCCTCTGTCCCGGTGAAGGCCTGGCGCAGGGCCGCGGCGTCGTCAAAGTCGGCAACGGCAATTTCCGCGCCACGATCCTTCCAGGTGCGGGCTTTTTCTGGATTGCGGACTACGGCGCGGACTTGCTTGCCACGCGACAGCAAACTGTCGGCTACTGCACCGCCTACTTGCCCGGTGATACCCATGACTGCAAACATATGGCCTCCTGGTGATGCGCGGCGTGGCGCACAGTGTGATGGATTGCCGATCTCAGGCGCCGGGCGGAACGTTACGGATTACTACGTTTAGCCCACTCCACTACAGATGGTTCCTGGAAGGCCGAGGTTACATGAGCGGTTACGGAGCTGCAACGCGCGCAAGAGAATCCCGGGGGGGGGAGAAGCCGAGCGGATGGAAGGTTTGAAACCCATGAAGCCGGCGGAAAAGTTGTATGGGGAAGAAGAAGAGCGCGAACGTGCTAGAGTTTTGCTGGCCGAGTGGGCGGGAGATTTGCTGGAGCGTGCGCGGACTTTCCTGGGCCCAAGTGTTGGCGGGCTAGCTGAGAGCTGGGCTACTGGAGGTGGGTGTGGCGTATCGGGATTTGCGGGAATTTGTGCGGAAGCTGGAGAAGAGCGGGGAGTTGAAGCGGATCAAGACGGAAGTCGATCCGGTGCTGGAGATTACCGAGATTACGCAGCGCGTGGCGCGCGACCCGCGGCGCAAGGCTGGCAGCGTTGGGCCGGCACTTCTTTTTGAAAAGCCGAAGGGCAGCAAGATTCCGGTATTGGTGAATACCTTTGGCAGCGTGGAGCGGATGGCGCTGGCGTTGGAGGCGGGTACGCTGGATGAAGTGGCGGCGCGGATTAGCGGATTTATGGATATGAAGTCACCGCAAGGGCTGTTTGACAAATTGAAGATGCTGCCGAAGCTGGCGGAGCTGGGATCGTTTTTTCCGAAGAGCGTGAAGTCTGGCGATTGCAAGGAAGTGATACGCAAGGGCGAGGATGTGAATTTGTGCGATTTTCCGATTTTGAAATGCTGGCCGCAGGATGGCGGGCGATTTATCACGTTTCCCCTGGTGTTTACGAAAAATCCGGAGACGGGGAAGCGGAACGTGGGGATGTATCGCATGCAGGTGTACGACGAGCGGACCACCGGGATGCATTGGCAGACGCAGAAGCATGGTGCGGCACATTTTCGCGCGGCGCGGGCGGCGAATCCGGAGGGGCGGATTGCGGTTTCGGTGGCGATTGGGGCGGATCCGGCAACGGCGCTGGCGGGAATGCTGCCGATTCCGCCGGATTTGGATGAAATGATGTTTGCGGGATTTTTGCGGAGAGAGCCGGTGGAAATGGCGATGAGCGAGACGAATGATATTGAAGTGCCGGCGAACGCGGAGATTATTTTGGAAGGATATGTGAAGTTAAATGAGATGCGGACGGAAGGGCCGTTCGGAGATCACACCGGTTTTTATTCGCTGGAGGGCGAATATCCGGTGTTTCACGTGGAGTGCGTGACGCATCGCAAGGAGCCGATCTATTTGACGACCGTGGTGGGTCCGCCGCCGCAGGAAGATTTCTTTATGGGTTACGCGGTGGAGCGCGTGTTCTTGCCAGTGATGAAAATGCAATATCCGGAGATTGTGGATGTGGCGCTGCCCGCGGAAGGGATTTTCCACAATTTGATGATCGTGGCGATTAAGAAGGGCTACCCGGGGCATGCGCGCAAGATCATGAGTGCGATTTGGTCGCTGGGCCAGGCGATGTTTACGAAGGTGATCGTGGTGGTGGATCACGACGTGGAGGTGCACAACTATAGCGAGGTGGCGTGGAAGGCGTTGTGTGCGATTGATCCGCAGCGGGACACGCAGTTTGTGACGGGGCCCGCGGATTCGTTGGATCACGCTACGAGCCTGCAGGATTTAGGGTCGAAGATGGGCATCGATGCGACGCGGAAGTGGAAGAGCGAGGGATTTCATCGGCCTTGGCCGGATGAGATTTTGATGGACGAGGCGACGAAGGCGCGGGTGGCGGGGATTTGGAAATCGCTGGGATTGTGATTGACGGTAGTCGATGAATTTTGCGTCCGGGCAAGCTGGGGCGCAGCATGCTGCGCCCTTACAAAGATGGTGTCCATGCCAGGCCGTCTACGCCTTTGGTCAGAGTGAAGGGCTCCGCTAATTTTCCCGATTGCAGATCGAGCACTTGGATGCTGGCGGCGCCGGGGCAGCTCAGGAAAGCGCGGGCGCCATCCGCGGACAAGATAATCTCACCACTCGACGGCGGGACGGGGATGGTGGAGACGACTTTGGATTGCGCGATGTCGATGACGAAGATGTTTCCGCCGGGAGACATGGCCACGAGGCGGCGGCTATCCGGACTTACCGCGGAAGAATAGATGCTGCCGGGAACGTCGATCCACTTGGCGACTTTATTGGTAGCGGTGTCGATCACGGCGATGCGCGGCTGGTCCTGGTCATGGGTGAAGACGTAACGGCCGTCCGGGGAGTTGGAGATACGCTGCACGGTCTTGGCGACGGGAATGATGGTGACGACGCCGCGTTTTTGCAGATCTAGAACACTTACGCTGCCGGAGGAGACGTTGGCGGTATAGGCGCGTCGGCCATCGGGTGAAATAACGAACATGTGCGATTGCTCGGCGCCCGTGGGAATTTCGGCTACGACTTTGCGCGCTGCCGGATCGACGACAAAAATGGCGTTGGCGAGTTCCGCGGAAACGTAGAGCAGGCCGTCTGGGCCGAACTTGGCGCAGTGCGGGCGAACGGGCTTGCCGAGATCGACGTGTCCGGCGATGACGTGTGCGTGCAGATCGACGATGTCAATGGTGCGGCCGTCGGTGCCGGGCCTGCCAATGCCGGAATTTCCGTAGATGGGAACGTAAGCAAAATTGCCGTCGGGAGAAACGGCGACTTCGTGGCCGTTTACGCCGACCTGAACCTCGGCGAGCTTGGTGTGGGCGGCGAGGTCGAGCACCAACAGGGTGTGATCGCCCTGATTGGCGACAACGAGGAAGCCGGAACCGGCCGGGTTAGCGCGGCCTCGAGAATGCGCTGCAAAAAAAATAACCAACAACGGCAGAAGCGTGAAAATGCGGCGGTTCATGGCAATTCCTCCAGAGCAATGACGGGGCGGCGTGCGTCGCGTCGTTGGGCGGTTTGACGGGGTAAGTATAGGATGGGGACCGCATAGATGTAATCGAATTTGGTAAAGTCCGCTGACTGCAAATTCCGGAGAAATGTTACATGCCGAAAGACGCACGCGTGCCGGTGAGGAAAGAATTGTTCACCGACGAATTTGTGCAGGATCCGTATCCTGCATTTCGACGATTGCTCGACGAGGGGCCGCTGCACTTTGTGGATGTCAGCGGGACGTGGGGAGTGTGGGCGGTGTTCGGCCACGCGGACTGCTCGGCGGTGGCGAAGGATGCGAGGCTTTCCGCGAAGCGAGCGGAGCGGATGCTGTTCACGCTGCCGCCGGAGAGGCAGGAGGAGTTCAAAGAGCTGGTGCGCATGCTTGGATTGTGGATGATTTTCATTGACGCGCCGGAACATACGCGGATGCGGAAGTTGATGAACAAGGGATTCAGCCAGCAGGCCGCGGAAGCGTTGCGGCCACAAGTGGAGAGGATCGTGGATAAGATTCTGGATTCGCTGCGGCAAGTATCGGAGGCGGATCTGGTGAATGAGCTGGCGTATCCGATGCCGGTGCGGGTGATTTCAGAATTGCTGGGCGTTCCGGAAACGATGCACGACGATTTTCTCAGATGGTCGGCAGCGATCGCGCAGTTTAACGGCAGCCCAAACCGGACGGTGGCGCACGCGGAAAAGGCGCAGGATGCGGTGCTGTCGCTGACCAATTTTTTTCGCAAGGCCGTAGCGGAACGGCGACGCAACAAAGGAAGCGACCTGATCAGCCTGCTGATCGACATCGAAGAAGAAGGCGAAGCGCTGACGGAAGAGGAATTGTATGCGCAATGCGTGATGCTGCTCTTCGCGGGGCACGAAACGACGCGTAATTTAATCGCCAGCGGAATTTATTCTTTGCTGCGTGAACCGGAGAAAATGTCCGAGTTACAAGGCAACCCAGCGCTGATTCGCACGGCGGTGGAAGAGTTTCTGCGTTATGAAAGCCCGATTCAATACACGGCACGGGTGGCGAAGGAGGACATCGAGCTTTGCGGAGTGCGCATTCCGAAACGTCAGACCATTCTGTGCATGCTGGGAGCGGCCAACCGTGACGCGAAACAGTTCAAGGATCCGGACACGCTGGATATCCAGCGGGCGAACAATCAGCATCTGGCGTTCAGCGCGGGCCCACACTTTTGCATTGGGAATCAACTGGCAAGACTGGAGGGACAAGTGGCGATATTAAGGACGATCGAGCGCTACCCTAAGATGAAGTTGGCGCGACGAGCGGAATGGGAGCCGAACTTCGGGTTCCGGGGCCTGAAGACGCTTCCGGTAACGATGTGAGGAAGGCGGCGGACACGAAAAATCGCCAGCGAGGGAAAAGAATGGAGCACGCGGCGCGAGGAGCGAAGAACTGATGACAAAGCATTACCGTCCCGAAGGACAGGGGTAAAAAGAAGGGAAAAGCGCAACTAATAGTGGTTCCGATAGGCTCACTACGCAATATCTGCTAGGACCTGCCGACAATACACCCAGAACTGCCGGTGATTGCCCGTATTCCTTAGGCAACTGCGGCACAGATTCGCTTGACGGTGCAAGTACCTGGATGTCATAAACGGTGCAACGGAACGCGTTGGAAGCAATGAAGACGCAATTCGCGGCGCATTTTCGCGGGGCAATTTCGAGTGCAAGTTGCAATAGCAGGAAGTGGTTGTCTGAGTATTGGGGTGAAGTCGGTCGTGATCGAATCTCGCGAAGTGATGAATGTGCGCCAGGCGTCGCAATATCTGGGGATCTCGCCGGATACCCTGTACCGTTACATCACGGAAGGGGAAATACCTGCGTTCAAGCTGGGAAATCGGTGGAAACTGCGTAAGACAATCCTGGATCGATGGATGGAACGGAAGATGAGCCAGGCGCACGTGCGGCGGCGATAGTCGCGCGCGAGCGAGAGGGGAAAAGGCCGGTATATGGCGTTATTTGGCGGGAACAAAAAGCAACTGGTGGGATTGGACATCGGGTCGAGCTCGATCAAGACGGTAGAGCTGAAGTCCACGAAGGCGGGCTACGAACTGGTCAGCTTCGGGATGGAGCCGCTGGCGCAAGACACCGTGGTGGACGGCGCGATTATGGATGCGCCGCAGGTGGCCAACGCCATCAGCAAGATTTTCGATACGCAGAAGATCAAGACCAAAGACGTGGCGACTTCGGTTTCGGGCCATTCGGTGATCGTCAAGCGCGTGCCCCTGCCGCTGATGACGGAAGAAGAGTTGTATGACCGCATACCTTCAGAAGCCAGCCAGCACATTCCCTTCGACATTGCGGACGTCAATTTGAGCTACCAACTGCTGGAGTCCATGGACGCGCAGATGGACGTGCTGCTGGTGGCGGTTAAGAAAGATAAAATTCTGAACCACACCAACGTATTGGCGCAGGCGGGGAAGACGCCTCGTGTGGTGGATATCGATGCGTTCGGGTTGCAGAACTGCTTTGAAGTGAACTACGAACCGGATGCGGGCCAAACGGTGGCGCTGCTCAATGTGGGCGCCAGCGTCATGAACATTAACATCGTGCGCGGAGGGATCCCGTTGTTTACCCGCGACGTCAGCGTGGGCGGGAACCAATACACCGACGCATTGCAAAAGGAATTGGATTTGAGCTTCGAGGATGCCGAGCGCCTGAAAAAGGGCGAAGCGCTTCCCAGCGTCACCGACGATCAAAAGCAGCAAATTTTGCGCAGCGTCTCGGACATTTTGACGCTGGAGATTCAAAAGACCTTCGACTTTTTCCGCGCCACGGCCAGCGGCGAAAACATTCAGCGCATCGTGGTGGCGGGAGGAACGGCGCGCGTTCCGGGGCTGGTGGATTTGCTGCGCGAAGAGTTCGCCATGCCAGTGGAAGAGCTGAACCCCTTCCGAAAAGTTTTGATCAATCCCAGCAAGCATAGTGACGACCAGATTCGGGAGATGGCGCCGCGATTGGCCATTGCCGTGGGGCTGGCGCTGAGGAGCTTTGACTAGCCATGATCCGCATAAACCTTCTCGGACAAGTTCGACCCCGCTCGGCGAGACGGCCAGTGGATACCGGCGCAGCCCTGCCGTTGCTGTTCATCGGCGCGGGTGCGGTGCTGGGCTTTGTGGTGCTTTTGTATATGGGCTATCAGTTGAAGAGCCAGCTGGGGATCGAAGAAAGCCGCATCCAGAGCTTGCGCGCACAAAAGACGCAGCTGGAGCAGGTTAAAGCGCAAGTGGAAGCGTTCGACAAACAACGCATCGTGCTGCAGCAGCGGGTTTCGACCATCGAGCAGCTGCAGCGAGACCGCACCGGAAGCGAAGAGCTGCTGGACATGGTGGCCAACACCGTTTCGCGCACGGAGAATTTGTGGCTGACCACGCTGACGCGCAAGGGCAGCACGCTATCGATGGAAGGCTCGTCGGCGTCGATCAACGCGGTGGCCAACTTCATTACGGCGATGAAGCGGTCCGGATATTTTCAGAAGGTGGAAATCAAGGAGTCGAAGCAGGACGAAAAGAACACGGCGGTACAAACATTCAATTTCCAGATTTCCGCCGAAATTGCTCCGCCTCCGGCGGCACAACCCAAGCCGGCCAATGCGCCGGTGAGGGCTGCACCCGCTGCGGCGCCGGCCAGGAAAGGTTAAGGGCGCGCTATGGCCAATCCGTTTCGCGATATGTCGGTGGTGATGCAGGTGCTGGTGGGTGTAGCGATTGCGGTGATCCTGGTGTTGCTCGGCGTGTATGTGCCGCTTTCACCGGTGGCGCAAGCGCGGATGGACGTCGACAAAGCCGTCCAGGAGCGCACGAAATTGACGCAGGAAGTGACGCAATTGCAGGTCTACCAGCAGCGCTACGGCGAACTGAAACAGCAAATGGACGCGCTGTCGAAACAACTGGAAACGCTGAAAACCATCGTGCCGGAAGAAAAAGATACCGACGAATTCATCCGCCTGCTGCAGGGAGCGGCCAGCGCCTCGAACGTGCAATTGCGGCGGTTGACGGCGCAGGCCGTGGTCACCAAGGAATATCACTACGAAATGCCCTTTGAGGTGGCGGCGGACGGGCCGTACTTCAATATCCTGGATTTTTTCGGGCGGTTGAGCCGCCTTTCCAGAATTATCAACGTGGGCGATTTAACGTTTACCGATCCAGATTCAAGCCGAGGCGGCACGAAATTCCCGGTGCGACCCGGCACCACGGTGGCTGCGGTGTTTACGGCCACGACATTTTTCACCAAGCCCGCTGACCAGGGGACCGCGGCGCCCACCGGCGCCAAGAGCTCCGGCGCGGCGGCTGGAAAACCCTGAGTGGGAATGAGCGAACTATGCGTTTTGTGAAAACTCTCATCCTAGGGATTTTATTCGCGGCAGCCGCACCCGGTTTGCTGGCGCAGACGACGCAGCCTGCTGCGGCGCCCGCCGGCAAGCCCGCGTCCGCGCAAGCGAAAAAATCCGCCACGAAAAAATCGGCGAAGCCGGCTAGCAAACCCGCGGCCAAGCCTGAAGAAGCCAACCCGGAAGCCGAAGGCGAAAGCCGGGCCGGCCGAAGAGATCCTTTTGAGTCGCTGGTCGGACGGCAGCAAGCAGCGGCCGCGGCTTCCAAGAACCTGCCTCCTGGGAAAGCCGGGCTGCAAGTGAGCACGCTGCGGCTGGACGGTGTGGTGCGTTCGCCGACCGGAATGATTGCCATGGTTACGAATCCGCAGGCGCGCACCTATTTCCTGCGCGAGGGCGACCAGTTATACGACGGAAAAGTGGAAAAGATTGCGATGGACGGCGTTTCGTTTCACGAGATGGGCAAGGATGCCTTCGGAAAGCCCATGGAGCGCCAGGTCAATAAACGCATTTACTCGAGTGGTGCAGGAGAACAGCAATGAAGACGACTCGGCCGGCCTTACGGTATGGCTGCTTAATTCTAGCGAGCATGGCTTTGGCGCTTAGCCCGGCACTGGCACAGACTCCGGAGCCAAGCGGGGTCACCGCCACAGCTGCGGTGATTTCCAGCGTGGCGATTACCCAGGCGCCAGAACGCGCCGCGGTGCGCGTGGAGGGCGAAGGACTCCTAGAGGTGCACGCGGTCCGGCTGCAGAGCCCGGAGCGATTGGTGCTGGATTTTGCCGGCGCTCGCCTGCACGTGGACAAGACCTTGATACCCGGCGTAGCGGCGCCGGTGCGTGGCGTGCGTCTTGGCCAATACCGTCCGGACGTGGCGCGTATCGTGGTGGACTTGACGGACGCGACGCCTTACCAGATCGCGCGCGATGGTTCAGCGGTGGTGATTTATTTTGATGCCCAGCCTGCCGCGCCAGCCCCGGTTGCGGCGAAAACCACCAGCACGACCTCTAATGAGATGGAATCGCAATCGAACGAGAAAGCGGCGCGTCCGCAATTCCACGACGTGAAGGTTAAGCCGCGTGCAATTACGGGAACCGCCAAATCGCTGCAAATATCCGCCCCGCATTTTGCGTTGCCGGCGGAACTGACGCACCCGGCGTACGCGCTCGGATCGTTTGGTTCCCCGAATCAGCCCGCGCGTCCCGATACTTCCGTGCAGCAAGCGGCACAGCAGGCCATCCGAGAAGCCAACACCGCGGCCTCGACGATGGCGGCGCAGACACCCGCGGCGCAAGCGCCCAGCGTTGTCGTGGCAGCGCCAACCGGAAAATATACCGGCGAGCCCATTTCGGTAAACCTTAAGGATGTGGACCTGCGCGACTTCTTTCGCTTAATTCATGAAATCAGCGGACTGAATGTGGTGCTGGATCCCGCCGTCAAGGGAACGCTGACGATTGTGCTGGATGAAGTGCCTTGGGATCAGGCGCTGGACATCGTGTTGCAGAACAACGGCCTGGATAAGCAGTTGAACGGCAACGTGCTGCGGATTGCCACGCGCGACACGCTGAAGAGGGAAGCCGAAACCCAGCGCGACCTCGAAAAGGCCCGCGCCGACGCTACCACGCCGGTTACGGTTACCCGCGTGCTCAGCTACGCGAAAGCCTCAAGCTTAAAGGATACGTTGAAGAAGTTCCTCTCGTCCCGCGGGGATATTCTTTCGGACGACCGCTCTAACCAGCTGATCATTCGCGACATTCCGCAGGTGATTCCCACGGTGGATAACCTGATCCGCCAGCTCGACCGCAAGTCGCAGCAGGTGGAAATCGAAGCGCGCGTGGTGGCTGCTTCGCGGTCCTTCGCGCAGGATATTGGAACGGAACTCGGGTTCGCCGGAAGCACCACCGGCGGCCGTTCGCTGTTTAGCGGCGATCCTCTGGTGGGCGGCAGCGGTGTCACCACCGCAGCGGGCATTCCGGTATCTCCCGTGACGGTGAGTTCCACCGGCGGTGTGACTCCCGGTAACGGCGTCACGTCGGGTATTCCGCTGGCCACCAACCTGAACGCAGGCGCGCCGACTTCCGGCCTAGGGTATACGTTCCGATCGTCAAACTTCGCTGTGGACTTCTTCATTTCCGCGGCGGAAGCCAAAGGCGTCGGCAAACTGCTTTCCAAGCCTCGGGTGGTCACGCAGAACAACGAGAAGGCCACGGTCAAGCAAGGTACAAAAATTCCTATTCAGACCACCATCAACAACACCATCTCCGTGCAATTTATCGATGCCGTGTTGAAGCTGGAGGTCACTCCGCAGATCACCGCGGAAGGCACCATCTTCATGGACGTGCTGGTGGAAAATACGCAGATCGACACCGGTATTCCCCGCGTGCAGGGCATTCCGGCGCTGGACACGCAGTCGGCGGAAACCAAAGTGCTGGTTGCGGATGGCGGCACGGTGGTCATCGGCGGCATCATCGTCTCACAGCAGACCGTAAACATTCAGGAAGTTCCCTTCGTTGGCAGTTTGCCGATCATCGGCTACCTGTTCAAGCGCACCAGCGTCAATGTGCAGTCGCAGGAATTGCTGTTCTTCCTGACGCCGCGCATTATTCCTGGGTAGCGCAAGGGTAAGCCCTGGACAATTCCCGTAATCATGCACGGGTAACCGGCCTAAGCCATTTCCTATTGGGGCGAGAATGAGGAGACGAAGAGTCTCCTCGTTTTTTTTTGGGGTGCAGAATGAGTTGGCCCAAAGTATGAATCAGGTCTTTGCGAACCGCCGCCGCGCCCTGCGTGCCGGGCTGGCATCTGAAAAGCTAGATAGCCTGCTCGTCACTCACCCGGCCGACTGGTATTACCTCACCGGCTTCACCGGAGATTCGGGCGCGCTGGTGATTTCACGAGACCACGAACCTCGCGCGGCTTTGATCACCGACGGACGCTTTCTGTCGCAGGCGGCAGAGGAGACCGGTGGCGTCAAAATCGTGAAGCAAGCCGGCGCGTTGTATCCATCGGTGGGCAAGTTTCTCCATGAAGGCCGGGGACGCCGGGTAGGATTCGATGCGAGCCAGCTCACCGTGGCGCAGCATGGCGAGTTGCTGCGTGGCATGGGGGAGCGTCCAGCGTTGCGCGCGGCGCCGGGGCTGGTGGCCAGACTGCGCATGCGAAAGGAGACTTCAGAGCTGGCTGCCATGCGCCGGGCAGCGCTCGTGGCGGACCAGGTGATGGCGTTAGCCGCCAGCATGCTGAAGCCGGGAGTGCGCGAATTTGAGGTGGCCGCCGAAATCGAATATCAAATGAAGAAGCGCGGAGCCTCCGGACCGGCGTTTGAGACCATCGTGGCGTTTGGACCGAGAGCCGCGCTGCCGCACGCGCGTGCCACCGCCAAACGATTGAGGAAAAATGAGTTGGTCGTGCTGGACCTGGGTGCTATACTCGCGCACTATTGCAGCGACATCACCCGCACCTATTTCGTGGGGCGGGCGTCCTTGCGCGTGCGCGGGTGGTACAAAGCCGTGGTGGAAGCCCAGGGGGCGGCAATCGCGGCGGTACGGGACGGGGTAAGCTGTGGCGACGTGGATGCCGCGGCGCGCAACGTTCTGGCCAGGTATAAACTGGACCGCTATTTCGTGCACAGCACCGGCCATGGATTGGGGCTGGAGGTACACGAGGACCCCCGCGTGGCCAAGGGGCAGAGCAGGCTGCTTGAGCCGGGAAACGTCATTACCATCGAACCGGGTGTCTATCTCCCAGAAATCGGCGGGATACGGATTGAGGACGATGTAGCGGTGCACGCCAATCGCAGCGAAGTTTTGACCCGCGTCTCGCGGGATTTCACCGAGCTTTGAAAAAAAGGCATGAAACGTAAAAAGCCCCCGAAAACTGCCGGCAGTCCGTCGTTTGCCAGCCCGGAAATCGCCCAGATCGAACAGCTCCTGCATTTCATGACCGAACACAATCTTGAGGAGTTTGAATACTCGCGCGGAGATTTGCGCATTCGCCTGCGGAAGCCGGCGCAAGGAGTGTTTCTCGCAGGCCCGCGTTCAGGGATGCCGGAGATCATCGTGGCGGGAGAGGCTCAAACCAGCTCCGGACAGGCTGCTGCCGCCGGCCACGGTGGCGGTCAGCAGGGCTCGGGCTACGCGGGCGGCGCGGCTTCGGAAGCACGCTCCAACGAAGATTTGCACCTGGTGAAATCGCCCATTGTCGGAACGTACTATGAATCGCCCAGCCCGGGTACCGAAGCTTTTGTGAACGTGGGCGCCCAGGTGGAAATGGGTCAGACGCTTTGCATCGTGGAAGCCATGAAGCTGATGAACGAGATTGAATCGGATGCCACCGGCGAGATCGTCCGGATTTTTGTAGAGAATGGCCAGCCGGTGGAATACGGCCAGCCGCTCTTTGGCATTCGCCCCGGCCGCAAGAGGTAAGCGCCCGCCCCCACCTATGTTCCAGAAAATACTAGTAGCGAATCGCGGGGAAATTGCCCTGCGGGTCATCTGCGCTTGCAAAGAGCTGGGTATCTCGACGGTGGCGGTATATTCAGAAGCCGACCGAAACTCCCTGCACGTCCGTTTTGCCGATGAAGCTGTTTGCATTGGCCCGGCACGGAGCAGCGAAAGCTACTTGAACATTCCGCAGGTGATCAGCGCCGCGGAGATCACTAACGTCGATGCCATTCATCCGGGTTATGGCTTTTTAAGCGAAAACGCGAACTTCGCAAAGGTATGCGAAGCCTCGGAAATCACCTTCATCGGACCAACGCCGGAAGTGATTGAAATGATGGGCGAGAAAGACCGCGCACGCCGCGAAATCACGGCCGCCGGGTTGGTCGCCGTGCCGGGCAGCGCGGGTATCGTCGAAGGCGAAGAGCAACTCGGCAAGGCCGCCGTCGATATTGGGTATCCGTTAATTCTAAAAGCCGTGGCGGGTGGGGGTGGGCGCGGCATGCGCGTGGTGCGCAAACAGGAAGAACTCTTGAATGCCTACGAAACGGCGCGCAGCGAAGCGCAGCAGGCGTTTGGCAATCCGGATGTTTACGCCGAGAAATTCATCGAGCATCCGCGCCACATTGAATTCCAGGTTCTCGGCGATCAGTATGGCAAAGTGATTCACTTGGGCGAACGGGAATGCACCGTGCAGCGCCGCCACCAGAAATTGCTGGAGGAATCGCCGTCTCCGGCGATGGATCCGAAGCGTCGCAAGGAATTTGGCGCCAAAGTCGTCAAAGCGCTGCAAAAAATCGGCTACACCAATGCCGGCACCGTCGAATTCTTGATGGATGAAGACGGCTCGCTGTATTTCATCGAAATGAACACGCGCATCCAGGTGGAACATCCCGTGACCGAATTGCTCACGGGCGTGGATCTCATTAAGGCGCAAATTCGCATCGCCGCGGGCGAAAAGATGGCAGACGCCGCGGGGGAAATTCATTTCTCCGGCCATGCCATCGAGTGCCGCATCAACGCCGAGGATCCCGTCACCTTCGTCCCTTCCGCTGGGCGCATTACCACCTTCCAGGCGCCTGGAGGCACAGGGGTGCGGGTAGATTCTGCAGCCTACGCCGACGCCGTAATTCCTCCGTACTACGATTCCATGATTGCCAAGCTGATCGTTAAAGGCCGCGACCGCGGCGAAGCCATCGGCCGCATGAAACGGGCGCTCGAAATGTTCGTCATCGAGGGCATCAAGACATCCATCCCGCTGCACCGCCGCATCCTCGCCGATCCCGGTTTCGCCAGCGGAACCTTCGACACCCACTTCATCGAAAAATTGCTGGGAACGAACGGAAAATAAGCGGTGAAGCGCCTTGTCCTACCCCGGCTGTATGTGATACTTGATGCAGCATTGCTAAAACCATCGAAGTCGCAACAATCCGAAAAAGAGTGCACGGAAAAAATGCTCGCGGTTGGAGTGCGCCTGCTGCAATTTCGCGATAAACAAGCCAGTCCGAGGGAACTACTCGAAAAGTCCCGCGGCATCGCCGAAACAGTTTGTCCGCAAGGCGCTCTCTTCTTTGTAAACGATCGGCCGGACGTGGCCAACCTTGCGGGCGCCAGCGGTGTCCACGTGGGCCAGCACGATTTAAACCCGGAACAAGCTCGCGCCGCCCTGGGCAAAGAGCAATTCGTCGGAGTTTCCACGCACAACTTACAGCAATTCGCCGCAGCCGCTGCCACCACAGCCGATTACATCGCGGTCGGCCCGATCTTTGAAACGCGCACGAAAGCCCATCCGGATCCCATCGTCGGCGCCGAACTCATCCGCAGTGCGCGAGCCCTGACGGACAAGCCAATCGTAGCGATCGGGGGTATCACACTGCGGTCCGTAGCGGAGATCATCGCGGCCGGCGCCGACTCCGTAGCGGTGATCAGTGACATTTTTCTAGCCTCTGATCCTGTAGAGCAGGCCGCAAAATATATCGCGGTGTTGGGGGACTTGCCGCCCGGCGAAACTCCACGCGACGTGAATGTCTCGCCAAGCTAATCCCTAACCATGCCTGAACCGACTACCTCCCTCGCGCCCATCCCCGAACACAGCGAAAAAGGGTTCGTTCGCGCCATTGGCCTCTTCGATGGCACCATGATCGTCGTCGGGTCCATGATCGGCTCGGGAATTTTTATCGTTTCCGCCGATATCACCCGTCAAACCGGCTCCGCCGGCGGCCTGCTGTTGACGTGGATGATCACCGGCGTGTTGACCATCGCCGCCGCACTCTCTTTCGGCGAGCTGGCCGGCATGTTTCCTCACGCGGGCGGCCAATATATCTACCTGCGTGAAGCCTATTCACCGCTGTGGGGTTTTCTCTACGGCTGGACGCTCTTCCTCGTAATTCAAAGCGGCACCATTGCCGCCGTAGCCGTGGGCTTCGCGCGTTATCTCGGCGTGCTGCTTCCCGCGGTGTCTGCAAAATCGTGGATCGTTGAACCGATCGCCCTCGGCTCGAAGTACGCCATCAGCCTTTCCGTGCAGCAGTTGGTTGGCGTCGTCATGGTGCTGTTTCTCACGTTCGTCAACACGCTCGGCGTCCGTCTCGGAAAATTAATCCAGAACATTTTCACCTCGGCCAAAACGCTGGCGCTGCTCGGCCTGATTTTCCTGGGAGTCTTCGTCGCCCACAATCACGCCGCCATCGCCGACAATTTTTCGCATCTTTGGGCCATCCGCAACCCAGTCAGCATCGAGCCTGGCGCAAATTTCCTGCGGCAACTCCTCCCGAGCATCACCGTTGCCAGCGGCGTCTTCGGTTTGCTGGTAGCTTTCGGCGTGGCCCAGGTGGGCTCGCTCTTTTCTTCCGACGCGTGGAACAACATCGGTTTCACCGCCGGCGAACTAAAAAATCCCAAGCGGGACGTTGCCCTCTCGATGGCCTTCGGCACGCTCATCGTCACCGCGCTGTATGTCCTTGCCAACATCGCTTACTTGTGCGCCCTGCCGCTCGCGCAGATTCAAAACGCCCCCGACGACCGTGTGGCCACCGCCGCCCTGCAAGCCATCTTCGGCCCCGCAGGCGCGCTGATCATGGCCGGCGCGATTATCGTCTCCACCTTCGGATGCAACAACGGCTTGATCCTGGCCGGCGCGCGCGTCCCGTACGCCATGGCTCACGACGGATTGTTCTTCAAATCCATGGCCAAGCTGAATAACAAAGGCGTTCCGGCCACAGCTCTAGCCTTCCAAGGCTTTTGGATCGCCGTGCTGATTTTAATGCGCACTCGCCATGTCGCCGCCACGGGCGCAGTCACCTACGGCAATCTCTACAGCGACCTGCTCGACTACGTAGTTTTCTCCGTGCTGATTTTCTACGCCATCACCGTAGCCGGAGTCATTGTCCTGCGCGTCAGGCGTCCCAACACCGATCGCCCTTACCGCACACCCCTCTACCCGTTTCTGCCGCTTCTGTACATCTTCACGGCCTCGGCCATCCTCTGTGTATTGCTTCTTTATCGCACGCAAACCGCGTGGCCGGGATTAGTAATTGTACTTTTGGGCGTTCCGGTGTATCTGGTGTGGTCGAAGCGCGGAGCTGCGTCAAAAACTTAGGCACGAAACGGATTCACGCACGAAACGATTTTCCGGAGGACCGCTGCATGGGCAATCCATTATTCGCCAAGAAATCCGTAAGCATGCTGATCGCCGAGTCCAAAGTAACCGGCGCGCACAGCCTCAAGCGCACCCTCGGCCCATTCCAGCTAACGGCCCTGGGCGTCGGCGCGGTCATCGGCGCCGGCATCTTCGTGCTCTCCGGACTCGGCGCGCACTACGCCGGACCCGGCCTGATGCTCTCCTTCGTACTATCGGGTTTAGGCTGCGCCTTCGCCGGGCTCTGTTACGCCGAATTCGCCGCCATGATTCCGCTGGCAGGCAGTGCCTACACCTACGCCTACGCCACCCTTGGCGAACTCTTCGCCTGGATCATCGGCTGGGATTTAACCCTCGAATACGCCATGGGCGCCAGCACCGTCTCCTCCGGTTGGTCCAACCACTTCATCGAACTCCTCGACATCTTCCACATCCGCATGCCGCTGTGGCTCGCCTACGACCACTGGACCGCTCTGCACACCGCCGAAAAAATGGTCGCCCGCGAAATGGCCCGAGCCGCCGATCCGTCGTTGCTCCCCGGTACGCAAGCCTTCCTGGACAAAATCTCCGCCATCGTGGCCGCGCAGTCTCCAGACTTGCTCCAGCGCGCTCACGATTTAGTCAACGCCCCCAAAATATTCGGCGTGGAAATCGGCTTCAACTTGCCGGCGTTTGTAATCGCGCTGGTCATTACCGCGATTTTGGTCATTGGCATCAAGGAAAGCGCTCGCTTCAATTCCACCATCGTGGTCATCAAAGTAGCGGTGGTGCTCTTCGTCATCGGTCTAGGCTGGCACTACGTCTCCTTCGCCAACTGGGGCCACGACTGGCACACCTTCGCGCCCTTCGGTTTCAGCGGCATCGGCGCCGGCGCCGCCTACATCTTCTTCGCGTATATTGGCTTCGACGCCGTCTCCACCACCGCCCAGGAAGCCAAAAACCCGCAGCGCGATTTACCCATCGGCATCATCGTCTCGCTGATTGTCTGCACCATTTTGTACATCGCCGTAGCCGGCGTGCTGACGGGCATGGTTCATTGGCAAGACGTCAACATTGAAGCCCCCATCGCCCGCGCCTTCCTCGATCGCGGCCTAACCACCGCCTCGCACATCATCACGCTCGGCGCCTTAGCAGGCCTGACCAGCGTTATGCTGGTAATGCTCCTGGGCCAGACCCGCGTCCTCTATTCCATGGCCAACGACGGTTTGCTGCCCAAAAAATTCTTCGCCGCCATCCACCCGAAATTCCGCACTCCCTACAAAAACACCATTGCTGTCGGCATCCTGGCCGCCATAGTCGGCAGTGTAACCCCCATCGACGACATCGGAAAAATGGTCAACATCGGCACGCTGCTCGCCTTCGTGATCGTCTGCATCGCCATCATGGTCCTGCGCAGCACCAACCCCGCGCAGCCCCGGCCGTTCCGCACGCCGTGGGTACCCTTCGTCCCGGTAATGGGCATCCTCTTCAACGGCTATATGATGTACAAGCTGGGTTGGATAAACTGGGCGCGTCTCCTCATCTGGCTCATCATCGGCCTGGTCATCTATTTCACCTATAGCCGCCACCACAGCCGCATCAGCAAACCGGCTAACCGCGCCGAGTAGTGCTGGCCGCTAGCTTTCGCCGCTACCGTCGGCATTTTGCTTTTGTAGGGGCGCAGCACGCTGCGCCCCATCTTGGCAACACATGACACCGCGCTTCTGGTAACTCTGGCCGTGCCACGCATCGGCCATGTTCAGGTACAGTAGAATATTGCTGACCCGCTGATGAAACCCTTCCGCACCAATCTGGACGCTTTCTGGCGCCGCCTCTCGCGCCTGGACCTCGTCGCGTTAGCCTTCTTCCTCCTGGGCGCCACAGTCTACGTCCTCGGCGGCAGCGCCGGCCCGCTAAGCTTCCTAAAATTCCTCGGCGCCATCGCCGGCGTCTATCTCGTCGTCCGCGTGATCGGATGGTGGCGCACCCGCCTCCTCTGGCGGCTCCGCGATCGTCTCATCGTCGCCTTCCTCTTCCTCGCGCTGGTCCCGGTTCTGCTCGTCGCGACGTTGGCTTTCTTTAGCGGGATGATCCTCTATACGCAGTTGGGCGGCTATTTGCTCTACGTGGATCTGCAACACCGCGTCCAAATGGTCTCTGAAGGCGCTGAGCAGATCGCCACCGCGCTGGGCACCACCGCCAAAGGCATATCGCCTGCCGACGCCGAGCAAATCGTCGCCTCCCAGGAACACACCGTCTACGATCGCGAACTCCCCGGCCTGGTCGTCCAATACGCCGATGATCCAAAACTTTTGCGCGCCGTGGCTGGCCCTGCCGCACGGCAGTTCGCTGGCCTCGTCCAGCAAGGCGCCCGCTTATCGCTCATAGGCTTGCGCGGGGTAGAAACTCCACGCGGCTTGCGCGTGGTCGCGCTGCGCGTCCCGATCACGCCGGAATTCCTCGCCACCCTGGCTCCAGACCTCGGAGTCGTGCACGTCGATATTCTGGAACGTTACGACCCCAGCCGGCCCGCCGGCGTTCTCTATCCCTTTGGCGACGCCAAGTATTCCGCCGTCCGCCGCATCAGTGCGCGCAACCGCGCCCTGCAACCCAAGCTCCTTTGGCTCGACCCGATCATCACGGGCGTCTCCAAATTTGAAGCCGTTTACGTCGAAGAAGAGGAAGGCCAGCGCGAGCAAAACGGAGGCCGGCCCCGCGGGCATGAAGGCGGAGCCATCCAGAAGAGTTGGCCGGTGGTAGCGTCGTTCAATGCGCGGCCCTCTAGCCTGAACGCGCGCATCTTTTCCTCCATCGGCGAGCTCGGCATCATCTATTTGTTGCCATTTATTTTGGTGGTCGTCGCGCTGATCATTATTGAAGCTGCGGCACTCTTCACCGGCTACGTCATGACCCGCCGCATCACCACCGCGGTGGACGAACTCTACGCCGCCACGCGCTACGTGCAATCCGGAGATTTCACGCATCGTGTGCACGTCGACCGTCAGGACCAGCTCGGCGTTCTCGGCGAATCCTTCAACGACATGACCGGCTCCGTCAGCAATTTGATCGAGGAAAAATCGCGCCGCCAAAGGCTGGAAAATGAAATCTCCATCGCCCGCGAGGTGCAAAATCAACTCTTTCCGCGTCAATTGCCGTCCGTGCCTGGCGTGGAAATCGAGGCCATTTGCAAAGCCGCGCGGGCGGTCAGCGGCGACTACTACGATTTTATCCAGCTCAGCCCCACGCAAGTGGCCATCGCCATCGCCGATATTTCCGGCAAGGGAATTTCCGCCGCGTTGTTGATGGCTAGCCTGCAAGCGGCCTTGCGCAGCCAGATGCTGGCCCCTGGCAGTGAAACGCTTAGCGCCTCCGAACTGGTTTCGCGCTTGAATAAACATTTGGTGCGCAACACCGGCGACGACCGCTTCGCCACATTTTTCATCGCCATCTACGACAGCGCCATGCGCACGCTGCGCTATTGCAACGCCGGACACCTGCCCACATTTTTGCTGTGTCCGGCCGAAGCGCTGCACCTCGACAAGGGCGGCATGGTTCTTGGCGTCATCGAGGATTACCCTTTTGAAGAAGGCACGGTAAACGTCCCGCCCGACTCTCTGCTCATCGGTTACAGCGACGGTCTGGTCGAGCCGGAAAATGTCTACGGCGAAGAGTTCGGCATTCCGCGCCTCGAGCAAGCCGCCATTCGCGTGCAAACTCATGCGCCTCGCGAAGTCTGCGACGCACTCATGGCGACCGTAGAGGAATGGGCGGGAACCCCCGAGCAAGCCGACGACATGACCGTGATTGTCGCGCGCCTACAGTGATTCGCGCTCACAAAGATCCACCGTGGAAATCGCTTGCACTGCGTGCGTCGATAGGGAGGGCCTGACTTTAGTCGGGCCGTAAACGGCGCGCTATAAAACCGGCTTTAGCCGCTGCGGCGGGATGCCCGGGATCAGTTCACAGCATAAGTTTCGGAGAGCAGTCGCCATCCCAAGGTTGCGGCTTGGAAACCGCATAGTCCGAAGGGATGGCGAAAAGGGAAGCGTCAGGTTCAGCGCGAGTAACGTCCGTGAGCTTGATTACGTGTTGCGATTTACCGGGCCCGCTGCGTTTGACCAGCACATAGGCCTGCAGCTCCTGCGAAAACCAATAGTCCGTTACGTAACTCGCATTTTTCGCGGAAGGAGTGTGGGGGAAAATGATTGATTCACGGCCATGTCGCACCGCCATGCCATCCACGACGTCGTGCGAGATCTCTGTCTGAGAGACCTGCGGTATCGCTATCCTTGCCAATTCCTTTGGATCGATCCGGGGAAGATCCGAAGGCCTGCAGACCTGTTGCGGTTTCTCATCGGGCGCGGGGAGGTGCCCCTTGAAGGCGGTCTTCTCCGAGGGCTGCAGGTGCATGCTCGTCCGGGTCGTCGGATCATAGATTTCGATGCTGAACCAACCGGCTTTGGGGGTTTCACCGAGGGGCGTCATGTCCCATTCCAGCCTGGTGCGGCCCTTGGAGTCGCGATACATTTTGCTGCGAAAACGCACCGTCACCGTTTTGCCGCTGGAATCGTAGCGCACGTTCTCCACCTCGATCGTTGCGCTAATGGGGTATCCCGGCAAGCTGCCGACGGTCATGCCCGTCAATAGATCGTCGCTGCGCTGGCTGAGGTTTGGCGGATTTAAGAATTTGCCTTCCTTCTGCACTGGGAAGTCTTGGGCAGGCGTGGCGGAGCACATGCTGCCAAGTAGAATTGCCGTCCAGACGAACTGAAACGGGCGCATAGGTGCCCTCCCATAGGCTATCTCTCGTTAGAACGGAGGAGTCCAGTTTTCTTGCAGGAGGTGCCAAAGAAGCAAAAGCTAGATGGCCGTTTCATCCATTCACTGTCCCCAACCCGGCGCCCGTGTTGTTCGTCGCTGGCCGTCACCAAATGTAAGCCGCGCTTCGCCTGGGCTATACTGACAAGAGCCTTTCGACGTGGGGGACGCATGTCGTTACGGAATCGCGTGGCTTTGGTGACCGGTGGCAGTCGCGGCATTGGCCGCGGCATCGCTGCGCGCCTGGCCAAAGATGGCGCCCGTGTCGCGATTGCCTATCGCTCCAACAAAGCTGCCGCACAACAAACCCTCCGCCAGATGCAAGCCGCTGGCGCGGATTGCGTCGCGGTGGAGACCGACATTTCCGACGCAGCCCGCGCCGAACAGCTGGTGCAAACCGTGGTCGACCGTTTCGGACGCCTCGATGTGCTGGTAAATAATGTCGGCGATTTTCGCTGGGGCACGCTCAGCGAATCCTCGCTGGACGATTGGAAAAGCATTTTTGTCTCTAACCTGATGACCGTGGTGTACGTAAGTCGCGCGGTCCTGCCCCACATGCGCAAAACCCGCTGGGGCCGCGTCATCAATATGGGCGCAGTAGGCGCCGAACGCGCCTTCGGTCAAGCAAAAATATCCGCGTACGCCGCCGCCAAAGCTGCGGTGGTGGCACTGTCGCGTTCGCTGGCGCTCGAAGAAGCGAAAAACGGCATTACCGTAAACGTAGTGAATCCCTCGAGCATCGACGAAAACGAATTGACCATTGAGGAAGCCCGAAAAATTCGCGACGCCCGTTTTCCCATCGGCCGCCCGCCCACCACGGAGGATGTGGCTGCCGCCGTCGCCTTTTTTGCTTCCGAAGAGGCGGAGTACGTAACTGGCCAGGTAGTGAACGTAAGCGGTGGCTGGATGCTTTGATTTTGTAGCGGCGCGGCATGCTGCGCCGCATCTCGGCAGAAGCGATCCGGTCGGTCTTCGGCAACACCACACACGGTCATGAAAGCACTCACCGCAACGGAAATGCGCGAAGTCGATCGCCTCACCATCGAGCGACACAAAATCTCCGGCGCGCAACTGATGGAAGCCGCTGGCAAACAGGTGGCGGAAACCGTGCTACGGCTGTGCCCCCCGGAAACCAGCAAGCGCATCGTGGTCCTCTGCGGCAAAGGCAACAACGGTGGCGACGGTCTGGTGTGCGCGAGATATCTAAAAAACGCCGGCCGCGACCCGTGCGTCTGGTTCTTCGGCTCAGAACCAAGACCCGGCACTGACGCGGGTGACAATTTCCACCGTTGGCAGCAAGTCAACGAACGCACCACCTTCATTGAAGACGCCGCGGCTTGGGAAAAAAAACGCGAAGCCGTCGGACGCGCGCAAGTAATCATCGACGCGCTCCTCGGCACAGGCTTGCGCGGCGCTGCGGAAGGTTTAATCGCGCAAGTCATCGAGGAAATAAATCGCGTCTCCAGGAACGCCACCAACCCCAACCCGGTCCTGATCCTTGCCGTCGACACCCCGTCCGGTTTGCCCTCCGACGGCGAACCCGCAACTGGTCCGGTCTTGACCGTGCATCGCACCGTAACCTTTACTGCCCCGAAAATCGGCCAGCTCGAATCGCAGCATGCCGCGCAAGTCGGCGCGCTAGATGTGGTCCAGATCGGTTCGCCACGCGCCCTCGTCGAAGAAGTTGGCGCGGGCTCCGTGCGCTGGGTTGAAGCGCAGGAGTTCGCGCACCTCCCGCTCGTACGTCCCTGGGATTCCAACAAAGGTGTCTACGGCAACGCGTTGCTGGTCGCTGGTTCCACGGGTAAAAGCGGCGCCGCCATCCTCGGTGGCAGCGCCGCGCTGCGCGGAGGCGCTGGGCTGGTAACCATCGCCACGCCTCAGCCGATCCTGCCCATCGTCGCCGGCGCACACCCCGAATACATGACCGAGCCGCTCGAAGCCACCGGCACGGGAACCATTGCTTTAGCCAATTGGACCAATCAGCATTTCGCGAAACTCCTGAAAAAAAGAAATGTGCTCGGAATGGGTCCCGGCCTGGGCGAAGATCCCGAGACGCAAAATTTCATTCATCAGGTGGTGCAAAACGTAGAAATTCCCCTGGTGCTCGATGCCGATGGCCTAAACGCTTTTGCCGGCCAAGCCCAAAAACTGCGCGACAGAAAAAGCAAATTCCTCGCCATCACTCCGCATCCCGGAGAAATGGCCCGCCTCTGCGGGAAAACCATCAAGGAAGTACAGGCCGATCGCCTGAAAACAGCGCTCGACGCCGTGCGCGAGTGGAACGTGCACCTAATCTTGAAAGGCTTCCACACCATTGTTGCTTCGCCCGATGGCGCGCTTTTTGTAAACACCAGCGGAAATCCAGGTCTTTCTAAAGGTGGTTCCGGCGACGTCCTCACCGGTTTTCTCACCGCGCTTACCGCGCAATTTGGCACCGACGATTGGCTGCGCGTGCTCGCCCTCGGCGTGTATCTCCACGGCAAGGCCGCTGAAATCGCTACGGCCCATACGGACCTGTCCGGCCTGCTCTCTAGTGAACTTGTAGACGCCTTACCACACGCGCGGCGCGCGCTTCTTGAGGAACTGCAACGTGCCTGAACCAAACCTCGCCTCCGCCATCGGCACGCCGCCAGAAGATTCCGCAAAAACCTTCGTTACCACTTCGGCGGAAGAAACCACCGCTTGGGGCAGGGAATTCGCCAAGCGCCTGAGCGCGCCCGTGCTGGTGCTGCTCACCGGCGATCTCGGTACCGGCAAGACCACGCTCACCAAAGGCATCGTCGCGGGTCTCGGCGCCGCAAACGAAGAAGACGTCACCAGCCCCACGTTCACGCTGGTGCATGTCTACGGCCTGGCAAGAAAAGTCTTTCACGCGGACCTCTACCGCATCGAAAGCTTTCACGATTTCGAAACCCTGGGCATGGAAGACATGTTCACCGAACCCGGCATCGCCATCCTCGAGTGGTCCGAACGCTTTCCTCTCGAAGCCCCGTGGCCGCAGGTACGCATCCGTCTCGAGCATCTGGGCCAGGACCAGCGTCGTATCACCGTCGATTGAGCCTGCGGAGGCTACCCCTGGCAGCCCAGCCCGAGCTCCGGCGTTAGGTGCCTGGTTGCCACTTCACGGACCCTCCGCCAGCCCCCTCCCCGCGGTACCAAAGTCGTTCCTAACTCACACGCTACGCCCCTTCGCGGATTTCTTGCCTGCTCCTCCACCCGCTGTTAGCTTGGTTTCAGCACCCTTGCCCTGGCGATTTTCATGGCCGACATACAAGTGGCGCCCGGCACGTCCGAAGCGGCACTCATCGAACTAAAGAGCTACAACCTCACGCTCCCTATGGGCACGCTTGCCATTGGGGTGGACAATATTCATCACGACGTTTTTCTCAGCCCGCGTTTTTCTCAGGCCGCCCGCGATTATCTCTTCAACCTCATCCGCCAGAGCGCCAGCGCCAATTTTTTCTCCGGCATTGAGCTGCGCGACACGCAGATCGTGGACGCCGCCGCCTTTCGCAAAATCCTCACCGAGGTCATGCGCAGCTCGCTCACGCAGGCCAAATTCCGCAAGAACATCGAAATCGACCTGCTCTTCCGCTTGGCGCTCCTGAAATTCCTCAGCCTCGAAATCGCCAATCAATTTTCCGCGCTGGTCCACGAAGGTAAAGAGTGGGTCCGCCAGCGCGGCGAACAGTTTGAACGCAGCCAGCAGGCCCACGTCATCAAGGCGCGCCTCTCCGAATTCCAAACTTCCCGCCGCGTGGTTATTCGCGGCGTCGGGCAGCAAATCGCCCAGGTGTTGATCGATGTGGAAGAGAACGTTATCTCCAAGGAGCGCCGCGCGCTCTTCGGAGACGATTTTCCACCGCTCTACGAAATCCTCAAGAATCGCCTCATCTTTCTCGAGGGCGGCAAAGACGATGTCTTCTTCCTTGAGAATTACGTGCTGCTCGGCAACTACGTTCGCGACCCGGATCGTTTCGAGGCCGTCGACGAACTTTTTCAGGAATTCTTGCGTGAAGCCGGCGTCGCCATCGGACGCGACCCCGCCTCCGCCCAGGCTTCCGAGCACCACAACGCGCTGCTGAACGCCGCGCAATCCCTGCGCGCGGAAATCGCCGTCCTCGAAGAGCAGCGCGAAGCCCTGCGAAAAAAAATCGACCGCGGCGAGGGTTTCATCAGCAAATTCCTCAACAGTTCCAATCCCGCGGAACTACAAGCCTCATTAGAGAACGCCGAAGCCGCGCTCAAGCTGAAACTTTGCAGCCTCGAGGAACTCGCTCCTCCGCTCGACGCCGCCAAACAGCAGCTCGATTTTTTCGCCAAAGACTACAGCGGCAAGCTCGGCGACTACCTCAACGTGCCCGAAAACGCCCGGCACCTCTTCGACGCCACCATCACGCTCGATGCCAAAGGCCCCCTCCGCGCCCGCCTTCTCACCGAGCTTCTGGCCCGCCTCGAGCAGCGCGAAATCCTCTACCCCATTTTGGCCAGCTACGAAATTCGCTCCATCTCCACCATCTACTGCCCCCCGCTTCACTTGCAGCAACTTCGCCGCGCGGTCGTCTCCCGGGAGGAGATGAAGAGCGTCGAGCAATTAATCAGGCAAGTCCCCGCGCGCCGCCTCACGCTCAAGCCCATCGAAGAGCTCTCCAAAAAAATCCACCGCTTCTCGCGAGAGGAACTCCACGCTTTCGTCCTCCGCTTCGCCGGCGATTTCCTTCGCCTCCACCGCGATCTCCGAGACGCCGAGCACGTCGCCGGCTGCATGGAACGTATCGCCCTGGTCACCACCGAAAAATCCCGCGAACTCTCCCGCATGAACAATCGACTCTACGAATGCCTCCTCCAGGACGAAGCCCGGCCCCTCCACGATCTGGTCGTCTCCCACGTCATCATCAAGGCCGACGTCCGCGGCTCCACCAAAATGACCCAGGATCTGCTCGCTCGCGGCCTCAGCCCCGCCTCGCACTTCAGCCTCAATCTCCACGAACCGGTGAAGCGCCTGCTGGACAAGTACGAAGCCAAAAAAGTCTTCATCGAAGGCGACGCGATCGTTCTCGCCATTTTCGAAACCGAATCCACCCGGTCCTACGCGCGCGCGGTCGCCCGCGCCTGCATCCTCTCCCGCCAAATCCTGCTGGTGTGCAACTCGTACAACGACCGCGCCGCCGCCTCCCAGCTGCCCCCGCTCGAACTCGGCATCGGCGTCGCCTTCCAGGGCAGCGCCCCCACCTATTGGACCGACGGCGAATCCCGCATCATGATCTCCAAAGCTCTGAATGTCTCCGACCGCCTCTCCGGCTGCGCCAAGCTTGCCAAGCGCCTCCTCGCCGGCCAAAAATCCCACTTCTCCGTCTTCCAGTTCCTCACCGCCCTGGAAGGCGCCTCCGCCGAAGAGCTCGACGAATTCCTCGTCCGCTTCAACATGAACGGCATCGAACTCAACGAAGAGGGCTTCGAAAAATTAAGCGAAGAAATCTCCCTGGAAACCATCGAAACCAAGCTGGAAATGCCCTGGGGTAAATCGGACGTGACTCTCTACTTCGGCGAGGTTCCCATGGGCGACTCCGTGGAACTCCTGGTCATGCGCAAAGCCATGGCCCGCGAACTTTTGCCCGACGGCAAAATCGGCGCCCCCTCCTCCCACCCCTATTACGAAGTCTGCACCAGCCCCGCCCTCCACGACCTGGTAGCGGCCCTAATCCGCACCCATCAAGCCGTCCCCGTCCGCGTCTAACACAGAAAACGCCGTCATTCTGAGCGGAACAGGCCGATGCCCGTTCGGCCTGTGTAGCGAAGAACCTCTCTTACGTTTTCCTGCCTTCCGCTTGTAGGGGCGCAGCATGCTGCGCCCACTTTGTAGCGCCGGGCTTCAGCCCGAGCTCTTTCCTTTCCTGGGAACGCCGATCTCCCGATCGGCTCTTCGCCTCCAGCCGCATGGACCGCGATTCGGGTGGGCACTCCCCTAGGTTTTTTTGAAAGTGTGTCATTACAAAGGAACTTAAAGTACCTTTGTTTTCACACACTTTTGCAAGTGTTCATTCTAAATGGGTTACGATTACTTTTTGTTTAGCAATGAGTAACCCTCCCGCCGGCCCCTCTTTGCTCCACCGGCAGAAGCGATTTTACGAGACCGAGGGGCGCGATACAAACTAAATGAAGTACAGATTTGGTACAGATGGGGTGAGGGGTGCGGGCAGGCAGGGCGGGAAAAGAGTGGCTCTACGTTTAATATTCCAGCGCCGTAGGCGCGCCACAACTTAGCCCAGCGCGTAGGCGCTGGGACCACTTCGCCCCACGTCGTCATCCAGAGCGCAGCGAAGGATCTCTCTTCGGTTTCTTGCCTCTTCTCCTTCCCGTTCGCTTCCTGCGCGTTTTATGCGTCCCGCGTGTTTCTCGGTACCGCATGCCCTCGTGGTGGCGGGTCTTCAGACCCGTTCCTTTGACTTTCGCAACGTTCCCGGCGCCTTTTCCTCGCACCGCCCATCTCCGTTTATATTCCAGCGCCGTAGGCGCGCCACAATTTATCCCAGCCCGTAAGCGCCGGTACCACTTCGCCCCCACGTCGTCATCCAGAGCGCAGCGAAGGATCTCTCTTCGGTTTTTTGCCTCTTCTCTTTCCCGCGTCCTGCGAACGGGTTGGCCTGTGCAGCGAAGTACTCTTCGGCGTCGCGCGGTTTTGGCGCGATGAATCTCTCCCGCCTTTTTCCGTTCTCGACCAGTCCCCTCTGGCCTCCCACTGCCCGATGAATTGTTAATAACAATTACTTTTATTGTTGACAACTCTTGTATTCAACATCTATGGTACACGATTGTAGTGCTCCCCTCTAAAACTGGACACCTCAGTTAGGTAAGATCAGGGCCTCCAAAACAGGAGGCAACATGGGCAGAAAACCACGCGTAGATAGAACCCCGGAAGAGAAATGGCAGATCGTTCAGG
>Ga0302326_10000110_pt1 | contig 213198 bp, 192 predicted proteins | sample Palsa_T0_3_FD_202264 | JGI IMG/M metagenome (GOLD analysis project Ga0302326, IMG submission 202264) | Peat permafrost microbial communities from Stordalen Mire near Abisko, Sweden - Palsa_T0_3 | ecosystem: Environmental > Terrestrial > Soil > Palsa > Peat permafrost | place: Sweden: Abisko... | reverse complement strand
AACGCCCTCTAACAGGAAAGGGCGGCGAGTGCGGGTTCCATTTGGGAGGGTTTGATGCTCGGTAAGACAGTACGCGTACCACGCCATGTTGAACTCTCCGAACCGGGATGGAGGCGAACCGGGTCACCTCTCACGTCGAGTTTTTCGCCAAAGCTTGTACAGCGATCTTAGGAAGTTGTGGAAAAACGGGCGGTACAGGGTTTCGAACCGGAAACGCTTACAGTCAACGCTTCCTGACTGCATATTACTTTGGGCATCTACCAAAATGCAACTTTTTCTTTGCGAATCGCATCGGAACCCTTCGTTTGGCGGGCGCGGAGCGGCTCGGTCGATTCTTGCACGACACAAAACAAGGATTTAAACCGCTAAATAGCCATTTACCGGTTAGTCATAGAACCCCGGTCCCACACCTAACCGCTTAAAGTGTTATCACCAGTTATAGATGAGTGGCTGACCCATCTTTGCACCACCACGACCGAGGCTGCCCCACCTGTCGCGCTTTTCGACAGGTGGGAATCGGGCTGATGGTGACCGGAGACTTCGCCCAATGGGCCGAGTCTACAGGAAGGAACCAATGGGCCGAGTTCCGTGGTGCCCACCCTTCGAAAACCGCGAAGGGTGGGGCAGCCTCAGCCGTGCCAGCGTAGCGTGGATTGGTTTTACAACAACTTACAACAACGCGGGGACTGCCAAAATACCCGTAAGTCGTACAAGAGATCGCTTTTTGTGGGTTGGGTTGTGGGTTGGAAAATTCAGTGGCGAGGCCCCTGCCCTCTCCCGGCAAACGCCGGGTTCCAGGAATTGGTTCCTCTTATTTGATAGTCGAAGAGAATACTGCCTGCCTTTACCGCCGCATTTGGGTTTGCGATGAGTAACCTAGACGTGTTAAAGGTTCGAAATCATTGAAGACTCAAATAGGATTTCTTGATGACTTCGACACCCAAGCCGCCCATATTTCCCGACAATATTCAGTTCTGGTACGAAACCAAGCGCGCCTTCGGAGCCAGCAGCTACGGCGCGAGCGAATTTGGAGAGGTTCTGGCTACCGTAAACCGCATCATTTCCGGCGATGCCGACAGTTGGTACAACGAATGGAGTGCGACCGCCGAGAGAGTTTTTGCGGAAGCCGAAGCTCAGTGGAAAGCAGGCCACCGCGTCAGCGCCCGCGACAGCTACCTCCGAGCGACGACCTACTTTCGCAATTCGGAGTTTTTCCTTCACGGTAATCCCGAAGACCCTCGCATTTACAGTGCTTACAAGAAATCCGTGCAGGCCTACAAGTCCTGCTGCGCCCTTTGCGATCCTCCGGTCCTGCCTGTAGAAATTCCCTACGGGAACATCACCCTCCCCGGCTACTTCCATCGCGTCGATGAGTCGGATCAAAAGCGTCCACTCCTCCTCATGCACTCCGGCTTCGACGGTTCGGCGGAGGAGCTTCACGGCGAGGGGGCGCGCGCCGGTATTGAGCGTGGTTACAACATTCTCGCTTTCGACGGCCCCGGCCAGTACGGCCCGATTCATCGCGCGCGTCTGCCCTTCCGGCCTGATTGGGAAAAGGTTGTCACTCCTGTCGTAGACTTCGCGCTTACGCTTCCCGGCGTCGATCCTCAAAAGATCGCACTCATGGGCATAAGCCTCGGCGGGTATCTTGCCCCGCGCGCTGCCGCCTTCGAGAAACGCATCTCCGCTCTGATCGCCAACGACGGCATCTACGACTACGGTGTTGCTAACCTTGGTCCCATCCCTCCCAGCCAAAGAGCGGCTGCCGAAGCAGCCGTCAGAGCAAAAGAGGCTCCGCAGCTTGACCGCAAGCTGGATGAATTCATCAAAGCTTCACCAACAGCCGCATGGGCTTTCACGCATGGGATGTTCGTCACCGGCACTTCATCGCCGCGCGCGTATGTCGCAGCGACGCTGGACTATCATCTACGCGACGGCATCGCCGAAATGATTGCTTGTCCCACTCTCGTTCTCGATGCCGAGGAAGACATATTCTTCAAGGGACAGCCCGAGATTCTCTACGAGCACCTCACCAGCCCCAAGACGCTGATGCGATTTACCGTGGCCGAAGGAGCGGGAGCGCACTGCCAGGTGGGAGCACACCGCCTCGCATTTGGTCGCATCTACGACTGGCTGGATGACGTTTTCCGCAATCGCTTGTGAGCTGATTCTGTGCGGTATCCGCAAGCAGGAAGACAGCGACGAAACGCGGGCCGCGCAGGGTGAATTTCTCTCCGCCGTGGGGATGAGCACTACGGTGAACTGAAATTTGTGGGCTGGAATGTGGGTTGGAGTTTCCGGTGTCACGTCCGGTAACTCCTGGGAAAAGAATGGCGGGGACGACGGGACTCGAACCCGCGGCCTCTGCCGTGACAGTGAAAAGGTGAGCCGCTCCCGCCTTTCCGCTTGTTATTCGTGAAAAGATCTTCTGACGCCCTTAATCAGCCTGACTGCGATGAAGATAAGGGCGCCCGCCATAAGGAAGGGGACCAGCGCAACCGCAGTTCCCAATGCCCGGCCGAAAATGCCGTCTACCGCATCCGAAACTTGAACCCGCAGGGCAACGCCGACCACAACTAGGGCAGCGGAACCGAGGAGGAAGAGAATGGCAAAAAGACTTGAGCCCACGCGCTTGTACTCCCCCTCTTGCCGTCCAATCCTTTCGAAAACAAACTATCCTTCGGCCCAGTAGTACGAAGTCTTGGGGGATCTTGAGGGTGACCGCTAAACCGCATCTGGCCGTGGGGCTTCATTTGCCCGCCGCCGAGCGGTTGGTCCGTTCCTGCAGTGCCAGCAGGACCACGCGCAGCATTTCATCCCACGGGGCGGGTTTGCCGGTCCAGATTTCGAACTGGCGGGCGGCCTGGTGAGCGAACATTTCAATGCCGGGGATGATCTGGGCTCCGCGTTCCTTGCCCAGCTTCAGGAAGCGGGTTTCCGGCGGATCGTAGATCATGTCGAAGACATAGCGGGCGTTGATCTCTTTTTCCTGCAGCGGAGATTCTTTGCTATTGCCCATCCCGACGGGCGTGGCGTTGATGATGACGTCGAAGGCCAGTTTCTTCAGATCAGGCCGCTTGATGATGCGGGCGTGAGCCTGATGCGCCAGCTTCTTGGCTGGGCCGGCGGTGCGGTTCAGGATGTAGACTTCCGAGCCCCTCTCTTTTAATCCAAAGACCGCTGCGCGGGCAGCTCCGCCGGCTCCGATCACCAAGATGCGGGCGTTTTCCAGAGTATTCAGGCGGCGCTCCAGCGGGCGAACGATTCCCGAAGCGTCGGTGTTGAAGCCGTAGAGTTTGCCGTCCTGGGCGCGGACCACCGTGTTGCAGGCGCCGATCTTTGTGGTGTGGGAATCGGTGTTGTCGAGATGCGGCAGGATGGCTTCTTTGTACGGCATGGTCACGCTGATGCCGTGGATGGGAATTTCGCGTACGCAGGTCAGCAGGTCCTTCAGCGTTTTGGCGTGCAGCGCCAGGTAGACGGCGTTGACGTTCTCGCGGCGGAAGGCCGCGTTCATGATGGCCGGGGAGAGCGAGTGCGCGATGGGATCACCCACGACTCCGTAGACTCGCGTGGCTACGTCGACGCGCTCGATGCGATATACATTGCGCAATTCCTGTGCGGTAATCTGGCCGGGCGCGGTTTCTTCGCCAGCGACGGCGGAGGCGAAGGTGAACACGCTGCCGGCGCGCACGCCCAGCACGCGGCTGATGATGCCTTGTTCGCCCATGCACATGCCGACCAGCGAGTGGCGGTCGCCCTCGCGCGCCAGAAACTTGATCATGGTCACGTTGTCGGAGAGCGTGGTGGCGGTGCTGACGATCTTGTAGAAGTCAGCCGGGTAATGCAGCATTTTTTCCAGGGTCTCGTCGAGCTTCTTGGTGGCCCGGAAATCGTGGAATGACAGAATCAGGGCGGCGCGCGTGCGGAGCTTTTGCAGTTGTTCGGGCTTGCACTTGCTCGCGGTCTGCAATTCGACGTCGACCAACTGGCAGCCTGCGGCGGCGGCTTTGCTCAGAATGTCCAACTGCGAGGCGATGGAGCCGCGGAACTTGCCTCCGCTCGCCACCCGGCGGCAGGTGGCGATTACCATCGTCCCAGGATGGGTTTCCATGAATCGCTTGACTCTGGGCATCGCCAGCCCGGGCTTGGAAAGGTAGTCTAACCTGAACTCGAGAAAGGGGTTATCCCGAACCAGGAGTTCGGCCTTCTCGGCCATTTCATTGGGGTCGGTGCCGATCACCGCCACGCAGACGCGTGGCAAGCGAAGGGGTAGAAGACGAGGCGCGTAAGCAGAATTCATCGTTCCCAGAGCACACTGAATGACGGCGCATTATTACAGGGCCTTAATTAGTTATGCAACAACGGATTCATGGTCGGGGTCAGAAAAGAACCGAAAAGGGCCAAACCTCTGCTCCAGGGTGCCCAACACCCTCGTAACCTTGACCCACCCTTACCTGCTTGTTACCTTCCGGCTGAAGCCTTTCTTTTCTGGCATTTAACTTTTTGTGGCATGGGAGCGGGACGCACGCAGTCCCTCCCGGAGGTAACATGAAGAAAACAGGACTGTTCGTGCTCGTACTGGTATCGTTGCTCGCGACCGCCGCTTGGGCGCAGGGCGGGGCTGACGCAATTTCCGGCGAGGCTCCGCAGGGAACTGCGCCGACTTCGGCCAGCTTTCCCACCATGCGGGTTCAGACGCCCACTTACGCAGACTTGTATTGTGCCGGATTCATCAGCAAACAGATGCTGCCAGACGCCAACTTCGTAGCGGGCGGGCTGCAGACGCCGACCACCACGAAATTCACCCGCGGCGACATGATCTATCTCGAAGGCACGGGCTACAGCGCGGGCGCGGAGTATGAAGTCGTGCGTGCGCTGCGCGATGTAAACGAATACGAAATGTTTCCCGGGCAAAAGAAACTGCTGAAAGAAACCGGCCAGCCCTACGAGGAAGTTGGGCGGGTGAAGGTGATCGACACGCGCAGCAAGACCGCGGTCGCGCAGATCGAATACTCGTGCGATGGCATCAATCCCGGCGATACGACGATTCCGTTTGCGGAGAAACCGGCCGTGACCTTCCACGCCCCGATCCGTTTCGATCGCTTCCTGCCGGCCAGCAGCAAGGTTTCCGGACGCATCGTGATGGGGAAGGATTTCGACTCTGTGATTGGTACCGGGCACAAGGTTTATATCAACGTGGGCGCCAACCAGGGTGTGAAGATCGGCGACTTCTTCCGCGCCGTGCGCTCCTATCAGGTGGATCTGGACGATCCCGTCGACTCGCTCTCGTTCAAGGCCGCCATTGCCGAGGACACGCAGCTCAAGTCGCCTTCAGTCGATCCCGCGATGTTCACCAAGGGCAAAGGTCCGGTGATTCACGTGCGGGACTTGCCGCGTAGAGCCGTGGGCGAGATCGAGATCATCGGCGTTACCAATACCACAGCGACCGGCATGATCGTGTTCTCGATGGAAGATGTGCACGCCGGGGACGGCGTGGAACTGGATCAGGTGCCGCAGTAGTCGGATAAGTTGCGGCAGCTGATTGTCGGACGTCGAACGTCGGATCAGTGACTAGTGGCTCGTGATCAGTGATCAGTGATTAGTGAAGATTGAGAAACGGGGACGGGAAGCCGTCCCCGGGTTTGTTTGTACAGCGTGGAAAGAGACTTGACTGGGCGCAATGCGGAATCTGAATAAAGAAGCTGCGTAAAGATGAAGATCGCACGGAATGTTGTCGCGTGTTTCCTGCTCTCGTTGGCTTGTGCTGGCGGGCAGATGACGATCATCAGTGGCCCGGCGAAGGACCCCGAGGTGAAGCCCGAGCAGCTCACCGCGACCATTGTGCACTACGAAAGAATGCGGACCTCAGCCCGGGGAACCATTCGTATATTGACACTGGCTCTGCAAAATACCGATGGCGTCAAAGCGAGATTGAACGAGGCCATCAACAACGAGCAAGACATCGTGGATTGGGCGAACTGGTGCATCGTCGCGATGCGAGACAAAACGGACGAAGCGAAAGCCTGCATCGTAAGGGCCGACCCCGGCGACGATTCAGGAGCCACCGGACTCGCCAACACACTCCGTCTAAGAGCGCGCCAAAAAGGATTTTGAGTTCCTAATCCGCAGCGCATCCCAGACATTCTTACTTAGCGACTGTCCTTGTCGCCGAAGACTTGTCGCCGAAGACTTCGGCGGTGAAGGCTTCGATGGTTGCGCCTTTCTGCCATGCATCCAGGGGCAGGCCCGCTTTGCGGCAGGTTTGTTCGAGGAACATCGTGCTATCCCAGCGGTGCTCGACCGGTACTTGCGGCAGCAGCAGGCCGCGATGTCCCGCCATAGTGACGACCAGGCCGTGGCGGCCGATTTCGACGGCGTCAGCTGCAATGGGCTGCGGCGGCGACAGGATGCTGAGCTCAATTTCGAGGTCGTGCGCTTCCGGGAGGGTCACGGGAGGGAATCGCGTGTCTTCGAAAGCGGCGGCGCGTGCGGTGTCTGCGACGGTGCGATAGACGGGGCTCACGGCAAGCACGTAGCCAACGCATCCGCGCAACTGGCGGCGCAGGTAGAGCGAGGTGAATGCGCCGCGCGGTTCGGCGAGATGAGGCGTGGGAGGATCGAATGGAATTTCACGGTGTTCGAGTGCGGAAAGAATGGAATCGTGGGCCAGGCGAAGCAGCAGCGCGCGCTCGGCGTTGGAGAATTCTTCGTTCAAGGTGGGCCCCAACAAGGATTGCTCCCGCAAGAGCTCGCCAGACTCCGCGGACGGACTAGGTGGAGGCAGCGACATCGTGTTCCGGTTGGGCCGGAGGCACGGGCTTTCTGCGCCGGCTGAGGATGAAGGCGCGGCGGCGGCGTTTCACCCCGCGCTGGTCAATCTTCGACCAGAAGGCCACGAAGTAGTCGATGGCCGAGGCCAGCGAGACACACACCATGAACCAGATCGCGACGGAGGCGATCCAGTGGATGGGGAAGATATAGTGGCCGTAGACCGGCAATTCTTTCCAGCGGTGGTCGAGGATCACCGCCACCACGGCGACGATCTGCACTACCATTTTGAATTTGCCGAGATTGCTGGCTTCAATGGTGAAGCCCTCGGAAGAGGCGATGGAACGCAGGCCGCTTACCAGGAACTCGCGGCCGATAACGATCACGGCAATCCATGCCGGAACCAGGCTGGGATTCAACTGCACCAGGGTGACGAAGGCGGCCGCGATAAGAAGTTTGTCGGCCAGCGGGTCGAGCAGAATTCCCATGGTGGTGACCTGTCCGCGCTTGCGGGCGAGGTAGCCGTCAATGCCGTCGGTCATGGCCGCCGCGATGAAGATCGCCGAGGCCAGAAGTTCCCTTTCGCCGCTGATACCGTCGAAGCGCGAGCTCAACAGAATCCACATCAGCAGAGGAATGCTGGCGATACGAATGAGCGTGATGGAGTTGGGCAGGTTCACACTGCTGGGGTGATTCCGGAGGCCAGCCGGAGTCCAATTTGATTATGCTCCCACGGCAAGAAGGAACGCAATGGAAGGAAAAACACGAAAGGCAGATCGGGCGTGTGGAGCGGACACTCTTGTCCGAACTACATGCAAGGATTACTTTTTCTGCTTGGCGATGATCACGTCTTTGATTTTGTCGTAGGTGGTCTGGGGGATGATCTTCTTCTGTACCAGTTCATTCTTCGCGCGATACGGACGGCCGTCGATGATCTTCTGCGAATAGGTGTCGCCAATGCCCGGCAGCGCCTTGAGCTGATCTTTGGTCGCGGTGTTGAGGTCGAGCTTGTCGGTGGCTGAGGGCGCCATCTGGGCCGATGCCGTAGAAGACGACGCTGAAGCAGCCGCCGCGATTTCCGGAACCCCGGGCTCGGAACCCTGTGCCACGCTTACTCCGCTAATCAGCGAAAGCGCAAAGCACAGGACGGCAATCTGTGCCATCAATTTTCTTCCCACGAATTTCATAGATCCTCCTCAGGGGCTAAAGCCCGAGTCTGTTTTCGTTCTTTACGGCACGGCTAAAGGCGTGCCTTTCCCAAAACCTTTCTTTACGGCGCGGCTGAAGCCGCGCCCTACACCAAAATCGTTCCTACGCGTAGATGCCGCGCTGGCGAATGGTGTAGGCCACGCGATCGATCGCCAGCATGTAGGCAGCGATGCGGTTGTTGACGTGGTGAGTCTCGGCGTAACGGACTACGTCTTGAAATGAGGATTTCATGATCTCGTCCAGTTGCTCGTTGACGACCGATTCCTTCCAGAAGTATCCCTGGCGGTCCTGCACCCACTCGAAATAGGAAGTGGTGACGCCGCCGGCGTTGGCCAGAATGTCGGGGATCACGAATACGCCTTTGTCGCTGAGGATGTCGTCGGCGGCGGAAGTGGTGGGCCCGTTCGCGCCTTCGGCCAGGATGCGGCACTTCACGCGGTCGGCGTTGCGGCTGGTGATGACGTTCTCGGTGGCGGCGGGAATGAGAATTTCGCAGGCTTCCACCAGCAGGTCGGCGGTCTCGGCTTTTTCCGCGCCGGGGAATCCGTGGACGGTGCCGTTTTTCTGGCGGAAGTCGACCAGAGCCTGCAAGTCGATACCGTTCTTGTTGTGCAGGCCGCCGCCTACTTCGGCAATGCCAATGACTTTGTATCCCGCCCTATGCATGAGCAGAGCGGCGTTGGAGCCAACGTTGCCGAAGCCCTGCACGATTACGCGGGTGCTTTCGCGCGCCAGGCCCAGCTTGGCGCAGGCTTCATCGCAGACGATCATCACGCCGCGGCCGGTGGCTTCGCGGCGTCCGCGGGAGCCGCCGATGTTGATCGGCTTGCCGGTTACGACAGCCGTGACCGTCTGGCGCATGTGCATGGAGTAGGTGTCCATCATCCACGCCATGATTTGCTCGTTGGTGTTGACGTCGGGTGCGGGAACGTCTTTTTCAGGGCCGATGAATTCGATGAGTTCGGAGGTGTAGCGGCGGGTCATGCGCTCGACTTCGCCCATCGACATTTTGTGAGGATCGCAGATCACGCCGCCTTTGGCTCCGCCAAAAGGAATATTGACGACGGCGCATTTCCAGGTCATCCAGCTGGCGAGGGCGCGCACTTCGTCGAGCGTAACGTCGGGTGCGTAGCGGATGCCGCCCTTGGCCGGGCCGCGTGCGATGGAGTGCTGCACGCGGAAGCCAGTGAAGACTTCCAGATGGCCGTCATCCATTTGCACCGGGATGTAGACCGTGAGCTCGCGGTTGGGATAGCGCAGCACGCGCCACAGGCCCTCGTCGAGATTGAGCTTCTGGGCGGCCAGGTCGAAGCGCGCCCGCTGTGACTCCCACGGGTTGGATTCTTTGTCCACGTGCGGGGGCGTAGCTATCGTCGTCATGGCAGTAGTCTCCGGAATGAATGCAGGTCGGTTTCCGCGATATGTCGGCCGGCGCCGGGACGATTCCCGGTCAGAGCGGGCAAACGTTCAGAGTATATGAGCGGGGATGGGGGGGAAGCAAGGCGGAGGGTCGGGTAGTGTCCTAAATCTGCGTTGAATCGGTTTGCAATCTTAGATTGCCCAAATCAAGACGACGGGACTTCCGAGGAATCCTTTGCGAGACGTTGAGGAGAGCCCTCAGGAACACTCAGATGTCGAGTCTGAGGAGTCTTGCATTCATCCTGGCGTCGGCGATACGGCGCGCGCGCGCCTTGTCCTCGGCTGCTCTCCACTCTCCCGACAAAACTAGCGGGACGAAAATGGCTGGAAAGAGGGCGAAAAACATGGCTACAAATATGGCTACAAATCGGGCGCGTTCCATATCAGTCTCCTACGAGCAGTTTACACCTTGTAGGCTGGCACGGGACATCCCTGCGCACTCATACCCCTGCGCACCCGGATCCCGTGCACCCAGGGCCAGGACGCTTCGGAAGAAAAGGCTTGACAAGTAGTGATATAGTTATGTATATCACTATATAACATGTAGTGGTTCGACTGCGCAGCGGGTCGCTCATGAATTGTTCGCAGGAGAAGGAAAACTATGAAATCTCTTCGTTCCGTGCTGGCGGTTGCTCTGTTGTCGTTCTCTACCGTGGGTTTTGCGCAGATGGACGCGCAAAAGACGGATGCGCCAACCTCTGAGGCGCAAAAGTCCTTCGACCAAATGAAAACTCTGGCGGGTACCTGGCAAGGACGCGTAACGACCGTCCCGCCTCTAGCCGACATGGGGGATGGGACGAGTGTGCAGGTCTCGATGCGGGTCACCTCGCGGGGAAACGCGCTGGTGCATGACATGATGGCGGCGGGAATTACCGACGATCCGACCAAGAACGACCATCCGGTGACGATGATCTACCTCGACAGCGATCGTCTCTTGCTCACGCATTATTGCGACGCCGGCAATCGGCCTCGCATGACGGCCCGGACGTCGCCGGACGGAAAAACGCTGGACTTTGATTTTCTCGACGTTGCCGGAAGCACGCAGTACGGACACATGCAACATGCAACGTTTACCGTGATCGACGCCAATCATCACACCGAGGATTGGACGTTCCTGATGCCGGGCGACAAGCCGATGCGTGGGCATTTGGATCTGCAGCGGACGAAGTAACGGCGCGTATCTTCTGAACAGCAATGGCAGTGCGATCTGGTAAGGCAATCGAGTAACGCTACGTAAGACAAACGGGAAACCCTGATGGACCGTGAGTGGAACGACAGTCAACCGATTTACCGTCAGCTGCGCGACCGCGTGGTCGCGATGATCCTCGACGGCGTGCTCAAGGAGGGCGATCCTCTGCCTTCGGTGCGCACGGTCGCGGCGGAATACCGGGTGAATCACCTCACGGTCCTGAAGGGGTATCAACAGTTGGTGGACGAGCAGTTGGTCGAGAGCAGGCGAGGTCGGGGCATGTTCATCAATGCGGGCGCGCGCAGTTTGCTGCTGCAGGGCGAGCGGCAGAAGTTTCTGACGGAGGAATGGCCGCGGGTGCAGGCCACGATTCAGCGACTGGGGCTGAAGGCGGAAGAGTTGCTGAATGGGGCTGAGGCCAAGCCAGATGCCGCGCCGCCGAAAGCCGAAGTGTCGAAGTCGTCCGAGTTGAAATCATCCGAGTTGAAGTCATCCGAGTTGAATTTACCCGAGGAGAATTTACCCGAGGAGGAGCGCTGAAACCATGGCATGCATAGAAGCACGCGGACTCCGCAAGGCGTTTGGCACCACCATTGCGCTGGACGGCATTAATTTGCGCGTGGAGGAAGGCCGCATTCTCGGGCTCATCGGGCCGAACGGAGCGGGCAAGACCACCGCGCTCAATGCAATTCTCGGGCTTACTCCTTATCAGGGAGAACTGCGGGTGCTGGGGCGCGATCCCTGGACCGAGCGCGAACAGCTCATGCGCGATGTCTGCTTCATTTCCGATATCGCGGTACTGCCGCGCTGGATCAGGGTTGCGCAGTTGCTCGAATATGTCGCGGGAGTGCATCCGCGATTCGATCGGGCCAAGGCGGAAGGTTTTCTGGCCAAGACCAATATCCAACGCGGCAGCAAGGTGAGGGAATTATCGAAGGGCATGGTCACGCAACTACACCTGGCGCTGGTCATGGCCATCGACGCGAGATTGCTGGTGCTGGACGAGCCAACGCTGGGTCTCGACATTCTGTATCGCAAGCAGTTCTACGATTCGCTGCTGAACGATTACTACGACCGCAGCCGGACCATTGTGGTGACCACGCACCAGGTGGAAGAGATCCAGAACGTGCTGACCGATGTGATGTTCATGGATCGCGGCCGCATCGTATTCAGTTGCAGCATGGAAGAAGTCGAGTCGCGTTATGCGGAAGTGATGGTGCGCCCCGAGCAGATCGCCGCCGCGCAAAAGCTCCGGCCGATCGAGGAACGACAGTTGCTGGGGCGCGGGATCATGCTTTTCGATCTCAGTCAAAACCAACTTGATCGTACGCAACTGGATCGTCCGCAACTGGATCGTGCGCAACTGGCGGCATTGGGCGAGGTGCGCACCCCCAGCATCGCCGACTTGTTTGTGGCGGTGGTGGGAAATCATGCAGGCCAAGCCACGGCCGCGCCAAAAGGAGCAGCCCGATGAATACTCCATCCAACACCATGCACGAGTCTCCGCTGGACGCGCGGGAAATCGCGCCTGCGGTTCTGTCGGCAACCCGGCCCTTTTACTGGTCGGTGCGTCGCGAGTTGTGGGAGAACCGTTCCATCTACATCGCGCCGCTGGCGGCCGGGGCGGTCTATTTGTTCGCCTTCCTGATCAGCTTAATTTGGCTGCCGCATCATAGAATTCGAGGCTTCTCGGCACTCGACCCCGCACAGCAGCACGAAGCCATCACCCAACCGTACGACTTTGCGGCGGGGCTGTTCATGGCGACCGCCATGATCGTCGGAGTGTTTTATTGTCTGGAGGCGCTGCACGGGGAACGTCGCGATCGCAGCATCCTGTTCTGGAAGTCGCTGCCGGTCTCCGATGTCACTACCGTGCTGTCGAAGGCGAGCATTCCATACGTCGTTCTGCCGCTGCTGACGGTCGGGCTCACCGTGGCCACGCAGTTCATCATGCTGCTGCTGGCTTCCGCTGTACTGAGCGCGCAGGGGATGAGTGTGGCGAACTATTGGGCGCAGGTGTCGTGGTTCCAGATGTCGCTGATGCTGTTCTATCACCTGTTGACCGTGCATGTGCTGGGGCACGCGCCATTCTATGCCTGGTTTCTGCTGGTCTCTGCGTGGGCGCGGCGGGCGGCGATTTTGTGGGCGTTTCTGCCGCCGATCGCGATCATGGTGGTGGAGAAGATTGCGTTCAACACTACCTATTTCGCCAACATGCTGGGAGACGCATTGTCGGGTGGCACGGAGGCTGTGCCGTTCCCAGGCAGGATGCCGATTGATCCGGGGATGCAACTCACGCCGGGTCACTTCCTGCTCAGCCCGGGGCTGTGGATCGGGCTGGCTATTACCGCGGCTTTCCTCTTCGCCGCGGTGCGGCTGCGCCGCAATCGCGAACCGATCTGAGAAAGAAGCTTTTAGCTTTTGGCTCTTAGCTCTTAGCCAGAACCCTGAGGCGATGCGCTTTGAGCCAAAGGCTAAGAGCTAAGAGCTAAGAGCCAAAGGCTAAGAGCCAAAGGCTAAGAGCCAAAGGCTAAGAGCCAAAGGCTAAGAGCTAAGAGCTAAGAGCTAAGAGCTTTCAAGGTCAACTATAAGGAGGAACCAATGCGCTCGCTGCTATTATTTCTTCACATTGTCGCTGGCACGATAGGAGTGTTGTCTGGATTTGTGGCCGCGTTTCTCCGCAAAGGTTCCCGCCGGCATGCGATCGCTGGAGATGTATTTGTCGTAGCCATGCTGGCTCTGTCCTCGAGCGGGGTAATCCTGGCGATCATAAAATCCCAGCCGGGAAATATTCTCGGGGGTGCGCTGACGCTCTGTCTGGTGGCTACGGCGTTGATGAGCGCCCGGCGCAGAGACGAGGGAACGAGCATCTTTGATTGGGGCGGGCTGCTGGCTTGCCTGACGATCGGAGCTTTCGAGATGACCTATGGGCTGGAAGCGGCGCTGAGTCCCACGGGGTTGAAGTATGACTATCCGCCCGCTCCTTACCTTATCTTCGGTTTGGTCGCCCTGATCGCCGCGACTGGGGATGTGCGCATGCTGGTGCGGGGCGGGATTTCCGGCGCACGGCGGATTGCGCGGCATCTGTGGCGAATGTGCTTTGCGTTCTTCATCGCTGCCGCATCCGTATTCCTAGCGCGGCAACAACTGTTCCCGGCTTTATTGCGGCGGACCGGTGTACTCGTTCTTCTTAGTTTTCTGCCACTGCTGTTGATGATTTTCTGGCTGATCCGGGTTTGGCTCAAGAATCGCGATTCCTGCAGGAATAAAGAGCGCGGCGAGAAAAGCAATGCTGCCCTGAGCGCCGGTGCGATGGTACATTTGCGGAATGCGTAGACTCATTCCCCTCGTGGTCGCGATGTTGCTTTCGTGGGAGGCCGCGGGGCAAGAAACGGTGTCGTTTCCTACCGACGATGGAGGCGTCGTCTACGCGGATGTTTACGGTGCAGGCGACAGAGCCGTCGTGCTGGCCCACGGGGGTCCGTTCAATAAAGAAAGTTGGGAGAAGCAGGCTCGAACGCTGGTGGCGGCAGGATTTCGAGTGCTGGCGCTCGACTTTCGCGGATACGGCAAGTCGCACGGCCCCGGCGACTCTGACCCCATGGATGCGCCGCTTCACTTGGATGTTCTGGCTGCGGTTCACTATCTTCGTGCCAATGGCGCGAAAAGTGTGTCGATCGTCGGCGGCAGTATGGGAGGCGGCGCGGCCGGCGATGCGTCGATCGCTTCGCGGCCGGGTGAGATCGAGCGAATAGTCTTCCTCGGCTCGGCGCCGAACGAATCCGCCGACAAGCTCAAGTGCGCCTCTTTGTTCATTGTGGCACGCGACGATACCAGCGGCGATGGACCACGTCTGCCGGGGATTCGCAAGCAGTACGAGAAAGCTCCCCAACCCAAAGAGCTGATTATTCTGGACGGCTCCGCGCATGCTCAGTTTCTCTTTCAAACCGATCAGGGAGACCGCGTGATGCGGGAGATTCTGCGGTTTCTTTCCGCGAAGTGAACGACTACAGCTTGATTTCCATGCCTTCGGCGGCGGCACGGACTTTGGGGTAGTAGTTGCGGGCGTCCTGCACAACTTTGTCGACTACGGCGTCGGTGTGGTCGGGGTCGTGGTGGTAGAGGATCAATTCTTTCGCGCCGCTTTCCATGACTACGTTGATGGCTTCGCGCCAGTGGCTGTGTCCCCAGCCGCGGCGGCGGGCTTCGTATTCTTCGGGAAGATATTGGGCGTCGTAGATGAGGATGTCGGCGCCTTCGGCTAGTTTGCGCACGGCTTTGTCGAAGGCTGGGTCGCCGGGTTCGTTGTCGGTGGCGTAGACCAGCACACCTTCTTTGGACTCGAGGCGAAATCCCATGCAGCCCTGGGGATGGTTCAGCCACGCGGTCTTGATGTGGACACCGTCGCCCATGGGCAAGCATCCATTTTCGATGTTGTAGAAGCTGAGCTGTGCCCGCATCTGCGCGAGGTTTACAGGGAAGTACGGCGCTGCCATCTGTTCAGCCATCACTTGCTGCAGGCCGCGGGTGCGGCTGGAAGCGTGAAAACAGAACTTGCTGTTGGAGTTGTCATACAAGGGACGGAAAAAAGGCATGCCCTGAATGTGGTCCCAGTGGAAATGGGAAACGAATACATGCGCGGCGAAGGGGCGGTCGCCGAACTCGCGTTTCAGTTCGTGGCCGAGCGTGCGGAAGCCGGTGCCGCAGTCGAAGATATAGATCTGGTCTCCCAGACGCACCTCGACGCAGGAGGTGTTGCCTCCGTAGCGCAGGTTCTCGGCTTGTGGAGTGGGCGTGGAGCCGCGCACGCCCCAAAACTTGACTCGCATAAACTCCGGTGGTGCTTAGTCCGTAATCTTCGACCGCAACCGTCTTCCCGTCAATTCGATTGCTGGTTCGTCCGATCCCTGGTTCGTTCGACTGTTGGTCCGCTCGAGCGTCTTATCTAAGGGGCTTCTTCCCGGGGACCTAAAACACTGCCCCGTGTCGGAAGTCCAAGATATTCATAATACGCGGGATATTAGCAATTTTAGCGCGCGCTAAGGGCTCAACAAGTGACCAAAGTTTCGCGAACTATTGCGAGCAGCCAAGTCTTGGAGCCGCCGGGTGCCCCGGTCACGCGGGTTCGAACGTGATCAAGGCCGCGCTCGCAGGTGGCAGGTCAATGACCGCAACTCCGTTTTCAAGCGGCAGCGTTTCTTCTCGCGCCGCTGACCATGTTCCACCTGCGCCCACGGGTGAGCCCCCGAAGGTCGTGTCGGTGGTGTCGTCGACGCGCGGAGCGTGCAGGCGGAGAGCGCTTACGCGCTGTGCGCGCTCGCCTGCGTCGATGGTGAGGCGAATGCCACGATCCGTGTGCTTGTTGAACGCCGCGACTTTGGTGGCTCCGGTGTTGCCGCGGAGTCCGTACGTCGTCAGCAGAGGCGCCGCTTTCGGCGGGTCGAGTTTGCTCTCGACCAGCTGCCCGGCTCCGGCCTGCGCGAACAGCAGCATGCCGTAGTAGATGGGGCGCGCCAGGAATCCATTTTCCTGGGTTCCCGCGATCGGGGTGTACCAGCCGTATCCGCCCCCGTGAAAGTTGATGCCCTCGCCGCCGGCGGCCGCGAGCTGATACATGAGGTCGGCGCCCCAGAGCGCGGAGGCGAAGGTGTCGCTGACCCCCGCTTTGCCGCCTTGATAGCAGGAATTGGTTTCGGCCAGGCGGAAGGGCAGGCCGGACTCCTGCATGGTGGTCTTCATGCCGACGAACTCCTCCTGCAGCCTGGGATTGGGGCGCAGCAGGCGTTCAATGGTCATGGAGGGATCGGTGGGCGGACCCTCCGCGTAGTAGTGCTGCGAAAGGAATACCGCCTCGCGCTTGAATTGTTTGGCGAAGGGGACCAGCCATTCGTTGTTGTAGGCCGTGTCGGGGCCGGCGAAAGGGGCGTTCGGAAGACGCGCGCGGATGGTTTCGTAAAAGTGCTGCCACTCGACGGCGAATTGTTTGAAATCGTAATCCGACTTGCGAATTCCGTTGTGAAAGAAAAGGTCGGGCTCGTTGCAGAGCTGGAATGCGATCAGCTTCGAGCCGGCGGCGTCCATGACCTTGGCGGCTTCATCGGCAGCGTCTTCGGCCGTGCCGGTGCCCATGTTGAGGCCGTAGATGAGCTTCCAGCCGCAGGCGTCGAGGAAGTCGCGCAGATTGCGGATCGCCAGTGGAGTAATGTTCACGGGCGCGGGCGCTGTGTGCCCGGTGTCGGGACCGACGGCCATGCCAAAGGCGGCGGGATTCGCCTTGTCGCCGGAGCGAAGGCTGTTCGGGTTTTGCAGGTTCTGGACGTTCGCTGGCTTGGTGGGATCGGGGGTCCAGTAGCAGTATTCGCTGGTATTGCCGCCGATACGCAAAACGCCGGACGCGCCCAGTCGGCGGATGAAGCCGGCCAGTTCTGGGTTCGTGCCGGAAAAGAAGTGCGGATTCCCGAGCTGCGCCGATTCATAGCTCAGGCCGGTGAAGTCCTCGCCGATCTTGTTGCCGAGCCGGTCGGGGCGAAGAGTCAGCCGCACGGAAGCACCGGGGTTGTCGGCGAAGCTGAGACGAGGGCGAAGAATAGCGGCGGAAGCTGCGGCAGACAGACGAATGAAATTTCGGCGGTTCATGGCTGTGATTGCATCACAGGATTGCGCCGCGGTGCAACGTTGAGGATGAGAATTTATGGTCTCGCCTATAATGAAAAGCCCGCGCGGCGCAGATGAGGCGTGCGCGCCTGGGATTGCTAGTCTGGGATCGCAAATCGATGGTGCAACCGGATTTCAAACAGTTTTCGCGGCTGGCGCGCGAGGCCACGCTCGTGCCGGTGGTGAAATCGGTCAGCGCCGATTTGCTCACACCGGTCTCCGCATTTCTGGCGATCGCCGAGAAAGAACCGCACGCGTTCCTGCTGGAGTCGGTGGAGCGCGGGGAGCAGATTGGGCGCTACACGTTCCTGGGGGCGCGGCCTTACATGCGGATGACGGCGCGCGCGGGAAAGGTTGAGATTGAGCGCGGGCGGCGGCGCGAAGTGGTGCGCGAGAATGTTTTCCAGGTGGTAAAGCGGTTGTTGCGGGAGCACCGGCCGGCCAACATTCCTGGATTGCCTCCGTTTACGGCGGGAGCGGTTGGATATTTCGCTTATGACGTGGTGCGCCAGTTGGAAAAGATTGGCGATCATGCGAAAGATGACCTGACGCTGCCGGACGCTGAGCTGATGTTCTTCGACCGGCTGCTCGCGTTCGATCATTTGCGGCATCAGATCCACATTGTCGCTGCCGCCGATGTGAAACGCGAGAGTCCGCGACGCGCCTATGACCGCGCGCTGCGCGACATCGCAGCGCTGGAGCGGAAACTCGCGGCGGGCCTTGCGCCTGCTCTCTGGCGAAGGTCGGCGAAAGGCAAGTTTGGCAAACTTAAGATTCATGCCGGCACGCGGCGCGACACATTCCTGAAAAATGTCAAGCGCTGCAAGGAATACATTGCCGCGGGCGACATTTTTCAGGTTGTGCTGTCGCAGCGGCTCGACTTCACTCCCGAGGTTGCGCCTTTTGATTTGTACCGCTCGCTGCGGCAGGTGAATCCGTCGCCGTATCTTTATTTTTTGCGCTCAGGCGACACGCACATTCTCGGGTCGTCGCCGGAAATGCTGGTGCGGGTCACGGGACGCAAATTGGAGTACCGGCCGATCGCGGGCACGCATCCGCGCGGGCGCGACGAAGCCGAAGACCTGCGCCTGGAACAGCAGATGCGCACCGACGAAAAGGAACGCGCCGAGCATGTGATGCTGGTCGACCTGGGGCGCAACGACCTGGGACGCGTGAGTGAGTACGGGTCAGTCAAGGTGAAAGATCTGATGTACGTGGAGAGATATTCGCACGTGATGCATCTGGTGTCGGCGCTGGAAGGCACGCTGCGCGGGAATCTGGACGCGCTCGACGCTTTTGCCGCGTGTTTCCCGGCAGGAACGCTGAGTGGGGCGCCAAAAGTCCGAGCGATGCAGATCATTGAAGAACTGGAACCGACGCGGCGTGGCATTTATGGTGGATCAGTTCTGTACGCCGACTTCGCGGGGAATCTGGATTCGTGCATCGGCATTCGCACGCTGCTGATGCAGGGGAAGAAAGCGTATTTGCAGGCGGGAGCGGGGATTGTCGCCGATTCGGATCCGGGCTCGGAATTTCAGGAGTCGCTGAATAAGGCGCAGGCGGTTTTGAAGGCGGTAGAAAAGGCTAGAAGCAGTGGGCAGTGATCAGTCACTGCTTTAAGAAATTCTCCACCAGCTTTTTTCCTGCATCGGTCAGCACGCTTTCGGGATGGAACTGCACGCCTTCTACAGCGCAGTGGCGGTGACGCAGGCCCATGATGGTGCGGGTACCGTCTTTTTCGGTGGTCCAGGCGCTGACTTCCAGTTCGGTAGGCAGATGTTCTTCCTCGACGATGAGCGAGTGGTAGCGTGTGGCCGTCATCGGCATGGGGAGACCCTGAAAGACGGTCCGATTGTCGTGCATGACCGGGCTGGTCTTACCGTGCATGAGATGAGCGGCGCGCACCACGCGTCCGCCGAAGGCTTCGCCGATCGCCTGGTGTCCCAGGCAGACTCCGAGGATCGGAACTTTGCCAGCGAAGTGGCGAATGAGATCAATGCTGATGCCCGCCTCGTGCGGCGTGCAGGGGCCGGGGGAGATGACAATCTTTTCCGGATGCATGCTTTCGACTTCACTCACCGTGACCTGATCGTTGCGGCGCACTTCAACCTGATCTGCGACGTCAACCTCCGCGCCCAGTTCGCCAATATACTGCACCAGGTTGTAGGTGAACGAATCGTAGTTGTCGAGTACGAAAATCAAGCGCCAGCGCTCCTGATATCAGCTTACACCGGAGAACAGTTTGGCGTACTTCCCCTATTTAATTCCTCGCCTGAATGGGCCACGGGGTGACCCAAGGGTGGTATTGACCATGGCGCTCGGGTGGAGCATGCTCAGTTATCGGTTCATCTTTAGAAAGCGCTACTTCACGCCACTTGGAGGGTGTATGGCCGAGCCCCAGGAAGAGAAGCGGGGTGCGAGACGCTTCGCGCTGCACGTACCGGTGACCGTCGATCACGACAACGCTGCGCAACCTGCCCTGCTGCGTGACGTCAGCGCGCGCGGCATTTGCTTTTATCTGGAGTCGGCGGTCGCCCAGGGATCGCCCATTGGCTTCACGTTGACTTTGCCGCCGGAGATCACGCTCACGGAGAGCATCCGCGTGCAATGCAAAGGCCGCGTGGTGCGCGTGGAGGATGGAGACGACGGTAAACTTGCCGTAGCTGCCGTGATTGAGGAATACGAGTTCCTGCCCGAAGTGTGAAAGGCCGCGACGCGGAAACTTGCCTGTTTTGTTTTCCGAATAGTCAAGTTGTCTTCCCGAGCACAGCGAGGGATCTGGGTTCTTGCCTGCCCCGTCAGGTTTGCCGCCGCTGGCAGACACCGAGGTCCCTCGCTCTGCTCGGGATGACAAGTGGTTGATCACAAGCAGTTGTGGTTCGGGCGCTACCAGCCCTTGCTTTCATTTTTTTCTCTTTTCTCTTCTCCTGTTTCTCTTCATCTTTTCCTATTTCCGCTCCTCCGCTCTTTTTGTCCCTTCTCTCATCTCGTCGGCAAATGATATGTTTTTCTTTAAGCTTCCAGCGAGGGATTCTTTGCGGCGATCTGCGCTCCAATCGTACGTGACTGCATGGGTGCTGCCGTGTGTAGTGCTGAACCTTGCGCTACTGGCCGGCGGAGCTGCTGCGCAGACGGATGCAACACCGCATCTTGTGACAAGCGTTCGCCTTGTGCACGGTGACAGCGCGCCAGAGATTGAGATTCTCACCAGAGGCGGACCCGTCATTCCCCAGATACAGTTGCTGGATGCGCCGACGCGGCTGGTCATCGATTTGCCCAACTCGCGTCTGGGGTTGGCAGAGAAGCAGATCGCGACTCAGGAGCCGAACATTCTCGCGGTGCACGTATACCAATATCTTGTCGATCAAGCTCAGGCCGATCACGTTCAGGCCGATCAACCTCGCGCCGATCAAGCTCCGCCCGATCAACCCCAGAAGCAGCGAGCGACGCGCATTGTGCTCGATTTGCGCGCGCCGTATAGCTACTCGTGGGAGGGCGCGGGAAATCGGATTGTGGTGCGTCTGAAGCCGGCGGTTGGTGCGCCGGTTGCAAACGCCAATCAAAAGGCTGGCGAGAAGCCATCGACGTTCGAGCCGGCGTCGGCACCGGGCCTGTCGTTGCACGCGACTCCAACCGTGGTGCCGGTCACGGGTGGTTCGGGCGCAATGGTGGTGGCGGGAAGCCGCATCGCATCGGGGTCGGCGGTGACCGCTGGTTCGGACACGGCAGTGCTGCGGGTATCGGGTGGAGGGGAAGTTTGGGTGTGTCCGGGCACCACGGTTTCGGTGACGCCCTCGAAGACGAAGCGCGACCTGATGTTCGGCCTGAGCACGGGCGCGATCGAGGCGCACTATTCTCTGAAAGCGTCGGCCGACACGGTGTTGACTCCGGACTTCCGCATCCTCTTTGCGGGGCCGGGAGAGTTTCATTTTGCCATCAGCGCCGACGCACATGGCAATACCTGCGTGCGGGCGCTGAAGGGCAATCCTTCTTCGGCGATCGTTTCGGAGCTGATGGGAGACCGCATTTACCAGGTCAGACCGGCGGAGCAGGCGGAATTTCACTCTGGGCAGATCAACAAGGTGGACGCGGACGTTCCACTGGAATGCGGATGTCCTCTACCTTCTCCGGCGATGCAGGCGGACGCGGCATTTGCACCGAACGTGCCCGACTCGGAACTGCCAGAGCAGTCGCGGATTGGCGGAAGTGCAACGCCCGCATCGCCGTCTCCTTCCGACGCCAGGCTTTCGAATGGCCCGGAGACGGCGCCGCTGCCGGCTTCTCGGCCAGATGACGTTCACGTGCAGGTGGATGCACCGCTGGTATTTACCGCGAAGAACCGTGCGGCAGCTGCCTTGCCGGCGCCCGTGCAGGCGGCTAAAGACTTGCCGGTGGAGGAGTCGCCGGTCCGGCAGGTTCATCTCGACACCTTGATTCAAGCTCCGCTGCCGCCTAGCCCGAACAAGACGGAGCATCGCGGTTTCTTCCGGCGCTTAGGAGGATTCTTCTCCGGCATCTTCAAGTAGAGCGCTCCTAAAGTGAATCGGGCACTCCTGAAGTTTCTGTGGCCGGGAAACGGGACGGGTTTAGACGAGAAGGCGATCGAGGCGGTCAAGAGTTGGCGCTTCCGGCCGGCCACGTTGAATGGCCAGCCGGTCGCGACCCAGATTGCGGTCCAGGTGGATTTCCACTTGTACTAGCTGCGTTGTGCTAGCCGCGATTGATGACGCGGCGCAGCGGTTCGACTTTTTCGCGCAGGTCATCGGCCAGGTCGGCGCCGCGGCTGGCGACATCGCGCACTCGATCGCCGACTTCGCGCACATGTTCCTTAGCGGTGTCAGCCCAATCGCCCAGAGTATCCTTGGCATCGTCAAAGCCGCGCTGCAGATCGCGACGCATCTGCTTGCCGGTTTTGGGGGCGAGCAGAAGGCCGGCCAGGGCTCCTGCGCCCAGTCCAATCAAGAGGAACGTAACTGCCGTACCGATATTGCTGCTATCTGAAGACTCGTAGCGACCGATGCGCATGATGAAGACCTCAATTTTCCGCCCACGGTGATTCGGGGCTGGTTCACGAAAGCTTGCCGGGATTCCGGCCTGACCTGATTCTAATCCTACTGCGCTGGCCCGGCGAATCCAATCGTGAGCAGGCGCGTTGGGCACATCTTGGATGAGATCGCCCGAGGGAAGGTTTCTTTTCCGGCGCGGCTACGTGTAAAATAACGCTTTAGCCATCGTCGTTCATTGTTCGTTGCTCGTTGCGTTCCAGGCCGACGATGGAACTTGTGGCCTGCCCGCCTTCTGCCGGCTCCGCAAATCGCAATCTTTTCAAGGAGAGTTTTTCAAGCGATGTCGATCCCTGCCACCCAGCTTCGTCCCGGCATGATCATCAGGCACAACAATGATCTGCACTCCGTGTTCAGCGTGGAACACCGCACGCCCGGCAACCTGCGCGCTTTTATTCAGGCCAAGCTGCGCAACCTGCGCACCGGCGCCATGTTCGAGCACCGCTTTCGTTCGCCTGACCCGATCGAGAAGGTCAACGTGGACGAAGTCGAAATGCAATTCCTCTACGCCGACGGCGACAGTTATTACTTCATGGACACGGCGAACTACGAGCAGACCCACCTGAGCAAGGAAATCCTGGGCGACGCCGTCGATTACCTGATTGCCAACCTGGAAATCAAAGTGGAGTTTTTCGACGGCAAGGCGGTCGGCATCGAACTGCCGCAGACGGTAATCCTGACCGTGGTTGAGACCGAGCCGGGGCTGAAGAGCGCCACCGCTTCCAGCGTGACCAAGGCTGCCAGGACCGAGACTGGGCTGGTCGTGCAGGTTCCGCCGTTCATCAATGAAGGCGAGAAGATTAAGGTCGATACTTCGGAAGGCGCGTATTTGTCACGGGCGTAAAGGTGCCGTCGTTGGAACTTGCTGCTTGTAATTCCGGTTGATTGTCATTGTTGATTGTCATCCTGAGCGAAGTTGCCATCCGCGAAGCGGACGGCAACGCAGTCGAAGGACCCCATGCAACTTGCTCTTGGCGGTGGTGCGTCAGGGAGTTTCCACCTCGACCCTTCGGTGGCGCGGTGAGAACGCCCCGCGAGGACATGTTCCATATGTGCAGCAAGGGGTCCTTCGACTCCGAGTCAGCATCGCGTTCCGCGAAGCTGATTCTCCGCTCAGGATGACAGTGCGGTGAAGATGAATCCTATCGATAAGCCAATCGAGGCCCGCCGCTTCTTCGTGCGCGGACGCGTGCAAGGGGTTGGTTTCCGCTGGTTCGTGGAGCGAGAGGCGCACATCCTCGCGATCGCCGGGTGGGTGCGGAACAATCATGATGGCAGCGTGGAAGTTCATGCCCAGGGAACGCGCGATCAACTCGCCGGCTTGCATGGGCGTCTGCGCGAAGGGCCGAGGGCGGCGCGGGTTGATGCCGTCGAGGTATCTGAGGCTAGTATCGTCGTCGAACTGAGTACGTTTCGCATTGAAGGAGCGTGGTGAATGCCGCCTGTTGCGGAAATGAATTCCGAGCAACTGAAACGCCTGATTCGTGAGGTCCCGGATTTTCCCAAGAAGGGGATTCTCTTTTACGACATCACGACACTGCTGAAGGATAAGACCGGCTTCGCCACGCTCATCGATAAACTGGCGGAGCATTACATTTCGCAGGACGTCGATCTGGTGCTGGGCATGGAAGCGCGGGGCTTCATTTTTGCACCGGCGCTGGCCTATCGCCTGAATGCTGGATTCGTTCCTGTGCGCAAACCGGGGAAGCTTCCGGCGGAGTGCGTGAAGTACGATTACGCTCTCGAGTACGGCACAAATTCGCTGGAGATTCACAAGGACGCAATTCAGAAAGGCCAGCGCGTTCTTATCGTGGACGATCTGCTGGCTACCGGAGGCACCGCCGAGGCTACCGCAAAACTGGCGGCCACGCTGGGAGCTGAGATCGTCGGCCTGGGATTTGTCGTAGAACTGGAATTTCTAAACGGCCGCGACAAGCTGAAAAATTATGACGTGATGTCGCTGCTGCGCTACGACAAGTAGCGGCCGCGTGGGATCCGGATTTCGAAGTGACAGCTTCGTTGCCGCATCCGGCCAGGCGCCGTCATCGCAAGGTACTGTCATCCCGACCGGAGCCGGAGCGCCAGCGACGGCGGAGTGGAGGGACCTTGGGTTATCTCAGTCCCTTCACCTCTCAGTCAGTGACAGATGCGCCTCCTTCGGCAAATAACTCTTCCGCCGGAACCAGTCTTCCATTGCATCCTTAAGTTGGTCGAGCGGCACGCTGCGGCCGATTTCCATTTGACCGTCCGCCACCGGAAGCGTGTCGTCAAATACGCTCGCGTTGGTGAAGTTGCGCATGGAGAAACTATCGAGCCACTTCAGCGGGCAGGGAAGGGTCTTGCCGTCGCCTTCATACTCCACGCGAATCTTGCGGGCGAACATAGTGGGGAATTATTGACTGCCGATTGTTGATTGCTGATTGAAAGGATCCGACTCGGGCCTCGTCATTTTCAATCAACGATCAGCAATCAAAATTCAGCAATAGGCTTACCTCTGCGCCTTCGGTCCGGCGGCTTTGACTTCCTGCGGGGCGTCGAAATTCTCGAAGTTCCTGGCGAAGCGGTTGCGCAGGTCTTCGGCGGCTTGATCATAGGCGGCTTTGTCGGGCCATGCGTTGCGCGGATTCAGAACTCGCGGAGGCACACCGTGGCAGTGTTTGGGAATGGAGAAACCGAACGTGGGCTCGACTTCGAATTCTTCCCCGATTAACTCGCCTTCGACGGCGGAGTCGACCATGGCGCGGGTGTGCGGAATCTCCATGCGCTTGCCGATACCGTAGGGGCCACCCTGCCAGCCGGTGTTGACCAGCCAGCATTGGGCATTATGCTCGCGCAGGCGGCGGCCCAGCATCTCGGCGTAAGTCTTCGGAGGCAGAGGCATGAACGGCGATCCGAAGCATGTGGAGAATGTTGCCGATGGCTCTTTCACGCCGGCTTCGGTTCCCGCGACTTTCGCGGTGTAACCCGAGAGAAAGTGGTACATGGCCTGCTCCGGGCTTAGCTTCGAGATCGGTGGCAGAACGCCGAAAGCATCCGCAGTGAGAAAAACCACGTTCTTCGGATGCCCGCCGATGCCGGGGATGACGGCGTTATCGATGAACTCTACCGGATAGGCGGCGCGGGTATTCTCGGTCTTGCTGTCGTCGTTGTAATCGGGAATGCGTGTGTGCGGGTCGAGCGCCACGTTCTCGAGCACGCATCCGAAGCGCAGCGCGTTCCAGATCTGCGGTTCGTTTTTCTGCGAGAGCTTGATGCACTTGGCGTAGCATCCGCCTTCAAAATTAAAGATGCCGTTGGCACTCCATCCGTGCTCGTCGTCGCCGATCAGATCGCGCGAGGGATCAGCCGACAGCGTGGTCTTGCCAGTGCCCGAAAGGCCGAAGAACAGCGCGCTTACCCCGTTGTGTCCAACGTTCGCCGAACAGTGCATGGGGAAAACGTTGCGCGGCGGCAGCAGGAAATTCATGATGCTGAAGATCGACTTCTTCATTTCGCCGGCGTAGGAAGTTCCCCCGATGAGCACGGTGCGTCGGGTGAAGTTGATGAGAACGAAAACCTCAGACGCCACGCCGTCGCGCCTGGGATCGCCTTGGAACTCCGGAGCCGCGATCACGGTGAATCGCGGATGATGAGTCTTGAGTTCCTCCGCCGTCGGACGCAAAAATAATTGGCGCACGAAAAGGTTGTGCCACGCGTACTCGTTCACGATGCGTACCGGCAGGCGGTAGGCGGGATCGGCGCCGCAGAAAAGATCTTGGACAAAAAGTTCCCGACCCCGCAAGTGTTCGATGACCCGCTCGTAGAGTGCATCAAATTTCTCGGGCTCGAAGGGCTGGTTCACCACGCCCCAGTTGACGGTCTGGGCGGTGGTTTCATCTTTGACGATGAACTTGTCTTTGGGCGAGCGGCCGGTGCGATTGGTGTATCCGACGATGGCCCCGTTGGCCGCCAGCTTCGCTTCGTTGCGCCGGATGGAGTGCTCCACCAGCAAAGCCGGGGAAAGATTAAAGTGCGTCCGGCCTTCGCTCAGCAACTCGGCAACGTCGCTGGCGTGCATCGTGGTAGCCATGGAGGGATCTCCTTCGGTGAGACCGAATACAGAGTCGCAAAAAGCCAAACGCACTATTCTCCCTCAAAAGGCGTGTCCTGCCAAATTTTGAGGATCGGGCAGTGGCTCACTTTAACTCTTTGTCCGTGCGTCATCCCGAAGCGCGGCGCAGTTCAGCCGCGGGAGGGATCTCCCCAGGCACGATCTTCGCGGAGATGACTCAATATTGATGATCAACATTGAGATCGACAGGATGCGAAAGCCGAAAGGGAAGCGAAGGTGAGGCAGAAACGAACTTACTTTCCCTGCGGTCGCGTGCTAGTCCGCGGCTTTGTAGTCGCAGGCGGTGCGGCAGGGCTCGCAGTAGAAGAGGCCGTCGGTGCAGAGACGGATGTCGATTACCGACTGGCAGAGGCAGCAGAACTTTTCGCACTCGCACGAACTTTCAGGCTGTTCGCATTGCGCGCATTTGTATTTGGCGGAACCGGTACCGGTGCTCATGAAAATAATGTAGCGCGGGAAGGCGACGGCTGGAACATGACGGAGGTAATGAGCCGGAAGGCAATTGCTGATTGTCGATTGCGATTGAATACCTGGAAGACCAGCGGATCGCCGTCTTTGTCGTTGCCGTTTTAATCGACAATCAGCAATCAACAATCAGGAATCAATAATCGATTTTCCGCGCGTGACCTATAATTCTGAGCAATGACCTTCCAACATCTGCTGGATGGCGCCGAGGTTCTCGCCCGGAGCGGAGATCCCGAGGTGAATGGCGTGGAATACGATTCGCGCCGGGTCAAGCCGGGATGCGTGTTCGTGGCTATGCACGGGGAGGCCTCGGACGGCAACCGCTTCATCGACGCAGCCATCAAGGCCGGTGCGGTTGCTGTGGTCACGGATTCAGCCGCTGAGAAGCCGCGCGAGGGAGTGGCCTGGGCCGTGGTGCCGCAGGGGCGGCGCGCTTTGGCGCGCGTGAGCGAGAATTTCTACAAGCGTCCCGCCGAGCGCATTGCGATTACTGGAATTACCGGAACCAATGGCAAGAGCACGACGGCGTTTCTGATCGAATCAATCTTCACGGCGGCGGGGCGCAAGAGCGCACTCATTGGGACGATCGAATATCACGTAGCGGGCAAAGCCTATCCCGCGCCGCATACCACGCCGGAAGCGCTCGAACTGGCGCGCATTTTCAATGAGGCGCTCGGCCTGGGCGCGACCGATGCGGTGATGGAAGTTTCCTCGCATGCTCTGGCGCAGGAGCGCGTATTCGGTGTGCCTTTCGACGTTGCCGTGTTCACCAACCTGACGCGCGACCACCTCGACTATCACAAGACGATGGACGAATACTTCGCCGCCAAGGGCGTGCTCTTCGAAGGCTGTGGCACCGACCCGCCGCGCGCAGTGGTCACCAACCTGGACGATGAATACGGCGCGAAGCTGGCCCAGTTCAGCCGGAAGCGCAGCTCGCTTGTACTGACATACGGCTGGGAGCGTGGAGATTTTCACGCCGAGAATGTCGACATCAACCCGCGCGGCACGCGCTTCGACGTGGTGACGCCGCGGGAGAACGAAAAGATTCCGATTTTCTCTCCGCTGATCGGGCGAGTGAATGTGTACAACATCCTGGCTGCGGCGGGCGCATGCTTTGCCCGCGGCTGCGACTCGCAGGCGATTTCCCGTGGGATTGAGTCGCTGACGCATGTGCCCGGAAGGTTTGAGCGCGTCGACTGCGGTCAACCGTTCACTGTGGTCGTCGATTACGCGCATACTGACGACGCACTGCGGAATTTGACGGTGCTGGCCCGCGAGTTCGTGGCGCGCGACGGAGGAAATGCCAGAGTGCTGACCGTGTTCGGTTGCGGCGGCGATCGCGATCGCGCCAAGCGGCCGCTGATGGGCGAAGCCGCGGGGCGGGGCAGCGATTTTGTCGTGCTCACTTCGGACAATCCGCGGAGCGAGGATCCGCTGGCGATCATCAACGACGCGATCGTGGGGCTGCAGAGGACCGGTGTGAAATATACAGTTGAAGTCGCCCGTCGCAAGGCGATTGCGCTGGCGATTGCGGAGGCACGCCCGGGAGACATTGTGCTGCTGGCGGGCAAAGGTCACGAAAAGGTGCAGGTTACGCGCGAAGGCTCGCTTCCTTTTGATGATGTCGCGGTGGCGCTCGAAGCTTTGCGGGCGGCTGGCTTCGAATGCGAGGCGCCGCGAAATAGTCGTTCCGATCGTGAACCAAAATCGTGAACCACGAAGGACACAAAGGTGCAACGAAGGAAAGCAAATTGAAATGAATTCCTTCGTGATACTTCGTGACCTTAGTGGTTCATGATCTTGGCGGAGAGCAGATATGAAGCTCACGTTGTCAAAAATCGCTGATTTCATTTCTGCCGCGGGCGAGTTTCCGCGCGAGGAAGTTGCGCAGGCTTATTCGATCGATTCGCGCACGATCGGGCCGGGACAACTTTTCTTCGCCGTCCAAGGTGAACGGCTCGACGGTCACAACTATGTCAACGCCGCTCTCGAGAAGGGCGCCGTGGCAGCGGTCATCCGCAAAGATCAGTTGCAGCGTTATCCCGAAGAACCCCGGCTGCTGGCGGTGGATGACACACTGGCCGCGCTGCAAACGCTGGCGACCGCTGTGCGCAAGGTTTGGGGCAAGCCCCTAGTGGGCGTGACCGGTTCAGCGGGGAAGACGACGACAAAAGAAGCCATCGCGCACGTTCTGGGCGTGCGCTTCCGAGTCCTCAAGTCCGAGGGCAACTTCAATAATCATTTCGGGCTGCCGCTCATGCTGTTGAAACTCGAGACGGAGCACGACGTCGCGGTTATCGAAATGGGCATGTCGCATGCGGGTGAGATTCGTGCACTGGCGAAGATTGCGCAACCTGAGGTCGGCGTGGTGACGAACGTCGCTCCGGTGCACCTGGAATTCTTCGATTCACTTGCCGGCATTGCCCGCGCTAAGTACGAACTGATCGAGTCGCTTCCGGCCGACGGAACGGCGGTGCTCAACGCCGACGACGAGTACGTTTCACAGTTTGGCCGCGACTTCAAAGGCAAAGTGGTCACCTACGGTACGCGAGCGATCGCCGACATCCGGGCGGAGAACGTGCAAACTCGGGGCTCCGAGGGTTCGGAGTTTGACGTTGTTTTGGCGGGTGCGCGCGAGCATGCCCGTTTGCCGCTGGTGGGAGAACATAACATCCTGAATGCTTTGGCGGCCGTGGCCGTGGGGCTGGCGCGCGGGCTGAAACCGTCGGAAGCCGTGGGCGCGCTGGCGACCCTGGCGCCGCCCGACAAACGCGGGCAGGTCGTCCAACTGGGTAACATCACGGTGATCAACGATTGCTACAATTCCAATCCGAAGGCGTTGCTCGCCATGGTCGACGCCCTGGCGGGGATGAAAGCCGGGCGCCGCATTGCGGTCGCAGGAGAAATGCTCGAACTCGGTCCCGCCGCCGGGGAGATGCATCGCGCTGCCGGCCGTCAAATCGCCGAGAAGAAGATTGATGTTTTGCTTGGCGTGCGTGGGCTGGCGCAGGAAATGGTCGACAGCGCAAGACACGCCGGAACACAGGCCGAGTTCGTGGTGACGCCCGAAGAAGCCGGCGAATGGTTGGCCCGCGAAACGCGAGATGGCGACGTCGTCCTGCTAAAGGCTTCGCGCGGCGTAAAGCTTGAGAAGGCACTGGAAATGTGGAAGGCTCGCAGAGGCTAAGCCGCCTGCGAATTGTTTAGAGCTGACAGCTGATAGCTGATAGCTGACAGCTGGTGGCTGGTGAACGGAGGCGGATTGCTCTACTGGCTGTTGTTCGTCAAGCTGCAACATTCCGTGGCGCCGTTCCGCATCTTTCGCTACGTCACGTTCCGCACGGCGTTTGCCAGCCTTACCGCGCTATTTACCGCGTTGATCGTGGGTCCGCTGGTGATCGGGCGCCTGCGCGACTTTCAGATTGGGCAATACATTCGCGAAGAAGGTCCGAAGGCTCATCAGAAAAAAGCGGGCACGCCCACCATGGGCGGGTTGCTGATCGTAATTGCGATCGTCGTTCCCACACTGCTGTGGGCGGACTTGAGCAACCGCTTCGTGTGGCTCGCCGTGTTTTCCACTTGCGCGTTCGCGGCCATTGGGTTCGCCGACGACTACAGCAAAGTGGCGCATCGCCGCAACCTCGGCCTGACCAGCCGCGCCAAGCTGGGGCTCCAGATCGCCGTCAGCATCGTGATCGCCTCGATGCTGATCGCGATGCAGACCTACGGGTTGTATTCGACCAAGCTGATTGTTCCTTTTTTCAAGCAGTACCATCCTGATCTGGTGCTGCAGGCGCTGGAACGATCACCGCATCTTTGGCCGCTGGCATTTCTGCCTTTCATGGCGTTTGTGGCGCTGGTGATCGTAGGTTCAAGTAATGCCGTGAATCTTACGGATGGGCTCGACGGTCTGGCCATCGGCTGCACGGTAATCGCTGCGGGAGCGTTGACTGTGCTGACTTATGTTAGCGGGCACGCGACCTTCGCAACGTATCTGGAAATGCCGCGCATCCCGCAAGTAGCCGAGTTGACGATCTTCTGCGGCGCGATGGTCGGGGCCTCGATCGGATTTCTCTGGTACAACGCGCATCCCGCGGAAGTCTTCATGGGTGACGTGGGATCTTTAGCGCTGGGCGGCGCGATTGGCACCGTGGCCGTCATCATCAAGCAGGAGTTGCTGCTGCCGTTCATCGGCGGGGTATTCGTGATTGAGGCGGTTTCAGTGATTCTGCAGGTCGGCTCCTATAAGCTGCGCAAGAAGCGCATCTTCAAAATGGCGCCGCTGCATCATCATTTCGAATTGCTGGGCTGGTCGGAATCGAAGATCATCGTGCGCTTCTGGATCGCGTCGCTGGTGTTCGCGCTGTTTGCCCTGACCACGCTAAAACTGAGGTAGGAAAGGCTTCACCACAGAGTCACAGAGACGCACAGAAAAACAAGAAATAGAATTGGTTTCCTCTGTGTCTCTGTGACTCTGTGGTGAAATGGATTTGCATGGACTTGAACGGAAAACGCGTGCTGGTGGTCGGCCTGGGAAAATCCGGCGTGGCGTCGGCTTTGTTCTTAAAGGCGCACGGGGCGCGGGTGACAGTGTCCGATACGAAGTCGGGCGACGAACTACGCGACGAGATTCCGGTGCTGCTCGACCACGGCATCACGGTCGAGACTGGCGGCCACGGCGAGCGCACTTTTCACGGACAGGACCTGATCGTGGTCAGCCCCGGTGTGCCCGTGGACGCGCCGCCGCTGGTGCAGGCGCGCACGCTGGGCGAGACAGTGATCGGAGAGATCGAACTGGCGTCGCAGTTTTTGCCTGGGCCGATTGTCGCCATCACTGGATCGAACGGCAAGACCACCACCACAGCGCTGACGGGAGAAATCATGACGGCCACAGGGTTTCCGGCGCTGGTCGGCGGCAACATCGGCACGCCCGCGATTTCTCTAGTGGAGCGCGCCCTGCCGGAAACCGTGATCGTGCTCGAGGTCTCGAGCTTTCAATTGGAGACGATTCAGAGCTTCCGCCCAAAAGTCGCGGTGGTGTTGAATGTCACGCCGGATCATCTCGACCGGCATCGAACGTTTGAAGTCTACGCGGACGCCAAAGCGCGTATTTTCGACAACCAGCAGGCCAGCGACTTCGCGGTTCTCAACGCTGATGACCCGACGTGTGTTGCGATGGCCGCCCGCACACGGGCACAAATCTTCTGGTTCAGCCGGCAAAAAGAAGTGCAGCAGGGCGCGTGGGTGCGCGATGGCAATATCTTTTTTCGCGATGCGTCCGGGCAGAAAGAGATCCTGCAGGTTTCCGAAATTCCGCTGAAAGGCGCGCACAATCTGGAGAACGTGCTGGCCGCGGTCTGTGCCGGCGTGCTGATGGGATGCGCGCCTGAGAGGATTCGCCAGGCCGTGCGCGACTTCAAGGCCGTCGAGCACCGCCTGGAATTTGTGGCGACCGTTCGCGGCGTGGACTACTACAACGATTCCAAAGCCACCAACGTCGACGCGTCCATCAAAGCGCTGGAGTCGTTCCCGGCGAACATCCACCTGATTCTCGGCGGCAAGGACAAAGGCAGCGACTATACCGTGCTGAACGATCTGCTGCGCCAGCGTGTGAAACGCGTGTACACGATCGGCGCGGCCGCCGCGAAGATCGAATCGCAGATTAAAGGCGTAGAAATCGTGCACGCCGAGACGCTGGAAAATGCGATTCGCAAGGCGAACGCCGCGGCACAGCCAGGCGACGTGGTCCTGCTCGCCCCCGCCTGTGCCAGCTTCGATCAGTTCAAGAACTACGAGCAACGCGGGAAGGTATTCAAAGACGTCGTTCGAGGGTTGGCGTAAGGCCCCACATCTGTCGGCGTGATCCGGCGAACCAAGACAATCAACATTCGAGAATCAACAATCAGCAATCTTCCGCCTCGCCGTGGTGAAATGAGTTTCCCATGGCAAAGCGCGTAAGTGTCGATCGCTGGCTGTTTACTGTCACCATGCTGCTGGTGTTTGTGGGGCTGGTGATGGTGTTTTCGGCGTCGGCGGTCATGGCCCGCGAGCGCTTCGGGTCGGAGTACGCGTTTCTGTCGAAGCAGTTGATCTGGGCGCTGGCGGGACTCGCAGCCATGGTCGTGACCATGCGCGTGGACTACCGTCGCTACCAGCATCCCGCGCTGGTATTTTCAGTGATGGGGTTCACGACTCTGTTGCTGATTTCTGTCTTTTTTCTCGACCGCTCGCATAACACGCATCGCTGGATTCATGCCGGAGGGTTTTCGTTCCAGCCGTCTGAGTTGGCCAAGCCGGTATTGATTTTGTTTCTCGCTTATTTTCTGGAGAGCCGCGCCAAGACCATCGATGACGTGCGCAACACGCTGCTGCCGGCGGCTGCGCCGGTCGTGGTATGCCTGGGCTTGATTGTGCTCGAACCGGATCTGGGTACGGCCATTGCCTGCGCCGGAATCGCAGCCTGCATCCTCTATGTAGCTGGGATGCGCATACGGTATTTCGCTTACGCGTTCGCGGCATCGCTGTTGCCGCTGTATTTTCTGATTTTTCACGTTGCCTTTCGTCGCGCGCGCATTCTGGCCTTTCTAAATCCTTACGCCGATAGCCAGAAGACCGGCTTCCACATCATTCAGTCGCTGATTGCGGTGGGCACCGGCGGCGTCACCGGCACGGGCCTGATGGAAGGCAAGCAAAAATTGTTTTATCTGCCGGAGCCGCACACGGATTTCATCTTTGCCGTAACCGCCGAGGAACTGGGCCTAGTCGGCGCCCTGGTCGTGGTCGCGCTGTTCGCAATTTTCCTGTGGCGCGGCATGCGGGCTTCGTGGCGCACAGAGGATCTTTTCGGCCGCTATCTTGCCGTCGGCATCACCAGCATGGTGGTGCTGCAGGCATTCATTAACATCAGCGTGGTGTTGGGCATGATGCCGACCAAGGGCATTCCGCTGCCGCTGGTCTCTTACGGTGGATCGTCATTGTTCGTGACCCTGGCCTGCGTCGGCGTGCTGCTAAACATCACAAAGCAAGCGGAATGACACCATTGAATCATTGAGATATTGAATCCATGACTCATGGGCTCAATGTCTCAATAGTTCCATCGTTTATAGTCACTTCATGCGCGCAATCCTGGCGGGCGGCGGAACGGGCGGGCACGTGATTCCGGCGTTGGCCATCGCCAATCAACTCAAGAAGAGTTACGACGCCGAATGCCTGTTCATCGGCACGGCGCGCGGCATCGAGAACCGGCTGGTCCCGGCCGCAGGATTTCCCCTGCAACTGGTGCGCGTGGGCGCGCTGAAAAATGTCAGCCTGATGACGCGCCTGAAGACGGCGCTCGACCTGCCGCGCGCCGTGTGGGACGCGAGTGGCATGCTGAATGAGTTCGCGCCCGACGTAGTCATCGGTGTAGGAGGATATGCCTCGGGCCCCGCGATGCTGGCGGCGGTGGTCAAGCACATACCCACGCTCGCCTTTGAGCCGAACGTGGTGCCGGGGTTTGCCAACCGTGTCGTCGCTCGTTTTGTATCCGGCGCGGCGGTGCACTTTGAGGAGACGGCAAAATATTTTCGCCACGCCGAAGTCACCGGAGTGCCGGTGCGCCAGGCTTTTTTCGAGATCGCGCCCAAGCGCGGAGGCACTCCCACCCTTCTTGTCTTCGGCGGAAGCCAGGGCGCGCACGCCATTAACGAAGCCATGATTCGTTGTTTGCCGGTGTTGCAACGTGAAGCGCCGGGCATTCACATCATTCACCAGACGGGCGAGCGTGACTATAATGACGCGCTGGCGGCATACCAGAGTTTGGGAGAATCGGCCGGTGTGTCCGCAGAAGTGTTCAAATTTATTGAAGATATGCCGGCAGCTTTTGCGCGCGCCGATCTGGTGGTATGTCGCTCGGGCGCGAGCACCGTCGCGGAAATCGCGGCGGCAGGGAAGCCGGCGGTATTTGTTCCGTTCCCGCGCGCGGCCGACGATCATCAACGCGTGAACGCCGAGGCGCTGGCGCGGCACGGGGCCGCCGTTGTCGTTGAAGAATCGAAACTGGAAGGAGTCTGGCTGGCGGAAACGATCGCGGCGCTGCTTCAAGACTCACAGCGCCTGCGGCAGATGAGCCAGGCCGCGCGCCAGTTGGCGCATCCCGACGCCGCGCGGGAGATTGCGGCGATGGCGGCGCGAGTCGGAGGATTTGAGTAATTGTGTAATTTGGTAATTGAGTAATTTCAAAACAGGAGATCGACGCGCAGGTCTTTAAATTCGGTTCTTTAAATTCCACAATTACCCAATTTCCCAATTACTCAATTAGTTTATGTTCGCCAAAATTCAGCGCATTCATTTCGTCGGCATCGGCGGCATTGGCATGAGCGGCATTGCCGAGGTGCTGCTCAATCTCGGCTACAAAGTTTCCGGCTCGGATTTGAAGGATTCCTCGGTGACGCAGCGACTGGCGGCCCTGGGTGCCGACGTGTTTGAAGGGCATCGCGCGGAAAACATTGTCGGCGCCGAGGTGGTGGTCACCAGTTCCGCCATAGCGACCGAAAATCCTGAAGTCACCGAAGCGCACAGACTTCACATTCCGGTCATTCAACGAGCGGAGATGCTGGCCGAGTTAATGCGGCTGAAGTATGGCATCGCCATTGCCGGCATGCATGGCAAGACGACCACAACTTCGATGGTGGCGGCAGTGCTGGCCGCGGGCGGGCTCGATCCCACGGTGGTGGTTGGTGGCCGCGTCGACGCCTTGGGATCGAATGCGCGCCTCGGAAAATCGCAATATCTGGTCGCCGAGGCCGACGAGAGCGACCGCAGCTTTCTTAAATTGTCCCCCATACTTTCTGTTGTCACCAACATCGATCGCGAGCACATGGATTGCTACCGCAACATGCGCGACGTGAAGAAAACGTTTCTCGACTTCATGGACCGCGTTCCGTTCTATGGAATGATCGTTGCCTGCAACGATGATCCGCTGTTGCGGCGGCTCTTGCCTGACGTGCAGCGACGCACGGTGACGTATGGGACCAAGAGGGGGTCGGACTTTCTGATCAAGCTGTTGGAGCCGCTGCCTGGTAAAGTTAAACATAAAGATCACCCCCCCCATCCCTTCGACGAGCTCAGGGCAGGCTCTGTCGCAGAGAACGCGACAAGGACGGGGCGCGCGCTGTCTCGGTTTCGGGTACGTTATCGGGGCCTGGACCTGGGGGAGTTCACGCTGCATGTTCCCGGCGTGCATAACGTGCTGAACGCGACGGCGGCGATTGCCGTCGGCGTGGGCCTCGACGTTGACGTCGAGGCGATTCACGCGGCGCTCGACCAGTTCCGCGGCGTCGACCGGCGCTTCCAGTTGCGCGGACATGCCGCGGGCGTGAGCGTCATCGATGATTACGGCCACCATCCCACCGAGATCAAGGCCACGCTGGCCGCAGCGCGGCAGTGCGGCTTCGGCAAGATTCACGTCATCTTCCAGCCCCATCGCTATACGCGCACGCGCGACCTGATGGGTGAATTCACGACCGCCTTCGCCGACGCCGATTCGCTGTTTGTGCTCGACATTTACGCCGCCAGTGAAAAACCCATCGAAGGCATCACTGGAGAAATCCTGGCGCAACGCATCCGCGAGAAAAGCGGAAATCATGCACAATACGCGAATTCATCCGCCGATGCCGTGAATGCAGCCGCGGAGGCCGCTCACCATGGTGACATGATTCTGACCCTGGGCGCAGGCAGCGTTTCGCAATTCGGACCGATGATTCTGGACAAGTTGAAAGAGCGGGAAGGATTCACAGCCTGATTGTGAGAAATTTGCATCACTTCCACTTCTGCTAGAATTTCCGCCGTGAAAAGACGAACCGTACTCCAGGCGCTTCCTGCCGTGCCATTCCTTCCGGCAGCCCTTTGGGCCGCTTCCCGGCAAGACAACTCCAACGCCGTTTCCGCCTCGGCGGCGGTCTACGAACTTCGCGTCTATCACGCAGCCCCGGGAAAATTGCCGGAACTGCTGGCGCGCTTCCGCGAGCACACGGTCAAACTGTTTGACCGTCACGGAATGAAAAGCGTCGCCTATTGGACGCCGATCGACGAGCCCCAGAAGTACGATACCCTGGTTTATATTCTCTTTCACCCCAGCCGTGAGGCGGCGGCGGCGAACTGGAAGTCGTTTCAGGACGATCCGGAGTGGAAGAGTGTTCGCGACAAATCCGAAGCGAACGGCAAACTCGTGGAAAAAGTCGATTCCACCTATCTCGCCCTGACCGATTTCTCCCCACCATTGCGCTAGTTTGTGCAATTCCGGTAGGACCTCATTCACGATTCGCCGATTCACGCGAACCCGATTCACGCTAACTCCGAACTTTCGGTCGCCCGGCCTCGTATCTTCCCCTGCTAACCGATTGAACGACCCCTCGTCTATCACCCATACGGGGTTTCAGATGGGGTTTCAGATCATGAACTTGAAAATGACACAAGCATGGGGATGGCTGGTCGCAGGAGTGCTGGCGGCCGGGTTGAATGCCAGCTATCACGATGGCGGCCTGCAATGGGCGCACCAAGTTACGGAGCAGATTTCCTACCAGGTCGAGCATCGCTCGGCGGCCGTCCTAGACTTGGCCACAGGCCACGCCGACCGGTTCCTCTCCGAGGCGCGTTTGCTGACAGCTCGGACGGAAACCCCCTCCTGCCCTTGGGCGGAGGCCTTGGCGCAGGTCCAGACCGGAGTAGCGCGCTCCCGGGCTAGATTTGACCGGCCTGGATTTGACCGAGCCAGATTTGACCGAGCCAGACTAGACCACGCTAGATTCGACCGCGCTAGATTCGACCATGCTAGATTCGAGCTGGCAGAATTTGACCATCTCGAGGTGATGTCAGATCGGCGGAAGGCCGAACTGGCACGGCTCGATGCGAATCGGCAGCGGTTGGAAAACCGAATCGAAGCTCGGGTTCATGCTCAGGTCGCAACCCAGATGGCTCACTTCCAGATTGCTGCAAATTTCGCCCCGGCTTCTCTCAAAGCGATCCCGGTCAGGGCGGTCCAAATCAATAAGATCCAGGCTCCCGTGGTCTGCCGGCTCAGTGTGCAGGTCCACGAGTGAGATCGCCGTTTCCCGACAACAGTCTGGGTGAACGCACTTCGTCGTGGAAAAAGTAAAGCCGCCCAAACAGCGGGCGGCGATAAATCGCACCGGTTGCGAAACTTTCCGCGCTCAGGCCACGGCCTTTGACGGTGCGGCTGCCAGGGTTCGGATGGCGCCCGCCTCGTCCTTCTCGATATCGAACACAGCGTACAACTTCGTCATCTCGAGCAGGTCGTGGATTCGCTTGTTCAGGTTGATGAGCCTCAGCTGCCCCCCCTGATTCCGAATCGTGGTGTGAGTCTTCACCAGTTCGCCGATTCCTGAGCTGTCGATATAGTTGACTTCGCCCAGGTTCAGAACGATCTTCTTCGTTCCCTGCTCGGCCAACTCGCGAACGATCTCGCGTAGCATCACATTGCCCTCGCCCAGCGTAATCCTTCCGCTAATGTCGAGAACGGCAACGTCACCCACGTGGCGGGTGGTCGTCTGCATCTTGACCGGAGTGCGGCGTTCCATGCCGAATCCCAGGCGGTCAAGAACTGCGCATGCCGAAGTCGCCAATTGCTGAGACTCAGTGCGAACCAGAATCAGCGAACGCCCTTCCTTCAGTACTTCCCGGAAGAACGCAATGTCCTCAGCCGACTTTTCAGCGGAGGCCGGCTGCGGCGCGTCTTTGTCGTTGGCTGCTGCCGCGCCCGCCTTCCCTCCCGCACCCGCGCCTGCCAGCCCGAGCAGCGCAGCGGCGCCGAACCCCAGCGCGAACACCGTGCCCACCCCGGGAAGAAGCAGCGACGCGGCTACTACTCCGGTCGTCATCCCGGCCGCTCCTCCCACAAAACCTCCCACATACGTACCGAACTCTTTCGCGATGGTTTTGGCTTCGGTCTCAGACCGAGTCAAGAAAACCATCGACTCTTCCGGCACACCCTGCTCCCGCAATTCCTTGACCGCCTTTTCGGCGTGATCCCGTGATGCGAATACTCCGATTGCAGTTTCCATTTGTAAGCTCCTCGGCAACGGCGACTCTTGACTTCCTGCCTTCATCCGTGCGCGCCGTCAGGCGTAGGCCGAAAACGGTAGCAGATTAGGCCGGTTTAGCCAAGCAGAATCTTGTTTTCGCCTTCATTTTCAGGGGCCGAAAGGCTCCGTGTCCAACGGGGTTCCTGCCTGTGCAAAAGAACCAATTTTTCATCTATCTCAATTCGAGAAATGCAGCTATATTGAAAAAGCTCAGCGATTCCTCACGACAACTGACCTGAACTGATGGCGCGGAAATCCAGCGGCACCATCTTGCAGGAGGAGTTGTACCCATCCGGCGCCGAGCATTCCCGGCTTGAGCCTACTCGCGCCGAATCCGCTCGGACAGGCTCCGCTCGCGTCGCATCCCCCTACTCTGAATCCGGGCGCGCGGAACTGGACGACGCCCGTCTGGTCGATCTGGACGCCGATGAGGAATCACCCTTCCTGCGCGGGCAAAAGCGTGTTTCCGCCCGCCGCAGTTCATTGCCGAAGAAGACTGCCAGCCGACTGTTGTGGGCATCGATCGCGGCCGCAATTCTGTGCGTAGTCGCTATCGCCGCCGCTGGACTTTATCAATATGGAGAACACTCGTGGCGTTTTCGCGTGGAGTCGAGCGACAACATTGACATCAGCGGCATGCAAAATGTGACCAAGGCCCAAATCATGGAAGTGATGGGCGCCGACATTGGACGCAACATTTTCTTCGTCCCGCTCGACCAGCAGAAGGCGCAACTGGAACAGATTCCGTGGGTGGAGTCAGCCAGCGTAATGCGCTTCGTGCCCAACCGGCTGAGGGTTGAAATTCAGGAGCGCACGCCGGTGGCATTTGCCCGCGTGGGCTCGAGAATTTCCCTGATCGATGCTGACGGAACTTTGATGGAGCTGCCGCAAAAGCACAAATATTCTTTTCCCGTCATCCTTGGGATGAATCCCGGCGAACCGCTCTCCACGCGCGCGCCGCGCATGAAGGCCTACAACGAACTGGTGCAGGATCTCGATTCCGGAGGAGCCCGCTACTCGCAGGAACTCAGCGAAGTGGATCTCTCCGATCTTGAAAACTTGAAAGTCCGGGTGAACGATGCTGCCGGCGACGTGTTGGTCGAACTCGGCTCGTCGGATTATCTGAAGCGCTACCAGACTTATGTGAGCCACGTGCAGCAGTGGCGGCAGCAATTCCAGAAGCTCGAGTCGGTGAGCCTGCGCTACGAGAATCAGGTGATCGTCAATCCGGACTTGGAGAAACCAAATCTGGAGAAACCGAACCCGGTGAAGCTGAGCGTCGTCAAATCGAGCATCGTCAAACCGGGCACTCTCAAGGAGAGCATTGTCCAACCGAGCATTGCGAAAGCGGCCGCAGGCCAGAAGGCCGCTGGCGTGAAACCGGCGGCGCTCACCACCCCCATGAATCCTCACGACCGGACTCTGCCCAAGCCGGCGTTTGAGCTGACCGAGAAAAAACTCAATCCCAAGTCGGCGGACGCGAAAAAGCCAGTCACAACAAAAGTTAGTAAGAAGAAGGGGCACGGGGCCAGTACGAAAAAAGTCGCGGCGAAAGCTGCGCCGGCGCCAGCCCAGAAAACGGTCGAGACGAAGCGCGCTTCGGCAGCGGCGTCTGCTCCGCCCTCCGCGGCAGCGCACACCTCGAATCCGAAACCGAGTGCGGCAATCGCGAAACGACCGACAAACACGAGTTCAAATTAGTTCGCGATCTTAAAACTGTGATCTTGATTTGTGATCTTAAAGTTGTAACGAGGGATTCATAAGCGATGGGAAACCAGCAGGGGAATTTTCTTACCGCCATCGACGTGGGCAGCTCCAAGACCTGCGCGTTGATGGCGGAGCTGACCGATGGCGGCCTGCGCTATCGCGGGCACGGCGTGGCCGAATCGCGCGGCTCGCGCAAGGGCGTCATCGTGGAACTCGACAAGGCGGTGCAGGCAATCCAGAAGGCCGTCGAGGCCGCTGAAGACGTTGCCGGAGCTCCGGTCGAGCACGCCATCGTTGGCCTCGGCGGAGCGCACGTGCGCGGCGTCAACAGCCACGGCGGCATCAGCCTGGGCACGCGTCCGCGCGAGATTGGGCGCGACGAGATCAAGCAGGCCGTCGACCGGGCTCGCGCGATTCCGCTCCCGGCCGATCGCGAGATTCTCCATCTGCTGCCCCAGGAATTCATTCTCGACGAGCAGGCCGGAGTGCACGATCCGCTGGGCATGATGGCGGCGCGTCTGGAAGTGCGCGTCCACATGGTGACCGCCGCGACCAGCGCCACGCAGAACGTGATTACCGCGGTCAACCGAGCTGGAGTTCACGTCGACGACACCGTGTTCGAGCCCTTGGCCGCCGCCGATTCAGTCCTGCGAAACGACGAGCGCGAACTGGGCGTATGCCTCGCCGACATTGGCGCGGGATCGACGGAGATGATTGTGTTTCAGCAGGGCGCTGTCGCATATACGGGAGTGATTCCGGTGGGTGGCGACCATTTCACCAGCGATCTCTCCGTGGGTCTATGCACTCCGCTCGCCGAGGCGGAAAAGATCAAGAAGATTTACGGTAACGCGATCGTCACGCTGATTCCTGAAGGCAATGAAGTGGAGGTTCCGTCGGTCGGCGATCGCGCATCGCGGCTGCTGCCGCAGCGGCTGGTGGCCGAGATTCTCGAGCCGCGTGCCCGCGAGTTGTTTGAACTGATGCGCGAGAGCTTGCGGCAGAGCGGCATGTACGACGTCTGCATCGCCGGCGTCGTGCTCACCGGAGGCGCGTCACGGCTGCCCGGAATCTTTGACGTGGCGGAATCGGCGCTGCGCCGCTCAGTGCGCCTCTCCTGGCCCGCGCCGTTGGCCAGGATGCCGTCAACTTTATCCGAACCCGAGTTCGCGACCGTCTTGGGCATGGTGAACTACGGCCAGCGTGCCCGGGTTGCCCGCGGCCTGCAGCAGGATCGTTGGGGAACGAGATTGAAAGAGCTGTTGGTGGGTAAGGGAGCGTAGGAATTGATTCATTGAGTCAATGATTCATTGACTCAATTTCGAGAAAGGCATTCAGCAGAGGACACTATGACCCACGATTCCAGCATTCGCATCAGCTTTAACGAAGAAGCCCGCAACGACGCCAAGATTAAAGTGATCGGCGTGGGTGGCGGCGGCGGCAACGCGGTCAACCGGATGATTGACGCCGGCGTCGAGGGCATCGAGTTCATCGTCGCCAACACCGACTTGCAAGCCCTGCGCATGTCGCATGCGCCGGTCAAGCTGCAACTCGGCGTGAAGCTGACCAACGGCCTCGGCGCGGGCGCGAATCCGGAGGTCGGCCGCAAGGCCGCGCTCGAAGATTCCGACAAGATTATCGAAGCCCTCGAAGGCGCCGACATGGTGTTCGTCACCACCGGCTTGGGCGGCGGCACGGGCACGGGAGCCGCACCCATCATCGCCTCGCTGGCGGTCGAAATGGGCGCGCTCACGGTTGCGGTCGTCACCAAGCCGTTCTCGTTCGAAGGCAAACGCCGCATGGCGCAGGCCGAACGCGGCATCGCTGAGTTGATGGAGTCGGTCGACACCACCATCGTCATTCCCAATGAAAAACTTCTAGCGGTCGCCGAGGACGCCGGCTTCTTCGAATCTTTCCGCATTGCCGATGACATTCTTCGCCAGGGTGTGCAGGGTATTTCCGACATCATCACCATCCCCGGTATCATCAACCGCGATTTCGCCGACGTGAAGACCATCATGGCCGGTATGGGATACGCCGTGATGGGCACAGCCTCGGCCAGCGGCCCCAAGCGCACTATCGAGGCTGCACAGAAAGCCATTGCCTCGCCACTGCTCGAAGCGGGTGCGATCGACGGCGCGCGCGGCATCCTCATCAATATCACCGGCTCGTCGTCGCTGAAGCTGGCCGAAGTGCAGCAGGCCTGTTCGATCATCCAGAGCGCCGCGCACGAAGACGCCAACATTATTTTCGGCGCCGTCATGGACGAGAAGATGAAAGATGCTGTAAAGATCACGGTGATCGCCACCGGATTCCGCGAAGCCCGGCCGGCGCGGCAGCGCCCGCTGGAAACGCACGCTTCGTTCTCGACCACCCACGCCGCAGTGATGAATCACGAAAATGCGGATCCCATGGATTTCCCCGATGGCTCCGGCCCGCGCCGTCCTCAAAATGAACCCGAGCACATCATGTCATCGCACCCGGAGTTCGAGAACAGCGCTGCAAATGACTGCGGGACGAATGACCGCGGCTATGCCGATGACGCCGCTCCAGTCCCGTTAGCCTACGTGCCCGACCGCGCCGCCGCCGTGATTTCGCTCGACAGCATGCGCGACAATCTGCACGGCAGCGTGCTCACAAACATGGTGAACAACTTCGAACCGGACGATCTTGATGTCCCCGCGTTCCTGCGCAAGCGCAATGAAGTGATGTAGAACGCAGTTGTTAGTTTCAGGTCGCTCTCCACTGCCCACTAACCACTAACCACTGCCCACTGATCACTGACGAACGCCCACTGACGAACGCCCAACGCTGCCTCTCGTAGAGGAAAAGCCTTGCGCATAGCCAGTACCTTTCCAGTAACGTAGTAACAGGTTACCGAAGGGGGATGAATGGAGGTAATCCCTCTGTATGTGCTTGTCCCGTAACGGGTTAAATCGAAAATAATGTTTCTGGCCATCCGAATTTTTCCGTTGCCAGAGTTGGATAAGTCTCGTACTATCAGCGCAGTCGAGTGATTCTGGCCGGTTACCGTGCGCTGGCAGCCTGCGTGCATCGAAGTATCTACAAGCGTTCGGGGAGTGGAACTAACAAGATGTCCAAGGGAACGAGCCTTCTTCGTCGATTCGTCGCATTTCTGCCAGCTTGCCTGGCAACGAGCCTGCTGGCGGGTGTGAGCTGGGCCGCGCACATCAATCCGAGCACGCACACCCCGGCCAAGAAATCGGCTTCCTCGAAGATCAGTGAGAGCCAGCATACCCGCCGCCGCCTGCACCATCTGGCACACGCGCGAACGGTCCCCGGTGCGACTTCAGCCGGTGCAGCTTCGGCTGGTGCAGCTTCGGCTGGTGCAGCTTCGGTAAGAGCGACTTCAGTTTCAGCCACTACGCGCCGCCGTCGCTCCTATGAGCGCTTTTACATGAGCTCGTTCGCGGAAGACATTACTGCCGGCGACATCACTACCGGCGAAGATCCAGTCGTACGCCAGGCTGCCATTGACGCGCTGGGCAACATGAACGGCACCGTGGTCGCAATCGAGCCGACCAGCGGACGCGTTCTCGCCATGGTGAACCAGAAGTTGGCGCTTTCGAGCGGCGCGCAGCCCTGCTCCACCATCAAACTTTCCGTCGCACTCGCCGCATTGAGCGAAGGCCTGATTTCAAGAGAGACGCAAGTTTCCCTCGGCGGCCGCAGCCGCATGAACCTCACCCAAGCGCTGGCCCACTCCAACAACGCTTATTTCGAGGCCGTTGGCAGCAAGCTCGGGTTTGAAAAAGTTGCCTACTACGCGCATCAATACGGACTGGGTGAGCTTGCCGGATACGATATTCCTGGCGAGCAATTAGGCACCTATCCCGATGAAGTCATCCCCGCCAAGCTGGGCGGTGTGGGCAAGATGTGCTCGTTCGGCGAAGGCGTTTCCATGACCCCGCTGCAACTGGGCGCGATGGTTTCGGCCATCGCCAACGGCGGAACCCTCTACTATCTGCAGCACCCGACGTCTCCTGAGGAGGTAGCCGGTTTTCAGCCGCGCGTGAAGCGGCAACTCGACATCGCTCCAGTGATTCCCGAAATCTCCGACGGCATGGCGGGCGCGGTGCAATACGGTACCGCCCGCAGCCTGCGCCTCAACTTCAACGAAGAGGAAATTCTGGGCAAGACCGGAACCTGCTCGCACGCCGGAACCCGCTTCGGCTGGTTCGCTTCCTATGCCAACACCAGCGTAGGGCGCGTCGTGGTCGTCGTCTTCCTGCAGGGCGGACGCCCCACTTTCGGTCCCAAGGCTGCCGAGATTGCCGGCCGCATTTACCGCAACATGTATGACCACAATTTCTTCATGGCCGGCCCCGCGCAGCCTTCCGACACGGCCGCAGCGAAGCCGGTCAGCACAACTCCGTAGAATATTCCGCAGACTTTCCAAAGAGACGTAGCTCCGCTACGTCTCTTTGTTTCTTCTGCTGTCCCGTTCCTTCCCATCCCTTTCGTTTATCGAGTTTCGTATCCGGGGAGAGATTCTCTGCGAATTCTAATACCCGAACAATCTAGCCCTGCCGATAGTTACTGCAGCAAGATCCGAAGGCGTGGGAAAATCTTGCGCGGCCGATCTTAGCTAGGCGGTCTGTGGTGGCGTGCTAGGAGTGCAATACACAGTCATGCTTCAAGGAAGCTACGAATACTGGCTGGTAGCGCTCTCGATCGCGTTGGCGGTGGCAGCCGTGTACGCAGCGCTTGACCTGACCCGCCGCGTGACCGCCGCGCACGACGGGGAGGAGGCTCGCTTCCGCATGCTGGCCGAGGCGATTCCGCAGATCGTCTGGACTGCGCTTCCCGAGCATGGCGTCGACTACTGCAACCAGCGCTGGTATCAGCTCACCGGCCTCACGGAAAAGCAGACGCTGGGATGGGGATGGGCCGACGGGCTGCATCCTGACGACCGGCCCGTGGCCTTGCAGAATTGGGAGAAAGCGCAGCAAAGCGGTGAGCCTTTCGAAATCGAGTATCGCCTGCGCGATGCGGCTGGAGGGTTTCGCTGGCACCTGGTGCGGGCCAATCCAATGCGGGATACCGCGGGCGCCATTGTGAAGTGGTTCGGAGCCTGCACCGACATTGACGACCAGATGCAAAACCAGCAAGCACTAGAGGAGCAAATCAAAGGGCATACTGCCGCCCTGATGGAAGCCAACAGCCGCCTGCAATCGGAAATGCACGAGCGCGCTCTCACTCAGCAGGAACTCAATCTGCAAAACGAGCTCATGGTGAGCGAGCTGACGAAACGCTCCGATCGCGCCACCAATCTGGCCAAGATGGCCGAACTGCTGCAGAGTTGTTCCGACTTGAAGGACGCTTTTTCGATTGTGGCCGGCATGGCTCCGAAAGTTTTTCCCGAGCTGCACTGTACCGTGCTGCTGTTCGACGCGTCCGGCGAAAAGCTTGAGGTCGTCCCCGTCGGGGCCCCCTCCGCATCTTCCGGGAATGGGTTCGCGCCGCAAGATTGCTGGGCGCTGCGCACCCGCCGCGTGCACATTGTCGCGGCCGGCGACCAAGCCGCCCAATGCGCACACGTGGCATCCCGAGAGTACTCTTACTGCTGCCTGCCACTGCGGGCGCACGGTGAAGCGATCGGACTCCTGTACTTCCAGATGATCGAGCCGGCCGAACCTCCGCAGCCTGTGATGGCCCTCGCCACTATGTTCGCGGAACAGGTGAGCCTGTCGGTGGCCAATATCCGGCTGCGGGATGAGCTGCGCGATCAGTCGATCCGCGACCCGCTAACCGGTCTCTACAACCGCCGCTACATGGAAGAGATGCTGGAGCGGGAAACCCTGCGGGCGGTGCGCGCCGATCAGAGACTGGGTGTGCTTATGCTCGATCTCGACCATTTCAAGAATTTCAACGACACCTACGGCCATGATGCGGGCGACACCATACTGCGCGAAGCCGCTGCCTTCCTGTTAAAAAGCGTACGCGCGGAGGACATTGTCTGCCGCTTCGGGGGTGAGGAGTTCATCATTCTTCTCCCTGCCGCAGATCTGAAAGTCACGCAGGCGCGGGCCGACCGCATCCGATCAAAGCTGCGCGAGTTGCCGGTTCTGCACCAGGGCCAGTCGCTCGGAATGGTTACGGTTTCCATCGGCGTGGCCGAACTTCCGCAGCACGGCACCTCTCGCAAAGAGTTGATCGAGGCCGCCGACGCCGCCCTCTATCGCGCCAAGAGGGAGGGCAGAGACCGGGTAGTCGTCGCAAACAATGTGCCGCCGGAACCATCGCAACTGCATGCTGTCGAAGTACCCGCGACCGGTTAGGCGGCTTACACGGTAGTACGCCCAGCCGCGCGGGCTGGGCGTTTTCTTTATCGGGTGATCGATTAAAACCGCTGCTTAGTTGCGATGACTTAGTTGCGATGACTAGTTGCGGTGTCCAGGGCCCTTGCTTTCGTCGCTGGCGATGACGCCGTCCTTGATGTGGATGACGCGGTGGGCATATTCGGCGATGTCGCCTTCGTGGGTCACCAGAATGATGGTGTTGCCTTCCGCCTGGAGACGGTCAAACAGAGCCATGATTTCGATGCCGGTCTGCGAGTCCAGATTGCCTGTGGGTTCGTCCGCGAGAATGATCGATGGTTTGTTCACCAGCGCACGAGCGATGGCCACACGCTGTCTCTGACCGCCGGAGAGTTCATTCGGCTTGTGGCTCATGCGCTTTTCCATGCCTACGGCTGCCAGCGAGGCCTTCGCCCGCTCCATCCGTTCCTCGGTGGGAATGCCTGCGTAGATCAGCGGCAGCTCCACGTTGTGCAAAGCCGTAGCCCGGGCCAACAGGTTGAAAGTCTGGAAGACGAATCCAATTTCCTTGTTGCGGATGCGCGCCAGTTCGTCATCGTCGAGTTCGCTGACCAGTTGGCTGTTCAGCCAGTACTTGCCCTTGGAAGGCGTGTCGAGGCAGCCAATCAGATTCATCAGCGTCGATTTGCCCGAGCCCGACGGCCCCATGATGGCGACGTATTCGTTGCGCTGGATGCGCAGATTGATGCCGCGCAAGGCATGCACCTGCTGCTCCGACCCCATGTCATAGGTCTTCCAGAGATCCTCAGCCGCAATCATGCACGATTCGGGCGGTGCTAGATTCGCGGTGGTGGGCATGCTGATTACTTCGGCGGTTGCCATCGTTTTCTCCTGGTCGTTGCTCACTCGATCGTCGCTCACTTGATCTTCATTTACTTGATCTTCGCTTACTGATCTTCGTTTACTGATCTTCGCTAACTTCGGGGTTCAGTGTGTTCGACTTGCAGGCTCCGTTTTCCGAGACGCCGTGTTTTGAGACATATTCCGAGACTTCGCGGGCTTTCCCCTTGGACGTGCCAACCCGGCGAAGGTTATGATTCTTCGTCTTCTTTCTTCGGGACCGTGTTGTCGATCTTTACGCTGCTTCCGGGGCGCAGACTGCGCAAGACCTTATAACTCCCGGTGATGACTTCGTCCCCCTCTTTCAGGCCGTCAATGACTTCAATATCGGTAGTGCCGGTAATTCCTGTAGTGACCGGGACGAAAATCGCCTTCTTGTTGCGGATGACGAAGACCCCTTGCACGTCATCTTCTTTCTTGCCCTTGGATGCCACTTCCTTGAGCGCCGGTGAGGCGGCATGCACCGAACCCGGCGCATTATTCTGTTGCTCGATCTGGTCCTTGGTGCGCATAGTCAGCGCCTGTATGGGCAATGCCAATGCACCGCTGCGAGTCGCGGTCGTAATCTTGGCAGTGGTCGAAAGCCCAGGCCGCAGGTCCGTCGGTGGATCGGTCAGCGTCACCACCACCTTGAAGTCCTTGGCTTCTTCGCTGGCCGTCGCCGATTGCGAGGTCGATACGCCGCTCGATCGCACGATCGCGTTATCGCCAATCTCAGAAACCTTGCCGTGAAAAATCTTCTTCGGAATCGCGTCAATCGTGACTTCCGCCGATTGCCCCAGGTGCACGTTCACGATGTCGGTCTCATCCACCTTCACTTCCGCCGTGATAATCGACATGTCGGCAACCGACATCAGGATGCTGCCCAGAGCATTCTGAATTCCGACCACCACCGACTCGCCTTCCCGTACCGGGAGGTTCGTGACAATTCCGTCGTACGGAGCCGAGTATGTAGTCTTCTGCAGCACATCATTCACGCGCGTCAGATTGGCCCGCGCCTGCGCCGTGTGTTTGGCAGCTGAATCCTGCTGCGCCTTGGCCTGCGCTACGCGCGCCTGCGCTTGCGCCAGACCGGAATCAGCTGTCGCCCATGCATTCCTGCGGCTGTCGAAGTCCGACTTCGCGATCAGGCCGTCTTTGAACAGATTCTGCGCGCGATCCCAGTCGAGCTTGTTGCGGTCATAATCGGCCTGGGCGCGAACCAGGTCAGCCTGCGAGGTTTTCAGCGCTGCATCGGCCGCCAACGCATCGGTCTCGGCCGCCTGCACCGAAGCCTGATTGGCCGTGACATCCGCCGCCGATTGCACGTTCTCCAGTTGCGCCAGCAATTGACCCTGCTTTACGTGATCCCCTTCCTTTACGTACAGGTGGGTGATCTTTCCATAGGCGTTGGCGCCGATGTTGACGTAAGTCTTCGGCTTGATCTCACCCGAAGCGCTCACCACCGTGGCCAGATCCTGCCGCTGCACTTTCCCGGTCTGCACCGTCGCCACGTTCTTGCTGCTCTGATGAACGGTGAAACCGACAATAATTGCGAGCAAAACTGCAATGCCCGCGCCGATTGCTATTTTTTTCCAAGCTTTCATGATTCGCGTCACCGTCTGGGTAATTTATCTCCGCAGAAGGCCAACTCTTGCCGCATCCGGCACTTGCGCGAGATGGCCCGCTGACTCGGCTAGGATGACGGACACCTGTCCTCTGTTACGATCCTGGCGCCGAGAAAGTTCCCGATCAGGATATAGAAGTAGAAGAAGTGGCCGAGACCCGATAGACGTTTGGGAAGTAATAGTGACTGCCCCGGGACGCTCTAATTATAGCCCGACCGCCAAAGGTTTTGGCACCCACTTGAAGCATTGGTGGTGGCCCAGTTTGAACTGCACCTCTACCCAAGCGTTGCGTCATCCCGACCGGAGCCGCCTTTCAGGCGAAGAGAGGGATCTCCCTCAAAATCGAGCCCGAGGAAGCCACTGCCGCCTACCTGTCGATTTGATTCGGCGCCGGGCAACTCGCGGCCACCCCCCGGCTTCCAACCAACCAGCGGTGGCTGGTTTAGTGTGTTCTCGGAGCACGACTTAACCTTGCTTTCACACGCCGAACGCGCCTAGAATGGTCGGACGAAGGTTGTCTGGCAGGAGTCCCTCTCATGTTCCGGGTTGATTCGTATCAAGCTGTTCTCCGAGTTCTGTTCGCATCGGTCGGTTTGCTGGTCAGCGGCGCGGTCGCCCAAGACCAGACGAGCCCGGCCCAGACGAACCCGTCCCAGCCCGCCCAAAACCAAGCTACTCAAGAACCGAAGCCCACAGAAAAGGCCACAGAAAAGGACGCCACGAGCGCCGCGCCGGCTCAGACTGGCTCCGATGCCGTAGATCCGCTCAAACGGCCCACCAACGAAAAACAAAGGCAGAAAAATGCGCGCGGCCTGAAACAGGAATTAAGCAAGACTTATAAGAAGTGGCTGGAAGAGGACGTCGTCTGGATCATCACCGACGAAGAGCGCGCGGCCTTCAAGCAGCTCTCCAACGACGAGGAGCGCGACAACTTTATTGAAGCCTTTTGGCAGCGCCGCGACCCCACGCCCGACACTGAAGAGAACGAATATAAGGAAGAGCACTACCAGCGCATCGCCTACGCCAACGAGCATTTCGCCGCGGGCGTGGCCGGCTGGCGAACCGATCGCGGTCGCATCTACATTGTTTACGGCAAGCCCGACGAGATCGATTCCCATCCCTCGGGCGGAAGCTACGAGCGCCCCATGGAAGAGGGCGGTGGCGAAACCTCGACGTTTCCCTTTGAAGACTGGCGGTATCGCTACATCGAAGGCATCGGCCAGGAAGTCATCATGGAATTCGTCGACACTTGCATGTGCGGCGAATATCACATGACCCTCGACCGTTCCGAAAAAGACGCCCTGCTGATGACCCCGAATGCGGGCCTGACGCTTTATGAGTCGATGGGCATGGCGAATAAGGCATCGCGCTTTAACAACAGCGGCCTCGAACGCCTGGGCGCGGGTCCTGACAGCGCGATGGTGGCGAGTAAGGAATTCGATCGCCTCGACCAGTTCGCCAAGTTGATGGCGGCTCCGCCCGTGAAGTTTACCGATCTCACCGAAGAAGTGAATTCGAAGGTCATCCTTAATCCGATGCCGTTCGATGTTCGTTCCGACTTTGTGAAAGTGACCAGCGACACCGTTCTGGTGCCGGTCACGATCCAGATGAAGAATCGTGACATCACGTTCGTCAATAAAGACGGCATTCAGCGCGGCACAGTAAACATTTTCGGGCGATTGTCGACTTTGACCGGCAAGATTGTGCAGACCTTCGAAGATACCGTGCAGGTGGACGTGCCCGCCGAACTTCTCCCGCGCACCGCGGAGAACGCCTCGGTTTACTGGAAGGCGCTGCCCTTGCGCCCCGGCCGCTACAAACTCTACGTTGCCGTGAAAGACGTGAATGGCGATCGCAAGGGTGTTTGGAGCCGCAGCATTGTCGTCCCCGAATATTCTGACGACAAGCTGGCCACTTCCAGTCTGGTGGTGGCCGACGTAATGGAACCGGTTCCTACCAAGGATATTGGCACCGGCAGTTTCGTGATCGGTACCACGAAGATTCGGCCGCGCGTGGCCCCTGCCGACGGCAAGCCTGCGCTGTTCAATCGCGACAAGGATCAGAAGCTGAATTTCTGGATGCAGGTCTACAATCTCGGCGTGGACCAGAAGACGCACCGGCCTTCTGCCACTTTCGAATACAACATCACCAACCTGGCAACCAATAAACAGGTGGTGCAGAAATTAGAAACCACTGACACCATGGGCAACCTGAGCGATCAGGTAACGCTGCAGAAGTCGATCGTGGCCGCCAACCTGCAACCCGGTATTTACAAAATCGAGATCAAGGTGAACGACAACATTTCCAAGCAGACCATTGATCCTTCGGCGGTGTTTGCAGTACAGTAACCTGCTATTCCCCTCAAGGGGGTGGGGTTTAGTGAGACTGGGTAACCTGAGGCTGGGTGAGCTAAGGCTGGGTAAGCTCGGAATTTGGGCGATCCTGTTAGGAGCATCGCTTCCCGTTTGGGCTGCAGAGCAGCCCGGAGCGATCTCGGGATATGTCCGCGACAATTCGGGCATTCCGCAGATGGGCGCCGTGGTACAGGTTCTCGGCTCCGCCAATCACGCCCTCACCGTCTTTACTGACGGCGCTGGATACTACGCGGCCACCGGCCTTCTGCCTGGTCTCTACACTCTCAAAGTTACGGCTCCTTCTTTTCTCCCGGCCTTGCGCGAGAAAGTCGGTCTGCGCCCCGGCGCCAGCCTCAACGTCAACGTGACTCTGAGCACGTTGTTGGGCGTGATGCAGCTTGGCCCCATCCGCTCCCTTCCCGATAGCGACGACTGGAAATGGACTCTGCGCTCCGTCGCGAACCGCCCCATTCTGCGCATATTCGACGATCCGATCCTTACTGGACTAGGAACGACTGGACTAGGAACGACTGGACCGGGAACGATACGACCGGGCTCGATTGGAGCGGGAACGACTGGCGTGGGAATGCACGGCCTCGAAACGGTTGCCGAAGGCCGTCATCGCGAACTGACCGGCGCGGTTTCATTCCTCGCCGGTGGCTCCGCCGTCGGCTACGGCACGGGATCGGACATGAACACCGCCTTCACCCTGGAGCGCTCCATCTTCTCCGGTGGACAAATGGCGTTCAGTGGGGATGTAGCCTACGGCGAAAATCTGCCGGCCGGTGTGCTGCGCACCACCTTTACTCATCGCCTGGACAATGGCTCGGAGCCAACCTTGGCGCTGACCGCCCGCCGCTTTACCTCAAGCGATCCTAATCTGCACGGCGCAGCATTGCAGGCCCTCGCCCTCTCCGCGACTGACGACTTTACCCTGGGCGACATTCTCGAATTCAAGTTTGGCAGTGAACTTCAGACCATCCAGTTTCTGGGCCACGTTTCCGCGTTCCGCCCCTTCGGCACCGCCGATCTTCATCTTTCCCCCGACACCGTGGCGGAATACGATTACACGACTTCCCGCCCCGATCTGCGCAGCGACAACGAGAAGGGTTTCGATTCTGCTCCGGCCGACCTGAGCGAATCGAATCCACGAGTCAGCCTCGTCAATTTCGCACCCCGGATGGAGAAAGCCCGCCATCAGGAAATTAGCCTCTCGCATCGCGCCGGCAAGACCAATCTTCAGCTCGCCGTCTTTACCGACCGTGTCTCCAACACAGCTGTCTTGGGTACGGGATTCACCTCATCGGCCAGCGGATTCCTTTTACCCGACAGTTCCTCGGGGACGTTTAGCTATGACGGCCGGACTCTCAACACCAATGGCCTGCGCGTTGTGCTCCAGCGAAAGTTCTCCAACGATCTCACGGCCACGCTCGACTACGCTTTCGGCGGCGTTCTGGCTCTCTCCCAGTCGGACGTGGCGTTGCAGGACGCAGAGCAATCCATGGCCACGCAGCGGCGTCATGCCGTCGCAGCTAAGCTGAGTGGAACTGTGCCGCGCACCCATACACGCTGGATTGCGTCTTACCGTTGGGTGAACGGGCCGTCCCTTACGCCGGTCGACCTGTTCAATGCATCGCCCGGCGAAACCGATCCGTATCTGAACATTTTCCTCCGCCAGCGCCTTCCCGGCTTCGGCGGTCGCATGGAAGCGATCATCGACTTGCGCAACCTTCTGGCGCAGGGCTATGTTCCAGTCCTCGGACAGGACGGCCAAACCGTCTATCTGGTCCAGGCGGCACGCTGCGTCCGCGGCGGCGTGGCTTTTAACTTCTAGCCTGCCAGCTCTCCCCGTGCCTTATTCGTAAAATCTATCGCTCCCATTCATAACTACATGGTTGACTGTAGGGATCCGCTTTCGGTAATGTTCCTCAGCAGACTTTGCGGGCGGAGCGGCGCAACTTCTTAGTATGCAAGGAATTGCAAGCTTTCCCTGTCGCAAGCGAGGCTTTTGCCTTCTCCCGCAAAGCACCGTTATTTTCCCCCCAAGACTGAGAAGACTGAACCCTTTTAAGGAGACCACATGAGAGCGCGTTTCTTCCCGCTGTCGATCAAGCTGGTGTCGATCAATTTGGCGATTGTTCTTCTGGCCGCGGCCAGCCTTTCGGCACAAACCTTCCGTGGGACCATCTTGGGCAGCGTGACCGATCCTTCCGGCGCCGTGATTGCTGGCGCGACGGTGGTGGTGAAAAACGCCGGCACCGGATTACAGCGCACCACCCAAACCAGCGCTGACGGCAGTTACTCCCTGCCGGAACTGCCCATCGGCACCTATAGCGTAACCGTGACCCAGACCGGCTTCGATACCTTCATCGCTACCGGCGTATCGGTTGACGTAGCCGGCGAGCGCCGCGTGGACGCCGCCCTCAAAACCGGCCAGATCGCCACCAAAGTCGAAGTTTCCGGCGACCTCTTACCGCAGGTGGAAACGACCTCGGCCGACCTTGGCGGAACCTTGACCGCGGACAGGATTGAGAGCCTTCCCGTCAACGGGCGCGATTACCAGAAACTCATCTACCTGAATCCCGGCGTCGCCGGTTCGCCCGATCAGATTACGGATTCTCCCGGCTCCTACGGAACCTTCTCGATGAACGGCTCGCGCGGCCGGGCCAACAACTTTCTGCTCGACGGCACCGACATGAATGACGGCTACCGCAACGATCCGGCCATCAACGAAGCCGGCGTATTCGGCGATCCTGCCACCATTCTGCCGCTCGACGCCGTGGCCGAGTTGAAAGTGCTCTCCAACTATGAGGCCGAGTATGGCCGGAACAGCGGCGCCGTCATCAACATCGTGACCAAGAGCGGCACCAACAAACTTCACGGTTCGCTGCTCGAATACTTCCGCACCGGCAAGCTTGGAGCGCGCAACTACTTCAACTTTGCTCCCAATCTGAAGAGCCCGTTCAATAACAATCAGTTCGGTGGCGCGCTTGGTGGAGCGCTGGTTAAGGATAAGACTTTCTTCTACGTAGACTACGAAGGCCAGGATGAAAACGGTGCCCAGGCCGGAACCACCTGCGTCCCTGATCCAACCGTAATCGCCGCCTCCGAGGCCAGCATCGTCGGCTTGGGCGACACCGTGAATCCGGTGATGACCGCTCTTCTGGCACGCAACCCGTGGCCGACTCCCAATATCGCCGGCGCGGTGAGTGATGGCAACGGCTGCAGCTCCCAGAATCTTTCCACCTCAACCGCCTTCTTTAACCGCGTGGACAGCTTCATCGGCAAGATCGACCAGAATTTCAACGCCAACAACCTGCTGACCGGGCGCTACTACTTCGGCAACAGCAACCAGAGCTTTCCGTTCGCGCAGTTGGCCGGCGGTCTTCTGCCCGGGTTCAATACCACAACCCCGACGCGCGTCCAGCTCGTAGCGATTTCCTACGTCAAAGTCATCGGATCGAATCAGGTCAATGAGGCCCGCCTGGGATGGAACCGATTCGTGGAAGGTTTCTTCCCCGAGGACCAGAGCTTCAATCCCAACTCCATCGGTTTAGATACCGGTGTCGGCGCCTATGATGGCGGCCTTCCCCAGATCGGCGTCGGCGGCTTCTCCGAGATTGGCGCCACCAGTTCCATTCCGCGCAATCGTGTGGATTCCAACTGGCACTTCGTCGACGACTACTCCTGGAAAACAGGGAAGCATGATGTGAAGTTCGGTTACGAATTCCGCCGCACCACGATCATGCAGGTCATCGACCACAATTTTCGGGGGACGCTTAGCTTCGGCAACGACGTTACGAGCCCCGCCACTCCCAGCGTGACGCTCACCGCGCTTGAGGCTCTTCTCGAAGGCATCCCCGACGGCGGCGCCCAGGTGCAGGGCGATTCCCGAAGGCATGAATTCCAGAACAGTGACGGGTTGTTCATTCAAGACAGCTTCCACGCGACTTCCCGCCTGACCCTGAATTACGGACTACGCTGGGACTACTTCGGCGTGGCCGGAGAAAAGAACGGCCTGATGTACACGGTTGGCGATCTGTCGACTGGCGGCGACAACGTCCTCACGAAACAGTTGTATGACAAGGATTTCAATAATTTTGCGCCCCGCGCTGCACTGGCTTTCGACGTGACCGGCAAGGGTAAAACGGTCATCCGCGCCGGATGGGGCTTGTTCTACGACGCATTCTCGCAGGACATTTTCCTCGGTCACCTGCCTTGGAATTGCATCTTTTGCCCCGGACCGGCCTATCCCGGTCTGGGATCGCAGGCGTTAGCCACCGGCAGCATTTCCGGCAGTCCCTTGGCGGCGGGAACTCCGGTCTATTCAGGCTACGGTCCTGAGGGAGATTTCTTCTCCGTCGACCCCAATATGCGCACGCCCTACATTCAGAATTTCAATTTCAATTTCCAACAACAGTTGGGCGCCAAGAACGTGTTGCAGGTTGGTTACGTGGGCTCAAAGGGGACCAAGCTGTTCCAGTTCCTGGATATCAATCAGCCGAGTCAGGCTCAGATCACCGCTGCGGATCTGGGTTGTGACTGCATTAACAGCTATGGCGTTCCGCGCACCTATGCCCCCAACTTTTTCTACCTCAATCAGGAGAAGTCGTCGGCAACCTCTAACTACAATGCGTTGCAGGCGAGTCTTCGCACCAGCGGCTGGCACGGATTGTCCTCGCAAGCGAACTTCGTCTGGTCGCATTCCATCGACACCGCCAGCGACCTGGAAGATTTCGAACCCAACGAGGCGCAGCCCCAGGACAGCACGAATCCTGCAGGAGAGCACGGAAACTCCAGTTTCGACATTCGCCGCCGCTTCACCTGGAACTTTACCTACCAGCTTCCCAAGATGGGCGGAGCAATGTCGAAACTCAAAAACGGCTGGGGCCTGGACGGCATCCTCAATCTGCAGGACGGTCAGCCCTGGCACCTGAACTACGAGTTTGAAGGCGAATACTCCGGCTCGGGCGAGGGCTTCGACCGGCCGGACGAAATTGCAACCCCGAAATATTCCCCCGGGAATCCGTCGCAGTACTTGAATCTCTCGTCATTCGCGGCCCCATGCACCTGGGGAAATCCCAACAATGACGGCAGCTCGGACGAAACCAACTGCGTCCCGGGCACGCGCCACTTCGGCAGCGAAGGCCGCAACTCACTGCACGGCCCCAGCTTTAAGGAGTTCAATTTCTCCGTGTTCAAAGATACGACGCTGGGCGAGCACGTCACGCTGTCTCTCCGGGCCGAGTTCTTTAACATCTTCAACCATCCCAACTTTACCAACCCTTTCCTGCCCAATTTCATCGCGGATATCGGAGCGCCGAACCCAGCCACAGGCGGCTACGTCTTCGGTGGCGCGCCGGCCTACTACCAACTCCAGGCCACCGGTGACGTAGGCATCGGCAACCCGTTCCTCGGCGGAGGCGGTCCGCGCGGCACGCAGTTCGTCGCCAAGATCACCTTCTAGGGAATCTAGCTCAATGGAATAAGCCCCTGCTCCGGCAGGGGCTTTCTTCTTTATGTCATTCGCTTTGAAAGGGCACTCAGCCGCGAAGCGGCGCAAGAATACAGCCCACGGCGCAAGCCGTGGGTGGGAAGTGGGATAAGAGCAAGCCCCGAACGGGCGAAAGAGGAAAGAGCGGCTCGCGCATACTCTTCGAGCCCCTAAAGGAAATCCACAGGTCCGTGTGACATCCAACCTTGCGTCTGCCCTTCAATTTGGTAGATCATAGCTTTACGGCAGCGCTTGGCTAATCTCTACGATCCCGGAGCTAAGTTCTTTGCGGTCAAGATTTTGCCCGCAACCGATTGAGCCCCAAGATGTTGCGGACGATTTTCCCCTAATGGCAATAATATACCTGCCTAACCAAAGCCAAAGAATGACCCGCCAGAGATGGCGGGTTTTTATTCTTGGGATTCAACAATCGCGGCAGCAAGAAGGCTCCCGTCATGACGGCCAGCGGTTTCAGATGATCCCCTCGAACGTTGCCGGAAGGTCGGGCCAGAGAATTTTAGACGCTTTCTTTTTGAGCAGCTTTGCGTAGGCAGGATTTTGTGACATGATTGACTGGTGGCGAGATGGGAGCGACGTCGAGCGCAATCGATGAAACGCCACCAGTACGTTCACCGGAAGGAAGGTGAACCGAAGTTGAAGCTGCAAAGTTTTGCTGTACCGATAGCTCTGTTCTTCATCTTCATATACACAGCGCAGTGGGCGTTCCGTTTCCCGAGGGGAAACCTAGTCAACTTGGCGGCGGGGATTATCTTTGCTGGAACCGCAGCATTCCTCTGGACACTAAAGCCACGGAAAAATCGCCACAAGAGATGATTTCCGCATTCTAAATTCGCGCTAAAATTTCCGTTGGTTAGGTAGGTATATTGTTGCCCCCCTAATGTGATGATTCCAATAGATCAGGGGGGGGTAGGGGGTTACCAATAAGTAATATCGCTCGAAAAGCAGCTCTCCTTTCACCGAAGCTACCTTCATATTCCCCGCATTCGAAATCCGATAGCCGCCTGGAATCCGGCTTACGCCTTTCGTCACCTCGTCGCCGGATTAAGCCAATGTTAACCTCTGTTTCGTAGTCGCCCTCCCCACTAAGCTCTGTTCCGGAGATCCTGATGCGCCGTCGCCTTTCCATGACCTTCATTTCCGTGAAAAGCCCTGTCGTTTTGGCTCTCGTCCTCAGTCTCGCCGCGCCGCTGTATGCGCACCACCTCAAGAAGGGTGAAACCTCATCACTGCCGATCACGACGTCATCCCCCAAGGCTCGGGAGCTTTACGAAAAGGGAGTCGCCGACTACGAGAATCTTTACCTGGAACGCTGCAATGACGATTGGCGAGCCGCTGTGAAGGAAGATCCGAACCTCGCCATCGCCTGGGCCTGGCTCGCCTTCAACAGCAGCAATCCCAACGAAGTGAACGACGCTCGCGCTAAAGCCAAGGCGCTTCTGCCCAAGGTGAGTCCGGGAGAGCAATTGATGGTCACCTGGATCTCCAAGGTGCAGGAAGGCGACTACTTGGGCGGCATTACCGCCATGAATGACATGATCGAGATGTATCCCCGCGACAAGGACGTGCTGTATCTGGCGGGCAACTGGATGTTGCTCGAAAATGGCGACGATCAGGCGAAGCGGCTCATGGAGAAGCTGCTGGCCATCGACAAGAACTTCCCGCCTGCGCTGAACGACCTAGCCTACGTCGAAGCGCGCAACCGGGAATTCTCCAAATCGCTGGCGGCCATGGACCGCTACGTCGCGCTGCTCCCGAAAGAACCCAACCCGCAGGATTCCTACGGAGAACTGCTCCGTATGGCAGGAGATTTCGAGGGTTCGCTGGTGCACTATCGCGCCGCGCTCAAGATTGATCCCGACTTCGTGACCTCGCAAGTCGGTCTCGGCGACACCTACGCGCTCATGGGAAATCAGGAGCAGGCCCGAGTGGAATATGACAAGGCGATCCGGTTTGCTCACAATGAAGCCGACCGGTTGACCTACAGCATGCAGAAGGCGATGACTTACGTGCGCGATGGCAACTTCGCCGAAGCCGACAAAGAATATCAGGACATTGCCGCGACCGCCCATGCCAAGGACCAGGATCTGCAGGAAGCGCAGGCGCTCGATCACATGGCGGAGTATCAGACCGATGACAATGTCGCGCTCAAAAATCTGAAGCTGGCCGAGCAATCGCTCAGCCACCGCGCGACCATTTCCGCTCAGGACCGCGATGAGGAGTTGTCGCGCATCCTGCGCGTTCGCGCGGTGCGGGCCGCGCAAGCCGGCAACCAGCCGCTAGCGGACCAGTCACTGCATCAGCTCGAGGCTATGGCTAACGGCAGCCGCAACCGGGTGATTCAAAGCTCCTACCACGGCGCGGCTGGCGCTTTGCTCATGGCTCAGGCCAAGGCGAACAAAAACGGCGACCGGAAGATAGACGACCAGAAGATATACGAAGACGCCATCGCGCACCTGGAAGAGGATCAGGAGAATCCTTTCACCCTGGAGTTGCTGGTGCAGGCCTACTACCAGACCTACCAGCCCGATAAGCTGCACGAGGTCGAAGTCAGGCTTCGTGGCACCAATGAACCTACCATGGAGCAGGCGTTGGTGGTCCCCGCAGCCCGCGCCAGAAGGCCGACAATCTAGTTCGAGTCCGCCCCGGGCTCCCGCGAGGAGCCCGGCACTTCTCGCCCAATTTGCGGCATTGGTGTACAGTAGGTGGGCACTTTTGCCCGCATGTCGACTGACACTGAGCGCCGCTCCGGAAGACGAATCGCCACTCGCGTTCCCACGCGCGTGCGCCCCGTTCATGGCGCCGATCAAACCACGCTGAACGCCGAGACTCGCGACGTCAGCGCCAACGGTGTTTTCCTGTACAGCAAGTCCCGCATGGAAAAGGGCTCCGAGGTCGAACTGGTGCTAATTCTTCCTCCCGAACTCACTTCCGGGGAAAAGTGCTGGGTATGCTGCCAGGCCACCATTGTGAGGGTCGAAGAAGAGGGATCAGAATTCGGCGTGGCGGCGCAGATTCGCCGCATGGACATCCTGCCCGAAGTGACAGCCTGATTTACTGTAGGTTTCAAGAGCTGAGAGAACGGACCGTATTCGGGAGCGGGATTTCCTAAAATAGACAGTATCGGAGGCGTTGCTTTCATCCTGCGGCGCGCACGCTGTGATTTCCTGTAAATATTTAAAAAAAAAGCTTCCCATTGCATCGAGCGTGGTGCAATAATGGCGGCCCAATAATTGCTCTGGCCAATTCAAGGTTCCAGGTGGGCCCAAGTATGATGATCGAAAAGCTCGCGGCCGGTGTGGTGCAAGTGCAGACACCGATTGGTCCGCGTTACGTAATGCCCTCATTCTTTCAGCGCGTGTATCTACTCTGGATGTTCCGCAATTTCCCCATTCTTCCTCACGCCGTGCTCAACCCACGCCAGCAACGTTTAATCGATCGCATGTGCGGGGAGCAGCGTTTCGCTTCGATGGCCTATGCCGATGGCATGGACGAAGCGCCCGTGATCGGCATAGTGGAACATCGTCCGCTCATCGGAGCGGACCAGTTGCCACCGCGGCGTCCGGTAGCGAGCGACTCGCGGGGCTTGGCAGCAGAAGCGCGCCAGCGTTCCTAGCTTCGCGTCCCAGTGTCTTCGCGCCGCGCTGCGCATGCCTTGAAGCAAACGCCGCTCCCGCGCAATGTTAGAACTCGCGTGCTGCTCTCTCCGTCGCGTGCCGCGCCTCCGTCGGGACTTGCAATTCTGAAGCTGCAATTAGTTTGGCGTCGATGGGGAAGACGAGTGTTTTGACATTGGCGCGCATCGAGCCGAATGGAGCCGTTCCCTGCGGACTGCTGCTGGATGCTATAATTTTTGTTCGTCCTACCAGCCAAAATCCCCACCGTGGGCGCGTAGCTCAATTGGCAGAGCAACTGACTCTTAATCAGTAGGTTGTAGGTTCGATTCCTACCGCGCTCACCATCTTTTCAACCACGGATCGAAGTTGATGTTTTGGATGTGCGTAAAGTTTGAGGGAATTCGATTTCGGCTGTGCAGGAGTTTCGGAAGCCGGTTTCGTGGTGCAGCGCTGCGGGAACGTTAGTCGTGCAGCACGACGTTCAGCAGAGAGCTGTGGACCTGGAGAGCGCCTTCGGTCCCGCCGGCATAGTCAATGAAGCCCAGCTTCCGGAATCGGTTCATGAAGAAGCTGACTCGCGACCGCGTGGTGCCTACCATCTCGGCTAGCGTTTCCTGACTGATCTTGGGGACGACGGTTTCCGGGACGCCTTCCTTGCCGAAATGAGCAAGCAAAAGAAGGACGCGGGCCAGTCGTTTCTCGCTGGAGTTGAAAAGTTGGTCGACCAGATCCTCTTCGTAACGGATATTTCGCCCCAGCAGATAAGCAACAAACATCTCAGAAAGCGCGGGTTCGCGGTGCAGGGCTTCCATCATCGCTTTCTTTTCCACCCGGAGAATCTCGCAATCCGTCATGGCGGCCGCTGAACCCATGCGCAGAAGCTGACCTGCCAAGGCGCCTTCACCGAAGAAGTTGCCCTCGCTCACAATCGCGATGGTCGCTTCCTTGCCAATCTTTGACACGACGGTGAGTCGCACCTTACCTTGTTGAACATAGAAGACGGCATCGGCGTCGTCTCCTTGGGCATATATTACTTGCTTCTTTGGAGCCGACAGAATCTTCCTGCCATCGCCGATGGTTGCGAGGAAGATGTTGGGATCGAATCCGCCGTTTTTCTTTAATGCCGCAGGGGTTTTCATTCGCTAGTGAGCCTTGTCGCAACTGCGGTTAAGGTCCGCCGCAGAACGGGCGAACTGCATTTAGTAACCTCCAGCATACTCCTCTGGATTCAGGCAGGAATGGTCATTTTTGCTCACATTGTTTCTCAGCTGGTCCTTAGCTTTCCAAATCCGGTCAATGGTTTCCGGGGTTTCCCAAATCCGATCAATCGCCGGTCGCGATGCGGTTCGGTGCGGGGCAGGCCAGTGCATAACTCGCACTTTTCGCCGGGCTTGGCGCCACAGGTAGGGCAGCGAACGGCCAGAGCTTGTTCCTTTTTCGACTTCATGGGTACACAATGCAACGTTCACTCGTCGGCAAAATGGTCAATTCTGACCACTTCGGAACTTTACTTTCGGAAATGCTGACGCGGGAAGGATCTTAGTCATGAAGAGCGTCAGGGCTTATTGAGCTCCGAGTTTATTTCGCTCCGCTCTCGGCATCGAGACCTTTTAGATTTTCACTTGTGAGCTATCTTGCTCAGACGCGAAAGCCAGCGCCTGTCATTCTTGGAGCATCGTCGGAGTGTGTTGACGGAGCCGCGAAACTGAATTGCAGCTCTTATCGTTAGGTCGCAAAGCCGTTTCCTGATCAGTCCGCGGCGGCGCCCACATCCAGCGAATCAGTGTTCGTCATTTCGTGTGCACGCCGTCAAACCCGGCGGCGGAACACGATTTTGACCCTAAGAATTCCGGAATATCTTCTCGAACATATTTGTCGAACGTGTTCTTGAAAATATTCTCGACAATTTCTCGAACATATTCTCGAACGACGAATCAGGGCAGCGCTTCCAGCGGAATGAGCAGCTGCCCCGAAAACAAGGAAGGTCTAAAGATCATGCCGTTAATTCAACTCCTGGAAGTTCTCATCGTGGTGGGTGTTCTTCTGTGGCTGGTCAATCGCTTTATCCCAATGCAGGGAACCATCAAGTCAATTCTGAACGGCGTTGTTGTGATTGCCTTGGTTCTGTGGATTCTTAACGTTTTCGGGCTATTCAGCTCCCTTTCGAGTATTCACATCGGCAAAGGATGATCGCGACACGTAGCCATCGCGACCGCGTAGCAAAAGAACGCGGCGCGAAACTCGCACTCTATAACAAAGGTCGATGGCGGCAGGTGCCTGCCACGAAGGAGATCCATTGAAAACCACACTGTTGTTCGTGACCGGAATCACCCTCAGTTTGAGCGCGTTCGCTCAGACCAATCCGCAAGCCACCAACGTCGAGCCCATGAGCACGATGCCCACGTTCCGGGTAACCGTCACCAGTCGCAGCGTGCAGGCGGTGAATTATGAGCATCGCAGCGGATCGTCGAAACTGGATTTCACCGGCACCAGCCTGATGCCCTCAGCCAGCGGCGTTGCCCGGGTCGACAGCAAGCGCGGTTCCATCGAAATCGAAGCGGAATTTGGTGAACTGCTGAAGCCGACCACTTTCGGCAATGAATATCTGACCTACGTTCTATGGGCGATTTCGCCCGAAGGCCGTGCTGTGAACCTGGGTGAAGTGCTGGTCGGCGGCAACCATCGCAGCAAGGTCAACGTGACCACCGATCTTCAGGCCTTCGCTCTGATTGTGACCGCGGAACCTTACTATGCTGTCCGCGAGCCCAGCAACGTGGTGATTCTCGAAAACGTAGTTCGCGACGATACCAAGGGAACCACGGAAGCGGTAAACGCAAAGTACGAACTGATGGAACGCGGCGGCTATATCCCCACGGGCTACAAGTTCGATCCCGTGATCCTGAATGCCAAGTTGCCGCTGGAGTTCTTTGAGGCGCGGAACGCGTTGCGCATCGCTCAATCTGAGGGCGCCGAGCAGTACGCTCCCGACAGCTACCAGCATGCCGTTCAGTTGATGCATAACGCGGACAGCGAAGCCACAGACAAGCACATCGACAAAAAGCCGCTGATCGCTGTCTCCCGCGAAGCGGTGCAGACCGCGGAAGATGCACGTGCGATCGCAGTCAAAAAGATGGACGAAGTACGCCTGGCCAATGAACGCCAGGATTCAGCCAATGCGCAAGCGAACTCTCAGGCGCAGGCGGATGACGCGACCCGGCGTAAGGATCGCGCCGAAGCCGATGCCGCCAGGGCACAGGCCGCAACCGCGCAGGCGCAATCTGACATGGCTGCCAGCCAGGCTGCGTCTGCGGCTGCAGTCTCTGCGGCGCAGGCGGATGCCGACCAATCCCGCTTAGCCGCGCAGCAGGCGAACTTGTCCGCGCAACAGGCGGAGGGTGACAAGGCCGCCATGCGGGCAAAGTTGTCCGAGCAACTGAATTCCATTCTTCAGACTCGCGACAGCGCGCGTGGGCTCATTGTCAGCATGTCCGATGTGCTGTTCGACACCGGCCAGTACTCGTTGAAGCCCGGAGCACGCGAGAAGCTGGCAAAAGTTGCCGGCATTCTGCTCGCCTATCCCGGACTCAACATTGAAGTCGGCGGCTATACCGATAACGTTGGCGGCGATGATATGAATCAAACTCTGTCAGAGAATCGTGCCCGATCGGTTCGCGACTACCTGGTGCAAGAAGGCGTTGCCACTGGTTCGGTCAGCGCCAAAGGCTTCGGCAACACTTTGCCGGTCGCGTCCAATGACAGTTCGGCCGGCCGTCAGCAGAATCGACGCGTGGAACTTCTGGTCTCGGGCGACGCCATCGGTAGTCCGGTCAATGCCACCACGGGAAGTTTGCAGTAAAGCCGGATTTGTCAGTGCTTCGTTCATTGTCATTGGAGGCAAGACGCTATGAAACTCGTTGGAGTGATCGGCACCGCCGTTCTCTCGTTGTCCCTCGGAATCGGTATTCCGGCCCACGCACAACAGGAGCAGCACGAGCAGGAAGAAAATAAAGACAAGCCTGCACAGGAAAAAGAAAAGAAGGCACAGCCAGAAAAATCTGCTAACCAGGAAGAAAAGAACAACAAGCCGGAAGAGAAAAATGCGGAGCACCAGTCCAAGCCGGAACCGAACCAACAGCATGCCGGCGGTGGCCGCATTCCTGCCGACCGCTTCAAGGCCAATTTCGGACGGGAACACAGCTTTCGTGTCAGTGAAGGCGACTACCGCAATCACCGCTTTCAATACGGCGGCTATTGGTTCGGATTCGCTTCTGTCTGGCCGAGCAACTGGCTGTACACGCAAGACGTTTATGTCGTCGAGATCAACGGTGTGTACTACCTGTGCAATGCAAACTATCCTGGCGTGAACCTCACTCTCAGCGTCACGCTGTAGCGCCATGCGGCATTAATGAAAGAGCGCAGGCTGCGGGGCCTGCGTTTTTCCTTTCATCACCAAGATCATCGCCAAGAAAAAGGGGGAAGACATGTTAGGAACCATACTGATCGTGATTCTGGTTTTGGCGCTCCTGGGAGCGTTGCCACGGTGGTCGCACAGTCGAAACTGGGGTTACGCTCCGACCGGTGGTTTGGGGCTGATTCTTTGCGTGGTGGTCATTCTGCTGGTTCTCGGCCGGATTTAAGCCACGCGTAACGAGCGACAATCGACGATCCGATGTGGGAACATCTCCAGAGGTTGCGTTTGTCTTGCGCATCTGAGTAGGGGGAAACTGAATGGGAAAGCGCCGTCCCTAGGTGTCTTGATGCGTTGAGGGTCTAATCGGGGTTGGCGACTGCGGCGCACAATTTCCTGACCCGTTCTTCCAGCACGCCGAAGCGCTGGTACTCGCATCCTTCAGCGGCTCCCATCGAGATTCGAGGGTTGCGGTGAAGCATGGGACTGGGGTAAGCGCTCCGCAATCCGGAATGTACTTCGGTGACGCCGGTGTGGTCGACGAAACTACGCGCGTTCTCGGGCTTGATGCCTCCACCGGGCATGATGACCGTCCTGCGCTGGGCTTTCCGTACCAACTGCGCGATGGTTTCCTGACCTTGCAAGCAGGTCGATTCGCCACCGGACGTAAGCACACGATCGACGCCGGCATTACAAAGGTCCTCAAGGGCACGGAACAGATCAGCGGTCATGTCGAATGCCCGATGGAACGTAACGGCGAGCGGACGCGCCTCGTTCGATAACTGGCGAGTGCGAGCGATGTCGACATTTCCATGCACGTCGAGAATGCCGAAGACTACGCCGTTTGCTCCCAGCCGTTTGGCGAGCGCGATATCGCGGCGCATGGTTTCGAATTCGTCGGCTTCGTAACAAAAATCGCCGCCGCGCGGGCGAATCATGACGTGGAGAGCAACAGAAACCACAGCGCGCACCATTTCAATGAGTCCGGCACTGGGTGTGATCCCGCCCTGGATCAGGCTGGCGCAGAGTTCCAGACGCGCAGCCCCGCCGCGTTCCGCCGCTACTGCGGAGGCGACCGAATCGACGCAGACTTCAACCAAAACCTGAGAATTGTTGTGGGTCATGCCACCTCTCACAATATACAGGTCGGGCAGTGCGTGACTGAGCGGGGGAACCTAGGCTGACAGGGCTCAGATATAATCAGAAAATTCTTCCTCCTATGCGAACCCGGCTTGGCCTGTGGATGGTTCTGCTCTGGGTGTTGATCGCATCCGGGCAAAACACCCGGCCCAAGGCGCAATTAGCCTCAGCCCAGCTTTTGCCAATCCAGTCCTTGTCAGCCCAGAACTCTCCAGCCCGAATTTCTCCGACGCAAAATTCTCCAGCCCCGATCCCGGAATTTGAAGACGTCGCGCAGAAGGCCGGTCTCACCGTCGCGCACATCTCTTCGCCCGACAAGAAGTACATCGTCGAATCGATGAGCGGAGGAGTCGGACTGATCGACTGCGACAATGACGGCAAGCTCGACATTATCACCGTGAACGGATCGACAGTAGATCGCTATCGGCAGGGCGGTGACCCGATGATCACGCTCTATCATCAGGACGCGGATTCCACGGTGGATGACGTGAAGTTTACGGACATGACCAAGGCCGCCGGCCTCACCCGCAAGGGTTGGGGTATGGGTGTCGCCGTTGCGGACTACGACAACGACGGACTGCAGGACATCTACGTCACGGGGTACGGGGGCAACGCTCTTTACCACAACCTGGGCAGCTGCAAGTTCGAAGATGTGACCGAGAAGGCGGGAGTCGGCGGCGGCGGCTTCAGCACCGGCGCGGCATGGGCTGATTACGATCGCGACGGCCGGGTCGATCTTTTTGTGTCGCGTTATGTGCACGTCGACATGGACAAGCTGCCCGTGTTCGGCAACGATCCGCATTTTTGCCGCTTCAAGGGCATACTGGTGCAGTGCGGTCCCTGGGGTATGCCCGGCGAATCGGACCTGCTGTTTCACAACAAGGGCGACGGCACGTTCGAGGAAGTTTCCAAGAAGGCTGGAGTCGACGATCCGCATCATTATTACGGCCTGGGCGCGACCTGGGGCGACTACGACAACGATGGATGGCCCGATCTTTATGTGGCCAACGATGCGGGACCAAATTTTCTCTACCGCAACAAACACGACGGAACCTTCGAGGATGTTGGCCTGCTCGGCGGCGTCGCTCTCAGTGGCGATGGCATGGAGCAGGGATCGATGGGCGTGGCCTGGGGCGACTATCTGCACGAAGGCCGACTGTCGATGCTGGTCACGAATTTTGTGGAGCAGGGCTCGGTCCTCTATCACAGCCTGGGCCGCAATCTCGGGAACGACAGCTTTGCCGACGTGACGGTGCGCGCGAAGATTATGAAGCCGACGTATCCGCTGGTGAGTTGGGGGACGTCTTTTTTTGACATGGACAATGACGGCTGGCTCGATATTTTCATTGCCAGCGGCCACGTCTATCCGCAGGTGGATAACATTACCGGAGCGGCGGGGTACAGCCAGCCGCTGGTGCTGTTTCGCAATCATCGCGACGGAACGTTTGAAGATGTATCGTCGACGCTGGAGAAGCTGCCGCTGAAATCCAGGCGGGGCGTGGCTTTCGGCGACATCAATAATGACGGCAACGTCGATATGGTCATACTGAACGTGGGCGAGCCGCCGTCGCTGCTGCTGAACCTCAATCAGAGTTCGAATCATCGCGTTTTATTCAAGCTCGTGGGGACGAAGAGCAACAAGGCGGCCATTGGCGCGCGAGTTACGGTGAAAGCCGGGCCACTGGTGCAGATGGACGAAGTGCGCGGTGGCGCAAGCTACATTTCGCAGAACGATTTGAGGCTGCATTTCGGTTTGGGCGGGAACGACAAGATGAGCGAGGTGAACATCCGCTGGCCCAATGGCGAGACCGAAACTTTGCGCGACGTTCCCGCGGATTTTATTTACACGATCAGTGAAGGCGCTGGAATTCAGGGAAGAGTGGCGCTGCCTGCTTTGCCTGCGCGCTGAGACGCCGGAGAATATGAAGCGCGTGGTCATCCTAGGTCGTGGAGCTTCAGGTAAATCGACGCTCGCGAAACGCTTGGGCGAGATCACGGGACTCCCGGTGATCGAACTGGATAAGGTCTTCTGGCGGGCGGGTCTTGTCGCAACGCCTCGCGATCAATGGGCGGTCGTTCAAGCGAAGCTTGTCGCAGAAGATGAATGGATCATGGATGGTGATCTGGGTCCATACGACGCTGTCGAGGTTCGGCTTCGAGCGGCGGAGACAGTTATTTTATTGGACTTCTCTCTCATCCGCTGCGCCTGGCGAGCCGTCAGGCGATCTCGGGAGCGTGCCGATTTCTGGAGGTGGTTGTTGGCGTACCGCTTTCAAAGCCGTCCGACTCTCATGCGGGCCATCGCTGATCACGCAGCATCTGCGGACCTCCGAGTATTACGCGACCCGGAGGCACTCAGACGGTTCCTTGCGGACGTAGGTAGCAAGTCAGTCGTGAAACTCCGCTGTTAACGCTTGGGGGAGACGCGACGGTCTTAAAGTTCTCCAAGGTCTTCTGACCCTCTATGTGCATTTGTATTCCTGCACTTGTCGCGGCGTAAGCAGGACGGACTCTAGCCGATTCCCAGCTGTTGCTGGATTTGCTCCAGCGGCACGCCCTTCGTCTCCGGGACCATCGTCTTTACCCAGATCAGCTGTAGAACCATCATCCCCGCAAAGAATGAAAACACGTAGCCGGGCGGGAAGGCGGTTACCATGCGGGGGAAGAAGGTGGTGAGCAGGGCGGCGAAGATCCAGTGGGTGAAGCTGCCGAGGGTCTGACCTTCGGCGCGATGACGATTGGGAAATATCTCGGAGATAAACACCCAGATCACCGCGCCCTGGCCCACGGCGTGAGCAGCGATGAAAGCGAAGATGCAAACCGGCACGATGGAGAAATGGCCGGTGAAGAAAGCCCAGGCGACCAGACCGAGCGAAGCGATGTAGCCGAACGAACCAATATAAAGAAGCGTCCGCCGGCCCAGCCGGTCAATCAGCCAGAGGCCCACAAAAGTAAAAGCGAGATTGGTGACGCCGATGCCGATGGATTGCAGCAGGGCGGCTTTTGCGCCGAGGCCGGTCAGTTCAAAAATGCGAGGCGCGAAGTACAGAATCGCATTGATGCCGGACAGTTGGTTGAAGAAGGCAATCAGGATGGCGAGCAGAATCGGCTTCTGAAGGCGTTTCGTCCAGAAATTTTCCGACGAAACTTTTTCGGAAGATGCGGCTATGATCGCATCCGCCTGGGCCGCGATTTCGGTTTTCGAAACGTCAGGCTCGATCCGCTGCAGGACCTGCAAGGCGGCGCTACGGTCGCTCTTCCGGCTGAGCAGCCAGCGCGGGCTTTCGGGAAGGCCGAAGCAGAACACGGCGTAGAGCAGCGACGGAAATGCCGCCACACCAAGCATCCAGCGCCACGCGTTTTCGCCCACGCCCGCCAGCAGCCAGTTCGAGACGAACGCGATCAGGATGCCGAACACAATGTTGAACTGGAACATGCCGGCCAGTCGGCCGCGGTACTTGGCCGGCGCGATCTCGGATATGTACATCGGAGCAACCACCGTCGAGACGCCGATACCCAAACCGCCGATGAAGCGGGCGATGATGAACGTGGCAACATTGGGCGCCACGCCCGATCCCACTGCGCCGACAAAGTAGAGAACGCCGATCCAGAGCAGCGTGGCTTTGCGTCCGAAGCGATCGGCGGGCCATCCGCCGATCAGGGATCCGACGACGGTGCCGTAAAGAGCGGACGCCATGGCGATGCCATGCAGCCCAGGACTCAACCCCCACAGCGCCTGAATGGTTTTTTCGGCGCCGGAAATCACCACCGTGTCGAAGCCGAAGAGAAACCCAGCGAGCGCCGACGTGAGCGACCAGAAGAAGATGCGAGTATTCATATTGGCTGAAGTTCTACGTCCTACGTTCGCGATCCAGCCTCGAGCGGATAGCCTTTCTCGCGCCAGTCGCGGATGCCGCCGTCCATCGAAATCACTTTGGTGTAGCCCATCTTCTGGAGATTGTCAGTGGCGAGCGCGGAGCGGAAACCGCCACCACAATAGAGGATCATTTCTGCGTCGAGCTGCGGCAGGCGCGCTTCGATGTCGCGCTCGATGATGCCCTTGCCCAGGTGAATGGCGCCGGGAAGGTGGTCTTTGGCGAATTCGCTTTCCTCCCTTACGTCGATGAGCACAAATTTGTCGCCGCGATCGATCCTGGTTTTCACGGCGTCGACTGTGGTCTCGCGCACACGCGTCTTGGCATCGTCGACAATCTTGAGAAAGCGCGGGGGATGCTGGTGGGCCATGAGGGCTCCTTGTTCGTTGTTCATGCAGTGAAGAAACATCCTACCAAGGGCCGCCGGACTGCGCACTCCTCGGTCTGTCATCCGTCAATCAGTCATTCCATCAATCTGTCATTTCGTCGATCTGTCATTTCGTCAATTTGTCATTTCGAGTGAAGCGAGGGATCTGGGTTCTTGCTTATCGCAGTTCACGGCATCTCAGGCAGCGTCGGCCAAAACCCAGGTCCCTCGCGTCGCTCGGGATGACATGGCGTTTCTGAAAGACTGACCTCTGGAGAAACCGGGCCCGCAGAAGACCGAGCCCCCGTTGTGCAACGAACTTGGTTTAGCATGATCCCGTGATTCCGAAGGTCGCAACCCGCAAGATCGGCCTGGCTCGAGCCCTGTCGAAACTAGGATATTGTTCGCGTTCGCGGGCTGCGGAGTTAATTCGTGGGGGGCGCGTGCGGTTGAACGGTGGGCTGCGGCGCGATCCGGAGACGCCGGTCCACTTGGAGAAGGATCACATTGAGGTGGATGATCGCACAGTTGAAATCCAGCGGAAAATCTATCTCATGATGAACAAGCCACGGGGAGCGGTGACCACCGCCTCCGACGAAAAAGGCCGCGAGACGGTTTACGCTGTTCTCGCGAAAGCGGACAAATCACTGCCCTGGGTTGCTCCCGTGGGGCGCCTGGATAAGGCGAGCGAGGGATTGCTGCTTCTGACCAACGATTCCGAGTGGGGCGGCCGCATCGCCGCTCCGGAGACGCATCTGGAGAAGACCTACCATGTGCAGATCGACGCGGTCGCAGATGAGAAGCTGATCGCGGCGCTGGTCCGTGGTGTGAGGGGAGGCGGGGATCTCCTGCGCGCACGGCAATCCCGAATGCTGCGGTCGGGAGAGAAAAACTGCTGGATTGAGATCGTTCTCGATGAAGGCAAGAACCGGCAGATTCGACGCATGCTGGCCGCTCTCGGGATTGAAGTGCTGAGGCTGGTGCGAGTCGGGATTGGTCCGCTGCAGCTCGGTGATCTTGCGAAGGGCGCATTGCGAGCGCTGAAGAAAGAAGAGAAGAAGATGCTGGATCACGCGATGCGGGAAGGGAACTCATGAGCGACCTGACTTTCCTTCCGGCCGCGGAGATGGCGAAACAAATCTGCGAGAAGAATATCTCTCCGGTCGAGCTCGCGGATGCTCATCTGGCGAAGATCGAGAGACTGAATCCGCGGCTGAATGCATTCGTGCACGTGGATGCGGAGCGGGTGCGCCGCGAAGCTCGCGCTGCCGAACTTTCGGTGATGAGCGGAAAAGCTCTCGGGCCGCTGCACGGCGTTCCCGTCAGCATCAAGAGTTCGCTCGACGTCGCGGAATTACGATGCCAGGCAGGTACTCGTCTGCGCGCTGGACACACTGCGACGCAAGACGCACCGCTGGTGGAGCGCTTGCGTCACGCGGGAGCGATCGTGCTGGGCGTGACCAATACGCCAGAACTGCTGATGGCGTGGGAGACGGACAATCTTTTGTATGGCCGCACCAACAGTCCATGGGATATCGAACGCACCCCGGGCGGATCGAGCGGAGGGGAAGCCGCGGCGATTGCGGCGGGGATGTCGGCGGGCGGCGTGGGCAGCGACGGCGGTGGCTCGATTCGAGTGCCGGCGCATTTCTGCGGCATCTGCGGACTGAAACCCACGCCGGGGCGTATTCCCTCGACTGGACATTTTCCAGCGTCCGGTGGCCCGTTTGCGCTGCTTGGCGTGGTCGGTCCGATGGCGCGGGCCGTGACAGATTTAAAGGCTCTGTTCGAAGTGATGCAAGGTCCCGACGATGGCGACACGTGCGCGGCGCCAGTGCCCCTGCGATGGCCTGCCGATGCCGAAGTAAAGAAATTGAGGGTGGGTTACTTTGAAGATGACGGCCGCACGCCCGTGACCGAGGAGACTCGCGCAGCCGTGCGAATCGCCGCCGAAGCCTTACGGAGTGCCGGCTTTGAGGTCGAGCCGTTTCGCCCCGAGGGTCTGGAGGAAGCACGCGTATTGTGGAAGAAATTCTTTGTCACTGCCGGCGGGATGTTGATTCGCCCCATATTTCGCGGACGCGAGCATGAACTGAGCCCGACGCTGAAGCAGTTTCTTGAGTGGTCAGCTGCTGAACCGCCGCTCTCGGCCGAGACGTTGCTCGAAGCGTGGATCGGCCGCGATCTCTTACGCGCCAAGTTTTTTGCGCAGATGCGGACGTATCCCGTTCTGCTGTGCCCGGCAGCCGCGATTCCCGCGTTTCGACACGGCGAACGCAGTTGGACGATTGGAGGAAAAACCGTGAGCTATCTTGATGCCTGGAGCTATACCGAATGGTTTAATCTCCTCGGTAATCCGGCCGCGGTGGTCCCGGTGAGCCATTCCGTCGCCGGCGAATGGGGAGGGTTGCCAATCGGCGTGCAAATCGTCGGGCGGCCCTGGGAAGAAGAGCAGGTGCTGGCGGTCGCGGCCGTGCTCGAGCGGGAATGCGGAGCCTGGAGAATTCCCCCAATCCGCTAGTCCGCGAATCCCTCTGTGTTCCCTGTGTCCTCTGTGGTTAAATCTTTAATCAATGACTCCTCGAATCTCAGTGGTTCTAGCTGGCATGATTCTGGCGGCCTTCGGCCTGTTCGCGACCGCGCCGCAGTCCCAATCCAAGGCTGCGAATCCCGTTGAGGCCGCGCGCCTGAACAATTTGGGCGTTGCGTATATGAACCAGCAGCTCTTCGAAAAGGGATTGAAGAATTTCCAGCAGGCCGCGGATGCCGACCCCAAGCTCGCGATCGCGCGTCTGAACCAGGGCATTGCGTATCTGAATCTACAGAAGGTGGACGAAGCTAAATCAGCGCTTGAAGACGCGCTCAAACAGGATCCGAAGGTTCCTAATGCGTGGTACGGACTCGGGATGCTGGCCAAGAACACGGGCGACGCGCAGGCGGCGATTAATGCGTTCAGGCACGTAATCGAGATCGACGCGAACGACGCCGACACCTGGTACTTCTTGGGTACGGTTTACGTGCAAGCCAAGCAGTTTCCGCCGGCGATTGATGCGTTCGAGCACGCGTTGAAACTGAATCCGCTGCATGCTTCGGCGGAATTTGGATTGTCGCGAGCGTATCAGCAATCCGGCGACGTCGAGCATGCCCGTGAGCATCTGAAGAAGTTTCAGTACATCACGCAGAACAAACTCGGTTCGCCCATGAGCCTGGCCTATGGCGAGCAGGGGCAGTACTCGCGCGCGGTGGAGTCGCCTTCGGCGGTGTTGAAAGCTCCGGCGCCGATTAAGGTTCGGTTTGTGGATGTGACGGCGGAAGCGGGGCTGGCGACGGCGACACCGGCAGTGAATTCCCCACTGGAAATAGAGGGTAGCGTTCCCAACCTAGTTGGCTTTGGTGCCTGCTTTCTCGATTACGACGGGGACGGCCGAGCAGACATCTTCGTCGGGGACCGCGGTAAGGAAGGCGGTCTGGCGCTGTATCGCAACTTGGGCAATGGAAAGTTCGAAGACGTCACGAGAAAGGCTGGGCTCGATCCTACGCTTCGCGCTACCAGTTGCACCGCCGGCGATTACGACAACGACGGTTTCACCGACTTGGTCATTGGCCTGGATGGGCGCCTATTGCTGGAGCACAACGAGAAAAACGGCACATTCAAGAACGTCACCGAACCTTCCGGCATCCACAGCGACGGTCTGATCCTCGGCCTCACCTTTGTTGATTATGACCACGACGGCGATCTGGACCTTTACGTCACTCGCTTCGACTGGAACCATCAACTCGAGCCTGAGGGGATGACTGCGAAGAACACAGGGAGCCACCTCATGTGGAGAAATAACGGGAACGGTACTTTCACCGACGTGACCGACTCCACCGGTCTGGCTGCCCCTGGATCCGCCGTCGGCGCAATCGGATCCGACTACAACAATGACCGTGCTGTGGATCTTGTAGTGGCGGCAGCAAAAGGGCCGAAAATTTTCGAGAATCCAAGGGAAGGGAAATTCAATCTGCAGCAGCCTGTGCCCGAGCTACGGCCCACATTCGGTGTTGCAGCTCTCGACTTCGACCACGATGGTTGGATGGATTTTGCGTTCACACACGCGGGATCACCAGCCCTCACCGTGTGGCACAACAATCATGGCAAGTTTGAACCGGTATCCCTCCCCGCCTCAGACTGGGTGCATGCTTGGGGTGTGGCCGCTTTCGATTACGACAACGACGGCTGGGTCGACCTCGCCGCCGTCGGCGAGACGAAAGACGGCAAGGGGGAAGTGCGGTTGTTCCGCAATCTCGGGCCCGATGGATTCAAGGACGTTACTGCTGACGTTGGGCTCGACAAGATTCAACTCAGAGAGCCGCGGGCGATCATTACTGGTGATTATGACGGCGATGGCGCTACCGATCTACTGATCACACAGAATCACGGGCCGGCGGTGCTGTTGCGGAATGAAGGCGGCAATCAGAATCACTGGCTGCGGCTCTCGCTGAAGGGACTGGCCGACAACAAATCCGCTATTGGCACTAAGGTTGAAGTTTTTTCGGGCGGGAACCGGCAGAAGTTTGAGATTTATGGTTCCAACGGATATCTCGGGCAGAGTTCCACCGACATCGTCGTTGGCCTGGGCGATTCCAAGGAAGCCGACATTGTACGCATGCTGTGGCCGACGGGCGTATTGCAAGATGAAATCCAAGTAGCAGGCGATAAGCAGCAGAACATTAGCGAGATCGACCGCCGCGGCAGTTCTTGTCCGACGCTGTTTGTGTGGAATGGCGAGCGCTACGAATTTGTTGCCGACATGCTCGGGGCGGGTGTCGTGGGACACTGGGTCGGGCCGGGGCAGCGCGACGTTCCGCGGCCGGTGGAGTGGATCAAGATTGATCGCGGGATGATTCGGGAGAAGGAAGATCAGAATCACAGTCGCACTCAAAGTCAAAATCCCCACCCTGTCGCAAAAGACGCGACAAGGATGGGGCACCCCCTCCTAAAGAAAGAAGGAACCCTTAGTTTTCGTTTCATGGAGCCGCTCGAAGAGGCGGTCTATCTCGATCAGGTGCGGGTGCTGGCGGTGGATCATCCATCCGACGTCGATGTTTATCCCAACGAGTATTTCGCTTCGAACCCGCCGTATCCGCCGTTCAAGGTTGTCGCGAGCCGCGATGCGCGTCCTCCGGCCGCGGCGTGGGATGAGCATGGGCACGACGTTCTGCCGAATTTGCTCGCGCATCGTTATTCCGGGGATTTCGCGCTGACGCAGTTTCAGGGGTTTGCCCAGCCGCATAGCTTGACGCTCGATTTGGGCGAGGCTTACCGCGGTGGTCCGCTGTGGCTGCTGCTGCATGGCGAGGTCGAATATTTTTCGGCAAATAGCATGTACGCCGCGTCGCAAGCTGGGATTGAAGCGATCCCCCCGTATGTGGAAGCGCTGGTTGGAAACGAACCCAGCGGAAGCAAGAATGCCGAGAACTGGCAGTGGAAGCGCGCGCTCGACGACATGGGATTTCCCGCCGGCGGTCCGCGGACCATGACGGCTGATCTTACTGGAAAGCTGCCGATAGGTACGCGGAAGATTCGCATCACGACCAATCTGCAGGTTTATTGGGACGGCATTCTGATTGATCGAGCGCAGCAGGAAGCTGGCAGCTGCCAAAAAGCAGGTTCCTCGACTCGAGCGAAAAACGCGCTCGCTCGGGTTGACAACGGAGTTTGCGCAACGCGAATTACGCGCGTGCCGCTGGTACGTGCCGATCTCGAGTTCCACGGATATCCGTTCAAAATAGAAGGCACGCCTCCGGGGAATGTGCAATACATCTATGAGAAGGTCAGTGCGACCGGGCCGTACACGCGTCCGTCGGGAACCTACACACGTTACGGCGACGTGCTGCCTCTCTTGACTGCGACTGACGACAAGTTGGCGGTTTTCGGATCGGGCGATGAAGTGCGTTTGGACTTCGATCCGTCGAACCTGCCAACGCTTCCCAGGGGATGGGTGCGGGATTATTTCTTTGCGGCCAACGGCTACGAGAAAGATATGGACTTCTATGCGGCGGAAGGGAACTATGTGGCGCCGCTACCGTTCCTGAGCATGGGCGAATATCCCTACATGCCCAAGCAATCGTTCCCGCTCGATGATGCGCATGTGAATTATCTACTCGAATACAACACGCGGCACATGTCGGGAAACGAGCAGCGGGGGTACTGGTTTAATTACGGGGAGCAGCCCTAGGCCCCTACGGAAACGTTTTAATATTGACATTTTTGCCCGTTCCATAATCCAATAGCCGGACTCATGGAAAATACTTCCGCGACTTCCTCCGCTGCCGCGCCCCGGCTTCGCCGCTCACTCACTCTTTGGGATTTGATCCTTTACGGGATCATCGTTATTCAGCCGGTCGCGCCCATGTCGGTCTTCGGCGTGCTCAGCGACAGCGGACACGGGCACGTCGTGACCACGCTGCTCATCGCAATGGTGGCCATGCTGTTCACGGCATTCAGCTATGGCCGCATGGCGCGGGCCTATCCCAGCGCCGGCTCCGCGTTCACCTACGTTGGGCAAGAAATCAATCCCGCACTCGGCTACGTCACCGGTTGGAGCATGGTGATGGACTACATCCTCAACCCGATGATCTGTATTATCTGGTGCAGCCAGCAGGCCTTCGTGTTCGCGCCGGAGATTCCTTACTGGGGTTGGGCGATTATTTTTGGCGCGGTCTTCACCTTTCTGAATCTGCAAGGCATCAAGACGTCGGCCCGCGTCAATAACTTGCTGGCCGCGGGAATGGGCGCGGTGGTGGCGGTCTTCTTTATGGTCGCGGTGCGCTACATCGGAAGTCATCCGCACGACGGAGCCGGATTTTTCACACGTCCGTTTTACGATCCGGCGCTATGGAATTCCAAAGCCGTGCTGGCCGCGACTTCAATCGCGGTGCTTAGCTATATCGGGTTTGATGGAATCTCGACACTGTCGGAAGAGGCGGAGAATCCCCGGCGCAATATCCTGTTGGCTACGGTTCTGACCTGCTTCGTCATCGGGATACTTTCAGCCCTCGAGGTTTATGCCGCGCAATTGATTTGGCCCGCCACCGAGCCGTTTCCCAACAGCGACACGGCTTTTACTTTTGTTGCCGGCCGCGCCTGGAAGCCCATGTTCGCGATTCTTGGTTTCACCTTGCTGGTCGCCAACTTCGGCTCCGGGATGGGCGCGCAGATCGGAGCGGCTCGCCTGCTCTACGGCATGGGACGCAGCAAAGCCTTGCCGCAGAAATTCTTTGGCACGGTCGATGCCAAACGGCACGTCCCCCGCAACAACGTCTTATTTGTCGGAGTCATCGCCCTGATTGGCGCTTTGCTGGTGAGTTTTAACCTGTTCAGCTACGGACTGGGCGCCGAGATGCTCAACTTTGGAGCGCTCATCGCCTTTATGGGAGTCAATCTTGCGGCGTTCGTGCGGTATTACGTGCGCGAGAGGAAAAACAGTGCTGTGCCTCCGCTCCTGTTGACGGTGCTCGTGATCGCGCTGGTACTGTGGCCGGGATCGGACTGGCATTTGTTGGCCGCCGCTGGAGTTGCCCTGGCGATCCTCGCGGTATGGACGCCTCCCCTGGCCGGATTTACGATTTGTTTCTTCCTCTGGAAAAACCTGAGCTGGAAAGCCTGGCTCGTCGGTGGCATCTGGATGGCCGTCGGGATTGCGTTCGGGGCCTGGAAGACGCGCGGCTTCCGCGGCGACCTGGTGAGCTTTGACATTCCTCCGGACGGCGAGTAGGGGCAACGTGCCTTGAGTGATGGGAAACTCGGTAGCTAAATAAGTAATTGGAGCGCGGGGGATCTTTGATGCTGGGTTCCACGAACATTGTTGCTTTCGTGCCAACCACCGATGCCGCGAGGGCAAGAGCGTTTTATGAGGGGGTGCTCGGGCTGCGGTTCGTCAAGGATGACGGCTTCGCAATGGTTCTGGATGCGAATGGAATCATGGTGCGTGCGGCAAAGGTTGGAGCGGACTGGAAGCCCGCGCAGTTCACCATTCTTGGCTGGCAGGTTTCCGATATCGAAAGTGTGGTGCGGGCCTTGCAGGGAAAAGGAGTTCACTTCGAAATCTTCGGATTCTTCAAGCAGGACGAACTCGGAATCTGGACCGCACCGACCGGAGATAAAGTGGCGTGGTTCAAGGATCCGGATGGGAACGTGTTATCCGTTTCTCAGCATGTTTAGAGGATTGTGTAATTGGGAAATCTGGTAATTGAGTAATTGAAAACCAGGCTGCGTCCGGCGGACAGCCAGGGGGCTGTCCCCACACAGGTCGCTCTTCGATTCCTCAATTACACGATTCCCCAATTTCTTTGTCTCACTCCGCGTTCCAGCCGCTCACTTCTACCGCTGGTTTCGCTGCACCTAATTCGCTGGCGCGGTAGGTCGCGGTGACCTCGCGCTTCTCGCCGGGCATGAGAGAGAGGTAATTGTCTTCCCAGACCACCGGGAGAATCTCTTCGCCCTTGACGCCCTTGTCAACTTTCACGCGGACGAAGAACGCGAGACTCTTGCTCGGGTTCTCCAGCGTTACATGCGTGATCTCATCTTCGCCTTTGCGTTCGCTGCGCTCCGTGACCTTCAGTTTCACTTTGGGCAGTTGCGACAGCGCGGTGAAGTCGGCGTAGCTTGCTGTGGGAGTCATCCACCAGGTCGATTTGGCCCAGTCGAGCGTTTCGGGCTTGGTCGACAGCCAGTAGAAGTTTGAGCCCACGAGTTTGCCGGAGGAGTCTTCCAGGCGCAGTGCGAGGAAATATGTGGGGCTTAGACCGGCGACGTCGGGCAGAGCGAAGATCTTAGCCGTGCTATCGGCGGACGCGTCGAGCGCATTCGATTGCGTGAACTCCTCGGTCATGTCGAGGTTGTAAATCTTGGTGGTGAGCTTCAAGCCCTTGACGTCTTCGTACTGGCTGCTGACGACCCAGATGGAATGATCGTCGTAACCGTAGATCGGATGCAGGGCCTCCATGGCGCGCTTGGCACCGAAGTATCCGCCGCCGGGACGCAGGTAATAGTCGTAGAGGTGCCAGATCATCGAAGGCCAGGCGTTGTTGAGCATCCATTGAACCACGCCCGTGGACTGATATTTGTTGCGGCTGTAGGCCTCGTACATCGCGCGGATGCCTTCGTAGGTCTGCATCTGCGATTTCGTGGCGAAGTCTTCCACGTTGTCGGACTTGCCATAGCGATTGGCAAGGGCCTCGCTGAATACGCCGATGGTTTTGAACTCGCCGCCACCCGCGTGGTAGTTCCAGGTATCGTCGATCGGCCACATGTGGTCTTTACCGACCATGGCGCGGATGCTCTCAATCGGCGGTACGGCCGGTCCCATACTAGTTTCCATGTTGAAGCCGTAAGCTCCGCCGCAGCCTCCGGCATTGCACAGTTTGCGGCCAGGTTGGCCTTCGGGTGTGTCCACCGTCCAATAACTGGGCGCGATGTATTCGTAAGGCCCGCTCATTTTGACGCCACTGTCGCCGGTGACGCTGGTCTTTTTTCCTGTAGCGGATGACACGACCGGATTAGGCCAAAACAAATCTTTCTCGACATCGAGGTACATCTGCTCCACGTCAGGCGGCGGCGGGTTGTCGCTGCCGTTCAGCCACATAATGATGCTGGGATGGCTGCGCAGGCGGTAGATCTGATCGCGCAGCGACTGCTTGGCGATTTCAAAATCCTTGGGCTGCCAGCGCGGCCAGCGTTCCCAGAAATCGCAGCAGCACCATCCCGCCATGACCAGGATGCCTTCGCGATCGGCGAGGTCGAAGAACTCCGGGATCTCGAGTTTGCCCTCCAGACGGATGGTGTTGAGTCCCATATCGCGGACGTAGCGGAATTCATCATGCAGGCGCTGCGAATTTTCACGCAGCATCAGGTCGGGCGTCCAGCCACCGCCGCGAATCAGAATGTTCTTCCCATTGATCTGAAACGCCCGTCCGCCAACCGAGTTGAAGTTGGAAGTTACTTCGCGAATGCCGAACTCGGTGGCGGAATCGTCGCTGACTGCGCCGTTCACCTCGAACTGCATAGTGAGCGGGTAGAGGTTCGGTTTACCCATTTGTACGGGCCACCACAGGCGCGGACTGGTGAAGATGAGTTGCTGGAACTTGTCGGGCGTGAAGGTCACGTCTTTGGATTCGTTGGCAGCGAGTTCGAGATTTTGCTCGAACTTGACTGCTTCGATCTGGCCTTTCAGTTTTCCGCTCACGGCTTTGTCCGTGCCGTTCTTCAGTTGCACAGTGACGGTGAGGCGCGCCGCGTCGTTGGCCGGCGGATTCAGTTTCGATACGACCGTGGGATAGCGCAGCGCCACGGGGCCGCTGGTGGTGAGATAGACCTCGCGCCACAGTCCCATATTCTTGTCGGGCGGCGCGGGATTCCAGTCAACAAAAGTGATGGCGAGGTCGTGATCGGTAGGCGAGAAGGCCTGAACCGCCAGCACATTCTCCGCGCCAGGCTTGGCCGCGTCGGTCACATTGAATTCGTAAGTTCGCCAGGCACCGGCCACGTCGTCGGACTTGGCGATTTGTTTTCCATTGAGCCAGATGTTGGCGCGATAGTTGATGCCGTTGAACTTCAACCAAACGGTCTTGCCCTTATAGGACGCGGGCACGGCGAACTGCTTGCGATACCACCAGGAAACCGCATAAGGGCTATCGGGCACCATGGGAATGTCAGAAAAATTCGCGCCGATGGGGTAATTCACGCCCGCAAAGTCGCGCAGGTTCATGCCGAAGAGAGGATCGGGGAACGTCTTGTCCTTAACCAATGCGGCTACCACGGTGGTGGGCACCGTCGCAACGTGCCATCCCTTCGGAACGAATTGCGGAGTCGAAATGACCTCTCCCTTGGCTTCGACTTTGGCCGAGGTTTGCAATGACCAACCCTCGCGCAACGGCAGCTTCGCTTCGGCGGAACTTTTATTCGAGACGTTTTGGGCGAGAAGGGATGAAGCCAATAAGAATTGAGCGAGAAGGAAGAGAATCACTGCCAGTCGCTTACCTGAGGTCGGCTTGCCTGAGAACATGGTGCTCCTGATAATCGCGATAGCGCGTTGGGGGATTGGTCCGGGCTACAGAAATGCCCCGGAGAATGGATAACATTTATATTGATACGTTTCAATAGCGGAGTTTTGTGGAAGCCGGGAAGGGCAGTCGTTCATGGAGGGGTGGACGCCTCGTCCGCCGAGGGAGTGGCAGGAACGCAGGGCACGAACGCAGGCATTTGTGGAGCAGTTCCCCGGACGAAGGCGTCCGGGACTCCATTTCACGGCGGTTCGCTCTGGCTAGTTTATAATTACAGATTCGCTCATCCACTCTGGAGTAATAAGACCATGATTCGATTTCTGCAAAAATCCGGGCAGACCACGAAGTACGTTCTTGGCGGGCTGCTCCTGATCATCTGTGCTTCGATGGTAATTACGCTGATTCCCGGAGGCCTGGGCGGCGAAGTTTTCTCCGGCACCCCCGGCCAGGGCGTCATCGCGAAGGTGGATGGCGGAGACATCAGCGCCGAAGAGGTGCGTACGACCGCGCGGCAGATGGCGCAGCAGGAAGCGCAGCGCTATGGCGAGATGGCGGCGAAGATCATGCCATTTCTCATTCAGCAGGAAACTTCGCGCGCGGTCGACCAGTTGATTAACCGCCAGGCTCTGCTGAGCGAAGCCAAGCGCATGGGTCTGCGGGCTACTCCCGAGGAGGTAAAAGACGAACTGCAGCACGGGCGCTATGCGGCCACTTTTTTCCCCGGCGGCAACTTCATCGGCCAGACCGAATATGAGGACATGCTGCAGCGGGCAAATCTGACGCCCGCCAAGTTCGAAGAGGCCGTAAGTGAAGATATTTTGATCACCAAGCTACAGGCCTTTATTTCGGGCAGCGCCAGCGTGAGCGATGCCGAGATTCACGATCAGTTCATCAAACAGAATTCCAAAGTTAAATTCGATTACGCAGTCTTGAAGCAGGACGATTTGCGCAAAGGGCTGCATCCGACTGAGGAAGAACTGAAGGCGTTTTACGAGAGCCACAAAGCGAGCTATGCGAACTCAGTTCCGGAAAAACGCAAGGTGAAGTACGCAATTATCGAAACCGGCAAGGCGGAAGCTGGGGTTCAGGTGACACCGGACGACCTGCGGGCTTACTACGATCAGCACCGCGACCAGTATCGCGTGCCGGAACAGGTGAAGGTCAGCCACATCTGGATCAAGATGCCACTGCCTGGCGCCGATGGCAAGGTCGACGACAAGGCGGTAGCCGAGGCCCAGCATCGCGCGGACGATCTGCTCAAGCAGTTGAAGAGTGGAGCCAAGTTTGAGGATTTGGCGAAGAAGTATTCAGAAGACCCCGGAAGCGCCAACGTCGGCGGTTCACTGGGCTGGATCGGAAAAGGCCAGATGGCCGCGGAGTTTGAAAAAGCCGCGTTCGCGCTTCCCAAGGGTCAGACCAGCGACGTGGTGAAGACTCTTGACGGTTTCCACATTGTCCGAGTCGACGACAAACAGGAAGCGCACGTGAAATCGATCGATGAGGTCAAGAGCCTGATCGAGCCGATCTTGAAGCACCAGATGGGGCAGCAGGCCGCGCAGAAAAAGGCAGAGGCGTTGCTCAAGGATGCCCGTGCGCAAGGCCTGGATGCAGCCGCGGCAGCACAGGGCGTTCCTGTCATCAACTCGGACTTCTTCGGCCGCAAAGACATGCTGCCCGGCCTGGGGCCTGCGACGCAGTTTATGGATGCGGTATTCAGCGAAGCCGACAAGGCGCCGCCGGATATGGCTCCGGCATCGCAGGGCACGGTCGTGTTCCAGTTGGTGGCGATTAAACCGGCCGCTACGCCCACATTCGAGGAGATCCGCACTAAGGTTGAGGATGAATTCAAGAACGAGCGCTCTTCGACGTTGCTGTCGCAGAAGATCCAGGAACTTTCGGACCGAGCCAAGGCCGAACACGATCTGAAGCGCGCGGCCAAAGAACTGGGCGCGACGGTGAAGACCAGCGACTTCGTTTTGCCCGATGGACAGGTGCCTGATGTCGGTTCCATGTCAGGGCAAGCGTCAGTAGCTTTTACCATGAAGCCGGGAGAGATCAGCGGTCCAATTAACGGCGGTGCGGGAAGCGCCGTCGTTCTTGCTGTGCTCGAAGACCAGACGCCCACGGATGCCGACTATGCTGCCAAGCGCGATCAGATCCGCGATCAGTTACTGCTGCAGAGGCAGCAGGAGCGCTTCGTGATTTTTGTCGCCGGCCTGGTCGACGAGATGACGAAAGCCGGCAAGATCAAGAAAAACGCGGAAGAAATCAAGGCACTCACCAAGAGCAGCGAGCAGGGAATGTAACGGCGGTGACATGCCCTTTCCGCGCGCCGCAGGCATCCTGTTGCATCCCACGTCGTTGCCGTCGCGCGGCGGCATCGGCGATTTTGGGCCGGCCGCTTATCAGTTTGTAGATTTTCTCGCTTCTGCCCGCCAGGGGCTGTGGCAGGTTCTTCCGCTGGGGCCCCTGGGCTACGGCAACTCGCCTTACTCTTCCACTTCCGCATTCGCCGGAAATCCGCTGCTGATCAGTCTGGAGAGCCTCGTCGCGCATGGCTGGGTTGAACGGGAGAAGCTTGAACTGGCGAAGCTTGATTTGGGAAAGCTCGATTCCGGGAAGGCCGATCCGCCAGTGGCTTCCGATGCCGTCGAATACGAGCAGGTTTTCTCGCGGAAGATGCCGTTGTTGTTCGCCGCGGCGCGAAACTTTCTGAGCACAGCGTCCCGCGAGGCGCTGCGTCGGTTGGAAAAGTTCCGCCAGATCAATGCCTGGTGGCTGGACGATTTTGTCCTGTTCGACGCCCTCCGAGCCCGGCAGAAGCTGGAGAGCTGGAACCAGTGGCCGCGCGACCTTGCGCGTCGAGAGCCGGCTGCGCTGGAGCAGGCACGGCAGGAACTGGCGGGAGACATCGAGATTCGCGGCGCTTTGCAATTCGCTTTCTACGAGCAATGGCGAGCCTTGCGACGCTACTGCTCCGAGCGGGCCATACGCATTGTGGGCGATGTCGCAATCTTCATGAACTACGACAGCGCCGACGTGTGGACTCATCGCGAGTTGTTCCGGCTGAACGAAGATTTGGAGCCGGAAGTCGTGGCCGGCGTGCCTCCGGATTTTTTCAGCAAGACCGGACAGCGCTGGGGAAATCCGCTCTATCACTGGGATGTCATGCAGGAGCGCGGCTACGAATGGTGGATTCAGCGGCTGCGCTGGGCGACGCAAAACTTCGACTACATCCGGCTGGATCACTTTCGAGGGTTCGACCAGTTTTGGGAGATTCCGGCGGGCGACCCCACCGCGGAGAATGGTCAATGGGTCGATGGACCGCGCGATGACCTGTTTCTGAAGGTTCGCGAAGCGCTGGGTGGCCTGCCGTTCTTTGCCGAGGATCTGGGCTACATCACTCCTGCGGTTCATGAGTTGCGCGAGCGGTTGCAGATTCCGGGGATGTCGGTGTTGCAATTCGGTTTTGGGGACGAAGGCGCCCACATCTACCTGCCACATCGCGCCGAAGGCAAGGTCATCTATACCGGCACTCACGACAACGACACGGTGGCCGGATGGTGGCGCTCGGGTGCTGCGGAGCACGAACGCCGCAATGCTGAGGCCTATGTGGGGCGCTGCGACGATGGGATTCACTGGGCGTTCATCCGCGCGGCGCAATGTTCTGCCGCGAGCCTGAGCATCATCCCGCTGCAGGATGTGCTGGGGTTGGGCAGCGAAGCTCGCATGAATACTCCCAGCCTGCATGGCGGCAACTGGCGATGGCGTTTCGACCAGGGCGGGCTTACGAGCGAGTTGGCTGCGAAGTTGGCTCTTCTCGCCGAGGTGAGTGATCGCCTTCCGACGCCGTTTGCCGCGAAGATGGATGAGAGTTTTGTTGCGTGAAGTGCCGAGAAGTTCCTGACGGTCATGGTCGGACGTTTTCCTGTCAGCGGTTTCGTGTTATCGCCACAGTCGAAATTCCCAAGTCTCGCAAAATGAGCGAGACATGGGGCGCCCGGAACGGATTTCGTGTATAGAGGGTAGGGGAGTATTTTCGTGAGCGAAGCGAACGTCAATCCGAACGTAAAAACTGACGCAATCATCGAGGCCGTGGGGGTTGAGAAGTCGTATCCCCAGGCGGATGGGACGCGGATTCAGGTGGTCGGGCTGACCAATCTCTCTATCGAACCGGGGAAGATCGTTGCCTTGCTCGGCCCGTCGGGCTGCGGCAAGTCGACTCTGCTGCGCATGTTGACCGGGCTTTCGCAACCGTCGTCAGGGACCTTGTTGTGGCACGGCAAACCGCTGGACGGCCAGATGCCAAACGTGGCCATCGTTTTTCAGAGCTTCGCTCTGTTCCCCTGGCTTACGGTTCTACAGAATGTGGAAGCTCCGCTCGAGGCCAAAGGAGTGCCCGACGTTGAGCGACACAAGCGCGCTTTGCGCACGCTCGATACGGTCGGTCTGGATGGCTTTGAGACGGCGTATCCTAAGGAACTTTCCGGCGGGATGAAGCAGCGCGTGGGATTTGCGCGGGCTCTCGTGGTCGAGCCGGAGGTTCTGTTTATGGACGAGCCGTTCTCGGCGCTCGATGTTCTTACTGCGGAAAACCTGCGCGGGGAACTGTTGGAGCTCTGGCTGAACAAGAAGATGCCGGCCAGCGCCATCTTCATCGTCACGCACAACATAGAAGAAGCCGTGATGCTGTCGGACCGGGTGATGGTGCTGGGCAGAAATCCGGCGCGCATTCGTTCCGATTTCAATATCCGCCTGAAACATCCGCGAGATCGCAAGTCGGCGCGTTTTGTCGAGTTGGTGGATTACATCTACAAAGTCATGACGGAACCGGAAGTGGAACATGACCTGCCCGATGCCGAGACGACAGCGGAAATCATTTTGCCCACCGGCGGGTTGACGAAGGATGCGCTGAAGAAGGGCGCATCGAAGAAGCAGGAAGCGCCCCTACGCACGACCAAATACCAGATGCTGCCGCACGCGCGAGTGGGCGGGGTAGCAGGTCTAGTGGAATTGCTGCATGACCGCGGTGGCCGCGAGGATTTGTTTCGTCTGGCCGATGAACTCGTGATGGATGTCGAAGATCTGCTTCCGATTCTTGAGGCTTGCGTGATGTTGGGGTTCGCGCGGCTGACAGAGGGTGACGTGCAGATTACGCCGCAAGGGGTGATCTTCGCCGATGCCGACATTCAGCAGCGCAAGGTTTTGTTTCGGCAGGCGGTGCTCGAACATGTCACGATCCTCAAACAAATTGACAGCGTTCTGAAACGGAAGTCGGATCACTCGATTGCAGATGAGTTTTTTCATGACATCCTCGATGAACATTTTGCTGAAGACGAAGTGCAGCGCCAGTTCGACACGGCAATGAACTGGGGCCGCTACGCCGAAATATTCGACTATGACCGGGAGAAGGGCCGGCTGGTTCAGACCGAACCTCCGGCGGAGCCTGCCGTCGCACCGGCTGTTCCGACATCCGTATCGAAATCCTGAAGAAGAGTTGTCGAGCCTGGCCATCGCAGTCGAGTTCGTCGAGTTTGACCTGCATCGCATGAAAAAATCTGCCAGCTTGCGAGGATTTTCGGCCTATCGAATCTGGACGCAACTGCCCAGACTCGAGATCTCCTACCTGCCCGACCTTCTGATGTTCGGAACGGGCATCGCTCTGTTCTATGGCGTACTGGTCATCGGGCGGCATTGGCTCGGCCCGTTCACTCCAGTGGTCGAAATCTCACGCAGTCCGTGGGCGCTGGGAGTCTATGCGGGATATTCGCTCTTGCGCATCACCATCGCCTATGTTCTGAGCCTTGGCTTCACACTCGTGTATGGCTACGTAGCGGCGTACAACCCGCGGGCCGAGCGGTTCATGATTCCACTCCTCGATGTGTTGCAGTCGATTCCCGTACTGAGCTTTCTTCCCGGAGTCATGCTGGCGATGGTCGCGTTGTTTCCGGGAAGGCAACTGGGGGTGGAAGCGGGTGCGATCCTGCTGATCTTCACCGGGCAGGTGTGGAACATGGCGTTCAGTTTTTACGCTTCGCTGAAGAGTATTCCGAAGGAGATGCGCGAGGCCGCGAAGATTTATCGTTTCAGCTGGTGGCAACGTTTCATTGAGATGGAGTTGCCGTACGCGGTGATCGGGCTGGTGTGGAATTCGATGATGTCGGTGGCCGGCGGCTGGTTTTTCCTGATGGCATGCGAGATGTTTGTGCTGGGGTCGCGCGACTTCCGGTTGCCCGGGCTGGGTTCGTACTTGCAGACCGCCGCCAGCGCAGGCGACACGCGGTCGATTCTCTGGGGCGTCGGCACCATGATCGCGGTAATTGTGTTGCTCGACCAGTTCATCTGGCGGCCAGTGATTGCGTGGGCGGAAAAGTTTAAGGTGGAGCAGGTCGAGAGCGGCGACGCTCCGCGCTCCTGGGTGCTCGATCTCATCCACCATTCGCGCAGCCTGGCAAAGATTCGCCAGAAGACCCTGCACCCGCTGAGCGAGCGTGTGATGCTTTATTTTTCGCGCGTCCGTTCCAGCGAAGAGGCCGAGCCGCGCAGCGCGTGGAAAATCTGGCTGATGCGTATGCTGGGTGTTGTGCTGCTGGTTGCGATGAGTTATGGAGTCGTCCGTGTCGTAATGATTTTGACCGGGCTGCAGAAGGCGGAGTTGCAGGAAGCCGCTCTCGGCTTGGGTGCTACTTTCCTGCGCGTGAATCTAACGCTGCTCCTGGGCGCACTGTGGGCCATTCCCGCAGGCGTGGCCATTGGTTTCAATCCCCGGCTGGCGCGGATCGCGCAGCCTCTGGCGCAGATTGCCGCATCGGTTCCAGCGACAGCTCTGTTCCCCGTAGTCCTGCTGTTGCTGATTCGCGTGGGCGGCGGACTAGGGATTGGCTCAATCGTACTGCTGCTGCTGGGAACGCAGTGGTACATCCTGTTCAACGTGATCGCAGGGGCGATTGCGATTCCCACTGATTTAAAGGAATGCTGCTCGGTGTTTCAGATGAAGGGTATCGAGCGCTGGAAGAAATTGATTTTGCCGGGAATTTTCCCCTACCTTGTTACCGGCATGGTCACCGCGTCAGGTGGGGCCTGGAATGCGAGCATCATCGCGGAATATTTTCACTTCAAAGGGCACATCTACACGACGGTCGGTCTGGGAGCGACCATCTCCCAGGCGACCGATGCCGGCAACTTTGACTTGCTGCTGGCCGCGACCATGATGATGGCCGCGACCGTGGTCACCATCAATCGGCTGGTTTGGCGCAAACTGTATGCGCTCGCCGAGACGCGCTATCGCCTCGAGACCTGAGCAACGTTCGGAGGGCGCGGTTTTGAGTTGGTTTTGAGTGGTTACCTCTGGTTACTTTCACGCTTCCTCGTTCTCTCATTTCATCAAGTTTTAACTTGAGCTTCATGCTGCCGCAATGGCCTTGCGCTATTCGTATGGAATGCCATCAGACCATTTGCACGCGGATCAGACGCAGCCCGTGTTGTCGCTTGTGGCTGAAGTTCCCGGGCTGGCCGGAAAACTTGCTCCCGTCGGTAGGGTGAGGGACCTGTACCGGCGAGCGCAACGGTCGCCGGAAGGATTTCTTCTCGAGAACCTGCTCGCGGAAATGCGCGTCGGGCTGAGTGTCGGCACTGCGGATCAGGCGCGGATTCCATCGACCGGGCCCGTGGTGGTGGTGGCGAATCATCCCTATGGCGTATTGGATGGCGCGCTTCTTACGGTGTTGCTGACGCGAGCGCGGCCGGACGTGAAGGTGTTGACCAATGCTCTGCTGGCGGATGTGCCGGAGTTGCAGAAGCATTGCATTTTTGTGGATCCGTTTCAGAGCGATCGTTTTCAGAGCGATCGTTCGGTGGAGTCGAACCGAAAAGCTGTGCGGGAGGCGTTGGCGTGGTTGCAGCAGGGCGGCATGCTTGCGATGTTTCCGGCAGGCGAGGTATCGCATTGGCAAATGCCGACGGCGCAGGTTGCCGACCCGGAGTGGAATGACACGGTCGTGCGGCTGATTCGCTGGACCGGAGCGACCGCTCTTCCGGTGTTTTTCTGCGGGCACAACGGCGTCGGATTTCAGCTGATTGGGATGCTGCATCCCAAGCTCCGGTCGGCGTTTCTGTTGCAGGAGTTCTTGCAGCAGAAAGGTAAAACGGTGGAAGTACGTGTCGGCAGCGCCATTCCGGCAGAGGCGATGGAATCGATCCGCGATGATCGCGAAGCGACAGAGTATCTGCGCTGGCGAACTTACCTGCTGGCGCGGCGGAGCAAGCCCGAAGTGTTGTGGCATACGGCGCTGCGCACGCGGTTTCCGTTCAACATTCAGGAGCCAGTGGCGGCGCCGGCGTCCTCGGATGCGCTAGCGAAGGAGTTAGAAACTTTGCCGGCAGACCGCTGTCTCGCAGAGAACAGTGAGTACGCCGTCTACCTCGGAACAGCGAGCGAAATTCCGCAGCTGCTGCGGGAGGTGGGGCGGCTGCGCGAAGTCACATTCCGCGGGGCGGGAGAAGGAACGGGCAAGAGCCGGGATCTCGATTCGTTTGACGATTACTGTTCGCATATTTTGTTGTGGCACAAAACGAAGCAGGAATTAGTAGGCGCTTACCGCGCCGGCAGGACAGCCGAGATTTTGGCGGAGCGCGGGATCAGCGGGCTTTACACCAGCACGCTGTTTCGCTATGACGAAAAAGTCTTTCAGAAGCTGGGTCCGGCGCTGGAGCTAGGGCGCTCTTTTGTGCGGCCGGAATACCAGCGGCAATACGCGCCCCTGCTGCTGCTATGGAAGGGGATTGCCCGGATGGTAGTGAGGCAGCCGGAGATTCCCGTGCTGTTTGGTGCGGTCAGCATCAGCAATGACTACAACGAAGCCTCGCGCGAAATGATCTACCGTTTCTTTGAAGCCCACATGCAGAACGACGAACTGGCCGGTATGATCGAACCGCGGCGGCCGTTTCGCTCGGGGCTTTTGCGTAAGCGGGACTGCCACGGGATGCTCCACGCGCTGCGCGACCTGGACGAACTTTCCCAGCCGATTACTGACGTGGAGGCCGACGGCAAGGGTTTACCGATTCTGCTGCGGCAATATGCCAAGATCGGCGGCAAGCTCCTGGGCTTCAACGTCGACCGCAAGTTTTCCAATGTTCTCGACGGGTTGGTGGTAGTGGACTTGCGCCAGACCGAGCCGGCGGTGCTCGAACGCTACATGGGCCGGGAAGGCGCGGCCCGCTTCCGGCAGGTGCATGCGGCGTCGGTTCGCTAAAGCTGAAGTTCACCTGGACCGAATTCTCTGAGGCGTTTCAAGTCATTTCGTCGACTGTAGCCGAGTTGCATCGGCGGGCAGCAGACAAACCTGCGTAGCGTCTTTGAGCGCTTCTTCGAGTTTTGTACCCAGCAGCGCCAGTTCTTCCTGGTTCATCAATTCCTGTAGGCGCTCAAACAGTTGGCGTTCTTCCTTGCGGATGTGGGCGGACAGGCGCTGACCGAAGGTAGACAAGTCTGTCACAGACAGGTGGTGCACGTCCGCGTTCACAAAGAATCCGCGCAGCGCGACGTGATCCTCCAATAGTTCGTCTACCAGAAAAGCTAATTCCATGAACTTTCGCGCCGCTGGGAACAGTACTTGCTCTTCCGCAGCGAAGTGAATTCCGATTTCGGATTGAAAGAGTTGAGCGATCTCGGCTTGCCACACCGCAAGATCAGCCTCGCCAATGGGCGATGCGCGATCAATCCGAACGCACAGCACCAAGGCATGCTGATGCTGGCGAGAGAGTGGAATCAAATTTCTATCGCGTAGCATGACCCATCCGTCGCCTCGATAACTTTCTCAGGAGCGCAGTCAGGAGCCTTTTCAGGAACTCTGTCAGGAACTCTCGCCCACCAGTCCGGGCGCGGCAGGCTCATCCAGCGCATCCGGAGTTTCGGGGGCGGGGCGCACGGTCAGCCAGTCGGTGCGAACGCGCTGCCATTCCTGGATCAGCATTCCGTTGGCCTCGAAGAAGCTGCGAATCCGGAACCGCTCCCAGCCCGCAATCTCCTCGAGAATCGGCGCCAGCACTGCCAGCGCACTGGTGCTGAGTACCGTGCGTTTCGCGATTTGTGAAACGTCCGACGATTCCGAAACCGCGATGGTCAATCCGTCACGCGCGTTGATATGCAGCATAACGTGAATATCAGAGCTGCCGTCGCCGGTGTAAATAACGTGATCAGGGCCGGCAACCTGCTGCAGCAGCAGGTGATTCAGGACTGCGACCTTTCCGTAGCCCGCAGTGGCTCTTACGATGGTGTCGATCTCGCCCGAAGGCTTGTAGCGAAACTCCGTGCCGAAAATGTGGTCGGGCGGAACAATATCTTCCAGCGCCGAGAGAATTACCTCCACCGGAGCGGCCGACAAAACATAGAAATCAAATTGATGGCCATCAATGCCGGCTTCAAGAAGCTGGTAAAGCAGCTTTATGTCACCCTTCAGTCGAATGCGCTTGCCCACCTCGCGCAGATGTTCCTTCCTGACTTTAGCCTTGAATTCCGGATCATGGAGCAATAAATACGCCAGCTCGGCACCTTGCTGCACCAAATTGATCTTGGCCATACCCTTGGCCTTGCGCTCGAATTCCTCGGTGGAAATGCCGACCAGTTCGGCGAGCACGTAGCCGGAATCGTTGAAGGTGAGCGTCTGGTCGAAGTCGCTGGCGAAAATGTAGCGTTTCAGGAACTTGTCTGCCATATAGCTATTCGATTCGCGTCCGGAGCCGATGCGCCATAAAAAGAATCGATTGCGATTATATGCCCGAGCGGTCCGGGTGGCTCGAATAATGACGCAAGCATGAGTGCTTCGATATTTCAATGGTGACGGATGCCAGCAATCGCGGCCCTCCTTTACTAAATTCGTGGGCGCGTCCAGAATAGAAGGTCGGGCATGCCGGAACAAGAAGATCCGAACGAGCATCTCGGAATGTGCAGGTTTAAACAGGAAAGAGGAGCCTCATGGTAGTAGCGACTGGCGAACTGATTCGAGCGATGAACTACGTGGACGACATCACGACGACGCTGCGTCGGATGTGTCTGTACATTCCCAGCATGAACGCCGAGGAACGGAAGCGGCTGGCGGAGTATTTGCGTGCAGCTGGCGGCGCCGTCGATGCGGCGGTTGCTGATCTGGAAAAGGTGGACAAGTAGGTGTCCGGGGGGCAGACGAACGAAGTCCAGGCGATTGCAGTGATCGGCGCCGGGATCATGGGGCGGGGAATCGCTCATGCAGCGGCGCTCGGCGGGTATCGCACCATCCTCGAAGACCTGCTGCCGGGGGCTCTGCGCAAAGCGGAGACCGAAATTCGAACGAATCTCGACAAAGCGGTCGAACTCGGCAAGGTTACCGCCTCAGACGCGGATTCCGCGCTCCGGCGACTGGAGTACGCCGGTTCCGTTGAAGATGCCGCGCGCGAGGCTGATCTGATTATCGAAGCAGTTCCTGAGGAACTGGAATCGAAAATCGAAATCTTCACGCTGCTCGACAAGATCTGCCGGCCCACGACCATGCTCGCGTCGAACACATCATCGCTCAGCCTGACCGAGATTGCCAGCGTGACCTACCGCGCGAAAAAGTGCGTAGGCATGCATTTCTTTAATCCCGTCCACAAGATGAAGCTGCTCGAGGTGGTGCGGGCGCTGGAGACTGACGACGAAACGTTGGCCACTGCGGTCGAGGTTGGCCGGCGCATGGGCAAGGAAGTCGTGGTCATCAAGGAATCGCCCGGCTTCATCACCAGCCGCATCAACGCCATGATCGGCAATGAGGCGTTCTATATGTTGCAGGAAGGGGTCGCATCGGCGCCCGACATCGACAAGGCGCTGAAGTTGGGGCTGAATCATCCCATGGGTCCGTTCGAGTTGGTCGACCTGGTGGGACTCGATACGCGGCTGAACATACTGGAGTATCTCCACAAATCGCTCGGCGAGAAATATCGCCCGGCTCCGCTTCTGGTGCAGTACGTGAAAGCTGGGCGTCTAGGTAGGAAGTCGGGGCGCGGGGTGTATGAGTATCCAGAAGCGGCAGGATCGACGGCCAAGACGAATTGACGATTCTTCGCGCTGTACAGAACCCAAAGGACTGTCATCCTGAGGCGGGCGAAGCCCGCGCGGAAGTACCTTACGAATCTTGTAGCTTTGCAAGATCGCCGCTGGGACGCGTTTCACTGCATGCAGCGTGAGCCCTCGCATCGACCGAATCGGCGCTAGCCCTCATAGGGTTTTTCGCGCCGGCTTTGCCGACACTCAGGATGACAAGACTCGGGGAGAGATTCGGCGGGCGAAGTTCAGGCCGGCTAAGTTCGAAACCTTTTGTTGTTCAATTCCCTTGCTCGCCATCAATACGTGAAAGCTCTCGCCCATGCCAGCGGGCGTGACGAGATGCTTGAGCTGCAATGCGACTTTGGCGCGCTCCTGCGGCAGGCGACAATCCTCAAAGGCGTCGGCGAATTCATTAGCCTCGCCAATGCCCAGCAGAAACTGCGATTGCGTAATCAGCTTCTGCGTCTGCATGCCTGCCTTTTCCGCGGCCGCGGCCAGCGCGGTAAAGTTCACGTCGGCGGTGATGTCTTGCTCGCCGGGGGCCTCGTACGGATTGTCGCCGACCAAATGTTGCCGGATAGCCTTCACAGTCCCGCGATGACGTCCGGCGAGTTGCTCTTCGCGGGTGTAGCCGTAATCGATCACAACCATGAATCCGCGCTCCAGGCCGACTGCGGCGGCGTGCATACTCGCTTGCGATTGAAGTGAAACTTCGACCCGTTCTCCGGGTTCGGGATGGACCGAATAGCGGTCAAGGAATTCCAGTTCTTCCGCAGAAGGTTTCACCCAGGTTTCGACAAACTTGCCGTCGCGAGCATTGACGCGGAGCGAACCTTCCGAACTGAGAACATCGACCGGCAGGGCGTCGAAGAATTCGTTGGCGAAAATGATGGTCGGTGCGCTCACAGCCGCACTCGACAGCAACGCCTTACCGGACTCAACGTGACGCCTCAAAACGTCCTCGATTCTTTGCCGGAGCGCTGGCGAGCGTTCGTCCAAGATGTAACGCAGAGCGCGAAAGAATTCCGGAAACTTCTTTTCCGACCAGTCCAATACATCCTGCGCGAAGAGGCCCCGCCCGGGACCGGGTTCCTTCACCACGATGTTTTCTGGAGAGCCAAGCACACGCCACATTTCCTCGAACTGACGCGCCAGCAGCCGTCCGAAGACGGCGTGCACATCGCTCGAGGTGTAGAAGTCGCCGGCCTTGCCGAACTGCTCTGCGTGGCGCGAGTAGTAACCAAGTTCCGGATCGTACAGGCACCTCTCCATGTAACGGGAGAAGGGAATCGGGCCTCGCTCGCGGATCTCCTGCTCGATTTTTTTACGAAGTGCATTCACAGGCCCGTCCGTTGGCGGTCGGCACGGTCTTGCGGCGTGCGAATGAACATTTCCATGAAGTAGTCATGCAGCGCGTCGAAAAGCTGGCGCTGAAAGCTCCATTCGAATTGCGGATGATCGAGATCGCGCGGGTGTAGGTCGAAATAATACGTGTGCACCGGGACAGCTTTATCTTTGAACTCAATGATGATCTCGACCCCCTTGCCCTTGGCGCGCGCCGAGAAATTCAGCAAGGGATGCTCATAGAGGCGAAGCTGAGCGAGAACGCGGTCGAGGTGCGAATTAGCGCTTTCGGGCACACGGCGATTCTACCGGAGGGAAGAAGATATCAACCACACGGAGCAGGACCACCGGGGTTGCACGTGCCCGGCTATTCGTAGCGCAGCGCCTCGATCGGATTCAGTCTCGCCGCCTTGATGGCCGGCAGCATCCCGCTGATGATGCCAACGAAGCTCAGAATGGCCGTCGACCAGATCAGCGTGGCAGAGTCGATGTAAAGATGAATGTCGCCTTCGCTGGCATTGTCTTCAAATGCGCTCCACAGCGTGAGCGACCCTACCGACCACGAGACCAGATAGGCGAGAACCACGCCCAACAGGCCGCCCAGCGCGGTAATCACGAGGGCCTCTGCCAGGAACTGGAACAGAATGTGCCAGCGATGCGCGCCCAAAGCTTTCTCTACGCCGATTTCGCGGGTGCGCTGCGTAACACTGACCAGCATGATGTTCATCAGTCCCACGCCGCCAATGCCCAGCGTTAGCAGGCCGATGAAGCCGAGCAGAATCTTGATGCCGGTGGAGATCACTTGCAGATCCATCAAATCAGCGAATACGTCAAAAATAAATATGGCGCGCTGATCCTTGGGATCAAAGTTGTGGTGGAACCCCATGGAATCGCGCACGGCTTTCACGACCTTGGCATGGTCGCCTTCGTACTCCATGACGATCGAGCTCAAATAATACGTGTTGACCAGATCGCTCATGGCGCTGTAGGGGACGTAGACGTGCTCGTTGATGTTGTCGTCCCCGTTCTGCACCTGATGTTTGAGCACGCCGACGATTTGGTAGGAAATGCCGTCGAGGCGGAGATTTTCGCCAAGCGCGTTCTGACCAGAGAAGAGCTTCTTCTTGGCATCGGAGCCGATCACGGCGACGCGCGTGTGCGTGAAGTCGTCGCCCTCGCTGAAAAAGCTGCCCTCGGCGACGTCCAGCTTGCGCATGCGGCCGTAGTCGGCATACACGCCGCTGACGCCGTAGGTCGCGCTGCGCGTGCCATAGGCCACGATGCAGTTCTTGAACGTCTCGGGCGAAACGCGCTTCAGCAGCGGGACTTCGGAACGAATGTAGTCGAGATCGTTGATGGTCAAGCGAACCTGCGTTCCGGCTTTTGTACCACCGGCCTGCAACTCGGTACGCCCGGGAAAAATGAAGACGAGATTTGTGCCGAAGGAGCGGAAGGCGGACCACAATCCGCGCTCGAAGCCAGTGCCGTACGCGAGCAGCAGCACAACCGTCGCGATGCCCCAGGCCATGCCGAGCATGGTAAGCACGCTGCGTCGACGGTTGTGACGCAGCGCCTCATAGGCCTGGGTTGCGAGATCGACAATCATAGGACAGTTCCCAGCTCCTAACTCATAGCTTCCAGCTCCTAAGCTTCTGCCCTGACCTCAATCCGGGTTTGGTTATAAGCTAGGAGCTAGAAGCTAGAAGCTTTTTTTCACTCCTGCCGCAGCGCTTCCACGGGCGGCAGCAATGCCGCCTTCCGCGCGGGATACAGGCCCGCAGCGATTCCAGCAATCGCCAGCGACCCAATTGCTGCAAACGCGGACGCCGGAATAATGCGGGGCGTGTCGAACCCCTCAGGCGACGGCAACATGGCTAGCACAGTCACGAAGCCGGTGGCGATGGCCAATCCAATCCCTCCGCTGAACGCGGTAAGAAATGCGCCCTCAATGAAAAACTGCGTCAGGATCGCGCGATACGTAGCGCCCAGCGCTTTGCGCAAGCCGATCTCTTTCGTGCGCTCCGTCACCGAGACCAGCATGATGTTGATGATGCCTATCGCTCCCAGGCCCAGAGTCACCACGCCAACCACGCCTAGGAACCAATCCATGGCATCGAAAATCTTTCCCACGCGCTTCATGTTTTCAATCGTGTCCCAGTCTTCGAAGGCGTCTTGCAGCGTGGGGCTGAAACCGTGGCGGCGGGCCAGGATGCGATGAATCTCATCTTTGGCCTCGGCGTGCAGATCCTTTGTAATGGGGCGATAGTTGAGAAACGAAATCGCGTCTTCGGAATTCGCCTTGGTGATCGGAAACAAATCGCGCATGGTGTCGATGGGGATGAAGATGCGCGAGTTCGTCCCATTATTCCCATCCCGCCCGACCTTCGCGACCACGCCCACGATGTCGAAATTAATGCCGTTCAGCAGGATCGTGGAGCCCACGGCCGGCCGTCCTGGAAACATGTTCTTCAGCAGTTCCCACCCCACCACTGCCACACGTCGGCGCTCCGAGATGTCCTGGTTGTTGAACCAGCGGCCCGGTTCCACGGGAACATTGCGAATCTGGTTATAATCCGAGGCCACGCCGAACACTTGGCCGTTGGTCGAGCCGTAGTCGCTGACCGCGCGAATGTCTTCGCGATTCAGCACCGGCGACAGCGCGCCCACGTACTGTGCCTCATTGCGGATCGCCAAATAATCTTTATAAGTAAAGTAATAAGTCTGGCCGGATTGCGTGCTGCCCTCGACCGCCGGAATCCGCCCGGGAAACATGAACATAATGTTTTGCCCCAAGGTGGCGAGCTGTCGTTCCTGCCCGCTGCGGAATCCTTCGCCCAGGCCCACCAGCAGCAACAACGATCCTACCCCCCAGGCGATTCCGAACATGGTCAGGAACGAGCGCAGCTTATGCGCCCACAGGGTCGACAGCGACTGCCGCACAATGTCGAGAAGCATTCGCATAGATATGAATAATGCCCCCACGCCTCCGGGGAGGAGCGTGGGGGCACCCGGGTAACGTTCGGGCGAGGGGTCTCAAATCCCGCCCAACATCTGATCAGAGATACGCAGCCGGGTCCGATAATGTTCCCTGCTGGCATGTACTTACTTAGACCCTGGGAAAGTGAAAAAGGTTAGCTGAGGGGAACTCTGCAAGTTTGTCATTCCGACCGAAGGGAGGAATCTGTTGTTTGCCCTACTGCGAGCTCTTTTCCTTAGGCCGCTCGTACGCCTTCTGCAAGTATTTCCGGGCTTCTTCAAGCGCGCCAAAGGTATTGTCGTTGGTTTGGGTGGCCTGGCGATATTCGTTGATGGCGCGTTCGCGCTGCCCGGTGATGTCGAAAATCTTGCCTAGCTGGATACGGCTCCAGACTTCGGTCCATCGCGGTTCGCCATCGCCATCAATAGACGCACGGTAGGCGTTGGCCGAGGACTGATAGTTCCGCTGATAAAAGAAAACCTCGGCGATACGGTAATGGGCGAGGGAACTGTTCTTGTTGAGGTCGAGGGCCTTGTTGAACTCAACCAGCGCTGCTGCGAGATCTCCCTGCTGCTGCAGAGCTTGTCCCCGCAGTACGGAAGCGCGCAGCTTCACATCAGTCGAGTTGGTCAGCACATGGTGGTCCGGATCAATCGAGATGCGGCGCGGACGGCCGAACGTCTCGATCGAGAACGGCGACGTCGTGCCCACCACCTCGATGCGCTGATTTTCGGTTTTTCCGTCGGTATCAATGCGCAAGTCCACGGGCATGCGGAACAGATCGAGATCCTGCGTGATTTCACCGGTGACGCGAAATCCGGGAGCTTTCTCTTCTTTGGGTATTTGGGAAGCCGCGCCCCCAAGTCGGTAGGTCGTGTATTTCACCTTGAACTCGGGCGCTCCGGTGGAATCAAGCCATTGCGAGAAAAACCACGTGAGCTGCTGGCCGTAATTTTTCTCGGCGATGGTCTTGAAGTCGTCCATGCTCGCCCCTTTGCCGGCGAAGTCCCCGGCAAATTCCCGCATGGTCTTGTTGTACTTATCCTCGCCCAGCACCCAGCGCAGCATGTGCAGGATCATCGCGCCCTTGTCGGTAGCCAGCGACTGAAACTCGGTGGAGAAAATATCCAGCTTGCTGGCGCTCGACAGCGGCACCGTGTCATAGGCCAACGCGCCGACCGACATATCTTTTACCGCTTCTTCCAGACCGGCCGCTCCGGCGGCGTTCTCCACGTACATGGCTTCCGAATAGCGGGAAAAGCCGTCGCTCAACCACCAGTCGTCCTTGCTCGCGGGACTTACAGAAACGCCCCACCACTGGTGTGCGATGGCGTCGGCCAGCAGCCGGTAGTTCGTCTTCTCGGTAATGGAAGGTCCCGCCAACCCGGCGATTTCCGGCGCCCAGGCATAAGGGAGAGTGTCGCCGGGCAACTCCACAACGTTGAGCTTCTGCGAAGGCGGCAGGCCGTAAAGCGTGAGGAAGTAGGTGAATTCCTGAACCGCGGTCGTGGCGTAAGCCGGCGAAAGAGTCTGATGCGTGGGCTTAAAGAAGACGTGCAGGTCCATGCCGGCATCATCGCTCTTGTATTCCTGAAAAACTCCGGCCACGATGGTGCCGGGAAAGCTTGGCTTGTCGGATACAAAGGTAAAAGTCTTGGTCGGCAGCACACTGGCCTTAGGCTTATTCGAAGCGGGAGTGTCCGCGACCGTAGACTTGCCGCTGCCGACCACGAGCATGTGCGGGGGCACGGTTACGCTAATCGTTGAGGTGAAGCGGTTGAGGCCGTAACCGCTAACCGGAAACCAGCGTCCGGAATAGAACAAATAGCTGGTATCGTCGCCGATGTAGGCCAGCTTAAGGCCCGGAACAGGGCTATTGTCGGCGTTCTCCAGCTGTCCCTCATATTCGAAGGTCAGAGTAGTCGAGGCGCCTTTCGACAAGCCTGCCGGCAGTGGAACCCGAACCGTCGAATCCTGAGTGACTCGCTCGGCCGACAGCGCCTGCCCTTTTTCGTCGAGAACCCGGGTGACCCTTAAATCATTGTGCAACTCAAAGACGGCGACCGCGAGATCCTGCGTGGCCGTGAATCTGACTTTCGCGCGAGCTGTGATCTGGTGGAGATGCGGGTCGAGCTCAGCCTCGATCTGGTAGTTGTCCACGCGCAGGCGCGCTTTTTCCGCGGCCCAGGATGAAGACGGGATCGCAACCGCGACCACCAGCGTTAGGGTCAGAGAACTGCTAAGGACGCTCAGAGCGCGCCGCGGGCGAATCCACATTCAGGAGAGTCTCCAGGAAATGATAACCCATTTCCTATGATGAAGATTCTCACGCAAAAGATGCTGGGAGCACAAGGCTTAGCCGCCGTATGTCAAGATTGTGTCATCCAGAGATTCGTGCCGTTGCCCCAATTTCTTGTCATCCCGAGCGATAGCCTTGTCATTCCGAACAAAGGACGCTATGTAGTACGCCTTGTCATTCCTCGCAAAGCGAGGAACCTGGGTTTCTGCTAGCGCAGGCAATAACCCAGGTCCCTCGCTACCGCTCGGGATGACAATCAGCAGAGAACCAGGCCTTCGAGAGCATAGAAAGAATAATCTCCGCAGCACGGTCAGCGGGGTGCTGCAGCGCCCCCGAATCCCGGGTCGGAGCGTGCAGACGGGCTTTCACCCGCGCCAGACCTGCCAGCATACGTTCGCGAGCGGGACCATCGGGAAGGATCTCCTTTACTCGGGTCACTACCTTTTCAGCCGTGAAATCGTGCTGCACGAGCTCCGGCACAACTTCGTCCCCGGCAATAAGGTTGACCATGGCAAATCGTGGCACCTTCACCCGGGGCTTGCCCAGCGCATACGTGAGCGCCGAGACCCGGTAAACCATCACGAACGGCACGTTCATCATCGCGGCCTCGACCGTCGCCGTCCCGCTGGCCACGATCCCCGCGCGCGAGTGCCAGAGCGCAGGCAGGGCGTCGGGCACAAGCGTGATTTTCCGTGGCCCGACGAGGCTTAGCACAAAGCTACGGTCGAGCGTGGCCGCCACCGGAAGCAGAAACTCATACGCCGAGCCCAGCAGCGCCGCCGACTCCAGAATTGTCGGCAGGTTCATGCGGACTTCCTTGACCCGGCTGCCGGGCATCAAGGTGATCCATTGTTTCGCCGAGTCCAGCTGAAATTGCGCCGCATAGTCGCCGCGCTCGATCACCGGATGTGGCAGTTCCGCCAGAGGATGCCCCACGAACGTCGCGTCCACGCCGCGCTCACGATAAAACTGTTCTTCGAATGGAAAGATGACCAGCGCCTTGTCGATGTAGTCCCGCAGCAGCCGCACGCGCCCCTGCCGCCAAGCCCAGAACTGCGGCGCGACGTAATAAACAGTTGGAATCCCGCGCCTCCTCATCTGCCGCGCCACCCGCCAGTTGAACGCCGGAGAGTCAATGACGATAGTGAGGTCAGGCTTGCGCCGGTCGGCTTCCGCGATCAGGCGACGATAAAGCGCGAAAATTTTCGGCAGATGGCTAAGAATCTCCGTGATGCCGACGACCGAAAGATCCTTCGCATCGACGACGGTGTCGCACCCCGCAGCCCGCATGCGCTCCCCGCCCACACCGAAGAATTCAAGTGACTGATTACGGCGCCGCAACGCCTCGATGAGCTGCGCCCCATACATTTCCCCCGAAGCTTCGCCGGCTGAGATGAGAATTCGCAAGACAGCATTGTAAAGAACTCGTGGCGACTCGTGCTTTCACGGCGATACTGCAAGCTCCGCCCGCCGCATCGCCCTGAAATGAGCGTGTTAAAATAAGCAGCAGTCGTAATTAGAAGCAACGAGGAAGTGAACCGATGCCACGCCCCGTTAAACTCGATTTCAAGCCGCTTACTCTCGGGGAGACTGCCAAGCGCCTGGGAGTGCCGCCTGCAAGAGCCCGCAAAATTCTGGCCATGGTGGGCGTCGATCTTAATGGACGGGCCACCAGCGCCGGTCTGACCCGGAAAGCCCGAACCACCAAGGCCTCCTCTCGCAGGGCTAAGACCACGGCCCGATAAAACGTTCAGCAATAGTGTTTCAGGCAAAGCTGACAGCGCATTTTCTGCGCCTGAGGACTAGCCATGACGAAAGCCAAAGACTCCGTCTTCCTGAACATCCCGTACGATCCGCAATTTACCCGGCAATATCTCGCATACATCACCGCCGTGAGCGCATTGTCGCTGGTGCCCGAAGCCACACTCGGAATCGCGGGCAACCGGCGGCTCGACCGGATTGCCAGCCTCATTGAGCGCTGCGCGTTTTCGATTCACGATCTTTCCCGCGTGCAACTCGATCGCCACGCGCCGCGCACGCCCCGCTTCAACATGCCGTTCGAACTGGGCCTGGCAGTAGCCTGGGCGCAGGCGCATCCCCAGCACAAATGGTTCGTTTTCGAGTCTGTGAGGCGTCGCCTGAACAAATCCTTGAGCGATCTGGATGGAACCGACCCTTACATCCACTCCGGCACCGTGCGCGGCATCATGCGCGAAGTCTGCAACGCGTTCGTCAGTTCGGTAAAGCAGCCAACGGTCCCGCAAATGATGAAGATGTACCGCGAACTGCGCCGCGACTCACCACGAATCCTGAAGAACGCCGGCGGACATTCCATGTTCACCGCAAGGGTGTTCTCGGATCTGTCCCTAGCGGCAGCGGCCCTGCGCAGCAAGTATCTGGGATCAGACTGAAAAAGCTTTATGTAGAGAGAGAACCTCGTGTTGATCGTTAGAACTCACCGTTGTTCGGCGTCGCGCAACCGCCCCATCATGATTTCCCTTACCCGCTCCGACGTGATTCCCTTGTGGTATTCCTGGGAAAGAGGATGGTCGGTTAATTCCAACTCGAAATGCGGGCGTTGCCGGGGTTTCTGGATATGAACGTACATTTTCAGATTCGTCGTGTCCGGGTATTCGGGAATCCGGGTGCTCAGCCAGGAAAACATGGGCGGAAGATCGATGCGCTGCTGATCATCATTCCTTTTCAGCACGTCAAAATTCCCGCGACTAAGTGAGCCCCATACACCCCAACGAAACGTCTCGGCAGAGCCGACGATTGGCAAATGGATGGTCCCGCGCACGAAAAAGTCGTGATCGTCGATTGCGCAATAGTCTTCATCCAAGAATGTCTTGCGCTCCTTACTCCAACTGGGCATTAAGCTTGCGACGCGACTTGCCTCTGTGTGTTCCTCAAGCCAGTAGCGGGGTGAATCGTAGCCAAAGTCTAGGCAAGGCCCGGTGTGCCACTCCTCACAGTTACCGCACTTCCATCGGAGATCCGCCAGATCATCAAGTGTGACGGATGTGGTCGTGTTCCGGATACGCGCACGATCGTAACATCCGGAGCAAACCAGAGAAATCTTAACCAGCCTTTCGGCTTCTTCGTTCCAGCCGTTATGGGCTGCTCGTATAAGTTCGCAATTGTCACACCAGGCATCGGGAAACGGATGGTCAGAGTCTGGCTCGTCACTATTGAATCCGAGGCCTGCAGTTTCTCCTAGCAGATGGGCACAGACATATGTACGCTCGCGTTCGCCATGGGTTGAACACTGGATCTTGTCAGCCATCAGAAATACCGTCCTCGTGGGCGGAGGGGCTAGTCGTCCCCTCGTGCAGCGACTTCCGGCTGTTGAAATTCCGGCCCGTTTGCTGGCACCCGCCCCGCGCTGATCTCCTGATCTTTGTACTGCAGCTGATACAGCTTAAAGTAAATCCCGCGGTTGGCCAGCAATTCCTGATGCGTGCCCATTTCGCGGACCTGGCCCTTGTGCATGACGATGATCTTGTCGGCACGCTGCACCGTCGATAGCCGGTGCGCGATGATCAGCGACGTGCGGCCTTCGACCATGCGGGCGAGCGCGTCGCGCACTTTGAATTCGGTTTCGGTATCCACGCTCGACGTAGCCTCGTCGAGAATCAGAATCTTTGGCTCATGCGCGAGTGCCCGCGCGAAAGAAATGAGTTGCTTCTGCCCGGTCGAAAGCGTCGATCCACGTTCGCGCACTTCTTCGTCGAATCCCTTGGTCAAAGCGCGGACGAAGTCGCCGAGATTCACATCTTCGGCGGCCTTGGCGACCTGCGCGTCCTGAATGCGATCGGTCCCGAGGCGGATGTTGCCGCCGATCGTTCCGCTAAACAAAAACGGGTCCTGCAGCACGACGCCGAAGCGGCTGCGCAGGTCAGCGAGATCCATTTCTCTCACGTCGACGCCGTCGATGCGCACCGTGCCCTTCTGCACGTCGTAGAAGCGCAGCAGCAGAGAGATGAGCGTGGTCTTGCCGGCGCCGGTGTGGCCGACGATGGCGACGGTTTCCCCGGGTTCAATGGCGAAGGTGACGTCGCGGAGAACCCAGTCGGGTGTCCTTTCCGGTTCCTTGTTGCTGGCCGACAAAAGGCGACCCGAGCTTTGCTCAGCCGGACGGCTGGGGCCGGCCGTCCCCACATGGGGCGCGGTCGCGCCTGCATCGCCGTTCCCGATCGGCACGTCCCTATACGCGAACCAGACATGGTCAAACTCGACGCGTCCCGGGCCTTCTGGCTTCTTCGTCACCGCCGGCGAAACAATGTCCACCGGCGTATCCAGGAGCTTGAAAATGCGCTCACTGGCCGCCATCGCCGACTGCAGAGTGTTGTACTTCTCACTGAAGTCCATGATGGGACGGAAGAAACGCTGCGCATACTGCGTGAAGGCGATCAGCACGCCCAGCGAGGCCGCGGTTGCGACTACGTTGCTGCTGGCTACGACTTTGCGCATTACATCCTGGCCGCCGAACCAGATGACGCAGGCAATCGCAACCGTCGAAAGAAAGTCAACCGCGGGATAGTAAAGCGCATAGGCCAGGATCGCGTCCTTGTAAGCGTCCATGTGGCTGCGGTTGATCTCCGAGAAACGGTGGTAAGCCTTGCGCTCGCGGTTGAAGAGCTGCAGCACAACCATGCCGCTGACGTGCTCCTGCAAATAAGAGTTGATGCGGGCGATTGCGGTGCGAATGCGCCGGTAAGAATCGCGCACCTTGTCGCGAAAAACTTTCGTCGCCACCACAATGAAAGGCAGCACCGCGAACGTGATCAGCGCCAGCTTCCAGTTCATCCACAGCATGACGCCCACAATTCCGGCCAGTACGAACACGTCCTCGAAGATGGCGTCCAGGCCCGAGGTGAACATCTCGTTCAACGCGTCGACATCAGTTGTCACCCGCGTGACCAGGCGGCCGACGGGATTCTTGTCATAGAAAGCGACATGCATGCGCTGCAGGTGACGGAAAATCTGGCTGCGCAAATCAAACATGATCTTCTGTCCAACCCATTGCACGTAGTAGGTCCTCAGGAAATCGAACACAAAGCCGAAAATCAGCAAGCTGAAATAGATCGCGGAAATCTGTGCGATCCCATGCATCGGCCTCGGGCTGAGCCAACTCCACAGACCAGAGCCCGCACCCTTGATCGGCGCCAGATAACGGTCCACGGCGACCTTCACCAGATAAGGCCCCAGCACGTCGCAGCACGATTTGAAGATGATCGAGGCAAGGGCAACGGCCACCTGCCAGCCGTAGGGACGCAGGTAGGTGAGCAGCCGCCCCATCAGGCGGCTGTCGTACGCCTTTCCTAATATTTCCTCTTCCTGAGCCATTGTTTCCCGCAACACATCACGTGAGGGATGCGGCCGTTTGCTGGGAAGCGCATCACCTCCGACAACGTATTTTAGTAGATGCGTGGGCCGCGGGCAGGATGGAAAAGCCTTGGGGTGGGATAATCACCAGAGTGGCCCTGGGAATCTACATCTCGATTCCGTTCTGCCGCACGAAGTGCAGCTACTGCAACTTCGCGTCCGACGTATTTTCGCGAGCCGTGTTTCAGCGCTACGTCGATCGCGTGTGCGCAGACATCGCCCATGCGCGGCAAATCGCTCAGGAGATGGGTGGGCTGACCGAGCATGAAGTGGACTCGATCTATCTCGGCGGCGGCACGCCCACCGTACTCGATGTCGAACAACTGCAGCGAATCTTTGCCGCAGTTCGTGCACAGTTCGAGGTGCGGCCCGACGCCGAAGTGACCGTCGAGTGCGCGCCAGGAACGCTCGCGCCGGATGGGCTCGAAGGACTGCTGCGTTGCGGCGTGAATCGCGTCAGCCTGGGTGTGCAGTCGTTTGTCGACGCCGAGGCGGCCGCTGTTGGCAGATTGCACAAGCGCGCGACTGTGCTCGATGACATTGCCCGCCTGCGCGCGGCCGGAATCTCGAATATCAACGTCGATCTGATCGCCGGGCTCCCCCACCAGACCGCGGCAACCTGGCAGCAGTCGCTCGACGAAACGCTCGCGACTGGAGCCGCTCACGTCAGCGTCTACATGCTTGAAGTGGATGAAGACTCGCGGCTGGGGCGCGAAGTGATGGCGGGTGGAACCCGCTACCACGCGCATTTCGTGCCGGACGAAGAGGCCACCGCGGATTTCTATCTCGCCGCTTGCGAACAGTTGGAAGCTGCGGGCATCGCGCAATATGAAATTTCCAATTTCGCGCGAGCCGGTTCGGAATCGCGGCACAACCTGAAATACTGGACGCGGCAGCCCTACCTCGGTTTCGGAGTGGATGCGCATTCCATGCTCCGCTCGTCCGCAGCAGTGGAAAGTGAAAGTGAAGCGGTGCGGTTTTCTGCCCCCGACGCTCTGGAGAAATATATTGCCGCCTCGCCCTCGCAGACAACGGCGATCTCTCGAGCGAACGCGCTCGAAGAATGCTTCTTTCTCGGATTGCGCTTGAACCTGGGCGTAAACCTGCGCGAAATTGCCGCAAGCTTCGGTGAGAAAACTCTCGAGTACTTATCGCCTGTCATCACGGAGCTCATCTCTGACGGTCTGCTGCACCGAACCGGCGATTCCGTCAGCCTGACTGCGCGCGGGCGATTGCTGTCCAACGAAGTCTTTCAGGCATTCCTCGCTCCGGTTCCCTTGTCGGGTAAAAGTTAGCGCGTCAGAACCGCCCCCGAATATGACTTGCCATGAGTAATCGACCAAACCATCCGGTCGGTTGGCCATGGGGCGCGATTCCTCGTTTTCCCCAGTGTTCATAGCCCTTTCCGCGTGCTTACGATTGACTTCCCGGGGTAACTTTGTCGCCCTCCAACGCTGTGTTCTAATCGAAACTTCAGAGTATCCAAGCGATGACAGTGTCATGCGCATCGCGCCGGAGGAGCCTTGGATTTCCAACTCAACGAAGAGCAATTGCACCTGAAAAAAACCGTCCGCGAATTTGCCGAACGCGAGATCAAGCCCAACGTCATGAAGTGGGACGAAGCCGGTGAGTTCCCCTTCGCGACCATCAAGGAATTGGGCAAGCTCGGGATGCTGGGGATAATCTTCCCGCCCGAGTACGGCGGCGCGGGCATGGGTTATGTAGAGTACGTGACTGCGATCGAGGAGCTCTCGAAGGTCGACGGTTCGGTCGGAATCATCGTGGCCGCGCATACATCGTTGTGCTCGAACCACATTTTTCTGGCGGGCAACGAGGCGCAGAAAAAGAAATACGTCAGCAAGCTCGCGACCGGCGAGTTCATCGGCGCATGGGGGCTCACCGAGCCCTCGTCCGGATCGGACGCAGGCAGTGCCCGCATGACCGCAGTTCGCAAGGGGAACACCTGGGTTCTGAATGGCACCAAGACTTTCTGCACCAACGGACACTACGCCGACGTGGTCGTTGTGCTGGCCGTGACCGATCGCGCCGCGCACACCCACGGAATTTCGGCGTTCGTGGTCGACAAAGATACCAAGGGATTTCGTCCCGGCAAAAAAGAAAACAAGCTGGGGCTGCGGGCCAGCGACACCGCCGAACTGATTTTCGAAGACTGCGTGATTCCCGCGGAAAATCTGTTGGGCGGCGAGGGCCAGGGATTTCCCGACGCCATGCGCGTGCTTGACGGCGGACGCATCTCGATCGCGGCTTTGTCGCTGGGCATGGCCGAGGGCGCGTATGAGGCGGCCCTGAAATATTCAAAACAGCGCAAGCAGTTCGGCAAAGCCATCAGCGATTTCCAGGCCATCCAGTGGAAGCTGGCCGACATGGCCACCGAAATCGATGCCGCCATGTTGCTCACCATGCGCGCCGCGTCGATGAAAGACGCGGGCATGAAGACCACGCAGGAATCGTCGATGGCGAAACTCTATGCCAGCGAAGTGGCCGTCCGCTGCGCCAACGAGGGCGTGCAGATTCACGGCGGTTATGGATTCATCAAGGATTATCCCGCCGAAAAGTTTTACCGCGACGTGAAGCTGTGCACTATCGGCGAAGGGACAAGCGAAATCCAGCGATTGGTCATTGCCAGACAATTGCTCAAAGACTAGCTCCTAAGCTCTTAGCCAAACCTGCCAGGCGAGTAGTCCCCAGTAGCTGCTCGCCAGCGCCACAAACAGGCTCGTCAACAGGACGTGGCCGATAACGAACTGCTTTCCCTTCGGCCAGTCTTCACTGGAAAAATAAAACGCATCGACCAGGACGCGCGCCGTCCAGTAGCTGCCAATAAAGCATGCGAGCCCCATCGCAGCACGGTCGCCGCGTAACATTTCCGTGTGCAGCGCGAGCGTGAGTACTCCGAAAGCGATGATGGTCAGCACCGTGAATCCGCTCTGAACCCACAGCAGCTTCCGGTTGAATGGCATCAGCTGTGCCAAGTCTTCCTTCCAGCGAAGGCGCGACGGCACCTGGAAGCTGGCAAACAGAATTGCGAAGTGCCCGGCGCCGGCCAGCCAAAGGATGAGATTGAAGCATCGTTCTGCGAGCGAGTTTGTCATAGGCAGTCACAACGCATGGATCGCATGCATAAACGGAATAATCACGCGCAACACAAACGGAGGATGGAAGAGCCAGAACGCCGGAGCGGCAGTCACAACCAGCAGGAATATCCAGGCGGTTAGGCCTTTCTGCAGGCCAATCCGCTGGCCCAGCGCAGAGCGCTCCAGGGTCACACCCAGGCCTTGCAGTATGAAGTATGCCGTGGGCAGGCCATACCCGCCGCGGGCGGGCAAGGAAATCACCAGGTCATGAATCAACCCGGAGGCAACGAACACCAGCAGTCCGGCCATAGCGACGCCGGTGCGCTTGTGCAGCGGGCGGAAGATCAGGTCGTGAGCCAACTGACGAAATCCAAGATTCCAGCGCTTTCCCCAGAACTCGCTCAGAGTTTTCGACAGGACGGGCTTCGACATAATTGGTTGTGCATCGATGCCCATGGTCTGCCAGAACAAAGCGATCAGATGGAAGCTTCCGAAATGCAGCAAAAGGATCAGCCCGAGCAATCCAACCCATCCTCGAAGCAAACTCTCATTTTCCGGGATGCGGCGCGCGACCATCCACAGCAGGGCGATTCCGAGAGCAGTCTTGAAAGCCGCCCAAACCCAATCCTGAGCCACGGGATTTACCGGGTGCTTGTCCCCGTCGAGAAAGGTTTCTGCGTCCATACCGGGCCAAGCCACCAGATAGGCGACCGAACGTCCGGCGCCGTGCGTGACTCGCGCGCGAATCTTCCACCAGGTCACCCACTTCAGGCCAGCAAAAATAGCAAGCGACAACGCCCACATGAATACCCAGGCTGGCATTCGCCCCTGTAGGGCGATCAGGATGGGAAGACCAGCAGCGGAAGTATCTCAATCCACCGGTTGCCCGTTGGTGCGGCATTTGGCGTCGTGAAGGCAGAAGCCACGGAATGTACCTTGTGAGTCCGGCAGCTTTAATCTACAGTTCAGCCGAGAGAAACGACAATTGGCAGATCAGGCCCCCAATTCCGCGAATCTGAAGGCAACCGCCATTCTCGACCACACCGAGCCATCGATTCGTGGGCTTGCAACAGAATTTCGACGCGAGCACAGCCATGATCGGGAGTTGTTGCAGGCCGCACACCGCTATTTGGCGGAATCAGTAAAGCCGATTTACACGCTGGACGAGTGGCAGCCGGCTTCCCGCACCCTTCTCAAGCGAGTGGGATCTTGTAGCCAGCGCATGGCGTGCCTGGAAGCGGTGGCGCGGGCGGCAGCTATAGCCACACGATCCCGAGCGCTGCGAGTGAGCGGGAAATTCTGGTACCCGCGTTTTCGCGGGCTTTCGGCCTTCATTCCAAGGAGCATTCTTCTGGTCTGGCCGCAATTCTTTCTCGACGGAATCTGGGTAGACTTTGACGAGCTGTACGGACCACTGGCGGATCTGGCAAAGCGAGCCGACCGTGGGTTCTCGAATTCGGGTGAATCTGTGTTCGATGCCGTCGCCCATACCCCCGTTGATTTTCTCGCCAAAACTTGCAGAGCAGGTTGCTCCTCAGACTTCGATCTGTCCCGGTTCATCGTGGCCCATGAAGGTTTCTTCGACACGCGGGACGAAGTCTTCGAGCGATTCGGTTCTCTCCACGCCACCCTACGTGGGCGGGCGTTCAGGATATTCTTCGGTGGTCGAAGGAGCGTTTAGTCTTTTCGCTTTCGAGCAGCGCTCTGCTTTACACTGACAGTTTGAATCACGACATCCAGTCCGGGATTGATTTGCTGCGCTCGGGAAACGTGCGCACCCTGTCGCGGGCCATCACCACGGTCGAAAATCGCGTGCCGGGATGGTCCGATCTACTGAAGGCGCTGTTCCCGCACAGTGGGCGAGCCCGCGTCGTCGGACTGACGGGCCCGCCGGGCGCTGGCAAGAGCACGCTCGTCGATCAACTGGCCCGGCTCTATCGGAAACAGAACCAAACCGTCGGGATCGTTGCCGTCGATCCCACCAGCCCCTACACTGGCGGAGCGATTCTCGGCGACCGCATTCGCATGCAGGAACATTTCGCCGACCCCGGAATTTATATTCGCAGCATGGCGACCCGCGGATCCCTTGGCGGACTCGCGCGAACTACCGCCGACGTCACGACCGTGCTCGACGCCTCCGGCCGCGACGTCATCCTCATTGAGACAGTCGGCGTCGGGCAGGATGAAGTCGATATCGTTCGGCTGGCCAACATCACGGTTGTGATTCTCGTTCCAGGCATGGGCGATGACGTGCAGACGATCAAGGCGGGGATCATGGAGATCGCCGACATTTTCGTCATCAATAAGAGTGATCGCGAGGGCGCAGAGCGCGTGGAACGCGAAATTCGTGCTCTGCAGTCTTTAGCCCTGCGCCATGACGGATGGACGCCTCCGATTGTGAAAACGGTCGCCAGCGACGGAACCGGAGTCGACGATCTGGCCGCGGCGATCGCCAGCTACGAAGAGTATCTGCAGAAAGAAAACCTGGCACTGAAAAAGCGCGTGGAGAACTGGCAGGAGCGGCTGGTAGAAATGCTGCGCGATGTAATGCTCGAAAAAGCGCGCGCTCAGCTCGGCGACGGTAACCTGTCGCAACTAGCGGCGGAAGTCGCCGAGCATAAGCGCGACCCGTATACGCTGGTAGAGGAGATCGCCGCGAAGGCAGGGAAGGTGTAGGTGACTGTAAGTGGAAATATACGCCGTTAGCCGGAAGCGTGAGGAAGTGATCGAGAAATGGATGACGGCCATTATCGATGATGGTGGCATTCGTCGCTTCGATGATTTGCATATCGATGAGATTGATTCGGCGTGGTCGCATAGAGATCGATGGGTTGAGGGCGGGCTAGAATCGTTTCGTTGCGCGCTAGCTGTGCGCGACCGGAACAGACTGCCGTTCGCCGTTGCTTTAGCATTTTCGCTAAAGTCCGGCGATCGGCCAATCGGTGTTGACTTCCAGAGTCGGCCAGATCTTCAAGAAAGATTCGACCGGTCGCCTCCTTCCTTGTATCTCTTTCATCGAGGCGAGGAACTCAGAAACCGAATGGGTAGTAACGAGGTGGCTCGGGACCTGAATCCCGTAATATTCGGCATTTCGGAACCAGGCATAAGTTGCTATTACCTGGAGTTTCTGCAGAAAGGCACCGACGAGTACTGTCGTAGCGTGTCTCTCGAGGGGTAAGGCTAGGCAGAAGGTATGTTCCAGATCGATCATCTCGGCATTGCGGTGAAGTCGCTGGCGGCAGCCAAGGCGATTTACGAAAAGCTCGGCCTCACCGTCTCGCCGGAAGAAACCGTGGAGCAGGAACAGGTGCGGCTCGTGATGGTTCCGGTGGGCGAGAGCAGGCTCGAACTACTCGAGGCCACGTCGGAGAATTCGACAATTGCCAGGTTCATCTCCAAGCGCGGCGAAGGGCTGCACCATGTGTGCCTCAAGGTTCCCGATTTGCCAGCGGCTGTCGAGCGCCTGAAAAAAGATGGCGTGCGCCTGGTTTCGGAAGAGATCAAAATCGGTGCGGGCGGGCACCAGTATGTGTTTGTGCATCCCGCGAGCACCGGCGGCGTGCTGCTGGAGCTGGTGCAGGGGTGAGAACCTAAAACCGGCCACGGATTTTCACGGATTACCACGGATAAAGCACAATTCAGAAAGCCAAGAACAACAGAGATATGCTTCTTCTCGTCACCGATACTTCTGGCAAGACCGGCACTGTAGCCCTCGCGCGCGCCGGTGAACGCCCCCCGCGCGGTGCGGAGCAGAGTGGTACGGAGCATACGGAGCAGATCGAGGCTGAGCAGAGCGATGTTGAAGTAATCGAAGTTGTGCCCCTGGCCGGTGGAATGTTCTCGGCTCAACTCGTGCCGCAGATTTCATCCCTGCTGCGGAAGCATGGTTTCAGCAAGGCCGATATCGGCGCCTTCATCGTGGTCTCGGGCCCCGGATCATTCACCGGCCTGCGCGTGGGACTGGCGGCAATCAAAGCGCTGGCAGAGATTTTGCAGAAGCCCATCGTCGCCGTTTCGCTGCTGGAAGCGCTAGCAACTGCGAGTCGTGTTCAGGGCAGCGTCGTGGCCGGGCTGGATGCTGGACGCGGCGAAGTTTTTTTCGGCGCGTACCAGATTGCGGGCGAGGAAGTGCAGGTTCTGCGAGAAGAATTGCTGTCGCAAGCTGAGTTTGTATCCGCGGCGCGTGAGGCGACGGTCATCACGCCGGTCCAGGCTCTGCTTGCGGCGGCGCGGGACGCCGGCATTACTGTCTTCGCAGTCGAGCCTCCCGGCGCTGCCACGATCGCCCAGTTCGGATGGAAGAAGCTGCAGGCCGGCGAAACCGTTTCGCCCGAGCAACTCGAAGCCAACTACATGCGGCGTTCGGACGCTGAGATGTTTGTGAAAAGCAGCCTCTAGTTGCTAGCCTCGGACGTCTGAATCTTTCCGCCGTCAGAAAACTTATTTTGATTCGCCCCGCCACTCCCGCCGATATCCCCGCCATCATGGAATTGGAGCGCGCGTGTGCCACCGCCGCCCACTGGACTGAGGAACAATATTGGAAGGCCTTCGATCCCGCAGGCGTGCAAAGGCTCGTCCTGGTAGCTGAGACGCCGTATTCCGCGCCCCATGAATCGGCTAGAACGGAGGCAGGCGGCTTACAGGGTTTTCTGGTGGCCCGGCACCTTGCCGCCGAATGGGAACTGGAAAACATTGTCGTAGCTTCTTCGGTCCGCCGCATGCGGCTTGGGCAGCGGCTTTTGGATGCCCTGCTGACCGCGGCCCGGGAAACAAACAGCAGTTCTGTGTTTCTCGAAGTCCGCGAATCAAACGCCTCGGCGCGAAGCTTCTATGAAAAGGCAGGTTTCAAGCAAACCGGCCGACGGAAGTCCTACTATGCCAACCCTGCGGAAGATGCCGTCGTGTACGGAGCCAGTCTCGTCCCGCGTTAGTCTGGGCTGAAATGATTCTCATAGTGAGACATGCACCACTTTTGGGCATTGAACCAGTTTTTGTGCTGTGCTAATTTGACGATATATCCCGGTTGGAGGTCTGCTGGATGCTGACTTCGAAAGACCAACTTCTGACCAATCATGAGGAATTCCGCAGATTGGCTCAGGAGCACACGCAGTACTCGCAACGCCTCGATTCACTCACCCAAAAACGCTACTTAAGCGAAGACGAGAAGCTGGAAGAGGTCCGTCTGAAAAAGCTGAAACTTCGCCTAAAAGACCAGATGGAGTGCATTGAGCGCGAGTACCGCCAGCAGTACGGCGTCAACGTAGCGTAATTTCTGGCCAACCCGCATGCGGCCCACGCAGCTTGGACCGCTGAGGTCGAGCTGTATCTTCCGCATGGCACGTCGGCAGCCTTTATTTTACTTGCGCCTGTGGGATCCCGCTTCGGCCGAGTTGGCAGCTTCCCCGAATGCCTTCCGACGACCAATTCACTTCCGCTTTTCCTTTCGCGCGGGCGCAACCTGGCTGAATGCCGGTGTCAGATTTCTTTGAATCCGCCTCAACTTCGGCATGACCTTCCTTACTGCTTGATCGGCAATGCGAGCACAATGCTCTGTCAGCTTGACGGTTGTAGCTGTTAAATCTTTCCAAACGGTCTCAGGATTGCCTCCGCTGCGCGGACTGCTCGACGATCACCGCAGGTTAACCAGAAAGTAATACAGCGAAAACTGTAAAGGCTCGCTATTTCCATTCGTGGATAATGTCCCGCTACGAGATTGCACAAAATCTCAGCAGGCAGAAGAGTTCGAAAATGAGCGCTATCCAATTCTTGATCGCCGACGACCATGACTTATTCCGGCGCACTGCGCGATCCTTTATTGAAGCGCATCCCAATTGGCGGGTCTGCGGCGAAGCCGGGGATGGGATCGAAGCGATTGAGCAGGCGAAACGACTGCGTCCTCAGGTGATCCTGATGGACATCAACATGCCGCGCATGGACGGGTTGGAGGCGACACGAATTATTCGCCGCGAACTCCCCGACTGCAACGTCATCATTGTCACCCAGAATCACGAATCGATCGCCCGGCAGCAAGCTGCCGCGGTCGATGCCAGAGGCTCGGTGACGAAGTCTGAATTTACGCAAGAGCTGCCCAGCACCATCAAGAGGCTTTTCGAGAACCCGATTGGTGAAGCTGTTGAACCCACGAATGCGGAAAGCACCGTCACACCAGGCTGGGTCCGCGGTGGGGCGTTGGGCCAATTGGTCCGTGAATTTGATTGGACGAAAACGCCGCTCGGTGCTATCGAAAAATGGCCTCAAAGTTTGAAAACGGTTGTTCGCACTCTTCTCACGTCACGCTTTGCCATGTGGATGAGCTGGGGCCCGGAGCTCACCTTTCTCTATAACGATGACTACGCGCGGATGACGCTGGGGAAGAAACACCCGTGGGCCCTGGGAAAGCCGTCTCACGAGGTGTGGAAGGAAATCTGGGAAGACATTGGCCCCCGCATTCACAGAGTTCTTGAGACCGGTGAGGCGACATGGGACGAGGCATTGCTTTTGTTTCTGGAGCGAAGCGGATATCGCGAGGAGACTTATCACACTTTTTCCTACAGTCCCTTATCCGCGGACGATGGCACGGTTGCTGGGCATCTGTGTGTCGTAACGGAAGAAACCGATCGCGTGATCGGCGAGCGCCGGCTCAAGACACTGCGCTCTCTGGCGGGGGAGTTGAGCAAGACGATCACCGAGGAGGAAGTGGTCTCCTGTATCGCTCGTTGTCTTTCCGAAAATCAAAAAGACTTGCCGTTTACGTTGCTGTATCTCTTCCCGGAAGATGGGAACGAAGCCCGCTTGGCATGCCAAACTGGAATCGCGGAGCATCACCCAGCCGCGCCGGCGTCCATTCCATTGAGCGAAAAAAATCAACCCTGGCCGATCAGCGAGCTCCTCACTGGGAAAGATTCCGTCATCGTTGAGAACCTGCTGGAGAGGTTCGAGTCGGTTCCTTCCGGCTCCTGGGACAAGTCACCCTGGCGAGCCCTCCTCCTCCCTATCACGAGTCAAGGTCAGGACAAGCCCGCCGGTGTCATTGTGGCCGCCCTCAATCCCTACCGTCCCCTGGATGTGAGCTACGCCGGATTCATCAACCTGGTTGCCGGCCAGATAGCCGCCAGCATTGCCAATGCGCACGCCTATTCGGCGGAAAAAAAACGTGCGGAGGCGCTGGCCGAAATTGACCGTGCGAAAACGGCTTTCTTTAGTAATGTGAGCCATGAGTTTCGAACGCCCCTGACCTTGATGCTGGGTCCGCTCCATGACCTTCTGGCCAGAAGTCAGACTCACCTTTCCCCAACCGCCAAAGAACAGCTCGACCTGGTGAGCCGCAACGGCGCCCGGCTGCTGCGCCTGGTCAACACCCTGCTGGACTTTTCGCGCCTCGAAGCCGGACGGGTGCAGGCCGTGTATCAAGCCACGGACTTAGCCGGGTTCACTTCGGAGTTGGCGAGCGTATTCCGCTCCGCCACCGACAAGGCAGGATTGCGGCTCGTAGTGGACTGCCCCAATCTTGGGGAACCAGTCTACGTGGATCGCGATATGTGGGAGAAAGTTGTTCTGAACTTGATTTCCAACGCCTTCAAATTCACTTTTGAGGGAGAAATTGCGGTCAGTGTGCATCGCGTAGGCAACCTGGCCGAGCTCCGTGTTCGGGACACCGGCGTGGGAATTCCCGCTGACGCGATACCTAAATTATTCGAGCGCTTCAATCGTGTGCCCAATATGCCGAGTCGGACCCACGAGGGAAGCGGGATCGGTTTGGCTTTGGTCAATGAGTTGGTGAAGCTGCACGGCGGCTCGGTAGCGGCTGAGAGTGTTGTGGGCCAGGGCTCGACGTTCGTCGTCAGAATTCCCTTTGGACAAACTCACCTCGCGTCCGGACAACTGGGCGGCTCTCGCAGTTTGTCTTCGACCGCGGCGGGCGCGAAGCCGTTTGTCGAGGAGGCCCTCCGGTGGCTTCCCGACTCTGTCGCTGCGAAAGGAGACGTCTTTTCCGTGCACGATGAGTCGCTGCCGGTCCCCTGTCCTCCGTTGTCGGAGACCGCCGTTCGCGCTCGCGTCCTTGTCGCGGACGACAACTCCGACATGCGCCAGTATCTGGCCCGTCTCCTATCCGAACAGTACGAAGTAGAAACCGTTGCCGACGGTCAATCCGCTCTTCAAGCCGCGCGTAAAACGCCTCCGGATCTCATCGTGAGTGATGTCATGATGCCGATACTCGACGGCTTTGAGCTTCTGAATGCACTGCGACGGGACGAGCAGACCGCCGCCATTCCCGTCGTCCTGCTTTCGGCGCGCGCGGGGGAAGAATCGCGAGTGGAAGGCATCAAAGCGGGGGCCGACGATTATTTGATCAAGCCCTTCTCGGCGCGGGAATTGCTGGCTCGCGTCAGCGGCAGATTGGAGATTGCCCGGCTGCAGCGGGATCGAGAAACGCAACTCCGCGAAAGTCGGGCCGAGTTGGAGCGGAGAGTGCAGGAACGTACCCAGGATCTGCTGAATGCAAGCCATGAACTCCGCGAATTGTCGGCCCGCATTCTGCAGGCTCAAGACGAGGAACGACGTCGAATCGCGAGGGAACTCCACGACGGGGTCGGGCAACTTCTCGCTGCCATCGGCATGGAAGCCGCCAATTTAGCCGGCGAGGGCGACCGCCTGAGTGCGCGTGCCGCCCTTTCGCTCGGCAACATTGAATCGTTCGTCGCACAGATGGTCAAAGATATTCGCACCATGTCTCATCTTTTGTACCCTCCCCTGCTGGACGAGGTTGGCCTGGAGTCCGCACTGAAGGAGTACGTCAATGGGTTCGCAGAACGGAGTGGAGTTCAGGTATCGCTCGACCTTCCCGCGGTGATCAAGCGCCTGGACCGCGACTACGAGCTTTCATTGTTCCGCATCGTCCAGGAATGCCTGACGAATATTCATCGCCATTCCGGTAGCAAGACCGCCAGTATCCGCATCGTACGCGATGATGGAACGCTGGTGCTGGAGGTTCGGGACGAAGGTAGGGGTATGGCCCCGGAGCGCTTGTCCGATATTCAGTCGCGAGGTTCGGGTGTTGGCATTCGAGGCATGCGAGAACGGGTTCTCCAACTCTCCGGAACGATGAACATCGAGTCCGACCGCTCCGGAACCCGAATCGCCGTTGCTATACCGATTCCTAAAATTCAATCGCGAGAAAAAGCAGCCAGCGATGAACCGCTGCAAACGTCAGTCTAACGATTCTTTTTGGGGCTCTTAGCGCGTTGGGCCATTTTCGAACCGTCCACGGCCAGGTCAAAGGGCTTATTGCTCACCGTGCTCTATAATAAAAAACTCTCATGGTACGGGATGGCTACTTCTACGCGCTGCCCTTGCTTGCCGCCGCGGTTCTGCTCGGCTGGCTGACCAATCCCGCTTGGGCGATCATCCCCTGCCTACTCGCGTTTTTCTTTCTGTGGTTTTTTCGCGATCCGGAGCGCGCCATCCCCCAGGATGCGGGTGCGGTGGTTTCGCCGGGCGACGGCAAGGTCACGGATGTATCGATTGTGACGGTCGGAAATGAGAAGTGGACGCGGCTCAGCATCTTCCTAAACGTGTTTAACGTGCATGTGAACCGCTCACCCATCGCAGGCGTGATTCGCGACGTGCGCTACCAGCGTGGCCAGTATCTGAACGCGATGAACCAGACTTCGGCTGAATTGAACGAACAGAACATCGTTACGGTCGAAGGGGACGGCCAGACCGTTATCTTTAAGCAGATTGCCGGCCTCCTGGCGCGGCGCATTGTGTTTTATCCCAAGGCCGGGGACCGGCTCGAGCGTGGCCAGCGTGTCGGCCTGATCAAGTTTGGCTCCCGCGTAGACGTGCTATTCGACGCCTCAGCCCACGTCAATGTGAAAATTGGCGACCATGTGAAAGGTGGCACCAGCGTGCTGGCCTATCTGCAGCCGCAGAGCCAGTTGACGCCCGCCGGCAGCGCTCTGGCGGAGAGGGCGCACTAATGGATGAAAGAGTGACGAATCATCCCGCTCCCAAACCGCGACGCCGTCTCAGCAAGGGGATGTACATTCTCCCGTCGCTGTTCACCACGGCTAACATGGCGATGGGTTACTACGCCATCCTAGAGGTGATGCGCGCCACCGCCAGCGACTTTCAGCACCTCGACAACGCGGCCAAGGCGATCGGCTTTGCGGTTCTTTTCGACGGACTCGACGGTCGCATCGCCCGCATGACCGGCACCAGCAGCGACTTTGGCAAGGAACTGGACTCCCTTGCCGACGCGATTACGTTCGGCGTGGCTCCCGCGCTGCTGGCCTGGACCTGGGGTTTCTATCTCATGCCGCCGGTTCTGCTCACCGACTGGCACAATAACTGGCACATCAAGCTGACCCAACTCGGCGCCATTGCCAGCTTTCTTTTCCTGATCGCGGGAGCAAGCCGCCTGGCGCGTTTCAACATCACGAATAATCCGCAGCCCTCAAACCCCGGCCGTCCCGGCAAGAAATATTTCGTCGGTATGCCCATTCCGGCGGGCGCGGGCGTGATCGCCGCCGTGGTTCACTTTTCCGGCGGGGATCCTCTCGAATCCTGGTACACGGCCCTGACCTGGCTGGCGATGGTGACCACCGTTGGCTATCTGATGGTGAGCACCTGGCGCTTTTACAGCTTCAAAGATATCGACTTCCGCTCGCGCCATCCCTTTCGTCTGATTCTTTTTCTGGCTGCGCTGTTTGCTTCCATCTGGTTCTTTTCGCGGCAGGTGCTTTTTTTCATCGCGCTGCTCTATATGGTTTCCGGTGTTTTCTGGCGAGTGCAATGGATCTTCCGTCGCAAGAATGATCCTCCTCCGCCCTTCCAGGAGGCTACGCAGGCGTCATAAGAAATTCAGTATGGGCAGCCCTGCATGATCGACCTAGCATGAACGATCCCGCCAAAACCGCGCCCGCTTCCCACCCCGCCGCTCGCGGTAAACTCTACCGCGCCGCGATCGTAGGCGCAGCCTCGCTCAAGGGCAAGGAAGTCGCGGAGATGTTGAACGAGCGCAACTTTCCCGCCGTAGATATCCGCCTGCTCGACGACGATGAATCCATGGGCCGGCTCGAGGCCATGGGGGACGAGATCAGTTTTATCCAGAGGGTGCGCGCCGAGCAGTTTGAGCACGTCGACTTCACCTTCTTCGCGTCGGATGAAGAGACTACCCGCGCAAACTGGAAAGACGCGCGCGACGCCGGCAGCGCCATCATCGATCTGTCCTCATCGTTAGAAAACGAACCCGGAGCCAGCGTGCGGTCGGTGTGGATCGAGCGCGAACGGGGGCGAATCCCCGCCCCGGAGCTGCAGCCGGGTCCATGTGTGGCGGCGCATCCGGTCGCGGTCACGCTAGCGTTGCTTCTGCTGCGAGCCAGCAAAGCCGGACCGATCCGGCGCGCCGTGGCCACAGTTTTCGAACCCGCTTCGGAGCACGGCCAACGCGGCATGGACGAGTTGCACCAGCAGACCGTGAACCTTCTTTCATTCCAGTCCCTCCCGAAAGACGTCTACGACGCGCAGGTCGCCTTCAACATGGTGTCGCGTTACGGCCAGAAGTCGCAGCTCGCGCTCGATTCGGTGGAGGCGAGGATTTCCCGCCACTTTCTCAAGATTGCCGGGGACGATGCTCCGCAGCCTTCCATCCTCCTGCTGCAGGCCCCCGTATTCCACGGTCACGCTCTGGCTGTCTTTCTGGAGATGGCGACGCCAATCGATGTGCCGACGTTGTCGCAGGCCCTGGCCGGCGACCACGTCGTAATTCCCACCGCGGACGAAGATCCTCCCAGCAACGTGAGCGCCGCCGGGCAGGCCGACATCCAGCTATCGTTGAAGATCGATGCAGCGCAGCCCAACGGCGTCTGGCTCTGGGCCGCTGTCGATAATCTCCGCGTCTCAGCTCTGACCGCGGTCGAATGCGCCGAGAGCATGACCGCCACGCGCCCCACGGGGAAGATCCAATGATGGCGCGTGCGATGCGCCCGTTTGTGCTGCCGCTGTTCGCGCTTGCCCTCACCACCGCATGCGGCTACCACACCGCCGGTCACGCCGTACAGCTGCCGGAGAACGTGAAGACCATCGCCGTCCCGGCCTTCAAGAACGAGACCCTCACCTATCGCATCGAGCAGATGCTGACCGCCTCGGTGGTGCGCGAGTTTACCACCCGCACCCACTACCGCATCCTCAACGAAACCGGCGAAGACGCTGACGCTACCTTAATCGGCACCGTGCTCTCCACCACCGCTTCTCCGCTCACCTATGACACCGCGACCGGCCGCGCTGCCAGCGTGCTCGTGGTGGTCAGCATGAAGGTTACGCTTACCGACCGCGGTGGCAAGGTCCTCTACCAGAATCCGTTGTACGTCTTTCGCGAACAATATGAACTCTCGCAGGATTTAAGCAGCTTCTTCGAGGAAGATTCGCCCGCGTACCGCCGCCTGTCGCAGGACTTTGCCCGTACGCTGGTCTCCAATATCCTGGAGGGGTTCTAGAGCATGAGGGCATCTAGAGCATGATGGACTCCGAGGTTTCAGCCGCGAAGCGGCGCAAGAATGCAGCCCACGGCGTAAGCCGTGGGTGCGACGCGGGAAAGGAACAAGCCCCGAAGGGGCGAAAGAGCGTGCGCAGGCTCTTCGGCGAACTGCATGAGGAATTCCAGGTCATGAAACATTTCCTCCTACTCTTAACGCTTTCCGCAACCATCCTCGCATCCGGTTGTTACCGCGGCACACGTCCGCCCCACATCGGCGATGCCGCCCGCGACTTCACTGTGCAGGATTCCGATCGAAAAGTCGCATTGAACCAATTCCGCGGTCAGGTAGTGGTCCTGAATTTTTGGGCCACGTGGTGTCCCCCCTGCGTAGAAGAGCTTCCGTCGCTGATGACCATGCAGGAAATGACCCGAAAAAAGGGAGTGGTCGTCCTCGGCATCAGCATCGACGCGGATGGCGACGCCTACCACCGCTTCCTGAAGCTCCACAGCATCGACTTCCTGACCGTGCGCGATCCCGAACAGAAAATCGCCACCATATACGGCACCTCGGGCTGGCCCGAGACCTACATCATCGACCGTCAGGGCGTCATGCGCCGGAAATTTATCGGTCCCGTCGACTGGACCTCGCCCGAGGTAATGGACTTTTTAAACAAGCTCTAGGCATTGGTCCGGTGCCAGCACCTTGGCGCGTCATCCTGACCGGAGCCGTTCTTCAGGCGAAGGGAAGGATCTCCCGCTGAACGATACTAGCCGAATCGAATTCACGATGGTACATTCGGAAACAATGACCTGTGCAACTATAAGTTTCACCGCGAAGAGGGAAGTCTGATGAAGGCTTTCGCCCAAGCCGAGCGCTTCGTCAGCGAACTGGAATCGCGCAAACTCCGCGCGGCCTATGTGTTCGTGGGCGACGAAGCTTTCTTCCGCAAACGCTTTCGCGATGCCATCCTTGAGCACCTGGTCCCGGCCGACCTGCGCGACTTCAGCTTCTTCGAATTTGATCTCTCCGAAAACGATCTGGCTGAGGTCCTGGACCGCGCCCGCACTCCTTCGCTGATGGCTCCATTCCAGGTCTTCTTCGTGCGCGGCGTGAAGAATCTTTTTGGCCGCGGATCGAATGAAGAAAAACTCTCCGCGATCGAAGACTACTGCAAGAATCCCAATCCCGATGCGCTCGTCGTCTTTGTCGCCGATCACATCAGCATTCCCGCCGACGTCCGCCGCATGGAGATGCAGGATAAAGAACGCTACCAGCGCATCCGCGAAACCATGGGCCAGTACTGCGGTATCGTGGAACTGGCGCGCGTCGAAGAGGGCGAAGCCGTCCGCTGGATTTCCGAATACTGCGCCGGCCGCGGCGTGAAAATCGAGCCCGACGGCGCCCGCGAACTGGTCGACGCCCTCGGCGGCGACATGATGATGATCTCCAACGAACTGGAGAAGCTGATTCTCTACGTCGGTGAAAAGAAGCGCATCACCCTGGGCGACGTAGAAACCATGGTGCTTGCCGCCAAGCAGCGTTCTTTATATGAACTTACTGACGCCATTTCCGCCAGGGAACGAGTGCGCGCCCTCGAAATTCTGGATGCGATCCTGCTCTCCGGCGAGGGCGAGGAAGCCGCCATCGGCCACGTCTACATGCTGGCGAAAACTTTCCGCCAGATGCTGGTAATTCTGGAACGCAACGTCCGCGACCAGCGCATGCTGTGGGCCGCGCTGTGGCAGGGTTTCCGCGTGCCCCCCTTCGCCGCCGACGACATCATCAAACAAGCCCGCCGCTACAAAAACCGCCGCGAACTCACCCGCGCCATTCGCCTGGTGGCGAAAGCGGATTTGGCACTGCGCTCGAATCCCGTCAGCAAGCGCATGGTCCTGGAACGCCTGGTCATGGACTTAACCACCGAGCCCAAGCTCGAAACTCCGGGATGGATGCAGGAGCAGTTGCCAGTGTAAGAAAGCAGCACGCAGCATTCAGCGTCCCACCCACCCAATCGACTTCTGCCCGCACTCAAGGACCACGGCGCCCTCAGTGAGCGTAATCGCGATATTACGCCAATCATCGAGGACGAGAACTGTTCATCTCCTTGATGTCATCTCGCACCTTGTCCTCAATCGCCTTCCGATGCTGGGCTTCGTCTCCACGAATCCTCTTGCCGCCATGCTCCTGTAAAAAGGTCGCACATTCTTGATGCCCTCTCGAAGTGGCCAACTCAGCAGGGCTGTCGCCACCGCGGTCCAAGGCGTTTACGTCCGCCCCACTCGACACAAGAAACTGAACCGTACGTAGGTCACCAGCAATTGCGGCTGCGTGGAGCGCGGTTCGCCATTCGGAATGGTCAGTCACCCGAACGCTGACGCCATGGGACAGCATCGCTTTGACGGTGCGGAAATCGCTGTCGTATGCAGCGTCCACAAGTAAATCACCGGCCCGCGAAGAAGAGGCCATTTGTCGGATGAACAGCCTTTGCCAAAAGCCGCTCGGCACGATTAAGAGCCCAAGGAGCAATGCCGCAAAACCAAACGCTGCCCACGTCGTTGTATCAGTCCTTCTTTTCTTAACAAGGTTTATTACAATCAGCACGAGCGCAACTGCCACCCAAACGGCAAGCAAAAAAGGAGCTAGTAACAAGACAGCGCCTGACCCGTGGGCCAGCGAAAAGCCCACCATCTGAGGTCCTCGTTCCCAAGTCCACACCGTCTGTTCCCAAATCAGACGCCCTGCAAGAAGTGCAGTGCCGATGAGCGGCAAGACTCCCAATGCAAGCAGCAACCAGCGCACACGCACGACGGCCACGGGTTTCGCAGCCTCTTCGGTGGGAACAGTCATTAAGAGTGTCTTAGCACATGGGGGATGCAGTCACAAAGGCAATTATTGACGAAATCAGGCGATTACACGTTTTGACCGCTGGTCAGTGAGCAAAACGCAGCAGATGGCGGATGCGAACAACCCAAATGATTGCGAGGGCGGCAATCAGAAGCGTGAGTCCGATTAGAGTGGCCGCTGCCCCCACTGAACGAGCAGTACCGCTCCCGTGCTCAAAGTACCATCCTCCGATTTTGAGCAGCAGCCAGCCGCAGCCAGTCAAACCGAGCAACAATGCTAGGGAGGTCCACTGCATATTTTGAGAGACTAGCACCCGCGCAAGTGCACAACTGTCGAAACCACGCCACAGCGCTCATTGATGCTTTGCCTGCTAATGCACCCCCGTCTCGGCGGCATAAGTTTTCCACAGCCTTCCACAGAAAGAAACCCGCCGATTGTGACGAACAACCTTTACCGAGGATACAGAAAGAGCAAACTGGGAACATGCGTAACCGTTCCCAACATAAGAACCGGATCGAGACCCTCCATCGCTCCAAGCCTGAAGCTAACCCCTTATTCCAGAAGATTTTGCGGGCAAGTCCTTACAGCTCAGGATTTTACCGACGCCAACCCATATCTCAGAGCCGCAACTCGATGAAAACAAGGATTTTAGATGTCGCGCAAGAAAAAAATAGTGGGCACCTCAGACAGCCGGATGTCAAAGCAGATTGCTTCCCAAAAGGTAAACGGCAGACCTTTGCGGTCTGCCGCTTCGATTCAAGCCAAGAGCTAAAAGCCAAGAGCCAAAAGCTACTTCATCGCCCCAACGCGCTTGCCCAGGCGGGACTTATAGCGCGACGCGGTGTTCTCGTGCAGCAGCCCCTTCTGAATGCCTTTGTCGAGCGCGGATACCGTCTTGCGGTAGGACTGCTCGGCGGCGGCCTTGTCGCCTTTTTCAATGGTCTCGCGCAGGTCGCGCAACTGAGTACGAAGAGTGGAAGTGTTGGCGCGATTGCGCGTGGTGCGGCGTTCGGTTTGGCGCGCACGCTTCAGCGCCGAAAGATGATTTGCCATAGCTGGTCTTTACCTTTGTGTGTACTGCGAGATATTCGGGGTAGGTCCGAATTGCTTATTATATGGGACCGTCTCCGACCGGTCAAACCTGCGCTCGTCTGAGGCCCAGTCCGACTGCGCCTTCGGCCGCCATTGACTCCCTCTTCGCCGCGGGGTACGCTTTACTTAATGGTAGTGACTTGCCTTCTGGGCATGCGCATTTCGGCCGGTCCCGTCTCCAAGCGAAACCCTGCTTTGTCTGTGCCCCAGGCGCAGGTGTCTTCGCACTGCAAAAGCAGCCGCGCTTTGCGCGGCGCGTCCGGGTCAGAGATCCGGCCCCACAGGAGCATAAACCCAAAGGCATGAATCCACGCATGAAGAAGAACATCGGCGTCAGCCCCAACATCGAGACCTTATTCGGCACGCGCGATGAGAATGTGCGCCTGCTGGAAGACGGCCTCAAAATCACCATTAATCTGCGCTCGAACGGCATTGAACTGGAAGGCGCGGCCAAAGACGTGGCGCGCGCCGAGCAGGTCTTCGCCGACTACGAAACCCTGCAGCGCGCCGGCCACACTTTCAACAACGGCGACCTCAACAGCATGCTGCGCGTGCTCACGTCCGATCCGACTTCGACGCTGCGCGGATTGGCCGATGCCGGGCGGCAGCGTTCGTTCGGGCGCCGCACCGTTCAACCGAAGAGCAGCAACCAGCGCCGTTACCTTGAAGCCATTGAGAAGCACGACATGGTGTTCGGCATCGGCCCCGCCGGAACAGGCAAAACGTATCTGGCCGTGGCGATGGCGATCTCCGCGCTGCTGGCCAAGCGCGTGAACCGCATCATCCTGGCGCGGCCCGCTGTGGAAGCGGGCGAGCGGCTGGGTTTTCTGCCGGGCACGCTGCAGGACAAGATTGATCCGTACCTGCGTCCCTTATACGACGCCCTCTATGACATGGTTGATCCGGAGAAAGTGGATCGCTATCTGGAGAAGAATGTCATCGAGATCGCGCCCATCGCCTTCATGCGCGGGCGCACGCTCAACGATTCGTTCGTGATTCTCGACGAAGCCCAGAACACAACCTCCGAGCAGATGAAGATGTTTGTCACGCGTCTCGGCTTCAACTCCAAGGCCGTGATTACCGGCGACGTCACGCAGATCGACTTGCCGAACGCACGCCGCAGCGGTCTCGTCGAGGCGATGGATGTGTTGAAAAACGTCGAGGGGCTGGCGTTTACGCATTTCGACGAGACCGACGTGGTGCGGCATCAACTGGTGCAGCGCATCGTTCACGCCTACGATGAACACAAGAGCCGCGCCGCTGACCAACAGATGTTCCTGCTGGCCGATCCTCGAAGTGCGGAGACTCCGCATTCGGCCATAAACGGAGCGGAAGTCAACCGGGAGAATCCGGCCTCGGCCGAAGCCAAGGGATAAAGCGTTTAGACATTGGGCGGGAGGGCGCGACTCGGCCCTCCTGTTTGCTTTTGGCGCTGTGCCGCCATTCACAAGCAAGAGCAGGCCAGAGAAAAGGACTTGGTCATTCTGCACTTGGTCATTCTAGAAAGGAAAGTCGCGGGACTGAGTGAGAGCGCATTGGAGCGTTTCGTGTTGCGCGCGCGCAAGGCGGCCGGCCTGCGCACGCAGGTGAACGTGCTCGTGACCAGCAGCGTGGCCGTGCGCTCTCTGAACCGCCAGTTTCGCAGGCAGAACAAGGCAACAGATGTATTGTCGTTCCCTTTGAATCGTCTGAGTTCGGAACCTCGCGGAGGAGTAAAGGCGAGAACGGCCGGCGATGTCGCCATTTCTGCCGACATTGCCCTCGAAAATTCAATCAGGCTTGGGCATCCGGTGTCGCAGGAAATTAAGATTCTGGTGCTGCACGGAATTCTTCATCTGGCGGGCTTTGACCACGAGCGCGATAATGGAGAAATGGCCCGCAGGGAAGCGAAATTGCGCCGCGTGCTCAGACTGCCAGTTGCGCTGATCGAAAGAGCCCAGCCGGGCCGCCTTCAACCCGCCGCGAAATCGTCGCTGAAACCTCGCCAGAGCCGGCAGCGCGCGGTCCGGGCGCGGAGCACGGCATGAACTACGCCGTCGTCATCGCGCTTTTTCTTCTGCTGGGCCTATTGACGCTGGTTTCTTATGTCGACCGCGTCTACCAGGAAGCAGGAAAGTTTCTGTCGCGCGAGTTCCAGGACAACATCGACTTCTTCGAACAGAAGGTAGAACCACAACTGGGGGCAAGACCGCTGCCGGTCAGCCGGTCCCGTGCCGCGCTTTCCATGGCGGTGCTTACGCAGTTGACCATGGCGGCGATCGCTCTGACGGTCGGTTTTGTCGTGTTCAGCGACCAACTTTGGAGCATTTACGAAATCCTGCAGGCGACCATCAGCCTGATCCTCGTCGTCATCGTGTGCAACCGCTTCCTGCCCTTCGTGTTTTTTTCGCGGACCAACGGCGAATGGCTGATTCACTGGACGCTGGTGCTGAAGATCCTGATCTATCTGGTTTTGCCGGTCACGGTCGTGCTGGGCTTCCTGAAATCAGTGGCTTCGCTGACCCGGCAAAATACAAATGAGGAGCCCGAAACGTCGGCCGAGGCCGTGGACGCCTTGATCGAAGCCGGCCAGGAAGAGGGCATTATTCAGGAGGGCGACCGCGACCTGATCCAATCGGTCGTCGAGTTCAGCGGCAAAACAGTGCGCGAGGCGATGAAACCGCGTCCCCAGATGTTTGCCGTCCCCGCCGACACCACAGTCGAGCGCTTCATCGAAATGCTGCGCGCCAAGCACTATTCGCGCGTCCCGGTCTATGAAGGCAGCATTCATAGCATTAAAGGGATCGTTTACGCGCAGGACGTGCTGCAGGTGCCCGACAGCGAAGCCCACGTGCGCAAACTGGATACGATCATGCGTCGCGATGTGTATTTCGTTCCCGAGAGCAAGCTGGGAAGCGACCTGCTGCGCGAGATGCAAAAGCAAAACATCCGCATGGCGATTGTGGTCGACGAATACGGCGGTGTCGCCGGACTGGTTACGATCGAGGATTTGGTGGAAGAGATCGTTGGCGAAATCCGCGACGACCACGACAAGCCGGAGATCGTGCGCGAGGGAGACCGCACATTCATTGTGGCGGGAGGCATGGATGTGGACCGTCTCGACGAGCTTTTCGGCAGCAAGCCGGAAGGAAAAGAGTCGGCGACGATTGCCGGACTGGTCAGCGAACTCGCCGGAAGAATCCCCCGCAAGGGTGAAGTGGTGGAAGAAGACGGGCTGCGCTTTGAAGTTCTCGAATCGACCGATCGGAAAGTGGAGCGCGTCAGAGTTTCGGCGGTGCAGCCCCGACAGTTGAAGTTGATCTGAAGACAGCTACTAGCTTCTAGCTACTAGCTTCTAGCCAAAGCCCTTTGCTGTTTGAGCCTCGCGTCGGCACCCGACTGCAAAGTAGCCTAAGATGATGGAAGCAGGTAGTTCCAGCTAGAAGCTAGTAGCTAGGAGCTAGCAGCTAGAAGCTGATTCCCCTCATGCCATTTCGTTCCGGTTTCGTTTGCATTCTCGGGCGCCCTAACGCGGGCAAGTCCACGCTGCTCAATGCGCTGGTGGGGGAAAAACTGGCGATCATTTCGCCGAAGCCGCAGACCACGCGCAACCGCATTCAGGGCGTGGTTCATGTGCCCAAGCGGAAGGGCAAGGGCGGTGGACAGATTGTGCTGGTCGATACTCCCGGAGTCCACAAGCCCGACTCCTCCCTTGGTCGTAAAATGATGGTCGAGGTGCGAGAGGCGCTGGAGGGCTGCGACCTTGTGCTCGTGATCATGGATGTCACGCGCAAGTTCGATCCCCGCGATCAGTTTGCCCTCGACCTGCTACGGCGGCCCAAGACCAAAGCATTTCTCATTCTCAACAAGGTCGACCTGATCCGCGAGAAATCGAAACTGTTGCCGCTCATCGAGCAATACCGCAAGCTCTATGACTTCGCCGAGGTGGTCCCAATTTCCGCGCTCAAACGCAACGGCCTCGACACACTTCTCGACATGGTGATCGCAACTCTGCCCGCCGGACCGGCGTACTTTCCCGAAGATCAAATCACCGACCAGCCGGCGCGCTTCATGGCCGCGGAAATTATCCGCGAGCAACTTCTGCTGAATACCAGCGAAGAAATCCCCTATGCGACTACAGTGATGGTCGAGAACTTCGAGGAAGGTGCGAGACTTACGCGGATCGCGGCGACGATCTATTGCGAGCGCGAAGGGCAGAAGGGAATTCTGGTCGGCAAGGGCGGCCAAATGCTGAAAAAAATCGGCACGTCGGCCCGTTTGCAGATCGAGCGCATGCTGGGGACCAAAGTCTTTCTCGAACTTTACGTGAAAGCCGAGCCGGGATGGCGGGATTCACGCCGCTTCGTGGAGGAACTCGACTGGCGCCGGCAACTCGAGCAAAGGATGTTTGAACGCGGGACGCCGCAAGACATGACGCAGCAAGCGGCGGAAGAGCCCGTTGCGCCGGGCCGAGGTGCCAACGGCGGCAATAACTCCACGGAAGATTGAAGTTGTGTTATGGTAACCAACGCCTCGAACCGGGCGGCCATTGCCGGATTTGAGTCTTACCACTAGAATCGCAATAGGCCGCGCTCGCGGCTTCTTGGTAAGCGGGCGAATCATAGGCGGGCGAAAGTACGATAGCCGATTAGGGACGAACGAGCCAACCATGGAATCTGGGGATTCTCCCGAGGAACACTTTCCGGAGCACGACTTCGATCCAGCTAAACTTGACCTGCGCGTGCGAGTCACGCTGGCGGCCGACCGCAAGGCGGTCGACCCGGTGGTGACCCAGGTCATGGAGGCCGTCCGTAAGATGAAGTGCGCCGATGGCAAGGAAGACGCCATCGAACTCGCACTGCAGGAAGCGCTGGCCAATGCCGTGGTGCACGGCGCCAAGGAAGATCCCACAAAAGTCGTCGAGTGCCTGGTAGCCTGCGACGAGCAGCGTGGCATCTTGATTATCGTGCGCGACCCCGGGCCAGGCTTCGATCCGCAGGCAATTCCCAGTTGCACCATGGGCGAGAACCTGTACTCCAATCACGGCCGCGGAATTTTCTTAATCAATCAGTTGATGGATGAAGTGCAGTTCCACAAGAACGGCACTGAGATCCACATGGTCAAGCGCTAGGTTTCCTTCGCGTCGCCTTCCTTCTCGCGATGAATACAAGTCACGATCAGGACAAATGGTCGTCGAAGCGAATTCGAAATCATTGCTGGCGAGTGGTACCCTTGCAGCATGCCCAACGATCCTGAGGTCCGGCTTCCCAAGCCGTCTCGATCTCGCGCCGTGGTTGCGCTGGCTCTGATCGTTGGATTGTTCATCGGTGTCCTCTGCGTCGGAGCGATTGGCTGGGTGATGCTCTCGCGTGATTCGGGACGAGCCCTGTTGAACCATCTGTGGTCGGCCGCGACCGGCAGAACTCTCACTATTGATGTGAGCCAGCCGACGGTGGTCGATCGTATTCAGCGGCTGCAGCGCCTGGAGACGGTGATTTACACGATGGATAAGATCGTCTCCGGTGCCAAAGAGAATCCAGTCTTGCCGAATTTTCTGGCTGGAGATCGCCTGCTGATGTTAGCGCACGGCGAGGTTGTCGCGGGAATCGATTTCGCGAACTTAAAGCCGGGCGACGTCAAAGTCGATGGCAAGCAGATACGTTTGCGGCTTCCTCCGCCCCAGATTTTCAGCACGCGGATCGACAGCGGGAAGACAAGGGTGTATTCCAGGCAGACCGGGCTGCTGGTACCCAGCGATCCGGATCTGGAAACGCAAGTCCGCCAGGAGGCGGAACGTCAGTTGCAAGAGGCCGCCATGGCCGACGGCATTCTGCGGAACGCCCAGCAGAACGCGGTTTCAACCATCACTAGCCTGTTGCAGGGTTTGGGGTTTGAGAAGATTGAGTTCGAGTGATGGTGGCCCTTCTCTCGCACATTTGTGGAATACTTTGAGCGCAGAAAACCATCGGGACTAACCATCGAGTCGCCTTGAAGAGATGGACTACGGGAGAGAGTTCTATGTTTCGAGAACGTGCACTGAAGCTTGTGTTGCTCTTGGTGGGGCTCTTGTTTTCGGCTGCCATTTATCCCGTCGTCGGCGGTCTATTGGACCCGGCACATTCGGACACGGGCGACACCATGATGATGGGCCTCTATGTCGCGATGGGTATTTTCCTGCTGCTGGCGGTGCGGGATCCATCGGCGCATCGCAGCCTCATCGCCTTCGTCGCGTGGTCCAGCTTCGCTCACGCCCTGGTGATGTCTGTGCTGGGATTCGAAATTGTGATTGAACGCACAGGATTTCTGGTCGGCTCTGCCGTGTTAGTTGTAATCGGTCTGGCCTTTATTGCGCTGGCTCCGGGAAGGCAGTCAGAACAGCGGGCAGTCGCAGCTTAGCTGTTGCAAAATCGCCATCGCGCCAGCAATCGTTCCAGAAGAGTCTCGTCCGCAGCTTTACCCTCTACTCCTTCGCTGCAATCCCCAAAGCTTTCATCTTCCGGTAAAGATGGCTGCGCTCCAGGCCGAGCACCTCGGCAGTACGGCTGACGTTGCCGTGGTTCTGGTCGAGGGTCTTCAGGATGTAGTCGCGCTCGTAGGCATCGCGAGCCTGGTGTAGCGTGGAAAACTCACTCTTGGGCGTGCGCCGGCTCCCGTCGCGGTAGACCAGCGGCGGCAAATGTTTGCTGTCGAAGCGCGTGGTCGTGGGATTCATGATCACGATGCGCTCGATCACATTGCGCAACTCGCGGACATTTCCCGGCCAGGAATAGCGCATGAGCACTGCGATGGCGTCGTCGGTGATTTCGCGGGGCCGGCGTCCATAGGTCGCTGCCAGTTCCTTCAAGAAATGCCGAGTAAACAGTGGGATGTCTTCCCGGCGTTCGCGCAAGGGTGGAACGAAGAAGGGAATCACATTGAGGCGGTAGAAAAGATCTTCTCGGAAGTTGCCACGCGATATCTCTTCTTCCAGATCTTTGTTGGTCGAGGCAATCACCCGTACATCCACGGTGATGGTCTTATCGCTGCCCACGGGTGTGAAGCGCTGCTCGTCGAGGGTGCGCAACACTTTCGACTGCGTCTTCAGGCTCATGTCCCCGACTTCGTCGAGGAAGAGCGTTCCCCCGTGGGCGCGCTGAAACTTGCCTTCTTTGCCGGCGGCCGCTCCGGGGAACGATCCCTTATAGTGTCCGAACAGCTCGCTTTCGATCAGGTCTTCCGGAATCGCAGCGCAATTGACTTCGACGAAAGTTTCGTCCTTGCGCAGGCTTTGGCCGTGGATGGTGTGGGCCACGAGCTCCTTGCCCGTGCCGGATTCGCCGTAGATTAAAACGCGGCCGTTGGTGGGAGCCATCAATCCGATCTGTTGGCGGAGCGCTTTCATCGGAATGCTGTCGCCTACGATGACGCTCTTGCCCTGCAATTGCTTTTTCAGGTCAACATTTTCCCGCTGCAACTTTTTGGACTCGATGGCATTCTTGACCAGGATCAAAGTTTTTTCCAGCGAAAGCGGTTTCTCGAGGAAGTCATACGCGCCCAGTTTCGTCGCGCGCACCGCGGTCTCAATCGTCCCGTGGCCGGAGATCATGATGACTTCGGGAGGATTGTCCAGCTCGCGAATTCTCTCCAGAGTCTCGAGGCCGTCGACGCCGGGCAGCCAGATGTCGAGCAACACCACGTCAAATGCCGTTTTGCGCACGAGTTCGAGGCAGGCCTCGCCACTTCCCGCGACGGAGGCCGAGTAGCCTTCGTCATTCAAAATGCCGGCCAGGGTTTCGCGAATTCCGGCTTCGTCGTCAACGATGAGGATGTTATGCATGCTGCGCGGTCGCCGCCGCCGGTTTGGGTTCGGGGACAACGGGAAGTTCTACGATGAAGCGCGTGCCGACCGGATAATTCTCTTCCACACGAATGGAGCCGTGATGATCCTCGACGATGCGACTGACGATGGCGAGGCCGAGGCCGGTGCCGCGCTTCTTGGTGGAAAAATAAGGCAGAAAGAGTTTTTCCTTGAGTTCGCGGGTCACGCCGTGGCCAGTGTCGGCAACCGTGATCTCGACCGCGTCGCGGCTGGCCACCAATGCTGTCGAAATCTCAATCTCGCGCACCACGGAATCCTGCGAAGCTTCGGCAGCATTGTCCACCAGATTGGCGACTGCGCGTTTGATCGCTTCGCTATCGGCCAGGACCTTCGGCAGATCGGAGGCCAGCGAGGTGTGCACGCCAATTCCATCCAGCCGGCCGTTGAACATGGAGAGCGCGTGCTCAATGACTTCGTTAATATCGGCGGGCCGCGGTTTGGCCACGGGAAAGCGGGCGAGAGTAGAGAACTCGTCCACCAAGCGGCGTACCGTCTGCACAGCTCCGGCGATGGTTTCCGCGCAGGAGCGCACAACGTCGAGCGATGCGGGATCGTCGGGCGTGGCCCGGTCCAGATGGCGTTGAATGCGCTCCGCCGACAACGCAATGGGCGTAAGCGGGTTCTTTATTTCATGCGCGACCCGGCGCGCCACTTCCCGCCAGGCGGCCTGCTTCTGCGCCTTCAGCAGGTCCGAGAGGTCTTCGAACACGATGACGTATCCCGAGCGTTCGGCCTGATGCCGCAGCGTAGCCACGGTCACGGCGACGTTCAACGAGGCGCGGGGTAACTGCATTTCCATCTGGCTGGTGGTTATGCCCATGCGATCGGCGCGGCGGAGCAGGGGTTCGAAGTCTTCCAGCACCTCGGCAGGGAACACATCGGCCAGAGACGCATGCGAAAGAATCTGACGCACGCCGTCGTGTCCTCCCTCGGGATGAAACATGCGCAGCAGCGCTTGATTCACATGGGTGACGCGCCGCGCGGCGTCCAGCGAAAGCACGCCGGTCGGAATGCTTTCGAGGATGGTTTCCATTTGCCGGCGACGCTGGTCGAGTTCGGCGTTGGCCGCGCTCAGGTCGTGGCTGGAGGCTTCAATCTGCCGCCGGGTGCTTTCCAGGTCTTCGGCCATGCGGTTAAAGGAGCGCACCAGGTCGCCAATTTCATCGGCGGCGCTAACGTCGACGCGATAGTCGAGGCGTCCGCGCGAGATTTCCTGCGTGGCCTCGGCGAGGGCGGACAGTGGACGAGTCACAATCTTGGAGAGGAATAATGCCAGCCACGTCGTGACGAAGAGCACGATCATGGTAAGCAGCAGCAGCAAGCCCATATAGGTGCGGCGCACCAGTTTCCGCTCGCGAGCCAGATCGTAATAGCGCTGTTGGCTGGCTTCAACCTGGCGTACTGTTTGCGAGAACTCGCTCGGAAGCGGGATGGCCACCAGAATCAGACCTCCGCCTGGAACCGGAGCGCTGCCCAGGGTGTAGTCGGTTTGCTGCCAGGTAAATTGCGCGGGATGTCCCGCGGCCGCATCGGCCAGCGGCAGTCTGACTTTCAGAATCGGCCAGGGTGCGGGCGTGTTGAATGCGGCCTCTTCGTTGCCATCCCGTAATGCGAGAGCGAATCCGCCTTGCAGGGTGAGTTCGTGATGCTGGAACTCGGCCACCACTGCGGAAAAACCGTGAGTCGAAAAGCCGTGCGCAATTTCTGGAGAGGCCGCAATGGAAAATGCTTCGGCCCTGGCGTTCTGCATGGCGTAGCTGGCCAGTACAGAGGCCATGGCGTGGGTGTTCGCTCGCACTTCTTCTACCGGGGTCGAGAACCACTTGTCGATCGAGCGATTCATCAATCCGTAGGCAAACCAGTACATCATCACTACCGGCAACGACGACAGCAGAAGCGCGCCCGCAACCATGCGCGTGCGGAACTTCGAGCCTAATACTCCAAGCCGCCGCTCGGCGAAGAGCTTCAAGAGGTTGCGCATCAGAACAAAGGTGAGCGCCACGAACAGCAGAAAGATCAGCGCCGAGAGAGCGGCAAATACAACGATGTCCTGGTTACTTCCCGGGCGCAGAAGGGTCTGGTCGAAGGCAGTTTGCGAAACCAGAAATCCGAGCAAAAGAAAAACGCAGATGGACAGCAGAATGATGACTTGCTTGCGGCGCGAGGTCTTCTGCGGCGGAATGGAAATCGGTTGTGGCACGGGCATTCTGCTTCCGGCGCCGCGGGTGTGGACGGACGCCCAGCCACCGGATGCGCAAGCCATTATAGATGCACCGACGCCGATGCAGGCTGCAGAGGGGATTGTGTGGGAATGGCTCCGACCCGGCCCCACACAAGCACACATGGACTGCACGAGACGTTGAGCGGGCTACTGCGGGCGATTTCGTTTGGCGGAAATCTCCTCTACTATCGCGTCGTAGGCAGGTTTTGGCTTGTAGCTGGGGTCGAAGGGCAGGGCTGCGCCGCGAGTGCCGTGAGTGTGCGATCCGATCCACGAATATTTGTCGGTAAATCCCCAGGTCTGAATCGCCGTGCAGCCCGGACTTTCGAGGCATGCGCGCACTACGCCGCGATACACTTTCGCTTGACGAAGTAGGTCGTCGCGCGTGGCCAAACCAGTGGAATCCAGCGGCAGGGACACGTCGAGTTCTGTGATTTGAACCTGAAGGCCCAACGCCGTTAGTCGGGCGATATTGGCGGCGACTGCTGCAGTGTCGAAGTCAAGAGCTGCAATATGCATCTGCAACCCGACTCCGTCGATGGGCACGCCTCGCCGTTTGAAATCCTTCACCATGGCGTAGATGGCGTCCGACTTGCGATTGAGCCCTTCGCCGCCGTTTTCGTTGTAGAAAAGTAAAGCCTGCGGATCGGCTTCGTGCGCCCAGCGAAAAGCCTGCTCAATATAGGCGGATCCCTTTTCCGCCAGTCCGATACCCGGCTGGTTGTACCACGGAGAATCCTTGAGACGACCGTTCTCGTCCAAAGCTTCGTTCACTACATCCCATGCGAATACCTGGCTGGCGTAGTGTCTCATCACGGTGCTGATGTGCTCTTGCAGCAAATGGGACATTTGCGTGGGTGTGAAGTGGCCTTCGACGAGCCATTCGGGATTGTTGTGATCCCAGACCAGACAGTGCCCGCGCACTTTCATGCCATGAGCTTGCGCGAAGCGGACAACCTCGTCGCCCTCGTAGAAATCAAACGTGCCCAGATTCCGTTGGATGGTCCACCACTTCATCGCGTCCTCGGGTTCGACCATATTGAATTCGCGGGCCAGAGTTGCCGAGTAGGCGGCTTCGGGAAGGAGGGAGGGACGAACGGCTGCGCCCACCAGCATGTGAGCCTGGTCGGCCGCCTGACGCAATGGCAGAGGCGCAACTGCGGTTGCTGGCAGAAACAGGATCAGGATTCGAAGCCGGGAGTATGCGCTTAGCATGGTCACATCTGTTCCGGTTCAGGTAAACTCTTGCGCCGATTTGACGTACCACCACTTAACGCGAAGGCAGGAAAGGCTGTAAAGGACATCCGTCACACTGAGGCCGTGATTTTCTGCAATATTTCTTTCCGACACTCACGCTGAGCCCATACATTTCCTTATAAACCCGAGGCCCCGCGCTTCCCAAAGTGGGTACCGAGACTTACTGAAGTGCATGTACCTGGGCGGACAGGCCACTCCTCTTCAAGCCCGGAAATTGCATTTGGCGTGGAGTTCAGCGTCGTTCGCGCGCTCTCCGAGAAAACTCACCGTCAGGTCCAAGTACCAAAGTTACTGGTGCGGTAATCCGCTAGGGTTGACAATTTGTGTCAACGCGAATGGGCTGCGTCTCTCCCGATGGTAGGCGGCCTTTTGCGCTATGCCCGCACAAGTGCGCGGCATCGTTCCATCCATTTGGATAGGAGATCTGCGTATGTCTCAACGGCTGGGTGACCTTCTCGTCAAAGAGAAGATCATTACCCCAGAGCAGTTGGAACAAGCGAATAAGGTTCAGAAGGAACAGAGCTGCCGCTTGGGGTCCGCCCTGGTGAAGCTCGGCTTCCTCACGGACGAGGACGTCACTAATTTCCTCTCCCGCCAGTACGGCGTGCCCGCCATTAATCTTTCTTACTTTGAAATTGACCCTGCTGTCGTCAAGCTGATTCCGTTCGAAACCGCCAAGCGCTACCAGATTCTTCCGCTGAGCCGTGTGGGCGCATCCCTCACCATTGCGATGGTGGATCCCACCAACGTCTTCGCGATGGACGATATCAAGTTCATGACCGGCTTCAATATTGAGCCGGTGGTCGCCTCCGAGAGCTCCATCCTGTCGGGAATTGAGAAGGCTTACGGGACGACTCAGCAAGAAGATCTCGAGACCGTCATGCAGTCGATGTCGGAGATGGGCGACAACGACGTCGAACTGCAATCCGAAGAACAGCAGATGGAGCTGGCCGAGCTGGAAAAAGCGGCCGATGAAGCTCCTGTCGTTAAGCTGGTCAATGTGGTTCTGGGCGACGCGGTGAAGCGGGGCGCCAGCGATATTCACATTGAGCCTTATGAAAAAGAGTTCCGCGTCCGGTTCCGCATTGACGGCGTGCTGCAATCGATCATGGCGCCACCGTTGAAGTTGAAGGACGCTATTACTTCCCGCCTGAAGATCATGTCGAAGCTCGACATCAGCGAAAAGCGGCTGCCACAAGACGGCCGCATCATGCTGAAGATGAACGTCGGCGGGCGCAAGAAGCAACTCGATTTCCGCGTCAGCACGCTGCCCACGCTGTGGGGCGAAAAAATCGTGCTCCGGTTGCTCGACAAAGAGAACCTGCGTCTCGACATGACCAAGCTGGGCTTCGAGCCCGAGTCGCTGGCGAAGTTCGAGAAAGCCATTCTCAAGCCCTACGGCATGGTGCTGGTCACGGGACCCACGGGGTCGGGCAAGACCAACACACTCTATTCCGCCATTTCGCGCCTGAACCAGCCCGACACCAACATTATGACCGCCGAAGATCCGGTCGAATTCCAGTTGGGCGGCGTCAACCAGGTGCAGATGAAGGAGCAGATCGGATTGAACTTTGCCGCCGCTCTGCGATCCTTCTTGCGACAAGATCCGAACATCATTCTGGTCGGCGAAATCCGCGACTTTGAAACCGCAGAAATTGCTATCAAGGCCTCCCTCACCGGCCACCTTGTGCTCTCGACCCTGCACACCAATGGCGCCCCGGAAACCATCACCCGCCTGATGAACATGGGCATTGAACCATTTCTGGTGGCGACCTCGGTGCACCTCATCTGCGCCCAGCGTCTGGTCCGGCGCATTTGCAAGGACTGCATTGAGCCTATCGATGTGCCTCCGCAAACCCTGGTGGATGCGGGGTTCACGCCGGAGGAGTCGAAGACGGTCAAGATCCAGAAAGGCAAGGGCTGCGGGATCTGCAACAACACTGGCTATAAAGGCCGCTGTGGTTTGTACGAGGTCATGGAAGTCGACGACGAGATCCGGGAGCTGGTTTTGGTCGGGGCCTCGGCGGTGGAGTTGAAGAAGAAGGCGATTGAGCGCGGCATGATCACCCTGCGGCGCAGCGGGCTGATCAAGGTCATGGCGGGCATGACCACGCTCGAGGAAGTGTCCCGCGAAACGGCTCATTAGTAGGGCGACCGGAGATTTTAAGAACGTAATGGAAGGGAACTGACTATGGGTTTGTCGTTAAGCGATCTGCTCAAGAGAATGCTGGAGATGAACGGCAGCGATCTGCACATTACCACCAACTCGCCGCCCCAAATCCGCGTGCACGGCCATCTCGTGCCGCTCGACCTGCCGCAGATGACGCCGGCCGAGACCAAGCAACTGGCCTACAGCGTGATGACCGATTCCCAGAAGCACCGCTTCGAAGAAAGTCTCGAACTCGATTTTTCTTTCGGGTTGAAGGGACTTGCTCGCTTCCGTGCCAACGTCTTTAACCAGCGCGGAGCCTCGGCTGCAGTCTTCCGATTGATTCCCTTTGAAATCAAATCATTCAATCAGCTCGGATTGGCGCCTGTGGTCAGCAAGATGTGCGACAAACCCCGCGGCCTGGTCCTGGTTACAGGGCCGACCGGATCGGGCAAGTCCACCACGCTTGCGGCCATGATCGACAAGATCAACAGCGAGCGCCACGACCACATTCTCACGATCGAGGACCCGATCGAGTTTGTGCACATGAATAAGAACTGCCTGGTCAACCAGCGCGAGCTACACGCCGATACCAAGAGCTTTACCGATGCGCTGCGGGCCGCGCTCCGCGAAGACCCCGATGTCGTGCTGATCGGCGAAATGCGCGATCTGGAAACCATCGAATCGGCGCTGCGCATCGCGGAAACCGGCCACTTGACCTTTGGCACGCTGCACACTAACTCGGCCACTTCGACGATCAACCGAATCATCGACGTGTTTCCGGCGCACCAGCAGCCCCAGATTCGCGCCCAGCTGTCACTGGTGCTGGAAGGCATCATGTGCCAGAGCTTGCTGCCGCGTATCGACGGTAAGGGCCGGGCCATGATCATGGAAATTCTGGTGCCGAATCCCGCGGTCCGCAACCTGATTCGCGAGGACAAGATTCACCAGATTTACTCGTCCATGCAGTCCGGCCAGGAGAAATTCGGGATGCAAACTTTTAACCAGTCGCTGGCGACCGCTTATTTCCAGAAGGAAATCACGCTGGAAACGGCGATGGCGCGCTCCAGCAACACAGATGAGTTGCAGGAAATGATCAACCGCGGCGCGACCTTAACCAGCCGTTCCAATTCAGGGGCGACGCTGGCTAAAGGTGCGGCTCCGTCGAAGCGTTAGAGCAGCGAAACATTAGCAGTGGGAGCAGTAAACATTTTGAATCAGCACAGTGTGGATCACAGTGTTCGCGAAACAGGTACCTCAGTGAGGAGAAGCTAAACCATGCCAGTCTTTACATTTTCCGGCAAGGACGCATCCGGACAGAAGATTTCCGGCGAGCGGGTTGCGCCCAACAAACAGGCGCTGGCGCAGACGTTGCGGCGCGAGCGCATTACCCCCGGCGCGATTCGCGAAAAAGGCAAAGAGTTTTCCATGCCCACGTTTGGTTCCGGCAAGGTCGGGACCAAGGACATTGCGATCTTCTTCCGCCAGTTTTCGGTCATGATCGATGCCGGCCTGCCTTTGGTGCAGTGTCTGGAAATCCTGGCGGCTAACCAGGAAAACCAGGCCTTCCAGAAGATTCTGACCGGCGTGCGAACCACGGTGGAAGGCGGCGCGACACTGGCCAATGCCATGCGCCAATATCCCATCGTGTTCGACGACCTCACCACCAACATGATCGAGGCCGGTGAAACCGGCGGTATTCTCGACATCATTCTGCAGCGCATGGCCACCTACGTGGAAAAGGCCGTGCGTTTGAAATCGGCGGTGAAATCGGCGCTGATTTATCCCGTCGCCGTAGTCAGCATGGCCGGCTTGATCGTCGGCGCACTGCTGAAGTGGGTGGTGCCCATCTTCGCCAACTTGTTTGCCGGCTTGGGTGTCGCCCTGCCTCTGCCTACCCGAATCGTCATGGGACTGAGCGCAGCCGTGCAGACTTTCTGGTGGATGTTCGGCGTGGGTTGCTTTGGCCTTTTCTTCGGCATCAAGCAGATCCGCAAGCATCCCCGCGGGCGCTACTATTTCGACAAGATGCTGTTGTTCATCCCCGTAATCGGGTCGCTGCTGCGCAAGATTGCCGTCGGCCGCTTCACCCGTACGCTGGGCACGCTGATCACCTCGGGCGTTCCAATTCTCGAAGGCCTGTCGATCACCGCGAAGACTTCGGGCAACGCCGTCCTCGAAGAGGCACTGATGAAAGTGCGCAAGGCCATCGAAGAAGGGCGCACCATCGTCGATCCTTTGCGCGAATGCGGTGTGTTTCCCAACATGGTGACGCAGATGATCGGAGTCGGTGAAGCTACCGGCGCCATGGATTCGATGTTGCAGAAAATTGCCGACTTCTACGAAGAAGAAGTCGATGCGGCTACCAAAGACATGCTGGCCATGCTGGAACCGATCATCATTGCGGTGTTGGGCGTGAGCGTCGGAGGCATCGTCATTTCGCTGTACATGCCGCTGTTCGCCATGATTGCCAAGCTGGCGGGCTAGGAAAAAGCGGGTCTTGGGTCTTAGGCGTTAGGTCTTGGGCCTAAGACCCTCGATGCTTCACATCGAATGCGGGACGCCTAAGACCGTAAGACCGTAAGACGTAACAAGACCCGAGATCTTAATGCAATCCACCTTTGACGAGCGCAATTGGCTGATATGGCTGGTTCGGGTCCGGATCTTCATTCTGACCCTCCTGCTCGCCATCGAGCTGGCGGTCGCGCGGTTTAGTCCGGCGCCGCTGCCCATGCGCCTGTTCGTCAGCACCATTCTGTTCTGGTACAGCCTTTCTTTGTTTTACGTCCTGCTGCTCTCTTTCTGGCAGGAGCATCGGCTGCAGGCCACGCTGCAGGTTCTAACCGACCTGATTCTGGTCAGCCTGGTGATCCACGAAACCGGAGGGTGGGACAGCTCCCTGAACTTCCTCTATCCTCTCGTGATTATCGTCGCCAGCGTGCTGCTGCCGCGAATCTGGGCGCAGCTGGTCGCGGCTCTCGCATTCATTCTTTATGGGACGGTGCTGGAGCTGAACTACTATGCCGTCGTTCCGTCCTACTACACCACGCATCCCGGTCTGAAGTCGCTGCAGGCCATCATCTTCGTCAACCTGTTTGCGTTTCTGGCAGTAGCGTACCTGGCCGGGCTACTGACCGCCAAGCTTCGCCAAGTGGGCGTGCAGCTGAAGGACACCAGCGGCGCGCTCGAGAGTCTGCAGGCGCTGCACGAAAATATTATCCACTCCATCAGCAGCGGGCTCATCACGACCGGCCTTGATGGGCGGATCACGCTGGTCAACGCCGCCGCTCAGCGCCTGCTGGAGCTTGCACCAACCGATCTGATGGGTTCCCCGGTTCATAAATTGTTTGTGGATTCGTTGCCCACCGTAGAGTCCCAACGCACTCACGGCGAAGTGCGCTTCGATGCTCCCACCAAGTTCCGCAAGACGATTCGGGTGCGGGTCGCGGCTTTAACCGTTCCGGAGCGCGGAGATCTGGGTTACGTCTACGTGCTCGACGATCTCACCGAAATCCGCCGTCTCGAACGCGAAGTCCGGATGCAGGACAAGCTGGCGGCAGTAGGGCGGTTAGCCGCGGCCATTGCACACGAAATCCGCAATCCGCTCACTTCCATTGCCGGCTCCGTCAGCATGCTTTCCGGCGTTCCCGAGATGAACGAGGATCATCGCCGCCTGCTCGATATCGTCACCCGCGAGTCGCAGCGGCTGAATAGCATCATCACCGACTTCCTGGCCTATTCGCGCACCAAGCAATATCGCTTCGACCGCGTCGATCTGATCCAGCTTGTCGAAGACACCCTGACGCTGATGGATCACCGCATGACGGCGGAGAAAACCGGCATCACGATCGAGCGCCGGTTTACAGTGCGACAGGCCCTGGTCATCGCCGATGGCGACAAGCTCAAACAGGTCTTCTGGAACCTTTGTGAAAACGCGGTCCGCGCCATGAAGCAGGGCGGAACCCTGACCGCCGCAGTCGAGTCTTTGGGCGACGACTGGCAGGTCTCATTCATCGACACTGGAACGGGCATGACGGCGCAGCAGATTGAGAAAGCGTTCGAGCCCTTCCAGTCGAATTTCGAGGGCGGCACAGGGCTCGGCCTCGCCATCGTTTACCAAATTGTGCAGGCGCACGAAGGCAAGGTCTGGGCGCGATCGAAACCCGGGCAGGGAACTACATTCGTGCTGCGCCTGCGCCGCCTCGATGCCGAACGGTCAGTTTCGAGCGATGAGAGCGCTGCGGACAAGGCACGCGTACTCGTCGGAGCGCGGCCCGCCGCGACCGCAGCAGCAGGAGCAGGAGGACGCTTGCGTGGCTAACATACTGGTCTGCGACGACGAACGCTCGATCTGCGAAATGCTCGACATCTCCCTGCGCCGGGAGGGACACCGTGTCGAGACTGTTCAGGCTGGGCAGACGGCGAAGAACAAGATCGACGGCGCGCTCTACGACGTCATCATCACCGACATTAAAATGCCGAACATCGACGGCATCGAAGTGCTGCGTCACGCGCACCGGGTCTCGCCCGACTCCGCCGTCATCCTGATCACCGCGGTCGATGATTACGAAGCCGCCGTCGAAGCCGTGAAGGCCGGAGGCGCCACTGATTACATTCGCAAGAGCCCTGGGCTGGTCGACGAAATCAAGCTGGCCATCAATCGCGCTCTCGAGAAACTGGTTCTCAGCAAGCAGAACTTCGCGTTGCGCCGCGACGCCGCCACCCGCAACTCGCTCGACAACATCATCGGCTCCAGCGGGGCAATGGAGAAACTCAAGCAGACGGTGCGCACCGTTGCCTCCACAGCATCGACGGTCCTGATCCACGGCGAAAGCGGCACCGGTAAGGAACTCGTCGCCCGCGCCGTGCATGTCTGTTCGCCGCGCGCCACCGACGCCTTCGTATCCGTCAACTGCGGAGCTTTCCCTGAGACCTTGCTCGAAAGCGAACTCTTCGGCTACCTCAAGGGCGCATTCACCGGCGCGAACCAGAACAAGCGTGGCCTGTTCGAAGTCGCGGACGGCGGCACCATCTTTCTGGACGAAATCAGCGAAATGACTCTGGCGATGCAGGTCAAGCTGCTGCGCGTATTGCAGGAGCGCACGGTGCGTCCGGTCGGCAGCACCAGCGAAATTTCGATCGACGTGCGCGTCATCGCCGCCACCAACCGTGATCTCGACAAGGCCGTGGCCGAAAATGTGTTTCGCGAGGATCTCTACTACCGGCTGAATGTCATTCCCATCCGCGTGCCTCCGCTGCGCGAGCGCCACGAAGACATTCCTTTGCTGGCGAATCATTTCTTAAAGAAGTACGCCAGCGCCGCCGGACGAAGCATCCTGCGCGTCAACGCGCCGTCGCTCGATTCCCTCTGCGGCTACGAGTGGCCGGGCAACGTCCGCCAGCTGGAAAACACCGTTGAGCGCGCCGTCGCGCTTGAAACCAGCGACGAACTTCATGTCGAACTGCCCGCCGAACGCCCCAAAGCCCGCGCCGCGGCAGCCTCCGCCGACGGAGGATCACTTCCCGAAATCGGCGCCGACCTGACTCTTCCCGCCGGCGTTGGGATGGAAACCTATGTGGCCGGCATCGAACGCTCGCTGCTGCAGAGCGCCCTCAGCCAAAGCGGCGGCGTGCAAACCAAAGCCGCCGACGTGCTCGGCGTCTCCTATCGCTCCTTCCGCCATTTGATGAAGAAGTACGGATTGTAGGGAAGCTCTTAGCTATTGGCTCTTGGCTTTTAGCTCTCTTGCCTCGATAACTGCCTTGTATCCAGCGGGAGCCTTGCGGAAGGCTTCAGGCAAGAGCTAAGAGCTAAGAGCTAAGAGCTGCTCTTCTTCAACTGCTGCTTCCACCCCAGCACCCGCGCCTTCGCTCCCTCGGCCTCCGCTTCCGGAATCATCCCCTTCTTCTGGTACAGCACCGACAAACTGGTATGGGCCAGCACGTCGTCGGGATCGATTTCCGCCAGCCGCTGCGCCACCGCGATGGCGTCATCATAGCGCTGCAAATCCTGCAGCGCCCGCGTCAATCCGTGCATGGCATCGGTAAACGTTGGATCGGCGGCCAGCGACTCCTGATACGCAGCGACAGCCCTTTCCAAATGCCCCTCCGCCATCAGATCGAGCGCGGCATAGTAGCGATCTTCGGCTTCCTGGCGGGCGTTAGCATCGGACATTCGTGGAAGTCCCCAGCGGAGCTTGGATTCTAACATGCACAATGTGGGGGCCGCCCCCGGCTGTTTTTCGGGCCGCAGGTCCGAATGCCTGTCCGCTTCGCCGGCTGCACCGTCAAAGCCAATTCGAGCGGGCGCTCGAAGAACAGCCGGGAGCGGCTGTCCCCACATAAGCCTCTCGGGAGGCGATCCACGATGTGCGGGCGAGAATTCGGCTGCCGCGAAGAAGGCATTGGCTGCTACCAGGAGAAGGATCAGAAAGACCGGGGCAGCACGAAAGCGATCATCGAAGGGTAATTCTAGCAGTTCTATAACGTTTCAAACGGCCATGCGATGCGTCGGCAGCCATCAGGCTGAACCATGAAATAATAATGCCGGGGCTCCTTGCAGCTATGAAATTGAAATTGCCAGCCGGTTCGTTTGCGGCATATTTATTCGACTGCGACGGCACTATTGCCGATTCCATGCCGCTTCACTACCTGGCGTGGAAGGAGGCACTTTCAGAATGGAATTGCGAATTTGACGAAGAACTTTTCTACGCATGGGGCGGCATGCCGGTAGCCGAGATCATTTCGTCGTTAAATGCGAGACACAGACTGAAAATGCCGGTGGAAACGGTTTCCAGCCGGAAGGAGAGCCTGTACTACGCGCTGCTGCCACAACTTAAGGCAGTTCCCGAAGTCTTGGAGCACATCGAAGACAGGCACGGCCACATCCCTTTCGCGGTCGTCTCGGGAAGCACCCGAGAATCAGTGACGGCATCTCTGGCTTCGCTGAATCTTCTCGATCGATTTGACACTCTGGTTTGCGCTGGAGATTACAAGGAGAGTAAGCCCGACCCAGAAGGGTTTCTCCTCGCCTCCGCCCGCCTTGGAGTGCAACCTGAGGCCTGTCTCGTTTTTGAAGATACCGAAATGGGGATTCAGGCGGCGAAGGCCGCTGGAATGGGGTCGGTTAAAGTTCCTCCGCCTCGGGAAAGGGCTTCGGGAAAGTGACGCTCGCTCCGAATCTGTCAGCGTAAATTGACCCCCGACGAATTGGGCCATTGGAAAAACGAACCCTCAGAAAAATTCTTTCGGCTCGAGGCTACCGTTTTGAGGAGGAATGGGTCTAATTGGCAGGCGGCCGATGGGTTAGGGCTACTGTCTTTTTCGCATCCCGGTTTGAAATCATAGTTTTCTTAGGAACAAATGTAAGTCGGGCCGCGTACTAGGGAATGAGGGCGGCGGAATGGCTCCCAATCTCCAGTTGGCCAACATACGAGGAGGCGTTGTGAACGGTAACGGGAATAATAAGAAGAAACGTCGCAAACTGATTATTTGGGGCAGCGTGGTCGCGGTTATCGTCCTGCTGATCGCGGGCGGAGTGTTCGCGGCGACGCGTGGCGGCACCAAGATCGATCCGTCGAAACTCGCCAAGGTGGAAAAGGGTGACTTGGCCAAGAGCGTGGTGGCGACCGGCAAGGTCACGCCCATCACCAAGGTTGAGGTGAAGTCCAAGGCCAGCGGCATTGTGAAGAATCTGCTGGTGGACTACGGCGACCACGTCAAGAAAGGGCAGTTGCTGGCCCAGTTGGACAAGCTCGAGATCGAAGCTCAGGTCGCGCAGTCGCAAGCGGCACTCGAAGCGGCCGAGGCGAATCTGAAAGGTTCGCAGGCTGACTTCGAACGCGCCAAAGTTGACGCGGAAGGTCCGGACGTACCTGTGTTCAAGCGCGCCTACGACCGCGCCACAAGCATGGCAAAGGACGGAGTGGTTTCCGCTTCAGCACTGGACGACGCGGAGAAGAACTATGAGATGGCGCTGAACAAGCAGAATGTTTCCAAGGCGCAGGTCACGGTACTGAAGGCAAAGATCGCGCAGGCCGGGGCGCAGGTGGCGCAGGACCAGGCCAACCTCAAGCAGCTCGACGAACAGCTCAGCTACACCGACATTATTTCCCCGATTGACGGCATTGTGCTCTCGCGCGACGTGGAAATGGGCGACGCGGTGAGCTCGATTCTCGTATTGGGCTCGTCGGCTACGCTGGTCATGACGCTGGGCGATACCAGTGAAGTCTATGTGAAGGGTAAGGTCGACGAGAGCGATATCGGCAAGGTGTATCTCGGTCAGCGCGCGCGCATCAAAGTCGAGTCGTTCAAGGACAAGACTTTCGACGGCAAGGTGACGAAGATTTCTCCCATGGGCGTGGAAAAAGACAACGTCACGACGTTTGAAGTGCGCGTATCGATCCAGAATCCCGGCGGCGAACTCAAGGCTGAGATGACCGCCAATGCGGAAATCATTCTGGAAGAGCACAAGAACGTGCTGCAGATTCCAGAAGGCGCGATCCTCTACGACAAGGACAAGAAAGCCTCCGTCGAAATTCCGGACCCGAAGGGCAAAGACGGCAAAGACAAAGTTGCCGTCAATATCGGGATTTCGAACGGCGCCAAAACCGAAGTGTTGAGCGGGTTGAAGGAAGGCGATCAGGTGGTATTGCAGTAAGGGACTGTGGTATTGGGTCTTAGGTCTTGGGTATTAGGGGTAAGCCTAAGACCTTGCACCTGAGACCCAACACCGTTTCAGGGTTCTCCATGACTCTCTCCGAAATCTTGCGCCAGGCTTTCGGCACGTTCCGGGCTCACAAGATGCGGACCTTCCTCACGATGTTTGGCATCGTGTGGGGAATTGCATCGGTGATCATTCTGGTGGGCCTCGGGCGGGGCTTCAGCGCCGACCAGAAAAAGCACATGCAGACCCTGGGCAAGGATCTGGTCATTGTCTGGGGCGGCCGTACCAGTTCTCAGGTGGGCGGACGCGCAGCGGGACGGGAGATTCAGTTGCACGTCGACGATGCCGAGCTGATTCGCGACGAGTGTTATCTGGTCAAGAACGTCAGTCCGGAACTGCGGCGAACCGTTCCTGAAGTCAGCCAATATAATCTGGCGAATCGCGGCGTAGTCGGAATGTGGCCCTCTTACCAGGAGTTCCGGTCACTTCAGATTTCCGAAGGACGCCTCATCACTGACGACGACGAGAACGAAGGCCGGCGTGTGCTGGTTCTGGGGTCAAAGGCCTATCGGCAGCTGTTTCCTGGGCAGCCCGCCATTGGCGCCAGTGTTCTGGTGCAGAGTGTCCCGTATCTGGTGGTTGGTGTTCTGCAGGAGAAAAAGCAGAACTCGAATTACAACGGCCCGGACAACGACTATTTATTCGCGCCGTATTCGGCAATCTCGCGCGATTTTCCGCCGCCGACCAAGCCCGGAGCCGGGATTACGCGCGGATATCTGGACGACATTGTCTTTGAAGTGGGCGATCCGGAGGACCACGAAGCGGCTGTGCAGCAGGTTCGCAACACGCTGGCGCGAGTGCACCACTTTGAAGGCCGCGATAAAGATGCGCTCTTCATCTGGGACACCATGGACGGCGCCAAGATGCTGGACAAGATTTTCGGCGTCGTCACCTTATTTTTCGGCTGTGTGGCGATTGTGACGCTGTGCCTGGGCGGGATCGGCGTGATGAACATCATGCTGGTGTCGGTGACCGAGCGCACCCGCGAAATCGGCACGCGCAAGGCGATGGGCGCAACCAAGCGCGACATTCTGCGGCAATTCTTCGCCGAGTCCGCGATGCTGACGATCGTGAGCGGCATTTTCGGGCTCTCGTTCGGGATCGGCCTGTGCGCTGCCCTGGAAGCCTTGCCTCTACCCGATTTTGTTCCGCATCCGATTGTTTCGTGGATTTCGATTGTCGCTTCGATTCTGACGCTTTCGTTGATCACCGTGACCGCAGGCATGTATCCCGCCCAGCGCGCCGCGGATATGACACCTGTGGAGTCACTCCGATATGAATAACACTCGCACTCTCCCCTCAAACTTTGTGTCCAGCCGGTTTGTTGGACGATCGATTTCTGCGATCGCGCTGGTCGTGCTTTTCTCCACCATTGTGTTTGCTTCGTCCGCGCCTCAGGGCACATTCGATCGGACGTTGCAGGTCAGCGGGCCGGTCGATCTCGAAGTCCTGACTCGTTCCGGTGACGTCACCGTGCGTGCTGGATCAGCGGGGGCGGTTCAAATTCACGGCAAGATCCACGTCGGCGACCACTGGCTGATGGGCGGCCGCGAAGCCGACGTCCACCAGATCGAACAGAATCCTCCCATCCGTCAGGAGGGCAACAACATTCACATTGAGTACGTCGACATCAAGAACATCTCGGTCGATTACGAGATTACCGTGCCAGCCGACACGACCGTCCGCAGCCATACCGGCTCTGGAGATCAGGTGATTGAAGGCACGCGCGGCAGCGTCGAACTCCAAACCGGGTCGGGCGACCTGAAGTTGAGCAACCTCGCGGGCGAAATTCGCGTGCAGACCGGATCGGGCAACGTGCGGGCGCGTCAAGTCGCGGGCGCGGTGAAAGGAACCGGCAGCGGAGACATCGAGATCGAAGAGACCTCAGCGGGCGACATCGATTTGCACACCGGCTCGGGAAACATTATCGCGCGCGGCGTGCAGGGCGGCTTCCACGGCGAGACCGGAAGCGGCGACATTACCGCCGAAGGCACGCAGAGCGGTTCGTGGGAGATTCACACCGGGTCGGGCAACGTGCATGTGCGCCTGCCGCAAAATGCAGCCTTTGACGCCGACATTTCCACCAGTTCCGGCACCGTCGACGTGGGTGCGCCCATTGAAATGACGGTGCAGGGCCGCGTGGGCGATATGCATAAACAGATTCGCGGCAAGGTTCGCGGCGGAGGGCCCCTGCTACGAGTGCGTACCGGGTCGGGCGACATAAGTATTGGGTAGAGTGTTTGGAAAACCGCACCTGCCGCGGATTTACACGGATTACCACGGATAGATCTAAAGACTTGGTTGTCTTGATCCGTGTAGATCCGTGTTAATCCATGGCCAGAATTTTTCATGTACATGAAAGAACTCATTTCGCAGGGCTGGCAGTCGCTGTTGCGCGATCGCATGCGCTCGGCGCTGACTATGCTGGGCATCGTGTGGGGCCTGGCATCGGTGGTACTGCTGCTGGCTTACGGGCAGGGGCTGGGTGGGTGCGTGCTGAATGCGTTCCTGAACATGGGCAACAATGTGATTGTGCTGTGGCCGGGGCAGACCAGCATGCAGGCAGGCGGCCAGCGCGCGGGCAAAGCGGTCAAGTATGAACTCGAAGACGTGGAGGCGATTCGCGACGAGGTTCCGATTGTGCGCGCGGTGAGCGGCGAGATTGACCGCGATTTCGGATTCAAGATTGGCACGCGCGTGGTCTCGATCCTGGTGCGCGGCGTGGACATGCCATACGGGCAGATGCGCAAGCTGAATCTGGCGGACGGCCGCTACTTCACCGAGAACGATTTCGCGGATCATCACCGCGTGGTGATTCTGGGCTACGAGGCGGCGAAAAAAGTGTTTCAGGGCGCGCCCGGCGCGGGACAGCACGTCGAAATCGGCGGACTCGATTTTGAAGTCATCGGCACCATGCGCAATAAAATTCAGGATTCGATGTATCAGGGGCCGGACAACGAGAACGCGTTCATTCCGTTTGCGCTGATGCGCGATCTGAAAAACGTGCGCGATCCCGACGAGATCATCATTCAGCCAACCGCACCCGAGCTGAACAAGAAGGCGCTCATGGCGGTGCGCGAGGTGATTGCGCGGCGGCACCACTTCGATCCCAAGGACGACAAGGCCACGCCGGAGTGGGACACCATTGAAGACCGCGCCATGATCAACGGCTTTTCGCTCGGACTGCAGGCTGTGCTGGGACTGATCGGAGTGTGCACCCTGGCCGTGGGCGGCATCGGCGTGATGAACATCATGCTGGTGTCGGTGACCGAGCGGACGCGGGAAATTGGGTTGCGCAAGGCAATTGGCGCGCGGCCGCGGCACATTCTGATCCAGTTTCTGCTGGAAGCGCTGGTGCTCACCTTTGTGGGCGGCGTGATCGGGATGGCGGTTGCAGAATTACTCACCTGGGCGATTCCTCCCATGCCACTCTACGACGAGTTCTACAAGACTACCGACCATGAGGGCGCGATCTTCCTGCACGCTTCGATGGGGGTGATGATCATCTCGTTCATGATTCTGTCACTGGTGGGAATTGTGTCGGGATTCTTCCCGGCGCTGAAGGCGGCGCGGCTGAATCCGATTGAGGCGCTAAGGTACGAATAATCGCGGAACGCGCCGTCACGTCACGTGACGCGAGTGTACCTCCTGTTCGTCAACTGACCTGAGACGTTTACTGTAAGAACTCAAACTGCGGAGAGCCCTGTGTCATGCAGAGTGGCGCTGTTTGAATTCATCAATCCTGCCTTTGGCTTTGTCTTTCGCGTCGTCCACGGACTGGCTGATCTGTTCACGGCTCTGGGCGGCCTTTTCGGAAGCGGCTTTCTTGTGCGATTCATGAATCTGCTTCGCGGCGTCCTTGGCATCGCCCCAGGTTTCCTTGGCCGCACCCTTGGCCTGATTGACCACACCCTTGTTGGCCAGTTTTTGGCTGCCCACGCCTTCTCCGACGCTCTGCTCCACTTTTCCCACTGCCTGAGCAATCTTGCCCGCCACCTGATCTTTATTCATTTTCGTTCCTCCTCGTTCTACACACAAATCACGCTCTCTTGCGGGTTTTTGCCGCTATTTTTCTTGCCGCTATCTTGGTTGCGGTGCGTGGCTTCTTGGTTGCCACCGCGACGGTCTTTCTCTGTGTCTTTCTTTTCTTCCTGGCGACGGCTTTGACTGGAGGTAGCAATTCCAGCTTGGGCTGCTTCGCCATGCGATGGTGGCCGTGCTGTAGTGGCTGGATCCGCGCAGCCTCTTCTTCTGTACGTAGCTGGTTATCTGTAGCTTTTTGGCGCTCTTCTTCGAGGTATTCGGGAATCGTTTGGGTGGTCATAGCTTGCAGTGTGGCAGAATTGTCTCCGTTCAGGCTGTGCAATTTTGGGCACTTCGTGACAATGTCATGTGTTCACGAGGGAGGTCGAGCCTGCGCCACATTCGAAGCCTCTGGGACTATGATTGCAAGTCGGCTAAGTCTTGCCGTTGATAAACGCGCTTCACACGCGAGGCGCGAACCACACAATCGCCAGAATCACAGCAATTGTTCCGAGCACACCCATACCTGGCATAGTTCCTCCGGTCGAAAACGTAGGGCACTGAAATCCCCCATGCAGACATGATGCGGCTAGACTCCGGCCTTTGTCTGAGCAAAACCAAACACTATGCAGTCGGCCTTCGGGTGCGTTCATTGGCGCGCGGCCGCCGCACATCCTGATGCAGTTTCTGCTGGAGGCGCTGGTGCTCACGTTTGTGGGCGGCGTGATCGGGATGGCGGTTGCGGAACTGCTGACCTGGGCGATTCCTCCCATGCCGCTGTACGACGAGTTCTACAAGACCACCGACCATGAGGGCGAGATCTTCCTGCACGCTTCGATGGGGGTGATGATGATCTCGTTCATAATTCTGTCGCTGGTGGGGATTGTGTCGGGGTTCTTTCCGGCGCTGAAGGCGGCGCGGCTGAATCCGATTGAGGCGTTGCGGTACGAGTAGGGCCCGATTGCGGCACACCGGGGGTTAGACTTTGACTCGGAGTACCGTTCGCGGAATATTCTGCACGACTACTGGAGAATCGGGGTAGCCGAGGCGGCTACGCACTGCCACGAATTACCATAGTGAATCCAAGTGTCGACGAAGCGATTTCGTCGGACAAAGGCCTTCCCGTTTTCAAAACCGCTTTGACGAAATACCCCGGTCGCAATGGCGACGTTGCCAAAGAAACGCACCGTGATTGACTCCGGATTCTCTTGCTGATTCGCGGAATGCTTCGCCTTATCGATTCCTATCAGAAATCCATTTTTTGATTGCAGGCTGCCGTCGTCATTGACCAGCACCGCGGAATTATGCAGCAGGACACCCAGGGCCTTGCCATCTCGAGACTTATAGGCCTGGTTCCATGCTTTCTCCATCGCAATGACCATCGACTCGTCTTCACTATTATCTTGAGCCAGTACCGGCATTGCCAATGAACCGGCCAGGGCAAGAACACAAAGTATCTTCAATTTGCACCCCGCAGAGGGCTTGATATTGGACATAACCCGAGACTACAGGGAAACCCCTAATACTTCGATGAACGAAGGTATCGGATGGGGCGATATGCGTGGGGCTTATTTCCTCGGATTTCGTCATCGTTGGTGGCTTCTATGAATATAGCGTGCAGGGAATGCTTATTCTCGTCAGCTCTTTGGCACTCACGTTTCCTCCGGATGTTGGCCGGGCGGAAAGTGCCCCACTTGACGAATTGCCGATAGTTGGTGATAAATCGCGATTACACCCAGAACCTTGGAGGCAGCGCAAGGTATCCCTATTACCTCCGTGCCTTGACTAGCACCTTCCCGCGAAGTAACTTCGCTGTACCTAGAATTTTGTCTTCCAGCGAGGGAAAGTTGTCACATCGTCCGATCGTTACGCTTACCACCGATTTTGGAACTACCGATCATTTTGTAGGCGCGGTCAAGGGAGTCATTCTCGACATCGTGCCGGACGCGGCGATCGTGGATATTTCTCACGCCGTGCAGGCTTTCGACGTGCTCGACGGCGCGCTGGCGATTTCGCAGGCCTATTCCTACTTTCCCAACGGGACGATCCACATGGTGGTCGTCGACCCGGGGGTGGGCACGGTGCGGCGGCCGATTCTGGCTTCGAGCGACGGATACCATTTCGTCGCGCCCGATAACGGCGTGCTCTCGATGGTCTATGCCAAGGAAGAGCGCGTCCACGTGCGGCACATCACTTCCGAGCATTATTTCCGCGTGCCGGTCAGCAATACTTTTCACGCGCGCGATATATTTGCTCCGGTAGCGGCGTATCTGGCGAAGCAGGTCGATTCCCACAAGTTCGGAGAAGAGATTGAAGATTATGTCCGCTTCGCCGCGCCCAAGCCCAAAGCCACGGGCGAAAATCGCATGCGCGCCGTGGTGCTGAAAGTCGACCGCTTCGGCAACCTCATCACCAACGTGACGCCCGCAGACGTGCCCGCGCTTTTTACGGCCAAGCCCGGCGCATTCAAGATTGTGGTGGGAAGCCGCGAGATTACCGAGATTCGCACCACCTACGCTGAAGGTTCGCCAGGCGAGGTTTTTGGCATCATCGGGAGCATGGGATATCTTGAGATCGCAGGCAACCGCGCAGCCGCGGCGCAAGTCACCGGTGCGGGCAAGGGCAGCGAGGTCAGCATCATTTTGGGCGAAGGGGTTGCGGCGGGTAAGGGAGCGTAGCAGTGCGTGCTCCGTGAGCTCAACGGAAGAAGGCCACGCCGCACGCTGTATTCAGAAGGAAAGCCAGCGAGAGCGCGATCACGACACCCAAAGCATAGCTCGAGTCTCTCATCTGTCTTAGGGCAACGATCCCCGCCACGGCTAACGCTGCCGCGTTCAGCACAGGAAACAGCCAGCGATGGCCCTGGCCGAGGTTCATTCCCAGGAAAATTGAGAAGAAAAGACAGCCCAGGCTGATCAGAACGCCCAGCAGGCAACCTAGGACCACTTCGAGCGTTGAGCGCGGAGTCTTCTCGGGCTGTAAGTCGAACATGCCACCTTCCGCGAATCGATTGTAGTCCGCGTCACGAACTTTTCGGTTTGGGATGGACGTAGCGTTCCATCTCGCCCGTCCACTTCAGGAACAGCCACAGCTCGCGGCGCTCCCGCCAGACGAATTCCCAAAATTCCAGAAAGCCGATCTGCGTCATTTTTACGCCCGTATAAGTTTCGATGCGCCACAGCAGGTAGGGGCTTCGCCACGGGGCCAGGCGATGGCCTTTAGTCGCATTCCACAGAAAGCGGAGTTTGTAGCGCATGGTCACATCATAAACACAAAGCCCGGGAGTGCAAACCAGGTACGCGCCGGGCTGTGTCTGTCGGACAGGCGAGAGCCTGCCCTGAGCCTGCCGAAGGGGCGGCCAGACCCACTTGGCTGTCGCCCATCGGCCATTGCTCTTAAACTGTTAGAATTGCTCTTCCATGATCGCTTTTGTGCTGCTCCGGGTCTTCCTGATCCTTCTCCTGGTGGCGGCCAATGCCTTCTTCGCGGCAGCCGAATTCTCCCTGGTGAGTGTGCGCGATACCCGCATCCAGCAGCTCATCGAATCGGGGCGCATTGGCGCGCGCATCGTGCAGCGCCTGCATCAGCGTCTCGACGAGGTCGTGAACGGCGTCCAGCTGGGCATCACCATGGTCAGTCTGACCCTGGGCTGGATCGGCGAACCCATGGTTGCCCGCCTGGTCGAAAGCCTGGAGTTCGTCCACCGGGTGCCGCACGCCGCGGTCTACGCCCATACCATCGCCATCGCCATCGCCTTCAGCGTGATCACCTACTTGCACGTGATTCTGGGCGAACTGGTGCCGAAAACCCTGGCCCTGCAGCGCTCCGAGCAGGTCGCCCTCGCCGTCGCAGCTCCCATGGAGGCCTTCCTCACCCTCACCCGCCCCGTCCTCTTCTTCATGCGCCGCTCCGGCGGCCTGGTGCTGCGCCTCTTCGGGGCCCAGGACACACGGCGTCGCGGCGCCATCCACTCGCCCGACGAACTCAAGCTCATCGTGACCGCGAGCCGCCAGTTCGGCCAGATCCCCGAGTTTCAGGAGGAGATGATTCACAGCGCCATCGAACTCGACAGCATCACCGTCCGCGAAGTCATGGTCGCCCGTCCCGACATTTTTTCCCTGCCCTCGAGCCTCATGCTCGACGAATCCCTGGCCCGCGTAGTCGAAGGCCAGCATTCGCGCATTCCGGTCTACGATCCGCAGCGTGGACCCGAGCACATTGTCGGCGTGCTCTATTACAAAGACCTCATGCGCTGGATGCGCCTGCGTCTGAGCAATCTCGGCCAGTCGACTTCGACGCGCATTTCGCGCATGCAGATCAGCCAGATCATGCACGACGTGCTGGTGGTGCCCGAGACGAAAGTGCTTGCCGAACTGCTAGCCGAATTCAAAGATCGCCGCCGCCATCTCGCCGTGGTGGTCGACGAATTCGGCTCGACCGCCGGCGTCATCACCGTCGAAGACATCCTCGAACAGCTGGTCGGCAACATCGAAGACGAATTCGACGTCTCCCCCAGCGAGCCCGCGCTCGAGGATGAATCCGTCCTGCTGCTCGAAGGCTCAGTCAACATCCGCGACCTCGAAGCTGAACACACCCTTACGCTCCCGCGCGACGCCGGCTTCGAAACCCTCGCGGGATTCATCCTCGCCCGCCTGCAAAAGATTCCGAACTTGCGCGACAGTTTCGAATACGAAGGCCGGCGCTACACGGTGGAAGAGCTCGAGGGTCACCGCATCGCCCGAGTAAGAATCGAAAAAACCGCCAAGGTCGAAGGCGAAGCCGAAGCGGCAAAAGGGGCAGGGAATTAAAATGCCGACCATGTCGACATCCTCAAGAACCTGTCATCCTGAGCGAAGCGCGACGGCGAGCAACGCGAGTCGCCGCGCGCAGTCGAAGGACCCCTGCGCTGCTGGCATTGCCGCGAGTCCTATCGAGGAGTTCTCCCAGTGCTGTTGGCAATCCGTGGCGCGCAAAGAACTCCCTGTCGCGGCGCAGGAGACCGCTGAAATGCAAGAGATCCTTCGACTCCGCGCGCTCATTCGAGCGCGCTCCGCTCAGGATGACAACGCCATGAATTGAGATTGGCAAACGACGGACGACCCACGACGAACGACGAACGACCAACGACCAACGACGAACCTATGCTCCCCCGCCTTCTCCAACGCGTCCTCTACACCCTGCCAGTAATCTGGTTGGTCGTAAGCATGGTCTTCCTGCTAATCCACCTCGTCCCCGGAGACCCCATCGCGCAAATGCTCGGCGAAGGCGCCCCGGCCGCCGACATCGCCGCCACCCGCCACGCCTACGGCCTCGACGCCCCGCTCGGCGACCAATACATCCATTACTGGAAAGGCGTCCTCCACGGCGACCTCGGCCGCTCCATCCGCTACAACCAGGCCGTCACCAAACTGCTGGCCCAGCGCTATCCCTACACGGTCGCATTGACGTTCGCATCCTTGCTGATCGCAATCGCTCTTTCGCTCCCTGCGGGAGTCTATTCCGCCCAGCATCCGAATCGCTGGCAGGACCGCGCGATTTCCGTCGTCAGTCTCTTCGGCCTGTCGTTTCCCAATATCGCTCTCGGTCCGATCCTCATCATTCTCTTTGCGATCAAGCTGGGCTGGCTGCCGGTTTCCGGCTCCGGCGGCATCGAGTATGTCGTGCTCCCCGCGATCACCATGGGAGGATCCATGGCCGCCATCCTCACCCGCATGGTGCGCACCTCGATGCTCGAAGAATTGAGCCAGGACTACATCCGCACCGCCCGCGCCAAAGGCCTGCCCGAGCGCACGGTCGTCTACCGCCACGCCCTGCGCAACGCCATGATCCCCGTGTTAACAGTGCTGGGCCTGCAGTTCGGCGCATTACTCGCCGGCGCGATAGTGACCGAAAAGATTTTCTCCTGGCCCGGCCTCGGCCGCCTCACCGTCGACGCCATCTCGGCCCGCGACTATTTCCTGGTCCAGGGCTGCATCCTGGCGATCGGATTGACGTATGTCGCAGTGAACTTCCTGACGGATGTGCTGTACTCCGTGGCCAACCCGAGGATTCGGCAGTAACCGGGCAATCCCAATTTAGTCACACTCAACAGAAATCATTGCCTCCATACAAAAAAGTTGTCATCCCGAGCGTAGCATTGGGATTGGCGAAGCCAATTCCAATGCGCAGTCGAGGGACCTGCTTTTTTTCTTGGTCATGAACGATCACTGTTACAGCGTCTACATCATCGCCAGTAAATCGCGCGTGATTTACATTGGAATGACAAACAACCTCCGGCGCCGGGTATTTGAACACAAGAACGGATTGGTCGAGGGATTCACCCAGAGTTATCGCTGCCACCGCTTGGTCTATTACGAATCATTCGACGATGTGACCAAAGCAATCGATCGCGAGAAGCAACTTAAGCGCTGGAGCAGAGCGAAGAAAGTCTGGCTGATCGATCGCCGAAACCCACCTGGGAGGACTTGGCAGCCGAGTGGTTCACGCGTCACATGTATCAGCCGGAAAAGCAGGTCCCTCCACTCGCCAGTTGACTGCTTCGCAGATCGACTGACTCGGTCGGGATGACACACGCTTTAGCGCCCGCATGTGTTTTGCCTTTAACTCCTACGCGACGATTCTCTCTGGCGGATTGGGAATTCATCCCGGCACGCCCTCGGTCCTGTTGACAAGCGTTAAGCTACAGGCTACAGTCTAAGAAGTGAAGATCCGCAGCTTCGTCCATAAGGGCCTGAAACGGCTCTATGCGGAAGACAGCGCGAAAGGCGTTCCGCCCGACTCAGCGGACAAACTCCGCAAGATGTTGGCCTTTCTCGACGACATGCAGGAACCAGAGGAGTTGCGTGCGCTTGCCGCGTGGAAGGCGCACACGCTGACCGGCGATCGCAAGGGTACATGGAGCCTCAGCGTCACCCGCAACCGCCGCTTGACGTTCGGCATCGACACGGCCGAGCGGGAAATCTGCGACGTTGATCTGGAAGATTATCACTAGCACCGAAGGAGCAAACGATGCCTATGAAGAACCCACCTCATCCCGGAGATTTCATTCGCACCGAAATTATCCAGCCTGCGGGACTGTCGGTAACTGCGGCGGCTGCAGCACTGAAAGTTTCCCGCCCAGCACTGTCTAGCCTGCTGAACGGCAAGGCCGATCTCTCCGGGGACATGGCGCTCCGTATCGAAAAAGCGTTTGGAGTGAAGATGGACACGCTCATGCGAATGCAGTCTTCCTACGACATCGCCCGCACCCGGCTTCGCGAGGGCCAAATCCGGGTTCGCCGCATTCCCCAGGCCCAAGTTATCCACGCCTGAATCCGGCAGCGCAAACGCCAGCCGTATAGGATTGGGAGCATGTCCACTATCGCCATTTCGTTCCGCCATAAGGTTGCGGGCAATGCCCGCCACAATCCGTTGGCGGCCGCGGGCGTGGTGCTGGTCGTCATCTTCGTGATCTTCGCACTGTTTGCGCCCTGGATCGCGCCCCAGGATCCCGCCGCGATCAATCTGCCCGCCCGCCTCGACCCGCCACACTTCGGCCTGTCAACTTCCGCACACTGGTTCGGGACCGACGAACTGGGCCGCGACATTCTCTCTCGCGTGATCTACGGCGCGCGCATCTCCATGCTGGTCGGCACCTGCGTCGTTCTGGCCTCGCTTACCCTGGGACTCATCATCGGCTCTATCGCCGGATACTACGGAGGCGCCATCGACCGCTTCGTCAACGTCGTGCTGATGAATGCGTTTCTTTCGTTCCCCGGAATTCTGCTGGCGATCGCCTTCATCGCTTTTCGCGGTCCCGGCATTTTTAATCTCGTGCTCGCGCTCTCGCTCGGCGGATGGGTGGGCTACGCGCGTCTGGTCCGCGGGCAAGTCCTCGCCGCTCGCGAACGCGAATTCGTCGAAGCCGCCCGCGCTCTCGGCGCCTCCGATTTACGAATTATTGCCCGCCACATTCTGCCCAACATTATTCAGCCAGTCGTGGTGCAGGCCGCGATTGGTATGGCCGGAGCTATCCTCGCCGAAGCCACTATGAGTTTTCTCGGACTCGGCGTCCCTCCCCCGACTGCGACCTGGGGAGCCATGCTCAATGACGGCCGCGCCCACCTGTTCGACGCGCCCCATCTGGTGTTATTTCCCGCGCTCGCCGTGATGCTGGCCGTGCTCAGCTTCAACTTCATCGGCGACGCTCTACGCGACTACCTCGACCCGCGCTCCCGCATCGAAGCCGGTCTATAGTACACATCCGCCTGTCATCCGCCTGTCATCCCGACCGAGTCAGTTGATCCGCGAAGCGGGTCAACTGGCGAGTGGAGGGACCTGCTTTCTCTGTCGGCTAGGTGTCCAGCCGCCGTAAGCTGCTGAAATGGCGGCAGATTCGATTGTTGACATACATCGCATATTGCAATATGATTATTACGAACTGGAATACGGCTCGGGAGCGACCGGTGAAGCTGGGCGAGAAAATTCGTTACCTGCGCGAAGTCGAAGGCTCGCTGCGCGGCCTGGGCCGTCCTATGACGCAACTGGAACTCGTGCGCGCCATCCGCGAAGAAGCGGAGAAAGGCAAAGGCAAAAGCAAAGCCCGCGCCAAAGGCCCGGGAAAGGCGACTTCCATCAGCCAGTCCTATTTATCGCAGATTGAAAACGGAGCGCGCCCGCACATGACGCAGTCCTCGCGCGCGCTGCTGGCAAAGTTTTTCAAAGTTCATCCCGGCTTTCTGGTGGATGACCCCGACGGCTACCACGCCGAGCTGACTTCGGACCTGCGCACCACCGAAGGCCAGCTCGATGTGTGGCTGCTGCAAGGTTCGGAAAAGTTCGCGAACGATCCCGCGGTCAGCAACGTGCTGATCAAGGCCGCTCGCGAGAAAGACACGCGCCGGTGTTTCCTGCTGCTGGGCGCGATTCTCGACACGCCGGGACTGGCCGACCGCCTGTTGGAGGCGCTGCGGCCCGAACTCGCCGCCGGTAACGGGAACCAGCATCGCGGAAACGCGAATGGGAATGGGGAAGGGAGGCGAATCCGATGATCGCAGCAACGACCGCAACGATGACTGCAGCCAAAATCGACTGGTCGGATTTCTATCTGATCTGCTTTGCGATCGGATTCTGCTTCAGTTTTTTTTCGTTCGTATTCGGCGGATCGCGTTTCGGACGCCTGCACTTGCCGCATTTTCACGGACACGCCGGCCACCTGCCCGCGGTGCCTGGTTCTATGGGGCATGGGCCAGCGGGCCACGCGCCGGTTGCGGGTCACGCACCGTCGGTTCCACAAGGAGCGGCGCCGTCCTGCGCTCCGGGTACGAATCCTGCAGCCCGCGGCGGCAGCGTTTCTCCGTTTAACTTCGTCACGGTCACAGCTTTCCTGGCGTGGTTTGGCGGCACCGGATATTTGCTCACGCGCTTCTCTTCCGTGTGGGTCGGCCTGGGCCTGCTTTTCTCGGTGATCAGCGGACTCGCCGGCGGTGGAATCATTTTTCTGTTCCTCAGCCGCGTGCTCATGTCGGACGAGGAGAACATGGATCCCGCCGACTATGAAATGACCGGAGTGCTGGGCCGGGTCTGCGTTCCGATCCGCCAAGGTGGAACCGGCGAAGTCATTTACTCGCAGGTAGGAACGCGCCGCGTCTGTGGCGCGCGCAGCGAGGACGGCAGCGCCATCGCCAAGGGTACCGAAGTCGTGGTTACGCGCTATGAGAAGGGAATCGCCTACGTTCGCCTGTGGAGCGAAATGTCGGGGGAAGACGAGACGACTGCTGGCAACTCGATGAAGCGTTAACTGATAAACCTTCGCGCTCGGGAGCTTCTATGAATCGAAACTACAAACCGCTGACCTGGCTGATGTGGCTGGCCCTCCCCATTACGGCCTTCAAGTACTGGCGAAACTGGGATCGCCTGCCCCTCCGCATGGCGGTGCACTTCGACGCCAACTGGCAGCCCAACGGCTACACCTCCCGCGAAGGCGCGCTGATGTTGGGCCTGGGCATCATGGCGGTCATGCTGCTGTTTTTCACCATCGGAGCGCTGGTCGCGAACGCTCTGAAGCCGTCGGCGGCGTGGCCGCTGCTGCTGGCTTTTTATGTTGGCCTTGGCTTTTTGTGGTACGCCAACAACTCGATTGTCGAGTTCAACCTCAACACGCCGGCCCACTCCGAGTCAGGGGGCCCAGGCTCCCCGGCAGCGAGTGACTCCAACGCAACGAAGTTTCTACTGCATTCGTAACAGGAGGCTTTATGGGATTGGGATTGTCGTCAATGGTCACGATTTGGATTTTCGTCGGGCTGGGAGTGATGGTCATCCTGTTCTTGATGAGCGGAATGGCCAGGCTCTATCGCAAGGCGGGGCCGCACGAGGCACTCATCGTGTATGGCCTGGGCGGAACGCGCATCGTGAAAGGCCACGGCACGCTGGTGTTTCCGATGGTGCAACTCTGCCGTGAATTGTCGCTCGAACTGATGTCGTTCGACGTGGCGCCGCAGCAGGATCTCTACACCAAGCAGGGCGTAGCCGTAACCGTGGAAGCGGTAGCGCAGATCAAAGTCAAGTCCGACGATGAGTCGATCCGCACCGCGGCCGAACAGTTTCTTACCAAGTCCGATCAGGAGCGCGAAGGCCTGATCCGTCTGGTCATGGAAGGCCACCTACGCGGCATTATCGGTCAGCTCACCGTGGAAGAAATCGTGAAGCAGCCGGAAATGGTTTCCGACCGCATGCGTGGCACCTGCGCCGAAGACATGAACAAGATGGGCCTGGAAGTGATCTCCTTCACCATTAAAGAAGTTCGCGACAAGAACGAATACATCACCAATATGGGCAAGCCCGATGTGGCGCGCATCAAGCGCGATGCCGATGTGGCGACGGCGGAAGCCGACCGCGATACCGCCATCAAGCGTGCGGCGCTGCAGCGGGAATCCGCTGTCGCCAAGGCTCAGGCCGATCAGGAGCGCGTGCTGGCTGAGACGTTGTCGTTGGCCAAGCAGGCGGAATCGCAGCGCGATCTGGAAATCAAGAAGGCGCAATATCTGGAAGTCACCAAACGGCAGCAGGCCCAGGCCGACAAGGCGTATGACATCCAGACCAACATCATGCAGCAGCAAGTGATCGCCGAGCAGGTCAAGGTACAGCAGATCGAGAAAGAACAGCAGGTCAAGGTGCAGGAAGCGGAAATCAACCGCCGTGAGAAAGAACTGATTGCAACCGTGCTGAAGCCGGCAGAAATCGAGCGTCAGCGGATTGAAACTCTTGCGGCAGCCGAGAAGCAGCGGCTGATCGCGGAAGCGGAAGGCCAGGCGTCCTCGATTCGGGCGCAAGGCGAAGCCGAGGCGGAAATCATCTTCAAGAAAGGCGAGTCCGAAGCCAAGGCGATGAACGTGAAGGCTGAGGCCTTCCAGGAGTACAACCAGGCGGCAGTGCTCGACCGGCTGTTCGCCAGCATGCCGGAGATCGTGAAGGCTTTGGCGGCTCCACTGGCCAACGTCGACAAGATCACCATCGTCTCGACCGGAAACGGCGATGCTTCGGGCATGAACAAAATTACCGGCGACATGACCAAGATGGCGGCGCAAGTGCCGGCGCTGTTCGAAACGCTCTCCGGCATGCCGCTGTCAGAGCTGATGAGTAAGGTTCGTCTGATCGGCGACAAGGCTCTCAAACCGGGCGATGCGCCGAAAGCATAGCAATGCTCGCGTGGGGACGGGCGCCTTCGCCCGTCCCGCCGAGCTAAGAGCCAAGAGCTAGAAAAAGGAGTCCATCATGGCATTACTAGAGCGCGTATCCACACTAGTCCGGGCGAACCTCAACGACCTGATCGACAAGGCCGAGGAGCCGGAAAAAATGATCAAGCAGGTCATCCTCGACATGCAGAACCAGCTTCTGCAGGTCAAGACGCAGGTCGCAATCGCCATCGCCGACCAGCACCTGCTCGAACGAAAGCAGAAAGAAAACGAAGAGAAAGTCGCCGAATGGATGCGCAAGGCCGAACTCGCCGTCGACAAAAAAGAAGACGACCTGGCCCGCGCCTCGCTGCTACGCGTGGAGAGCTATCGCGAACTCAGCGACAACTTCACGCAGCAGGTCAGCGACCAGAAGGCGCAAGTCGAAAATCTGAAGTCCGCTCTGCGCCAACTGGAGCAGAAGCTGACCGAAGCGCAGGCCAAGGCCGACGTGCTGATCGCGCAGCATCGCCGCGCCCGTGCCGTCGGCAAGGCCAGCGACGCGCGTCTAGCGTCCGGCGACGGCTCCAAGGCCGCGGCCTTCGACCGCATGAAACGCAAAGTGATGCACTCCGAGGCGGTGAGCCAGGCGAAGTCAGAAATCGCCGGCGACAACCTCGACGACCGCATGGCCGCGCTCGAAAAAGAAGATCGCATCGAGCAGCTGCTGGCGGAGCTGAAAACGAAGCGCGGAGCGTAGCGCGAGTGGGCGTTTTGGAGGGCGGCATGATTCGGCCTAGGATTTTCTTCACTGCGGCAGGCTCGTTGGCTCTGGCGGTCGGCATTAGCCTACGACTCTGGATCGACGGTAGCTTTGTCCATTTCGCTAGCGGATTTTTTTTGGGCGTTTCCATCGCCCTGCTGATCCTGGGACTGGCCCGGCCGACGCGCCGCCGTGCTAATTGAACACAGGACGCCGATAAAAAGGGCGTGAAGCGATCCTAGCCTTTTGTCCAGTCCTCCAGTTTTAGGTGCTTGACCCGGTGGAAGACGCGGTCATGCGTTACCAGCACGGCGGGTGCGGCCAGCGCATGGGCCGCGATCATCATGTCGAGGTTTCCCATGGGCTCGCCGGCGCGTTCGAGAGTGGAGCGCAGTGCCGCGCAGGATTTGGCGGCTGCTGAGTCCCAAGGAAGAATCTCTGCTCGTAGTAGGAATTCCTCCACCGCGGTTTCGAGTCGTGTGGCTTCGGGCTTCCGCGCCACGCCAAACCGCAACTCAGCCTCAGTAATTACTGAGATCCCAACTTCGGCCATCGGCACCTTGACCAACCTTTCCCGCACCGCTGGAAAGTTGCCCTTGATCACATAGCTGGCCATGTTGGTGTCGAGCAGGTAGCGGACCGGCATTTAAAACAGCTTTCGTTTTTGCGGGGGAGCATCCGCGCGATCCGCCATAAAATCCTCGGGCAGATCGAGGGTGCCGGTTAAGGCGAAAAAGTCTTTCCACGATTCGGGGCGCCGGGAAAGGATAACGTCACCGGTCGCGGGATCGCGCCGCACGAAAACCTCCGAGCCTTCGAAGCGAAAATTCACGGGCAGGCGGACGGCCTGACTGCGGCCATTGCGGAATAATTTGGCAGTCGGCATCGTAATCTCCTACGGTATATACTATGATATATCCCAATCGATCGTCAATCCGTGCATACTGAGCGAGCCTGTTCTGGCTTGAATTGCTTTCAGCACTTACTTTCATATCGGCGCTTTCATATCGGCGGGACGCGGATTCGACCCGCGAAGAGCGCTCCGGCAGCCCTGGCATCCATTGACGGGCCTGCCCGCATCTCTCTATTCTCATAGAGACTCCAGTTCAGTGATTCCAATTCAAGGACGGTAAATGAAGAAGCTTGCAATCCTGACGCTGCTAGCAATGACCCTTGTCATTTCTGGCTGCGGCACCAAAACCCTCGCCAGTGACCCCACCAACACGACGACCAGTGGGAATTGGGAGGCCCAGTTGACCGGAGGCATCGGCGCTGCCAGCCAACTGAATTTCGTGACCGCATTTACCGTGACCGACAACGGTACGAGCACCAGCCCTATAACGCTCGATATTACCGGCTTCAGCTTCTACAACGCCGGGGCGTGCTTTACCAATGGTATCGACGCCTCGTCGGAACGCGGCACAGCTCAGTTCTCCACAGCTACCGGGACGGGTCAAGTTACGGGCCAGCTGACGTATACCGTCACCTCGAACCTACCGGCGGGAAACGTCCTCACCCTGACCAGCTACACGGATGGCCTTACCGGTACGTCGAATGGAAGCTCGTCGACCACGGGCACACTGAGCAACGGAGTCGTCGTGGGGACCTGGAGCTTGACCGGCGGTAGCGGCTGCACGGGTGCTGGCACTTTCCTCATGTGCCAGGGCACCAATACCTGCACCGTTCCATCCCCCTAGGAACCGGCGAGCGCGGTGGAGTCCGGAGTGGCGAAGTCTGAGCCGAATCCGGCGCCTGCTGAATGCCTCTTTCGTTTCTTTCCCCGATCCCGCGCTTTCTTTCATTCGCCCTGCTGCTATACAGTGAGAGCGATGAAGCGCTCGCTTGCACAGATTGCGGATGCGGTCGGGGCCCGGCTAATGGGGGATGGCCGCGTCGAAGTGAGCGCCGTGGCCAGCATGGAATTGGCGTCGCCGCAGGATATTGTTTTCGTCGATAATGAGAAACATCTGGCCGCGGCTCTGCAGTCTCGGGCGGGCGCGATCATCGCGGGGGAGTTTGCAGTGGCGTCCGCAGTAAAGTCCGCAGCGTCGAGATCTGGGGCGCGGCCGGTGCTGATCAGCGATCATCCGAAACTTGCATTTTCGCGCGCGGCTCGCTTTCTGCGGGAGGAGTTGCCGTTCCCTTCCGTGGCGGTGCATGACGCTGCAGTGCACGATGCTGGACAGCAGGGCTCGCTCGGACAAGGAGGCGCGCATTCCACGGCGGTGATTCATCCTTCCGCAGTACTGGGACGTGGCGTCGTTGTGGAAGAACGGGCCGTGGTCGGCGAGCGGGTGCAGGTCGGCGACAATGCTCGGATCGGCGCGGGTTGTGCCATTGGCGCCGGTGTGCGAATGGGCTGCGACTGCGAGATTTATCCCAACGTTACGATGTATCCGGGCACAACGCTCGGCGACCGTGTGATCGTGCATGCCGGCGCAGTCTTAGGCAGCGACGGATTCGGATACGTCCGCGACCGCAAGACTGGACGCTATGAAAAATTCCCGCAAGTGGGTCGGCTGGTCATCGATGACGACGTCGAGATCGGAGCCAACACAACCATCGACCGCGGAGCGCTCGATGAAACCCGCATCGGGCGCGGAACGAAGATCGACAATCTGGTCCACGTCGGGCATAACTGCCAGATCGGCGAGGATGTCGTAATTGCGGCCCAGACCGGGCTTTCGGGAAGCATTGTGATCGAGAACGGCGTCGTGCTGGGCGGCCAGGTTGGGATTGGTGAGCACGCCCGCATCGAAGAAGGAGTCATGCTGGGCGGGCAGGGCGGAGTTCTGCCTCATAAAGTTTTGCGCGGCAAGGGCGTGGCCTTCTGGGGAACTCCGGCACAGCCGGTGCGGGAATATCTGAAGCAGTTGGCAACGCTGGCGCGGCTGACGAAGAAGTGAGAGTTCCGGCTTCCGGCGTTCGAACTTCAACCGATGGATTGCGGGAGACGGAAGCCGAGGGCTGAATTTATGGCGATGGTCGTCATCGGCGGGCATTCGCGGAGCGTGGGCAAGACCAGCGTGGTTGCCGGCCTGATCGCGGCCCTGCGCGAGTTTGATTGGACCGCCGTCAAGATCACACAGTATGGCCACGGCGTCTGTTCAGCGAACGGTGAGGCTTGCGACTGCGCGACTGCCGACCATTCCTGGGCGATTTCAGAAGAGCGCAACCGGTCGGGCGAATCGGATACATCGCGCTTTCTCGTCGCCGGGGCAGTGCAAGCGTTGTGGGCGCGGACCGAACAAGGCCGTCTGGCCGAGGCGATGCCAGCCTTGCGGCGCCGCCTGGAAGGCGCGCGCAACGTGATCGTCGAATCGAACAGCATCCTGAAGTTTTTGCGGCCGGATCTGTATCTCACGGTACTCGATCCCTCGACCTCCGATTTCAAGAATTCGGCGCGCGAGTTTCTCGACCGCGCCAGCGCCGTTATCCTGCACGAATCCTCAGATGGCGCGGCCTGGCAAGCCGTTTCCCTGAAGCCGGTAGTCGATCGTCCGATATTCTGCATCACCCCGCCAAACTACGTCACTCCAGACATTGCGAATTTCGTGCGCGAAGGCCTCACCGCACAAATCGTCGACGAACCAAAGCTAAAAGCTAAGAGCTAAAAGCCAAGGGCTATTTTTGTTATCCTTTGCAGTGCGGCAAATTCATTTCAGCGCCTGGCTGTTGGTCATTGCATCGGCCATTCTTCAGGCCATCATCTTTCCGCTTCCCGGCATTTACGTTCTTTCTTGGGTAGCGCTAGCGCCACTAATCGTGGCGTTGCTGCGGGCGCGTCCGGCGGGCGAACTCGAGATCGCCGGCTCCGTGAGACTGCGTCCGGCGACGCCGGGCCAGGGATTTCTGCTGGGCTACGTGTGCGGCATCCTCTGGTACGCAGGCACCTGCTACTGGATCTACGACACGATGCGGCAGTTCGGCGGGCTCAGTGCGCCGGAGGCGCTGCTGGCACTTTTTCTTTTCTGTTGCTATCTGGGGCTGTATCACGGCTTGTTCGGTTTACTCGTAAGCCTGCTGGCCGGTTCGGCGCGCGACCTGCGGAGGCCGCTGGCGCTCGCTCCGTTTGTGTGGGTCGCGGTGGAGCTGGCGCGTACTCGCATCACAGGTTTTCCGTGGAACCTGCTGGGAATCGCGCAAGTGGACAACGGTCCCCTCAGCCGCATCGCGACCGCGACCGGCGTCTACGGCATCTCGTTTGAAATCGCGCTGGTCAATGTCGCGCTGGCCGCGGCGTTTCTGGTTCCGCGCGAGAAGCGCGGCGCCATGCTGGCGGCGGCTTTGGCGGCGGCAGCGGTCTTGCAGGCGGGAAGATTGATCGACTCTCCCCCGGCGCGACCGGATCGTACGGCATTGCTGGTGCAACAGAACATTCCGGTCTCGGCCAACTGGACGCCGGCTTATTTTCGGCAGACGCTGCGTGCGCTGACTGATATCACGATAAAGTCGGTAGCCGACAACGCATCGAAGAAAATCGACTTGGTTGTCTGGCCCGAGTCGCCCGCGCCATTCTTTACCAATGATGATCAATTTCGCAGCGCGCTCAGCGCAATGGCCCGCCAGACCAGCGCTTGGACTGTCGTCGGCTCGATCGGAAGCGACGCCCCTCACCCGACCGAAGACGCGCCGCTGCGCAATTCCGCAGCGTTGGTCAGCCCCGCCGGAGACTGGACTGCGCGTTATGACAAAATTCACCTGGTGCCGTTCGGAGAATATCTTCCGTATCCGAGATTGTTCTCATTCGCTGGGGGCTTGACCCAGGAAGTTGGCAAATTCCACAGCGGCTCATCGCGCCGCCCGCTGGACGCCGGAGATGAGCGCCTCGGCGTCTTCATCTGCTACGAATCCATTTTCCCGGATGAAGTCCGGCAGTTCGCCAACAACGGTGCGCAGGTCTTCGTGAACATGTCGAATGATGCCTGGTACGGCGACAGCGGCGCCTACGCGCAGCATATAAACCAGACCCGCATGCGCGCCATTGAAAACAATCGCTGGCTGCTGAGCGCCACCGATACCGGGGTGACAGCGTCGATCGATCCCTGGGGTCGAGTCGTCGCGCGAATTCCGCGCAAGGAACGGTCGGCGCTATTGGCGCCCTACGCGCTGACCTCCGATACCACCTTCTACGCCCGCCACGGCGACTGGTTCGCGTACGGGTGTGCGATAATTTCTCTAGGAGCGTTGCTCGCGCGCTTTACATTCCGCGGGAAACCGCTCCAAAACCCGCCAAAAGGCTGACTCATCCTCATGAATCAAGAGCTGGTGCTGGAATACGAAAAACTCAGCAAGAAGGTCCACGAACTTCGGGAGTATCTTTGACGCGGAGAAGGTCCGTCCGCAACTAGCCGAAATTGAAAAGCAGTCTGCCGACCCGAACCTGTGGTCGAATCCGCAGCGCTCGCAGCAGGTGATGCGCGAGAAGAAGCGACTCGAGCATGTGCTCGCCAACGACGCCGATCTGTCGCGCCGCAGCGACGACATTGCCGCCTACTTCGACCTGTCCAAAGAAGGCGAGAACGTCGACGCCGACTTGCAACGCGAAATCAGCGCTCTGCGCGAGTTGCTCGATAAACTCGAAACCGAGACCCTGCTCTCGGGCGAGAACGACGCGCGCAACGCCATCGTCACCATTCATCCCGGAGCTGGGGGCACCGAGTCGCAGGACTGGGCCGACATGCTGCTGCGCATGTACCTGAGATGGGCCGAGCGGCGCGGATTTGAGACCGTGCTCTACGACTATCAACCCGGCGAAGAAGCCGGCTTGAAGTCGGCGACGTTCGCGGTGAACGGCGAGTATGCCTTCGGAATGCTGCAGAGCGAGATTGGCGTGCACCGCCTGGTGCGCATTTCGCCCTTCGATCAGGCCAAGCGGCGGCATACTTCGTTTGCCAGCGTCTACGTGTCGCCGGAAATTGACGAGAGCATTGAAATCATCATCAAGCCGGAAGATATCCGCATCGACACTTACCGCTCCAGCGGCAAGGGCGGACAGCACGTAAACACCACCGATTCCGCCGTGCGCATTACGCACATTGCCACGAACCTGGTCGCCAATTGCCAGAATGAGCGCTCGCAGCACAAGAATAAAGAACGCGCCATGAGCATGCTGCGCTCGAAGCTCTATGAGTTCGAGATGGAGAAGAAACGCGCCGCCACTAAGAAAATCGAAGACTCCAAACTCGACATCGAATTTGGATCGCAGATTCGATCCTACGTACTGCAGCCCTACCGCATGATCAAAGATCACCGCACCAAAACCGAAGTCGGCGACGTTGACCGGGTGCTCGACGGCGATCTGCAACCATTCGTTCGCGCGTATCTCTTGGCGCGGCGAGGGGAGAAATCGTGACGCCCCGACCGCCAACAAGAAAACCACAGAGGACGCTGAGCACGCAGAGGTCGATCAAGCTCGGCCCACGCTTCCGGCGGGCTTTTGAGTTCGTGGCAGAGAAGCACGCCGGGCAAACCCGGAAGGCGTCGACCATTCCTTACATCGCTCACTTGATGGGAGTTGCATCTCTGGTGCTGGAGGCTGGCGGCGACGAAGATCTGGCCATCGCCGCCCTGCTGCACGATGTAGTGGAGGATTGTGGCGGAATGCCGATGTTGAAAGAAGTACGCCGCAAGTTTGGGAAGCGCGTGGCCAAGGTGGTCGACGGATGCACCGATACTGACACCGAGCCCAAGCCCCCGTGGCGCGCGCGCAAGGAAAATTACATCCGGCACCTGAAAGGCTCCGACGCAGATACCCGCCTGGTGGCAGCAGCCGACAAGCTGAATAACGTGCGTTCTATCCTCAGCGACTACCGCGCCATCGGAGAATCTGTCTGGTCACGGTTCAACGGTGGACGCGAGGGCACTCTTTGGTACTATCGGACTTTGCGGGATCAATTTCTCCGGCATCCGCGGAATCGCGTGACTCTAGACTTGGAACTGGCCGTCAACGAACTAGAAACGCTGACCGAGGGCAAAGTGCTCTCCGATGGACGAAGTTCCCGCGCAATCAAGGCATGATCAGTTATGGCTCGCACCATCGATCAAATTCGCGCTAACAAGCTACCCTCCAACATGATGCAGTTCGCCGCGCGGGGCGCGCTCCAGGTGGCCGCGGCCGAGAACATCGAGATACTGGTCTATCTCGCCCGGCACAATCCGGTATTTGGTGAACTGGCTCGCATGACGCTGGCTGGCTGGGACGAAAAATCGTCGGTGGCCGCCGCCGCCGATCCTCAAACTCCGCGCGAAGTCTTGGACTATCTCGTCTCCCCTGACAATCTGCGTCCAGCGTTGCTGCCGGCGCTGCTAGAGAATCCGTCCGTGCCGGAGAGTCAGGTGGCGAAGCTTGCGATCGGCGCCTCGCGGGACTCGATCACAGCCATGCTCAACAGCAAGCGTGTGCGCTCGCTGCGCAGCGTGCTGACGAATCTCAAGTCCAACCCCTTCCTTAAGAAGGAAGAAGTGGAAGAAATCAAGAAGTTGTCTGCCCCGGCCGCCGACCCCACCCCGCCCGTCCCCGCGGCCGCGCCCGCGGTCGGGCAAATGGCTGCCGCAGCAAAAGTGCCGGAGTTCACCGTGACTCCGGAGGCCGCGGAAGGCGCCGCGGCAGACGGTTCCGAGGGCGGCGCCGACGACGAGACGGTTGCCTCGTACCTCAAGGAGCACGATCACGACATTGCCGCGGAGGGAGAAAAGCCGTTCCACGCGGTGGGCGGAATTGTAGAACTGCTGGGGGAAAACTATTTCCCGGTCACGCAATCGGCCGACGCTCCTCCACCCGATGTAACGCCCGAGCCGGAGCCGGAGGTCGCCGTCCAACCTGTTCCGGCCAAGCCCCAAGTGCCTGTCAAGCGCGACAACGCACTCCAGAAGATCAACCGCCTCGACGTGAAAGGGCGCATCCAGCTCGCCTTGAAGGGCAACAAGGAGGAGCGCTCGCTTCTGATTCGTGACGGAACGAAAGTCGTGGCGCTGGCTGTGCTCGAAGCGCCCAAGCTTTCTGACGGCGAAGTGGAAAAATTCGCGAGCCAGAAAAACGTGCTCGAATCGGTGCTGCGCCAGATTCCGCTGAAACGCCGCTTCATGAAAAATTACAAGGTTGTGCGGAATCTCGTCGCGAACCCGCGCACCCCCCTCGATCTGGGGCTGGGCTTGATGAAACACCTGCTGGCGGCGGACCTGAAGAATATCGGCGGCAACAAGGATGTTTCGGAGACAGTCCGCAAACTCGCTCTGAAGATGTATAAGCAGAAGGAAGATCAAGCCAACAAGAAGTAGCTGACCTTTCGCTCGTCCATGGCTCTATCGGATCCCATCACTGGACTACTCAAGACGGTCAGGACGATTGCGGTAGTCGGCCTTTCCCGTAATCCCATGCGCGCTAGTCACGGCGTCTCGGCCTACATGCAGGGCCACGGATATCGCATCATTCCAGTGAACCCGAAGATCGAAGAGTGTTTGGGGGAGGAAGCTTACCCTTCGCTGCTGGATATTCCGCAGGACGATTTACGGGGGAAGGACGCGGCTGATAAAGACGGGCCGCTAAAAATCGATATCGTGAATATCTTCCGCCGTCCTGAGTTTGTGGAAGAGATTGTCGACCAGGCTATCCAGCTTAAAGTTCCGGCCATCTGGATGCAGGAAGGTGTAGTCCAGGAGCAGGCCGCGGCAAAGGCCCGCCAGGCCGGCATCTTCGTCGTGATGGACCTCTGCATCCTGAAAGAACATCGTGCCCGGATGCGTTAGATTTTGGTTATGTTTTGGAGTTCCGTGATGCAGTTCCGCTTTCCGAGGTCCGGGAGCGCTGGCGTTTGATTTCTTCCATGCGCTCGCGGATGCGCTTCTCAATACCCTCATTCGTCGGCCGGTAATAGACGCGATCCCGCAGATTGTCGGGCAGGCACTGCATGTCGGCGATTTTGCCCTCGAGATCGTGCGCGTATTGATATCCCTGGCCGTAGCCGAGTCCCTTCATCAGACTGGTGGGAGCGTTACGCAGGTGCAGCGGGACGGAATCGGCTGCGGTCTGCTCCACATCCCGCAGAACCGCGCCGTAGGCCGTGTAGAGCGCATTCGACTTGGGCGCGACCGAGAGATAAACGACAGCCTGCGCCAGCGCCAGATTGCCTTCCGGCATGCCGATGAAGTCGACCGCGTCACGCGCCGCCATGCACAAAGCGAGTGCGTTAGGATCGGCCAGGCCAATGTCTTCCACCGCCATGCGCACCACGCGGCGCGCCACATAAAGCGGATCTTCTCCAGCTTCGAGCATGCGGCCTAGCCAGTAAAGCGCGGCATCGGGATCACTGTTGCGCACCGACTTATGGAGCGCGGAAATCAGGTTGTAGTGTTCCTCACCCGACTTGTCGTATAGCAGAATACGTTTCTGCAGCGCATCGCGCACGATTTCATCGGTGATCTCGCGCGAGCCTTTTTTCTCGGGCGTGAGTGCCCCATTTCTCGCTTCTTTTGCGAGAAAGCCTGCCCTGAGCTTGTCGAAGGGTGGGACTGCGAGTCCCGCCGCAACCTCCAGAACGTTATAGGCACTGCGCGCGTCACCGCTGGTATAGCTGGCAATCTTCTTCAGCACATCGTCGGAGGCTGTCAGATCCTTGTCGCCGAGCCCGCGCTCGCGGTCGGCAAGTGCACGCCTGAGCAGCAGCACGATCTGGTCTTCGGTAAGCGGCTTAAGCACATAAACCCGGCAGCGCGAGAGCAATGCTGAATTGATTTCAAACGAAGGGTTCTCGGTGGTCGCGCCGATTAAACGAATATTGCCTTTTTCGACATGCGGCAAAAACGCATCCTGCTGAGCTTTGTTGAAGCGATGAATTTCGTCGATGAACACGAGCGTTCGGGTGCCATACTGCCGCGCGCGTTCGGCGTCGGCCATGACCTGCTTGATTTCTTTGATGCCCGCCAGCACCGCGGAGAACTCGATAAACTCCGCCTTGGTCAGACTTGCGATGATCTTCGCGAGCGTCGTCTTGCCCGTGCCTGGAGGGCCCCAGAAGATAAGCGAACCCGTGTCGTCGCGATCGACCTGCGTGCGCAGCGGTTTACCGGGACCAATCAGGTGTTCCTGGCCAACGTATTCTTCGAGCGTACGCGGGCGCATGCGATCGGCCAGCGGCCGCGTCGCGTCGGCTGCGCTGCCGGCATCCGGGATGGGCTGAAAAAGATTCACGGAAGACTCTACGCAAAAACGTTCAAGCCTCAGCTTAACCCATACTGCACGGGGCGGCTGCAATCGCGACTTTCGCGCTTTCAGCAATTTTATAAGTTTTTCGGTCTGTAACCCATCGGGGGTTCAGAATGACGTGGTCGAAAAAAGTCGAGATCGGACCCGGACAGGCAGGCGAGTGATGATCGGTTTCGATAACTGGCGGAGTGCTTAAACCGCTGACTCGGCATTTGTTTCGCGGCGCCGGACGGAAGCCGCGCTCTTTCAAAGCTTCGGTAAATCTCGTGAAACTAGTTCGCGAAATATTGCTGCGCCAGCCAAAGCTGCAGGGTGCGCTGCTGTTGGGGCGCAAGCTTCACGAAGCGGATGCCAAGATTTCCACGTTTGTCCTGCCACGCGATTTCCGCACGGGCCTTCAGCCCTGACCGGGCTCCGGGCAATTCGAATGAGACCTGCATCGCCTTCGCCGCCTCGACCGGGTCCTTGGTGCGAATCTGCATTCCACCCTGGCTGACGTTAACCAGGAACGCGTCCATCGGCTTCTGGCCCTTGCAGTTTAACGACACTGGTACTTCCAGGCCGGCGCGGTGGTAACGCAGGCGGCCGTCGAGGATCATGCTGCGCGCGGCGGATAGCGTGCGTACCGCCTGTTCCACTGAGATTGGTTTTTCGAAAGCAAACAGCGCGCCCGTTTGATCGAGCGTCTGGGTGCACTGCGGGCCGCCCATGATGACCAACGGGACGGTCTTCGGATTTTCAGCGGTTTGGAGTTCCTGCAGGAATTGCGAGCTGCCGTTCAGATCGCAGTCCACGATGAGGGCATCGATCTTCGATTTGCTGAGCCGGGTCATCGCCCGCTGCGGTTCGTTCTCGACGGAAACGTCCATGTGAAGACCGCCGAGGATGCATTCCAAAACACTAACTTCCTGCCAGTCGCGCGAAACCACCATCGAGGAAAGTGTCATGTCTTCCACTGTAGACAGGTCCGTAATCGGGACGTAGATAACTAACGTAACGAGGAGGTTTCCGGTTCCGGGCTTTCGCTTTCGAGTGCTAGACGCAGGGGATTTTCTTCGGCGCTACTGTCCGACGGAACCGTTGCGGTGAACCCGGCCGCCTTGAAAAAAGCGGTGACGCACCATGCTGTGGCCGAGCATAAAGAAGAGGACTGCCAGGAGGAGTACGAACAGGAAATGTTTTGATCCGAACGAGGGTGGCTCCGGCACTGGCTCGGGTACTGCTGGGTTCGGCGTATCCGGTGAACTGGCCATGGGCTTGATTTTAACCGCCTCAGTCAATTTTGGCGCGGTTTTCCATGCAAGAAGCGAGGGCACTCCCGTCCACTGTATCGATGGGATTGGCCCACGTAAGGTCCCTCGGCCGGCTGTTGCCGGCCTCAGGATGACATCGGTAATCCTGCTTACTTCCCGCGGTACCACTCCACTGTGCGCCGCAACCCCTCTTCGAAATCTACTTTGGGTTTGTAGCCAAGGGCGGCTTCGGCTTTTGAGATGTCGGCCAGCGAGTGTTTGATGTCGCCGCCGCGTTCGGGTTCGTATCTGGGCTGTCCGGAGTAAGAAGTTAGTCCCTGCAAGAGCTTGAAGGATTCGTTGAGCGTGACTCGGCGGCCGGTGGCGACGTTGAAGACTTGTCCTGCGGCCTGGGCCGCGGGAGCGGTGCAGGCCAGCAGGTTTGCCTCGACTGCGTTGTCGATGTAGGTGAAGTCGCGGCTCTGTTCGCCGTCGCCGTAGATTGCGGGCTGCTCTCCGCGCAGCATCAGCGTGATGAACTTTGCCAGAACGCCGGAATAGGGAGACGACGGATCCTGCCGCGGCCCGAAGATGTTGAAGTAGCGCAGGGCGACGGTTTCGAGCTGGTAGCAGCGGTAAAAAGAGATCAGGTAGTGTTCGCTCGCCAGCTTGGCCACGGCGTAGGGCGAGATCGGATCGGGCTTCATGGATTCAACCTTGGGCAGCGTGGGTGTTTCGCCGTAGGCGGAAGACGATGCGGCATAGACCACGCGCTTGACCTTGGCGTCACGCGCCGCAACCAGCACGTTGACTGTGCCGTCGAGGTTGGCGCGATTGCTGGCCAGCGGGTCCAGCACGGATTTCGGCACGGAGGGAATCGCCGCCTGGTGAAGGACGAAGTCGACTCCGGCGCAGGCCCTCTGCATGGCGTCGAGGTCAAGAATGTCGGCCTCGCGGAAGTCGATGCGATCCAGAAGTTCCGCGATGTTTTCCCGCTTGCCAGTCGAGAAGTTGTCGACGCCGCGCACTTGCTGGCCGCGGTCCAGCAGCGCCCGCGCCAGCGACGATCCGATGAAGCCGCCGACGCCCGTGATCAGGTAGAGAGCCATGATCTTTACTCGTTACTCTTTGAGTTCTTTCCTCTCGCTTTCTTCTTTCATCATAGCGAAAGGAGGAGATTTCGTGCGGGAGGGAACGAGAATCAGTTGCGGTTCGGAAACTGTCAATGAAGAGGTGTGCCCGAGGCGGGTCCTGCGGCGGTAAAGGTCTCTGCCACTTGCCGGATCTGCGCCCACAGTTCGTCGCGTCCGGCGCCAGTCTTGGCCGAATAGGGAAGCAAACGAGCCGCGGGATATTCCTGGGACAAGGTGCGCAACGCATTGCCGAGTTGATTATTCGACAGCCGGTCGCTCTTGGTGGCGACCAGCAGGAATTCGTGGTCCGACGCCTGGAGAAAATCCAGCAACTGCCGATCACTCTGCTGCGGAGGAACATTGACATCGACCAGAACAATGCACAGGCCCAGCGTGGGGCGGTCGTTGAGATAAGGCTCAATGAATTTCGGCCATTCCTGGGAAATCTCGCGGGAAATCTTGGCGTAGCCGTAGCCGGGGAGATCGGCGAAAATCAGCTCAGGACGCGGTTTTCCCGGCCAGCGAATTTCAAAGAAGTTAATGCTGCGAGTGCGGCCGGGAGTGGAACTGGTGCGCGCCAGCTTGGCACCCACCAGAGAGTTGATCACGCTCGATTTGCCGACGTTGGAACGGCCGAGAAAGGCAATCTCCGGCAAGGTGGGAGCGGGAAAGTGCGCGGCATCGGTCGCCGCCGCGATGAAGCGGGAGAGAACCCTCATGCGTTAGTTTGCAACGAGGATGGGCAGATTGGCAAGCGCAAGAAAAATCAGGAAACCACGAAGGACACGAAGGTCCATGAAGGATACACCGTGTCCTTGGTTTCCTTCGTGCCCTTCGTGGTTTATGACCTGCTGCTAGCGGATCGGTTCGCGGCGGAATTGTTTGCTCAGGGTCAGGGCCTGATGCTGGTAGGACGAGCCTATGTTCGTGCCGTAGATTTTGTCCGGGCGCGACAACAGGTGCATGTAGTTCAGGCGGCCGACGAGTTGGCCGTGTTCGATCAGGAACGGAACTTCGTGAGCTCGAACTTCGAGCACGGCGCGCGTGCCTTTGATTTCGCTGGAACCGTAGCCGAAGCCGGGATCGAAGAATCCGGCGTAGTGAATGCGGAATTCGCCATCGGACGGATCGAAGGGAACCATTTCGGCAGCGAAGTCGGGAGGCACACGGACGCGTTCGCGGGAGGCGAGAATGTAGAAGTCGCCGGGCTCGAGAATCAGATTCTTATTGGCGTGTTGATGACGAACTTCCCAGAACTCTTCGCTGGGATAAAAGCCAACACGGTCGAGTTCGATGACCGGAGCGTATCGTTTCGCTTTGTAGGCAATAATCTCGCCCGGCTCGGAACCTTCGAGATTGACGGTGATGCGCAGGCCGCGCTGCAGTTGGGCTTTGGCGCGAATTCCTTCGTCCATGTAGACCAGTGGTTCTTCCTGATCCAGATCTTTGATCGTGCGATCGCCGGAGCGCGGGTTGCCTTGCACGAAGCGCAGCTGGCTGAGCCGCATGCCGGCGCGAATCGCCACCGTGAAGGTGCGGGAAACGACCTCGGCGTACAGTTTGCCTTTGTAGCCGGGCGGAACGCTATCGAACTCGGTGCCGTAATCGGTGATGAGGCGAGTGAAAATGTCGAGGCGGCCGGTGGTGCTCTTTGGATTCGCGCGCCCCGAAATGTTGTCGGGGAGGCTGAGCTCTTCGACGAGAGGAATAATGTAAACGCAGTCTTTTTCGAAAACGGGCGCGCCGGTCAAATCGACGCGCGCCATGCGAAGGTCTTTAATTTTGTCGGCGACCGTCGCATTCGGTCCGGGCAGAAAGCTGGCTCGCACCCGGTGCGCCATGTCTCCCAGGCGCAAGTCGAGACTCGCCGGCTGGATGTGATCGGGGTCGATGGCGGGCTCGGCCCGGATGTGTCCCCGGGCGATCAGGTTGCTGATTTCCTGCGAGGGGAGAATGCCCGTAGTCCGCGGTTGGGCGTCTTCCGCCGGAGACTCCAGCCCATTCAAGAACGCAATTTGACTTTGGTTCGACGTGGACATCTCAGGATTCCCCGTGCTTCTTTGCGGTTTCAGAGATATGACGGCGTCTCTGGATTATTTCATACTGACAAAAGCTGGCGTAACAGGCGAGGGCACAGGTCTGCCCTCACAGGCTGGAAAATTGCATTCACTTTACAAAGGCAGACATTACAACTCAAACATTACAAGTCAAACATTGCAATTCAAAAGACGCAAGTCCTACTGGTGCGCCGTCGGAGTGTCTGTGCTGTCGGAGGTCAAAGGCGGCGCAATGGGTTGCACGACTTCTTCATCCAGTTGGGGCAGCGGAGATTCCAGCGCGATGGCCAGCACCTGATCCATGGTGTCGACGAAATGCAGCTTCATGGCGTTGCGCAGGTTTTCCGGGACTTCGGCTACGTCTTTCTCGTTGTCCTTGGGGAGAATCACTTCGAACAGTCCGGCGCGATGAGCGGCCAGCAGTTTTTCTTTCAGGCCTCCAATGGGCAGAACTTTGCCGCGCAGCGTGATCTCGCCGGTCATGGCCAAGTCGCGGCGCACCGGGATTTTGCTCAGCGCGCTGGAGATTGCTGTTGCGATCGTGATGCCCGCCGAGGGGCCGTCTTTTGGAATCGCGCCTTCGGGAACGTGCACGTGGAGATCGAGGTTGCGATAGAAGTCGCGATTCAAGCCAAGCCGCTGGGCCCGCGACCGGACGTAGGACATCGCCGCCTGAGCTGATTCCTGCATGACGTCGCCCAGTTTGCCGGTCAGGGTGAGCTTGCCTTTGCCGTCGACGACGCTAGCTTCCGTGCTGAGAATCGACCCGCCGACTTCGGTCCAAGCCAGGCCGGTGACCAAGCCGACTTCGGATTTTTCGTGCGCCAAAGTGTCGCGGAATTTGATTACGCCAAGGTAGTCGTTGACGTTCTCGCCGGTGATGATGACGTTATAGCTCTCGCCTTCTTTCACGACCTTGCGGGCGACTTTGCGGCAGACGTTGCCAATCTCGCGTTCCAGGTTGCGGACGCCCGCTTCGCGGGTGTAGGAGCGGATGAGTCCGGTGATGGCTTCATCGGTGAACTTGATGTTCTTGTCTGACAGGCCCGCGGCCAGCGTTTGCTTCTTCACCAGGAACTGCTTTGCGATCTCGACTTTTTCCTGCTCGGTATAGCCGTGCAGCCGGAGCACTTCCATGCGGTCTTGCAAGGCGGCCGGAATGGTGTGCATCACGTTGGCCGTGGCGACGAAAAAGACCTGCGACAGATCGTATTCCACGTCGAGATAGTGATCGACGAACATGTAGTTCTGCTCGGGATCGAGCACTTCGAGGAGCGCGGCCGACGGGTCACCGCGGAAATCCATCGACATTTTGTCGACTTCATCGAGCATGAAGACCGGGTTCTTGGTGCCGGCCTTCTTCATCATCTGAATGATCTGACCCGGCAATGCGCCAATGTAGGTGCGGCGGTGACCACGAATTTCGGCCTCATCGCGTACGCCCCCCAGTGACATACGGACGAACTTGCGGCCGGTCGCCTTGGCGATGGACATACCCAGAGAAGTCTTTCCCACGCCCGGAGGTCCGACGAAACAGAGAATGGAGCCTTTGGGATTCTTTACCAACTGGCGTACGGCGAGGAATTCGAGGATGCGCTCCTTGATTTTCTCCAGGCCATAGTGATCTTCGTTGAGCACTTTTTCGGCGCGGGAAATGTTTCGGATTTCCTTGGAGCGCTTCTTCCAGGGCACGGCCAGCAGCCAGTCGAGATAATTGCGCGAAACCGTCGACTCCGCCGACATGGGCGGCATGGCTTCCAGTTTTTTCAGTTCCTGGAGGGCTTTATCTTTCACTTCTTTCGGCATGCCGGCGGATTCGATCTTCTTCTTCAGTTCGTCGAATTCGCTCTTCTCGCCGCGGCCCAGTTCCTTCTGGATGGCCTTGATCTTCTCGTTGAGGTAATACTCTTTCTGTGCTTTTTCCATCTGGCGCTTGACGCGCGACTGGATGGTGCGGTCGACATTGAGCTTTTCGATTTCGATGTCGAGCACATCGGCGATGCGGGTGAGGCGCTCGGCGGGATCGAAAATTTCCAGCAGTTCTTGCTTCTCTTCAATCGAAAGCTGCAGGTTGGCCGAGATCACGTCGGTCAGTTTGGCCGGATCTTCCATGCGAACGGCCGAAATCATGGTCTCGTAGTTCAGGGCCTGGCAGAGTTTCACGTATTGTTCGAAGAGGGAAGTCACTCGCTGCATGCCGGCTTCAAGAGCCGGATTGCCCTCGGTGGCGTAGCGCGCTACGCGGACCGTGGCCTGCATGAAGCCTTCGGTGTCGACGACGCCGAGAATCTTGCCGCGCTCGATGCCTTCGACTAAAACTTTAATATTGCCGTCGGGAAGCTTCAGGCTCTGCACGATGTTGACGATCGTGCCCACCTGGTAAATCTCGTTGGCCTTGGGTTCGTCGATGGAAGCGTCGTGCTGGGTCGCCAGGAAAATCTTCTTATCCGCCGCCAGAGCCTCTTCGAGCGCGCGAACGCTCGATTCGCGGCCCACTACGAACGGAGTCATCATGAACGGAAAAATGACCACGTCCCGGATGGGCATCATGGGCAGCTTCCTGGATTCGAACTTTTCCTTGGATGTGGTCACTGAGTCTCCCTGGGTGACTGACAATGCCGACTAATCAGGCCGACGAATTACCGACGACGAACTGGCCGAGCACCTACGCGAGCCAACCTATCAGATTCTACGCCGATTTGACGGCTTGTAACATGGCCTTCATACTTTGCCGCTTTCGGGCTGCTTACATGCAATTTCTTGCAACATGCTCTCGCCATATGGCTCACTGATGCTGGCGACGGGGCCAGCCGTGTTCCAACGAAATTCCTACCCGGCTTTTTCCATCACGGTGGCAAACGAGGCGCTGCGTTTCTCCACCATTTCCCGCGTCACTTCGAATTCCTTGACTTTCTTCTGGCTGGGCAGGTTGAACATCAGATCGAGCATGAGCTCTTCCAGAATCATGCGCAGTCCGCGCGCTCCCACTTTTCGCGCCATGGCCTGGCGGGCGATCGCCCGCAGGGCCTCCTCATTGAACTTCAGGCGCACATTTTCGAACTCGAACAGACGCTGGTATTGCTTGACGATGGCGTTCTTCGGCCGAGTCAGGATTTCGATCAGCGCGTACTCGTCGAGATCCTCCAGCATGCCGACGACCGGCAGGCGGCCGACAAATTCAGGAATCAGCCCGAACTTGATCAGGTCTTCCGGCTGGATCTCGCTTAGCAATTCCTGAGTGCGTTTCTTCGATGCGACCGTCTCCTCTTTGTCGGCGTCTTCGCTGCTCTTGAAGCCGAGCGACTTCTTGCCCATTCTGCGGGAGATGATTTTGTCGAGGCCCACGAAGGCTCCGCCGCAAATGAAGAGGATGTTGGTGGTGTCGACCGGTGTAAATTCCTGGTGCGGATGCTTGCGGCCGCCTTGCGGTGGAACGTTGGCGATGGTGCCTTCGAGAATCTTCAGCAGGGCTTGCTGGACGCCCTCGCCGGAAACGTCGCGGGTGATCGAGGGATTCTCGTCCTTGCGGCCGATCTTGTCGACTTCATCAATGTAGATGATGCCGGTCTGAGTGCGGCTTACGTCGCCGTCAGCGGCCTGCAGCAGCTTGAGAATAATGTTCTCGACATCCTCGCCGACGTAGCCGGCTTCGGTCAGCGTAGTGGCGTCGACGATCGCGAACGGCACATCCAGCATGCGGGCCAGAGTCTGCGCCAGCAGTGTCTTGCCGGTTCCGGTCGGGCCGATCAACATGATGTTCGACTTGGTCAGTTCGATGCCGTCGCCGGTCTTCTGGCGGTTCATGTAGATGCGCTTGTAATGGTTGTAGACCGCGACCGCCAGCTTCTTCTTGGTCTGCTCCTGGCCGATGACGTACTCGTCGAGGAAGGTTTTTACTTCCTGCGGCTTGGGCAGTTGGTTGGGAGTGGTGGCCTGCGGAGTCGCGGTGCGGTCGTCTTCGAGAATGGAATTGCAGACCGCGACGCACTCGTCGCAAATATAGGCGCGGGGATAATCACTGGGCGACGAGATCAGTTTGGCTACGGCGTCCTGCGACTTGTGGCAGAACGAACAGCGAAGAATCTCGTCGGAGCCCGACTTGTTTTTCACTCGGCGTTACTCCTTGGATCTGTCTCCGGTATCACCGCTCCCGGCTTGCGTCAGGCGCGAAGGCAGATCATACAGCTTTTGCCGTCTTATAGATGATATCGTCGATGATTCCGTATTCCTTAGCTTGCTGCGCGTTCATGATGAAGTCACGCTCGACGTCCTTTTCAACCTTGTCGAGTTTCTGTCCGCTGTGCTTGGAGAGTAACTGATTGGTTATCTCTCGCATACGCAGGATTTCCCGGGCGTGGATGTCAATGTCGGTGGCTTGTCCCGACAAACCTCCCATCGAGGGTTGATGTATTAGAATCCTCGAATTCGGCAGCGCCAATCTCTTTTTCGCTTGGCCGGATGCCAAGAGTAACGCCGCCATGGAAGCGGCCTGCCCCACGCACAGCGTCATGACATCGTTCTTCACGTATTGCATGGTGTCGTAAATCGCCATGCCGGCCGTGATGGAGCCGCCCGGAGAGTTGATGTAAAGCTGGATGTCTTTCTCGGGATCTTCTTGAGCCAAAAACAACATTTGAGCGATCACCAGGTTGGCGATGTTGTCGTCAATCGGCGTGCCGATGAAGATAATGTTGTCGCGCAGCAGCCGGGAATAAATATCATAGGCGCGTTCGCCCCGCCCGGTTTGCTCAATGACCATCGGAACGAGCATCATGCGTGCATCGTTCTTGCTTCCATCATCATTTTGCTTCATGTTCACCTGTCACACTCCGCCCCGATGCAACGCCTAATCTTGCAGGGGAGGATTCGAAAGTTGTCCACGGCTTTCTTGTACTACGCGGACTGGCGATACAGAAAATCGAGGGTCTTTTCGCTGCGGATTCTGTTGCGAATTCTATCGAGGCCCCCATCCTGTGTCAAACGAGCGCGGACCGCTTCGGAAGTCTGTTTCGACTGCTGGGCCAGGGCTTCAATCTCGCGATTGAATTCATCCTCGCCGACGTCGATCTTTTCCAGCTCCGCAACGCGTTCCAGTAACAACGACGACTTCACATCCTGCACCGCCTGGTCCCGCTGGCCGGCCCGCAAGCGCGGCAGGTCCATTTTTTTCAGGTCCTCCATCTTCATGCCCTGCGCCGCCAGCGCGCGCAAGCCGCGCTCCAGACGCAGATCGATCTGCCGCTCGACCAGCGACTCCGGCACTTCGAAATCATTGCGCTTTACTAGTTCTGCCACCAGCTTGTCTTTGGCCTCGCGCTCGGCATCGTGGCGGCGTTCGGCTTCCATGTTTTCGCGAATTTGTTTGCGGACTTGGTCAAGAGACGTGAACTCACCCAGTTCCTTGGCGAAATCGTCATTCAGTTCAGGCAGGTTTTTTTGCTTGATGGCCTGAATCTTCACGGTGTAGACAAACGTCTTGCCAGCGAGGCGCTTGTCGCTCGTGTCTTCGGGATAGACGACTTCGAATTGACGTTCGTCGGCGGCATTGGCGCTGCGCAAGTTTTCAGTAAACTCCGGCACCGTGTTTTTGCCGCCGATTTCGATGAGGATTTCGTCCATGTGGACGGGCTTGGAAGTGTCGTCGTCCACTTTCGGCCTTCCGTCCATTGAAGCCTGCGCGAAGTCGCCGTCGGCCAGCGGACGGCCTTCCACCGAAGTGAACGTCGCATGCTGTTCGCGCACGTTGTTCAGCGCGTCTTCCACTTCCTCGTCCTTTACGACAATCTCGGGATGGTCGGCGCGCAGCTCCTTGTAGCCTTCGACCACGATGTCGGGCATGATCTCGAAGCTGGCCTTGAAGCGGAGCGGCTCGCCGTCATGAATGTGCAGGTCCGTCACCTGGGGCTGTGACACGGGAATCAGGCCTTGTTTTTCGGCCTCCTTGCGGAAGTAGCGCGGAACGAGAGCCTCGACCACGTCGCTCTTCAGGTCTTCCTTGAAACGCTGCTTAATGATGGAAGCCGGCACGTGCCCGGACCGGAAGCCGGGCAGCCGCGCCACTTTCTGGTATTTCTGGACGATGACTTCCATTTCGCGAGCCACGTCCGCGGCCGGAATTTCGACCGAGATCTCGCGCTTGACGCCGTCCTGCTTGGCGTCAGTTTTCACGTCATTCTTAGTACCGACTGTTTCTGTGGGACTCACGTTTTCCCTTTCGGCCTTTCCCCGCCTCGTCCGGCCGTATCCCAGGTCCTCGAGCCAGGACCCGATCTTTTTCACACGCCGTTAATCTTGAGTGTAAAGACTAAGGGAGAGCAGCGTCAAACCGCCAGAGGACGTTCATCCTTGGGTCGGTAGGCTCCTCCCGGAATCGGAATTCATAGTGAGCCTGTGGTGTAATGACCGGGTGTCCTGGCTTACTGTTCTCAATCGCGAAGTCGTCACATGCACGCGCTGTCCGCGGCTGGTCGCCTATCGGCAGGAAGTCGCGCGGGTGAAGCGGCGTGCTTATCTCGGTTGGAAATACTGGGGCAAGCCGGTGCCGGGCTTTGGCGATCCTCACGCGCGCGTGCTCGTGATGGGGTTGGCTCCCGGCGCGCATGGCTCGAACCGCACTGGGCGGCCATTTACCGGCGATGCCTCTGGCAAGTTCATGTATCCCGTCCTGTATGACGTTGGATTCGCCAGCCAGCCTACGGCAACCGACCGCAACGACGGCATGAAGTTGAAGGATCTTTATATTACGGCCGCGGTGCGCTGCGCCCCGCCCGACAATAAGCCCTTGCCGCAGGAACTGGCGGAATGCTCGCATTTTCTCGATCGTGAGCTGGCGGGATTGAGAGATGTAAGAGTGGTTGTCGCCCTGGGGAAGATCGGGTTCGACGCCTATCTGAACTACGTGAAGCGCCGCGGGCTGCTCGTGAGCAAGAAAGCCTATGTCTTCAAACACGGCGCCAGTTACCGGATGCCCGATGGTAAGGTGTTGCTGGCGTCCTACCATCCCTCGAACCAGAACACGCAGACCGGCAAGCTGACGCGAAAAATGTTTACAGAAATCTTTCAGGAGGCGGCAAGAATTGCCGATAGAAAACCTTAAGGCGCCGCTCATGCCGACTCGCTCGACCGTCCTGCATTTGAGGGTATAGCCGAAAGGCTGGTCAGCGAACAGGCGACGGCGCCATTTGAAGTTTTTATGTAGGTCGGACACTCTTGTCCGCCGCCGTTGATTTTGTTTTTTTCTTTTGATCCTCGGCCCTTTCCGTTGACTCGCTATCGATTCCGTAGCGACGACTTGCAACAACAAAACCAAGTGCAAAACCGGCGGACAAGAGTGTCCGCCCCACATGCGCTACCGCAGCTTCGTGACCGTCACTTCCAGTTGAAACTGCCGTTTGGAGTTGGGGTCATCCATGCTGCCCACGACCATCGATTTGCCCAGCAAGGCCAGAGTGCTGGCGCTGATCTTGAGTTGCCGGATCACCGGACGCGCCTCGTGTCCTGGAACTTGATCGGGGGTCGCGAAGTTGCTGTTCTCAGCACGCACCGATAACTTTATGCCGTCAGGGCGCTCTTCGACTCTGCACCAGATGTTTGTGCCCACGTCCAGGTATTGGTATTCATCATGTCCGGCTTCGACCGGGACCCTGGTGCCGATCTTAATCTCGTTGGATTCGTCTGAGTTCACGTTGACCGAGTACTGGCGTGTGTTGGTCTTTTTGCCGTCTTCCAGTTCGTTCAAGGAAAAGTCGACGCGGTAGGCGTGAACCGGCCTCTCGGCATGCGCGGAGGACTTTTCTTCCGTCTCGGACTTCGCCGCCGCGTCTTGCGCGTGCGCAGTCCCTTTCCAACCAATCATGAATCCAAGAATTGCTATGATCCAAACTGCTGATGCCTTGCGCATGATCTGTCTCCTTGGGTTTGTTGCGTTAGGTTCTTATCTTCCTGTTGTGTCGTAATTCTGTTCGTCTGCATCCGTGGGCCACTGGCCGGAAGCGAGAGCCTTCATCTCTTCGAGATCGCGCTGCAAGGCTTCGCTTCTGGCGCGGGCGATCAGCACGGCTTTTTCCGGATACTCCGCAACATAGCTCTGCAAAAGTTTCTCCTGCTCGCTCAACGGTTGACGAGACGGAAACTGGTCGAGCTTGGGCTGATCGAGTTTGGGTTGATTGAAATTGGAATTGGCCGCCACGATGGTCTCCTGACGCACATGATTCGCGGTTCGCCGACGCGCCTCCGTAGACGCTTGCGGATGACGTTTATTTGAACCCGCACCGCTGTTCGATGCGACCAGCCTCGCCGGATCCTTCGCAGCTTCCGTCATGGCCGGTGAATGACGCGCCACGACTGGACGCGAGGGCTTGCCCGATCGCCAGGCCAATGCCAGAGCTATCACGACAACGGCCGCCAACGCTCCGGCAACGCCCCATTGCCACCAGGCGCGATCCGGAACCTGTGCCCGCTCGGCCTGCAAGTTCGCCAAGACCCGCTCTTCGAGTCCCGCTCTGGGCTCGACGGCCGCATATTTTGCCAGCGCGGCATCGAGCGCGCCGTCGAGTTCGTCCTGCTTCCTGTCTGTCATGGTTTCCTCTACTTCCTGCCGGTCCGTCCCGCCAGCTTCTCCCGCAGAATCTGCCGTGCCCGGAAGACTCGCGACCGCACCGCCGCCTCGTTGATGCCCAACGTCGCGGCCACTTCTTTAGGCGACATTTCTTCAATCGTCGACAGGATCAACGGCTGGCGCAGTTTCTCCGGCAGGGCCGCGATCATCTTTTCCACCGAGTCGCTCACCTGCGCGCCGTGCACGGTCTCATCCGCGGAAGTCTCGGACGAAGCCACTTCCTTAATCGGCTTCTCAGGATCCTCCAACGGAATTTCCCGCGTCCGTCCCCGCTGCCGGCTGCGGTCTACCGCGACCCGCCAGGCGATTCGCGCCAGCCACGTCTTCGGGTCGTCCACCGCGGCGAGCTTCGAACTGTAACGCAGCACACGCATAAACGTTTCCTGGGTCGCGTCTTCGGCGTCGTGATGGCGGCGCAGGACGGCATACGCGATGCGGTAGACGAGCCGCGAGTGCTCCCGGACCAGCGCTTCGAGCCCGGAGGTATCAGTCTCAGCTCGACCGCGCCCGGATTCTGTGCGCTCCGCCCTATTGCGATCCTCTTTACTGCGATCGGTGGTCGCCACTCCGCTCAGGATCGCCTCTCCCACCAGCACTCGTCTGCCCTCACTCATAAAGACCGTCCGTGGGTGGGTTTTGTTCAGGAATATCTGAGAGAAGAACGGCTGGCAGAAGGTTACTTGCGGAAGGGAGTGTCCGCCCCACACGAGCTAGAAGCCCACCATCACCGGTTCTGGCTCCAGGCGCACACCCCAGATTTCCACGACGCGCTGCTGGATCTGATCTTTCAAGGCGAGCACTTCGGCGGCCGTGGCGCCGCCGCGATTGATAATCGCCAGCGCATGTTTGCTCGAGATGCCGACGTGGCCAAAGCCGTATCCGCGGGCGAAGCCAGATTTTTCCACCAGCCACGCTGCTGAGACTTTCCGGTTCTTTTCCAGGGAGGGAAAGCTGGGCAGGGTCAACCCCTTGGCCACGGCTCGTTTCTGCAACTCCTCGTGCTGCGCGTCAGAAAGCACGGGATTCTTGAAGAACGAGCCCGCGCTTTGGCAATCGGGATCGCCGGCAACGATCAGCATGCCCTTGCGCGCGCGAATATGGCGCACTGCCTCGCGCGTCTCCGCAAGGTTAGGCGGAGTCTCACGGCCCTCGAAATGCCGCTTCAGGTCGGCATATGCGAGGTACGGCTCGCCGCCGGGCCTGAGCGCGTAAGTGACTCTGAGTATGATGAACCGTCCGCGCTCGGTCGTATTGAAAATGCTGGAGCGGTAGGCGAAACCGCAGGCCTCGCGGCACAGTTCGCGCACATGGCCATCTTTTTGATCAAAGACTTCGACCGATTCGATCGTCTCGGACACTTCCTGCCCATAGGCGCCGACATTCTGCACCGGCGTTCCACCCACGCTGCCCGGGATTCCGCTCAGGCACTCGACGCCCGCGCACTTCGCCATGACGCTGTATGACACGAAGCGGTCCCAGGATTCGCCCGCGCCCACTTCAAATAGAACCCCGCCTTGGTCGTTGTTTCCTGGACGCTGTTCAATACCGGGGATCGTGACCTTCAGCACCATGCCCGGCCAGCCGGAGTCAGCCACGACCAGATTGCTGCCGCCGCCCAGAACAAACAGAGGCAGGTTTCCGGACTGCGCGAACAAGATCGCCTCCTGCACTTCGCCGGTCGACTTGGCCTCCACGAAGAAGCGCGCCGGCCCCCCCACGCGGAAGGTGGTGAAGGGCGCGAGGGGAACATTTTCCTGCAGCAGCATGGTGCTCTCAATATACACAGGGCCGTTTCCCTCGCCGGCTGCCGCGACAGCTGCATTTCTTGATCCTGTCATCCTGAACGCAGTGGCTGCTTCGCGGAGGCGAAGTAGTCACGAAGTCGAAGGACCCCTTGCATCCCTGCGGGCCACGATGAACGCAGAGGGGAGTCGCCGAAAAGGAACCCACCTGGTTTTCGAAGAGAACTCCTTGCAACGCTTGCGGACCTCGAACAGGAATAGGGCTCTTTCGACTGCATTGCCGTTCGCTTTGCGAATGGCAACTTCGCTCAAGATGACACGCGTTACAATAGACACAGAGGAACAACACACATGCCGATGTATCCCGAAATTATGGTGATCCCCATGCGCGAAGAACTGACGCGCCTGGGAATAGAGGAGCTCCGTACTGCCGAGGAAGTTGACCAGGCGCTGAAGAACCGTCCCGGCACGACGATGGTGGTGGTGAACTCGATTTGCGGATGCGCTGCCGGGCGCATGCGGCCCGCGGTCCGCATGGCGATGCAGAACTCCGTTCGTCCCGACCACGCCTACTCTGTTTTCGCCGGGCAGGAAAAGGAAGCCACCGACCGCGCCCGCAGTTACTTCACGGGTCAGATGCCGTCATCGCCTTCGATCGGGATTCTGCGCGACGGTCAACTCGTCTACCTCATGCCGCGCAGCGACATCGAGAGGCGCGAAGCCCCGGCCATTGCTGCCGATCTGAAGGCGGCGTTCGATCAACTCTGCGCGAAACCGGCCGCGGTGTAGACCCGCCAGTCAACTTGTCATTCCGAGGAACGAAGTGACGAGGAACCTGCTTTCTGCCGGCGCACGCAACAGCAGGTTCCTCGCTTCGCTCGGAATGACAATCCATTCGTCGAACACTACTTCTTGGTTCCCTCAGTCATCATAAACGCCTTGACCACGATCGCATTCGGCTGCATTCCGACGGGAATCAGAGTCAGCAGTGAATACTCCGTCGGCTCGAGCTTCCGCGGATTGCGTTTCTGAATGACCGTCACATCCCCCGACTGCGTGTCCAGCACGAGCAGATAGTTCTGGTCTGGAGTGAGCGCGAGGCCGTCGGGATGGCTGCCTACCGTCAGCGTCCAGATGCGGCGGCCCATGTCGATGTCATAGACGGCGACGCTGTTTGATCCGAAGTTCGTCACGTAGAGCCGGGAATTGTCGAGCGTGACTACGCCGCGCGAGGGATGCTCGCCAATCTCCGGGCTGCTGCCGACTTCGTCATTGCCGGTTTCGATGATGGAAATGCTGTCGGAGTCAAAGTTGCAAACCATCAACTCACCGCCGTCCGGCTTCAGCGTGAGACTGACCGGCGTGCGGCCTACGTCGAGCAGCGCGATCAGATGATCATTTTTCGGCGCGCTGCCTTGCTGACCAATCGAACCCGGAGCAGTCGAAGCCAGAGCAATCGAAGCCAGAGCAATCGAGGCGACCTGCGACGAGCCCGAGCAGGCTACGAACGCCTTGCTCGAGTCCGGCAGAATCGCAATGTCTTCCGGTTGCTGGCAGACCGGCAGCGTAGCGCGCACGCGTAACAACTTCGCGTCGATCAGGGAAACGGTATTGTCGCCGCGATTGCTGACTACGACGGTCGAACCATCGGACGAAATCCGCGCCAGCCCCGGCGAAGCCCCCACCCGTACGTTGCCGATCACCATCCGCTTCTCGAGATCGATCACACTCACGTTCGCCGAGCCCGAGTTGGCCACGTAGGCGCGTTTGCCGTCTTCCGCCACGTCAATAAAGTAGGGCCGACCGTGCACGCCAATCGTCGCCACCACGGTGTTCGACTCGGCGTCGATCACGCTGACGTTGTTCGATCCTGTATTAACTACGTAAATCTCATTCTTCTTGCTGTTGGCCGCCAAACCGGTCGGCTCGCTGCCGACGGGGATCGTCTTGGCCAGCGCAAACGTGCGCAGGTCAATCACGCTGACCGTGTTGCTCTTGCCATTGGAAACGTAGGCGTACTCGCGGTAGAGCGGCCCGTAGTCCGGCAGCGCCCGCTCGCGAAAATACCACCAGCCGAGTCCGCCGAGTATCGGAATCAGCACAGCGATGAAGAGGAGTTTTCGCAAGATGTTATTCGCTTGGAAAAAGAAGTAAAGATTAGCAGAAGTAAAGAGGAAGCCGTTCCGTAATAGCGCGACGAGTATCGGCCGCACGCGTACTATGTTGGCCCGATCACCTTTAACTCCCGTACCTGAGAAAAATGGCGCGCGTTGAAGGTTGCCACCGCGCTGCCGCGCTCGAGGGCCGTCGCTGCGACGATCAAGTCATAAGATCCGATCATCTTGCCGGAGGCTTCCAGTTCGGCCCAGATGCGGGCATGTTCCATGGCGGTCGTCTCCGTGTAGGGGAGAATCCGAACCGAACGCAAAATCCTGCCTATGTAGGCTTCCCGTTCGGCTTTGAACGCGCCCGTCGCTCGCTCTGCTCCGTGCCACAGTTCAGCGGCTGTGATCGCGGCAATCTGGAACTGCTCACCCGGTTGCGAAGCCACCCAGCGCTTCAGATCGAAGGTTTTTCTTTCGTCCCGGATAATGACATTCGTGTCGAGTACTATTGCCACCGGTCCACCGGGGGCTTGAGCATCTTGCGCGCCCGCCGCAAATCGTTCCGCCATGCCTTCGCATTCTCCGGCGACAGTTCGACCTCTTGCAGCGCTGCGGCTAATTCGCGCCCGGTGCACGTTTTTTCTTCGGTGGGCATAAGGCGGGCGACCGGGGCGCCGTTTTTTAGCAGGACGAACGTCATATTCTGGTAGCGGACGCGGTTTACGCAGTCGGCGAAATTCCGAGCGGCTTCGGTGACCGAGATGGATGTCTTTTTCATAAAATCAGAGTATCTGATTATACACAGATTGGGAAATCTCAATCCAGGGCCCCGACAAAAATTCCACATCTCCAACGGACCGGAGATATGGGACTCCTGGCATATGAGGAAAGCTAGCACAGCCGGAAGTCGACCTCGGTTGTAAGGTGCACCGCCACTGGCTTTCCGTCTCTCGTCGCCGGCTCAAATTTCCACGTGCTTACGGCAGCCAGTGCTTGTTTGTCGAGGTCTTTGTCCAAGCTCTTGATGACCTTCAGGTCGCGCACATTGCCCTCGGGCGTAACAATCATCGCAACCACGACCGACCCGCTCAGCTTCTTCTTCCGTGCTTTCTCGCTGTAATCGGGACCTGGCATGAATACGGGCTTGGGTAACGTCACGCCATTGCCTACGTGGTACACGCCGTAAGGGTCGGGTTGCTGCTGCGCAAAGAGAGTGCCGTCAAACGGAAGCCCGATGACACTTACGAGCACCGCAACGGAGAGGCCGATTGAACGGAGATTCCTCACGCGAGACTCCAGAATCGGGCCTTTAGCGACTCGACTTACTTGCTGACTGTCGCTGTCTCCCGGGTTGCAATCGCAGGTACGGTGCGTCCCACTACCGCCGCGATCTGGCGCACTTGCACCATCAACTCGTCGAATTGATCGGGGAACAGCGACTGCGGGCCGTCGGAGAGTGCCTGATCTGGCTGGTGGTGCACCTCCACCATCAACCCGTCAGCCCCCACGGCGATGGCAGCACGCGACAATGGAGTGACTTTATTGCGCTTGCCAGTCCCGTGGCTGGGATCGACCAGAATCGGCAAATGGCTCAAGCGTTGCACCGCGGGCACGACGCTCAGGTCGAGCGTGTTGCGAGTATGGTCAGCAAAGGTGCGGACGCCGCGTTCGCAGAGCGCGACGTTGTAATTGCCTTCGCTCAGAATGTATTCCGCGGCCATCAGGAACTCTTCGAGCGTGGCCGACATGCCGCGCTTCAGCAGCACGGGCTTGCGGGCGCGCCCGGCGCGTTTCAGCAGAGAGAAATTCTGCATGTTACGCGCCCCAATCTGGATCATGTCGGCATATTCCTCGACCAGATCGAGCGACTCGTTGTCGACGGCCTCGGTAATGATCTTCATGCCGAACTGCTGGCGGATTTCCGCCATGATGCGCAGACCTTCCTCGCCGAGCCCCTGAAAGGCGTAAGGCGAAGTGCGCGGCTTGTAGGCGCCGCCGCGGAAGAATTGCGCTCCGGCGCGATACACGCGCTCGGCAGTGGCAAATGCCTGCTCACGAGTCTCGATGCCGCAGGGGCCGGCGACAATTGCCAACCCTTGCCCGCCTATGGTCGCGGCCGTCCCCGGAAAAGTGATGATCGTGTTGTCTGGCTTTACGTCGCGGCTGACCAGTTTGTAGGGCTTCGAAACCCGGATGACTTCCTGAACGCCCGGCATCTCTTCGAGCGAACCGTGTTCGAATTCGCCCTGGTTGCCGGTAATGCCGATGGCGGTGCGGGTCGCTCCCGGCATGGAATGCGGGCGATACCCAAGCTTCTCGATTTTCTGGCACACGGCGCGCACTTGTTCTTCGGTGGCTGCCGACTTCATCACGACTAACATAAGTTCACCCTGGAAACCGATTCATCTGGGGACAGCTGCCCCCGGCTGTCCGTCGAGCGAAGCTCGACTTTCTTCACTTTATCTTCACCGCGGCTGCAGGAGTCGCCGTCTTTCAAGTCTACCGTCGCCGCGGCTGCACCGCAAATGCGGCTACGCAAGGCGAATCGTATAATTCCGCATGCCTCGCTCGATAGCGCGTGAACAGGATATCCTTCAGCAGCATCCTCCGACGCGTCCTCCGAAACACCCGCCCCGGTTGACTTCTCGCCGCATTGGAATTCATACCTCGTCGGCGGGCGGCGTGCAGAATGCCGCGGAACGCGCCTATCGCCTGGGCTGCAACACGCTGCAGATCTTCTCATCCAGCCCGCGGCAGTGGGCCCCGTATGCATTGGGCGAACTGCAATGCAGCGAGATGAATCGCCTGCGTACCCGCTACGACCTGAAGCCGCTTGTGATTCACACCAATTACCTGGTCAACCTTGCCAGCTCGAATGAGCTTTTTCTGCGGAAGTCGATGGAGGCATTTCGCGGCGAAGTCGAGCGCGCGCTTTCTCTCTGCGCGGATTATCTGGTTCTCCATCCCGGATCTTTTCGCGGCGCCGACCGGGAGCAGGGATTGTTACGCACATCCGCGGCCATTGCGGCGTCGACGCAAGGACTCGATTTGGCCAAGGGAGGCTTAACTATTCTGATTGAAAATACGGCGGGCTCGGAATTTTCGCTGGGCGGCAGCTTCGAGCAGGTTGCGGAGGTTCTGGAACGGTTGCGCGGGTTGGTTCCCGTCGCGGCTTGCATCGATACTTGTCATACTCACGTGGCTGGCTATGACATCGTCAGCAAGGAGGGTCTGGAAGAGACGTTGCGCCATCTCGATGCGACCGTTGGATTGAGCGGAGTCAGAGTTTGGCACTGCAACGACGCCAAGGCCGCATGTGGCTCGAAACTCGATCGCCATCAGCAGATCGGGAAGGGAACGATTGGGCAAGAGACTTTCCGAGTATTGCTCAACGATGTTCGGCTCGCACATGCCGCCTTCATTGCGGAGACCCCGATTGAGAAGCCGGGAGATGACCGCAGGAACGTGGACGCGCTGAAGAGTCTTGTCGCAGAGACATAGCTTGTGGTTCCTGACGGCGGACATGCCTGATCGTGGGGACAGAGACGTTGCAAGCAACGCCTCTACGGCGGATACTCTTTGCATGAAGCTCTACCGCTCGCGCGACGGCATCCTCGCCGAAGAGGATGGCCGGTTTTACACTCTGAATACATCTTCTTCTTTCGACGAATTGATCACTCGCGAAGACCTGCGCGATTTTCTAGACCAACTCATTCGCAATGCAAAGCCGGCGACTGCGCCCATCCCGCAAGACCTGCTTCCACCCATCGGCAGCCAGGAGGTATGGGCTGCCGGGGTCACATACTATCGCAGCCGCAACGCGCGCATGGAGGAGTCGAAGAGCGCAGGTGGCGGAGATTTCTACGACCGTGTTTACAACGCCGCCCGGCCAGAACTGTTCTTTAAGTCGATGCCGCATCGCGTCGTAGGAACAGGCGGAAAGGTTGCGATTCGTGAAGACGCGGCCTGGTCGGTGCCCGAGCCGGAGTTGACTCTGTTGGTCACGCCGAAAGGAAAGATCGCGGGCTACACCATCGGCAACGACATGAGTTCGCGCGACATTGAAGGAGAAAATCCTCTTTACCTTCCGCAGGCCAAAGTTTACGACCGCAGTTGCGCCCTCGGGCCCTGCCTGCTGATTGAGGATGAGCCCTTGTCCGATGCCACGGGAATTGAATTGGAGATTCGCCGCGATGGCATTGCGGCATTTTCCGGCTCGACCACACTCAAGGAGATGAAGCGGAAACCGCAGGAACTGGTGGAATATCTCTACCGCAACAACAGTTTTCCGCACGGATGTTTTTTGCTGACTGGCACCGGCATCGTGCCTCCGGATTCGTTCACCTTGAAGCCCGGCGACGAGATCCGCATCACCATTCCACCGATTGGAACGTTGCTAAATGTCGTAGGATGAAATCCGGCGGACGCGCCCGTTGTGGGTCGCAGGCCCGAGGCTTTTACTCCGCAACGTGTAAAATAGAGCACCGTTTCTCTGGTATCCCTACTGCTATGGCGATTGAACAAAAAACTGCCGGCGGCTTGACCAGCGGCTCTGAATCCGTTGTCGCCGATTCTCGTTCGTCGGAACGCGCCGATCGTCATAACGCGGATCGTCCCAACGACGAGCGCTACGATCCGCAGCGGGTTGAGATGAAGTGGTTCGAGCGTTGGCAGCAGGACGCTTCGCTCTATGCCGCCGAGCCCGACTCCGCGAAAAAGAAATATTACGTGCTCGAGATGCTGCCTTATCCCTCGGGCGCGCTGCACATGGGGCATGTGCGCAACTACTCGATCGGCGACGCGCTGGCCCGCTACATGTGGATGAACGGCTACAACGTGCTCCATCCCATGGGCTGGGATTCGTTTGGCTTGCCCGCCGAAAATGCGGCCATCTCAAACAACACGCCGCCGCGCGAGTGGACCTTGCGCAACATTGCCAATATGAAGGCGCAAATGAAGCGCCTCGGCTTTGCCTACGACTGGTCGCGCGAAGTTACTACCTGCTTGCCGGAATACTACCGCTGGAACCAGTGGTTCTTTCTCAAGCTGTTCGAGCGGGGACTGGCGTATCGCAAGAAGAGCCGAGTGAACTGGTGCCGGAAATGCGCGACCGTGCTGGCCAACGAGCAGGTCGTGAACGGTTGCTGCTGGCGTCACGAAGATACTTTGGTCGAACAGCGAGAATTGGAGCAGTGGTTCGTACGCACCACGAAGTATGCCGACGAGTTGCTCGATGGCTTAGACCAGCTGCCAGGCTGGCCGGAAAAAGTGCGCACCATGCAGCGCAACTGGATCGGACGCAGCGAAGGCACGCTCGTCGACTTCAAACTCGATTATGCGGAAAACCACACTGGATTCGGGCCCGCAGGATCGACCATCCAGGTTTTCACCACGCGTGTCGATACGATTTTCGGCGCGACTTCAGTGCAGCTCGCACCCGAGCATCCCATCGCGAAGGATCTTGCCGCGGAAAATCCTGAGCTGCGCGCCAAAGTCGACGAACTTATTGCCGAACAGCGCCGGGCGCGGGAAGCGGGCGACATCGGAGAGATCGAGAAGCACGGCGTCTTCACCGGCCGCTATGCCATTAACCCGTTCAACAGTGAGCGAGTGCCGGTGTGGGTGGCGAACTATATCCTCATGGATTACGGCACCGGCGCCATCATGAGCGTACCGGCACACGACGAGCGTGATTACGAGTTCGCCAAGAAGTACGACCTTGAAATCCGGCTCGTGGTCTTGCCGATCGCCAACGATCCCGAGGAGACCAGCGCCGAACCTGCGCTTCCGTTCGTGGCGCACGAGGGAATGTTGATCAACTCCGGCCGGTACAGCGGCACGGCCTGCGAGGAAGCGATTCGAATCATGTCGGCTTATGCCGAGGAGAACAAGTTCGGCAAAGCCACTGTCACCTATCGCCTGAAAGACTGGGGAATTTCTCGACAAAGATATTGGGGCACGCCGATCCCGATGCTTTATTGCGAGAAAGATGGCATCGTCGCGGTGCCGGAAAAAGATTTGCCGGTGATCTTGCCGGAGAATGTCGACATCACGCTCACGGGCGGCTCGCCTCTCAGCCGCGTGCCGGAATTCGTCAATGCGACTTGTCCAAAATGTGGAGGTCCGGCGCGCCGCGAGACCGACACCATGGATACCTTCGTCGATTCGTCCTGGTATTTCTATCGCTACACCGACGCGCATAACGACCGCGCGCCCTTCGACGGAAAGAAGGCGCAGTACTGGTTTGGCGATCGTGGCATCGACCAATATATTGGCGGCGTCGAGCACGCCATTTTGCACCTGATCTACTCGCGCTTCTGGACGAAATTCATGCGCGACCTGGGAATGATTACCAACGACGAGCCGGTCGAGCGCCTTTTTACGCAAGGCATGGTTATCAAGGACGGCGCGAAAATGTCGAAGAGCCTGGGCAACGTCGTCTCGCCCGACGACATGGTCGCGCGCTACGGTGCCGACGCCGCCCGTCTCAACAGCCTGTTCGCCGCGCCGCCCGATCGCGATCTCGATTGGCAGGATTCCGGCGTGGAAGGCATTCAGAGATTCTTGGGGCGCGTGTACCGTTTTGTGGTGCGCCACGCGCGGCCAGATCATCCGGACTGGCGGGGTCCGGTTCCTTCGGAATTATCCCCGGCGGCGCGCGGCATTCAGCGCAAGCTGCACCAGACCATCAAACGCGTCAGTGATGACTTCCAGGGACGCTGGCATTTCAACACCTGCGTTTCGGCCATCATGGAATTGGTGAACGTGCTGTATGGCGCCGAGGAAGCGATTGCACGGAATGAGGTTCCGACGCCATTCCTGGCGGATGTTCAACGCAGTCTGGTTCTGTTGCTTGCGCCTTTCGCGCCGTATCTCGCGCATGAACTCTGGGAGATGCTGGGCGAAAAAGGAAATCTTCTCAAAGCGCCGTGGCCGAAGTTTGATGCCGAATTGGCGAAAGAAGAAGAACTCGAGATCCCGGTGCAGATCAACGGCAAGCTGCGCAGCCGCATCGTTGTGTCCGCCGATGCCACGGAGGACATGGTTCTCGAACGCGCGCTGGCTGATGAAAAAGTGCAGGTCGCGATTGCTGGCAAGCAGATCGTGAAGAAGATCTATGTCCCCGGCAAACTGGTGAATCTCGTGGTGAAATAGCTCCCTTCTTCGTTGTCATTCCGAGGAGCGCAGCAACGAGGAACCTGCTGTCTGCCGGCGCCGGCAAGAAAGCAGATTCCTCACTACACCCGGAGCAATAAAAAACTGGGTTTCTGCCATTGCGTTATCCTGAGCATCATGGCCATCTCGCCTACCACGGAAGGGTTTCGCGTCGCCCTCCGTCGTCCATCGCTAACGTTTGCCGAAATTGCGTGGCGCTGGACTTGGGGCGCAACCGCCGCCACGCTGGTCGCCTTCGGCCTGGTCGAATATCTCGACACGCTGCCCGTCACAAACGGCGAGTTGCTTTTCCTGCGCACCCGGCAGCCGTATCTGGTCAGCGAAGCAATCACCCACATTCTCCGCGGAAGTCTGAACCGCGTTGTGCTGGCCAGCCTGATCGCTGTTTTCCTACTGACGGCGCTGTGGATCGTCGCCGCCTCGGTGGGCCGTATCTCCACCGTGCGCGGCCTGATAGATCATTTTCGTAGAGACCTTACTGGCAAAGTCTCTGCCGATGGCTCTGTGAATGATGGCGAGACAGACATTCGCAGCCTATCTATTAATGCCCGGCCATTCCCTACTTTGCTGCGGCTCAATTTCCTGCGCGCCGCTGTGGCGCTGGCCGCCGTTCTTGGATTTCTCGCGGCGTCGATTCTGGCCGGGTTCGCGTCGCCCAGTGCCAACCCGCGACCTGTGCTCGCTTTATTTATATTTCTGCCGCTCTGCGGACTGATCTGTCTCGTGTGGTCGACACTGAACTGGCTGTTGTCGCTGGCAGGCATGTTCGCCGTGCGCGATGACGAGGGCGCGGTGGGAGCGATTGGCGCGGTCATGGTTTTTTGCCGCGAACGCACCGGTCCGGTTTTCGCGGTCAGCATCTGGACGGGCATGGCGCACCTCATCCTGTTTATCGCAGCGACAACCGTCGCCTCGATGCCGCTAGGCTTCGTCGCCGTCGTGCCCTGGCGGTTGGTCGTAGCGGCCATGATTCTCATTACGCTGCTTTATTTCGCGCTGGCCGATGGGTTCTATATGGCGCGTCTGGCAGGATATGTGTGCATCGCGGAAATGCCGGAGGAATTATTATCGCAGTTGCCGCCGCAGCCCAAGCCCGCGCCGCCATTGCTAACCTCGATTGATCGCGACGAGCCGATTTTGAGCGACCTGCCAAATCTTGCCGTAGAGACGTAGCTGGCTACGTCTCCGCTGGTGGCGTTCGGATGAGGGCGGTAGAGACGTGTAGGCAACGTCTCTACGAATGATCTAGCCGCGCTCCCGATAGTCCCTTTACACTGTCTCCCCGAATCTGAGAAACTCATTCGTGGCAACCAAATCTCCGCACATCCCTTCTTCTATCGGCCAAAGCATCGTAATCCTCGACTTTGGCGCGCAATATACCCAGTTGATCGCGCGCCGCATTCGCGAACAGAATGTATTTTCCGTGGTGCTGCCGTGCACCGCTAAGCTCGATGAGGTCAAGAGCTACGCGCCCGCCGGCATCGTGCTTTCGGGAGCGCCCTGGTCCGTCTATGACAAAGACGCTCCGCCCGCCGACGCGCGCGTGTTTGAGTTGGGCGTGCCCGTGCTGGGCATCTGCTATGGATTGCAGTTCATGGTCCACACGCTCGGCGGCAAGGTGCGCCCTGCCGACAAGCGCGAGTACGGCCACGCGGAAATCGACATCGTGTCGGACTCGATTCTGTTTCAGGGCCTGGCCAAGAAACTCGCTGTCTGGATGTCGCACGGCGATGAAGCACTCGAACTGCCGCCGGGTTTCGAACTGATGGCCAAGACGCATTACGCCGTGGCCGGCATTCAGAATGCGGCGAAGCGATGGTACGCGGTCCAGTTCCATCCCGAGGTGCACCACACACCGCAGGGTACGCAGATCCTGAAGAACTTCATTTTTCAGATTTGCGGGGCGAAACCAACGTGGACTCCGCGGCGGTTCATCGAATCGACGGTCGAACAGGTGAAGCAGCAAGTCGGCACGGGACGGGCCATTTGCGCACTTTCGGGCGGCGTGGATTCGTCGGTTGCGGCCGTGCTTGTCGATCGTGCGCTGCGCGATGCCAAGGGCAAATCGCGCTTGACCTGCGTCTTCGTCAACAATGGCGTGCTGCGCAAAAACGAATTTGAAAAAGTGCAGAAGGCGCTGCGCGACAAGCTGAACCTGCGCCTGGACGCGGTGGATGCGACGGAACGCTTCCTCGGCAAACTCAAGGGCGTCAGCGATCCTGAAAAGAAACGCAAGATCATCGGCAACGAATTCATCAAAGTATTCGAGAAAGAAGCCCGTCGCATCGAAAAGACCGAAGGCAAGGTTAAATGGCTCGTCCAGGGCACGCTCTATCCGGATGTGATCGAGTCGCGCTCGGTGCGCGGGCCGTCGCAGGTCATCAAGTCGCATCACAATGTCGGCGGCTTGCCCGCGAAGATGAAGCTGAAGCTGATTGAACCGCTGAAGGATCTGTTCAAAGACGAAGTCCGCAAGATCGGCCGTGACCTCGGCATGCCGGAAGAAATCCTGCAGCGGCAGCCGTTCCCTGGCCCGGGCCTCGCGGTGCGCGTGCTGGGAGAAGTCACGCCCAACCGCCTGGCGCTGCTTCGCGAATGCGACGACATCGTAGTCAGCGAAATCAAAGAGGCCGGGCTCTATACGAAAATCTGGCAGTCGTTCGCCGTACTGCTGCCGGTGATGTCGGTGGGCGTGATGGGCGACATGCGGACCTATGCTTACACCTGCGCGATCCGCGCGGTCAGTTCCGAAGATGGCATGACGGCCGACTGGGTCGCGCTGCCGCACGAAGTGCTGAAGACGATCTCGACCCGGATTGTGAACGAAGTGAAGGGTGTGAACCGCGTGGTGTATGACGTGACGTCGAAGCCGCCAGGGACGATTGAGTGGGAGTGAGGGAAGCTTTTGGCTCTTAGCTCTTGGCTCTTAGCTAAACCTTCAGAAGTCGCCGGCCTTTGCTTTCTGGGCTAAAGCTAGTCTTCTTCGAAGAGCGACGGCGTGTCCGCGAGCAGTTCTTCCAGAAACTCCTCTCGATGATTGAGGAATCGATGCGCGACCTGAAATGAACCTGTTCGCTCATAGTCAACCTCATGGACTTGTCCCTCGTCGAATGAGAAAATTTGTGCCTTTGGATATGCGAGCAAGACAGGGGAGTGCGTTGAAATGATGAATTGCGCGTCCTTGAACTCGCGCAGGACGTCATGAATGAGGACAAGAAAAGACAACTGGCGCTGCGGCGACAGCGCAGCCTCGGGTTCGTCCAATAGAAAGAGACCGTTGCGCCGGAACTTAAGATCGAGCACAGTGAAGAAAGTCTCCCCGTGCGAGCGAGTGTGAAGGCTGCGGCCGCCGTAGAAAGTGCTTATCGGTGGCCCGCCCCCGGGTTCCTTGTCAAGCTCGTCAATGTGAGATGCAGTATTGAAGAAGCTTTCTGCACGCAGGAAAAAGCCAGCTCCTGTCTTTCTGTCGAAAGATAAGCGCAAGGCTTTCACTAGTGGGTCGATCGAGTGATTGCTTTCCGTTGAGTCATTTCGGAAATTGCGATTTCCTCCCTCGCGTCCAAATCCATAGTGCGCGGCAATCGCTTCGAGAAGGGTGGACTTCCCCGTGCCATTCTCGCCTGCGAAGAACGAAATACGAGAGCGAAGGGCCAATTCACCCAGCCCACGAATGGCTGGAACTGAGAAAGGGTAGATCTCCCAATCCTGGACCCGCTCGCGCAAGAGAGTGAGTTTCTTCAGCACGGGAGCATTCTACGTGAGTTGCTGGGATATGCTGGGAAGCGAACCTCAGTGGCTAAAGCCAAACTCATTCGCTGTGCTTATCGGCACGACTGGAAGTCGTGCCCTTCCCGGTTTCTTCCCACCCCCAGCGCACTTTTCCTCTAAGCCGGCGGATGCTCGCTTGTGGGTGCACGCGGATCAGTAGCCGCAGGGCTGCTTCGACTGCTGCCTTTTTAGTGTCGAAACCACCAAGGCGCATTGCCTGCCGCAGCAGGCGGTCGTCGATGTCAATTGTGGTTCTCATAGAAACTGGCACACTCGGATCTCCATCAAAATCTATATCGGCCACAACAGCGATCTGTGTGATTACTCGTCCCGGTGGACCGTTTCCATCGAGAATGCGGGCAGGCAGACGGCAATGTACTCGGCGCCGCCTTCCTGTGGTGTGGAATAACGCACCCACTCGCCGGCATGGGCCATGACGGCTTGGCCGGCGGCGACATCCAGAGAACCGACGCTTCCATTCGCATTTTTGTGCTCAACTCGCAGCAGTCCCTTCAGCACCACGGTGAACTCATCGAACTCAGGAGTCTGGCCGGGCTCGATCCAGCCTTGCGGGCTGCGCATGTGGGCGACGCTGGTGCTGGAGGTCTTGCTATTGACGCGTCCGACGTATTCGTCGATGAGTTTAGGTTTGTTGCCGGCGGCAGTGATGCGCGTGGGTTGCGGAATGAATGTGGGCATGGGTTCGGAATTCTGGCTGTTTCCGGAATTAAGAGTACAACAAAACCGTTTACGCAAAGGTCGTGAAGGCTGCTTCGCGTGAACAAGTGAAGAATCCCGGAAGAGCTTGTCCGGGGCCCTGTGTTTTCGGCTATTCGGCCTGTTCCGCGATCCAGCGCGAGACTGCTGTAACCATCTTTCGCGGCGCGAAGCGAGTCGACTGCGCGACAATCCAGTTGTGCGCGCCAGAGATGGCCAGTCCGCGGCCCTCCATCACGGCGCAATAGCCGTCGAGCGCGACCTTCGCAGCCGACATGGCGCCAAGCTTGAAGAGGCGCGAGTTCGCCACTCCGGCGCGTTGCGCGAAATCCGTGTGGGTTGCTCCCGGACAAAAGCAAGTGACGGTCACCCCGGTGTTGCGCAGTTCGTTGGCGATGGCCTCGGAGAACGAAAGCACGTACGCCTTGGTGGCATAGTAGACGGCCATCATCGGGCCGGCCTGGAAGGCGGCCGTGGAAGCGACGTTCATCACGCGACCGTTGCGGCGGGCGATCATGGGCGGCAGGAACAGGCGTGTGAGTTCGGTGAGCGCTCGAATATTGAGGTCGATCTGGCCGAGGATTTCCGCCTCGGGCACTAGCGCGAATTCGCCGAAGCCTCCGAAGCCGGCGTTGTTGACCAGGATGTCGACAGCAACGCCTTCGCGCTCGAGTTGGTCGAAGAGAAACTTCGGCGCGGGTGGTTCGGCGAGATCAAGCGTGATGGTCTGGACCGTGACGCCGTGAGCTTGAAGTTCGTTGGCGACTTGTGTGAGCTTGTCGGCCCTGCGCGCGACGAGTACGAGATTGTGATGATCGCGGGCGAAGAGTTTCGCGAGTTCGTATCCGATGCCGCCGGAGGCGCCGGTGATGAGTGCGATGGACATGGAGGTATTCTAGCGGGACTCGTTGGTTGGGTTCGTAAAGTAAAAATCCCCATCCTGTCGCGAAGATTGCGACAAGGATGGGGCATCCAGCTTCTGTTCTTTCGACTTTATGCGTGAACCATTTCCACGCCGTAGATCGAGTGCCAGCTGGTGGCGGCTTTCAGCTTGTCGTTCACGTTGTTGATGTTCTTCACGCCTTCGGTTTCGAGCCACTTGCGGAAGGCGGCTGCGCCTTGCTTTGCGTAGATGGGGATGCCGTCTTTCCAAGTGGCGCGGCCGCAGAGCACGCCGTTGAACTTTACCCCGGATTCTCCGGCGAGTTCCAGGGTCTCGCTGAACTCGGCGTTGCTGACTCCGGCCGAGAGGTAGATGAACGGCTTAGTGGCAACGTTCGCGGCTTTGTGGAACAGGTCGATGGCTTCCTGCTTGGTGTAGGCCTTCTGGCCGCCGAAGCATTTTACGCCTTCGACGAACTTCATGTTCACCGGCACTTCCACCTTGAGCACGTCGACGCCGTAGCGGTCTTTCGTGAACTCGCGCATGCTTTCAGTGACGATGTGCGGTTTCTTTTTGGCGTATTCCACGCCTTTCTCGTCGGCGCCCTCTTCATAGCCGACGAATTCCAGGAAATATGGGATGTCGTTGGCGCGGCATTCGTCGCCGATGCGCTCGACCCAGGCATGTTTCTTGTCGTTGACGTCCTTGGAATCGTAGGGCGAGTAGTAGAGCAGAATCTTCACGCAATCCGCGCCAGCCTCTTTCAGGCGGCGGGCCGACCAGTGGTCGAGCAGGTCGCCGAGGCGGCCGGGGCCGGTCTTGTCGTATCCAGTCTTTTCGTAGGCCAGCAGAAGGCCGGCATTCTTGGCGCGGCGCTTCGAGGCCGGCAATCCCCACTCGGGATCGAGCAGGATGGCCGAGGCGTGCGGGGTGAGGACTTCGGTCACCAGAGTCTTGAACTCTTCCATCATGGCATCAGTGACTTCGCCGCCTTTTTCCTTGGACAGAGATTTCTGCAGCGAGCCGCGCTGGTCCATGGCAGCAGCCGCGATGATGCCGCGTTCGTTGGAGACTTTCTTGAGACCGGCAAGTTTGCCAGGGGTGATTTTCATAGATTCCTCCTAAATGTAGTGCGGATAGGAATGAGTGATTGGAACCAAATAATTGTAAACCACGGGCAGGGAAAAACGATTTTAGGTCTTGCGTTTAGGCGACGGATCCCGGGTCCAGCAGCGGCGGAGCTAATGGTCGTAATTCGCTGGCCGTTCCGTCGGCCTTGAGAGTATTACTTCGCCCAGTTTTGTATCTTCAATCCGCGCACGCGGCGGAATTCCTTCTCGTCGTTTGTTACCAGTGTTAGTCCTGAAGCCAAGGCGTGGGCCGCGATCCAGAGATCATTGAGCCCGACCATTTCGCCTCGGCCTTCGAGTCCCGCGCGGATAAATCCGTATGCTTCAGCTGCATTCTCGGGCAAGGGCAATGGAGGCACGACGCGGGCGAACTCTTGTATAGTTGCCAGCGAACGGGCGCGCTGCTCGCTCTTATTCGCTCCGTAGAGTAATTCTCCATAAGTAATCACCGAAATGGCGACTTCTCCGGAAAGTTGGATTTTTGGAGAACGTCAGATCGTACATCGCTGCCGCTGACCTGATTTGCTGCGACGAATGACAGACCATTCTTGCTATATTGGGCTTGCTCATTTGAGGAGACCACGATTATGGCTATTGCAACCATTAATCCCGCCACGGGCGAAGTAGTTAAAACATTCCAGCCGCTCTCGGAAACCGAGATCGAGAAAAAGTTGCAGCTGGCCGTCAGCACCTTCAAAGCCGAACGCAAGACGCCGATCGCGGTCCGGGCGAAGCGCATGCTCAAAGCAGCCGAGATTCTGGAGCGCGACAAGGAAAAACTCGCGCACCTCATGACCCTCGAAATGGGCAAGCCCTACAAGGCTGCAGTGGCCGAAGCGGTGAAGTGCACCACGGCCTGCCGTTATTATGCCGAAAACACCGAGCGCTTTCTGGCCGACGAAGTGGTCGAGACGGGAGCGAAGAGAAGTTTCATTCGCTATCTTCCGATTGGGCCGATCCTGGCGGTGATGCCGTGGAATTTTCCCTTCTGGCAGGTGATGCGCTTTGCCGCGCCCGCGCTGATGGCGGGCAACGTTGGATTGCTCAAACATTCCTCGAATGTGCCACAGTGCGCGCTGGCGATCGAGCAGATCTTTCTGGAAGCCGGCTTTCCGGCGGGCGCGTTTCAGACTCTGTTAATCGGCTCGGGGCAAGTCGACGCGCTCTTGAATGACCCGCGAGTGGTTGCCGCTACGCTCACCGGCAGCGAACAGGCCGGCATTCAGGTGGGAATCGGAGCCGCCAAGCGGATCAAGAAAGTTGTGCTGGAGCTGGGTGGGAGCGATCCGTTTATCGTGATGCCTTCGGCGGATCTCGACCTGGCGGTGAAGACGGGGGTCGAAGCGCGCATCCTCAACAACGGGCAATCCTGCATTGCGGCCAAACGCTTCATTGTGGCGGAACCGATCGCGGCCGAGTTTGAAAAGAAGTTTGTCGCGCGCATGGAGAGCCTGCGCATTGGCGATCCGTTTGATGAGAATACTGAGCTGGGCCCGCTGGCCACGGCCGACGCCGTGACCACGCTCGATGCCGACGTGCAGAAAACCGTGCAGGCGGGAGCGAAACTGCTTACCGGCGGGCATCCGCTGAAGCAGAAAGGGAACTACTACGCCCCGACTGTGCTGACTAACATCCCGAAGGGCTCGCCGGCGTATGGCGAGGAATTCTTTGGTCCAGTCGCATCGATATTCCGGGTGAAGGATCAGGATGAGGCGATTCGCATCGCCAACGACGTGCGCTTCGGCCTGGGCGCGAGTGCCTGGACGAACGACGATCAGGAACGAGAGCGGTTCATCAACGAACTGGAAGCCGGATTGGTATTCATCAACAAGATGGTCGCCTCTGATCCGCGGATTCCTTTTGGCGGAGTAAAGGCTTCAGGGCACGGGCGGGAGCTGGGAGCGATCGGCATCCGCGAATTCGTCAACGCAAAGACAGTATGGGTGGCATAGAACAGTTGCCCGTGGCCACCCGTCGGTTGCCGGTGGTCCGCCGACGGCTCACCGAGTAGGGGCGCTGGCCAGAGCCGCTGCGCCTGCAGGCTCCTCCGCCAGCAGATCTTTCCAGGGACATTCATCGGACACGAAGCGATGAATCGCCGCTTGCACCATCCGAGGGGAGCCACTGTGGCCAACCCAGATCACGCGGTAGCGCGCCTTCCTGCCGCCGTAAAGAATCCCGATCACATCGCCGGAGCGGAGTTCGGTATCGAGCCCGAACAGGAGCGCTCCTCTCAGGCTGATGTCGCGGGCATGAACTTTCTGTAGAAAGCGCTCGCCGTCGGCATTCAGTCCCCAAACTGTGAGGGCGAGGTCGGTTTTGGTCCGTGGTTCGCGGCGGCGTTCGGGGGTGTCGAGGCCGGTGTTGCGGAGATTCTCCATGGTTGACTGTTCACCGTAACTTCGTGGCGGTGGGGTGTAAAGGTTGCGAGGGAAGAGGGAGGAACGAAGGTCGGGGGTGCGAGTTTCGTTTCGGGAGAGACACGAAAACGGGACTTAGACGGAGCTTGACAGCGAGTTGAAAAAGTACGTAATATCACTACATTGGGAAGAGAGTGAAGAGTATGGAAAAAGCCATTTCAGCCGCCGACGCGAACCGGAAGTTCTCCCAGATCTTAAGGGAGGTCAAGGAGGGCCGGAGCTACGTCGTGACCAGCCACGGCAGGCCGGTGGCTCGCATCGCTCCGGTCACGGAACAGCGCAACAGCAAAGCCAAAGCTGCCTTGCTGGCTCATCTCGAAGCACGCCCCGTGCGACGGCGCCCAATCGGCCGCTGGAAGCGGGACGAGTTGTATGACTGAGAGCGGGACTGGTTGACCAAGACATTGAGAATCGCGCTGGACACCAACATTCTGGTTTACGCCGAAGGTGTGAACGGCGCGCTCCGCGCAGAGACGATCGTAGAGCTAATCAAAAAGCTGCCGGAATCCAGCACGTTTCTACCCGTCCAAGTGCTCGGAGAATTGTTCCGTGTCCTGGTCGGAAAATCCGCATTTCGCCCGCCAGAGGCGCGGACTGTCGTTCTCCGCTGGCAGGATACTTTTCCCCTAATCGAAACTTCGCCGTCGATTCTAAAAGCCGCCCTCGATGTTGCGGCCGACCATGGGCTGAGCATCTGGGACACGATCATCCTTTCGGCCGCGTCCGAGGCCGGATGCCGCTTACTGCTCTCCGAAGACATGCAAGAAGGATTCACCTGGGGCGGCGTCACGGTGGTGAATCCCTTTGCGGGGAAGAAGCATGAACTGCTGGCCGGGCTGCTTGAGAACTGACGCTGATTCTGAATGCGAACGGTGTCGGTGGGCCCAGGGGCAGAGTGCAGTTTGTCGGTCCGGGAGGCGCGACTACTCGCAACGTAGTGCGACCATCGGATCGACTTTAGAAGCGCGACGCGCCGGTATTGCGCAGGCCAACCCAGACACCAAGACCAAAAGAATCGTTCCGGCCAAGAGAATGACGGGATCGCGCGTGCTGCCTTGTGCCCACCTCGCCATGACTTGATTCAGGGCCAGCGAAAGGGCGACGCCGGCGACGATTCCGGCGCCCATGCTTCCCAAGGCGGACCTGAACACGATTCGCAGCAGGTCTCCGCGTTGCGCTCCCAGCGCCAGACGGATCCCAAACTCATTGGTCCGTTGCGCCACCGTGTAGGACGCCACACTGTGCAACCCTATCGCAGCGAGGGCCAGGGCGAGCCAGGCAAAAATGCCAAAGATCCACGCCGCGATGTGCTCCTGCTGCCACTCGGGTTCATAGGTCAGCCGAGTTTCGAGATCGTCGGCGCTACTGCTCGTCTGCTCCGGGCTAATCGCCCTCAACTGCTCACGCACGGCATGCAGCAGCGTCAGGGGTGCAACCTGAGAGCGAACCAGAATTTCCGTGCCCTCTCCCATGCTGAATGTATAGGGCACGTAGACTGATGGTCTAGGGGCACTTCGGAGTCCATCATTGCGGGCGTCCCCGACGATGCCCACAATCTGGAACCAGGTACTTCCGATATTTGGCGGCGACAGCACCGTGGCGGGATTGCCCTCGAGACCTCCCGATCTCAGCGAGTGCCCAATGGCATCGCCATTCGGAAAGTAGCGCTGCGCCAACGTACGGTTGATCACGGCTACATGTGCGCCTTTGTTATTCTCGGCGTCGCTCCAAATCCGTCCTTGCAGCACGGGAATGCACAAAGCCGCGAAGTACTCCGGGCTAATTAGGTTGACCGATCCGATCTGAGACCCACTCGAATCAAAAAGCGTCCCTGCACCAGGGGCCATGGGTTTGCCCAAAACTTCAAATCCCATAACCCATCCATTCCTCGGCGGCGTCGCATCGGTGGAAATCGCCGCTGTGATCACGCCCGGTGTGTCCGCGACTTTCTCTCGCAGTTGCTCAAAATAGGCTGCACGCGCCGGCCAAGTGCCGTAGGAGCTTGCGCGCAATGGAATTCCGATCGCCATCACGTTATGCGGATCGTAACCCAGGGGTTCATGGATCAGCTGGGCGAACCCCTTCATGGAAGAGCCCGCAGCTGCCAACAACAATAGTGTCAGCGCCACCTGCGCGGCGATCAGCATGCTGTGGGCCCTGCGTGCGCGGACGCTACCGGCTACCCGACGTGTGCCCGATTGCATGATCTCGCCGATTTGCGTCCGCGACAGTCTCAGCGCCGGCCAAAGTCCGAACAGCACGCCCGTTCCCAGTGCCGCCGTGACGCTGAAAAAGAGCACGGGCAGGTTGATGCGAATCACGGCCTCGGAGGCAAACGCAGATCGGGGCAGCAGTTGCTGAATCAGCGCCAGAGCGCCGTAAGAAGTCAGAACGCCCAGCACCGCTCCAATCGCCGCGAGAAGGAGAGACTCGGTAAGCAACTGACGAATGATTCGGAGGCGACCCGCGCCGACGGCGGTTCTTACCGCCAATTCGTGCTGCCGCGCCGTGCCCCGCGCCAGCAGCAGAATCGAGACATTTCCGCATCCGATCACAAGCAGCAGCATTACCGCGCCAAAGACCAAGTACAGGGCTCCGCCCATGGAGTTGACGACCCAGTCGTTCAACCCTTGCACATGAACTCTGAAGACGTCGGGAAAATCTTGCGGCATGTAGTTGGCGAACTGTTCCACAAGTGGCTGCAGCGCTGCATGGGCCGCGGCCCGGCTGACTCCGGGGCGCAGGAGCAAATAGACAATCGATGTGCGCCCCGGATCTCGCATCAGCTTCAGGGGGAGATATACGTCGCCGCCACCCCAGGTGAATCGTGGAGCCGCGACGCCTACGATCTTGAGGTTCCTGTGATCAAGCTGCAGCGTGCGACCCAATACGTCCGGATTGGAGAAGTAGTGCTTCCGCCAAAATTTGTAAGATAGCAACACAACAGGTTGCGGCTCCTGGCCCTCCACTGCATCGGACGGCCAAAGTCCGCGGCCCAGCAGAGGGGGCACGCCAAGATCCTGAAAACCATTCGAAATCAGGCTCACCGCATTCACGTTCTCGGGGAGATCTTGCCCGGTCACCATCTGCGGGTTGTAATCCATCGTCAGAACGCTTTCGACCACAGGGGACTGCCGCAAATTCTGGATTTCCGCACCGTTTAGATAGACGGGATCCGCGGAACCTGCTTTGCTTTCCGTCGTAAGTTGTACGATTCGATTCGCCGCAGGGTAGGGATAAGGACTCAGCAGCGCCGCATAAATCACGCTGAAAACAGCGGTCGCCGCTCCAATGCCGAGCGCCAGGGAGAGGACTGCCGTCAGTGTGAATCCTGGACTCTTGATGAGTTGACGTGCGGAGTAGCGGAGATCCTGAAGCAAAGTGTGCATGACTCACTCCTGGCGGAAAGAGAGATGCGGCGATGGTCTCATGGGTATCGCGATTCGGGGAAGTTTACTTGTGAACATCTCTGGCACTCACCAACAGAGACACGCACTCCTACTGTCTTAGGGTAAGCGCCTTCAAGACCGCTTGCTGCTTGGCGATCAGCGACTGTACGCCTTGCTTGGCGAAGGCGATCATCTTGGCCAATTGCGCGTCGTCGAAGACCTGGTGTTCGGCGGTGGCCTGGACTTCTACCAGCTTGTGGCCGGCGGTCATGACGAAGTTCATGTCGACGTCGGCGCGGGAGTCTTCTTCGTAGGCGAGATCGAGTAAGACTTCTCCGTCGACAATTCCCACACTTACTGCGGCTACGAAATCCTTGAGCGGAACGGAAGTCAGGGTGCCGGCGTCGACCAGCTTTTCTAAAGCGAGGCCCAAAGCCACAAACGCGCCGGTGATGGACGCCGTGCGCGTGCCGCCGTCGGCCTGGATGACGTCGCAGTCGATCCAGATGGTGCGTTCGCCAAGGCGCGTGAGATCTGTCACCGCCCTTAACGACCGGCCGATCAGGCGCTGGATTTCGTGAGTGCGTCCGCTCTGCCGGCCTTTGGAGACTTCGCGCGGAGTGCGAGTCAGGGTGGAGCGCGGCAGCATGCTGTATTCGCTGGAGATCCAGCCTTTGCCGCTATTGCGCATGAACTGCGGGACGGTTTCCTCAATCGACGCAGTGCAGATGACCCGGGTATTGCCCACTTCAATCAGGACGGAACCCTCGGCGGTCGTGATGAATTCCGGAGTAAGGGCGACGGGACGAAGCTGGTCAGGAGAGCGATTATCGGATCGGTAAAACATGCTCCGGAATTGTAAACGATGGCTTCGGGCGTCGGGCTCGTGCATCGGGATATGCGTTGAACATTTTTTTTCGTCGCTCTTTGTAAAATCCTCATGGTTAAGGGTTTACGGGCACAGGATCGCGCTCGTCCGGGCAAAATCTTGAGCCGAAAGGACTTGGGGGTAAAATCCTCTGGAATAAGGAGTTAGCAGGCGATTTTGAGTCGCCAACCTGGTCGGTGGCGGAACACGGGTTGGGACGGGTTTCGCGCATCCTGCCAGCTTGCGCTTTCCGAAATTCTCAGTAAAGGTTGCTCGTCACAGTTTTGGGGGATCTTTCTGTGGAAGGCTGTGGAAAAGGTTTTCCTTCCCCGTAACGGGAGCGTGGGTGCCCCGTCCTTGCGTTCTTGGCAAGGGCGGGTACGATGCTGCCTGTAGGATGTGGTTGAACAGGCCCAGCGGGCTGCAGCGCACTTACGGCGTTCATCACCTGCACTTTATCACTTGCCCGTGTGACCGGCGATTGCCTTTTCTGCGGACGGCGCGTAGCCGCGACCGCTTCTTTCGATTCTGGAACAGAGTCGCGAGCGCTACCGGTGATCGGGCCGTGTTGGGCCGGCATTTCCGATTCCCGCCCTTGCAAAGAACGCAAGGACGGGGCACCCACCGTGTGGGTGACGCCAACGAGGTCAAAGCCTGGGCCACCCGCCCTTGTTCTTGGGCAGCGGCCTACCTTTTTGTGCAGGATGGTTTTGCGCTTCTCTTTGCTGTAGACACCCAAAAGACTATCCTTCATGGGTCCAAGAATCGACTCTTGGCACTGTGGAGGTGTGTGCGATGGCAGACGAGTTCAGAGAGGGCGATCCGCCAAAGTTATGGGCACTCCTTGATGGGGCGCTTTTCGGTTTGGGGGTTGGCGTGATTGCTTCCGTTGTTATTCCAGAAATTCCGCCAACGTGGTCGCTCGCATTCGGTGTCGCGCTAGTTGCATTGGCGATAATCAGGGTATTTAAGTTCAAGGGGATCGCACCCGCAATTGTCGTGGTCGTCGGGGTTATTGGTGCATCGCGATGGATTCCAAAACATGATCCCCCGATCACGAAAAAAGAAGTTCAGGAGTTACTTCAGAACCAGCCTGGGAAGCCCGACCAATCTTCATATGACGCGAGTACCGATAATAAGCCAATCAGTAGGGCGGAACTGGCGAAGATGCTTCAGCAGTATAAGAAACCCCAACTCTCATCGAGTGAGCAGTTAGAGATTATGGCCCCTACGTTGGTTGCTGAAATGCTGACGTGGAGCGAAAGCTGGGATCTGGACGACCGTAAGATCGAAGGGGAAAAAGCGACTGGCCTTTCAAGGCCATCTATGTCAACAGAAGATACCGAAGGTTTTCAGAAATACATCGCCCAGAAGAAGGAAGCATTGAATCGGCAGTACATTGCGCTAGTTTTCCCAACGATGGAGCAAACGAATTCATTGCGATTACTACTTCTTTCGCGATATGGATCGTTTGATTCCAGCAAGGACGCACCAGTTGGGGTCATTTTCACCAGGGTGTTATCCAAGCAGACCATCAACTGGCTTGAGATGCAGAGCGCTGCCAACTATACGAGGGATTTATGGGCAAAAGCGCAGAAAGTTAAAGCGCAAACTCATTGAGCAGGCGGGTGGCCCGGCCTTCCACGTTTTCCCTTTCCCGTAACGGGAGCGTGGGTGCCCCGTCCTTGCGTTCTTGGCAAGGGCGGGTACGATGCTGCCTGTAGGATGTGGTTGAACAGGCCCAGCGGGCTGCAGCGCACTTACGGCGTTCATCACCTGCACT